>Ga0307378_10000006_pt1 | contig 461083 bp, 369 predicted proteins | sample UN1MG_FD_202238 | JGI IMG/M metagenome (GOLD analysis project Ga0307378, IMG submission 202238) | Soil microbial communities from Risofladan, Vaasa, Finland - UN-1 | ecosystem: Environmental > Terrestrial > Soil > Coastal area > Acid sulfate soil | place: Finland: Risofladan, Vaasa... | reverse complement strand
ACTTGGATGGCGTGCAACGTCGTCTTCTCGATGAGCCGGTTAGCACTTTGCTGAACGTTCATATTCGACCTCCTGGGTGCTCTTGATGATCATAGTATACTACCCAGGGGTCACTTGTCCCAATCTGGCGATCCGGCTAGAGCGTAGCTGTAAAGGTAGGAGGCAGTGGATCAGTAGCACTTGATAGGGAGACCACCCCACAGTTGGCTTCCTGATGTCATTCATGGCAAAGAGGAGTTGACCACGTGAGCATCGACCTGCACTTTACCGGGGAGGACTGGGAGCGCATCGAGCGCGACTGGACGGCGTGGTGGGCGGGCGATCTGGATCGAGCGCTGGTCATCATCGAGAGCCTGGACCAGTTTGGAGGTTGGGCGAGCGACTTCCCGCTGGAGACGCCGGTCGACGAGGTGCTCGATCACTTTCAGGCGCATCTGAAGGCCGCGCGCTTCTACGGTGACGCCTGGCCCAAGTGGTGGCCGAACTTTGGCCCGGGCATCGCCGCGGGGTTCCTGGGCGCGCAGGTTCACCCTGTGCCAGGCACGGTCTGGTTTGATCCGGCCCCCGGTGCAAACGAGGTGGCCATCGAGGACCTGCATCTATCCGGCGACGCCGCCAACGTCTGGCGGCAGCGCGTGGTAGCGCTCACTCAAGCCGCCGTCGAGCGCTGGGGGGGCTGCATCTCGATTGGCCACACCGACCTGGGTGGCAACCTCGACATCCTGGCCTCGCTGCGCACCACGCAGCAACTGTTGCTCGACCTGTACGATGCCCCTGACGAGGTGGTGCGGTTGGCCGGCGAGATCACCCAGCTTTGGCTCCGCTACTATGACGAGCTCGACGACGTCATCCAGAAAGCCGGCCGGGGGACGACCCCCTGGGCCACGATCTGGTCCCCTGCGCGATGCTACATGCTCCAGAGCGATTTTGCCACCATGATCTCGCCCCAGATGTTTGAACGGTTCGTGCTGCCCGACCTAGCGGCCTGCTGCCAGGCGCTGGACCACGCCTTTTACCACCTCGACGGCAAAGGGCAGACTTTGCACCTGGACATGCTCCTGTCGCTGGCCCGCCTGCGGGGAATCCAGTGGATCCCCGGCGACGGCCAGCCGCCCCCAGAGAAGTGGCTGCCACTGCTCAAACGCATCCGGGACAGGGGCAAGCTGTGCCAGCTTTACGTCACTCCAGAGGGAGCGCGCACCATCGTGCGGGAGCTGGGCGGGCGCGGCTTCGCCCTGCACATCGAGCAGGAGATGGGGCAGGCGGATGCGGAGGACTTTTTGCACGTGCTGGCCGCCGAGGACGCCAGCGCCTGATCGGCCCGACGGCCGGCAGCGCGACTGGACGAAGCGGACGTTCACTTTGAGGAGGTCGTCGACATGTCACCGGTTTCGCCAGGAATCCACCACGAAGGACAGGCGACCGCCGTCTATGAAGCGTTGACGTACCGAGGCGAGGCACTGCGCGCCGTGGCGCTGCCACTGGGCGGCATCGGCACGGGCAGCGTGGCGCTGGCCGGCGACGGCGGCCTGCGCCAGTGGCAGATCGTCAACAACGTCAACCACGATGGACACGTGCCCGACAGTTTCTTCGCCATCTGGGCCGGCACGCGGCAAGACGCCGGCCGCAACGCCGTCGCGCACCATCGTGCGGGAGCCGTGTTGCAGAGCGACGCGCTGTACGAGGACAGTGGCTTTCGACCGGCACCCAGCGTCAGCGACCACCTGATCCCGGAACCGTCCCGTCGCCTGCTGGCCGATCTGCCCGGCGTGGACGGGCTGGCGATCACCACGCAGTATCCCATCGTCGAGGTGGCCTACGAGGCCCGGGCCATCCCGGTGCAGGTGCGGTTAGAAGCCTTCAGCCCGTTCATCCCGCTCAACAGCAAGGACTCGGGGCTCCCGGCCATCCTCTTCAATTTCACCGTCACCAACCCCCACGACCATGCCCTGTCTGTGTCCCTGATGGCGACCCAGCAGAACCTGGTGGGTTGGGACGGCAAGACCCAGATCGACGGCGTGCACAACCCCGGTTACGGTGGCAACGTCAACGGGCTGGCTCATCTGCGGGACGTCGCCGCGCTGGACATGACCAACGTCCGCCTGGAGGCCAGCCATCCGGCCAACGGGCGATTGGCGCTGGCCGCGCTCCGGCAGCCAGGCGACGAGATCAGCACGATGCTCCAGTGGAAGTCGCCCCGCCAGGTGTGGGACCACTTCGCAAGTCAGTTCGGACAGTTGCCGGATCGGGGATCCGGCGGCGCGAGCCCGAGCGGCCGGACCTGGAACGGCGCACTGGCGGTTCGCTTCGAGCTGGCGCCCGGTGCCAGTCGTACCGTCACCTTCGTGCTGGCCTGGCATTTCCCCAACCGGTACGTGGACTGGGATCAGCGCTCTCTGGGCATCCGCGACGTCAAGAGCCGTTTCTGGATCGGCAACCAGTACAACAACTGGTTCGACAGCGCGCTGGCCGTGGTCGAATACGTGCGGGATCACCTCGACCGCCTGGTCGCGCAGACCCAGTTGTACCGCGATCGCTTCTTCGAAAGCACGCTGCCCTGGGAGCTGTTGGAGTCGGTGGCCGGGCCGGTCTCCACGATCCGCACACCCACCTGTCTCTGGAACGAGGACGGCCGCTTCCACGGCTTTGAGGGCTGCCACGGCGCCAGCACCCGCCACGGCGCGCTGGAGGGCTGCTGCCCGCTGAACTGCACGCACGTGTGGAACTATGAAATGGCGCTGGCCAGGCTCTTCCCCGACCTGGAACGGCGCATGCGCCGCACGGACCTGATCGACCAGATGAGCCCCGAAGGCGCTATCCCCCACCGCACGCCGCTCCCACTTAACCTGGCGCGGCCCTGGAACGAGTTCATCGGCGGGCCGCGCAACCCGGCGATGGACGGCGAGCTGGGGACGGTGCTCAAGACCTACCGGGAGGTGCGCCACGGGGCTGGGCAGGCGTGGTTCGACGAGATGTGGCCCCGGGTCAAGCGGTTGATGCAACACGTCATGGACGACTATGACACGGAGGGGGACGGGGTCATCCGTGGCGAGCAGCCCAACACGTACGACATCTCGATTTATGGCCCCAACACCTTCATCGGCAGCCTCTACCTGGCCGCGCTGCGCGCTGCCGAGGAGATGGCCAGGCTCCAGGGCGAGGACAATCTGGCCCGGCGCTACCGGGAGCGGTTCGAGCTGGGCCGCCAGCGGTACGACGAGCTGTGCTGGAACGGCGAGTACTATAGCCAGGTCGTCGACCTGGAGCGGCACCCGGAGCAGCAGTTCGGCAGCGGATGCCACGTGGACCAGTTGCTGGGCCAGTGGTGGGCCCACGTCCTGGGCCTGGGCTACGTCCTGCCCGAGGAGCACGTCAAGACGGCGGTCCAGAACATCTTTCAGTTCAACCGCCGCGAGGGCTTCAGCAAGGCCGACCAGAGGCCGCGCGTCTACATGGACGAGCGGGACCGGGGGCTCTACATCTGCACCTGGCCGCACGGCGGCAAGCCGGAGGTGCCGACCCAGTACAGCGACGAGGTCTGGAGCGGGCTGGAGTACCCGGTGGCCTGCCTGTTGCTCTTCGAGGATCAGATCGAGCCCGCCCTCACCATGCTGGCCGACGTCCGCGAGCGGCACGACGGCACCCGGCGCAGCCCCTGGAACGAGGTGGAGTGCGGCGACCACTATGTGCGCCCGATGGCCAGTTGGACGCTGCTGGAGGCTGCGGCGGGCTACCAGTACGATGCGACTCGGGGCAGCCTGGCGTTTGCCCCCCGGATCGATCCCGGCGATTTTTGCAGTTTCTTCATCACAGGAAGCAGTTGGGGCACGTTCAGCCAGGGGGGCGGATGCGCCCGGTTGGGCGTCGACTATGGGGAACTCGGGCTGAAGGAGCTGCGCCTGAAGAGCGACCGTGCCGACGCCACAGTCCATCTGAACGAACAGGAGGTCGCTGCCGGCGTCGAGCAGATCGACGGGTGCGTGCGCCTGCGCTTTGCCCAACCGGTGACGGTCGCCGCGGGCGAGGAATTAGTCGTGGCCTTCGGCTGAACAGCCCCCGCCGCCGTGGAACAGGCGGCGCTGGGCCGCTCTTCCCAGCACCGGCTCTTCAGGCCGGTGCGGCCGACAATCTATCCCGCGAAGTCGAACCCTTCGACATCCAATTGACAGAACCCAGACCCTTCACCCCCAGAGCATCTCTTGTCCTGGTGACTGTAGAACTCGGCAAAGTGGTATGGGATAGCGCGTTTGGTGAACGAGGCCCTGACCTCCGGCAACAGGTACTCCTCCTCAACTGCGGCGTGCACCACGCTGCCCACCACCAACGTGTTCACCGGTGTCTCTGTCTCAACCTCTTTGAGCCAGTCAAGGATGCACTCGTAGTGGGCATAGCATTCTTTCACTCTCGGTGCCGACACAACCTGGCACGGCTCGGGCGTCAGCCCAGAGGCGGTGATTTCATCCACCTCATGCGGATAGTGTACAGTGGTCTTCATACATCGCTGTTTCAGGTCGTAGCTGGGCAAGTTCATCACAAACTCCTTGTTGGACCTGATCAGGCGAAGCGTGTCGGAGTTGTTCATCAGTTGTAGCATGAACTTGGGCTCTCTGCCAGAACCCAGGAGCATACCCCACGCATTGAGCTGCGCGTTGGGCAGCCCGTTCTCCTTTTGGGTGGTAACGATAAAGACAGCCGTGGGGATATTCAACACAAAGTTGTACCACGAAAACACCTGGAACTGGCCATCCCATCCCTGCTGAATATCAGCCGGGGGAACCACTGGCAAATCTATCTTCATAGTGATGCACTCCTCATCTATTCCAATCATGGCGCTCTGCGCGCCAAACGGAAAAGCTGAGCTGCTGGGCGGCTTTGCAAGACTAACCTCGCCAGAAGACCAATTACAAAACCAAACTGACCTCGATTTCGTCGCACGATAGCCCGGTCAGCTCCAGCGAGGGCTAGACGGCGCTCCTTCCATTAGAACCAGAACCCCAAAGCATCCCGCTCAATACTACTGTTCCGGGCTGCTCCACAACATCCTGAACCAGCCCCAGACCTTCAACGTATGACAAGGGGCAGGTAAACCACACGAGGGTAAGAGGAAGGATCGAGAGGGTCTGTTCCCAGCTCGACTTCAATGCCGTCATCCGCGCCATCGCCGTCGGTATCGGGATCATCAAGATCCGTGTCCAAGAGAACCTCGATGGCGTTCTGTAGGCTATCGTGGTCACTGTCTTCAAACGCCCAGTCCATATTCAGAGTGGTTACGCCGTAGATGTGCGCGTTGAAAAAGGATGTGAAGTCGGAGTCGGTGAGCAGATTAAGGGCGGATTTGATATATTCCTCATCACACGACTGCACGTAGCTGCCGCAATTCTCATAAAAGTATCGCATGAGGTCATCAATTGTCACCTCTCCTTCTGTTCGTTCGTAGATCTCACGTGCCATTAACAGCATCACCAAGGCCGACTTGCGATAAACCAGGAAAGAGTCCGTGGCATCAATCAGCGGGACATCCTGGGGTGTATTCGCATATTCCTGCAGGTACTGGTCGTAATCACCCTGTAACCGAGAAACCACCTGATCGACGAAGCCAGCGATATGGGAGTAGCCGACCTGATATGTTCCACCTGTAGACGGAGTGAAGTAGAAATCGTATCTCAGGGCAGAACTAGCCGATCCGACGACATCGAGTCGAGTCTCTGCATAGTAGTTGTCCATCTTGCCGTATAAAGCCACAAGATCAGCTCCATCCGACGACCACAAGCTGTCTCCCATAGGGTCTGTTGCCAGCAAGGGCAGCGATTCAGAAGGCTCGGTCGGCATGACAAACCACTCCGGGTCAAAAGCGTCCAAGAGCTCAAAGTCATGAGCTGCTATGACAAAGGGCCTAATCTCCATATACGTTGGATCCCCCAGGACTTGGAGTGGAATTCTAAGCCCTATGCTTTGACCATCATTGGTGACGGACACCTCGATATCTGAAACATCTAACGACTGCGGATCTCCATCCTGCGACCACCATAGCCACAAATTGCCGAGACCTGCCACATGTAGTTGTAGTTTGGCTAATACTCTACTCTCGTAGAATACATCTGAACCTTCGATGAACCACTGGCCATAACCGTGCATACCCCACGGCCCCCAGATGTTCCAGCGATGGAAGAGCCCGTGAGAGAACGAGTCCCAGGGGAACCACGCTTGTTTCCCACAGTATTGCACTGAGGTGGTATGCCCCAGAGACCATTCGCCCGTAGTAATGGGAGACCCGTCTTCCATCCTGGGGCTGAATACTGCCAGATATCTACTGCCTACCCCTGCACCAAACAAGGTAGTTTGGTACTCGAAAATCCTCCAAGCTGTCTCTGCTGCCTTTTCCCTGGTCTGAGCATCCCAACCATGGTACGTTGCTACCGTCACATCTGTGCTGCTGACCGTTCGCGAAACCACATCGAAGCCCCCGAATACTATGGGCGCGAAACAGAGACTCTTGAGGACTAGCCCATCCTCTAACTTGGGATAGTAATACCCCCCAACTCTCCTCCAAGGAGTGGCTACCTCCCACCCAAGCGGGACTTCAAACCGGACCTTAACCTCACCAATATCGAGCAAAGGCGTCATCGACTGCTCACCCTGATTGGGCGGAACCAAGAAAATGGTCTGACCCTCGGCCAAGCCGAAGTTGTTTGAGAGATAGCCATGAACATCGCTCGACCCGACGACAGTGGATGGTTCTACCTCATAGTTTACGATGACTTGGCTGTTGCCTTGCGTGGATATGTTCCACGCGAGACCCTCGGGCTCACTATCTGGCACCATCGTCACTGGCAAGGTGTTTCCCTCTGAATCGGTTGCCTGCAGATTCTCGGGGGTGATGAAACGGCCCCTAAACTCGGAGGTTTCGAGAACAAGATCATCTTCTGGCGCGCTTTCGCAAACCATACGGACCTGCAGCCTATGGCTTGCCGGGTCATTGATTGTTACTGTGTATTCTAAGTCAAGTCCGTTTACTTCGTTAGGCACTGGTAGTATCGTAGCCAAGAGTAGGAATGGTATAAGGGTCGAGATATGTCTCATCGTCGTCACTCCCTTTGAACCAAGCTTTGTGTTCAGTTTCTCAAGCCGTCTAACGGCGATGTTGAGTTGCGCGGCGAGTGCGTGACCATCAACCTCGCCACCCCAGACCTAACAAAGCGTGTTTGGCCCTCGATTTGCGCGCGCGGCAGCCGAGTCAACTCCAACATTGGTTAGGCAGCTTCTTCGCTGTGAACTATCCGAGCACTGAAACTAGCATCAGATCTGAGATCGAGGAACATTGGATCGTATCGTTTACTTAGGGTCGAAGGATCTGTGGCCCACAAAACAGTTGCCTGCTGAGATGCGCGGCGAAAAGCTTGGCTGATTGATGCGCCTTTTCCTAACTCTTCGTAGAACAGATTATGAAATGCAGGGTCTTTGGGACTTTGCGGGGTGAACGCTTGTTCGATGCCATATCCGGGTGTTTTGCAGCGATCTTGGCCAAGATGTGGCGGCAAAACGCTGCAAGCCGGGCTATTACCCCGCGAAATCCCAGAGAGCCAGTATACTATATACCTTTATACGCGAAAATGCAACAGCGAGGAGGATCACGTGAGCTATCCCCAAAAGAAGCTACTCGGTCACAAAGACGTCAAAACAACCATGATCTACACTCATGTGCTCAACCGTGGTCCCTTGGCCGTCCATAGCCCACTCGATCAGGCTCTTGCACGCGCAACCCCTTCTGTCGAGGGGCAGACCACGAGTGGGCGAATCTGACTCCATAGGCTTGCCACCTGATCAAACACCATCCCCCGCAGTCTCACCCTCCTGGCGCGACCCCGCTCACCCCACCGCTCACGATCGCTTCCGTCACATCTTTCGCGATCACTGGGATTCCTGGACATACACTCGGCATGTGTCGCCTCACGTATAACTTCCTAGACATACACGGCCACCGCCGCCGTGGAACAGGCGGCGCCGGGGCGCTTATCCAAGCCTGGCATAGACTGCGACCTGTCCGTTGGACACAAAAGGAGCGAATCATCTCAGGACCGAGAGCAGCACCTGATGGGCGTCCAGGAGCGGCCTAACCCGGAGTATAGAGGACAGTCACGTGAACGTGGGAAGCGGAGACCCGTCCCTTGGGAACTGGACTACCTGCGGTTGAAGTGGTCTCAGCGTGGCGGAGGGGGCGTAGTACTGGGAGCGCGGGAGAGCCGCGTACAAGGTCTGGTGATGAGCCAGGTCATCGGGAAGGCCCCCAGTTGACGGTCGAAGCGGTTGAGCAGATGAATATCCTGGAGACGTATGGACGCTCTCGCTGCCCCTCTGAATATACCTTCGGTGATGATCTATTCAGCTCTGTGGAAGCCGTCCGGCACGTCCTCTGTTGCTCAATCATCACTCTGAAACTTGGGAAACTCGAAAGGATCGTGGGCACAGAATAGCTGTACTTTATCACCGTGATCGTGGACGAGCGCTCGCAATCGCGGCACGTGAGGTAGCAAACGACGTGCCATCCAGCCTGGTAGAGGGCTGTGTGGATGATCTGGGTCTACTTCACTATGGGACATGTATGCGTCCCCACAGTGGAGTAACCATCCGTCCGGGGTCTCTACCGCCACACCACAATGCCCGCGCGAGTGCCCCGTCAGCGGGATAAGCAGCACTTTAAATGAGATGCCCTTCATCACCTGCATACAATCAAACCCAAACCACCGCCTACCCCCCAGAGAATGGTTGACCCATTTCGGTCCATGTGCCCAGTGCATCGCAACATAGGCGCGCTCGATGATGTTGAGTCTTCTTGGATTCATAGCTGCTTCATACTCCTGGGCGAAAACGTGAACTTTTGCCCGCGGGAAGTCTGGCAGACCACCGGTATGATCCAAGTGGAGATGCGTGAGCACGATATGCCGAACATCCTCTGTGGCGAAACCTAATCTGACAACTTGTCGTGCTGCTGTCTCTTCCAGATCACGGGGCGATCGAATTGAGGCAGTAAATAGACGCACAAATGGTGTTGGGTTGGTATAGTCTCTGAGTCCCAAACCAGTGTCAACCAGGACAAGCCCATCATTCGTCTCAATGAGCAAGCAGTGGCAAACACCATGACGACGTGGGAATATGGGGTGCATCGTTCCGCAGTTTAAATGGTACACACGCATTGCTTACTTCCCAGATAGGCCCGCTAACGGCGCCGCGTCAGCCGCTTGCGAAGCGAAGCAGAGCAAGTCGGCTGCACGCCATGGTTGGGCTGCTTGTCTCCTTCGAATATCGCTTGCTTGGCTACTTTAGAACACATAGGGGATAAACATCTTTGTGCGCTTTAGATAGGCTTGGTACGCCCCCCCGAAGTACTGGCCGTTCTTCGCTTCCTCCACTTTCGCCGTCAGCGCCAGGAACAGACTGGCCCCCAAAGCCAAGAAACTCGCGATCCAGGAAGGCGATTTGAAGAATGCCCCCCACGCTAGACACAATAGCGAGCTATACAGCGGATGCCGAATATACTGATACACGCCGACCGTGACTAACTGCGTTGTCTTCTCCACCCCCATTAAGCCTTCGTCGGCTCGCTCAGCATCCGGTTTGCCGATCAGCCGCAACAAGCGCACACCCTCGATCACCAAAAACAGCGAAAGCACCAGTAAAGCCCACGAGATCAGTTGATGCCAGGCCAAGGGCGCGACAAACCAAGCATCCAGATTCAAGATCACCAGAGCCGTTATCATCTCCCAGGCAACAAAACGATAAAATCCGTGGAGGCAAAAGCTCCGTAACGACCCGCGCGAAACGTACACTAATAGCAGTGTTATCACCCCAAAAGTGATTGCTTTGAACAAGAAGGGCATATCTAATCCTCGATGGCGTGCGCCAGTCCGTAAACGCTTGCTTACTCGCTTGTGGATGGCCTGCAAAAGCAGCCTAGTTCTCGAAGGCGGGCGTGTAGGTGAACACGCCCTCGACTAGAAGGGGCATCTTGCTATAACGCCGTCTGTGCCAATCACGGTATACTATATACCTTCAACCGCGAAAATGCAACAGCTTTCACCCACCTGGCCGTGGATCGAGAGGTCGCCGCGTCTACCCAGAACCAGGCCCTCAGCGCCTTGCTCTTTCTCTATCGTGACGTACTCAAGCTCGCCCGGCACCTATCGCTCAATGCCCGCCCGCGCCAACACGCCCTGCTCGTAATAGTGCTTGACCATCCGCATCTCGGTCACCAGGTCGGCCCGCTCGATCAGCTCCTGCGGCGCGCGGCGGCCGGTGAGGACCACCTCGACGTGGGCCGGGCGCTGGTCGAGAAACGCCAGCACCTCCTCCACATCCAGCAGGCCGAACCAGATCGTCACGTTGACCTCGTCCAGCACGACGAGGTCGTACGCGCCCGAGAGCATCGCCGCCCGGGCCCGCTCCAGCCCCCGGTGGGCCTGGGCCACGTGCTCGGGGGTGACCTCTTCCCGGTGGATGCAGCGCACGTCCCCGTACTGCTCGATCGTGATGGCGGGATGGTCGCGCAGCGCCTCCAGTTCCCCGTAGCGCTGGCCCTTCATGAACTGGCCGACGTAGGTGCGCAGCCCGTGTCCAGCAGCCCGCAGCGCCAGGCCCAGCGCGGCGGTCGTCTTGCCCTTGCCGTCCCCCGTGTAGACCTGCACGTAGCCCCTCGAGAGCCGTCCCTCGCTCACCCGCCGAGTGTCATCAGTCTGCATCCTCCACCTCCGCAATCCCATACCTCTGATCCGTCTTAATCCCAATGCTTTTCCAACAAGGTGCCTGGCACCCGAGTCCGTCAGAAATTGCGTGCTTTTTCGCCCTCAAGAGCCAGATGGCAGCCTTTCGAAACCCGGTCGGGAGGTGCCAGGCACCTGGGCGATTCATCCTCCCGATCCGTCTTAATCCTGCTAATCCGTGTTAATCCCGCCCAGCGCGTCCTCCGCAGTCAGCCAGCCGGTGCCGGGAAAGAGCCGCGCCACCTGCGGAGCAAAGCGCGGCGAAGCAGCCAACACCTGTGGGGAGCCCTCGGCGACGACCTCCCCCTGGCCGAGAATCACGACCCGGTTGGCCGCCTGCGCAGCCAGCTCGACGTCGTGGGTCACGAGCAGCACGCCCACCCCCTCTGCCTGCCACGCGCGCAGCAGGCGCACCAGATCCCGCTTGGCCGGGTAGTCCATCCCGCGCGTGGGTTCGTCGAGGAGCAAAAGGCGGGGCCGGGTGACGGTGACCGCGCCCAGCGCGACCCGCTGGCGCTGGCCGACGCTCAGGTCGCGGGGGTAGGAGGCGGCCAGGCCGCCCAGGCCCAGGCGGGCCAGGAGGCCGGCAGGAGCGACGGGCGGGCGATCCAGGAGGCCGTGGTTGCGCAGCGTGACCTCCAGCTCCTCTGCGACGGTGTCGGAGAACAGGAGGTCGTCCGGCTCCTGGGGCAGGTAGCCGATGCGCCGGCAGATGTCGGCCGTCTCCTGCCCGACGAGCGACGCACCAGCCAGCCGGATCTCCCCCCGCTGGGGCCGCAGCAGCCCGACGATGCACTTGAGCAGCGTCGTCTTGCCCGAGCCGTTGCGCCCCATCAGCGCGACCAGCTCGCCCGGACTGACGGAGAGGGTGACGTCACGCAGAGCAGGGGTGCTGTCATAAGCGAAGGAGAGACCCTCCACCCGAAGTATGGTTTCAGGTTTCAAGGTTTCAGGTTTCAGGTTGGAACGTGGGACTTGAAACCTGAAACTTGAAACGATTTCTTCCGCAAACGCCCGGCCTTCCTCCACCGTCAATGGCAGCGGCTCCCAGCCCAGCTTCTTGCCCAGCGTGACCAGGGGCGGGGTCAGGTCCATCCGGTGCAGGACGTGGCGGGGCGAGCCGCTCAGGACCTCCCCTTGACCACCCTCCATCGGAGGAGGGGCCAGGTAAACCAGGCGATCGGCGTGGGGCAGGACGCGCTCCAGCCGGTGTTCGGCCAGGACGACGGTCAACCCCATGCGGCGATTCAGGCGCACCAGCGCCTGCAGCACATCCTCGGCCGACTGGGGGTCGAGCTGGGAGGTGGGCTCGTCGAGCACGAGGACGCGTGGACGGAGCGCGAGCGCCGCGGCGATGGCGACGCGCTGTTTCTCGCCGCCGGAGAGCGTGTCCAGCGGACGGTCGCGCAGCGGCGCCAGGTCGAGCAGACGCAGCACCTCCTCGACGCGCGCGCGCATCTCGGCGGGCGGGACGGCCCCATTCTCCAGTGCAAACGCGATCTCGTCCTCGACCCGGTCCACGACGAACTGGGCCTCGGGGTCCTGGAAGACGAAGCCGACGACGCGGCTGAGCACCTGCGGCCCTTCGACGACGGGATCGCGTCCGGCGACAGAGATGCGCCCGCCGACCATGCCGCCGGTAAAGTGGGGCACCAGCCCGTTGAGGCAGCGCAGGAGCGTGGACTTGCCCACGCCGGACGGGCCGGCGACGAGGACGAACTCTCCCTCGGCGACGTGCAACGTCACGCCGGCCAGCACGGGGCCGGAAGCGCCAGGATAGGTATAGGTCAGGCGGTCAAGGTCGATCATCCGCGCTCCCCTTCCCGATCCGCCTGGCCTCCGGTGCAGGCCACCGCTGGCGCGAGCAACCCCAGCAGTCCCAGCCCGATGAGTGGATCGAAGGCGGGCAAGGCCAGGCCTGACAAGGTCAGGGCCGGGTAGGGCGAATAGTAGAGTGTGGACCGGTCAACCAGGGGCAGGCGTACCAGGACTGCCGCCAACGCCAGCCCGCATCCCAGCACGACCAACGTGTCGCGGGCAGTCCAGCGACGGGTCCGGTAGGTGGTGTGGGAGACGCCTCGCCCGGCCAGCCACAGCACGGTGGCGATGGCGCCGGCCCCCACGGCCATCAGGCCCAGCCCCACCCCTTTCCACGACGGCAGAAACAGGAACCCGAGCCAGCCCCCCAGCAGCGAAAACAGCCCCGCCGCCAGCAGCACCTGCGCGCGCAGCGGCTGTTCCCGGTCGGAGACGGCCCCATAGCCACGGGCGACCATCGCCTCGGCCAGCCCCATCGAGCGCTCCAGCCCGCTCACCAGGAGCGGCACAAAGATGGGCAGCCAGTCGCGCAATCCCCGCACGCGGTGGCCGCGCACCGCCTGGGCCTCGCGGATGCGGGCCAGGCTGCGCGTCGTCTGCGGGATAAACGTGAGCGCGATGGAGAGCACGACGCCGGCCTCGTGAAAGGCGCGTGGCGTGAGCCGCACCAGGTCACGCGCCGGCGTCACCCAGTTAAAGACGGTGAACCCACTAAAGATGGCCGTCAACGTGAGGCCGTTCATCGCGCCAAAGACGAGCGCCTCCAGCGTGACCGGGCCACCCAGCAGGGGGAGTCCATCGGGCAGGCGAAAGAGCACCGTGTCACCCAGGTGCGCGGTCAGGCCGTTGAACAGCGCCGCCATCGGGATTGCCACCGCCGCGAAACGAAGCGGCAACAGAACCCCCCGCCGGTCCAGTTCCGGCGCACAGGCGACGCCTGCCACCATCGTGATCAGCAGCAACAGGACGACGTAGAGGGGGTTGCGAGTGGACGAGGCCGTCACCAACACGGTCAACGCCCACAGGAGCCACGCGCGTGCGTCAAGCATCGGAGCGTACCTCAAAGTGAAAACGGCGCCGGAACCGGGTGAGCGCCCGCACGGTCGGTGCACCCAGCAACAGGATCAGCGCCACGTTGCCCACTGCCCGCACCAGGTCCCACCCCAGCGACGTGGCCGCGTAGAACGCGGCGTAACGGGCCAGCGTCTCGCCCATCCCGATGCCCGGCCCCCAGGTCTGCTCGACCGGCCCGGCGGCGAAGGGCCAGAAGTAGACGTTGATGATCACACCGTAGAGCAGGCCCCAGGTGAAGCCGAAGACTGTCAGAAACCCCAAATCCCAATGTCCAAATCCCAAAAGATCCTTTGAGTTTTGGGGTTTGGGGTTTGGGATTTTCCCCAGCCAGCCGGCGGTCAGGCCGACCCAGCCGGCTGTGAACATCTGGTAGGGCAGCCAGGGTCCCACGCCGCCGGTGATCAATCCGGAGACGAGCATTGTAAAGGTCCCCATGAGGAAGCCAAAGCGGCCGCCGAACACGTAGCCGGACAGGATGATGGGGGCAAAGATCGGCGAGAAGCCGCCGGGCATGGGAACGGCGACCTCGACGAAACGCAGCACGCTGGTGATGGCGACCAGCACGCCCAGCACGGCGACCGTCTTGGCGCTGATCGACTGGCCCTGCAGTTCCACCACCAGTGCGACCAGCGAGAGCCCGACCAGCGCCGTCGTCACCAGCGGCGCGTCCAGCCCGTGGGCGATGCCGATGGAACCGGTGGCCTGCCTGGCGAGGAAGAACGGGTAGACGAAGGCCAATACGCCGATGGCCGCGCTGAGAACATAGATCGCTCCGCCGATCACTCTGCGCACGTTCACCTCCGCCGAAGAATCCTGACGATGAGCCAGCTCAACAGCCCGATCATGATAAAGTTAAAGGTGGTGATACCGAGCAGCGTGGCGGACGGACCCTGGCTGTCGCGCGCGGGCGACGCAGCGCCCGCGGAGCGGGACAGGGCGAGCGTTGGCTGCACAGCGCCCGCATCCACGCGCGCTTGAGACACGAGGGCCACGCGCTCAGGCGTGGGAGAAGGTGGCGGGGACGTGGCCGGCGGCGGCTGGGCGGTGGGTGAGGGGGATGGGGAGGGGTCTGCCCCGGGCTCCGGGGTGGGGGAGGGCAGTGAGGACGTGGCGGGCGCAGGCTGCGGGAGCGGGGAGGGGGATGGGGACGGGAGTGCCGCGGGCTGGGAGGTGGCCGTCGGCGTCGGCGTTGCACCAGTCACGCCCAGCACCAACGTGTCGGTTTGCTCCCCTGCCGCGCTCACGATCCGCAGGTGGTACTCCTGCGAAGTCGTGGGGCAAACCTCGCGGCTGCCGTCGGCGCTCACGCGCTCCCCGTCCAGGTAGATCTCCTGGGCGTTATCGGTGTCCCAGCGCACGGTCGTGCAGGTGCCCGCGGCGATGGGGTTGTCGTCCAGCCGGAACCAGACCAGGGGAGCCGGCGGGGGCGAGGTGGCGGTCGGCGTCGCCGGGGGCAAAGTAGCGGTCGGAGGCACGGGGGTCTCGGTGGGCAGCGGCGTGTCGGTGGGCGCTGGTGTGTCGGTCGGAGGAGGCGCGCAGATCTGATCGAACGGGACGACGGGCGGTGGATCGCCGGTGCCCCAACTCCATCCCTCTACGTCGCCGGCGTGGGCCTCGTAGCCGCTGGCGCCAACCTGAGAATAGGCCCAGCTTCCGTCGCGCAGGTGCCAGTAGGCCCAGTAGTTGGGATAGGCACACGTCAGGCAGTCTTCGGCCGGGCAGCCCTCGTGTCCGGAGACCCATTCGATCTTGCAGATCGCCGCGCCCTGGCCAGAGTCGAAAGCGGCCGTGACGCTCAGGCCGGAGCGCTCCAGCACATCGTAGCCGCTGATCTCTGGCTCGCCGAACTCGACGCAGCGCGTGGTGAGGGAGCCATCGCCAAACTGCACGACCAGCCCAACGCGGTTTGGCCCGCCGGCGTGCGCGCTGCCCGGCCCGGCTCCAGCGAGGGTGAGGGCCAGCAGTACAACCACTAGCAGGTAGGATTTCTTCATCTTGTACTCCCTGGTGGGGGTTCCGGCGTGGTCGACGACCACGCCGGAACCGGGTCTACCGAAACGTTCACTATTTTACGACAAGCGGCAGGTAGATGCACATGGGCAGCGTGAGTTTGTCGGCCATGATGGACCCATATTGCACCAGGTCCGGGTCGGTGAACGTGGTCCGCAACTCATAGCCGGCCGAGGGCGCGACGGGTATCGTGGCGGTGTAGTAGCCATCGGCCCGGTAGGACGTTGCCGTCGTCCACGACGCTTCGCCACGGATGCGCCACTCCAGCGTGACGGCGCCGCTGGCGTTCAGGTCGCTGCCAAAGGGAATGGTCACGGCCACGCTGTTGCCCGGCGCCGAGATCGGAGGCAGCGCAACCATGCGGTCGGGGTCGGTGCCGCGATGGACCGGCACAAACGGGTCAAATGACCCACAGATGGTATCCAGGGTGGGGGTGATGCCAGGCGGTGGCGCAGGCCACATGTTCCAATCCACCCAGGCAAAGCCATCCACGCTGCCGTCGGTGATCGTCGAATCGCCAGCCCCGCTCGGGGATACCTGCCACGTGCCGCCGGCGTCCTGATGCCAGTAGGACCAGTAGTAGGGAGGTACGCACCAGGGGTTCATAGCAGGGCAGCCCACGTCTCCGATCCTGGTGATGAGCCCATTGGCATCACGCTCGTTCGGAATTCCGGAGCGATCCAGCAGGTCCAGGCCCGACATCGTGGGCTCGCTGAACGAGACGCAAGCAGTCTCAAAGCTACCGTCGCCGTAGTCGACGACTATCCCAGCGTGGTGGAGAGGCAGGGAGCGGCCCAGGAGGGCCGGGACAGCCCGCCAGGTCGCCGGGCCGTCGTCGTCCGGCAACGACCAGTTCAAGACGATGGGGCCGTCGGGCTTTTGAAGAGCTGCCAGCGCATCGTAGGGGCTGTGGCCATCCTTCAACCATTTATCGGCGACCAGATCCTCGCCGGCCGCCAGCAGGCCCTGCATAGCGTAAGCGGTGGCGTTGGCGCTGGGGAGAACCGTCGCGGTGGCCCCGTCAACGTACCCCCAACTACCCTGGGCATCATACTGAGTGTACAGGAATAGAGTCCCGCTCACGATGCTGGTATCTGTGGCAGGCACACCAACTGCGATCAGGGCCTGCATCGCCAGGCCAGTGCTGTCCGGTTTGGCATCCCCCTCCGCATCTGCCCAGTTGCCGTCGCCAGGATTCTGCATGGCCTTGAGTCGCTGTGTGGCGCTGATGGGTACAGGTTCGCCTGCTGCCGCCAGGCCCAGCATGCCGAATGCCTGGTGCCAGGAATTATCAGCATCGCCGAAGGTTCCCAAGGTTGGACTGTACCAGGTGTCCGTCAGCACGTGGACGATGTTCACGCCACCGAAATCACGGACGTCTTCGCCGGCGGCATCGACTGCCAGGGCCAGCTTGCCCGCTGAGTCAGCGCTCCTGGCGACAAAGGAGGAGGCAGTACTTGACAGATAATCCATCGCCGAGGGCCGGCCGCCTGAGGCCCTGACCGTATGGGGGTCAAAGCCCGCCGCCGCGTACGCCAGCACCGCGTCGCAGGTCGCGCCGGGGTCTGGAGAGCCGAAGGACGACCAGGAGCCATCGGCGTTCTGTCGTTCGTTCATCCAGGTGAGGGCCCGGTTGGCCCGCTGCACCTGCCCCAAGATGGGCAGCGGCATCTCGGCCAGGCCGGGGATGGCGTCGGCGGTGGCAAGCACGGCGTCGTAACCATCGAAATGCCCGTCGGTTTGCTGGAGGCCGAGCAGAGCGGCGTGAGGGTCGAGCGGATGTGCCCAGCTCTCCGTCGCCGGGGTGTAGCCGGCTGCGGCGAGAGCCTGGATCACGATGGCCGTCGAGTCGGCGTTCACGCTGACGCCGCCCCATCCCCAGCCGCCGGAGTCGAGCTGCGTGTCCCGCAGGAAAGCCAGGCCCTCCTGTACCCTGGCGTGGGTTGCATCCACGCTTCCGCTGGCGAGGAGAGCCTGGAGCGCCAACGCCGTATAGTCCGGGTCAAGGCCCCAGCCCCAGCCGCCGTCTGCGTTTTGAAGTCCGATGAGAAAGTCTGTGGCGGGTTCGGGCACGGCTTCCTGTGCCGCCGCCAGGCCCAGAATGGCCCAGGGTTGATTCAGGATACCGGCCGGGCTGGCGGTGGTGCTGTACGCGCCGGTCGCGGCGTCGTAGGTAGCGGTCAACTCGTGGATGATGTTCATTCCACCAAAGTCGTACGGGTCCCCGTCGCCAGCGACGACGGCCACGGCCAACTGGCCGGCGGTACCGGGTTTGAGCTTGCCGGCGGCGTCGTGTGTGTAGGTGATGGCCCGCGTCGCCAGGTAGTCCAGCGGCGTATAGCCGCTGATCGAAGTCACAAAGCCGATCGGGCGGCGGGCCGCTGCGATCGCCAAGACGGCCCTGACGGTGGTGAATTCGCTATCATTGAAGCTGCCGTTGGACCGCTGCTGTGTCTTCAGGTAGCTCAGCGCGTCGCTGATGGCGTCGCTGTGGTCAATCGTGGGTGCTGCCGGGGCCGGAGCAGGCTGGGCCTGCACCGGAACGGCGCTGGAGCCCAGGGCCACGATCAGCCCGATCGTCACCGCAGCGCCCAGAGCTATACTCAATACAAGGTTGCGCAAACGCATTGGTTTTCTCCTGGTTATGCATTGTAAGACCTGACAGGTTTCCAAAAGGTGCCGTTTCGAGCCAGGCTCGACCTGATCAGGGGCATACTGGCGCCGAAAAGTAGGCTGTGAAACCTGTCAGGTCGTTGTTTGTAAGACCTGACAGGTTTCCCAAGGTGTCATTTTGAGCTAGACTCAGCCTGAGCAGGGGCATACTTGCGCCGAAAAATGAGCTGTGAAACCTGTCAGGTCTGGGATGGATGCCCCTTTCGCAGGGCATGCGTAGAGAAGCCCGGCTCGCCACCTCTCGGATGGACTGGAAGCCGGGCAGAAAGGAAAAGCCCTTCCCCTCACGTCTTTTGGGGAAGGGCAGTCGGTGCTGGAGAACCCTTCATACGACACCCCCTTTCCGCGAAGGCTTTTGTGTGCGTCAGCAGAGGCGGGTATCCTGGCTCCAACGGACGGCATAGGCCACCGTTGTTACAGTTGCGGGACAGCGCCGGACTTGAACCGGCTTCCCCCTTTGTGCCCCTCGCATCCGGGCTTTGGGGCACCTCTACCGTAGCGGTATGCGGTTGTAGCGAAAGTATAGCACATAGAGGACGGGCTGTCAAATTACAGAGCCCTCTCCCTCCTCATCCTCACGCCCGCCCTCCGCGCGACCTGGCCGCGAACAACAGCCCTCCCAGGCACAGGATCACGATGCCGAAGACGGTGTAGCTCCAGAGGCTGGTGCTGCGCTCCTCGGCCCCGGCTTGAGCCGCAGGTTCTGCATCCTCGCTCCCCTCGGCCACGGCCGGGGCAGGCAGCGTGGGTGCAGCGTTGGGGAGGGGGGCCGGTGTGACGGTGGGGGGCAGAGGCTCGGGAACAGCGGTTGCGCCCGCAGGCTGCGCCGCGCCGCCCGGGCAGACCTGCTCCAAAGCCACGGCCGGTGGAGCGGTGGAGCCATCGCCCCACACCCAGCCATCCACGTCGCCGTCGCGCACCTGCCAGGTGCTGGCCCCGATGCCGGAGACGGCCCACGAGCCATCGGGCTGGCGGTGGGAGTAGACCCAGTAGGCGCACGGCCTGCCCCGGCATTGGCAGAAACAGTCCCGGCCCGCCGGGCAGCCCTCGTCCCCGATCGCGCACACGCCGTATCCCAGCCCTCCATAGTCGCCCAGCGTGACTTCCACGCCGGAGCGACGCAGCAGTTCCGCGCCACTGATGCTCTCCTCGGAGAAGGCGACGCAGGCGCTGGCGACGCTCCCATCGCCGTGCACCACGACCAGGCCCGCCTGGTGCGGGTCAGGCTGCTGGGCGTGAACCGGCGCGGCCAGGCCTGCCTGGTGCGGGTCAGGCTGCCGGGCGTGAACTGGCGCGGCCAGGACAGCGAGCAAGACCAGACTCAAGATACGGATTCTCAAACGCATGGTGCAGGAATCTACTTGCGGCGGCGCAGGGCGAACCCCAGGCCCAGAGCGGCGATGCCCAGCCCGGCGACGCCCAGGGGCAGCAGGCTCACAGCGCCCGATGCGGGCAAGGCCGCGCCGCTCGCGGGCGTCACGGGCTCTGGCAAAGTGGCGGCCTCGACGCGCGGCAGGTCCACGAAGGTGTAGCCCGCCAGGGCCGGAATCGCCTGCGCGGTCGCCAGCACGTTGGGGCCAGGTACGGCCGCCTGCCACAGGAACCCGCCGCTGTCAGGGTCATACAGCGCGGTGAGTGCGTCGAGCGGGCCGTCACCCCCGGGCGCCCAGTCGTCCAACGACTCGCCAGCCGCCAGCAGCGCCTGCAGCACGAGGGCGGTCGAGTTGGCGTCCGTGTCGGTGCCATAGTCGGAGGGGTTCTGGTACGGGAAGCCCCCGTCGTCGTTCTGCACCGCGTGGAGGTAGGCGAGCGCATCGCCCAGGTCATCGCAGCGGCCGGTGGCCCACAGCGCCTGGACCGCAAGCGCAGTCGTGTTGGTGTCGCCGACGTCATCCGTGCCGCCAAAGAGCGCCCACGCGCCGTCGTCGCGCTGTTCATCCAGCAAGTACCCGGCGGCTTCAGACGGGACGGGCTCGCCAGCGTTGGACAGTGCCAGCATCGCCAGCGCCTGCTCGAAGACGTTTCCCCCGTAACTGCCGGTGGCCCCGTCGTAGGCCGCGGCCAGTTCGGCGATGAGATCGCTCCCGGCGAAAGAGGCCGGGTCCTGGCCAGTGGCCAGCAGCGCCAGGACCACCTTGGCCTTGAGGCCGAGCGTCTCCACCGCGCCCGCCGTGACCTGGGCGTGGAGATAGTCCAGCGGCGAGTTGCCATCATCCGACACCCACGCGCTGGCATCCTGCCCGCCCGCAGCGATGGCCAGGACGGCGTCGCACGTCGTGCCCAGGTCGGAACCCGCGCTAAAGCCGTTGGTGAAACCACCGTCGGCCTGTTGCTGCGCGGCCAGGTAGTCCAACCCCGTCTCGACCGGGTCCCCCGCCCACGCGGGCAAGGCCCAGATCGCGATCAGAACCACAGCCAGCCAACTAGACAAAACCACACGAGCCATCGCAACCCTCCTTCTCCTCATTGGTCATTGGTCATTGAAAAAGCCCTCCCCCTCGCGTCGCTCGGGGAAGGGCTTGCAGTACCTCGAATCTGTATGCGCCACCCCCTTTCCACGAAGGGTTCCGTGTGCGCCGGCAGAGGTGGGTGTCCTGGCTTCAACGGACGGCGTGAGCCGCCGTTGCTACAGTTGCGGGACAGCGCCGGACTTGGACCGGCTTCCCCCTTCGTGCCCCTTACATCCGGGATCCGGGGCACCTCGGCCGTAGCAGTGTGCGATTGTGGGGAGAGTATATCACGCGGAGGGCGGGGTGTCAAACTGGGGTTCGGCGGGGGTGCAAGGCCGCCTGCGGTGACTGCCTACGCACGGTCCTTGTGCCGGAGCAGACGAAGGATGTGGGGGTTTGGCGGAGAGAGCAGCCAGGCCTGCACGGCTCTTCGGCCGGTTGATGGCTCAGGTGGTCTGAAGAGGGAGTCGATGAAGTCCGTATACAAACCTCATCGCCTCCGTACCAAGGAGCCCTCGTGTATGCGGAGGCTCTTTTTTGCTGCTTGGCGGCACACCGCTCTATCGCAAGCCCTTCACCGGGTTGGAAGTACTGAACGGACTGTCGCCCTATTGTTTCAGGATGAGAGGCAGATAGACCCTCAAAGGCTCGCCCATCAAGGCATAGATGCCGAACTCCTCCACCGATGCCACCACCGAGTTGTCCAGTTCGATCCGCTCACCACCCATCCACTCCCACTCCTCTTCCGCCGCACCCCACCAGTAGATCGCCAGGTCACTGGCAGCCCCCATCACCTCCGGATGGGAGTGCATCGTCAACAATCCGGGCTGCGTCAACCCCGTCGCCGCCCCCGAGAGCCGCACCTCGTAGGCACTTCCCAACACCTGCTTCCCCTCTGGCAGCGGCCCCGGCACGTACCCCGTAGGCAACACCACCGCGTAGGCATCGGCGTGGTGGGACAGGCTCCCAGCGCCGATATGCAACTGGAAGTTCCCATCCTCCGACGCCAGGTCGTTCGCCTCGCCGTCCAACGCCCGCAGCAGGTTGTAGTCGCTGTTGATAGAGATCCACTGACCGCCTGCGCCACCCGCCGTCCCATCGACCTGCACCTCCCCACTCCCCAGCCCCACCCCAGCAAAGCTGACCTGTCCAATGTAGGCATCCTCGGCTGCGCTGAAAGCCAGGGGTGTCCGTTGAGGCACTCCGCCACCTTGACCGGGAATGACCACCGCGTTCAGGGGCAAGGTCCCTGCCGGCGCGCCATGCACCTCCAGCCGCAACGTGTCCCCCTCGCTGCCGGGGATCAGGTTCAGGTAGGGAGAGGAACCACCAGCCCGCGCAGCCAGCCTGCCCGCACTAGTGGGGCTCAGAGTCAGGGTATAGGCGCTCTGCCCATCCACCGTCACCGCCCCGGCGTAGGCTCCGTCGAAGGATGCGGCTTGGATGGTGTCCCCCTCCAGCACACCGTAGATGGTCAAGCGGCCCAGTTGATCGGTCAGGCCCTGGTCGATGGCCACCGTGTAGGTGTAGGGGGTGGTGTACAGCGCCACCAGCGCGTTGGGGAAGGGATTGCTATCCGACCCCAGCACCGTCAGCCGACAAGGTGGCCCTCCTGGTCCCTCGTCGTGTACCTCGACGACCGGAAACGGCAGCAGGTGGGAGGGGAACGCATCCGGCCCCGCCATCACACTGCCCCGCCCCGACGGTGTGTTCAGCTCCCACTCCGTCCCGCCGTAGTAGCGCACCACCGTCTGCCAGTCCGGCTCGCCGTTGACCCGCGCCTGCTCGGTGTTCCGGCAGTTCACCGTCCAGCGATCGCTGTCCGCCAGCTCGCTGGCGTTGTACTGATAGTACATCATGCTGGCGTTGGTGGCGTCGCTGTCGTTGGTGACCACGTCCAGTCCGGTGCAGGCCGCCGAGGCCTGCCCGGTGAAGTGGCCATCGGCGTCGAGGAGCCGCACGAAGTACTCGTCGTACAGATGCAGCCCGTAGTGGCCGAACTCGTGGATCAGCGTGCGGTAGCCGTAGGGCTGGTTCCAGTCCCCCTGGTCGCCCGAACTGCCGTTCCAGAAGCGGCCCACCCGGATGGAGTGGGCCGTGTCGTCGGCGGTGATGCCGCCGATGAAGGCGTAGGGGCGGACCGTGTTCTTGGTCGAGATCTGGAAGTCGGCGTCGGACCAGTATTGGGCGTTATCGTAGATGCTCACCTGCCCGAAGGCCATCTGTCCATCCGTGACGTCGTACAGGTAGTCGGAGGCCTTGCGGAAGGCGTCCGCAATAGTGGTCAGGTATTCCTCGTCCGCATCCCACTCGATGGAGGCGACGATATTGAAGGTGATAAGGGTGTTGTCCTGAGCTGTGGTCAAGAGGTATTTCCCTGTGGCAGGGTCATATGTCTGGGTCGTGGTGATGTTTCCTCGATCATCCAGTCGGGCATTGGCGGCGTTGATCCCATACGCCCAGCCCTGCCCTGGTGGGCCATGTGCCTCTCGACTTGTTAGATGTCTATGAAGGGGAGCCAAGGCAACCAGGCGGTCGCCGGGATCCAGCTCACTCACGAGTAGACAGCCAAGAGCATTTGTGGGGTAAGCGATCCCATCGGCATCGACGACGAGCCTGCCGTTACGATAGACCCAGGCCCGAGGCAGTGGGTTCTCCTCTTCGTCAAGGACAACGACCCACGTCTCAGACTCAGGAGGAGGGCCAAATCGGCTCAGCCCTCCAGGGGTGCCAAACCATTTGGTGCCGCCGTGGTCAATGGCAATAGCCTGAACCCGGTCAGATGCCAAACCGGAGTTGGAGGTATCATAGGTTGTCCAGGTGGTGCCGTCAAAGTGGCTTACCCCACCACCATCTGTGCCAAACCACTTACTACCGTCGCCATCTATGGCTATGGCTATGACATCATCATTGGCCAACCCTGAATTAGAGGTGTGATAAATTATCCAGGCAACACCGTCAAAGACACTTGCGCCGTTCGAGGTGCCAAACCACTTGTTGCCATCGTTGTCTACGGCTATAGCGTTGACGAAATAAGAGGTCAAGCCGGAGTTGGAGGTATCGTAGGTCGTCCAGGTGGTATCATCAAAGTGACTTACCCCACCACCCCCGCCAAACCACTTGCTGCCATCGTTGTCTATGGCTATAGCGTTAACCCAATCAGAGATCAAGCCGGAGTTGGAGGTATCGTAGGTCGTCCAAGTGGTACCATCAAAGTAGCTCACCCCGCCCCAGATCCCAAACCCAAACCACTTACCACCGTCGCTGTCGATAGCTATGGTCTCGACGCTGTCCCTAGCCAAGCCGGAGTTGGAGGTATCATAGGTTGTCCAGGTGGTGCCATCGAAGTGGTTCACCCCGCCCAGGACTCCACTGCCGAACCACACTGTATCGTCGTTGTCAATACAGATAGAGTGAATGTTGTTGGATTTTAGCTTGGAGTTGGAACTCGTATAGCCAACCCAGGAATTGGCAACCAGCCAACTTGCCCCTCTACTCGTGCCAAACCATCTGCCCCCAGAGGGCTCGACAGAAATTGCATGCACTGCGTTCCCCACCAGCCTATCAGTCGTGGCAAAGCTAGTCCATATGTTGTCGTCAAATCCTGCTACGCCACCACCTCGGTAGCCAAACGCGAACCATTTGCCGCCGTCACTGTCTATGACTACTACCTCGACGTAGTCGCAGACCAGATCGGAGTTGGAGGCATCGTAGGTTGTCCAGGTGGCGCCGTCAAAGTGGCTTACCCCACCACCATTTGTGCCAAACCACTTACTACCGTCGCCATCTATGGCTATGGCCTCGACCTCATCATCGGCTAGGCCGGAGTTAGAGGTGTTGTAGGTTGTCCAAGTAGTGCCATCAAAATGACTCACCCCGTCGTAGGAGGTACCAAACCACTTGCCGCCATCTTGGTCTATAGCTATGGCTTCGACCCAATCGGAGGCCAGGCCGGAATTAGAGGTGTTGTAGGTCGTCCAGGTGGTACCATCGAAGTGGCTTGCCCCACTCCACTCGGTGCCAAACCATTTGCTGCCATCCAGATCGATAGCAATTGCCCGGACATCGTCATCCATCAAGCCAGAATTAGAGGTGTCATAGGTCGTCCAGGTGGTGCCATCGAAGTGGCTTGCCCCACCACCGTCGGTGCCAAACCACTTGTTGCCATCCAGATCGATAGCAATTGCCCGGACATCGTCATCCGCCAAGCCAGAATTAGAGGTGTCATAGGTCGTCCAGGTGGTGCCATCGAAGTGACTTACCCCACCACTGTAGGTGCCAAACCACTTGCTGCCATCCAGATCGACGGCAACGCTCTCGACATTGTCGTCAGCCAAACCATCGACCGTGGTGTATTTGACGTAGGTGCCGTTACTTGTGTCCCAGCGCACGACACCCCCGTCTGTGGCTGCCCAAAGATAATCACCTTCGATAGCGAGATCGTTGACATAGTTGCCATTGGTATACGTTGTCCAGACTTCACTCTGGGCCTCGACCAGAGGCTCACCGACGGACACCTGGGTTTGCCCTAAGAAAAGACAGAGGACCAGAGTGAAGCTCAGAGATGTATGCGTAAGGATTCTCTTCGCCATTCTCGCCCATACCTCCTGACAGCGCTCCTGAGGGCCCTATGCCCAGTCATTGTCCTATTGTCTCAACGCGACCGGCAAAAACACCCGCAAAGGCTCGCCGCCCATCAAGGCATAGATGCCGAGCTGCTCCACCGGTGCTGCCACCGAGTTGTCCAATTCGATCCGCTCGGCACCGACCCACTCCCACCCCCCAGCCACCGCATTCCAGTGGTAGATCGCCAGCTCACGGGCCATCCCCATCACCTCCGGGTGATAGTACATCGCCAATAGGCCCGGCTTCTCCAGCCCAGTCGCTGCTCCCGAGAACCTTATCTCGTACGCGCTCCCCAACACCCGCATCCCAGGCGGCAGCGGCCCCGGCACGTACCCCGTGGGCAAGACCACCGCATACGCATCGGTGTGATTCAGCAGACTCCCGGCATCCACGTGCAACTGGAAGTTCCCATCCTCCGAAGCCAGGTCGTTGGCCTGACCGTCCAACGCCCGCAGCATGTTGTAGTCGCTGTTGATGGAGACCCACTGGGCTCCCGCCACCCCGCTCACCCGCACCTCCCCAGTGCCAAGGCCCACGCCCGCGAAGCTGACCTGCCCCACGTAGGCATCCTCACCAGGGCTGTATGCCAGCGACGTGGACTGAGGGCTGCCGCCCCCCTCCCCCGGGATGACCACCGCGCTCAGGGGCAGGCTGCCTGACGGTGCGCCGTGCAGCTTCAACAGCAAGGTGTCTCCCTCGCTGCCCGGGATCAGGTTCAGGTAGGGAGAGGAACCACCGGCCCGCGCAGCCAGCCTGCCCGCACTGGTGGGGCTCAGAGTCAGGGTATAGGCGCTCTGCCCATCCACCGCCACCGCCCCGGCGTACGCCCCGTCAAACGACGCCGCCTGGATCGTGTCCCTCTCCAGCGCACCGTAAATCATCAACTGCCCATCCTGCCCCGTCAGCCCCTGGTCGATGGCCACTGTGTACGAGTAGGGAGTGGTGTACAGCGCCACCAGCGCGTTGGGGAAGGGATTGCTATCCGACCCCAGCACTGTCAACCGGCAGGGTAGCCCTCCCGGCCCTTCGTTGTGTACCTCGACGACCGGAAACGGCAGCAGATCGGACGGGAACGCATCCGGCCCCGCCATCACGCTGCCCCGCCCCGATGGCGTGTTCAGCTCCCACTCCGTCCCCCCGTAGTGCGTCACCACCGTCTGCCAGTCCGGCTCCCTGTTCACCCGCGCCTGCTCGGTGTTGCGGCAGTTGACCGTCCAGCGGTCGCTGTCCACCAGCTCGCTGGCGTTGTACTGGTAGTACATCAGGCTGGCGTTGGTGGCGTCGCCGTCGTTGATTACCACGTCCACCCCTGTGCAGGCCGCCGAGGCCTGGCCGGTGAAGTGGCCATCGGCGTTAAGGAGCCGCACAAAGTACTCGTCATACAGGTACAGCCCGTAGTGGCCGAACTCGTGGATCAGGGTGCGATAGCCATCAGGTTCGTTCCAATCCCCCTCGTTGCCCGATTTTCTAGTCCAGAAGCGGCCCACCCGGATGGAGTGGGCAGTGTCATCGGAGGTGATGCCACCGATGAAGGCGTAGGGATGTACCGTGTTCTTGGTGGAGATCTGGAAGTCGGCGTCGGCCCAGTATTGAGCCTTGTCATAGATTGTCACCTGCCCGAAAGCCATCTGCCCATCGGTGACGTCATACAGGTAGTCCGAGGCCTTGTGGAAGGCATCGGCGATGGTAGCCAGGTTTTCCTCGTCAGCGTCCCACTCAACGGAGACGACGATGTTGAACAAGACCAAGGGCTTGTCCTTCTGTAGGGTGAGCAACTGCTGCCCTGGCCCGGTAACGATGTAGGGGTGTGGGATACCATCATCGTCGAGGTCCAAGCTGGTGAGGCAGACACGGTAAGCCCAGTCGTCGTGGTCATCCCGGGCGGTGGGGCGCTCATACAGGGGGAGCGACAGGGCGACCAGGGGCTTGCTGAGCTCCAACGGTCCTGGATTCAGCAGGCCAGCTTGGTTCGTTATACTGAGACCACTCACCGTGCAGGTCACAGGCTGGCCATCGTAGTAGACAGCCGTGCCAGCGGCTGCGTTACCACTGTCATCAACCGTTTTGATGAACCAAGGCGCGGCTTCGACCCGGAAAGAAGGACTCTTGCCGTCTACGGCGGGCCACAGAATGGGGCTATGAGTATAACCCGGCTGCGCTCTGATGCGGAACACGACGTTATCGCTTTTGACCAGATCAGCTTCGGCGTTCCAGATGAAGACGTGGGTACCGTCACCTGCCTGCAGGTTGAGGCCCCACGAGAGGACGGCCCCGTCGTCGGCATCTGGATAATCATCAACGACCCACAACGTCCAAAAGCCATTGGCCATTTCACCATCGAAATCGGCCAGACTGCCTTCAGGCTGAAAGCGCCCGGTGAAGGGAGCCACTCCAGATGTAATCGGTGTCGTCGCTTCATCATCCAGAACGGTGTCGGTGAAGTTGTCCTCTGAGCCGCCGACATCGGTGAACAACTCGACCAAGGTGCCATTAGGAGACTCCAGATGAACGTCCAAGTCCTCATCCCAGGTGTGGTCAATGTTGAGCCAAACATCCAGGTCGGTAATCATTGCAGCGCCGGGAACGATGAGCGTGGAGCTGACTGCGTTGCTGGCAGCGGAGATGGTAATCGGGAATGTGTTACCGCTGGCGTGATGCTCTGGCAGGCAGGTGCTCAGATCGGTCGTGATGGTCCCCGTCGCTGGTGTGGCGGGGAACCACTGCCCACCACCACTGGGCGAGAACTCGGGGAAGATTGCGGCAACAGCATCTCCTTCGGGATCGAACAGGGTGTAAGTGATAGGAATGTTGGCCGCTCGAATGATGTGTGGTGTAGAAAAGAAATCGGCATCGTCGGTGGCTCCAGGGCGAAAGATCTCGACGTAAGGGGGATCATTGATCAGAGAAACGTTCCCTCGCCGCAAGTTGCAGTATGCTCGGTCGGGGCCGCCGCTCCCCACTGCCAAGTCAAGGTCTCCGTCGCCATCATAGTCGCCCCACGCCGCGCTCCAGGCAACATGAGATGTGTTGGATGTCCAGACCGCACTGGTGGTCAGTTCTCCGCCATCGTTGCGGTACAGGCGATCAGGCCCGGTATCACCTCCCACTGCCAGGTCGAGGTCGCCGTCGCCATCGTAATCTCCCCATACTACTTCAATTCCACCGCCATCCGTCGATGACCAGACCGGGTTGGGCGTTAGCAACCCCTCGTCGTTGCGGTATAACCGGTTAGGATGAAACATATTCCCCACTGCCAAGTCGATGTCTCCGTCGCCATCGTAGTCGCCCCACGCAACACTATAGGTGAAGTCGGTTTCATCCGGCAACCACACCGTGCTGGTCGTCAGTGCCCCCCCATCATTGCGGTACAAACGGTTAGGTCTAAAGCCACTGCCCACTACCAGGTCCAAATCACCATCGCCATCATAATCTCCCCACGCCACACTCGTACTAGGCTCGGCTTCGTCCGATGACCAGACTGCACTGGCCGTCAGGATTCCACCTCCATTGCGATACAACCGGTCGGGTTGCCCATCGTTGCCCACTGCTAAGTCGAGGTCACCATCCCCATCGCAGTCCCCCCACGCAATGCTGAAGGTAGAATCGCTTTCGTCCGAAGACCAGACCGCGCTTGTCGAGAGCATTCCGCCATCGTTGCGATACAGCCGGTTGGGATCACCGGCGTTGCCCGCTGCCAAGTCGAGATCGCCGTCACCATCATAGTCCCCCCAAGCAATACTATGGGTACTGTCGGCTTCGTCCGACGACCAGACTACGTTGGTCGTTAGCATCCCACCATCGTTGTTGTACAACCGGTTGGGCTGATCCCAGTTTCCAACCGCAAGGTCAAGGTCACCATCATCATCATAGTCTCCCCAGGCTATACCTCTGTTATTGTCGGCTTCGTCCGATATCCAAACCGGGCTGGTTGTCAACCCGCTTCCCTCGTTGAGATACAACCGGTTAGGTTGTTCCAGATTCCCCACTGCTAGGTCAAGGTCTCCATCGCCATCATAATCCCCCCAGGCCACACTCTGGGTCTGGTCACTTTCGTGCGTTGACCAGATCGCGCTTCTCGTCAACACCCCACCGTCGTTGCGATACAGGAGGTTGGGCCGATTAAGCCCCCCCACGGCTAGGTCAAGATCGCCGTCGCTGTCGTAGTCCCCCCAGGCTACATCTGTGCCGGGTTCAGCTTCATCCGGCGACCAGACGGCGCTGTCTGTCAACGTTCCGCTGTCGTTGCGGTACAGCCACGTACCGACCGCGAGATCTAGGTCGCCATCGCTGTCGTAATCCCCCCAGGCTACACTAAACCCATTACTATCGGTCGGCGACCAAGCCGCATTAGTGGTCAACGCTCCACCATCGTTTCGGTACAAACAACTGGGCTCGGTTCCATTTCCCACGGCGAGATCCAGATCGCCATCGGCGTCATAGTCCCCCCATGCTATGCTTTCAGTGCTGCTGATTTCGCCCGATGACCAGATGGCGTTCGTCGTCAAGGCTCCACCGTCATTGCGGTACAGCCGGTTTGGTTGACCTTCGGTCGAACTCGAGTTCCCTACCGCCCAGTCGAGGTCACCGTCACCGTCATAGTCCCCCCAGGCCACACTTGTTGTATGATCAGCTTCATCCGATGACCAGACAGCACTCGTCGTCAGGATGCCGTCGTCATTGCGGTATAGCCGGTTTGGTTGACCTTCGGTCGAACCCGAGTTCCCAACCGCCAAGTCGAGGTCACCATCACCGTCAAAGTCTCCCCAGGCCACACTCGTTGTATGGTCAGTTTCATCCGACGACCAGACAGCGCTGGCAGTCAGTATGCCGTCGTCGTTCCTATACAACCGGTTAGTGTAGTAGCTACCCACAGCCAAGTCCAGATCGCCATCGCCATCGTAGTCCCCCCAAGCCACATCATTGGTGAAGTCGGACTCGGTTGACGACCATATAAGCACGAAAGGAATATCATCCGTTTGCGCGGTTGTTGGTTGCGGCGAAGTCAGTGTGAGAAAGATGAGAGCCAGAACGATAAGCAAGATACGTCGAACTACTGGCCCGACGATCGATTTTGCGATTGAGGGGCGAAACAGGTACCTAGTTGCACAAGACAGGCTTATACTTGGCATCGGGTCACCTCCGTTTTGGTTCTGGTCATGATAGTGGTAACATGACACCTGATGTGACGAATCTAGCCAGCGTGATCATACGTGCACGTACAGCATAATGGTCTGTTTGGCAACGGCTGCGTCGAGCACTTCGCATCCATTTGCTTCACTGTCTCAGCACGATTGGCAGATAGACCTTGAAAGGCTTGCCCATCAGAGCATATATGCCGAACTGCTCCACCGCTGCCGCCACCGAGTTGTCCAGGTCGCTCTGCTCACCACCCATCCACTCCCACTCCTCTTCCGCCGCATCCCACCAGTAGATCGCCAGGTCACTGGCAGCCCCCATCACCTCCGGATGGTAGTGCACCGTCAACAGTCCTGGCTTCGTCAACCCTGTCCCCGCTCCCGAGAACCGCACCTCGTAGGCGCTGCCCAGCACCCGCTTCCCTCCCGGCAGCGGCCCCGGCACGTACCCCGTGGGCAACACCACTGCGTAGGCATCGGCGTGGTGGGGCAGACTCCCCGCGTCAATGTGCAACTGCAAGTTCCCGTCCTCCGATGCCAGATCGTTCGCCTCCCCGTCCAATACCCGTATCAGGTTGTAGTCGCTGTTGATCGACACCCACTGACCGCCTGCGCCACCCGCCGTCCCATCGACCTGCACCTCCCCACTCCCCAGCCCCACCCCAGCAAAGCTGACCTGTCCAATGTAGGCATCCTCGGCTGCGCTGAAAGCCAGGGGTGTCCGTTGAAGCACTCCGCCACCTTCACCGGGAATGACCACCGCGTTCAGGGGCAGGGCCCCCGCCGGGGCGCCATGCACCTCCAGCATCAACGTGTCCCCCTCGCTGCCGGGGATCAGGTTCAGATAGGGAGAGGAACCGCCCGCCCGCGCCGCCAGCCTGCCCGCACTGGTGGGGCTCAGAGTCAGGGTGTAGGCAGTGCGCCCATCCACCGTTACCGCCCCGGCGTAGGCCCCGTCAAACGACGCTGCCTGGATCGTGTCCCCCTCCAGCGCCCCGTAGATGGTCAAGCGGCCCAGTTGATCGGTCAGGCCCTGGTCGATGGCCACCGTGTAGGTGTAGGGTGTGGTGTACAGCGCCACCAGCGCATTGGGGAACGGGCTGCTATCCGACCCCAGCACCCTCAACCGGCAGGGTGGCCCTCCTGGCCCCTCATCGTGTACCTCGACGACCGGAAACGGCAGTAGTTCGGACGGGAACGCATCCGGCCCCGCCATCACACTGCCCCGCCCCGATGGCGTGTTCAGCGCCCATTCCGTCCCGCCATAGTGAGCCACCACCGTCTGCCAGTCCGGCACCCCGTTCACCCGCGCTTGCTCCGTGTTCCGGCAGTTGAACGTCCAGCGATCGCTGTCCGTTAGCTCGCTGGCCTTGTATTGGTAGTACATGATGCTGGCGTTGTCCGGTTCCTCAGGGTTGGGGTCTGGGCTCCCGTCCCGTGGCGGCGGCCCGACTTCCAGCCCGGTGCAGGCTGCACTGCACCTCGGACCGTCACACCCCTCGACACTTCCATCCAGGTTGCGGATGAAGTATTCATCGTACAGGTGGAGGGCATAGTGGCCGAACTCGTGGATTAGCGTCCGGTAGCCGTAGGGCTGGTTCCAGTCCCCCTGATCGCCCGAACTGCCGTTCCAGAAGCGGCCCACGCGGATGGAGTGGGCCGTGTCGTCGGAAGTGATGCCGCCGATGAAGGCATAGGGGCGGACGGTGTTCTTGGTCAAGATCTGGAAGTCGGCGTCCGCCCAGTGTTGGGCGTTGTCGTAGATCGTCACCTGCCCGAAGGCCATCTGCCCATCGGTGACATCGTAGAGGTAGTCGGAGGCCCTGCCGAAGGCATCCGCGACCGTGGTCAGGTATTCCTCTTCAGCGTCCCACTCGATGGAGACGACGATGTTGAAGGTGAAAAGGATGTTATCCCTAGCTGTGGTCAAAAGATACTCGCCTGTAGCAGGATCGTACATCTGGGTGGTGGTGATGTGCCCTTGAGGATCCAGGTCGGCGTTGGTGACATTGATCGCATAAGCCCAATTCTGGCCTGATGAGCCGTGAGCAGTCCGAGTCGTCAGCTGCTTATGGCGGGGAACCAGAGCAACGAGACAGTCGCTGGGGTCCAGCCCATTCACAAGCAGGAAGCCAAGGGCGTTCGTTTGGTAAGCCATGCCATCAGAATCGGCAATGAGCGTGCCATTGCGATAGACCCAGGCCCCTGACAGCGGAGTCCCGCCTTCGTCAACGACGCGCACCCAAGTCTCGGTCTCAGGAGGGTGCCCAAATCGGCTTAGCCCGTTCTTTGTGCCAAACCACTTGGTACCGTTATTGTCAACGGCGACGGCATATACTTCATTATCTGTCAGGCCAGAGTTGGAGGTGTTGTACGTCCTCCAGTACATACCATTAAAGTGGCTCACCCCGCCATCGGTGCCAAACCACTTGCTGCCATCCAGGTCGATAGCTATGGCTGTGACGATACCCGCTGGGCCAAATGTAGAAACATAGTGGTTTATCCAGGTCACGCCATTGAATTGGCTCACTCCAACCCAGGTGCCGAACCACTTGTTACCGGCGCTGTCTATCGCTATTGCGTTGACATGATCACACGCCAGGTCAGAGTTGGAGGTATCATAAGTCGTCCACGTTACGCCGTCAAAGTGGTTCACCCCGCCGCCATCGGTGCCAAACCACTTGCTGCCATCCAGATCGACGGCAATGGCCCGGACGTCATTGTCTGCCAGGCCGGAGTTAGAGGTATTGTAGGTCGTCCAGTTAGCGCCATCAAAGTGGCTCACTCCGCTGGCGTCCGAGTAAAGACCAAAGCCAAACCATCTACTTCCATCCAGGTCGATAGCAATAGCCTGAACTTCGTTATCTGCTAGACCGGAGTTGGAAGTATCATAGGTTATCCAGGTGGTGCCATCAAAGTGGCTCACCCCACCATGGTCAGTGCCGAACCACACTGTACCTTCGTGATCGACAGCGATAGCCTGGATGTAATTGTCCTTCAGCTTGGAATTTGAGGTGGTGTAATGAACCCAGACATTACCAGTCAGCCAACTCGCTCCATCCCAAGTGCCGAACCACTTCCCCCCGAAACGATCAACCGCGACAGTCTGTACATCGTTGTCTATGGGCCCATCAGCCGCAGTAAAAGTGGTCCAGATATCGCCATCAAAGCGACTTACTCCGCCTCCGTAGGTGCCAAACCACTTGCTGCCACTACTGTCTATGACCATAGCCCCAACATGATCATCCGCTAGGCCGGAGTTAGAAGGTCTAAAGGTCGTCCAGGTGGTACCACCAAGGTGACTCACTCCGCTGCCCCACGTGCCAAACCACTTGCTGCTGTCAGTATCGATATCTATAGCTCTGACGTAGTTATCTACCAAGCCAGAGTTGGAGGTGTTGTACGTCATCCAGGTAGCCCCATCGAAGTGGCTCACTCCGCCACCAGAGGTGCCGAACCATTTGTTGCCATCCAGGTCAACAGCAATGGCCCGCACATCATTATCTGCCAAGCCAGAGTTAGATGTGTTGTAGGTCGTCCAGTTGATGCCGTCGAAATGACTTATTCCACCGCCCCATGTGCCGAACCACTTGCTGCTATCCAGATCGATGGCAATGGCCCGGACGTCATCGTCCGCCAAGCCGGAGTTGGACGTGTTGTAGGTTGTCCAGTTGGTACCATCAAAGTGGCTCACTCCATCGCCGTAGGTGCCAAACCACTTACTGCCGTCGAGATCAATAGCAACAGCCTGGACGTCATCGTCGGCTAAGCCGGAGTTGGAGGTGTCGTATGCTATCCAGGTAGTACCGTCGAGGTGACTCACACCATCTCTCGTGCCAAACCACTTGCCGCTATCGTTATCTATTGCTATGGCTGTGACGTGATTAGATACCAAACCATCGCTTCGGGTGTATTTGATATAAGTGCCGTCCCTTGTGTCCCACTGCACGACACCACCTTGTGTGCCTGCCCATAGGTAGTTGCCTTCGATGGCAAGGTCATTGACCTCGTTGCTGTTAGTGTATGTCGTCCAGACCTCATCCTGAGTGTCGACCATATACTCATTCATAGTCACCTGGGCTCGCCCCAGGAATAGACATAGGGCCACGGCAAAGCTCGAACCAAGTCTAGCCACTCGGGTTCTCTCCGGCATTCTCAATCTCCTGGCACTGACCATGGGACATTACATTTACACCGATGCTCTATTGCTTCAACACGACCGGTAGATAGACTCTGAAAGGCTCACCCATCAGGGCATAGATGCCGAACTGTTCCACTGGTGCCGCCACCGAGTTGTCCAGTTCACTCTGCTCGCCGCCCACCCGCTCCCATTCCTCATCTGCGGCGTTCCAGTGATAGATCGCCAGATCTGTGGCAAGCCCCATCACCTCCGGGTGGTAGTACATCGCCAACAGCCCAGGCTTTGTCAGCCCCGTCGCCGCGCCCGAGAAGCGCACCTCGTAGGCACTGCCCAGTACCCGCTTCCCCACCGGCAACGGCCCCGGCACGTACCCCGTTGGCAATACCACCGCATACGCATCGGCGTGGTTCAACAAACTCCCGGCATCCACGTGCAACTGGAAGTTCCCATCCTCCGACGCCAGGCCATTGGCCTGACCATCCAACACCCGCAGCAGGTTGTAGTCGCTGTTGATGGACACCCACCGCCCACCTGCCACTCCACTCACCCGTACCTCCCCACTGCCCAACCCCACTCCGGCAAGGCTGACCTGACCGACGTAGGCATCTTTGGCAGCGCTGTAGGCCATTGAGGTTGACTGCGGGCTGCCGCCCCCTTCCCCTGGGATGACCACCGCACTCAAGGGTAGGCTGCCCGTCGGTGCACCGTGCACCTCCAGCAGCAGCGTGTCTCCCTCACTGCCGGGGATCAGGTTCAGATAGGGGGAGGAACTGCTGGCCCGCGCCGCCAACCTACCCGCACTGGTGGGGCTCAGGGTCAGAGTGTAGGCGGTACGCCCGTCCACCGTCACTGCCCCGGCGTAGGCTCCATCGAAGGAGGCTGCCTGGATGGTATCCCTCTCCACTGCGCCATAGACGGTGAGATGGCCCTGTTGGTCGGTCAGGCCCTGGTCAATCGCCACGGTGTAGGTATGGGGGGTGGTGTACAGCGCCACCAACGCATTGGGGAAGGGATGGCCCTCCGGCCCCACCACTGCCAACTGGCGAGGGCTGCCCCCTGGCCCTGCGTTGTGCACTTCAACCGTGGGGAAGGGCAGCAGATGGGAGGGGAACGCCTCCGGCCCTGCCATCACGCTGCCCCGGCTCGAGGGTGTGTTCAGTACCCATTCCGTCCCGCCATAGTGAGCCATCACCGTCTGCCAGTCCGGCTCCCCGTTCACCCGCGCCTGCTCGGTGTTCCGGCAGTTGACGGTCCAGCGGTCGCTGTCCGCCAACTCACTGGCGTTGTATTGGTAGTACATCAGGCTGGCGTTGGTGGCGTCGCTGGCGTTGTTCAGCACATCCAGCCCCGTGCAGGCCGCCCGTGCCTCCCCGGTGAAGTGGCCCTCGGCGTCGAGGAGGCGCACGAAGTACTCGTCGTACAGGTATAGCCCGTAGTGGCCGAACTCGTGGATCAGCGTGCGGTAGCCGTAGGGTTCGTTCCACTCCCCCTGGTTGCCCGAACTGCCGTTCCAGAAGCGGCCCACGCGGATGGAGTGGGCGGTGTCGCCGGAGGTGATGCCGCCGATGAAGGCGTAGGGGCGGACGGTGTTCTTGGTCGAGATCTGAAAGTCGGCGTCGGCCCAGTGTTGAGCGTTGTCGTAGATCGTCACCTGCCCGAAGGCCATCTGCCCATCGGTGACATCGTAGAGGTAGTCGGAGGCCCTGCCGAAGGCATCCGCGACCGTGGTCAGGTATTCCTCTTCAGCGTCCCACTCGATGGAGACGACGATGTTGAAGGTGAAAAGGATGTTATCCCTAGCTGTGGTCAAAAGATACTCGCCTGTAGCAGGATCGTACATCTGGGTGGTGGTGATGTGCCCTTGAGGATCCAGGTCGGCGTTGGTGACATTGATCGCATAAGCCCAATTCTGGCCTGATGAGCCGTGAGCAGTCCGAGTCGTCAGCTGCTTATGGCGGGGAACCAGAGCAACGAGACAGTCGCTGGGGTCCAGCCCATTCACAAGCAGGAAGCCAAGGGCGTTCGTTTGGTAAGCCATGCCATCAGAATCGGCAATGAGCGTGCCATTGCGATAGACCCAGGCCCCTGACAGCGGAGTCCCGCCTTCGTCAACGACGCGCACCCAAGTCTCGGTCTCAGGAGGGTGCCCAAATCGGCTTAGCCCGTTCTTTGTGCCAAACCACTTGGTACCGTTATTGTCAACGGCGACGGCATATACTTCATTATCTGTCAGGCCAGAGTTGGAGGTGTTGTACGTCCTCCAGTACATACCATTAAAGTGGCTCACCCCGCCATCGGTGCCAAACCACTTGCTGCCATCCAGGTCGATAGCTATGGCTATGACGCGATCATTGGCCAAGTCGGAGTTAGAGGTATCGTAGGTCGTCCAAGCGGCACCATCAAAGTGACTCACCCCGTCGCGGGTGCCAAACCATTTGCTGCCGTCATCGTCAATAGCTATAGCCCAGACATAATCGCTGGCCAGCTCAGAGTTGGAGGTGTCGTAAGTCGTCCACGTCACGCCGTCAAAGCGACTCACCCCGCCGCCATTGGTTCCAAACCACTTGCTGCCATCCAGATCGACGGCAATGGCCCGGACGTCATTGTCTGCCAGGCCGGAATTCGATGTGTTGTACGTCGTCCAGGTGATGCCGCTAAAATAGCTCACTCCGGCTTCGCTGAGGGAGTCGAACCCGAACCACTTGCCGCTATCGTTGTCTATAGCTATAACCTCAACGTCATCGTCCGCCAAGCCGGAGTTAAAGGTGTCGTAGTAGGTTATCCAGGTGGTGCCATTAAAGTGACTTACTCCCCCTCCAAGGTAATCGCCGGTGCCAAACCACACCGTACCATCATGGTCAATAGCAATTGCCTGGATGTTATTAGACTTCAGGTCGGAGTTGGAGACTGTATAGTCGAGCCAATGACTGCCGACCAACCAACTCGCGCCTCCTCTTGTGCCCAACCACTTGCCTCCGGAGTGCTCAACGGTGACAGACCGCACTGCATTGTCCAAGAGATCATCGGCCGTAGCATAAGTCTTCCAGGTGTTACCGTCGAATTTGCTTATGCCGTAACCAACAAAGCCGAATCCGAACCACTTGCCGCCATCGTTGTCTATAGCTATAGCCCACACATAGCTATCGGCCAAGTCGGAGTTAGAGGTATCGTAGGTCGTCCAAGTGGCACCATCAAAGTGGCTCACCCCGTCGCGGGTGCCAAACCATTTGCTACCGTCTCTGTCAACGGCAATGGACACGACCCCATCATTTGCCAGCCCAGAGTTGGAGGTGTCATAGGTCCTCCATATAGTGCCATCAAAGTGACTCACCCCGCCGCCATTGGTTCCAAACCATTTGCTACCGTCTCTGTCAACGGCGATGGACATGACTCTATCATCTGCCAGCCCAGAGTTAGAGGTGTCATAGGTCCTCCACAGGGTGCCATCAAAGTAACTTACCCCGAAGGCCCCTGTGCCAAACCACTTGCCGCCAACGTTGTCTATAACTATGACTGTGACATAATCAGATGCAAGGCCGGAGTTAGATGTATTGTAGGTCGTCCACGTGGTGCCGTTAAAGTGGCTCACCCCACTCCAAGTGCCAAACCACTTGCTACCAGCGCTGTCAACGGCAATAGACATGACCCAATTATCTGCTAGCCCAGAGCTAGAGGTATCATAGGTCGTCCAGGTAGTACCATCAAAGTGACTCACTCCACTCCAAGTGCCAAACCATTTGCTGCTGTCTTGATCAATAGCAATGGTTTCGATATCATTGTCGATCAGTCCATAGCCCGCGGTGTATCTGAAAGAGGTGCCGTTCGTTACATCCCAACGCACAATGCCCCCCTCTGTGGCTGCCCAGAGGTAGTTCCCGTCGATAGCGAGATCGTTGACGTTGTTGCTGTTGATGTAAGTCGTCCAGACCTCATTCTGCACCTTAACTGGGTACCCTCCCATAGGCGTTTGAGCTCGTCCGAGGAGAATGCATAAGGCCAAGGAGAAGCTCCGACCAGCTTGAGTAAGTTGGATCCTCTCTCTCATTTACTCATGCCTCCTGGCACCGCCAGTGAGAGGCTTGTGGCACATCGTTGCCTTATCGCTTCAACACGACCGGCAGGTAGACTCTGAAAGACTCGCCGCCCATCAGGGCATAGATACCGAACTGCTCCATCGGTGCGGTCACCGAGTTGTCCAGTTCACTCCTCTTACCACCTACTCGCTCCCATTCCTCATTTGTGGCATTCCAGTGATAGATCGCCAGGTCTGTGGCAAGCCCCATCACCTCTGGATGGTAGTACATCGTCAACAGCCCTGGCTTCGTCAACCCTGTCGCCGCTCCCGAGAACCGCACCTCGTAGGCACTCCCTAGCACCCGCTTTCCCTCCGGCAGCGGCCCCGGCAAATAGCCCATGGGCAAGACCACCGCAAACACGTCGGCGTGGTGCGGCGGGCTCCCGGCGCCGATGTGCAACTGGGAGAATCCTCTTTGCTGCGCCCAGACTTCCTGATATTGCTGGTGGCGGGCACTTGGCCACACCGTCGCCTCATTGTCTCAAAATGATGGGCAAGTGGAGCTTACATAACCTCGGCTGCCAGGTGATGGTCCACTCATGCAGGCTAGCTGATATCAGCAGGTCATCTGTCGAGAAAGTCGCGCGCAATTTGAGGGAGGGATAGGCAGTCGGATCGATGGAAGCCAAACTTGCTCCGCTAGCCACGTCGCTGAGCAGCGGGATACCCTCGGCGCTCAAGACGTCGATAGTGAGACTCGTTCCCGCAGGTACGGTTCTGGTAAACGTAACGCGTCCCCACTCGTCTATTGCGACCGTGGGCGTAATCGCGCGCGAGGTTGCGGTGCCGGTGTATGCCAGGCCATCCAACACCAGATCTCCGCTAGGCAACAAAACGATCACGTTGTCGTCCCACTCGGACAGCCCAGTGAAATCGTTGAAGGCATCTCGCCACCGGGGCGTCGACATCAGGGCGTAAACGGTAAACCGGTCGGTCGTGGTGCTGACCGAATTCTCGATCATATCGTCGAGACTCCCCCCCAAATCAACCCATTCCCTAAACACGGGATGCCACTGGAGAATGCTCAACGTGTGTGAGTCCACCTGGCCGAGAGTCGTATCCGTGTAGAACAGCTTGAGCAGCATCGGCTTCGTGCTGGTGACGGTGGCCCCAGAAGCCCGCACGGAATAGGGCTGGCCCACCAACTGATAGCCCAGAGGAACCTGGCCTGGGATGACATTTGTAGACATCACCAACGCGTAGGCATCGGCCGGGAGGCTGTGGTCACCAAGTATTATCTCCAGGTTCCTGTCGACGGAGACAACGGGATCAGCACTCGTGGTGGGCACAAAGAAGCGACAAAAAGGGACGGGCGGCGTCTGGACGGTGTCGCCGTCGCTCAGGTCTGCGCTCAGGCCGATCGTGCCTTCCGCGGTAGAGGGTCCGGGGGTAAAGACGCCACTGATCAGAACTTCATAGGCCGATTCTTCAGTACTATAGGTCATGCCCCGGTGATGTCTCGCCCCGCCCACGTTCACTTCGGCTTCAGCACTCGTTGCGACATTCACTGTCTGACCGGTTGAGACAAAGAGAGAGGTCCCATCCGACCCGGGCACAGCATAGAAGTGCACGCGCCAATGGGTCGTAGCGCCCAGCGCCCCGGGGATACCCTGACTCGATTTGGGCCCAGTCTTGGCAACACCAGCAGCGACAATCGACTTAAGCCCTGTACCCGATACGCTGACTTTACCTGCCACCCAGGGCATCCCAGCGGGTGAAAGACCGAATGACCCCACCCCCAGGACTACCAGAACGAATGACAATAGAAATCTAAGATAGTCAGCGTCAAATCGTTTGGAGCACCTACCTATTCGCATAACTCCCCCCTAGTCGATCTTACCCGCGCGCTCGCGCGCCCAGGTCTCCAGGATCTCCCGGTTGATCGGCACCGCCAGGTAACTGCGGCGCCAAGCTTCCTCCTCGATCCTGGCGGCGGTGGCTCGCACCAGATCGTAGGCTCGTTCAAGACACCGCTGTCGCTCATCTTCCAGACCATTTGCCTGCAGGATCTTAAGGGCAATCAGGTAGATCTCGGCCTCCGAGCCGTGCACGAACTTCTGACTATCCAACAGATGAATGGCTACCTGACAGCTTGACAGCGCCCCCTCTCTATCACCCAATAGCAGATCAGCCTGGCCTAGATAGGCATGCCCGCGTGGTTCACTGCCAGCCAATCGCAGCTCCTGACACAGGTTGACCGCTTCCTCGGCGTGACGGCGGGCATTTGTCAAGTGCCCTGCTCCGCCGCGAGCGAGACAAGTTCGCGCCAGGCCCAACTTGCTCTGGACCAAGAAATATGCCGACTTGGCCTCTCTGGTCAGGGATTCCATCCGCAGGAAATCCGCCAGCGACTCTTCATAGTCACCTTGGTCACAGTGGACAGTGCCAAGCACGTTGAGATATTCGATCTCTACATCTTTATCGCCCGTCCGCCGCAGCTCCTCTTCAGCGATGTGAAGGTATTCCACGGCTCGCTGACAATCCCCCAGCGCTGTGTGAATCTCAGCCATTGCGCTACAGGCCAGGGCTGCACCAGCCGCATCGCCCAGCTGCTGATAGAGAGACGAAGATGCTTCAAGACTCTGCAGCGCCGATGAATAGTCCCCGCGGTAGCTCTGCAATATGCCCTTGTTTATCAGATTCTGGGCTATGATCTCGCGGTAGTTCAGCCCACGACTTTTATCCAGCCCCGCCTCAAAGTCCTCCATCGCCTTGGCGTAGTCCCCCATATAAAGCTCGGGCACCCCTCTGTTGGAGATGCACTGAGCCACACCTTTTTCATCGCCAAGCTGTTCATAAATGGTTGCCGCCTCATCTATGTACCGTATGGCCTCAGCGTACTCTCCCAAAGTCTCCTGCATCAAGCCCAGGCTGTTGAGACAGTTGGCGAGGCGTGGGAGGTTGCCTATCCGGCGGCGGGTCTCAAGTTCTCGCTCGAAGCATTCAAGCGCACTGTCCCTTTTCCCTTGCCCGTCAAGGGCGATGCCCAGGTAGTACAAGCTATCTGCCTGCTGTTCTTGATCCCCGAGATCACGGGCCAAGCGTCCCGCCTTCTCAGCGATCTCTTGAGCTTTTTCAAGTTGCCCTAGTCGCCCACGGAAATAGGCCAGCTTGTTCAAGGTTCGAGGCTGATGCTTCAGCACACCCAATGCTTCCTGGACGGCGAGAGATTGAGAGAACACATCAATGATTTCTTGATAATGTCCGCGAACGTATAGGAACTTGCTCTCGTGAAGAAGTGCTTCCTCAAAAGATACCACGGCCGTGATATCCCTGGCTTCGGCTGCCCTTGTTGCCGCGAGCAACAAGTTGGGTAATTCCTCCTCTAACCTGTCCCAAGCATCGGGCTCTGCCCGCACGTTGGCTTGGGCAAAGGTCAGGTAGTACGCCATATGCAGCTGTTCCGCCTCGTCTGCCTCGCCGGCTTCGGTCAATAGGGCCTGAGCGTATTGACGCAGGAGGGGATGCAGAACGTAGGTACCTGCTGTCTTCGACCAATCTAACAGGGAGAGCAGAACCAACTCGTCCAAGGCGGACTCGGTCTCCATTTCGTCCAGACCCATCACGCCAGCGACTGCGGCGACCCTGATGGATCCAGATGCAAAGACGCCCAGCCAGCGGAAGAGACGCTGTCTGTCTGATGGCAGGGATTCAAAGGTGACATCGAAGATGGCCTTCAACCCAGGATGACCAGGTAGGGTCAGGACTTGGAATGCCCGTTCCTCAATAGCTTGGCGAAGCTTCTCCAAGCGATAGCCGGGCTTGCGCGCCAGCAGGGCCAAGCGCTTGCCCGCCAACCTGATGGCCAGAGGCAAGTAGCCAATTGCCCGCAGGAGGGCTTTAGCCTCGGCTAAGTTGGCATCAACCACGGTGGCGCCCGCGTGGGCCTTGAGCAAGTCCAGCGATTCATCGTCGGGCAAGGTGTCCAGGCGGTGAACATCGGCCTCCAAGACGGCAGCCAGTGTCTCATCACGGGTAGTCAGCAGCAAAGGAACGCTGGTCGGGAGTGCCCGCTTGAGAAACTGGGTGGCGTCCAGCCACTCGCGGCGGACGTCATCGATGATGATCAATAACTGCCCATAGTCGGCTTGATGGTCCGCCAGGAGATCTTGTACCTGGTGGACCAAGGAATCCGGGTCGCCCTCGGCTGAAAGATCCCGGCCGCAACTCTGTGCCCAGTTACGGAGGATGGGGCGCGCACTGCCGTCGTAATCGGCCAACGCGCCCCAAAAGACACCGCCGGGGAACTGTGGACTCAATTCCACGGCCAGTTTAAGAGCGATGGCTGTCTTGCCGACGCCGCCCATACCTTGCAGGGCAATCAAGGCTGCGCCATTGTCAGCAGTAAGTGCATCCTTGAGGACATCCAGATGATGGCGCCGGCCGATGAAATGCCGAGGTAATAGCCACTCGGGTGGAGCATTTCGGAATGCAGACGGAGCTGCTCCAATTACTTCGGGAATATCACTCCAAGAGACATCCGGTCTTAGTTCTCGACCAGCTTCTATGAGGTCAGGGATTTGATCACGTCTTTCAAGATACTTGACCAGTTCTCGCGCCCTGTTTGCCTTCCCTTCAGCCGGCAAGTCATCGTAGTCTACACCCAAACTGAAACACAGCGTTCGCAGGTCCTCCGTATCAAAGCGTGTGGCGAGCGTCTGGATCAAGCTGACCAAGTGCTTCAGCTCTGGCAGGGCGGTGGCAGGTGGCATCGTTGCTTCGATCAATGACTCGACTTGCTGGCGGGTGATGGATTTACGTGTAGATTTTGATATGAGTTCGATCAATCGGAAGTAGATTTCCTTTGCGGTGGTATGATTCATCCACGAGTACGAGGTTTGCAGCATGTGTAAGACGCGTGGACGAACCCATTCCTGTAACTGGGTCAGATCCGGCAGGCCCGGTTCAAAGGTCACGCGCTCGATCAGAAAGCCTACCGGCAGCCCAGCATCAGCGATCGTGTGTTCCAGAACAGCGCGCGTGTTCGCCAGGATCCCATCATCCACGGCGTCATAGAAGCCCTGTGGTTTGCGATAGCTCGTCAGCAGGTTGTGGATCGTCTGGAGCGTGCCATCCAGCCCGGTACAGGCAATGACGAACCACGTCCATGTGCCTGGTGACGTTTTGTCCAGTTCGACGAAACGCGCAATGATCTTCTTCGCCAGCGCCATGGTCACCCGGTAGCTCTTGACCTGCACGGCGCGACGCTCGATGATACCCTCCCTGTCGAAGCGCACCTCCACGTCCTCCGCTCCTTCGAGAATAATCCCCGTAAAGTCCGGGTCCCGTATTGACTCGACAAGTAATATGAGCGCATAGGCGCGCTGGAAATCGAAACCCTTCAGCGCAGTCAATCCGCCGGTGGCCCCTGGGTCTCCCAGCGAGGCCTTGGACCCAGAGTTGGGGTTTCCTGCCATGTCAGCCTCCTTGTAGAGTCGTCCTCATATGGAGAGCAAAAGCCCACCTCCGGTTTGACGGTGGGCGGGCCCTGTACTGCAATATCTGATACCAAGGCAATCCCACAGCCCCGGAGCACTACAGCCATAAGGTATTTCCGATGGCATTGTTCAGGCAAGTTCATTATAATGCAGATTTGCAGAGAAGTCAAGGCTGTGCATGCCAGAAACGCCATTTGTGCCTGGTCTACATGGGAAGCTGACGCGAATCAGTTACCCACTGTACCAGAACACGAGGAAAGCGATTTCGCCGACCTGGACAAAAACGGTGGGAGGATGGCCCTGCGCCAGGTGCGATCGTAGGTCGTTGAGGCTGCCGGAGGTAAATGTCACGTCCAGGACATCCGAACGCAGGCGAATAACGCTGGAGGCTGGCGCACCCAGGGGTGGACGCACGTCCAGTTCGCGAGCCAGGCGGTCCTGCGTGGAGGGAAGACCCAGGTAAGCCAGCACCATCTGAGCGCACGCCGGCAGGCAGTCCGAGGATTGCGTTTGCTCACGGTGTGGGGCGTTCAGCGGTGGAATGTGGGGCAGCGAGGCTCTCGGCATGGCGTGTGATCTCTGCTATCTGCTCGGGGGTAATGGAAAGTTGGCCAGTCTCAACGTCTACGTCAATTGTCCCGACCGTGCCTACAGGGCCGGTGGTCGGAAACGCCAACGTGATGGGCACGCGCCAGTAGAGACGCTCGGCCACCACCAGGCTCGGGTCTTCGCAGCGCAGCAGATAGCCGATTTCGTTGGCCACGAAACGCCCTGCCAGCCGCCGGGCCGCTTCTGCCGAGTAGTTGATGGTAGTGGAGATCATCATCAATTTCCCATTATAACCTGGAAGGGCAAATCTATCAACCTGCCACCCGTCTTACCCGGATGAACGTCTCGGACGAAAGGGGGAGCCAATGCCATTTCAGCCAAAAGTTGGTCAAGAACTCGTCATTGACAATGTGACCTACCGCATCGCCGGGCATACCCTACGGCCAGGAAGGCCGCCGGGCGGTCGTCTATCAACTGGTAGCGCAGGACGGCGAAGCGCAGGCGCTCAAGGTCTTCAAACCTCACTGCTACTTGCTGGTGCTGGGGTCAATGGCCGAGCCCATTGCCCCCCCGGCCGTCCTGCCCGGCCCAAGTTTATCGGCACACTGTACTCATCCCGCAGTGGCACACACTGCTGCTGCGCCAGCACCGGGACCTGGCCTGCGCCGTGTTAATGCCTTGGGGGAGATGCCGATAGTTGATGAAACGGACGGAGCGACGTAATACATGCAGGCGAGGTAAGCAACCCGAGTCAACGGGACCTTGAGCGAACGAGGAGTGCGTAGATGTAGTCCAGCTCGCTCCAGGCCAGCGTGAAATCACCAGTGGGCACGAGGGGGACGTCCAGGGGGCTACTGGAGGGATGTGCCACGCCGTTTCATCTCCTCCACGGCGCGGTCATCAGTCAGGACTTGGCCAATGGTGACATCCACGTCCACGTGCCCGATGGGGCCACGGGGCGCACGTTCACCCACTGTCGCTCAGGTGCCTAGCACCTGAACTCGCCCCCAACCCGAAACGCGCCCAGTGCCCGTCCCGATTTGCGCCCGTCCCGCATCTGTGGTAGACTTTTTCCTGTTCACGATGGAGATCACAGGAGCGAGAACAATGTACCATCACCGCCGAACCTGAGGGGTGGCCTGGGGCGCCGGTTGGCGTCCGCAGGCGAGCCTGCACACGCCAGGGGGCGGTGGTGTAACCGCGCCCTGAGTCTGGGCGAGACGTCCCTTATGGGATGACTGCCGCCGCTGGCGTTGTGCTGGCGGCGGTTCTGTTTGGGAGTTGAAAATGATCTACTTTGATAATGCCGCGACATCGTGGCCCAAGCCGCCGGGTGTGGCCGAGGCCATGGTGCACTTTATCGACGACGTGGGCGCCAACCCCGGCCGCTCCGCCCATCGCCTGGCAGTCGAGTCCGGGCACATCGTCTACAACGCCCGCGAGGCCGTGGCCGGGCTGTTCAACGCGCCCGACACGCTGCGCGTCGTCTTTGGCCCCAACGTGACCGAGGCGCTCAACCTGGCGCTGCGTGGCCTCCTGCGGCCCGGCGATCACGTCGTCACGAGCAGCATGGAGCACAACTCGATGATGCGCCCGCTGCGCGCGCTGGAGCGACAGGGCGTCGGGGTGACGGTGGTGCCGTGCTCGGCGGAGGGATTCCTCGACCCCGCCGACGTGGCGGCGGCGCTGCGGCCGAACACAGTCCTGATCGCGCTCAACCACGCCTCCAACGTGGTGGGCACGTTGCTCCCCGTCGCCGAGGTGGCCGGCATCGCCCGCGACCACGGCGTGATCCTCCTGGTCGACGCGGCCCAAACCGGCGGGGCCTACCCGATCGACGTGCAGGCCGACGGCGTCGATCTCCTGGCTTTCACCGGCCACAAGTCGCTCTACGGGCCGATGGGCACGGGCGGGCTGATCGTCGGAGCACGGGTGGACGTGGGGCGGATGGAGCCGCTCAAGCGCGGTGGCACCGGCAGCCGTTCGGAGCAGGAGGAGCAGCCGGACTTTTTGCCCGACATGTGCGAAAGCGGCACGCCCAACGCGGTGGGCCTGGCAGGGCTCGAGGCCGGCGTGCGCTGGGTGCTCGAGCGCGGCGTGGCGGCCATCCGCGCGCACGAGGTGGCACTGGCCCAGCGGTTGATCGACGGGCTGATGGGCGTGCCTGGCGTGACCGTCTACGGCGGGCGGGACGCCAGCCAGCAGACAGCCACAGTCTCCTTCAACGTCGCCGGGATGGAGCCCTCCGATGTGGGGCTGCGCCTGGACGAGAATCATGGTATCATGTGCCGCGTGGGATTACACTGCGCGCCCGCGGCCCACAGGACGATCGGCACGTTTCCGGTCGGCACGGTGCGCTTCGGGTTGGGGGCCTTGAACACGCTGGACGAGGTGGACGCCGCCGTGGCCGCCGTGGAACAACTCGCCCGGGAGGTACGATGATCGGAGAAAAACACGCCGTCATCCTGGTGTACAGCACAAGTTACGCCATCAGGGCGGAACACGTCCTGCATCAGGCGGGGATCCCCTCCAAGCTGATCCCGGTCCCTCGCCACCTCAGTTCCGACTGTGGGGTATGTGTCCGCATCGAACGGGGTGTCCAGGAGGCGGCGCGGCAGGCGCTGGAGGCAGCCGGCGTAGAGACAGAAGGAATTCACGAGATCTAGGGAGGACAGGGATGGCCAAGATCGTGGACGCGCGAGGGCTCCCGTGCCCCCAGCCCGTCATCCTGACCCGCAGGGCGCTCCAGGAAGACGACGCGGTGACGACGATCGTCGACAACGAGACGGCCCAGAAGAACGTGACGCGCATGGCCGAGAAGGCGGGCGCCACGGTGCGGGCCGAACGGCGGGACGACGGCATCTACCTGCACGTCGCTGGCGCGGAGGCACCGCAGGAGGAAGCGGTCCTACAGGCCAGGCGCGCCCCGGCCGGAGGACCGCTGGTGCTGGTGGTACCCGGCGAGTTCATGGGCCGGGGGGAGCACGCCGAACTGGGGCACGTCCTCATCCGGGGCTTTTTCCACACGCTGGGCGAGGTGGAACCATTGCCCGACACGATCATCTTTTTCAACAGCGGGGTGAAATTGGTCGTGGAAGGATCGCCAGTGCTGGAGGATCTCCAGGACCTGTGCACACGCGGTGTCGAGGTCCTGGCCTGCGGCACCTGCCTGGGGTACTATGGCCTGAAGGAGCAGGTCGCCGTGGGTGAGGTGTCCAACATGTACTCCATCGCCGAGACGATGCTGGGGGCGGGGAGAGTAGTGCCCCTGTAGATGGAAGCCGAAACTTGTTTCGGTCTTGTCCATTGCTGAGTTGGGCTTCTGCATGGGAGGTAGGGAAGTGACTGATGGGGAGATTCGCCTGACGGCGCTGGCCAGCGCGGCGGGCTGAGCGGCGAAAAAGGGGCCGGAGGCCCTGGCGCAGGTCTTGCGCCCGCTGCAGAACATGTTCCGCGCTGAACAGTTCCCCGAGTTGTTGGTGGGGCTGGAGGTCAGCGACGACGCCGCCGTCTACAGGATCAGCGACGAGGTGGCCGTCATCCAGACGCTCGACTTTTTCACGCCTGTCGTGGACGATCCCTACGACTATGGCGCTATCGCCGCCGCCAACGCCATGAGCGACGTCTACGCCATGGGCGGCGAGGTCGTGCTGGCGCTCAACATCTGCGGCTTTCCACCTGAGCTGCCGCCGGAGGTCGTCGGCGAAATCCTGCGTGGGGGGGCGGACAAAATTGTCGAGGCGGGCGGTGTGCTCGCCGGCGGCCACACGATCGACGCCAAGGAGCCCACGTACGGCCTGTCGGTGATGGGGCTGATCCACCCGGACCGGGTGCTGACCAAGGCCGGCGCCCGGCCCGGCGACGTGCTCGTGCTGACCAAGCCACTGGGCGTCGGTATCGTCACCACCGCGCTCAAGGGAGAAGTCGCCGACCCGGCCCACGTGGCGGCGGCAGTGGAGAGTATGAAGGCGCTCAATCGGGATGCAGTGCGGCTGATCCAGCGGGTGGGCGTGCACGCCTGCACCGACGTCACCGGCTTTGCGCTGCTGGGCCACGGCTACGAGGTCGCGGAGAAGAGCGGCGTGCGGCTCCGCTTCCACGTGGAAAAGCTCCCGTTTGTAAAAGGGGCGGTGGGGTACGCCGAGCAATGGCTCTTCCCCGGCGGCACGTGCAACAACGAGCGCGCCTACGAGCACGCGGTGCACTTTGCGCCCGGGATCCCCGAGGAGATGCAGCAGCTCCTGTACACGCCCGAGACGTCGGGAGGGCTGCTCGCCGCCGTCCCGGCGGACCGGCTGGGAACACTCACCACCCTCTTCGCGGAAGAAGCGCATCCCTGCTGGGTCGTCGGCGAGGTGATGGAGGGAGAGGGGATCGAGGTCACCTAGAGGAAGCAAGGTGTCCACGCGCGCCTCTCGCATATTTTGCCGATTCGAGTATAATAGCCAGTGTCTGTCGGGAACGCTGTCATCCCGTGATCGGGAGGCCCGAGGCATCGGAGAGGTGCTTTGCGTCCTCCCCCCGGAAAGGCTGTGGTAACCATCCTGCAGGAGACTCAGGCGATGACTTGGCAGTACACGCCTTTTGTGTTTCCCTTGCTCGTGACAGCGGCGATCTCGGGCGGGCTCGCCTTATATGCGTGGCGGCGTCGCCGGGCTGTTGGGGCAGCGCCGTTTGCCCTGGCAATGCTGGGCGCTGCCGCGTGGTCGCTGGTGTATGCGTTGCGACTGTCAAGCGCGGACCTGCCGGCCAAGTTCTTCTGGGCCAGAGTTCGATATCTGGCCATCGTCACCGTGCCATCGGCGTGGCTGGCGTTCGTGCTTGAATACACCGGCCGGGGCAAGTGGCTGAGGCTTCGCAACGTGGCGATGCTGGCCATCGTGCCCGTGATCACGCTGCTCCTGGTGTGGACCAACGATGCCCACCACCTGTTCTGGAGCGAGATCGGGCTGGAGCGCAGCGGCCCGTTGTTGGTGTGGGAAACGACTCACGGCCCGGCGTTCTGGCTCTATGCGGCATACACGTACTTGTTGCTCCTGATCAGCACGTTCATGCTCATCCAGGCGCTCATCCGTTCACCGCGCCTGTACCGCCTGCAGGTTGCCCTCTTGCTGGTCGGCGCGCTGGCACCGTTGGTGGCAGATTTGATATCCACGTATGGCATGATCCCATTCCCACTGGACCTGGCTCCCTACGCGTTTACCATAGCTGGCCTGGCTGTAGCCTGGGGCATCTTCCGCTTCCGGCTGTTCGACATCGTGCCGGTCGCGCGTAGCGCGGTTGTGGACAGCATGAGCGGCGGTGTGTTCGTGCTGGACATGCAGAACCGGATCGTCGACGTCAACCCGGCCGCGCAGAACATCATCGGCCGCCCGGCCTCGGAGGTAGTTGGACAGCCGGTTGCCCAGGTACTGACCTCCAGACCCGACCTGGTCGAGCGCTACCGGGACGTGACTGACACTCAAACCGAGATCATCCTGGGGGAAGGGAAAGGGCAGCGCAGCTACGAACTGCGTATCTCCCCTGTCCGTGACCGGCGAGGTCATCATATGGGCCGGTTGGTCGTTCTGCACGACATCACGGAGCGTCAACAGGTCGAAGTGAGCCTGAAGGCCCAAAAGCAATTGTTCGAGAGCCTGGTGGCCATCGCTCGTGCCACGTCAAAGCATCCCTCTCTCGAAGCCACGCTGCAGAGCGCACTGAATATGGCTGCCGCTCTCACGGGGGCCGAACATGGCAACATGTTTCTGCTGGATGGAACGGGCGTCGTGACTCACGGCGTCGTGACAGGTGGCGCAAAGGCCATCGCGGAGCAACAGGACGTGGTGACGGACGTGCTGGGGGGCAGGCTCGCCGGTTGGGTTGTCCAGCAGCGCCAGCCCGCACTGGTCTACGATACCTCTCGCGACGACCGCTGGCAGGACTTGCCCGACGCGCCATACATGGCCCGCTCTGCCCTGGCGATCCCGATCGTGAGCGGATCGGCCGTGTTGGGTGTTCTCACGCTCACGCATTCGCAGCCGCAACATTTCACCACCGAGCACGCCTACCTGATACAGGCATCCGGCGACCAGATGACGATGGCCGTGCGCAACGCCCAGATGTACGACGAGCAGCGTCGCCTGGCGGACCGCCAGACCACGCTGTACGAGGCCCTCCGCACGGTGGGCGCGCATCTCGACCCGGAGACCATCGCGCACGCAGCGGTGGAAGCCATCGCCCGGTTAACAGACTGGCCTGCTGTGGCCATCTGCCTCCCTGATGAGACAGAAACCCACCTGGTCGTCCGGGCCGTGGCCGGCGCACTGTCCCCAGCCGAGGGCTGGCGGCTCTCCGTCGAGCGGGGCATCGTCGGACGGGCCTTCCGGACGTCTCAAACGCAGCACGTGCCTGACGTGAGCGCCGATCCCGACTACGTGGAGAGCCACCCCGCCCTCCGCAGTGAATTGGCCGTCCCCCTGCGGCGCGGTGAACGGTTGTTGGGCATGCTCGACGCGGGGAGCAGGCAACTGGCCGCCTTTACGTCTGATGACATCCTGCTGGCCGAATCGCTGGCCGAAGCCATTGCGCTGGCGCTGGACAATGCCCGGCTGTATGCCGAGATACGCCGGTATGCCGCCGACCTGGGCGCGCTGTACACCTTTGCCCGTGCGACCAGCCGGTCGTTGGTGCTGGAAGACGTGCTCTCGGAGACGCTGCACTCGGCGCTGACCTCACTCGATTTCGACGCTGGTCTAATCTGCCTGGCTGACCCGAGCAACGGCCGCCCATATCTGGCAGCCGAGCGGGGTCTACCGCCTGACGCGGCCGATCGAGTCCGGAAGGCGGACCTGGCAGAGATGTTGTACGCGTACGTCCATGACCGGGGCGATGCTGTGGTGGTGGGCGATATCGAGCAAGAGACGCCGGCAGCGAGTGAGCTCAAGAAGGGGGTACCGCTGGCTGTCGGCGAGATGAGGGCTCTGGGGATGCGCGCCTACTCGGGCATCTCCCTGTTGCACCAGGAGCGTTCGCTCGGCACCTTGAGCCTGTTTGCCCGCCAGCCACGCGTGCCTTCAGCCGAGGACCGGGGGCTCCAGGTGGCCATCGGCCGGCAGATCGCCACGGCTGTGACCAACGCCCAACTGTTCAAGGCGATCGCGGGTCAACGAAGCCGCCTGCAGGCGTTGATCGAGTCCAATCGCGATGGGATCATTCTCGTCGGGATGGGCCAGCGTACGCTGGTCCTGAATGCACCCGGGCTGGATCTCCTGCACTTGACGGACCAGCCCGAGGAATGGGTCAACCGACCCATCCAGGACGTCCTGACCGCCGTGGAGCACCACGCCCCAGACGTCGTGCAGGTTATCCGGGCCGAAATGAGCCGGGCTGAGGAGGGGGACGACTCGCCAGGCGAAGGTGAATGGGAGATACCACCACGTACGATCCACTGGCTGAACCTGCCCGTGATGGCAGACACGTCACCGGTGGGCCGACTGTGGGTCTTGCGCGACGTCACCGAGGAACGGTTGCTGGAGAGAATGCGCGAAGACCTGGTCCACGCGATGGTGCACGATCTGCGCAATCCGCTCGCCTCTATATCGGGCGCTCTGTCATTCCTGAGTGATAGCATCACCGACACCCTCTCGTCCAGCGAGCGCGAGTTGTGGGAGATTGCCCAGAAGAGCACAAGGGGGATGCTGGAGCTGGTCAAAAAGATCCTCGAGATCAGCCGGCTGGAGAGCCGGCAGATACCGCTGGATCACGCGCTGATATCGCTGGCCGACCTCGTCGCTGGCGTATTGGAGTCGCAGTTGCCGCTGGCTGCCGACAAGGGGCTCCGCTTGGGGAGTGCCGTGTCACCCACGCTACCCCCAGCCTGGGCCGACGCAGGGTATATCACGCGCGTGTTGACAAACTTGATCGGCAATGCGATCAAGTTCACCCCGGCCGGCGGTGTGGTCCGGGTGACAGCCAGGGTCGACGACTCAGAACGGTCCAAGCTTTTCGTCTCCGTCAGCGACACCGGCCTCGGCATCCCGCCCGAGATTCAGGACCGGTTATTCCAGAAATTCGTCGTCGGCCAGCAAGAGGGACGCGGGAGTGGGCTGGGCCTGGCCTTTTGCAAGATGGTCATGGAGGCACACAGCGAACGCATCTGGGTGGAAGACACCTCTGAGCGTGGCACGACGTTCACGTTTTCCCTGCCGCTGCCCCCGGCGATGGAATCCTGACGCTTACGGCACTTTTGCTGCTCCTGTCTGTTGACCTCACCGAACTAGCGCAGCACCGCCAGGCTCTCGGCCGTGGCCACCGGCGACTTGTGGCAGTGCACCAGCCTCCACTCGGGTGCCTCGGCGGTGCCAAAGTTGTGGAACACCCGGGTCTCGTTGTGGGACTTGTGGACGACACCCGTGCCACTCACCGCGCGAATCATCAGCGTAAAGGTGACAATCGCGGTAGCGCCGTACACCTGCACCCGGGGCTGCAGGATCTCGTGCTCAACGCGGCTCTCGCGATCCTGGCTCGGGTCCACGCCACCGCTGACCACGGCCCTGTGCACCCGTAGCTCCCGCAGGTGAAAGTCGATGCCGTCGATCCGCTGGGGCGAGATGTACCACTCGAAGAAAGAGACGTCCTCGGCCGTGGTGGCGCGATAGGACTCCGTGTCGCCGTCCCAGATACTCTGCAAGTTGCGGTCGAGAACGTCCAGGATGGCCTGGGTGGAATTGTCCATGCTGGTTCCTCCTCGTCGGCTGGCGGTCCATGTCCGGCCTGTTTGTGCTGCATTCTACCCCTCACCGCCTGCCCGCGCAAGCGGGCGCGTGCGGGGCATTTGGACAACTGGCATTCCTGCGGTGATGGCGGCACTGGTCTCCGGTACCAGGACTGGAAAGGGTGTTTCTGTGCGAAATCAAATGCCTGCAACCAGGTTCGACGGAGGGTATTGATGGACAACGTCACTCCGTCCTCACGCCCCGGCATGGGAGCTGTCCCCTACCCGGGTGGCACCACCTTCAGGGTTTGGGCACCACACGCTGACCAGGTCTATGCAACTGGCACTTTCAATGATTGGTCGAAGAAAGAGAACCCCCTTGCCAGCGAAGACCACGGCTGTTGGTCAGCTCACATTCCTGGCGCCAAGCCTGGCGACGAATACAAGTTCGTGCTGATCAATGGCTCTGAAGAGTTGTGGCGCATTGACCCGTATGCCAAGGATGTGACCAGTTCAGTGGGCAATTCAGTCATTCAGGATCCCAATTTTGATTGGGGATTGGAGGACTATCATACGCCACCTTGGAACGAGGCGGTTATCTACCAGATACACGTTGGAACCTTTAACGATCAACCGGGCGGCCCACCAGGAAATCTGAACGGTGCCGTTCAAAAGCTCTGTTACCTGAGAGATCTCGGCATCAACGCGATCAAGATCATGCCCCCCATGGAATTTGCCGGTGGCTTCTCCTGGGGTTACAATCCAGCCCATATCTTTGCCATTGAGAGTGACTACGGTGGCCCCAATGCCTTCAAGGAATTCGTCAAGGCGGCTCACGCTCACGGCATTGCCGTCATCTTTGACGTCGTGTACAACCACTTTGGGCCAAGTGACCTGGACCTGTGGCGGTTTGACGGCTGGAGTGAGAACAATGGAGGTGGGATCTACTTCTATAATGACTGGCGCTCCGAAACCCCTTGGGGACCACGACCAGACTACGGCCGAGCCCGAGTACGCCAGTATATCCGCGACAACGCTCTGATGTGGCTGAAAGAGTACCGGGTGGACGGTCTGCGCTGGGATGCTACCGCCTACATCCGCAATACACGCGGCTACGACAACGACCCTACCCACGACATCCCCGATGGATGGAGCCTCATGCAGTGGATCAACGACGCGATCGACGCTCAACAGCCGTGGAAGATCAGCATCGCCGAAGATATGAGGAACAACTCGTGGATCACCAAAGACACGAGTATTGGCGGTGCTGGCTTTGACGCCCAGTGGGATGCTGGCTTTGTGCATGCCATTCGACAAGCGATCACCCCGCCTGACGACCAAGCCCGCAACATGGTTGCCGTCCACGATGCCATCTATCACCGTTACAACGCAGATGCGTTCGAGCGAGTAATCTATACCGAGTCCCACGACGAGGTCGCCAACGGCAAAGCGCGCGTTCCAGAGGAAATCTGGCCCGGCAACGCTGAGAGCTGGGCGTCCAAGAAGCGATCCACGCTGGGCGCCGCCCTGGTCTTTACCTCCCCGGGTATCCCGATGATCTTCCAGGGCCAGGAATTTCTTGAGGATGAATGGTTCCACGACCAGGACCCCATAGACTGGTCCAAGAAGGACAGGCACAGCGGCATCCTGCAGATGTACCGCGACTTGATTCGACTGCGCCGTAACTGGTATGGTTGCACGGGCGGGCTTTGCGGACAGCACGTGCACGTTCACCACGTCAACGACAGGGACAAAGTGATCGCGTTTCATCGTTGGGAGCACGGCAGCGCCCGTGATAGTGTCATCGTTGTCGTGAACATGGCGAACAGGGGATACGACAGCTATAACGTGGGTTTCCCGCGCGAAGGCTTTTGGAGAGTACGCTTCAACAGCGACTGGAGCGGCTACGACCCTGGCTTTGGAAACCACTCCAGCTATGACACGGTGGCGAATTGGGGGGCAAGGGACCAAATGCCTTGCAATGGCAATGTCGGTATTGGACCCTACAGCGTGATTATCCTCTCGCAGGACGAATAGGAGCGGCGGATTCTGGACTGGAGGACGTACACCCTGCCCCTACGGCAGATGGACGTGCGGGTCGACCGGGCGGCCGCCGTAGCGCAACTCAAAGTGCAGGTGCGGTCCGGTGGAATAGCCGGTCGTACCCGCCCCGCCGAGGATCTCGCCCTGCCGCACCTCTTGCCCGACCTCGACCACGATCTCCGAAAAGTGCGCATAGTACGAACGCCAGCCGCCGTCGTGCTCTACGATGACCAGGTTGCCGTAGCCGCCTCCCCACTCGGCAAAGACCACCACCCCGTCCGCCACCGCGACGATGGGATCCCACATCCGGGCGGCGATGTCGAGCCCGATGTGGCCCGGGTTGCGAGGGTCGTGAAACGTCCAGCCAGAGATCTCGCGTCGTGTCGTCGGCCACTGAAAGCTCTCCTGGCCAGCGACGGGCGCGCCGGAGACTGTGACGGTCGGCTGTGGAGGAGTGCCCGCTTCAGGCGTGGCCGGTGCGGACCCATCCGATAGGGTGAGCAAGAGGGAGTACCGGCCCGGTGCACCCGAGGTCGGCATCACCCGCACCCGGTAGAGGCCGGCGGCCGGCAGTTGCGGCTCGACCAGGTAGGGGGGCAGGAAAATGGAGCCAGCCTCCTGCGCTAGCTCCGTCCCGTCGGGAGCTACCAGTTGCGCGGCCAGCTCGGCCTCCACGCTCGACCCGGAGCCGGGATGGAGCCACATCTCGACGGTGGCAGACTGGCCGGCGCGGGCCCGGAACTGCCATTCGTCGCCGGTTTCCGCGCCCAGCTCCCCCTCCATCGGTTCACCCGGCGCGAGCCACGCAGCAGCCTGCGCCGGAACCCGCGTCGGGACCCGCGTCTCACTGGGAAGTGCGAGCGACGGCTCGGCCCAGCGCTGTGCCAGGCCTGCCCCGGCCAGGTAGGCCGCTGCCGCCAGTGCGGCAGCCAGGGCCGCCCACATGAGCAGCGAAAGGGGGCCTTGTCCGCCCCCTTCTGTCCCATTTGGCTTCATCTGCACTCGTGATTTTAGCGCTGCACGACCTTCCCCTGCATATCCGGCGGCACCGGCATCCCCATCAGGTCCAGCACCGTGGGAGCCACGTCCATGAGTTGCAGACCGTCCACGTGCCGGCCGCCGTGATCCCGGCGCGGGTCCCACAGGACAAAAACGCCGTTCTGGTCGTGGTTGGCGTCGTCCGGCCCGAGGTCGTTCTCAAAAGTATAGAGATCGGGCAGGCCGAAGGATCCCAGCGACCGCCAGCGCAGGTTGCCAAAGTAGACCATCAGGTCGGGCGCGACGTTGCGGACCTCCCGGTACAGTTCCTCCGGCTTGAAGGCCACGGAGCCCATCGGCTTACCCTCGTGGTCGGGGAGCGCCTCGATCATCTCCTTGAGTTGGTCCCGCACGTTCTCATAGTCGCGGGCGGGGATCCTACCCTGGGGTTCGCGCCCCTCGACGTTCATAAAGACGCGGGCGTAATACCCGCCAGCCCCCCAGGCGGTCGTCTTCTCCCAGTCCACCTCCACCTTCTCGAAAGGGACCAGCCCCTCGTACCGGGGTTCCTCTTTGAGGACCAGCAACCCCTCCCGGCGGAGCCACTCGTTGATGGCAAAGCCCCCGTCCATCCCCTTGGCCCCGTGGTCGGAGACGACCATCACCACCGTGTCATCATCCAGCATCCCCAGAATCTCTCCCACTTCCTGGTCCAGGTAGCGGTAGTAGTCGGGGATGGCGCTTTGATATGGGTTGCCGGGCTCGTGCTTGGGATGTCCGGAATCCCAGAACTTCCACATCCCGTGGTGAATGCGGTCCAGGCCAATCTCCACGAACATGAAGAACTCCCACGGCTTCTCCCGGAGGAGATACTTGATGACGGCGAACCGCTTCTCGGTCATCTCCTGGATCTGCCGCAGGAGAAAGTTCTTGTCGTCGGTGCGGAACTGGGGCACGTCCACGTCGTAGGGACGGCCGCCGAGCACCCGCTCGATCTCGTGACGCAGTTCGTTGGGGTGCGTGTACTGCCGCTGGGTACTGGGCGTGAGAAAGCTCGAGATCAGCGTGCCCTTGAGCGGCTTGATGGGATAGGTCTGCGGCACGCCGACGACGACGGAGGCCCTGTCGGCATCACTCAGGATCTCCCAGACCCGCTTCTCGTGGATAGCGTTGGCGGTGGCGATGTTCATCCGGTCGTAGGAATGATCGGCCCGGTTGCGGAACCCGTAAAAGCCCAGGATGCCGGGGTCCTTGCTCGAGAGCATCGAGGTCCAGGCCGGGACGGTGATGCAGGGGATGGAGCTGGAAAGCGGCCCGTAGATCCCCTCGCCCATCATCCGGCTCAGGTTGGGGAGTTGGTCTTTCAGCCCCAGGTTGTTTTCGGCACTGGTATGGAACAACACCGCCGGCGGCGCACAATCCAGGCCCACGACGAAAACCTTGCGGCGCTTGTGACGAGAAAATAGCTTGAGCATACGTTATCCTTTACCAAGCCTGCATTACAGGCAAGTTCCAGGTTTCAGGTCCACCAACCTGTACCCTGAGACCTGAGACCTGAAACATTCACTTGTGGCGCTGCACTCCCTCCAGCAGCACCCGGGCGACCTCAGGGCGGGTGAACTCCTTGGGAAGCATCTCCCCCCGCTCCAGCATCTCGCGCACCTGGGTGCCACTGAGAAATACCCAATCCTCCGACCCGTGGGGGCAGGTCTTGGCGGAGACAACCGCGCCGCACTTTTTGCAGTAGAAGGCATGCTCGAACCTGAACGGGACGATGCCAATGTCCTCTGGAGGGAACTCGTCAAAGATCTTTTGAGCATCGTACGTGCCGTAATACTTGCCCACGCCGGCGTGGTCGCGCCCCACGATAAAGTGGGTGCACCCATAGTTCTTGCGGGCGATGGCGTGAAAGATGGCCTCGCGCGGGCCGGCGTAGCGCATCGCAGCCGGAAAGACGCCCAGGAGCACACGGTCGGCGGGGTAGTAATCGCGCAGGATCGCCTGGTAGGAGGCAATGCGCACGTCGGCGGGGATGTCGTCCTTCTTGGTCTCGCCGACCAGCGGGTGAAGGAACAGGCCGTCTACGATCTCCAGCGCCGTCTTCTGGATGTACTCGTGGGCACGGTGGATCGGGTTGCGGGTCTGGAAGCCGACGACCGATCGCCAGCCGCGCCGCGCAAAGATGCGCCGGGTCTCGGCCGGGGTGTGGCGCAGTTCGGGGAACTCGGTCTTCACAGCACTGGGCCAATCGACCAGCCAGATGTCGCCGCCCAGAAGCACCTGCCCCCGGCGGTAGATCCGGGCCACGCCGGGGTGGGCCTCCTCGGTGGTCCGGTAGACCTCACGGGCCTCCCGCTCCTTGACGTCGCGGTCGTAAGGATACTTTTCGGCAACCTCCATCACCGCCAGGACGCGGTCAAGCCCTGGCCTGAGCTGTGTCGAAGGCTCGCAGAGAGCCACCTCCTGCCCCTGCTGGATGCGGCCGGCCAGGTCCTCGTCCACAGCCAGCGTGACCGGGACGGACCAGAGCACACCGCTGACCAGACGCATCTCCCCGACGCAGCGGTCATAGTCGGCCTTGCGCATGAAGCCGGTGAGAGGGCTGAGAGCACCGGTGGCGATGAGCTCCAGGTCGGAGAGGCCCATCTGGCCCAACGGAATCTTGATCATTCGCTCGGCGCGCTCGTGCACGGCCTCGCGGACTTCACCGCGCAGGACGCGGTCCACCAAGACGCCCCCGTGGGGGCGGATGACGTCGTAGTATGCTTCGCTCACGTTTCACTCCTTTTTCGTATGGTTTCCACGGTGGAAACCAGGGTGATTGTACCACCCTGATGGGGGGTGTCAAGGAGGCAAGCAAGTTGCCTGTCCACACCTTCACTCGTGCAATAGCAGAGTTTTCTGCGTTGCTGCTTCCACGTGGTGACGAGGATCGTCATACGCTCGGTCTAGCGACTTTCTGGCACCCTTTACACTTACAAAGCACCTCCTGCGCCACAGCAGGCTGCCCGGGCCTGCCGTGCGGCGGCGGGGTGCTTGGCGGCTTCGCTCGACCGAGTCATGTGCCCATCGTAGCAAAGTTCTGTCCACATGGCGTTAAAGGAACGTGAGACATTTATTAGAACCGGCTACAACAGGGGTACCCTGGCTCTGGCGCACGTGTGGACAGTGCGAGTTCTGCTCCGCCCAGAACGGCGCGCTGGCGTACTTGAATCCGCCGTCGGGCAGCAGCGCGACGACGACGCCGCTCGCCAGCTCCCGGGCCACCCGCAGCGCGGCAACGACCGCCACCTCGGCCGAGATGCCGACGAAGAGACCCTCCTGGCGAGCGAGTTCGCGGGCCAGGCGTCGCGCCCCGTCAGTCCCGATGGCGGAGTCGGTGAGCGTCAGTTGTGCGCCGTAGGCGCGCAGGATCTGCACCCGCTCTTGGCTGGCGTCAGCGGGTAGCATCAGCCGGACGGGGAAGCCCAGCGCCGCACCGAGCATGGCGTAGGCAATGCCGGTGTTGCCGGAGGTGGCGTCGAGCACCGTCTTGCCAGGGGCCAGCGCGCCGGTCCGGAGCGCCTCCCGGACGATGGACAGCGCAGCATGGTCCTTGACCGATCCACCGGGGTTGAACCCCTCCAACTTGACGCAGAGGGCGACGGTGGGGCTCAGTTCAGCGGCCGTCCGGGCCAGCCGGACCAGGGGGGTCTAGCCGATCAGGGACACGACCGGGGACGTTTGGACAGGGACCGTATTCGCGGATCTGTCAAGAGCAGCACGTCATTCCTGGCCGACGAAGCGCCAGGTCCCGCCAAAATGCGAGAGGAGAACAACCGAGCCGTCGATAAACCGGAGGAACGTGCCACTGTTGTGCATCCCTGACCCGGAATAGCTCTGGCTCCAGCCCTGGAACCCCTCCTCGGGCGCCAGCGCCCAGCCCAGTCCGTCGCGCACGGCCGGGTAGGTGCGCCAGACGAGGCCAAAGCCACGGACGGGCTGAAGAAGGCCCTCGGGAGGCGTGATGGAGGGATCGCTTTCAGGGTCCCCCTCGTGAAAGTTGTCGGCATAGCTCTCGTACCGGCCGCCGGCGTAGAGAACATAGATCGTGCTGTTGTCCTCCAGCCAGATCATATACCCTCCGCCGAACGCCTGGTAGGCAGCGTTGCCCACCACTGTCCCGTACGGGCAGTTGCCAAACAGTTGCTGCTCCTCCAGCGCGGGCAGTGGGTCCTCGACACATGCGATGGTCACGTTCACGTGCGCCTCCGCCGCCCCTGCGCTGTTCTTCACGGTGAGGACGATATCGGCAACCCCTGGCCGCCCCGGCGCGGTGGGCGTGACGGTCTCTGTGCCCCCATCGGGATCGAGGGTGCCGGGAGCACACGCCATGATCGCTTCGTGGGTCACCCAGCAGATGTGGGCTTCCGTACCACCGGCCGCCCGCCAGGTCAGGTCCACACTCTCCCCCTGGACGATATCCGTGCGGTCGGCGGTGAAGGAGAGAATGGCCGGCGCAGACGGTGGCGCAGGTGTGGGGGTGGCACATCGGGTGCCGCATCCACCGGGGCATTCCCCCTCGCAGTAGTACACCTCGCCCTCGTTGCACGCCGGAAGCGTGCACATGATGACCGGCGTGGGCGAGGGGGGCATCGTGGGCGATATCTCCTCTGGGACAGGCGTCGACGTCGGACCCTCGGCCACGGGCAGCTCCGTCGACGGCGATTCGGTGGGTGGTGCTTCAGTCCTCGCCAGCTCGGTAGCCGCAGGGACGTCAGTGGGAGGGACATCCACGCCGCCAGGCTGCGGGGCATTGCAGGCCAGCACTGAAAGGGCTAGCAGAAACACAGCGAACGTCAAGCGTCTGCGCATTGCGCTTATCCTCCGGGACAGCAAAGGTGCGGTTCAGGGACTCTGCTCAAGCGTGCGAAAAACAGGCTCACATGATTCATATGCCCATCGTAGCACGCTTGTGTTCATACCGCGTCAAGGGAATATGAAACAGTGCCTAGAACCCAGACCTGACAGGTCAGGCACAGACTCGTAACCTGCCAGGTCATTGGATCATCTCCAATATCCCGAGCAAGGACCGCACCACCGACTCACGCTCGCGCATGGTTTGTCTCACCTGGGCCACGTCCTCTGTGTGCGTGGTGAAGCACGCCGGCTCTGACAGCGCCTCGTGGTAGTAGCGCATCAGTCCATCGAACATCGGCTTGAGACGAGGGTAGTCGGCGCTGAACGCAATCCCGGCTGTCGCGTCCGCCGCTGCCATCTGCTTCAGCCGCTCTGTCAACTCCAATGCAGTGAGGGACCAGTCCTCAATGCACTGCCCGGCCTTGCTCTCGAACCCATCCCGCACCAACGGGCGGACGAAATCCGGTAGCTCCCCAAACTCTGCCACGGTCTCGGCGATCACCCCCTGCAGCCGCTCGCTCAACGTCAGGGCCTGCTGGAGTGCCCTGGCCCGGCCGGCGATGGGCGCCGGTGCAGGTTCAGCCGCCGGGGCGCCGGTCTGTAAGTCAGCACCCGGCCCGACCCCAAGGCCGGCGCGCGCCAACACCGTGGGGGCGTCCACCTGCTCCCCGTGATATTCGTCGGCCAGCGCGACGACCAGGTAGGCGATCGCTGCGGCGACCTGATCCGCGGGCAAGTCCCGGGCGGCGGTCCCGAGCCCCGGCGCATCCACCACACCTGCCGCAAGGGCGATGACGCGCACCCCCTCCGGCCCCACCTCCACCGCCAGCGAGCGGCCGAACCCGGCGATCCCCTCCCTCGAGGCGACGTAGGCCGAGAGGAAGCGCGTGGCGTCCGTCGAGATCACGTTCACGATGGTACCGCGCTGGCGGGCCAGCATCTGCGGCAAGAAGGCCCTGCAAATCAGGAACGTGCCACGCAGGTTGACGGCGATGGCCCGATCCCAAAGCGCCACGTCCAAGTCCTGCACGGAGGCGACCGGGCACGCAGCGGCAGTGTGGATCAGGACCTCGGCCGGGCCGAACACCTCCTGGGTTCGACGCGCCAACCTGGCCACGTCGGCCTCGTCGGACACGTCGGCCCTGACAAAGAGCACCCTGCCCCCGCCCTCCCTGATGATGCGCTCCGTTTCCTGGCCCGCAGCGGACGTGTCTGCGACGACGACGCTGGCCCCCAGTTTGGCAAACGCGACGGCGACCTCGCGCCCGATGCCCTGTCCGCCACCCGTCACGACGGCAACCTGGCCGGCCAGCGCATCCGGCGGCAGTCCAATCCGTTCAACAGCCAGGTCTTCCATCATCGTACTCCCTATGGGGTCGCAAGCACAACCCATGTACCGCCCTGGTCCAAGCCGCCAATCCCACCGCCTGCGTGCACGAGATTCAGGCGACCCTCTCTCCTCCCCTCACCCCTGTCTCCCACTCCGCCCGCACGGCTTCCCATTCCTCAGGCGTGTTGACGTTGCGGAAGGAGCGCAGGTCGGGGCCGAACGGAATCACGTCCTTCGGGGTCACGTAGCGGACCCGGACGTGGGGGAAGAAGGAGATGATGCGCCGCCGGTTGGCGTGGATGGCCGCCTCGATCGCCGGCAGGCAGGCGCGCCGGTAGGCTCCATGGAGGGGCTCCACCTGCTCCCCCTGGCGCAGCACAACCACGTCGACCCCCTCCGCCCAGCCTGCGAAGGCCCGCAAGAGATCCGGCTCCAGGAAGGGCATATCGCAGCCGACGGCCAGGGCCAGCTCATGGGCCGCCGCCTCCAGCCCTGCGTGCAGCCCTCCCAGCACGCCCACACCCCGGAATCGGTCCTCGACCGACCGGGCGTCCAACCCGGCGTAGGGCTGCACGTCGCCTGCCACGACTAGCACCTCGGCGCATACCTGGGCCATCCGCTCGATGACGTGCGCGATCAACGGCCTCCCACCCAGCTCCAGGAAGGCCTTGTCGCGTCCCATCCGCCGGCTGGCCCCGCCCGCCAGCACGATCCCGGTCAGACCATCGCCACCGAATTCTCCGCTCATCTTGAACCAGGCGTCCTCGTCAGCCTCGTCTCGGGTGTGCCGTCCCCCGCATGCTCGACGGTCCAAGTCACGCCGGCACATAACGGAGCGCCGTGGCCGAGCTTGCCGCCGCTGCCCGCTGACCAACCCTCACGCGCCGCTATGTGCCAGCGCAGGCAAGAGACACAGCGGTTCGGGGCAACAGTCTAGCCACGGCGCTCTGGGGGTAGCGCTGACACATCGCGTCGGCTCACGAGAGCAAGCAGGCTACTTCTGGCCCAGAATGCCCCCCAGTCCCTTGGCCAGATCCCCCAACCCCGCCGCCGGCCCAGCACCACCCAACACGCCGTCGATCTGACCAGCGATGGGATCCGGCAGCTTGTCCTTGAGATAACCCAAGACGACTTCTACGGCCATTTTGGACATCTCTTCGGAAATACCGGTCTTCTGTGAGACCAGCTTGACCAATTCGTCCACCGTGCTCACCTCCTCCGTGCTTGTGAACCATGGGGCCTGCGTTATCGACCAGTCCTACAGGCCGGTGAATCACACTCGCCGGCCCCCCTTGAGCTCCTCTTGCAGGACCTCGAGTTCGTCCCACCTGCCAGCAGCCGCCAGGCGGGCCTGTTCAGGCCAGGTCGTGGGATCCGCGATCGTGATGCCGGCCTCCCTGACGATCCGCTCCAACCGGCCCACGTCGCCGGCGGCCAGTTGCGCAAAGGTCGTGATGCCGGCCGCTTGAAGCAAACCGGAGATCTTGGGGCCAATCCCCTCGATGCGCTGCAGATCATCGGGTGCCGGCACCTCAGCGGCGCGAGGTGGAGCTACTGCCTCAACCCCGGCCACCGGCTCCGCCTTTCTCTTGGTGCAGTGGCGCAGACACCACCAGAGCTCCAGCAGCATCACCAGAGCGATCAGCACCCAAACCCACCATCGCTCGCCACTCTGCTGCGCGGCTGCCTGAGATGGACTGCAGGACGCGACTAAGGCTGGGCTGACTACCAGCAGGCCGATCAAGAACCTAGATTTCCGAAACATGGCTGATTATCCTCCTTTCGTTCAACTGAATCCAGGTCCGTCCTACGAAAATCTCGTCCTCTGCCTCACCAGGCGATCGCATCACCTCCTCTCCATAATAGCGCCCCCACAGAATATTATACTCATCCGGCGGAATCTGCCAAAAACCGGAGCTGGAGCTGCATGCAAGCAGAGCCAGGCCTGAAAACGTGGCTCACATTCCTGAAGGTGATCAGATGTGGTATAATCCCGCCAGAAGTAACCACCACCTGCACCAGCGTGCTCAAGGAGGCCCACGATGAAGCTTAGATTGCGCGCCATCTTTGACCGCCTGCAAAACGTCCTCCTCATACGTCATCAACGAGTGGTTCATCACCCGCTACGTCCCGCTGCGCGACCACCTCGGTCAGGTCGTCGGCAGCCTGTACGTCGGTGCGCGACGGGCCACGTTCATCGAGCTGCAGCGCACACTCCAGACCAACATCATCCTGGTGGCACTCGTGGCGATCGTCCCGGTCGCGCTACTGGCGCTGCCCATCGCTCGCATGATCACCCGCCCGCTGGAGGGGATGGCACAGGCCAGCCACCAGGTCGCGCAGGACAACACCCAGGTGCGCATCCCCAACCGGGGCGTGGGAGAGGTGGCCGTCCTGAGCCAGGCTTTCAACACGATGGTCGCTGAGCTGGAAGAGACCCAGGCACAACTCATCCGCAAGGAGAAGCTGGCCTCGATGGGACAACTGGCGGCCGGTGTCGCTCACCAGTTGAACAACCCGCTGGGCACGATCCTGCTCTTCTCGGACATCTTGCTCCAGGACATGCCGGAGGGCGCCCACGGTAGCAAAGACGTGCAAATGATCGCCAGGGAAGCACGTCGGGCCAAAGAGATCGTGACCGCGCTGCTCAACTTTGCCCGCCAGCAAAAGGTCTGGGCGCAGCCGACGGCGCTCGACACGCTGTTGCACGAGCTGATCGAGTCCGCTCGCCAGCAACCGGCCTACGACCCAATCCAGATCGTGGAACAGATCGCGCCGGATCTCCCGCAGATCGAGGCCGATCCAGCCCAGTTGCCGAACATCTCTGTCAACCTGATGGACAACGCCGCCGACGCTATGCCAGACGGAGGCACGCTCACGATCCAAGCGGATCCGTCGCCGGACCACCGGTCGGTGGTGGTCCAGGTCAAGGACACCGGATGTGGCATCTCACCGGAACACATCAAGCAGCTTTTCAGCCCCTTCTTCACGACCAAGCCCGTGGGGCAAGGCACCGGGCTGGGGCTTTCGATCGCGTACGGGATCGTAAAGATGCACCAGGGGACAATCCAGGTCAAGAGCCAGGTTGGAAAAGGCACGACTCTGGGACAACCTGGTGAGCAATGCCATCAAATACACGAAGGAGGGCGGGGCAGTGGACATCACGATGACCATGCAGGGGGAGCAGCTCGTCACCACGGTCCGCGACACGGGTATAGGCATCGCCCCCGACGATCTCGCGCGCATCTTTGAGGAGTTCTACCGCACCAAGGCAGCCAAGGCGTTCTCACAGATGGGAACCGGCCTCGGGTTAGCCCTGGTCAAACGGATCGTCGAAACCTACCATGGCCAGATTGACCTGCAGTCCACAGTAGGCAAGGGCAGCACGTTCACCGTCACGCTGCCCGTGGATACTGGGGAGCCCTCCTCGACGCTACCCGCTCCGGAGCAGGAAGAGGCAGGGGAAGGGGGACGATAGGATGGCCAAGATCAAGATCGGTGGAATGATGCAATGCACCGGCCTGGTACAAATGGGGGTGATGTCTGTCCCCGACCGCCCCGGCATCGCCGCGCGATGTTCTCCGCCCCGGGCGAACAGGGTATCAACATCCTCGCCATCAGCACATCCATCTCGACGCTGTCGTGCGTGATCGACGCCGACCGCCTGTGTGACGCAGTTGCAGCGATGCAGAAGACATTCGACCTGCCCTGAGGAATCGTAGGGCGCAGCGACGCTGCGCCCTACGATTTTTGACGGTCGCTTTTTCGCTACTTTAGCAGCCGGTTCACTTCCTTCACGAGCCGCTCCGGAGCGACCGGCTTGGTCAGGAAGGTGTCCAGGTGGACATGTTCATCGGTGGGTAACAGCTCGGCGTAGTCGGTGTTGGCGATGGAGGTGATCATGACGATGGGAATCTGCCTGTACTCGGCGTGCTCGCTCAACTCCTGTGAGACCGAGAGGCCATCCAGAAACGTGTCCATGATCACGTCCAGGACGATCAGGTCCGGCGTGTCCTCAGCGATCTTGGCCAACGCCTCGCCGCCGCCGGCAGCGCTGACGATCGTATGCCCTTCCCGTTCAAGCACAATCCGGGCAAACTCGACAAAATCAGGATCATCGTCAGCAACCAGTATCTTGGCCATACTCCTATGCCTCCTTGCATCGTTTGTACTGGATATGATGTTCGTATTCGTCACGAAAGTGCTTCAGCGACGAAAGCACGGGATTGACGGCTGCATCGCCCATGGGGCACAACGTGTGCCCAAAGATGCCGGCGCTGATCGTCTCCAACAGGTCGAGATCGTCAGGTTTACCCTTCCCCTTCACGATCCGGGTCAGCACTTCTTTCAGACGGCGCGTGCCCATACGGCAGGGCGTGCACTGGCCGCACGACTCGTGCGCGAAAAAGTCCATCAGCCGCCGGGCTACCTCCACCATGCAGGTGCCCTCCTCGATCACGACGACCGCCCCCGTCCCCAGCATCGAGCCGACCTCGACAAGTGACTCAAAGTCCATGGGAATGTCCAGGTGCTCAGGGGTCAACATCGGTGTGGAGGCTCCGCCGGGGATGACCGCCTTGAGCGGGCGATCCCCCCGCATCCCCCCCGCGTGTTCTTCGATGATCGTGCGCAACGGCGTGCCCAACGGCACTTCATAATTGCCCGGCCGCCGCACATGCCCGCTGACGCAGAAGAGCTTGGGGCCCGTGCTTCGCTCCGTCCCAATCGACCGATACCAATCCGCGCCATTGTTGACGATGTGCGGCACGTTCGCCAACGTCTCTACGTTATGCACCAGCGTGGGTTCGTTCCAGAGACCTATCTGTGCCGGGTAGGGCGGCTTCATGCGCGGCTCGCCCCGCTTGCCCTCCAGCGAATTGATCAGCGCGGTCTCTTCGCCGCAGATGTAGGCCCCCGCGCCCCGGTGGACCGACAGATCCAGGTCGAAGCCACTGTCCAGGATGTCTTTGCCCAGGAAGCCGTGCGCGTAGGCCTCCTCAATCGCCTTGATCCAGCGCTTGACCCCCAGGAAGAACTCGCCCCGGATGTAGACGAAGGCACGGTGCGCGCCGACCGCGTAGGACGCGATGATGACGCCCTCGACGATCGAATGGGGGTCATGCTCCACCAGCAGGCGGTCCTTGAACGTCCCCGGCTCCCCCTCGTCCGTGTTGACGCACACGTACTTGGTGACCGGTTCCTTGGGCATAAAGCCCCACTTGAGGCCAGCCGGAAAGCCCGCGCCACCGCGTCCGCGCAGCCCAGAGTCCTTTACTATGGCGGTCAATTCGTCGGGGGGCATCTTGAGAGCTTTGCGCAAGGCAGTGTACCCCCCCCGCTTCAGATAGACCGCGATGTGCTCCGAGTTGGGGACGCCCACGTTACGTGTCAGGATCGGTTCAAAGCTGCCCATCGCTCTGCCCTCACTTTCAGTTGATCGATCAACACGTCCACCTTTTCGGCCGTGAGATTCTCGTACAGTTCGTCGTTCACGCGCATCGCAGGGGCGGTGCCGCACGAGGCCAGACACTGCACGGTCTGCAACGTGAACAATCCATCCGGGGTTGTTTCGCCAGGCTTGACCCCCAGCTTCTGCTCCAGATAGTCCACCAGCCGTTCGGCGCCACCGACCAAGTAACAGCTCAATCCTGTGCAGACCTGAATCACGTACTGACCTACAGGCTCGGTGCGAAAAAGCGTGTAAAAACTGGCGGTGCTATACACCTCTGCCTCTGGCACGTCCAACCGCTCGGCAACCCGCTTGAGTGCCTCAGGAGTCAGATAACCCTCCTGCTCCTGGGCAATGTAGAGTGCCGTGAGCAAGCGCGATCGCTTGGCGGGGTCAAGAACGTACGCATCTGTTGCCATTCACTTTCCCCCTTTCTGCTAGGTAGAAACCAATCTGGGTCAGCAACTCTTCTAGTGAGATAGACGTTCTACGCCACTTCTACCTTGACTGCACACACCTTATATTCGGGGATCTTCCCAATGGGATCCAACGCGGCGATGGTCAGCTTGTTGGCCGCTGCCTCGGCAAAGTGCCAGGGCATGAAGACGACGCCGGGCTCGGTCCTTTCGCCGACCAGCGCCTTGACCTGGACCTCGCCGCGCCGCGATGAGACCTTCACCACGTTCCCGTCGGCGATGCCCAGCCTGGACGCATCCTCGGCGTTGAGCTCCACGACCGCCTCCGGATAGATGGCTTCCAGCCCCTCTGAACGGCGGGTCATTGAGCCGGTGTGGAAGTGATACAACACCCGGCCGGTGGTGAAAATGAACGGGTACTCCTCGTCGGGCTCCTCGGCCGGCGGCTGCCAGTCGACGGCACTGAAATGTCCCAGCCCACGGCTGAACTTGGCCACGTGCAGGATCGGTGTGCCGGGATGCTCCTTGTCCGGGCACGGCCACTGCAAACCTTTGTCGCCGATGCGGTCGTGCGTGATCCCGCCGTAGATAGGCGTCAGGCTGGCAATCTCCTCCATAATCTCGCGCGGCGACTCATAGGTCAGCCCATCGTACCCCATACGGCGGGCGACCTCACCGATGATCCACCAATCGGGCTTGGCCTCGCCAGGAGCGGGGACTGCCGGGCGCACGAACTGAACCCGCCGCTCAGAGTTGGTAAACGTGCCCAGCTTCTCGGCCCAACTCGGGCCAGGGAGCACCACGTCGGCCAGCGCGGCCGTCTCGGTGAGAAAGATGTCCTGCACGACCAGGAAATCCAGGCTGCGCAGGCAGTGCTCCGCGTGGTTCAGGTCAGGGTCGGAGATCATGGGGTTCTCGCCCAGGACGAAAAGCCCCTTGAAGGTGCCTGCTTCGGCGCCGTTCATCATCTCCATCACCGTCAGCCCGACCTTGTCGTCCATCCCGGTCACACCCCAGGCCTGCTCGAACTTGAGCACGACGTCTTCCGAGGTCACCCTCTGATAGCCGGGGAAGACGTTGGGCAGCGCACCCATGTCGCACGCCCCCTGGACGTTGTTCTGACCACGGAGCGGGTTGACGCCGCCACCCGGCACACCCATGTTGCCCAGCAGCATCTGCAGATTGGCGCAGGAGAGCACGTTTTGGTGGCCGGTCGTGTGCTGGGTGATGCCCATGGCATAGAGCAGCGCCCCTGGACGGTTTTCGGCCATCATGTGTGCGGCCTCGACGATCTCCTCGGGCATGACGCCACATATCTGCGCCGCCCGCTCAGGGGGATATTCCATCACCGTCGCCTTCAGTTCCTCGAACCCCTCGGTGCGCTCAGCGACGAACTCCTTGTCGTAGAGCTCCTCAGCGATGATGACGTGCATGATGCCGTTGAGCAGGGCGATGTCTGTGCCCGGCTTCTGGGGGATGTGGAGTGTGGCAAACTCGGTGATGGGGATGGAGCGCGGGTCGCAGACGATGAGCTTGGCACCGCGCTGCTTCACCGCCTGCCGGATGCGCATACCCAACACCGGATGGTTCTCCGTCGTGTTGGAACCAATGATAAAGTAGACCTGCGCGTCGTTGGCGATGTCGTCGAACGAGTTGGTCATCGCGCCAGAACCAAATGCTGTGACCAGACCGGTCACGGTGACGCTGTGTCAGAGACGGGCACAGTGGTCGACGTTATTGGTCCCCATCACCGCCCGGACGAACTTTTGCATCACAAAGTTCTCCTCGTTGGTGCACTTGGCGGAGGACAGGACACCGAGTGCGCCAGGACCATACTGCTCCTTGATCTCCCCGAACCTGGATGCCACAAAGTCGAGCGCCTCGTCCCACGTGACCTCCTCAAACTCGCCACCCTTCTCCCGGCGGATCATCGGCCTGGTCAGCCGGTCGGGGTGGTGGACAAAGTCCCACCCAAAGCGCCCTTTGACGCAGATCCAGCCGTGGTTGGCCGGCGCATTCCACTTGGACGTCACGTCGACGATGCGCCCGTCTTTGACGATCAGATAGAACTGGCAGCCCACCCCACAGTAGGTGCAGGTAGTCGCCACCTGGGTGAACTCCCAGGGGCGCCCCCGATGCTGGCGCATCTTGGGCACCAGCGCACCCGTCGGGCAGAGCTCCACGCACATCCCGCAGAACTCGCACACGCTGTCCTGCATCAAGCCGTCGAATGGGGTGCCGATCTTGGTCTCAAACCCACGCTGGATGACGCCGATCGCCTCGACGCCGTTGAGCTCGTCGCAGGCGCGGACGCAGCGCCGGCACAGAATGCACTTGTTGTAGTCGCGGATATAAAAGGGGTTGGACTCGTCAATCTCGTACTCGTGCTGCACACCCGGGAAGCGCGTCTGCTGGATGCCATATTCATAGGCCAGATCCTGCAGCTCGCAATTGCCGGTCTGCTCACACGTCATGCAGTCCAGCGGGTGGTCGGAGAGGATCAACTCCAACACAAAACGCCGCGCCTCCTCCACCTTCGGCGAGTGGGTCCAGACCTCCATCCCCTCCGTCACCTGAAAGGTGCAGGCCGGTTGCAGGGTCCTCTGCCTGGCCACTTCCACCAGACACAAACGACAGGCACCAATAGGCTTCAGAGCTGGATGGTGACACAGAGTTGGAATTTTGATGCCAGCCGATTCGGCCACTTCCAGGATCGTCTGTCCGGCCTGGGCCTCGATCTTCTGACCGTTGATGGTGACGTTCACCTTATTCATCGATCGTTTTTCCTCCTTCTTGCTTCTTGCTTGATCTGGAGGGAGCCTCTTCAGGGCTCCCATACTTGCCCAAGACTTCGCTCACAGCGAAGGTGTCGTTGCGTTGAAGCTCGATCTCCGCTTCCCCGTCCATCCAATCGTGGGCGGTAGTTGGGGGAGAGATCCAAAGAGCCCCAGACAAGAACGGCCGAATTGAAAAGAGCAAAGCCCTACATGCCGGAACACAACCACGAGAGACTTGGCTTTCGGCCTGGAGGCTCAGCCTCGCGCGACCCGGGGTTTCCCAACGATCGCATACGCCCGTAACGATCAAAACATGCTGGATGCTCCTCCTCAGGAGCAAAATCACACCTGAGATGAGTCACACCCAAACATGGATTGTATCATCTTTGGCTGGAGTAGTCAAAAATCAAATGTCACATAAAACCACGCGACTTGTCAACTAACAGCAGAAGCAAGCGTGCAGATACACAGCAATCTCAGCCGGTTCTTTTCCTGCATTTTCTTCCAAGCATTCGCCACACGCAATCGGACGGAGCCAAAGTCGAATGACTTTGGCTCCGTCCGTGCCATTCCAGTCGTTTTACTCGTTACGACCCCGCAGAGCGGTTGCCGTAGAGCCACCAGTATATGAAACCGACAAAGAACGCGCCGCCGACGATGTTCCCCAACGTCACCGGGATCAGGTTGGTGACAAAGAACTGGCCCCAGCTCACCTGCGCGCCGTAAAAGATGCCCAGCGGGATGAAGAACATGTTCGCGATGCTGTGCTCGAACCCCAGCGCCACGAACGCCATGATCGGCCACCAGATGCCCCAGATCTTGCCCGCGATGTCGTCCGACGCCACCGCCAGCCACACCGCCAGGCACACCAACCAGTTGCACCCCACACCCTTGAAGAACAGCGGCACGAACCCCTGGCTCACCTTCCCCGACGCGATCCCCTGCACCGCCGACAGATACGGCTCTGCGGCACACAGGTTCGTCAGGTAGGCCAGGAAGAACGCCACGAAGAGCGACCCCACCAAGTTGCCGACGTAGGCCAGCACCCAGTTGCGCAGCAACCCGCCCCACGTCGCCTTGCCCGACATGACGGCGGGGATGGTGCAGGCGGTGTTGCCGGTGAAGAGCTCCGCGCCCGCGATGACGACCAGCATCAGGCCGACGGGGAAGACGCCGCCGAACATGAACTTGCCGAATCCACCGCCGAGCGTCTCTGTGTTGATACCTTTACCAACGATGATGGCCAGCAGGCCTCCGAAGGCGATGAACGCGCCGGCGAGGAAACCCAGGACGAGCAGCTTGTCCCAGGGCAGATTGGCCTTGGCGCAACCGACACCCTCAATCGTGCAGGCTGTATCCTTAGGTGACTTGAAAGACATGGCTGTACACTCTCCTTTTTCCCAAAATGTGGATTTGAACTCGTGCAGGCTTTTGTGGATCCTTCTGTGGATCAGCGACTAATCAGTGTTAGATAGATGGCCTCCTTTCGGTGCATGCGTCGCAGAGTATACCCCACAACCTGAGGAGCAGGTTCGTTCGCTCCCGACCCGACTTGTGCCGACGTACCGCTGAGGCACTATATACCAGACATGCGGGATAAGGTCAAGTGAATCGTCTTATCTCTTCTCGCAGCCAGGCCAGCCAGGGATCCAGTCCCTCACCGGTCTTGCAGGAGAGAGGAAAGAAAGCCAGGCCAGGGTTGAGCGCCTCTACCCCCCGGTGGAAATAGTCCACGTCAAACTCGAAGGCCGCCAACACGTCCATCTTGTTCAACACCAGCGCATCCACGCCACGGTACATCACGGGATATTTGTACGGCTTGTCGTCACCCTCCGGCACGCTGGCGATGAGGACGCTGCGGTGCACACCCAGTTTGAAGCTGGCGGGACAGACCAGGTTACCGACGTTTTCGACGATGAGCAGGCCCAACTCTGCCAGCGGAAGTTGGTCCATCGCACTCTGGAACATCGCAGCGTCCAGGTGGCAGGCACCGCCGGTGTTGATCTGGACGGCGGGAATGCCCAGCGCGGCGATCCGGTCGGCGTCCAACGTGGTGGCGATGTCGCCGTCCACCGCGCCCATGCGGAACTCGTCCCGCAGCGCTTCTACCGTACGTGTGATCAGGCTGGTCTTGCCAGCGCCTGGGGAGGCCATCACGTTGACGGCAAAGATCCCGGCCTCGTCCAGCCGGGCCCGGTTCGCGGCGGCCAACTGGTCGTTGGCGCTCATGATCTGTTCGACGACAGGCACCCGCACGGTCATATGCGCTCACTCAACCTCGATGCTCTCCAACCGGAAATCGTCGCCCCCCGCGGCCACGACCTTTTTCTCGCCGCAGGCAGGACAGGCGTACTCCCGACCGTTCAAGGGGAACGTGTGATCGCAGCTCAGACAGCGCAAAGTCGCCGCCACACGCTCAAAGTGCAACACGGCCCCTTCGGCGATCGTGCCCTGGCTGACAAAGTCCCAGTAGAACTGCACCGAGTCGTCCACGATGCTCGCCAGTTCCCCGATGACCAGATTCAGCCGGATGATGCGCCGGGCGCTGGCCCGTTCCGCGTGGCGCAGTGCGATCTCCAAGAGACTCTGGGTGACAGATAGTTCATGCATCGGCGTCTGTGCCCACCTCAGCACCTGGCGTGGGCTGACAAGTAGCCGCCATTATACCCGAGTGGGCCGCAATGCACAAACCAAATCGGTTTGCGCCTTCACGTGCATGTGCTATACTCTTGACTGTACCTGAACCGCTACCTATCCCCGCTCGTCGCCGAGGGGTTGTTGGAGAGGGTTGGAACGTCTGCCACGGACCCCAATCTGCGCTGCCGTACGACCGAGCAGGGCCATGTCTGGCTTGAAGCGCATGGTGAAGAACTGTAACTGCGTGCGGGAGATGGACAGGGAGCAAAGAGCGATGGTTGAAGAAACCTCTGCCGATGAGTTGATCGGCGCGTTGAATGCGCTCGGCGTGCACTTTCTGGCTGGCGGGGAGAATGTTATATCGGCTCCCGCGTTGCCACCAGCCAGATTGTTGGCAGCGCTGGCTCAACAGGTGGATGCCCGTCTGCGGCTGGCGATCGTGGCACTCCTGTTGTGCCGACCTGACCTTGCTCGTGCTGTGCCGGAAGCCGCAGCACATTTGACAGAGCCGGCCCTGACTACACTCAAGCTGTTCTACACTGCTGCTGTCCTGCTCCAGCAGGAGTACGCTGCTCAGCTTCATCACTTGCTTGGGCAATGGGAACCATTGCCGGATCTGTTTTCGAGGGAATTGAAGATTTTGCCAGCGGACAGCACGGAAGCAAGCCTGAAACGGTTGAGCGAACGTCATCGGGCCTTGAGCGGACTGGCAGCCAACTGGATCGGCACGTACAAGTATGCTGCCGAACGGTTGATCAAACGGCTGGAATGGGAGGCGCAGTGGACGGCATAGCGACAAATGAGATCATGGACTTCCTTCGGCAAAGTCGCGCGTGGATTTGAGGCCGACTTGCAGGATGTACTCTTCCTGCTCCGGCAAGATTTGATTACATTGGAGCAGTTGGAAGCACACGTGGCGGCCGCTCTCTCGCACGCTGCTCAGTTCGATATGGTTCCGGACGAACTCATACAACACTTGGAGGAGATTCGTCGTCTGATGTGAACTTGCCTGATGACTCGATCCAAACCTGCCATCACTCGAACTACCCATACGCTGCCCCTCGAACGGCTCGAACCGCCAGACTTTGAGCGGCTGTGCATGGTACTGTTGCCCCGCGAAGGCTTCGACAGCCCTCAGCACTACGGCACAACTGGCAGCGCTGGTACCCGGGCTGGTGAGAGTGGGGCGCCTGCAACAAGCCTTTGATGTGGCTTGGGCACTCGAGAGGGGCTATTTCCTGGGGGAGGATGACCCGTTGGTATGGCTGGTGCCTCCGAGTCGGACGACGCTCGCGGCGAGGTGCTGGCACCTGTCATCATCGCGCTGGGCGAAGCTGAGACGGTGGCGGAAACTACGCGGGCTATTCAGGACGTAGGGAGATGGTGGCCGTGAGGATCGAATCACTGAGGCCACTGAGAATGGTCCCCTCAGTGGCTTCAGTGAAACTCGGTGTATTCAGTGATTCAGGGCCAGGACCACGTGCCGACAGTCGCCGCGTCCTGCGGGAGACGTTCCCCATCCCGCATCGCCGGCAACCGCACGCCGGTGACGGGATCGTACCAGCCCACCTGGACGGTGTACTCACCGGGAGGCAGGTCGGACGGGAGGGGGACGACGTGCTCATCGGCCACGCTGTCGCCGGGACGCCACAGCAAGGTGGGGAAGCCTCCCTCCAGTGGCGGCCTGTCGCCGGTGCCGACCAGCCGCCCGTCCTCGTCGACGAAATGGACAAAGACGGTGTAGTCTCGCTCCGGCGGGGCCAGCACCTCCCACCACAACATCACCCGCACCTCACGATCATCCGGTGTTATCCGCGCTCCCTGCAGCGCGATCGCCTCGCCGAACATCACACCCGTCTCCAGCCGCGACTCCGGTGGCACGCCCAGCGGCTCTGACGCGCCGACCCGTATCCACTTCAAGATCACCCGATCCCCCATCTCGTGTCCGCCCAGAGCGAAGGGGAGCCAATCCTCGCCCATGCGGTAGGCGTTCAACTGCACCATCCACGCTTGCGCACGGGGCACATCGTCCGGGATCGTCAACTGGTAGGTGTCCACGATGACCTCCCCCGGCCGCCAGGCGAGCGTGGGGTAGTTGCCGTCGCCGGGCCAGGTGTCCAGGCCGGCCAGCCGGGACGTGTCGCCAGGGATGGCCGAGACAAGCCACAACCCCAGCGAGTACGTGTCCGTCAGGGGGCGCAGCGCCGATAGATAAAGCTTCACCTCCATCGTCTGGCCCGCCTCCAGCGCGACAGGCCGCAGGTCATATCCCAGCAGCGCGATGCGGTCGTCGAAGACACCGTCCACGCGGTTTGGAATCTCCAGTCCATCGGCAAGGGGGTGGCGGGGCGGTGGCGCATAGGCGGGACGGATGAGCCCAAACAGTGCCCACAGTGCCAGTGCTACACCTGCCAAAGCGAAGGTTGCCGCGGCCCAGACCTGGCGCTTCACCAGGCAAGCCAGTCCCCCGCCGACCAGCACGCCCACGCTGACCGTCGCGGGGAACATGAGTCGCCCCTGCACGCCGGAGGCGATCAGGTTCCAGCGAAACCAGCCACCGAAAACGAGAATGTACCAGCCGGCGAGAAGGAGCAACCCGACCCGCTGAGGGAGCGTGCGCTGGCACCAGCTCGCGACGAGCCCCCCCAGCCCGGCGAGCGCTACCAGGGTCCAGATAGCATAGTACCAGCCGCCGGGAGAAAGATCACAACTGAAGCGACCCCAGTAGGAATAAAAGATGCTCGGCACTTCGTGGAGGATCAGCAGCAGGGGCGTGGGGTCACGACGGCTGACGATGGCCAGATGGTGCTCAATCAGCGTCGGGTCGGCGTACAGAAGAGCGTTGCGTGCATACCACCAGCCGGCCACAGACAGCACCGGCAGAATGACCAATGACCAATGACCAATGACCAATGACAGAAGCTGTCTCCCTGCCCTGTCCCGCCGCTGCAGCCAGGCGGCGAGCAGGATCGCCAGGCAGATTAGCGGCAGCAACAACAGGCCGGCCATTTTCGAAAGCGCTGCCAGGCCAACGAGGAAGCCCGTGAGGACCGAGGTAGGGGAACTGAGGCCCCGTTGGATCGCGCGGAGCACCAGGTAAAGGCTCCACACGCACAGCGGCACGACCAGGTTGTCGTTGTTCACCCCGGCCGAGACAAAGAGGAACTGGGGGTTAAAAGCGGTCAGTGCGGCGGCCAGTGGCGCAACCAACGGCCGGTCGGAGAAACAGAGCCGGGCCGTCGCATACACACCGATGACCGTCGCCAAGCCCAGTGCGGTCGAGTAGAGGCGCAACAGGTGGAGTGCCAGGATCGAGTCTCGCCAGGGAAGGGCCTCCCGTGCCGGATCGTGGGCCAGAAATGCCTTGTTGCCCTCCAGATGAGGGGAACCGCAGGTGGTGTGCGGGTTGACGTGCAGATAGCCCCACACGTCCTCCGTGTTCACGCCGCTGAGGCGCAGGATCAGCGCCCCGCCCAGGTAATACAGGGGCGGCTGGGTCCCCTCCTGTCCGTAGCGATGCCGTTCAGCAACCTCTTTCTCCGGCGTGGGCAGCCGACCATAGTCGGCGATGTACTTGACGGCGAAGAAATGTCCCACCTCGTCGGGTGACTCGAACGGGGGGGCCAGCACGCCGTACAGCAGCGCCAGTGCCAGGTACAGGACGAAAACCAGTATGCCCCACCTGGAGACGCAGTTGCCTCCCACGCCCGCGGGTTGAGCGGCCTGGGCCCTATGCCCTCCAGAGGTTCCGGATCCAGGGATAGACCGTGTACACATACGAATACGCATCATCTCAGCAAGATCCTACCGAGGGCCATCGCTGCGAAGCGTGCCCAACTCCAAAAACGTGTTGCCATCCACGAGAACAGGCTCTCCGGTATCGGCGTTGTAGAGCGAAACAGCCAGGTGGAGCGGCGTCGCGCTCCGCGCAGCGAGCAGCAACCCGTGGTGATCTTTGACAACCTCTCCCGCCGACCAGTGGTGGGTGGGCTGGCTCCAGTTGACCGGCCGGACGTCCCGCTGTGCGAGCACCGCCCCCGTCTCGTCCCATATCTGCAGGACAACCCGGCAGTCAGGGGGGGGAGCCCGAAGAGCCCGCCACCGCAGCACCACGCCAACCTCGCCTCCCGGCCCCGCCTGTTCACTGTATCGCGCCGCGTCCAGCCGGATCACGCCAAAGTCCGCACCCGGAGCCACCTCGAGCCAGGGGGCTTTCGGCGCCAGATACGAAAGGAAGAGACTGTCGCTCCCCCAATCCATACTGGATGGGTACAGTGTCTCGTCCAACCACGCCTTCAGTTCCGCTCCCGGCCCCAAGGTGCCCTTGTAGAGCACGAACCACAGGCGAGCGTGCCCGGCCGCTGCCCGCTCCACGCGCGGCCGGATGCGCTCCATCGGTTCGACGACCGATGGCCAGCGCAACGCGTACCCCCAGGCAGGGTCCTCAAGCGTGCGGTCCATCTCGTACCATCCGGCCAGGGCCAGGTGGTTGAAAAAGACGAAATCGTCCGGCAGTGTCCGGCGGCTCAGCATCGCGTGGTACTCGTGCGGATCGAAGGAGCCGCTCACCTCCAGGCTCTTTTCGTAGACGAAGCGGCTGGAAGTGGGCCAGAAAGCCGCGAGCAGCACGGCCAGGCCGACGATCAGGACCCCCTTCCTCAGGCGGCCCAACCGGTCGAGCGCCCAGGCGACCAGGAGCACCAGAAACGGCACGGCCGGGTTCAGCAGACGAGGGGCAAAGTAATGTGCCGCGCTGCCCAGAACGATCCCGCCCTCCATGGTCACGAGCGCCAGGACGGGCAGCAGCAAGCGCCCGGCATCCTCGCGTTTCGGGAGACGGACGAGCGGTGCAGCGAGCAACACCGCCAGCACGGCCAGCGCCGCCCAGCCCCTGGAGCCAAAGTCGAACGTCAGCGCCGTCCACGATGAGGCCAGCAGGTCCCACGGTGTGACCGGCATGGTGGTCACGTCGGGGGCGGCCTGGGCCAGGCGCTCGAGCATCCCGGCCCCCGCGTAGACCAACCAGGGCGTGTAGAGGACAAGCGTGACCGCTCCAGCCGCGAGAAGCTCCCTTGCAGTGCGGCGGGTGCTCCGTCGTGCCGCGAGCAGGCCGTAGCCGTAGAGCCCACCCAGCACCCAGGCGGCGTGGTAGAACGTGCTGAGGGCGGCCAGCCCTGCCCCCACGAGGCCAACCAGGGGCCACTTACCTCCCCTGTCGAGCCAGCGCAGCAGTGCCCAGGTCGCCAGCAGCAGCCACAGCACCACCAGCGGGTACATCCGCGTGACCTGGGCGTAGTAGACGAGCGCTGGCGCGACCGCTGTCAGTCCTGCCGCCAACCGCGCCAGCGATCGTCGTCCCATCCAGCACATTGCCACACGAGACATCAGCGGCACGGCGAGCACGCTCACCAGCACCGGGAAAAAACGTACCAAGAAGACGCTGCGCCCCAGGGCGCGCCAGGGCTTGAGAAGGAGATAGAAAAGCGGAGGATGAACGTCCCACGAGGTGATCTGAACGATCTCGAGCCAGGAACGACTGGCGAGGGCGACCGACCAGCCTTCATCCCATCGCATCAGTGGCTCGGCCAGCCGGTGGACGCGCAATGCCAGCGCCACAAGACAGGCCAGCACAAGCAATGACCAATGACCAATGACCAATGACCAATGACGGGTGATGGATGATCGCACGCTGTCTATCTCAAGTCGCCGGTTCACGGCTCTGCCTCCACGATCCCCGGCAGGATCACACGATCGTCGGGCAGCCGTTGCTCATCGGAGCCGACGGCTTGCAGTCGCGTCAGCGTCTGATCATAGAGCCCCACCGCCAGTTGGTACGTCCCCTGCGGCACTCCCTCCAGAGAGAGGGTCACTGCCTCGCTGACCACCTCGCCCGCGGCCCACCAGGAGGTGGGTGCCATCCCTCCACGGGGCTGCGCGTCGCTCTGGGCGGCGAGTGCCTCCGTGGCCGGGTCGAACAGGTGAACAAAGACGGTGTAATCCGCCTGCGGAGCCCGTAGCGCCTGCCACCACAGCGTCAACCGGAGGGCGTCCTCCCCCTGTTCCAGGTCGTAGCCGGCCAGCCGCACCTCCCCGCCAAAGTCCACCCCCAGCGGGTGACGGAGGGCAGGAAGAGAGAATGTCCGGGGCGGCCGGCGCGCCTCGAACTGCGTCTCGAGCGGGAGCGCGAAATCCCCCACCCGCGCGTGTCCCACCGGCTCCAGCGTAGCCACCTGGTAGAGGAGGACCTCCAGGTGGTATCCATCGCCGGGGGGAAGGTCCTCCGGCAAGGCGAGGACGTACTCGTCGGTGACGAGTTCGCCGGGTCGCCATAGGCTGGTGGGGAGAAACCCATAGCCAGGCTGGGTATCCCGCGAGACGCGGAGCTGGCCGTCGCCGTCAAAGAGGCGCAAGGAGATGCCATAGTTGGCCGCCACCGGACGTGTCGCCGACCAGGACAACTTTACCGCCATCCGGTCTGGACCAAGTTGAGCGACTGTGGCCGCGTGCAGCCGGATCGCCGGGCCGAAAGGCGCGAGCACGGACGCATCGGGGGAGAGGGAGGGGCCACACGGCACCCGAACCGGCCGCAGGTAAATCGTCCCGCGCCTCTCCCCACCCGGGGTGAGCGGACGGAGAGACGCAGTGGCACTGCTCTCCTCTGCCAGGCCAGACACGTGCAACTGGAGCAGATACACGCCACGGGGGAGGTCCTCGGGCAGCTTTAGGACGACCGAATCGGAGATTGGAGATTGGAGATTGCAGCCCGCCTCGGCCAGCGGCTCCACGTCGTACCGCACCGCGGCGGGAGAGACCAGGCGCACAGTCGCCGTGTATGCACCAGTTGTATGCGCCCAGTCCATGGTGACGGTCAGCGCATCGCCTGGAGCCAGTTCCCGTGACGATAACCGATACCCCACCAGCGTTGGACCACCCTCAAAGTCCACTCCACGGAGATTGTGGTGCAGGTAGGGCATCAGGTCAAAGTCCATCGTCAGGTCCGTCTCGCCGTCGAAGGTGCCACGTGGCAGAAGCAACAACACGGCCAAAGCAACTGTGGCGAACAACGGGGGAATGACCAATGACCAATGACCAATGACCAATTTGGGATTTGGGATTTGGGATTTGGGATTTCGAACGTGGGCTTTGATGGAAAATGCAAGCAACACCACCGCTGCAGCCAGCGACGTTGCTTCGGCGGCGGCCCGCACCGGCGTGCGACCCAACCGCAGGATGGCGGTGTGTTCGCCCGGTGGTACCGCCAGGGCCAGGTAGCCGGAGCCCTCGACCGGCCAGACCCGGGCTGGCTCGCCGTCCACCTGCGCCTTCCAGCCGGGCCAGTGGAGAAGCGGGAACGCGATGCCCCCGCCCTCACCCCAGACCCGCCACACCTGGCGCGTAGGTCCCTGCTCCATCAGGACAGCATCGAGAGATGCCCCATCCAGCGGGATCGCCCGGGGTGACGCCCCCGGCTCGATCAGCGCGTCCGAGGTGAACGGTCGTGGATTGACGGTCCTGGGCAGCCACTCGTAGCGAATCGTGGTGCCGATGTTGCCGGCGAAGAGCTCGTAGAGTCGCAGTCGTTCCACCGTCACGTCAGCCGGGCCAATGGGCAGGCGCTCAGGGCGCAGCGGGAGAAGCACCGATAGCGCCAGGAGCGCTGCGATGGGAAGAGCGAGGAAGAATGACCAATGACCAATGACCAATGACCAATGACCAATGGCCAATGGCGCATGGGTGGTGGACCTGGTGCCGGGTACGCAGATAGGGGGCACGAGCACGGCCGTCGCCGCCGCCGCGAAGAGCGCCTGGACCGAGAGGAACCGCCATGGGAACTGGACGACCGGCAACAGTGGGAGATGGTCCCACAGAGGTTTCGAGAGGGGAGTGATCATCGCCGTGGAGACCAGGAGGCCGATCAGGACGAACGCCCAGCGGGCCTCCAGCCGCCGCCGGAGGCACCTGGCGACCAGCACGAGCCCTCCCAGCACCGCGAACCCCGCCTGAACTGCCCCCATCGCGAAGGGAGAACGGGCGGTATCGCCAGCGGTGGTGGAATAGTCGAACAGAAACCTGTCCTGGACCAGGTTAAAGGTCCGGAAGTGGCGGCTGTAGTGAAAATAGTCCTGGGTGGAAGGCCCCAACTGAACCTGCCCTAACTCGGCCAATGCCGGCAGCCAGAACCAGGCCGAAAGCAAGAAGCCCAATCCCAGGGCCAGGGTTCCAATCCCCAGCACCTGCCAGTGATCCTTCTTCTCACGCCACGCCAGCATCACCAGATATAGGAGGATAAACGGAAAAAAGATGAGCGCGGACAAGTTATGGGTGAGCACGAGGCCCGCGAAGGCCAGGGCGGCGGCCGAGAACTGTAGATTGCAGATGGCAGATGGCAGATTGCGCACAATGGATTGCGAATCTCTAATCCCATCCAGTGCCCAGAGGATGAGGGGATAGAAGATGAAAGCGTAGAACTCGGAGAGAGAGTCGCCCCGGACGTAAACGTTGACCAGGTGAAAAGGAGCGACGGCGTACGCGACCGCCGCCAGCCACGCCGCCCACCGGCTCCGGGCCATCCGGTACATCCAGCCGTACATCCCCAGCGCCGCTGCCACGAACCCCAGCGTCTGCACCACTTTCAGTGCCGTCAACAGGTCCAGCCCGGTGAGCGCGAGCAGCCCGACCAGGTAGTAGGGCAGCGCGGCGTAGTAACTGAAGAAGGGATAGCCCAGGCCGTAGGCACCATCCGGCATCCAACGGACCGGGAAGACGCCGGCCCGCAGGTTTGCCACCATCTGGTGCGTCCGCTGGAGGAGGAAGGGGCTGTCGCCGCCCCCCCGGGTGTTGACCATACCTGGCCCCCACAGCGCCGCGGCGGCCAACAATGCCACCAACACCAACGTTGCGCAGGCCCAGAGATCAGGTCCGCGGGCCAGCAAAGCACGGCCTGTTTTCCTGGTCTCAGCCACCATCGACCGGCACCTCGATCCAGTCTCCCGCCGGGTTCCCCGCTTCGTCCAGCAGGACCAGCACCGCGCCGCTCTCCGGCTGCCAGAGGCCGAAAAGCAGCACGTCGCGGCCCGGGAGCGGAACATCTATACCCTCCACGGTGTGATCGTCGTCGACGACGTCGCCCGCACGCCACACCGTCGTGGGGTAGCGCCCCCCGGCCGGTTGGCTGTCCGCCTGGGCGACCCGCTCCCCGTCTCGCAGGTAATGTAGAAAGACGGTATAGTCCTCTGTCAGCGGCGCGGTGGCCCGCCAGCGAAGCCGCACCCGGAGGCGGCCCGCGTCCACCGGCATCACCGCCGCACCGAGCCACTCGACGCCGCCGGAGAAGCGGGCCAGCGCCGGGGCAGCCGGATCCGGGGTGCTGCCGAAAAAGGCCAGGTAGGTCGTATAGGGCCTGGGGTCACGGTCACCCTGGGAACGTGGCCCTTCCTCGACGCTGACCTCGGCCGGCACGGGGAGAAGCGCCTGTAAGCGTAGCGGCGCCTGCTGCCAGTTGCCATAGGGCCAGACAAAGACCGCTACTTGGAGACTGGAGATTGGAGATTGGGAATTGGGGATTTGCTCCCCCTCACATCCTATCGTCACCGCCTCCGGCTCAGCGACAAGGAAACGGACCTGCGGCCACTGCTCCCACAACGCTGGGTCAACGTAGACCCGCCGGTCCGCAGACAAGTCCCTCGGATTCTCCCGCACCATCCGCTCCCCATCCCATCCCGCACCCAGGAACCCGTTGACGCGCCCGGCCAACACAACCGCCCCCTGCTCGAACCAATAACCGGCCGTGGGGTCGCGGGCGTAGTCACCAAAGTAGGCCCAGGCGGTGCTGCCCAGCCCAAAGAGGAGCGGAAAAGTCAGAATAAGCCAACGACCAATGACCAATGACGAATGACCAATGCCGTACGCTACCCGGCCCGCAGACGGGCGAAGCCGGCCCGCAGACGGGCGAAGCCGACCCGAAGACGGGAGTCGCACCCGGTCCGCCAGCCAGTCCAGTCCCAGCGCCGGCAGAAACACGACCACCGGCAGCACGCCGACGGCACGTAGGAAGTGGGGGGCATCCTCTGCCAGGAGCGTGGGCAAGCTCATCACGGCCGTCCAGATCAGGACGAAGCCCGCCGCCGGTTCTCGCCGCGCGCGGCGCAGTCCGATCACAAGGCCCAGGATGAAGGCCGCGCCCAACAGCGGGTCGAAGATGGGTCGCCAGGGGACGTTGTGCCGCCAGATGCGATCCCCGCGCACGAAGAACATCCCCAGTGTGCGGAGCGCGTGAGCCGCCAACGTGCCCCAGAGGTCACCGCCGTGGATCACACGGTTAAGAGCGGAGACCTGGCCGGGGCGGCCCAGCACGACGCCGGGATGGCCGACGGCGTAGATAGCCAGCGGGGCGACCACCACCAGAACAGCCAGGACCGCCAGGCCGACGCCGCGCCACAGCCGGCCGCGAATTGCAGCCTGCGCCGACCGTAGCCGCCGCCAGGGACGAATTGCAGGCCGCGTCGCGAGCACGTAGAGGCCGAATGCCGCCACCGCCACCGGGGTGAAGCGCGCAGCAGTGTACGTATAAAAGGACAAACCATAGAAGGCGCCAGCCGCAAGCCAATGACACCACCATCCCGCCCTGCGAGCCTGCGCTTCTGCTCCCCTGACTCCCCGCATCGCCTGCCAGGCCGTCAACGCGATGAACAGCGGCAGCAAGACGGCACGGAAGCCTACCCGGCTGAGATGGACGGGCCAGAGGGTCACCGCCAGCACGGCCGCAGCCAGCGCCCCTGCCCGCCGGGAGAAGAGCTCCCGCCCCATCGCAGCAGTCGCCGCCACGGTGAGGAGGCCAGCGAAGAAGGCGACCATCCGCAGCGCAAAGGGGCTCCTCCCCAGCAGCCCCACCGCCAGTGCGATCAGATAAATGAACAGCGGCTCCCGTCCATTGTTGGCCGGGAAGTAGAACGAGCGCTGCCCCTGCAGGATATCCACGGCATCCAGACCGTGATATGCCTCGTCGTGGTAGAGGCCGGGCGGCACCTCTCCGAAGGCGACGAGTCGCAGGGCCGTAGCCACCAACAGCACCGCCACCATCCACCACAGGTAGTCTCTCGCTTTCATCGTCCATTCCCGCCAGGCAGGGAAACCGGCACTCGATCTTGGGGCAGGCGCTGGCCGTCCAGGAAGGCTGGCTGACGCTCGTTGGTCGCTGCGTCGTAGAGGCCGACGTAGAGCGTGTAGGGGCCGGGCGGTGCATCGGCTGGAATCGCCAGCGTGTAGCTGTCCTCAATGTACTCACCTGGCTGCCACTGGGTGGTCAGCATGCGCCCCTCTTGTGGCCAGCCGTCGGCCTGCGCCACCAGTGCACCGTCGTCGGTCGTCAGGTGGTTGAAGACGGCATAGATGGCCGTCGGCCGTGTCCTGGCGTACCAGGCATAGGTGAGGTGAAGCTGGCCTCCGGGGAGAGGATTGCCCTCAACGAGGTAGCCACGCATGCCCACCTCTTCGCCAAAGTCAACTTGAATCGGCGTCAGGCCGGCGGGCACCTGTCGCAGTGCAGGCCGGCTCTCAACGGTGATGTTGAACAGGGAGCAGCTCGATGTCCCTGCAGCCGTCGGCCAGACCACCCCGTCCGACCCCAGCACCTCGAGCGTCACCTGAGCCGGGCCGGTCAGCGCGTCCGGGGGAAGCATCAGCGCGATCGGCAGCGTGACCAGACGGCCAGATAGCCCCGCGGCAGCCAGGTCGGATGGGGACATCGGAAAGGCGCGCATGATGATGGGCAGCATGGTTCGGGACGAGCCCGCCGTCCCGTCGGGCACGGACGAAAGCACACCGGTCGCATACCCAGACGGCAGTACAAGCGTGCGGGTGACGATGGGAGTCGCCCTCCCACCGAATGGCCAGGCGCGATGCCACACCTGCAGGCGAAGCCGTACCTCTGGCGGCGTGCCATCCGGGACCAGCCAATGGAGCTTTAGTGGCACAGCGTGTCCCTGCTGGAAGCGCAGGCCGCCCGGCTCGTAACCCGCCAGCATCACGCAATGGGCGTCGCCAGGCGAACAGAAGGCAGCCGCCCCAGGATTGGGCAGACCGTACAGGACCGGAGCGTGGACAGGCCCGGTTACCTGGACGGCGAGCGCGGATATCCATTTTTCTCCGTCCGCCAGGAGTGGCTCACCGGTTTCGTCATCCGTCACCATCAGGTGCACCGTGTACTCCCCCGGCAGCGCCCCTTGGGGGACCAGCAGTCCCTCGTGGTCGACGATCACCTCGCCTGGCTGCCACTCCCCGACGAGCGGTTGCATCCGTGCCCAGACGTGGCCCGATGCATCAGTCAGCCTCAGCGTCAGCCGCAGCGCATTCTCCGGGCGACGCAGGTAGCTCCACCGCAGGGCCAGGCGAAGTGGCTCACCCGCAGGCACCGGCCCTGGCTGCCAGGCGACGCTCTCCAGGCGCAACACCTCCCCAAAGGCCACCCGCACCGGCTGCGAGGAGGCGTCCGGGGGGAGGGGGGGCAGATACAGGCTAAAGTCCCCCGTCCGCCACACAGGGTGAGCGTGTTCGTCGAGCCAACTGGCGACGAAATGGGCCGGATCCACATCGTCCACAGCGGCAGGGATCACCCACAGCCGATCATACCGGGACAGCAACTCTTCCAGCACCGGTTCAGCCTCAGCCGGCTTCAGGCGTGGTGGTGCATAGCGCGGCAGGCTCGTGATCGGTGGCAGGCCGCCCGGATTGTAGTACGAGAACGGAATCCGCTGCCACGGTCCGTAAAAGAGTATCCCATCACCGGGGCGAGCGTGAGCCTTGACCATCTCCAGCGTGCGGCTGTAGTGAGACCGGTCGAAGATGATGGCCTGGCCGAGCCCACCGGTGGTCAGCAGATAGGCCATTCCCAGCGTCAGTGCCAGCGTGGCACCCCACGCCAGCCCTCGCTGTCGCAGCCACAGCGGGGTCGTGCCCAGAAAGCCCATCGCCAGCACCGGGAAGGGGACCAGGAAGACCAGGTACCGCGCCCCGGGGGAGTGGGGCACCTGGAAGGCCAACGCCAGCGGCACCACCAGCACGAGAGCCAACCAGACGCCAGCGGAGCGGCGATGCCAGAGTGCCAGGAGCACCCCTCCACCCGCCAGCGCCAGCAGCCAGTATAGGAGATGAAATCTAACCTGGACCACCGGGCTGAAGAGAATCTTGCCCAGCAGGTGGAACACCTGGAAGCGCGTCGGCACGACCAGCGTGAGACTTTGCCAGACGCCCCCGGTGGTCATCTGGAGGCCCGGCGACAGCCAAAGCCAGACCAGGCCCGCCACGGCAGGGAGGCTGTGGACCGCACACCACGCCAGAAGGGACCGCCAGCGCCGGGTGATGAGCAGGACGAGAGGCTGCACGAGGATAAACAGGAACAGATAATAATGGGTAAAGATCGCCAGGAGGTGAACAGTCACCAGGCTGACGAACGCAGCACGGCGCGGCGGCTCATGCGCCAGCAGCCAATCCCGGAGGAACAGGCCCGCCGAGAGGACTGCCCAGATGACTCCCAGGCTGTACATCCTGGCATCGCGGGCATAGTAGGCCATCCCCGGTACAACGGCGAGGAGGGCGGCTGGAAAAAGACGGGCAGCGCTGGCCGACCGCCCCATCGCCAGGCCGGCCAGCCACCCGGTCAGCGCCAGAGCGACCAGACCGGCGCTGACGGAGAAAAAGCGCAGGCTGAACTCACTGGTGCCGGCCAGCCCCATCCAACCGTGGATAAGCAAGTAGTAGACCGGCGGGTGCTCCCGCACCGCCCCCCGAAGATAGTCCAGGATGTTCAGCAGGGGCCGGTGGGCCACGAAATAGGTGGCCGCCTCATCAAAGGTCAGGTCGCTGGCATCCAGACGCCACAGCCAGAGTCCCCAGGTCAGCATCAAGAGCAGGCACCAGGCGAACAGAACGAGCAGTTCCCGGCGTTGGCTGTTCACACCCTTGTCCATGTGGAGTAGAATTGTAACCTAGAGAGACGATTCAGGCAAGGCGGATCTGGCAACAATCGCGGGAGATTGTGCCGAAACAAGCCAAGACCGATCAGGAACGCAACGCTACTCGACGATGAAACTCTCCGTCCAGGCCGGCCGGCCGGGCCGGGGCGACGTCGCCTGCCAGGCCTCGTCGGTCAGCCGGTCGCCGATGGGCCACTTGAATTCATAGTGGGAGAAGACGCCGCCCATCGCTACCACCTGCCGCCCCTCCACCAGCGCGACGACGTAGATGGGGAAGGCGTCGCCCACTCCCTCCTCCAGCACCTGGTTTGTGTTGGTGTCGGTGTGCACGTCGGCGATGAGCGCCATCCGCTCGTCAGCCTGGGAGGTGATCTCACCCTTGATCTCCTCCGAGAAGGTGGTCAGTTCCTCCAGCTCGTCGCCGATCGCGCGGATGCGCGCGTACTCCGCTTCGGCCAGCCCCTCGCCGCGCAGCTCCTTCTCGCTGATCGTCTTGAGCGCCAGCAGCAGTTGCTCCATCCGGTCCACTTTCCCGGCCAACTCGTCGCCCAGCAGGCCACGGCCGCCCAGGCCCTCCCGCATCTGGGCAGTGAGCGCGGCCAGGCGGGCGTAGACCTCCGGCTGCGGTTCGACGTAACCCTGGGCCGGCTCCGGCTCGGGCATGATGCCGGTGGCGAAGACGGCGTAGGATTGCTTGGCGTAGAGAATCGTATCGTGGCGCAGTTCGGTCCAGGAGCCCAGCCAGGTGTGCAAATCCTTGTCGGCCCAGGCGGGCGATCGCATAAAGTAGGGATACCCCTCGCCCTTCACCTCCAGCAGCGGGCGCAGCGTGTAGAGCCAGTTCCAGTACAGGTTGGCCGTCCACTGTTCGTCCGGCAGGGCGGCGAACTCGGCCTGCAACATGGCCAGTTGCTCGGCGTAGCCGTCGTAACCCGTGTCGCCCTCGGCGGTGAGGATCGCCAGCGCCCGCGCGCTGCCCAGCACAGCCGGCACGTCCAGCCCGCGCGGGAAGCCCCGGATCGGGCCGGCCTGGGAGGGGGACAGCGTGAACGGCTCGCCGCTGTCCCGGTACCCTTTCACCTTGTCGTAGACCAGTTGCTGGAACACGTAGCTGTCCGGGATGAAGCGCTGCCCCATGAAGCGAAAGCCCTGGTTCACCTCCTCGGCCTCCTCCTGGTCGGTGACGTAGCCACCGACGATGGCCGGGGGACGCAGTTGCCGGGCGGTGGCGATGAACCGGTCCAGTTGGGCCTCGTCGGCCAGTGCGGGTGGTTCTGGTAGACCACCGTACACTTCTTGGGCGACGGCCACATAGTCGTAGACCGTCAGGTCGTCGGCGGTGCCGACGAAGAAGGCGGTCGGCTCGTAGACGCGCTCCCAGGCGTCGAGCGCCAGCTCGTCGCCGGCCCGGGCATCGTGGAGCGCCCGCACGATGAGGAGCGCGCCCCGCGTCTCCCGCCGCGCCGCCTCGGGGTCGCGGGGGTTGAGCAGGTGAAAGGACATCCGCCCGTACCACATCATCGCCCGAAAGTACCGCTCGAAATTCGCATTGCGGGTGTAATGGCCCCGGGGCACGTACTGGCTATAGTCCTCGCGGTAGCCAAAGATGGGGGAAACGTCTATGCCGGCGTGGGCCTCGATGAGCGCCAGTTCGTCCTCCACGACAGCACGGACGGCGCGAGGCACGTCAGCGTCCGGGGTCAGCAATTTGGTCGCGACGCCGAAAAAGGCCAGGTTCTGCCGGGCGGCCTCCTGCACGGCCCCTTCCGTCGCGGCATAGTCGGCCTCGGCCGCCGCCAGCATCGCCGTGTTGAGGACTTCCAGGTTGGCGATAAAGTGCTCGGTTTCGGCCAGGCGCAGCGCATAGTCGTAGAGGACGTGGTAGGCGTGGAGCACGGCGTCGGTGGTGACGAAGGCAGGGACACTCGCCTCGTCGGCGCGCTGGTAGATCTGGTAGATCTGCTCGTACTCCTGCGGCACGACGACGAAGCCGGCTGTTTCCAACGCCGCCCGCTGCGCGTCGCCAAGCCAGACCACGACGTCGGGGTTGGCGACACCGTCCAGATCGGGTGTATAGGCAGGAGCGGCGGGTACGACGTCCACCGCCACGGGCACGTAGGCGGCGAAACCCCCGGGACGCACCGTGACCGGCTGCGGGGGGGGCGGCGTGGCCGTGGGGGCCGGTGCAGGTTCCGGCGTGGCTGTGGGACCTGGTGTGGGCTCCGGCGTTGTGGCCGGCGGCGGTGCGCAACTGGCGAGCAGGACGGCTGCCAGGAGCAGGGGAAGGAAAATCCGTCGGATCATGGTTCACCTCCAGGATCGGTCTCAGGTCTCATAGTCTCAGGTTTCAGGTTGTGCGGCAACTGTATGCCCCAATTCATGGGACGTCAGCCGACGTGTTAAAGTTCCCCCTGGCCACTGTCGTCCACGACGCGAGATCTTACACCATTGGCAGGTATTTCGGATCATGTTACAATGACCCCCAGAGAACGCAAAATCAGCATCAGTTCAACTCGCGGAGCAACGCATGAAGCCACGTTCGCTGCGCACCTCCGACGTTGCCAGAGCGGTCGGCGTGCATCCGAATACTGTCCGGCTGTACGAGGAGTGGGGCTTCCTGCCGCCCATCCCGCGCAGCCCCAGCGGGTACCGTATGTTCACGGAAGCCCACGTCGACCAGATGCGCCTGGCCCGGACGGCGTTGCGCGGCCCCTGGCCGGGGAGGACCATCAAACGATCGGCGCTCGCGCTGGTGCGCCGGGCCGCGTCCGGCGACCTGGGCGGCGCACTGGAGCAGGCGTACAGCTACCTGGTGCTGGTGCAGGCCGAGCGCGCGCAGGCCGAGGCTGCGGCGGAACTCCTTGACCGATGGGCCCGGGGCACCGCCGCCGACGCCACCGCCGAACCCCTGTGGATCGGCGCGGCGGCCAGGTTGCTCGGCGTCACGACCGACGTGCTGCGCAACTGGGAGCGCGATGGGCTGCTCCAGGTGCCCCGCGACCCATGCAACGGCTACCGGCTCTATGGTGCAGCCGAGCTCGGCCGCCTGCGAGTGATCCGCATGTTGCGCCACGCCGGATACAGCACCATGGCGATCCTGCGCATGTTGCTTCAGCTTGAGCAAAATCGAGGTGCTGACCTGCGCCAGGCACTGGACACGCCCCGTCCTGACGAAGACGTTTACTCTGCCGCCGACCGGTGGCTTTCGACGCTGGCCGCACAGGAGCAGCGCGCGATGGACGTGATCGCCCTGTTGGAAGATATGATCGGCAAGCATCAAGGATAAGCACGCGCCAGGTCTGACTTGTGCAACCCTCCATTTGCCCACCAAGGTTGTACCATAGAATGGGAGGGAGGTTATAAGGCCAACTGGGATGGCGAGGATCTGCCGAGCTGGAAACGCTCAGGAAGATAGCCGAGTTCAATCGCTGGTTCAAGGAGAATGCCCATAACACCAGGCCGCCTGTGACCCTTCTGAACACCACCGGGCTCTCCATTGAGCAGAGCGTTGCGCACGTTGCTGGCTGGATTCGCTCTCACTTGGAGCAAGCCTAACTCTGCATTCGTTGGCTGTCATAGAGTGCGGCGTATCTGTCCGATACGCCGCGCTTTTGCATAACCCTCCACTCGCACACCAAGGTTGTATAATGAATATCGAGGTCTGAACAGCGAACAACCGAGGAGAAGGATATGGCCGAATCACAGATTGTCGTCTGTAATCTTTCCAAGACGTACCGCGTACCGGAACGCGAGCCCGGGCTGGCGGCGTCGCTCCGGAGCCTGGTGCGGCGCAGGTATCGCGAGGTGGAAGCAGTGCGCGACATCAGTTTCAGCGTCGAGGCAGGCGAGGTGGTCGGATTCATCGGGCCCAACGGCGCGGGCAAGACGACCACACTCAAGATGCTCTCCGGCCTGTTGTACCCGACGGCGGGCCAGGCGCGCGTGCTGGGGGCCGTGCCGTGGGAGCGCAAGTCCGGCTACCTGCGACACATCAGCATGGTGCTGGGCAACAAGAGCCAGATGTCGTGGGACATCCCCCCGCTGGATACCTTTTGCGTGCTGGGCGAGATCTATCACGTTCCGCCCGCCGAGCTCGAGCGGACGGTGGATGAACTGGTCGATCTGCTGGACATGCAGGATCTGCTCGCCAAGCCGGTGCGCAACTTTTCGCTGGGCGAGCGGATGAAGTGCGAGCTGGTGGCCGGCCTGCTCCACCAGCCGGAAGTGCTCTTCCTCGACGAGCCGACGTTGGGGCTGGACGTCTCCATGCAGGGTCGCCTGCGGCGCTTCCTGGCCGAGCACAACCGTCGCAGCGGCGTGACAGTGATCCTCACCAGCCACTACATGGCCGACGTGGTGGCGCTGTGCCCGCGCGTGATCCTCATCCACCAGGGATGCCTGCTCTACGACGGCGAGCTGAACGGGTTGGCGCACCGGCTGGCGCCGTTCAAGCTGATCCGTGTGGCCGTGGGTAACGGAGGTGCTGGGCTCGGCCAGGACCTGGAACTGCCCCCGGGGGCGGAAGTCGTCGAGCGCGAGAACGGTCGCCTGACACTGCGCGTGGGCCGCTCCGAAGCGCCGGCGATCACGGCCCACCTGTTGAACACGCTGTCCGTGGCCGACCTGGCCGTCGAAGATCCGCCAATCGAGGCGGTGATCGACCAGATCTACCAGGAAGGGGTCGACCAGGTCGGAGGGGCCGACCGGGTCGGAGGAAACGCATGAACCATCGAGGAGGCTGGGCCCTGATCAAGCGCACGTGGGCGACGTGGTTACAACACCGCGGTTTCTTCTTCCTGTTGGCCTTTGGGTGGATGATCCCGCCGCTCATCTACCTCTTTGTCTGGACCACCGCCGCCGGGGGCGAGACGATCGGCGGGCTCACCCGGGGCGAATTCGTGGCCTACTACCTGGTGTTGATCCTGGTCAACCAACTGACCTACTCGCAGACCAACTGGACGGTAGGAGACGTGATCCGCAATGGCGACATGAACGTCCTGCTGTTGCGCCCCATATCCCCCGTGTACGACGCGCTCGCAACCGAGGTGGCGGGCAAAGTGGTCTACATGGCGTTCGTGATACCCCTGACGGCGGTCCTGGCGCTCGTCCTGCGCCCCGAATTGCACGTCACGCTGCAGAACGGCCTGGCGTTCATCCCGGCGCTGGCGTTGGCGTGGGCGCTCCGCTTCTTCTGGGGATACTGGCTGGCCCTGCTGGCCTTCTGGGCCACGCGTGCGAACGCGCTGCTGGCGCTGCAGGACTCGCTGATCTTTCTGCTGGCCGGGCAGGTGGCGCCGACGGCGCTGTTGCCCGGCCTGATGCAGACAGCGGCGACGGTGCTCCCGTTTCGCTACATGGTCGGCTTCCCGGTCGAGGTGCTGAACGGGCAACTGGACGCGGCCGCGTTGGGGGCTGGATTTGCATTTCAAGCCGGATGGCTGGCAGTCGCGCTGGCCCTGTTCGTGACGGTGTGGCGCACGGGGGTGAGGCGGTACGCGGCGGTCGGAGGATAAGGATGCGCTATTTGCGGTTAATCAGACGGTTTGCGGAGGCCTCCGCCCAGAACGAGATGGCCTATCGGGCCAACTTTTGGATCAGCCTGCTGCACTCGCTGCTGAACCTGGGCACGGGCGTGGTGGGGGTCACCGTGCTGTTCGGCCAGGTGGGGACTGTCCATGGATGGGACTATCCCGCGACGCTGGCACTCCTGGGCGTCTATCTCACCGTGGACGCGTTGCGCGGGTTGTTCATCGGGCCGAGCCTGGACGCGCTCGCCGGGCTCGGGGGCGAGATATGGAGCGGGCGGTTTGACTTTACGCTGTTGCGCCCGGTGGACGTGCAATTCCTGGCCAGCTTCCGGCACTGGCGCCCCCTGGCGTTGATCGACCTGGCGCTGGGGCTGGGCGTGCTGGGGACAGCCGTGGTCAAATTGGAGACGCCGCTGACACTGGCACGCACGGCGACCTTCCTGATCGCGCTTGGTGCAGGGATGACGATCCTGTACGCCATCCTGCTGGCCTTCACCAGCCTGGTCTTTTGGAGCCCCGCCCTCCTGTACACGTGGATCTTTGACGCTGTCTTCCAGATGGCGCGCTACCCCGTCGGCCTGTACCCGGGCTGGCTGCGGCTGGCGCTGACCTGGGTGGTGCCGGTGGGCGTGATGACGACCGTTCCGGCGCAGGCGCTGACCGGTGAACTGTCGGCCGGGATGTTGATCGGCAGCGTGGCGCTGGCAGCGACACTGCTTGCCAGCGCGTCGGCGCTGTTCCGGTTCGGGCTGCGGCGCTACGCCAGCGCTTCGAGTTGACCTCAGGTGCCAGGCACTTGTGAGCCATTGTGAGGCCAGGGACGGCTCTGACAAACAGCCGGCTTGGGCCTTGAAGTGGCCAAGTGCCTGGCACCTAGACTTGCCCCCAATCTGAAACGCACCCGGTACCACAGTACCGCTTGAATTCTGGCGCTGTTTGTGGTATAGTAACATCGGTAGATGCACTTGGGCGGGTACGTCCTGCCAGGAGGAATGTGCCGATGAGACGTCAACTGATCGTTCTCGGGCTGGCGGTGTTTGCGCTTTTGGTGTTCGCCTCCATCTCGGCCACGCTGGCTGCTCCAAGGAAGATGCCGGCCGCCGATACTGAACCAGAGAACGATGACATCGGAGGGGCTGACGCATTGACCGTGGGCAGCTACGCCGACGGCGCTATCGATCCGCCCGAAGACCTGGACCATTACTTGGTAGACACCGAGGTCGAGCGCGAGTACCGGGCTAGTCTTGCCATCTGGGACAACGATAACAATCTGAAGCTGAAGATGGTCCTAAAATACGGCGATCCGCCTCACGATTACGTTCAGGAAAGTACTGCTTCGGCTAGCGGTGCCACTATGTCGTGGACGGCGTATCAGACCTCCTATTACATAATCGTTCAGGCAGCGACCGTCAGCACGACGACTGCCCAATACCGCCTGAGCGTAAACAGGGTCTCGGCAACACAAACTCCCACTCCAGAGAACAGATGGGACGCCTACGAGCCAAACAATAGCCTGGGTACGCCGAGTGATGTATCGGTGGGGGGTACTCTGGGGAACCTGAACTTTTGGCCCTACGGCGCTACCACCGAGGAGGAGGCCAATGCCATGGATGCCGACGTGGACGTCCTCCGCGTCTGGTGCAAGCCCGGTCACACCTGCCGTGCTGAGACCAGCGTCACGAATGGCGTGGACACTTTGATCAAGTTGTATGCCGACAGTGCTACCAATCCTGGTGAGTCGAGGATCGAGGAAAACGACGACTTTGGAGGAACACTGGGCTCCCAGGTTACCTGGGAGTCCAGCGGCGGCGGCTACTACAAGATCTGGATCGAGAACCGCGACGGGTCGCCCCGACAGTCAACGGGGCAGACCTACAATCTGACCCTGACCGACCTGGTCGCGACGCCAACGCCTACCTCCGGTCCCACCTCTACCCCCAAGCCCGGTCCTACCTCTATCCCCGGCATCGACTCGTTCGAGCCGAACTATGATTTTGCCATCGCCTCCACGATTGCCACGGGCGTCACCTACTCGGCCAACTTTATCCCCTGGGGCGGTGGCCACGAGGACAACGACTATTACAAGATCTGGATCAAGCCGGGGCTGCATTTCGTGTGCGAGACGCTGGACCTGGCCCCTGGCGTGGACACCAACATGATCGTCTACGACGGGAACGAGAACGCGATCGGCGGCAACGACGACGTTGAACTGGGTGATTATCGCAGCCGCTTCGCCTACTTTTCCACCTACGAGGGTTGGCTGTACATCCTCGTCGGGCACGGCGGGCGGCTGCCGGCGAGCGAACTGAAGAACAGCAGCTACAAGGTCCGGTGCGAGATGCAGGTGCCCGGAGAGCCCACGGCGACGAGCACCCCCGAGCCGGACCGCACGCCCCAGCCCACCACGCCGGCAGCGACGCCGACGCCGTCGGGATCGCCGATCGCTACCCCCGTCCCCCCTGAGGGTTTGACGGTGCGCGCGCTGACCACACCAACCCCGGTTCCCGCCACGACCCCGGCCCCCTCCCGCTTCATCCCTATCAGCCTGCTCGTCTACTACGACGCCAAGGACGACCATCAGCCCGGTGCGGGCGAGGGCATCGCTGGCATCTCGGCCCAGGCCTACGAGGTCGCCACCAATCAGTTGCTGGCCCAGGGTTTTACCGACGAGCAAGGCAATCTAGAGTTCACCGTCTCAGCGCAGGGCCCCGTGCGTGTGAGCGTCCCCTTCTTCGGCTTCAGCCAACTGGTGGCTGGCGAGGGGGCCAGTATCTATTTGCGTATACCGCCCCAGCCGCTCACGGGAGGAGCGCCCTGATCCATGCGTGAATCTGCCCCCACCCCAGCGACGGGGAGAGCTTTGCGGACTGGACCGTCACGGCGTGGCTGCCTGGTGATCATTCCCGTCGCCGGCGGTGTGCTCTTCTTGCTGATCGCTGTGGCGCTGATCGTCTTTCTCGGGCTGCGGAGCGTGTTATTCCGGGAGGAGAGCACCCCCGGCATGCCCCTGGTGGTGACCAAACTCCCCCCACCCACCTCCACCTCCCCCTTGCTACCCCCAAGCTGTGAGACGATCATCAGCAGCGGCGACGTGCAGATGGCTGTATCTCTCCCGATGTCACTCACGGTGGGCAGCGAGTCGTTCCCCGTCGTCGCGATCGTGCCTGAGGAGGGTGGATGGACCCATCCCTCGGGCTACCCGGGGGCAGCCGCCTGGGTGTACCCAGGGGCAGCCGCCTGGGTGTGTGGCACGGTGGTCAACTACGTCGTGGGGCTGGAGCCTGTCCCGGAGAACGAGACGCTGCTGGGCGGCTTGAGACCGGGGGACGAGATCAAGATGCATCTCTCCAACGGCGTGGACCTTGTCTTCCGCTTCGTTGAGCAGCGGGAGGTGGCGGCCAACGAGGCGGGTGTGTTTGAGCAGATGCGACCACGCCTGACGTTGATCCTGGAGAGGGAGAGTGGCACCTGGCAAATCGCCGTGGCCGACTATGTCGCCGAGACGGAGCCGGTTGAGCCGCCCTCGGAGACGCTGGTCCAACTGGGCCAGCCAGTGCGCGCGGGCGATGCGCAGGTGACAGCGATTCGGGGCTATGCCGAGCCGAGTGGGCCTGATCTCCTGCCCGGGACGATGTACTACCTGCTGGAATTTTCGGTTGAAAACGTGGGGACGGTGCCATTGGACGCCACCGCCTTCAACATGCAGTTGCAGGACGGCGTGGGGAACCAGTACCTGTTCTCCCCAGCGGCCAGCGCCGCCGGGGAACACGGCCCTCTCAGCGGGGAGATCTCCCCCGGTGCTACCGTGCAGGGCACGGCTGGCTACCTGGTGCCGGAGGCACTCGCTGGCCCGGCGCTCATCTGGACCTTTAGCCCCCGGCCTGGATCGGAGTCACGGGCCAGCGTGAGCATTCCCTACGAAACAGGAGCGGAGCCGGCTTCGGCCGCCCAGGCCGAGGTGAGCGTCACCGACGCGTTCCTCAGCGGCGACGGCGATGTGTTGATCATCGAGGGGGAGGTGCAAAACATCGGGGAGGAGCCGCTCACCGTGGAGGTGAGCGACGTCAGCCTCACCTCCAGCGCCGGGATGAGCGACCTGCGCATGGCAGCTCCGCTGCTGCCCTGGACCGTTCAGCCGGGCCAGACGCAGGTGATCGAACTCCAGTACCCAAAGCCCGACGCTCCAGCCGCATTGCTGACGCTGCTGGGATACTCTTTCGAGATCCAGGGTCTGCGGTAGAACGGGAGATCACCGAACAACGTCAGCCTGCCTCGTCGGCGGCTCTGGAGCTACCCAGGACAGCCCGTGCCTGGGCGATGTCCTCGTGGATCTGCTCGACCAGCGCGTCGGGCGTTGGGAAGGCCCGTTCATCTCGCAGGCGGGCGATGAAATCGAGCGCCAGCACCTGCCCATACAGGTCGCCGTGGAAGTCCAACAGGTGGGCCTCGATCACCAGCCCATTCCGGGCGAAGGTGGGACGGGTGCCGATGTTAACCACCGCCGGGTGCATCCCCAGATGCTCGGTGTGCGCCAGGCAGACATAGATCCCGCCGCTGGGGATCAGCCGCCCAGGCGGAGGGGAGATGTTGGCCGTAGGCACACCAATGTCGTGTCCTCTCCCATCCCCATGGACGACGGTGTCCGCCAGCCGATAGGGACGGCCCAGGCATCCCATCGCCTGAGGGATGTCCCCCGCTCTCAGCGCGGCCCGCACGCGGCTGCTGCTCACCACTTTCCCTTCCCATACCAGGGGGACGACGATGCGCACGGTGAACCCACGCTCCGCACCCAAGCGCCGCAGGAACGGGACGTCGCCCTCGCGCCGGTAGCCGAGTGCAAAGTCGGGACCGCCCCACAGTTCGGCCAGGCGGAGATCGCGCATCATCGCCTCGACGAAGGCGGTGGCCGGTGTGTGGGCTGTGGTCGGCGTAAAGGGGAGCACGACCAGGACGTCAAGCCTCAGCGCAGCCAGCAACCCGGCGCGTTCCTCCGCCGTCGTCAGCAGCGGTGGGGGTTCATAGCCCAGCGCCGTCGCAGGGTGAGGGTCAAAGTTGATGGCGACGGCGACGTTGTGGGTCGAATGGGCGGCTTTCACCATGCTGGTGACGAGTTGCTGGTGCCCCCGGTGGACGCCGTCAAAGACGCCGACGGTTACGTAAGAGCGGGCAGTAGGGTGGGCCTGTGCCAGGACTCGGGCAAACTCAGCCGCGCTGTCGTGGACGATGTGCATGGCTATGCTCAGAGAAAGTGCTCCGGCGTGCAGAACACCTTGCGGGGCCGCCACACCCTGGCTGCGGGGTCATAGGCCACGAGCGCCAGAAAGGCCCTGGCAGGCCCGTAGGCGCGGGCCAGGTCCGACTTCCCCATGCCCATCTCTCCAGGCGGGAGCGAGATCGCTTGTCCGGAACAGAGCCGCCGCGCTGCGTCCGCATCCAGGTGCAGCGCTTTGAAGCGGGTCAGCGCTGCGTCAATCGGGTGCAGCAGGTCTCGCCAGTGCCCCTCGGCGGCAGCATGGGCGAGTCCCTCCAACGTGATACCGTTCTCCAGGCGGAATTTCCCGCTCGCCAGACGGGTCAGGCCGGCAAGATGGGCGCCACAACCGAGGGCCTGCCCCAGGTCGTGTGCCAGCGTACGCACGTAGGTGCCCGGCGAGCAGGTCACCTCCACTGTGCACTCTGGCGGTTCCCACGCGGTCAGTTCCAGGCGAAAGACCTCTACCTGGCGCGCTTTGGGAGAAAACTGGGCCATGTCGACGCCTTGCCGGGCCAGCCGGTAGAGAGGAGTGCCTTTGTGCTTGAGTGCTGAATAAATCGGCGGCACCTGCGTGATTGTGCCCCGGAAGCGGGCCAGCGCTGTCTCGACCCGAGTGCTGTCGACCTCGACAGGTGCCTTCTCCGTCACTTGCCCTTCGGCGTCGTAGGTGTTGGTGCTGACTCCCAGCCGCACGCGGGCGCGGTAGGTTTTCTGCCCGGCCATCAGGTACTCGGCCACGCGGGTGGCTTGCCCGATGCAGACGAGCAACACGCCGGTTGCCAGCGGATCGAGCGTGCCGGCGTGGCCCACGCGACGGATGCCGGTCAGCGCGCGAACGCGGTCCACGACGTCGTGAGATGTCGGGCCCCGTGGCTTGTTGATGTTGAGGATCCCACTCGTCATCACGCACCACGTTTTGCGTCCTGCGCGCGGCGCTGGCGGACCAGGTCGGCCCGCAGGGCGGCCAGTGTCTGGGCCTGGGCCTCCTCCAGGGGTCCGGGGAGGGTGCAGCCGGCAGCGAGGGCGTGGCCGCCGCCACCGAGTTGGAGCGCGACCTGGGCGACGTCGAAGCCAGGCACAGCGCGTAATCCGACCTCGACGCGACCGTCCTCGCTCTCGACGAAGACAGCAGCGGCGTCGGCGGCGTCGGCGCTGACGAGGAAACTGACCAATCCGGCGTCGCCGTTGCCCGCATAGCCTGCCGCGCGACGCATCGCCAGCGGTATGCTGGTCCAGATCAGACGGTCTTCGATGTGCAACAGCGTCAGCGCCATCCTCCACAGCAGGATCACAGCGGTGGGGCGGCGGTTGAGGCCGTTATGGGTGATATAGGGGAGTGAGGCCCCGGCCTGCATCAGCCGCACTGCCGCTTCCATCACCTGGATCGTGACGTTGCTAGTGCGGAAACCGCGTGTGTCGGTGACGATGCCAGTCAACAAGCTTGTGGCCACGTCAGCGTCAAGCGGAACGGCCATGTACTCGAGCAGCCGGTACACGACTTCGGCAGTAGATGAGGCGTGAGGGTCCACCAGATTGACGGTGCCGAAACTCAGATTGGTCAGGTGGTGGTCGATGTTGAGCAGCGGCGCGCTCCCGAACGTCGGCATCTGTGGAAAGTGGCCGAGTCGCTTCAAGTCGGAGGAATCGAGCGAGATGACGAGATCGAAGGTTTCGCTGACATCCTGTACCACGCTCTCGACGCCGGGGATGTAGTGGAAGCGATGGGGAATCGGGTCTGAGCAGGCCATGATTGGTTCCAGGCCAATCTGCCGCAGTGCCAACCCCAGACCCATCAGGCTGCCGATGGCATCCCCGTCTGGGCTGATGTGACATATGAGCAGGAGGCGCTGGGCTGACTGGATGAGTTGACTAGCCTGCTTCAGTGCTGTGCTCTTCTTCTTCACCGAGCCCCAATTCGTCGAGAATGCTGGCGATGTGTTCACCGCGCTCCAGCGAGGGATCGTAGTGAAAGACCAGTTCTGGGGTCTTCCGCAGCCGCAGCCGGCGGCCTAACTCGCGCCGCAGCCAGCCAGCCGCGCTCTCCAGGCCGGCCTGGGCCTCCGCTTGCGCCTCGGCCCCACCCAGGATGCTGTAGTGCACGTTGGCGCGGACGACGTCGGGCGTGACTACCACATCGGTGATAGTGACCATTCCCAGCCGCGGGTCGCTGACTTTCCGCTCCAACAAATCCATCAGGTGACCACGGATCAACTCAGAGACCCGGCGTTGATATCTCTTGCTCATTGGAATTCGTGATTCGTCTATGTACTAGGTGGGCTCCTGCCGCTCTTTCACGTAGAACTCGATCACATCGCCGACCTGGAAGTCCTGAAAGCCCTCCAGCCCCACGCCGCACTCGAAGCCCGCTCGTACCTCGCGCACGTCCTTTTCGAACCGCTTGAGCGACGAAATGTGGCTATCGTGCAGTTGTTGTTCCCCCCGGAAGACCCGCGCACGGGCGTTACGCCGTGCCTCTCCATGGCGAACGTAGCATCCGGCCACGACGCCAACTTTGGGAATCCTGAAGATGGCCCGTACCTCGGCATCACCGACCGTCACATCCACGTAGGTTGGCTCGAGCAGCCCCTTTAGGGCCTTGTCCACTTCGTCGATCAGCTTGTAGATGATGTCGTAAGTACGGATGCCCACGCCCCCATTCTCCGCCAGACGGCGGGCTGCCGGATCGGGGTGTACGTGGAAGCCGACGACGACAGCGCGGGTGGCAATGGCCAGGTTGATGTCCGATTCGCTGATGTTGCCCGCAGCGGCGTGTATGATGTTGACCTTTAAATCCTCGCGGCCTAGTTTCTCCAGCGAGGTCACAATAGGCTCAATAGAACCCTGGACGTCGGTCTTGACGATCAGGTTGAGTTCCTTGACCTGCCCGGCCTGGATGCGGCTGGAGAAGTCGTCGAGCGTGAAGGCTCTCACTGGAACGACGGCCCTGGCGGCTATCTCGTCCTCGCGCCTGTTGACGATGGCCCGCGCCGTGCGCTCGTCCGCCACGACCTTGAACATCTCCCCCGCCTCAGGCACGCCAGAGAGGCCCATGATCACGGCCGGCGTCGAGGGCAGCGCTTCCCGAATGGGTCTGCCGGCTTCATCGAGCATCTGGCGCACGTTGCCATGGGCCAGGCCGGCCACGACGGTGTCGCCGATGCGCAACGTGCCATTCTGCACCAGCACAGTTGCGGTCGCACCGTGGGTACGCTCCAGCCGCCCCTCCAATACCGTGCCCACTGCGGGCCGGTCGGGGTTGGCCTTGATTTCAGTAGAATCGGTGACAAGCAGGATGGCCTCCAGCAGGTCATCCAGGCCGATCATTTTCTTCGCCGAGACAGGGACGCTCAGCGTGGTTCCTCCCCAATCGTCGGGAACCAGACCCAGATCGGACAACTGTTGTTTTACCATCTCCGGCTGGGCGGTGGGTTTGTCTACCTTGTTGATGGCGATAACGATGGGGACGCGGGCCGCCTTGACGTGATTGATGGCTTCAACCGTCTGGGGCATCACACCGTCGTCAGCGGCCACGACTAGCACGGCGATGTCAGTCGTGTGAGCCCCCCGGGCACGCATGGCGGTAAAGGCTTCGTGCCCTGGGGTATCCAGAAAGGTGATACTACGCCCATCGTGTTCAATCTGGTAGGCCCCAATGTGCTGCGTGATCCCCCCGGCCTCGCTGGCGACCACGTCAGTGTGGCGAATGGCATCCAGCAGTGAGGTCTTCCCGTGGTCCACGTGGCCCAGGACGGTGACAACCGGAGGACGTGATCGCAGTTTTGCCGGGTCTTCACCGGCGTACAGGCGCTCCCAGAGCAACGTGGGGCCCTCTTCGGCCATTTCCTCCGAGATGATCGGCGTTTCCTCCCTGGGCTCGAATCCCATCTCCTGGGCTACAATGGCGGCTGTCTCGTAATCGATCTGCTGATTGATGTTTGCCATAATACCAGCGTTCATCAGCTCTTTGATCATTACGATAGGACTGACGCCCAGCAGTGCGGCCAGTTGACGCACCGCCAGGAAATCCGGAATCTCGATCACTCGCTTTTCCTGTACCTGATCGTTCATATCTACTCACTCCCTTCGCTGCTTACGCACTCTCCTGGGACTCTGTTGCAGGGAGTTGAGGCAGCCTGGACGCGTACTCCCGCAACTGGGCTTTAGTTTCAGCCGTCAACGTCATCTTCAGCGCCCGTTCCAGTTGCCGCTGTGCCACCGCTGTCTCCCAGCAGTTGCGTTGGTGGCAGAGATAAGCCCCGCGTCCGTTGCGCTTGCCCGTCTCGTCCACCACCACCGCTCCCTCAGGTGTGCGCACAATACGCACCAGATCTCGCTTAGGCCGTGCCGTGCGGCAGGCGACGCAGGTGCGCAGCGGAACGTGCTTGCGTCGCTGAGGTCGTTTGCCCATACAGGCGCTACTCCTCGAACTCGTCCCATTCGCCAAACTCTTGGCCCCTCTTGCGACGGCGGAGAGCGACGACTGTGCCCAGATCTTCGTCGTAGACCAGTTGCCGCCGCAGGCGGCGCTCCCGCCTGCGCTCCTCCTCGAGTTTTTCCTCCGTTTCTTCTTCCTCGAGGAGCACCTCTGGAACCGCCACCACGCTCCGGGGCTCCTCGGCCACCTTCTCCTCAACCGGTGGTTCCTCAAGGGGCTCCGGGGTGACCTCTGGCGTGGTACCTTCTTCCTTTGCCGCCACGGCGGGCGCTTCTTCCACGGTCACGCCTTCTTCAGCAGGGGCTTCCGCGGCCACGAACTCCTCAGCCGGAGCCTCTTCGGTGACCACAACTTTTTCAGGCACTGCTTCCTCAAGAGCCTCCGGCGCTTTGGTCTCCAGCGTGACCTCCAGTGCGGGCTCTTCTTCCTTTGCCTCTATCTCTTCTGCAGCTAATGGTCCCTCAGCCTCCGCCGGTGCTTCAGGGACTGGCTCAGCGGGCAGTGCTGTCTCTGCCTCAACAGCGGTCACCTCTTCAGCAGGAACGGCCTCCTCGACCTCTGCCAGGCCTAGTGCTTCGATGGTTTGTTTGACCTCTGCCAGGCTCTTGGGACCGACGCCGTCCAGCTTGAGCAACCCTTCGTCTCCCTCGGCGAACCGTTCCATCACCTCCCCAGCGGTCACCAGACCGGCGCGCTCCAGGTGAGCCAGCACCCGTGTGCTGAGACCCATCTCGGCCAGCGGAATCTCGTAGGCGCGGGGGAGGATGCGGGCGCGAGCAGCCTCGATGACTGCACGGCGCTCAGTCTCTGCCGCCTCAATCGTTGCACGGCGAGCCATCTCCTCCTCTATAAGGCGCGCGCGTTCCGCGTTGCGGATTGAAGCATAGTACCTCCCCACCGCTTCGATCACCTGTCGCATAGCGAGCAATTCCTCGCTGGTGTAGGGCAGCTTCTCTCGCTCGTGCTGCCGCAACGTGCTTGCGACGGCAGGAAGCAACTCCGCCACCAGTCCCAGTGCGGGCAAAACGTTGGGGTCCTCGTTCACTTGCCGCAAGGCCGACGTGGCTGCCTCGGTAACCCCCTGAATGTCAATGCGCCAGGCGGTCAGTTTGGCCGCCAACCGAGCATTCTGTCCGGCTCGCCCGATGGCCAGCGAGAGTTGATCGTCGGGCACGACGACGTTGGCGGTCTTTCCCCCAACCGGATCCTCTTCTAATTGCACGCTCAGCACTTTGGCCGGACTGAGTGCCTTGGCGATGAAAGTAGCCGTGTCAGGGCTCCACTCGATGACGTCGATCTTTTCCCCGCCCAGTTCGTTGACAATCGACTGGATGCGCACGCCCCGCATGCCGACGCAGGCTCCTACCGGGTCCACGCCGGGCTGACGGGCGGCCACGGCGACCTTGGAGCGGGAACCCGCCTCACGGGCGATGGATTTGATCTCGACCGCGCCGTTAAAGATCTCGGGCACCTCCAGTTCTAGCAGACGGCGCAGCATGTTCTTGTGACTGCGCGAGACGGTGATCTGTGGTCCACGGCCGGTCTTGCGGACTTCCAGCACATAGGCCCGCAGACGCTGATGGAGGCTGTAACGCTCACCGGGCACCTGTTGTCTACGCGGCAGAATTGCCTCGGTGCCTTCAATGTGCAGCGTCACCGCCTGGGGCTTGATGCTTTGCACTGTGCCGTGGATGATCTCCCCTTCCTGCTGGACATAGTGCTTATATCGTGCCTCTCGCTCGGCTTCGCGGATGCGTTGCAGGATAATCTGCTTGGCGTTCTGCGCCGCAATGCGTCCAAAGTCTCTGGGAGTGTTCTCGATCATCACCACGTCTCCCACTTTGGCGTTGAGTTGGATGGCACGCGCTTCCCCAAGTCCGATCTCCAGTTCGGGATCGGTGATCTCCTCTGCCACCTGCTTCTCGACGAAAATGCGAGCCTTTCCAGTATCCGGGTCGACCTTGGCCGTAACGTTTTGATTGGCGTTGCCACCGACGTTGCGCCGATAGGCAGATACCAGCGCCATCTGCAAGGCTTCGAGCACGACTTCGCTGGACAGACCACGGTCGGTGCAGATTTGGTTGAATGCCAGTAAGAACTCTGACTTCATCGTCCTTCTCCCGCTGACGGGGCCTATGATCCCTATCCCGGTCATAAGCCAGATCCAATCGGCAGTATGACGGCCACTTTGGCCGTATACGAAGAAAAGTGGGGCTGGCCCACTTCTCCAACGACATCCATATACTGTCTGCATTATAACACGGACGTCGTGAACATGCAAGTAAATTCAGCCAAGTATAGGCTTCTTGTATTTTGTAGCCCATCCCTGGTTGTGTTATAATGGCGTAACCGTGCGTGGAGCTCACGGCACCTGTACGGTCGCGTCGGTGCCTTCCGCACGCTCTGTGTGGACAGTGAGACTGCTGGCCTGGCCGTTCGGCAGCGGGCCGCGCGGTGGTCACAGCAGGGAGGAGTTGATGACTGAGACGGTTGAAGAAAAACTGGTCCTGCGAAATCGCATCATCGGTCTGTTGCTGCGTGATGCGCGGGAGCGGGCCGACAAGACCAAGCGGGAGTGCGCGGCGGCATTGGGAGTCTCTACCGGCACCATCACGGCGTATGAAGATGGACGCAAGCCCGTCTCTCTGCCGGAGCTGGAAGTGCTGGCCTACGTCCTTGATACCGACACGGCGCATTTCTGGGAGCGTGACCCGGGACTTGGGCCGGATGAAATGCCGGTGCCGCTGCAGGAGGTGCTGGCTCTGCGCCATCGCATCGTGGGTGCGCTCTTGCGCCAGGCCCGGCTGGACGCCGATATCTCCCTGAAAGAACTGGCACAGGTGTTAGGTTGCTCAGCCAGGCATCTCGCCGCCTACGAGTATGGAGAACAGCCTATACCGCTGGCGGAGTTGGAGTTATTGGCACAGCATCTCCATCTACCTTTGGAGTACTTTCTCGACAACCAGGAGGGACCGGTGGGGGAATGGCACCGGCAGCAGGAAGCCTGGCGTCTGTTCCACGAGCTCCCGGGGGAGGTGCAGGAGTTTGTCATTCAGCCGATCAACATCAGGTATCTGGAAGTGGCGATGAAACTGGCCCAGATGCCGGCGGGGGGGCTGCGCGCGATTGCCGAAGGGCTGTTGGACATCACGTATTGATCGCAGATTGGGGGTAGTGATGGAGAATATGGCTTCTGCGCTGGAACTCAAGGAGGAAGGGCTGCGGTTGTTTCGGGAGGGACTGTACAAGGAAGCGGCCGCTACGTTTAGGCAGGCCCAGGAGATGTTTGCCGGCGACGGGAACGAGGCCGAAGCGGCTGAGATGATGAACAACCTGGGTGTCATCCACCGGATGCAGGGCAAGTGGGATGAAGCGATTGCGGCCCTGGAGGAGGCCAGGGCTGCTTTTGTACGCCTGGGTGACCACGGTCGTGAGGCACAGACGCTGGGCAACCTGGGCGGCTTATACGCCAGCGTGGGCAAGCGTGACAAGGCGAAGGAATGCTTGCGCCAGGCAGCCGACATTTTCGCCGAGTCAGGCGACACGCAGCACCAGGCGGAGACGCTGCTGGCACTCGGGGTGCAGGCGTGGAAGACGGGTGACCGCAGCGGCGGCCTGGCAACGTACGAAGCTGGTCTGCATGCGCTGCAGAATGCGACGGCCGGCCAGAAGGCTCTGCGCAGGCTGCTCGGCCTGCGCGCCCGGCTGCTCGGCGGACGGAAAGAATCCGCTGGCCGTTAACGGGCAGCAGACCCTGCCGGCCAACTGCTTCCGGCTATCGACTAGCTTCGCAGCGTCGCGCCTGTCTCCCGCTCCAGCCAGCGGACAATCCTGGCCCGCACCTTGGAGACCGCCCGGTCGGTCAGCGTGCGGTCGTCGGCCTGGTAGGTGAGGCGGTAGGCCAGGCTCTTCTGGCCCGTTCCCACCTGTTCCCCCCGGTAGACGTCGAACAGCACGACCGAACGCACGAGCGGTGCGCCAGTTTGGGCGATGAGGTCGCGCACGCGCACCGCGGGCACACCCTCGTCTACCACCACCGCCAGGTCCTCGTAGACGGGGGGGTGAGCGGAGATAGGGGCCACGCGGCGGGGTGTGCCCCACGCCTCCAGTAAGCCGTCCAGGTCGAACTCCAGTGCACACACGGGCTGCGCTGGCAGGCCAAACGCCTCCCGCACCAGGGGATGCAGTTCCCCCATCACGCCCACATCGCGCCCCGCAACGCGAACCTGGGCACGCCGGCCCGGATGGAAGGCGGAATGCTCGCCTGGCTCGAACGTCCCTTCCAGCCCCAGTCTGGTCAGCAACAGCTCCACCACCCCTTTCAGGTCGTAGAAGCCCATCGGCGCGCGGTCCTGCTGCGCCAGCCACGAGCGGGCCTCCCGCGGGCCGGTCATCACGATGCCCAGCCGGCGCGGCTCGTCGGGCAGCGGGCGGGCAAGCCCGCTTGGCCCCTCCACCGGCAGGTAGGCCGCGCCGATCTCAAAGATGGTCACCCGGTCGTGGAAGCGCAGGTTCTCGCGGGTGGTGTGAAGCAGCGAGGGGAGCAGCGTCTGCCGCAGGTACGCCCGCTCCGCCGAGAGCGGATTGCGCACGCGCAGGTAGCGGGCCGGGTCGGGAGGTGGTCCTTGGGGGCGCAGTTTCCCCTCGTCCTCGATGCTCACCAGCGAGTACGTGATCACCTCGTCGAGCCCGCAGCCGACCAGAAGGTCACGCACGCGCTCCGCTCCCTCGAGGCGCGGGGTGGCCCGCTGCGGGGGCAGCACGTCGCGCATCAGCGTCGTCGGGAAACGGTCGTATCCCCAGATGCGGCCCACCTCCTCCACCAGGTCCACAGGCCGCGTGACGTCGAGACGGTGAGACGGGACAGTCACGCTGAGGGAACCTGAAACCTGGGACCTTGAAACCTGGAACTCTAATGACGACAGGATGCGCACGATCTCATCCGTCGGCACCTCGATGCCCAGGATACGGTTGGCGTAGGCCGGATCGAACTCGATCACCCGCTGTGGCTGGCGGCCTGGGTACAGGTCGCCGATGACGGGTACGACCGTGCCGCCGCCCAGTTCCGCCATCAGGTGGGCCGCCCGAGCCGCCGCCTTCACCGTCAACTCCGGGGCCATCCGATGCCCGAACTGCTGGCTCGCGTCGCTCGCCAGCCCTAGCACGCGGGAGGTGCGGCGGACGTTGAGGAAGTAAAAGTTCGCCGACTCCAGGAGGACGTCAGTCGTCGCCTCGGTGACCTCGCTTTCCAGCCCCCCCATCACGCCGGCTATGGCCACGGGGCCTCCCCCGTCGGTGATGAGCAACATCTCCTCGTCGAAGGTGCGCAACTCCCCGTCGAGCGTCTTCATCTGCTCGCCAGGGCGGGCGCGACGCACGATGATCGCCGGGCGCTCCTCGCCCGGCCTGGCACGCAGGACGTGGTAGTCGAAGGCGTGTAGCGGCTGTCCCAGCTCCAGCATCACATAGTTGGTGATGTCGACGATGTTGTTGATGGGCCGCATCCCGGCGTGACGCAGCCGCATCTGCATCCAGAAGGGAGAAGGTCCCACGTGTACGCCCTGGATCAGGGCCGCCGAATAGCGCGGGCACAGGTCGGGATCGGCGATCTCCAGCGCGATAAAGTCCGCCGTGGGGGTCAGTTCCGCCGGATGGCGCTCCAGCACCTGGAGCGCGTCCCGCCTGAGCGGCACGTCCAACAGCGCCGCCACCTCGCGGGCGATGCCGAAAACCGACCGCAGGTGGCCGAACGGGCCCTTGACGTCGAACTCGAGCAGGACGTCGCCCAGGTAATCGGCCAGCGGCGTGCCCACCGGCGCGTCGTCGGGCAGGTAGATGATGTCCACCTGCTCGTCGGAGAGGCCGAGTTCTTTCTCCGAGCAGACCATGGCTCGGGAGGGGACGCCGCGGATCTTGGTTTTCTTCAACGTGATCACACGCTGGCCTTCGGCGTGGCCGTCGTAGAGGCTGACGCCCTCCATCGCAAAGGCCACCTTGAGGTGCAGGTCGCTCTGCCCCCGGCACTCCAGCAGGCTGGGGGCTCCCGTGACAACGACCTCGGGCTCCGGCCCGCCGTATTCCACCTTGGCCGTGACCAGGCGGTCGGCGTTAGGATGAGGGCGTACCTCGCGGACCTGGCCGACGACGATTTTCTCCGGGTCCCAGGGCAGTTCGGCCCCCGGCAGACCGATGTATTCGATCGTCTCCACCTCCAGCCCGGCCAGCGTCAGCCGCTCGGCCAGTTCCTCGATGGGAACTGTGATATCCACGTAGTCTTTGAGCCAGGAAAGAGGGACTTTCATGGGCTACCTCCTTTTACCTCATTACCTTAGAACTGCCGCAAGAACCGCAGGTCGTTCCCGTAGAACATACGGATGTCGTCAATGCTGTATTTGAGCATCGCAGGTCGCTCGACGCCCGGCCCGAAGGCAAAACCGCTCCATTCGTCGGGGTCGTAGCCCCCGTTCTCCAGCACGACCGGATGGACCATCCCCGCTCCCGCGATCTCCAGCCAACCGCTCCCCTTGCACACCCGGCAGCCCTCCCCATGGCACAGAATGCAGTCCATGTCGACCTCGATGCTGGGCTCGGTGAACGGGAAGTAGGAGCCGCGAATGCGAACGCGGCGCTCCGGCCCGTAGAAGCGGCGGGCGAACTCGGTCAACGTGCCGATCAGGTCGGCCATCGTGATGGCGTGCCCCACCGCCAGCCCCTCCACCTGGTAGAACTGGTGCTCAGAGCGGGCCGTGATCTGCTCGTACCGGTAGCACTTGCCAGGCAGGATGACGCGAATGGGCTCGGGGTAGCGCTCGCGCATGGCACGGATCTGCCCCGGCGAGGTGTGCGTGCGCAACAACACCCCGTCGTTGATCCAGAACGTGTCCCACATGTCGCGCGCCGGGTGATGGGGCGGCATGTTCAGCAGCCCAAAGTTCAGTTCGTCGGTCTCGACTTCGGGGGCCTCATAGACCTGGAAGCCCATCTCGGCAAAGATGGCATAGATCTGGCGCAGCGTCTGGGTGGTGATGTGCAGGTGGCCCGGCCCGATAGGGCGACCGGGCAGCGTGACGTCCACCCCTCCCCGCCCCAGCTCTCGTTCCATGTCTGCCTGGCATAGAACCTGCGCCCGCGCCTGGTAGGCCGCCTCCAGCCTGGCCTTGAGCTCATTGGCAGCCCGTCCAGAGGCCGGACGCTCCTCCCTGGGCAGTTCCCCGACGGAGCGCAACATCATCGTCAGCGAGACTTCTTCAACCAAGTCGCGGCTGTGCCCCATATACCGGGCCTGCTCCTCGCGGACGACGCGGGGTGCCGATGTGCCTTTCTTGCCCATATAGCGCCTATGCCAGACTGCCAGCGCCTCGCTGTCCTCCACCTGCTCTAACGCAGCAAGGGCTTCCTTCTCCAGTCGTCTCAATTGATCAAGCATCGCCCTGCACTCCTTTCACGCACGAGTATCCAGTATCGAGCATCCAGCATCCAGCATCGAGCATCCAGAACGACAAACGCCCTCGTCCTCAGGGACGAGAGCGCGCGCTTCTCCCGTGGTACCACCCCACTTGGCTCCTGATGGAGCCCACTCGTTCCACCGACGGCGCTCGTGGGCGCGATCGGCTGCCCCGTTAACGCTGGGCTTGCGGAGCCCCCTACTTGGGCGGACGGCCCGTTCAAGGATCGGCTCGGGAGCGAACTTCGGCGGGCTTGCTCCGGGCGGGGCTCTCAGTCCTTGACCCTGCCTCCCTGGCGGATTCCCTCCGCCTACTCCTCTCCGTCACAGCCTTTACGACGATCAATTGTACTTTACATTATGCCGCAAAAACCTCCTTTTGTCAAGCTCGCGGGGACCTTCCCGAAAGCCAGCACAAGCTCTCTGACAGACATTTCGGCGTTTCTTGGCAGCATCTCCGGCATTGCCGATCCTTGTCCTAGCGACCGCTGCGGTCGCCGCTTTCGGGAAGGTTTGCCCCCACTGCCCTCTGCCGCACCACCTCGAACAGGATCGCCGCCGTCGCCACGGCTGTGTTCAGCGACTCGACCTCCGCGGCCATCGGGATGGAGACCCGGCCCCGCGCGAGCGCCCGTGCCCGCGTCCCGGCCCCGGTGGCCTCACCACCCACGATGAGCACGACCGGCCGCGTCCAATCCACCGCCGTGTAGCGCATGTCGCCGCCAGCCTCCGCCAGCCACACGTCGCACCCGGCCGCCGCTTCGGCGATGGCCTCCCACCCGAGCGCCGCCATCGGGAGGTGTAGATGGGCTCCCATGGCGGCCCGCACCACCTTGGGGTTGCTGGCGTCCACCGTGCCAGGCGCCAGCAGCACCTGTTCCACCCCCGTCGCGAGCGCCGTGCGCAGGACAGTGCCCAGGTTCCCGGGATCCCGCACCTGGTCGAGGACCAGCGTGAGTGTGGGATGCTCGAGACGGGGCAAGGTGGGGATGGGAATCACGGCCAGGATGCCCTGGGGGGCTTCGGTGTCGGAGCAGGCGGCCATCACCGGTTCGCTCACGGCGTCACAGGGAGCGTTCATCTCGCGGAGCGACGCCAGCAGCCTGTTGCCTCGCGCCTCGGCGACTGCTCGCGCGGTGTAAAACACAAAGTCGGGACGCACGCCGGCACGGACGGCCTCTTCAACGAGCCGCACCCCCTCGAAGACGAACCGCCGCTCCCGGCGGCGAACGCGCCGCCGGCTCTGCAACGCCCGCACGTACCTGACCTTGTCGTTCTGCAGGCTGGTGATCATCGCCGATAGGCAAAGGGCCGCGGGATAACCCGCGGCCCGTATTTCGCAGTGACTTCCCGCCAGCGTACCTAGCGTGGCGGGATGCGCAGGACCTGCCCAGCGTAGATATACGAAGGATTGCCGATGCCGTTGTACTGCGCCAGGTACAGGTAACTCAAATTGTAGCGCAATGCGATGCGGAACAGATTATCACCTGGCTGTACCACGTAGGTGGTCGCGCCCGGAGGAGGCGGGGGAGGCTGGCCGCCCGGCGTGGAGATAGTCAGCTTCTGCCCGACATAGATGCGGGCCGGGTTGGCGATGCCGTTGGCGGTGGCGATCGCCTGGACTGTCGTGCCGTAGCGCAGCGCGATACGGAACAGGTTCTCACCCCGCTGGACGATGTGCGTCACCTGGCCCGGGGGAAGCGGGGTCGAAGTGGGCGTCGGCGTGGAGGTCGCGGGCGCGGGAGGCACGGCTGTCGCGGTCGGGGTTGGCGTGGACGTAGGTGGCACCTCAGTGGGCGTCGCGGTTGCCGCTGCCATCTCGGCCGTCCGGGTCGATTCGGCAGCCGCTGTAGCCAGTTGTTCCTGTTCTGACGGGGCACCCTCTGCCCCGGCCGCCGGGGTCGCCGTCACGTCGGGAGACGCTGGCCTGTAGCAGCTAGCCAGCAGGCCTAGCACGACCAAAAACCCTATCACGCCCAGGGGCAACAAGGAGCGGATTCTCTTCATGGGGTTACCTCCTCTTCATGAGCCACACCAACCAGATCGCTACTTACTTTACATAGTACCACAATAATTCGGCGACGTCAAGCGTTCCTGCCCATTGCGCTACTGCTTCGAGGCCAGCCCTACCGCCCGAGCGAAGGCGGAATGAGTGTGGGCCGCGGACCAGCCACGCAGCCAGATGCGCATGTGCGGCGGGATCAGCGCCGCCATACGATCGGCGAACTCGGCGGTATGACGCAGACGGGCCAGCGTCTCTGGATACCTGTCGCGTTCCTCCGCCTCCATCTGCTCAACCAGCGTCAGGTGCAGGTGGATGCAGCGCTCCGGCTCAGTGAGCCACGCCAGCGAGACGTCGTCGTAGGGAAAGGCCTCGATCTGACCCAGCAGGGCCTCGATGTCCACGCCAGCGACGTGCAGTTCGAACGCCAGCGCCCGGGCCTCCATCTCGCTGAAGTGAGCCCAGCCCAGGCAGACAGACTCGTGGGTCAGCGGCGGCTCAGGTACCGAATAGCCGATGCGCCCGGACAGCACTCGCGCCGCCCGTTCCAACGGCAGATCGGGCCAGGGATCGTAGGCGGCGCGCATCCACAACTGCACGATATCGGCACTGTGGCAATCCCTCAGTGATGGCGGGTCATAGTCCGGCACGTTGGCCGCGTCCTCGGTCCGCTCCCGCTCGGCGCCCTCGAACTCGACCGTCATCCGGTGGAGTGGCTCTCCCTCCGGCGTGCGATACTCGATTTCCGCCTTGCCCACGTCATCGGCTGGGCCCTCTGCACCAGGGGCCTGATGCATGCCGATCCAGTCTTCGAGCGCCTGATCCAACCATGCGCGTTCGCTCTCCTCGGTCGCCCCGGGCACCCGTTCGACCAGCCGTTCGATCACCCGATCGCACACGTATTCGAACAAATCCTGACCTGCCATCGTCCCTCCTCTCACAAGACCCACGGCAGCCGGTCGCCGTGCTCGCGCCACCTGTCCCCCTCGATCAGTTTGGCGGCCTGCCCAATCACGTCATCTTGCACAGCGCGGGTGGATCTAGAAGACATCGTCTACCTCCTCCCCGCCAGAGCGAGCGAAAGCACCGTTGCCCACCGCGTCGAGCCAGCCCTGGAGCCAGAGACGTGCGCCTGGACGCACGACGCGGGCCAGCGCGAGGATAAAGTCGCGGTGATGGCGGAAGCGGGCGACCTCCTCCTCGTCGTCCGGTGCAATCACCTGCTCCAGAGCCTGAATCGTGACCGCGACGTTCTCCTCCGGTTGGCTCAGCCAGTCGAGCGCCACGTTCTGGTAGGGGAAGGCTTCGATCTGAGCCAGCAGCGCCTCCACGTCCACCCCCTGCTCGTGCAGGCCGACCGCCAGGGAGAGCGCCTCGTCGTAGGTGAGGCGGCGGTAGCGAGGGCCAAAGAGCGTGGGCTCGGGGCAATCCACGTGGGTCGCCAGCGCACGGGCGGCGTGGTGCAGCGCCGGGTCGAGCCACGGCTGGCGTGCCCGGGCGACGAACTCCTCCGGCGATACCTCCGCCGACTCGACCGGCGGGGGCTCGTAGGCTGGCGCAGTGGGGGCCCCTGCTTCCCGTTCGGCCTGCTCAGCCTGCCACTGCTCGAAGGCGGCGTCCTCCTCGGCCCAGCGCGCGTCCCAGCCCTCCGGGTCGTAGTAGGCGATCAGTGGGCAACCACCATCGTCGTGGTGCCACTGCCAACCGGGTTCCTCGCCGGCCTCGACGGCCGCCTTCACGTCCTGGTGCATGGCCTGGCAGACGGGGCAGTCGTCCTCGAAGAACTCGTCCAGGCGGTCGGGGTGAATAGGGTTGGGCTCTCCCTTTTGCTCCGCCCAGATCAGGTCGCGGGGGGCGCAACCGTGAAGTCCATCCTGGGGGGTGAAGAACCAGTCGCGGACGATGCTGTCCAGCCGCTCCTGTTCCGCCTCCACGCCGCCGCCATCGCCGGCCAGCAACTCGGCCGCGCGGTCGCGCAGATAAAGCACGAGGTCGCCGTACAGTGCACTTTCCTGAGTACACACGATGTTCCTCCTGTTCGCTTTGGTGGATACGGGACACGTGACTCGTATTTCGTGTTGTGGGAGGGATCAACTCGCGCCCAAAGGCAAGTATATGCAAAATCTGTTATTCGGCAAGTCCCCTTGCGGCCAACCCGACCAACGACCTCTCTCAGCCATTGGTCATTGGTCATTGGTCATTGGTCATTCTTCATTGGTCATTGGTCACTGGTCCTTGGTCATTCTTCAGGGCTGTATCACCACCGGCGTCCCCACCCCTGCCCATTCGTACAGCATGCGCGCCTCCTGGACGCCCAGGACAACACAGCCGTAGGAGACCGGCGTGCCCAGGTACCCCGCCCACAACCGCTGGCCGTTGGACAGGATCGGAAGGGCGTGGATGCCGTTCTCTGTCGACCCCGCCCAGTAGATGCCCAGCCAGTGCGGCATCTGCAGGCTCCAGGTCGAGGCGTACGCGCTGGGGATCTTGTCGAGCACGCGGAACGTCCCGGTGCGCGTGCCGGCCCCCGGCATCCCGGTCGAGGCGACGAACGAGTAGACCAGCACCTCCCCCTGGTAGGCGTACAGGTGCTGCTCGGAAAGGTCGATCACGATCCGCTTCCCACCACCCGTGCCAGATGGGGCGAGCGCGGGCGCGGGGGCCAGGCTGTTGGCCCGGGGGATGGCCAACACCTGCCCCGGAAAGATGCGGGAGGGACTGGCGATCGAATTGACCTGCACCAGCGTCCAGAGCGGGACACCGTAGCGCACCGCGATACCGATGAGGGTCTCGCCCGGTTGGACTGTGTGCGTCGTGGCGGCGTGCGCCGGTTGGTGGGCCACCGTCGGCGCTGTCGGGCTGCCGGGGATGCGCAACGTCTGGCCGACGACGACGTGGTCGAGGTTGTAGAGTCCGTTGAACTCGGCCAGCGCCTGCGCCGTGGTGCCGTATCGCAGCGCGATGCGGTAGAGGTTCTCACCTGCGCGTACGACGTGCGTGGTCCCTGCCGCCGCAGGAACTGCCAGCGCGCCCGCGCTGGGAATGGCCAGCCGCTGCCCGGCGTAGATGCGGGTGGAATCCGCGATGCCGTTGGCCGCGCAGATGGCCTCCACGGACGTGCCGTAGCGTCGGGCGACGCTGAACAACGTCTCACCCCACTGCACCACGTGGATCACGGTATCCTGGTTCGGCGTCGCCGCACCCACCGGCGCCACCACCAGCCAGGTTCCCACCAGCAGTATGCCGATCAACCCCAGTCTAGCCAACCGCCGCATCGTGCTCTCCCTCAGCTAGACACCCCTCACCCTCCATTCTCCATTCTCCAATCTCCAGCCTCCAGCCCCTTAAATGAGCCTCAGAACAGGTACCTCGCGCCTACAGTGCCCAACACGAACGTGTCTGGCATCTGGTTGGCGAAAGTCCTCTATCCTTCCCATCGTTTTATCCTCTCTGACGCCACAGTGATTCCAGGCGCTCCAGCACCGGCTCCGTGCTGCGCCGGGGAGCGCACGTATCGGCTCGCCAGCGCAGGTACTCCCAATCGAGCGCCGGCAGATGCGCCATCATCGCCTGCACGTCCTCCCAATCGTGCTTGCCCACCTCCGCGCCCCGTCCCCAAATGGCCTTGAGCAGGATGTTGTCCTCCGGCGGGATGACGGGCACCACGACGCCGGCAAACACCGCCCACGCGATCCCGGCCCCGTCCAACTGCCGGGCGACCTCCTCGAGCGACAGATTCGATGCCACATCACCACTCCTCGCTATCCGGCCCTGAACCGACGATCTGCGGGACAACCTCCTGGACCAGTTCCACCATTCTGCGGGGTACGACGATCACCCATTCTTCCTCGGACGGCCTCCTATAGCGGATCATGTACGTGCTGATCGTCAGTATCGCCGGGGTGCCACGCTGAAAGTCGACGCCTCGGATGACATCGCCGTTGGCCCTAAAGTACTCGCCGTTGGCATAGAACTCGGTCGCACCCAGAGCCACCTGGCCCGGGGCGGATCGGCCATGCATCCTTCGAAGGGCGAGATAATTGCCCCCGGCCACCGCCAGGCCGATGGCTGCGCCGACGAGGGCCCCCAACGCCACCCCGATGAGCCCGCCGGGGACGATCTCGATGATCGCGTCCAGGATCGGCGGGCTGAACGATGTCTCTCTCGCCGCGAGCGCCAGGCCGACCAGCAGACCGACCAGCCCAAAGAGGCCGGTCAAACAGCCCCACGTTATCCTCCAATCGCCCTTCTCGTCCTCCCATTTCACATCATGATCTCGCGCCATTCAGCAGAGGTATACGTCCACCGCACCAGCGGGCGATCGCTGGCGAGAAACGCCACAATCCGGCGTCGCTGGAGCTCGCCCAGGAGCCAGACAATCAGCAGGAGCAGGCCAAACAGGACGAACGGGATGGAGACGGGCACCATGAGACCGGCCTCCCACTTGCCGAGCGCGACCATGATGCCGCCGCTGACGGCCAGGATGAGAGTTAGGGCAACCAGGCCCAACAGGGCCGGGAAGCCATCTTGATAGGGATTGGGGATCCGGGACTCTTCACGCATCTTAACCTCCTGACATGAACTGGTGCTTGATTCTACCCTGCCATGCCCGCCAGTGCAAGTCCACTCCCCCAAACGCTGGCCAGACGACCAAGTGCCTTCATCGTGTTTGTGCAAGCGGGGACGTTGGGCTATAATCTTGTGCTGATGACGAGAATTCGCCTCCTGCACTTGGCCGATCTCCACATCGGGATGGAGAACTATGGCCGGCTCGACCCCGCCACCGGCGTCAACGGGCGGGTGCTCGATTTCCTGGACCGTTTCGACAAAGTGATTGACTATGGGCTGGAGCGCGAGGTGGACCTGGTGATCTTTGCCGGGGACGCCTTCAAAACCCGCAATCCCACGCCCACCTATCAGCGGGCCTTTGCCCGCCGCGTCAAGCGGTTGGCCGACGCCGGGGTGCCGGTCCTCCTGTTGGTAGGCAATCACGACCTGCCGACCATGGTTCAGCGGGCCTCCAGCGTGGACATCTTTCGCACGCTGGAGGTATCCAACGTCCTCGTGGGACGGGATGAGAGGCTACACCACGTCGAGACCCGCCACGGCCCGGTGCAGATTGCCACCGTGCCCTACCCGGTCCGCCAGCGGCTGCTGGTCAACGACGAGTACCGGGGCCTGTCCATCGAGCAGTTGGACGAGGCCCTCCGGCACATTGTCACCGGCAACATCGAGGCCCTGGCCAGGCAACTGGACCCGCAAGTCCCGGCGGTACTGGCCGCTCACCTGAGCGTCTCCGGCGCGACGTTTGGCTCCGAGCGGAGCGTCATGATCGGCCGGGACGCGGTCGTCCTCAAATCGGCGCTGGCCGACCCGGCCTGGGACTATGTGGCGCTGGGCCACGTCCACAAGCACCAGAGCCTCAACGACGATGGGCACCCGCCCGTCGTCTACGCCGGCAGCCTGGAGCGGATCGACTTTGGCGAGGAGGAGCAGCCCAAGGGGTTCTGCTGGGTGGAACTGGCACGCGGGGAGACGACGTGGGAGTTCGTCGAGGTGGACGCCCGCCGCTTCGTCACCGTCCGCGCCGACGTGCGGGACGCGCTCAACCCGCTGATGGCGCTGCAGCAGGTGGTCGCCGCCCACGACCTGCGCGACGCCGTCGTGCGGCTGATCCTCCACCTCCGCGCCGACCAGGAGCCGCTGGTGCGCGACCGGGACGTGCGCGCGCTGTTGTCCGACGCCTACTTTGTCGGCGGCATCAACCGTGAGGTCGAGCGAGAGGCGCGCGTGCGACTGGGGAGCCTGGCCCCGGAGGAGATGACCGACCACGAGCTGCTGGCCAAGTACCTGGAGACGAAGAACACGGACCCAGAGCAGATCAAGGTGTTGTTGGAACACGCCGAGGAAATCTTTGCCGGGGAGAGTGATTGAGGGAATTCGTCCATTCGTCCATTCGTCCATTCGCTTTCGGGAGGAATCATCCAATGCCCGCAATCCGCTGTTGTGTCCTCGGTGCCACCGGCTTTATCGGTGGGCAGATCGCCCGCGCGGCCGTCGCCCGCGGTTGGCAGGTGCGCGGGCTGCGCCGCCGCCCCCACGCGACGGGCGCTGTCGGCGACCTGGAGGTCGAGTGGGTGTCCGGCGATCTATCCGACCCGGCCTCGCTCGTGGCGGCGATGCGCGGCTGTCCCCTCGTCTTCCACGCGGCCGCCTATTACCCCCACCGCGCCCGTGACGTCTGGGAGACGGTGCGCCACGGCGTGATTGGCATGCGCAACGTGCTGGCGGCCGCGTCCGCCGCTGGCGTCAAACGGCTCGTCTACACCAGCGCGCTCACGACCGTCGGGCCACCATCGGATCCGGGGCAGCTTGCCGGCGAGCGCGACCTGTACACCCCGGGCTCCGTCCCCCTGCCCTATTTCGAGGTCAAGTGGGCGATGGAGATGGAGGCGACGCGGGCGACGGCCCAGGGTCTGCCGGTCGTCACCGTCCTGCCCACCACCGTCTTTGGGCCCGGCGACGTCAAGCCGACGACGGGCGCGATCCTGCTGATGGTGGCCCGCGGCCAGCTTCCGGTGACCGTCGAGGGCACGATCAACGTCGTGGACGGGCGGGACGTGGCGGCGGGACACGTCGCCGCCGCCGAGCGGGGCCGGCCAGGCCAGCGTTACATCCTGGGTGGCCACAACATGACCTTTCGTCAGATGCAGACAGCCATCGCCAAAGCCGCCGGGCGCAAGCCGCCCGGATTCACGATGCCGGTGTGGTTGACCCGGGCCGTCGCGGAGGTGGGCAGCCTGCTGGGCGTCCCCAGCACCCACCACCTGCGTGCCATCCGCCACTGGCGGCCGCTCGACACGACCCGCGCGCGGGAGGAACTCGGCCTCCCCGAGCCCATCCCCTTTGACCAGACCTGTCGCGACGCGCTGGAATGGTTCCGCCAACAGGGCCTCCTGGAGGGTGGTCCGGCCGCGCGGCCAGCGCAGGAAGCGAGTTGAAGGCGACGGTGGATCGGTGACCGAGGACCTCCGTGCCGACAGGCAAGGCCAAACGACGGCGCTCCAGCGCCTGCTGAGCAGCCGCCTGGTCACCGGGCTGGGGATGTTCCTCGCCAAACACGCGCCCCCCTGCGCCGGGTACGCCGTGGGCGGCGTCATCGCCTGCCTGATCAACTGGCTCAAACCGGACGTCTACTGGATCGTGTACGACAACCTGCGACAGGTGGTGGGGCCGCAGGTGGACGAGAGGGCGATCCACCGGATGGTGCGCCAGGTATTTCACAACACGGCCCGCAACAACTATGAACTGTGGCACCTGGTAGACCGCGGGCAAGAGGCGCTGAGCGCAACTGTCACCGTCCCACCTGACGTCTGGGACAGCATCGACCAGGTGCGACGACGCGGCCAGGGGATGATCGTCGTCGGGGTTCACACCGGCAACTTTGACGTGGGGCTGTTGGCGCTGGCGACCCAGAGATCGGACACGCAGGTGCTGGGGATCGCGATCCCACCGGCCGGCGGCTTTGACCTGATGGACCACATGCGCCTCCGCAAGGGCGTGCACCTGACGTCCATCAATGTCCCGGCGTTGCGGGAGGCGATCAGGCGCTTGCGCGCCGGAGGGATCGTGCTGACTGGCGTGGACCGGCCCGTCGGCGATGAGGGGCACTGGGCCGAGTTCTTTGGCCGCCCGGCCCCGCTGCCGACCGGCCACGTGCGGCTGGCGCTCAGGGCCGGCGCGGTCATCTTTGTCGCGAGCGCTTACCGCGACGCGCGGGGAGGCAACGTGATCCGTATCTCTCCTCCAGTGAAGATGGTCCGCACCGGAGACGCGGATGAGGACCTGCGGGTCAACATGCGGCGCGTGACCGCCTGGCTGGAGGAGTTTATCCGCGCCCGGCCGGAGCAATGGGGAATGTTCGTCCCGGTGTGGCCCGAGCGGCGTGGGTAGCCCATGTGTTCACGCCCCCTATGGGGCGACGATCAGAACCTGGCCGACTGCGATCGCGTGGGACGGGCCGATGCCATTGAGCGCCGCCAGCGTCTCGACCGTCGTGTCGAAGCGACGGGCGATCGAGTAGAGTGTGTCGCCCGGCTGAACGACGTATGTGGTCTTGCCGGCTGACGGGCCGACCGGGATGAGCAGCTCCTGGCCGGCCTGCACAGAACTCTGGTCGGGCAGGTGGTTGGCTGCGACGATCGCCTCCACGGTCGTGCCATAGCGCAAGGCGATGCGGAACAGGTTTTCCCCAGGCTGCACGGTGTGATAGACGTCTTTCGTCGGTACCGGGCTGGCCGGGACAGCGGGACGCGGCGTGGCCGTCGGCTCAGGTACCGCGCCGCCAGCGCCGACGACGACCAGCCCGTCTACCTGCTCTGGTGTGGGCAGCGGTTGTCCGTCCAGACCGCAGAGTTCGACGGCGCTGAATCTCAGGGGGCTCCCTCCCTCGGCCAGTCCCCGCGCCGTGAACGAGGCGACCATGCCGCTCCCACTCGCCGGACTTGCCGGTGCCTGTGCCACCTGGTAGACGATGCGGCCGGCGTCGTTATCGGCCTCGTTCTGCAGCACCTGGGCCGGCCTCGGGAGCACGCCGGCGCCGATCTGAACCCCCGTTGCGTCCGGATCGGCGTCCTCGATGCACACGGTCCTGGGCTCAAATCCGATGTGCAACTCGATGCTGTGCAGCCCCTCCACGTTGTCGAGCCACACCTGGACCAGGCCCGTCTCACCGACGGCGAGGTTCACGACGGAGGGGTCCGTGCGCAACACCGCGGGCCCCGAGATGGTTGGCACCGGAACCGGGGTCTCGTCCAGCGACACATCCCGAGGGGTGGCACTGGCGGCGACGGTGGTCGACGCTGGTGACGAAGCAACACTGGGCACCGCGGTCTGTATCTCGTCGTACGTGAAGCGCGCACAGCCCGCTGCCAGCAGCGCAAGCCCCAGCGCGAGGATGCGAACCACGCTCCCCCTGTCCGGGCGGCCCCTCCTGGCGATGTGCATACTCACCCGACCACCCGTGGCACGCCTCTTCTGGCCTGCCGTGCGCTCGGTACGCAGTGCCTGGTCTCGACATGACATCGTGATCTCCTCCCTTACCTGTCACTGAGGTCACCCAGGGCGCGGGTCACGCGGCCCCACTCTTCCAGACTGAGCGTCTGAGCGCGCCGGCGGGGGTCCACGCCAGCCTTCGTCAATTTGGCCACTACCTCCCCGGGTGACCGTCCGAGGCCGGCAGCCAATCCGTTGCGGAGTTGCTTGCGGCGTTGGGCAAAGCCAGCCCGCACGACGCGGAAAAAAACACCTGTATCCTCCACGCGCACGGGGAGTGTGGCGTGGAGGTCGACTCGCACGACCGCCGATTCGACGCTCGGCGGCGGGAAGAAACTGCCCGGCTTGATCCGAAACAACTGTCGTGGCCGCCCGTAAAACTGGACGCTCACCGCCAGCAGGCTCATCTGCCCCGGCTGCGCGACGATGCGCTCCGCCACCTCCCGCTGCACGGTGAGCACCAGGCGCTGCGGCTTGAGGCTGGCCTCCAGCAGATGGCGCAGCACCGCCGAGGTGATATAGTAGGGCAGGTTGGCGACGACCTTGTACTGGATGCTGGATGCTGGATGCTGGATGCTGGCGGCGTCGATCAGGACAGCGGGGTCGAGGGCCAGGATGTCTCCCTGGATCAACGTCACATTGTCCAGGTCAGACAACACGCTCTGCAGCACAGGCATCAGCCTCTGATCCAGCTCGACGGCGACCACGTGCCCGGCTTTGTGGGCCAGCCGCCTGGTGAGTGTCCCCAGTCCCGCGCCCACCTCCAGGACGATATCGTCGGGGGTCAGTTCGGCGGCGGCGACAATCTTGGCGAGCACGGCCTGATCTGCGATAAAGTTCTGGCCCAGCCCTTTGCTTGGCTGGAGGTTCCACTGCTTTAGCAGTGCGCGCACGTCCATCGGCTGGCCCTAGTCGAGGATGTAGTCGATACGGCTGGGCACGGGGGTCAGCAGGTAGACGTCCACCCAGCGATACCAGAGCACCAGGTTATCGTCGTCGTACCCCAGGTCGATGCGCCGCCCCTTGATGCCACCGCCGGTGTCACCGGCGATGCCGACGCCGTAGCCGGGCACATAGACCTGGCTGCGTAGGTTGATCACCCGTGGGTCCACCGCGACGATGCCATGCCTCATCTGCATCCCCGTGGCTGTGCGTCCATACCATGGACTCGTCTTCGGCGTACCGGCCGTACCGGCGGAGTAGGAGGTCGCCAACATGCGGATCACGCGCCAATACTCGATAGGGCCGGACGGGGTGTCGAGCGTACGGACGACGATCTTGGTTCCATACCCGATGATCTTGGTCGTGGGCGGGACGGCCACGTGCTCGCTATCGACCTGGCGCGAGACCTCTTGACCGTCCTCGTAGCGCACGCGGATACGCCGTTCAAAGACGCCAGGCACCCCTTCCTGCAGCACGCGCTGAGGCTGGTCAATCTCCAGGTCCGGGTCGGGCTGCCACGTCGACTCGAACGGGATCGGTTCCTGTTCGATCAAGAAGCGCTCGCCGACGCGCACAACCCGGATCGTGGCTTCTTCCCCCAGAGGGGCGTCGAGTGGGGGAACCGTATAATCCTCGCCGGTGAGGACGATGCCCAGGTCGGCCAGCACCTCGTCGACGCGCTCCCGATGTGTGCGGGTGCGGAGTGTCCGCCCATCCGCCTGCACTGTCACGGGTTTGGAACGGTCCACGTAGAGGTGTATCCCGGCCGACAACCGCTCGCCCAGCCCCGGCCGGACGCCGTCGGCCAGGTAAAACGTCAGCCCGGCCCGGCGCAACGCGTCCCCGACGGTGGAGGCGGTCGTGTACAGCGTCGTCGCCCGGCCGTCCTCGTGGAGCGTGAAGGGGATGGCGCGGTGGACAGTGATGCGGACGGGCTCGGCAGTTGCAGCAGCGTTTCGGCGTGAGGTGTCTCGACTGGACCTGGCGAGATCCAGGTCGAGTGCATCGGCTGAGTGCCCGGCCGAACGGTTGGGGAGCACGAGTTCTCCTTCGACGTCTACCTCGTCGTGCGGCCCCAGCGACACCCGCGCCTCCTGCAACACCGCCTCGACCGACGTGGCGTGAGTGCGGAGCAGAAGAGAGTGCCCATCAGCGCTGACGAACACGGGGTGGGCACACTGCACCTCCACGGTTAATCCCGGCTCAAGTGTCGTATCCAGCGCAGGATTGACAATGTCCTCGGGGTGGAGCGTGAGGCCGTTGTCCATCAACAACGCAGCGACGGTGTCCTGGTGGGTGCGCAGCCGCTGCACCTGGCCGTCCACGACCAGCGTGACCGGCGTCAGCGCCGCCTGGTAGCCGGCCGCCAGCGCGCCGACGATGCACGCCAGCGCCACGAGCGCCCTGAGGCCCCGTGGCACGTGTAGGGAACTGAGTGGGAGAGTCGCAGTAGTCTCCATACGTTATCGGTGCAAGGGAGGCGGCGGGATCACCGCCGCCTCCCCTGGCGAGCGGTCGTGCACCCCCCGTCGAATCACGCCACCCGGCTTACCGGGATCAACTGGCTCCAACCAGGCACCCCTGCGGCGCCCAGGAGGGACTCCTTACCGCTGCTTCCTCCCGGACCTGACGGGGTTCGAAGGCTCCTGCCGCGCAGGACCCAGTCTTCAACACCATTTGACCTCGGCAGTATCAAGCAACTCAACCCTCGGGGGGGAGTTCGACCCCGCTATGGCGGATTGCGGGTACAGGGCACCGCCAGTTCCCCGTCTAGCACGACCGGTACCATGCTACCCCAGGCACAGCGAAATGTCAAATCCTGGTCGCCTGCCCCCTGTCTCCTTGCTTGAAGGGGGTTGTGTGATAAAATGATCGCCGGAGGTCGTCCATGCCCATTCGCGTGCTGTCGGAAGAGGTCGCCTCACAGATCGCCGCCGGCGAGGTGGTGGAGCGCCCTTCTTCCGTCGTCAAGGAACTGGTCGAAAACAGCATAGACGCTGGCGCACGGGACATCCGGGTAGAGACGCGCGCTGGTGGCAAGCGGTTCATCCGCGTGACCGACGACGGATGCGGCGTGCCCGCCACCGAGGCGGAGCTCGCCTTTCACCGCCACTCGACTAGCAAGCTGACCACGGCGGATGATCTGACACACATCACCACGCTGGGCTTTCGGGGCGAGGCGCTGGCCTCCATCGCCGCCGTCAGCAGGCTGACCTTTGTGACGCGAGCGGCCGATGCGCCGGTCGCGTCGCTGCTGCGACTGGAGGGAGCCCGGGTGGTGACCCGCCAGGAGAGCGGGCGGCCGCCGGGGACGGCGGTGACGGTGGAGGACCTGTTCTTCAACGTCCCGGCCCGCCGCAAGTTTCTGCGCTCTGACCGGACTGAGCGGGGGCACATCGACGCGTGGCTCACCCGGTACGCGATGGCCTACCCGGCGTTGCGCTTTACGCTCACTCACGACGGGCGGACCGTCTTCCAGTCAGTCGGCAACGGCCGCCTGCGCGACGTGCTGGTCGCCGTCTACGGGCTGGAGATGGGCGCGGCTTTCCTCGAGATCATCCCCGCCGACCCGCGTCCAGCGTCGGGCATCCGGGTCGCGGGCTTTGCCAGCCCGCCCTCGTTGCACCGGGCTAATCGGGGCTACATCACGCTCTTCGTCAACGGGCGTTGGGTGCAGGATGTGCGCCTGACCTATGCCATCATCCAGGCCTATCACACGCTCCTCCCCACCAAGCGCTACCCGCTGGCGGTGGTGATGGTGCAACTTCCGCCGGAGGACGTAGACGTGAACGTGCACCCCGCCAAAGCGGAGGTACGGTTCCGCGATGGAGACGTGGTCTTCCGGGCGGTGCAGAAGGCGGTGCGCCACACGCTGCTCGAGCGGTCGCCGGTGCCCGTCGCCGCCCGCCCAGCGACCACCTGGCCCGCCTCCCCTCCCCGGTGGACAGAGGAGCGCCACGACCGGCTGTCCCAGTTGAGGCTGCAACCGCACGGCGAGCAGTTGCACCTCGAGGTGAGACCCCCGGGCGAGGAACTATCCGGGCGTGAGACGACGCCGCCTCCGGGCAGACTGCCGCCGCTGCGGGTGGTGGGGCAACTGGGCACGACCTACATCGTGGCCGAAGGGCCAGGGGGGATGTACCTGCTCGACCAGCACGCCGCCCACGAGCGGGTGTTGTTCGAGCAACTGCTGGCGGAGCGGCAGCGGGCGGCGGTGGCGTCACAGGTGCTGCTCGAACCGCAGCCGGTAGAATTGGCACCCGAGGCGGCCGGCCTGATCGAGGAGAACCTGGAGGCCTTGAGCGGCCTGGGGTTCCAGGTGGCGCCCTTTGGCGGGACGACGATGCTCGTGCGAGCGCTCCCGGCGATCGCAGCACAGGCGGACCCGCGCCAGGTGTTGGAGGACGTGGCAGCGGCGCTGGAAATGGGCGATGCACCGCTGGCAGGCACGGTCGAGGAGGCCGTGGCGCGCCAGATCTGCAAGCAGGCGGCGGTCAAGGCCGGCCAGGTGATGGCGCAGGCGGAGATGGAGGAGTTAGTGCGGGCATTGGAGCGATGTGCCAGCCCGCGCACCTGCCCGCACGGGCGACCCACGATGATCCACCTGAGCGTGGAGCAACTGGCCCGCGAGTTCGGGCGGAGTGGATGACGTCCGATCGTGCGGGGGGACGGCGTTTACCACTGAACTTGCTGGAAATCTCCGCCCGAGACCTGATAGATCCATATCTGCGGATCGACCAAATCGCCGTTGGGCTGGTAGCGGAGATCGCCCAGCAGGGTCGCGAGGTTGTTCCCCCGTAGTGCATCGGCGACGGCAGCCGCACCCAGAGAATCGGCCGCGCCCACACCTGCGGCCAGCACCTGCATGGCCACGTAGCCGTTGACGGAGTAGGTGTCGGGATTGCGGTACTCGACCGCCTGATATGCCTCGAACCAGCGCCCGTCCGCCACGTTGCGGGGGCTGGGGGCAAAAGCGCTGACGTACATGCCCTCGGCAGTGCCGCCTGCCTCGTCGATCGTGGCACCCAGGAAGGCCCCGTCGCTGGCCAGCATCGGCACGGTCACACCGGCCTCCACCAGGGTGGCCCGCAGGTAAGGGGCCTCGATCTCGTAGCCAGCGTAGAAAACGGCATCGGGACGGGACGCTTGCGTCTGGGCCACTTCGCTCTCGTAACGGCCCTGGCCTTCCTCGACCTCCAACTGGAGCACCGCCTCGGCCCCGCGCTGCTCCAGCTCCTGGATCAACAAAGCCGCCAGTCCCCGTCCATACTCGGTGTCGTTAAATATGACCGCCACCCGCCGGGCGCCCAACTCCTCTGTCAGGAAGCGGGCGTCCACCGCGGCCTGCACGGCGTCGTTGGCGTTGACCCGGAAGAGGTTATCGTATCCCCGCTCGGTCAGGCTCTGCTCCGACGAGGTGGGGGTGATCACCACCAGGTCCATGTCCTTATAGAGCTCCATAGTGGCGAGCGTCTGGCCGCTGTTCAGGTGGCCGATCACGGCCACCACCTGTTCCCCCCGGCTCAAAGCCTGCCGGACCTGGTCCACCTGGTCCACCGCCACGTCGCTGTCCGCTTCGTCGTCCAGGGGACGAACGACGACCCGGTGTCCCAGCAGGCCTCCGCTGCGGTTGATCTCCTCCGCCGCCAGGCGCACGCCGCCCAGCACAGTCTGGCCGCCGTTCGCCATAAAGCCGCTCAGGGGTACGGCCACAAAGACAGTCACGTCCCCCTTGGTGGGGGTTCTGCCGCCGCCGCAACCGGCCAGGAGCAGGCTGACGGCGAGTACCAGAACCAGAAGACGATTCAGCAGCAGACGTTTGCTCATGCGCCAGAAATCTCCCCCGACATTTGGTCAGAAATCTCGTCAATGCTCACGATCAGATCATTCAGTCGCTCGATCTGTTCCCGGATATCGGCCTCCAGACGATCGGACCTGCCGCTGGCCACGTCCCGGGCGTCAATCAACTGCACCTGGCTATGGACCGTCGCCAGGGCGGCCATGCTCTGTTCCAGTTGCAGTTCGGCCTGCTTCATGCGGGCGTCCAGGGCCCGCAGTGCCTGCCACTGTTCGCCCTTGCTTTCCAGGACCGCGTTCAACTCTCGCTGGACGGTGGGATCGCTCTCCAGCCTGCGCCGGGCGGCCAGTTCCTCGATTTCCTGCGGCACCGTCTCTCGCTCCTGGGCCAGCAACTCGTCCCGGCGGTAGCCGTCCAGTTTCAGGGCCAACCGGTGAATGTTGCCAATCCAGTCGCTGAGTTGGCCGGCGGTGTGCTCCAGCCGATCCCGCAGCGCGCCGGGTCGCTGGCTGCGCGCCTGGGCCTCGATACGTCGCTGGTACTCTAGCGCGGTCTCCACCTCCCGGCGCAGCGACTCGTCGTTGACCTTGCGAGGGTCAAACTGTTGCTGCAACAGCTCCTGCAGGACCCTGGCGTTGGTCTGCGCATCGGTCAGGCTGGAGTAGACCACTCCAGCCAGCCCCAGCAAACCCAGGAGCGGCCAGCCCCACACCGGCCACCAGGCGAAGGGACGGGGCAGCAGCGTTGTCAGGAGGATCGTGCCAGCCAGAACCACCGCGCTCTCCCAGCGGAAGAAGGCGTACTGGAGGATGGCGCTTTGGACTTTTTTGCGCAGCTTAGATCGAGTGGTTGCCATAAAGCGTATTCCAGATTGCACAACGCAAAAGCCGGAGATTCACGCATCACGTTTCACGCATCACGCATCACGTTTCACGTTTCAGAAATATGTCGAGATAATTCTATACAGCTCCTCGATGTCCGTCTCGTCGGCCCGGCGGAACTGGCCGTTGCCGATGCGGGCGATCTCCTGCAAGAGGCCCATGTCGGCGTCGCTGCCGAAGGCGATCGTGAACACGACCACGGTCACGGCCTGTTCCTGTTCAAAGCGGAGCTGCAGATCGGAGGGGCTGTAGGCGCTGTTGTTTTCCCGACCGTCGGTCATGACCACGATCGCGTTGATCGCTTCCGTATTGCCCGTCCCCTGCAGGTTGCCGTAGGCCTCCCAGACGGCGTCGATCAGCGCCGTCTGGCCGTCAGCCTCCATCCCGTCGATCTGCCCGGCCAACTCCTGGCGGCTGCGGTCATCCAGGGGACGCAACGGTTCAAACCGCTTGACGCCGCTGCCGAACTCGATGAGCCCCACCTGGTCCCGGTCACCCCGGATCTGGCTCACAAAGGCCTGCAGCGCCTCCCGGGTGCGCTCCAACTTGACCCCACGCATGCTGCCGCTCGTGTCTACTACCAGATAGACGTTGGTGGGCCGTTTGGTGTACCACCAGACGTTCTGCACGACCTGCACCACCGCGGCCGACGGAACCTGGAGCGTCGTCTGGGGTTGCCGCGGGTCCACGGCGTCGGTGCCCACGAAGGGGCTGCCTGGCTCGTCCAGGGGGATGCTCAGGTCAGCCGGGCGGTATCCGGCGGCCAGCAGTTGGCGCTGGACGTCGGTGGTGGTCAGGAACTGGGCAAATGCCTGGAAGGTGCGGCGCTGATTATCGGTGACGGGCACCTCGCCGGGTCCGCCCAGCTCCAGCAGGGCCAGCGGGTGGTCGGCCCAGAGTGTGCCCTCGGCCGGGTAGATGGCCACGAGCCGCTCGCCCGGATGCGACCGGTTCCAGGCGATGGCGACCTGCTCCTGGGCCACGAAGGCATCCAGGAAGCTCCGCCCTTCGGCGGCCAGCCGCTCGACGATCACCGCCTCGCCCTCACCGTAGAAGCGGACGGTGGCCTCCACGGCCCGCACGTATTCCAGCGTCTGCGGGTCGGTGGCTGCCTCGGGTGTCAGCCCTCGGGTCAGGCCTGCGCCGGCGTAGAACTCGGCCAGTGTGGCCAGCAAGCCGCTGGCGTGGCTGGTGCTGGGATGGTTCCACTTGAAATTCGAATCTTCTGTGGCCTTGCGCTGGATCTCCTGCCAGCCCACCGGGCGCTCGGGCCAGCCCAGCTCACGGGCGACGCTCTCCCAGGCAGCGATCACGACCGGGCTGGTGGCATATCGCACCGGGCTGCTGGCCCGCCGGTTCGCGATCGGGATCACGGCACTCTCGTCGGCGCCTGCGTCCTGGAGTTCGGCCCAGCGCTGCTCCAATTGGTTCATCCACAGGCTGCTATCCGGTGCCAGGGCCTGAAAGGGTGGTGCGTCGAGGCTCTGCTCCACCATCTTCTCGGGAGCTAGCGCCAACGTCCGCACCGCCATGACCTTGTCATCGGGGGTGCGCTGCTGCTGGCGGTTGAACTGCCCGGCCAGTTCCTCCAGGACGGGCGCCATCCCTGGCGAAACAGCGACCGTCAGTTCAGCGCTGTCGGCAGGCCACGGGGCAGGCTGGGCAGTCTCTTCCTGGCTGGATTGGCCAAAAAGGCCGTCCCACAGGCCACCCCCTGCGACGATGGTCAGCGCGCCGCACAAGCACACGACGGCGAGGAGGATGACAATCGCCAGCAGGCAGGCACGCTGCTGATCGGAGGACCACCCTGTTGGAAGCGGACTTTGAGGAGAGGTACCCATACCTGTCACCCTACTCCGCGACGTTCAAATCGAACCAGCGCAGCAATGCCAGGAGCACGTCCCGGTCCGGGTTGCGCATGGCATCGGCGCGAGGCACGACGGGCTCGACGCCCCGATCCTGCCACTTGACGAAGAGGCTCTCCGGGTTGGCATCGACGGCCACGTTGGGGTTGGCCGGGCGCAGGCCATAGGCCAGCGCGGCCTCCTGCTGCGGATCGTCCAGCAGGAAGCGCTGGAAAGCCAGCGCTGCGTTCTTCTCCAGCGCGCTGGTCTCCGGCCCGATCCAGACGGTGAAGGGGAATTCGAACCAGGTGACGTAGCGGGGATAGTAGAGCGCCAGCGGATCTTCCCACCGCGTGAGGATGCCCTGCATATTCTGCAGCAGGTCGCTCTCCAGCAATTGACCGCCGTCGCCCACGCTGTACCCGAAGAGGGCAAAGTCCTCGGCGGTGTACGCGCTGGCGCTGCTAAAATCGGTCACGGAGCCCATCAACTCGCCCAGCCAGGCCTGGAACTCGGGATCGGTGATGTCCTCCACGCCGACGCCGGTGCGGTCGTAGTATTCGCCGGCAGCGGAGATCATTGCGGTCAGGCCGCCCGCATTCTTGCGGGGATTGGGCACCACCAGCTTAAAGTAGCCCCAGGAGGGGTCGCCACCCAGATCGGGCCATCCCCCTTTAGCGACGGCGGCGTCGTGGATGGTGCTCCAGGTGATCGTGCCGAAACGGTCCTCCAGTACGTCGGCCCGGCTCTCATAGATGCCCCAGGTAAAGAGGCTGATGGCGATGGGACGGGCCCGGTACTCACCGTCGGTCAGGAAGACGTCCCGGCCTAACCGCTCCTTGTAGGAGGCATTGGCCAGCTCCACCAGATAACGGCTGTCAGGGATCCAGGCCGTGGGAAAGTCCTCCAAGGCAGCCCACTCCGCCTCGCTGAGGTCCTCCGCACGCACGTCAGCCGGCAGAGCGCCAAAGTCGTTGCGGTCCCAGCGGCCCAGGGCGGTCAGGCCGTCCATCGCCACGATCTCCACCTGCACCGGCACGCCGTCCACGACGGGGTCGGTACCGTTGAAGGTTTCGGCCGCGCTCCGCACCCACGGCTCCACCGGCAGGGCTGTGAGCACGCGCACGGTGACGGTGTCGGGCCGCTCGACGGTGAGCCCTTCATCGGTGGGGCCGCTATCGCTCAGGGCCCGCCAGAGGAGGGAGACGCCGACAATCAGAAGCGCGACAAGCAGAATCGCTACAAAGATCCAACGGGTGCGGTTCATTCCATTTCTCACCTGATCCAGGCTAAGGTTTCGACGATCTCTCCACGCGGCTACTCGCTCAGGCCCAGCCTCTTCCTGCGCTCGGCCAGTTGACCATCGATGGTGCTCTTATCCAGCACCTGGTCGATCTGCTCGTCGAGGCTGGCAGCCCGCATTTCGGTGGCGGTGGTAGCCTTGTCCAACCGGGCGTAGATACCCTGGGCGATACGGCTGATGTCGGTGTCCCCGGAGCCCATCAGATCGTCCAGGCCGCGCATCGCCCTGACGGCGATCTCTTTGCTCTTGGCCAACTCCAGCAGCGCCCGGAGTTCCTCCCGCTGCTGCTTCATCGTCGCGAGGCGGGCCTCCAGCTTGACCTTGGCGTCCAGCAGCTTTTGGTACTCGACTTCCAGACGGGCGAGTTGCTCCCCATAGGTCTCGATCAGCCGCTGGGTGCTGTTGAGCTTGCTCTGGGTGGCCGTGGCCGTCGCTTCGTTGCCCTCCATGAGGAAGGCGTCGATGGCCCGGTCCAGTTCCTGCGCTTTCTGCTCGTGGTCGTGCAGTTTGCGCTTGATGGATTTGACCTCTCCGCCCACCGTGGCCGCGGCGTCCTCCAGGTCTTCCAGGTGGTCCTCTACCTGGCGGATATACTGGTCTATCACGGCCAGGCTGTTGGCCTTCAGGGCCTGATCCACCAGCGAGTGCAGATTGGCCGAGATCAGCGTGGAGACTTTTTCCAACAAAGTTGCCATTTTCGGTTCCTCCTTACGTGTTGCTGCGTTCTATTATCGTGCAAGCGGTGCTTGCTGTCAAGAGGGCCAGGTCGTGAACCCACTATCTTTTATGAATACGCATCAGCCGGGCAAAAGTTTCTCTTTACAGGCGGATCTCGCCCTCCGTCTTGCCAAAGTTCACCTTTACACCCACCGCCAGGCGCACGCTGCGTCCCGGCCCAACGTCCTGGATCGCACCGTCGGCGGTGGTGGTGACCCACTTTTCACCGGAGAGGTTCTTCAGCCCCCAGATGCTCGGGTCCTGCGGGTGCTGGGTCACGGCGGCGACGGGTTGCGAAAAGTCGTACAACCGCTGGTCGTCGACGTGGTGCGGGAAAAGCTGGGTGTCGTGATTCAACATGACGATACCATTTCCGATGCGGATACGCGGTGGAAGCTGGATCTCGACCCGGCACGACCAGCAAGAGCCAGGCTTCCCGCCCGAATCCCGCAGCGCATCGGCGTCGTAAAAGCTCTCCGCGCCACAGTGGGCACAGTAGACGATAGAGTCGCGCAGGCGGACCATCGCGGCGCGCCACTCGCTCTCGCGGACGCGGCCATTCTGCGGGTCGCGGATGCCCTCGGTAAACGCGTGTGTGAACATGTCGCGCAGAAATTGCGGGTAGATGGGCCAGAAGGCGAGGACGTTGTCGTGATATCCCGGCACGGGCCGGTTAGAGTCGTCGTCGGGATCAAAGATGAACAGGGGGTCTGTCCCATAGAGTTTGGTCATGGAGGGCAGGTCCAGGCAGTGGATCTCCAGTTCCCGCCTGCCTTCCAGGGGATGGTGCACCATGAACATGTAGAACAGGAGCACCGCCAGCGAGAACAGGTCGGTCTGCGTGCTGGGCAGGGCATCGCCACACACCACCTCCGGGGCCATGAAGCGGGGGGTGCCCAGGACACCGCCCTCGGCCTCGTCGTCCACGGCCACGTTGTCGTTGTCGCAGATGAGGACGTCGCCGGTATCGGGATCGAAGAAGACGTTGCCGAAGGAGATATCGCGGTAGCACAACCCTTCGGCGTGCAGTTGGAGGTAACTGTGTGAAAGCTCCAGGCCGGCCGTCGTCAACGCGCGGAAACCGGGTTCGATGCGCCGCTTCATCAGATCGACGATACCCTTGTAGTGCGGGTCGCGCAGCGGCATCACGTAGCCGAACCCCGGCACGCCCTGTGCCGACGCCAGTTCCATCGGCCACAGGAACTTTACATTGGGAGGGCCTTTCTTGACGAGCGTTTCCAGCGCTGCCCGCTGCTCGGGCGTGGCCGAGGCGGGAAAGTACCATTTCAGCGCCACGGGCTTGCCGCCCAGTTCGGCCCGATAGACCTCCCCCTGCCCCCCGCCGCCGAGGAATTTCTCGACCGCACACGGCAGGCCCGTCGTCTCGGTCTGGACAGTCTGTCCGGGTTTGAAAATCTGGTTCATGTCTCTACCTCCCACATGACACCGAATTGAGAGGATTCATCGAATGAGATTCGGTTCATCCCCCCGGTTCGTCGTCATAACCCTCACGCCACCCGCCACAGCCGCACGGTCTCGTCCCAACTCCCCGAGGCCAGGACGCGTCCATCCGGGCTGAAGGCCACGCTCTGGACCAGGTGGGTGTGCCCCCTCAACTGTCCCACTTCCCGGCCGCTCACCACGTCCCACAGCACAATCGTGTCCGCGCTCGCCGAGGCCAGGAGTCGCCCATCGGGGCTGAAGGCCACGCTCCACACCGATTCCGTGTACCCCTCCAGCCGGCGCATCGCTCGGCCGCTGGCCACGTCCCACAACTGTACCGTCCTGTCGTAGCTTCCCGAGGCCAGCGTGCGCCCATCCGGGCTGAAGGCCACGCTCCACACCGACTCCGTGTGCCCCTCCAGCCGGCGCACCTGCACCGCCCGGCCGCTCGCCACGTCCCACAGCCGCACCGTCCTGTCCCCGCTCGCCGAGGCCAGGAGTCGCCCATCGGGGCTGAAGGCCACGCTCTGTACCACGTGCGTGTGCCCTTTCAACTGTCGCACCTCCCGCCCGCTCGCCACGTCCCACAACACGACAGTATCCGCACTCGCCGAGGCCAGGATGCGTCCATCCGGGCTAAAGGCCACGCTGTTCACCCCACCCGCGTGCCTTTCCAACTGGTGCAACTTGCGGTTTCGCGCCGTATCCCGCACCTGCACCGTGCCGTCCTCGCCCCCCCAGGCCAGGGCCTGCCCATCGGCGCTATAGGCGACGGTGTGCACGGAGGACGTGCTCTGCAGCGGCCACCGCGTGTCTCGATGGCCCGTCACATCCCACAGCCGTACCGTCTTGTCCTGGCTTCCCGAGGCCAACGTGCACCCATCGGGATGGAAGGCGACGGAGTGCACCCAACCTGCGTGTCCCTCCAATACGCGCAGCAACCGTTCATCTGTGGCGACCCTCGGCGCGGGAGACTGGGCGATAGGAGGTGGCGGGGGTGTAGCCACACGCACAGGTTCTCCCTCCCTCCATGGTGGAGGACCGGGGAGGGGGTGCTCGATCACCCCCAGCGCCAGCGCCCACGATTCCACCGCCCATCGGGCGGCGTCCTCGGCCAGGGCCAGGTTATCGCGCAGCCGCCTGGTCAGTTGTGCCAATAGCACTTTGTGCGGTACGCTATCCTGCGAGGCCAGCAGGTCGTCCGCGACCTGCTCCCGGAGTGCGCTCACCAGGACAAAGATCTCTCGCCTGTACTCGCCGCAAAAGTCCCGCAGCAGGGCCTCAACGCGACGCGGGTCGTCGACCAGCGAAGCGCCATACTGGTCGATGATTTCGTTGAGCTTTTGCCGTGGCAGTTCGTTCACCGTTCTGATCTCGCGCTCAGGGTTGTCGCCCGGTCACCCCGTCACTCAATCTCCTTGTGTGGCAGCCCATTCAACGGTCTGATCTGGCGCTCAGGCTCCCGATTGGGTCGCGAAGTTCAACGGTGGTGCCACACCAGGGACAGGTGACGGCGTGGCTTTCTCCGTCCCAGCAGGCGACCTGGCCGCAGACGCACTGGAATATGCTCGGGGCGCGGCAGTGAGGGCAGCCCGGGTAGGCCGCGTCAAACTCAAAGACGCCGGTGATTTCACCCCGGTCGTACGATGCGCTCCTGGCCGGTGTCTCTTTGGTGGCAAAGGCCCAGTCGGCGACCCAGCGGCCCCGTCCCTTTTCCTCAAAGCGAATCCCGAACCCCTGCTGGGTCTGGCTGCAACGGGCCATGACGACGCCCTCTTCTTCCGCGACGCTCGAGAGCTGCCCCGCCGGCACGCGCCCGGCGGGCATTTGGAGGGCATTTGTACGGCAGAGAATTCCCATCGTGATGTCGTCGCCGCTCCCGTTCCGCGACGCTTCGGAGAGCCACGACTCCAGGCTTTCGTGCACCGCATCCAGGCCGTCCGCGCGGATCAGCGCCAGCAAGTCGGCGCCGACCTGGAGAAAGCCTGCTTCGTCACGGAATGAGTTGGCGTAGCCGTCGGTAGAGACCAGGATCAGGGCAGGCGGTGAACCGGAAAGCACCTGAAAATGGCTCCGAAACTCGCGCCATGCGTCCCGGGAGCACAGTGACGTGGTCTCGTTGGCAAAGAGCCGCGCGTCGGCGGGCAATGGTGGTCTGCTCACCTCTTCTGCCTCCGAGACCGTCAGGATGTCGCCGTCCCCCAGTTGCAGGTACAGGATAAAGGATTCCGTCACCAGGACGGTCAGGAGCGTCGCGCCGTAGGCGAGGAGGGGATCCAAGAGGACCTGACGCCGTTTAGTCACGTCCTCGTTCGCCTCGAGTCGATCCAGGTCTGCCTTCGGCAAGGGATGCGCAAAAATGTCATCGGCCACACGATCTCTCCAGCGGTGGACGATGGCGCGCGGCAGATTCTCCTCGGCCCAGCGCTTGATCGCAGAGAGATTCAGGGATTCGGGCAGGTTCTCCAGGAATTCCTGGGTCACCTTTGTGGCCGTTTCGACGGCCAGGCGAGCGCCCACGTCGCTGCGAAAGCACCTGGCGCTTCCGTGGCCATCGGACACGGCCAGGACCAGCGGCAGGCCGGTCCCGGATTCCGGCAGCCAGCAGATGGCATCCTGGTTCGGCAGACTAGCGCGCACGTGCGAGGCCCCTCGGACCGAGTGGCCGATGGCGCGCCATTGGGATTCGTGCCCGTCATCCATCACTGGTCCGCCGCTACCACACGTCGTCCGCCGAGGACGGACCGGCATCAGGGACAGCGGGGACGGGCACGTTCACCACCGGGGAGGCGGCGTCCGCGGCCTGGCTGGCCGGCGAAGAGGCCGACTTGAGCACGGCGGTGGAGACCCACTTGATGTAGTTGACCAGGGATTCGGAGTTGTTGGCCTGGAGAGGCTTCAGCTCGGGATGGCCGATGAACTTTTGCAGCACATCATGATCGGCGTCCTCGCCGATGGCGATCGCGATGCGGACGGCCTTCTTCCCCCACGCCTGGTCCATGAGCGCCTCGAGGCCGCCCTCAAAATCATCGGTGGGCTGGCCGTCGGAGATCAGCACCAGGACGGGCGGCAGAGCGCGATTGGTCATGGGCGGTATCTTGAGTTGATCCGCAACCATGGAAAGGGCTTTGCCCATGTCGGTGACTCCGTCGGCACTCAGGTCCGCCCACTCGAAATCTGCGGCAGGCGTAGGCTGCGACACGTGCCATTGCGCGCCGCTGGAGAACTTGATCGCGCGTACCAGGACTTTTGCGTTCGGGTTCTCGTCGGCGACCTTGCGCATATCGGGGATCGCATTGCGGATGGCATAGTTGAGGGCCTGGATTTTGCCATCTACCCCCATGGAGCCAGAGCAGTCGGCAATCCAGATAAAATGCAATGGTCGCGTGGCCAGTTCACCGCCGGGTCGTTTCTTCATGTTCAGCACCTCCTGTGTTTTTCAAGCTGATTCCATCCCCAATTATAATCCAACGGCGGCACAGCACAAACGGCGGATATGTGCCAGCGCCTGAGTCACCCGCGCCTGGTTCTCCGGCCGGTTGAGCCACAGGCTGGCACCGCTGGGATGGGGAAGGGGAACGATCCAGCGCCCACCCTCGTCTTGCACGACCCCGCCCACGACTTCGGCCAGCCGCACCCGCCCCAGGAAGCGGCGCACGGCCAGTCCCCCCACGGGGATGATGAGGTTCGGGTGTACCAGCGCCAATTCGCGCTCCAGGTAGGAAGCGCACAGCTTTTGTTCGGCCCGCGTGGGCACCCGATCCCCCTTGCCACCGGAACCCTTGCCGGGGTAGCACTTGGTGACGGCGGTCATGTACTGCGTGGTGCGGAACTCGGTCTCCTCCCAGCCGGCCTGGGCCAGCCAGCGAAAGAGCCGGCGCCCGGAGGAACCGTTGAAGGGACGCCCGGCCTGCGTCTCTGTGATACCAGGGGCCTGCCCCACGATCATCACGGTAGCGGTGGCCAGGCCGGAGAACACAGCGCCCGGGGTAATGGGGTACCCCGCCTCCAGGCAGTGGCGGCAGGCCCGCATCTGGGTATGTAGCGCAGCCAGTTCTTGGTTTAGATTCTCCACGGTGAATTCACTCAACGGTCACACTCTGCACAAGTCTCATAAAGCACCTCACCAACCTGGGATATGGCACATCTCCAGCCTCTATTGTAGCATGGAGTAGGCCCGATGAGAATCTCCATCCATTAGGTGCCAGGCACTTGGAGCCATTTTGAGGCAAGAGATGGCTTTGAAAAACAGCCATTTTAGGTCTCCAATTGGCCAAAGTGCCTGGCACCTGGACTTGCTCCCACTGAAGTGCACTCCGGAGGGCGCATGATTTGACAGAGGGGTTTGTAAGGTTTATAATCATTATAAGGTTTAATGACTATTCCGAGGAAGGGAATACCCGATGGAAAAAAGCATCGGCGCGACCGATCTGCGACAGCGATTGACCGATGTCCTGCAAGCCGTGAGAGAGCAGCGGGAGATCTATGTGGTCGAGACCTTTGGGCGGCCCCAGGCGGCTATCATCAACCTGGACGAGTACCGGCAGTTTCAGCGTTTCCGGGAGGAGCGGGAAGCGTTCTTTGAATGGCTGGAGGCTGCCGCAGCCCGCAACGCCGAACGCAACGTGGGCTTGAGCGACGAGGAGGTGCTGGACATCATCGAGCGCGCCCGCGAACAAGTCACTGGCGCTGCAGGGTAAGCCGTGCTACGCGTCGTCGTCGACACCAGTTCGCTGGTCAGTTACGTGCTGACGCAGGGGGACCTGATGCGGCGGGTCGTGGCGCATTGGCGGGCCGGCACGTTCACGCTGCTTTCATCCCCGGCCACGCGGGCCGAACTGGCCGGCGTGCTGTCCCGGCCAGCCATCCGGCAGTTGGCGGTGGCTCCGCTGGAGGAGCTGGCACGGGGGATGGAGCGCTTCTCGGTGCACGTGCCGGGGAGCTTGAACCTCTCTGGTGCTTGCCGGGACCCCAAAGACGACAAATTCCTGGCCTGCGCGGTGGAAGGGAAAGCCCACTACCTGGTGAGCAGCGATCGGGACCTGTTGGACATGCGCCACTACCGGGACGTGGCCATCGTCAACCCAGGTCAGTTCCTGCTGGCGCTGGAGTTATACCCGATGGAGGCTGCGGCAATGGCCTCCCGCTTCAGCCGTGACGTGCTCGTGGGTATCCAGGCCGGCGTGCCTCTGGAGCCGGGGACGGCGGTGCGCGTGGCGGAGGCGAGAGGAGTGGAGGGAAGGGATAGCAAAGCGGGCGGGCGGCAGTAGGCCGCACTAAAGTGCCGCATCACTCCAGCCCGGCCTGCGCCCGCTTGACCCGCACGGTGTGCCAGCAGGCACTGCCCACACGGACAGGGCCTGCTGGCGCGCTGGCAGGCAGCGCCACCGGCTGTGTGGATCTCCCTCAGTCGTGATTAGGCGATATTGGATGTCGGCAGGTCGCTAGCGCCCGCTGAACAGCGAGCCCAACGCACCCAGGCCGACTGCGCCAACTCCAAACACGAGGCCGACGACCAGGCTGATGGCAAAGACAATCACCCACCCGATGATGACGGTGAGAACGGCCTTCGTCGTGTCAAAGTCCAGCGCCTCGCGCACGGCGATCACGCCGGCAACCAGCGCCCAGATGGCGCCGACGATACCAGCCAGGCCCCCGACACACGGGATGAAACCGAGAACCCCCAGCACGCGCGGCCCGCTGGCGTACCCCAGCACGCGCAACAGTTCGCCCGCGTCCGCCGTCCCGCCGAAGAGATTGGTGCCGACGAAGTAGGTGACGTAGGCCCAGATGTAGTAGCTGACCACACCCAGGACCACGCCGACGACCAGCGCGAGCAGTGCTGCTCCGATGTCCCCGTTAAACACGCCCTGCAGGAAGCCCCCGATGCCGCTGAGGACTGAGACCAGGATCACGACGATCAGGGCCTCCTGGTTCAAACTGGTGTCCGCCTCCACTTCTTCGTAGAGGTTGACGTCGAGCATGGCTGCACGCGTCACACGATTGAACATCTTGGCCAAGTCCATCTCTTGCCTCCTTACGCGAATCTATCGAGAGTTGGGTCAAGTAGAACCAGTCTCGTATGGTATAACACGCCGGCACAGGTCTGGTTGCGCGATCCCTAAGTCCAACGCGTGTGGTTTCTCATCCGCCCGGCTGCTCAACCGCGTCCCCTGGATCGGCAGGCGTGTAGACCTCGCAGAAAAAGCCCCGCAGCGGCGCTGCGGCACCGCAGCTTTCCCGGCCATCGAGCAACTCCTCGCCAAAATGGATGCGGATGGTGGATTCCCTGTCCGGGCAGTTCGGGTCATACAGGTAGATCGTGCGCTGGGCCCCATCCCCCTCGTCGTAGCCGATCGCCAGAACCTGGTGGTTGTCATAGACGTTCCTGGCATCGCGCACCAGCCCGATGGGAACCGGTTGGCCGGCGTCCACGGAGGTTTTCAACTTTTGCCACTCCTTCTTCGACCGGGCCAGGAGCCAGGCGGGTCCTCCCTCGAACAGCCAGGCTGGGGGGACATAGTTCAGGCAGATCAGCCAAGCCATGAACCGGGCCCCATCGCTGAATATGCTGGCCATCTGGCGCTTCCAGATGTAACCGTGCAGGCGCGTTCCAGGAGCGGGTTGATCGTTGGCCCCCTGATTCCGGGGGACGGGGCGGTTGGCGCTGTATAAGTCGAGCGCGGCAAAACACATCCCCCCACACAGGCCATAGTGCGGGGCGAGGTGGCTTTCCAACTGTTTGCGCAGCGCCAGGACGCAGAGCGGGACGAGGATCGCTCCAATCAGCCCAAGCACAACCGCCCCAGGGATGAAAAACGGGACGAGGAGAGCCCCCAGCAGCCCGAACACAACTGCCCCCAGGACGCCACCCCAGAGGAGGTAGCGAGCAAAGATCTTGCGCAGATGCTGTTGTTCCGCTTCGTCGAACTTGAAGGTGTTCGCAAACGCAAATCCGTGCATCCGAGGGTCAAACGTTGTCCGTGGCACGATTGCCTCCCAGCAAGCATTCCTCCGCCAGCACGGCCGCGCCCCACAGCGGTGCGTCGTCGCCGAGCGCAGCGGGCACCACGTCGACATGGACCTCCGGCAGGGCCGTCTCGCGGGCGACGCGGCGTATCACCTCCCAGAAGCGCTCGCCCGCCTTTGTCACGCCACCGCCGAGCACGAACCGCTGCGGGTTCACCAGGTTGGCCGCGTTGCCGATCCCCACGCCCAGCGCCCGCGCGGCCACCTGCAGCGCCTCCCAGGCCAGCTCGTCTCCCCGCGCCGCCGCCTGGCTCACCAGTTGGGCCGTGACCACCTGCGGGTCGTGCCCGGCCAGGTCGCGCAGGACCTGGCCCCGGCCGGGCTGTGCCTTCAGCCACTGGCGGGCCCGTTGCGCGATGTACGGCCCGGAGGCCAATCGCTCCACGCAGCCGCGCTTGCCGCACACACAGACCGGGCCACCAGGGTCCACGACGGTGTGCCCGATCTCGCCGGACATCCCGTTGGCGCCGCGCCAGGGCCGCCCGTGGAGAATCCAGCCGCCGCCAACGCCGGTGCTGACCGTGACGTAGAGCAGGCTGTCGTACCCGCGACCGGCCCCGAAGCGATGTTCGCCCAGCGCGGCGACGTTCGCGTCGTTGTCCACGCTGGCGGGCGCGCCGAACTCTGCCTCCAGCATCTCGCGCAGCGGGAGGTCTTCCCAGCCAGGCACGTGAGGCGAGAGACGCACCGTGCCGGTCACAGCATCCACCGGTCCGCCAAAGCTCACACCGACGGCGGCCGGCCGTTCGCCAGACAGCAGGTCCCAGGCGAGCGCGCGCATCGTCTCCACGTCGGCTTCCGCGTCGGCGTGAGGAGACGAGAGAACACGCCGGTGCGCTCGCCAGTGCCGCTCGCCACGCACCACCACGGCGGCGGTGTGCTTGGTCCCCCCAAAGTCAAGCGCCAGGAGGAGTCCTGTCATGTCGAAAGCGGGCACTATCTGCATGAGACGCCGCCGAGACGAGGGCTTGAGCGTCGTATGCCGTAGGCTGGGCTATAGCACCTCTGTGACCTCACCGGTCACTGTAAAGGACCCGAGCAACACGGCGGTTCCCTCGCCAGTAACGTCCTCCGGTGTTGGCTGGCGCCCACCGATGGCAACCTGGAACTCGCCAGGCTCAACCACCCGCCGCCCCGCATCGTCGATGATCGACAGTTGGCGGGGCGACAGGGTAAACGTGACCGTTTTGACTTCACCAGGTGCCAGGTGGACCCGTTCGAACCCCTGCAATCCCCGGATTGGCACCGGGACCGAAGCAGCGACGTCGGTCACGTACAACTGCACCACCTCGTCGCCGGCCCGGTCGCCCGTGTTCTGCACGTCGGCGCTGAGGGTGAGCGTCTCGTCCGGCGCGATCGTCTCCGCACTCAATCGCAGGTCACTGTACGCGAAGGTGGTGTAGCTCAGTCCGTATCCGAACGGGAACAGCGGCTCCCCCCGGAAGTAGCGATAGGTCCGGCCCTCCATGCGGTAGTCCTCAAAGGGTGGCAGATCGTCTACCGACCTGTAGAACGTGACGGGCAGCCGCCCGCCGGGATTGGCGTCGCCGAACAGCACATCGGCGATGCTGTCCCCACCGGCCTGCCCGGGGTACCAGGCCTCCACGATAGCGGGGACGTGCTCCGCCGCCCAGTTCACGGCCAGGGCGCTGCCGCTCAACAGCACCAGCACGATCGGCTTGCCCAGCGCGTGGATGCGCCGCAGCAGTTCCTCCTGCGGACGAGGCAACCTGATATCGGTCCGGTCGCCGCCGGCGAAGCCCGCAACCGTGACCGGCATCTCCTCGCCCTCCAGCGCCGGAGAGAGGCCCATAACCAGGACCACCACCTCCGCTTTTTGGGCCGCCTCGATCGCCCTGGTGAGGTGATCGGTGCCGGGGACGGACCACAGGAGTTGCACCTGTGGGTCAGAACCCCGGTTCACGTAATCCAACTGGAGGTCGTAGAAGCGGCCGGCCTCCAGTTCAACCTCTTGGGTCTGGATGATCGGGTGATGGACCCCTCGATACTGCACCACGGGCTCGCCGTCCAGCGTGAGGGTGTAGCCGCTGAGACCGCTGGCGCCGAGCTTGTACGTGCCGGTCACAGGTGGCACGAGCGACCCGGTCCAGCGCACCGCAAACCGTCCTGCCATGCACCTGGCTCGTTTCAAGGGCGAAGCGCCTTCCCACGCAAAGTCCACGCGCGGGTCGACCCGGGTAAACACGGGCTCTCCCTCAAACTCTAGGTTATCATAGTAGGCTGCGCTCAGGCCGGTCTGCGCGGATGCGCGACATCCGCCCGCGTTGGCGTCTGCCGGGCGCAGGCAGATGGGCGGGACCACGACAAGCGGGGGCACGCCCTCGGCGATCTCGCAGCCCTGCGCGTAGTACAGCCTGGTGGAGGGGGAGAGCTTTTTGCGGATGCCTTCCAGCGGTGTGACGGCCCCGGAGGGGGTGCCGTTGTAGTTGCCGAGCAGCACCTGGAGGTCATCGGCGTTGGGACCGATGACGGCGACCGATTCAAGATCCTTGCGCAGCGGCAGCAAATCCCCCTCGTTCTTGAGCAGCACGATCGACTCCCGGGCGGCCCGCAGCGCCAGCGCCCGGTGCTCCGGAGAATCGTTCACCCGGTACGGGATCTGGGCGTAGGGCACCCGCTCGGGCGGATCGAACATCCCCAGCCGGAACCGGGCCGTGAAGAGCCGCTTGACGGCCTGGTCAATCGTATCCTCGGAGATCAGATCTTTTTCCACCGCTTCGAGCAGGGCCGGGTACGTCGCGCCGCAGTTGAGGTCGCAGCCGGCGTTCACGGCCAGGGCGGCAGCTTCTGCCGCCGTCCCCACCACCTTGTGATGCGCGTGGATGTCGCGGATGGCCCCGCAGTCGGAGACGACGTAGCCCTCGAACCCCGTGGGTCCGCCGAACCCCCACTCCTGCCGCAGGATCTGGTCCAGCAACGTCGGGCTGGCGCAGCAGGGCTCGCCGTTGGTGCGGTTGTAGGCGCCCATCACGGAGACGGCGTGGCCCTCCCGCACGCAGGCCTCGAAGGCGGGCAGGTAGGTCTCCCGCAGGTCCCGCTCGTCGGCCCGCGCGTCAAAGTGATGCCGGTCGGGCTCCGGGCCGCTGTGCACGGCATAGTGCTTGGGCGTCGCGACGAGCTTGAGGTAGCGCGGATCGTCCCCCTGGAGCCCCTTCACAAACACCACGCCCATGCGGGCGGTGAGATAGGGGGCCTCGCCGTAGGTCTCCTGCCCCCGCCCCCACCGTGGATCCCGAAAGATGTTCACGTTCGGCGACCAGAAGGTCAGCCCGGTGTAGATGTCCCGGACGTCCTGCCGGAGCGCTTCGTGGTGCTTGGCCCGGGCCTCGTCGGAGATGGCCGTCGCGACCTGGTGCATCAGATCGGTGTTCCAGGTGGCGGCCAGGCCGATCGCCTGGGGAAAGACGGTGGCCACGCCTGCCCGTCCGACGCCGTGCAGACACTCGTTCCACCAGTTGTACGCCGGGACGCCCAGACGCTCGACCGCGGGCGCGTCGTACACCATCTGGGAGACCTTTTCCTCCAACGTCATCCTGGAGACCAGGCCATCCACGCGCGCCTCGACGGGCAACGTGGCGTCTCTGTACGCCGGGTTGGGATCAGAAGGCGATGTCGGTGTGCGTTCTGGATCAGATGTCACAGGCTCATACCTCTGAATTTGACTTGATGAACGCGATCAACTCGTCCACGTGCGTGTACGCCAGGCACGTGACGGTATCTGCAGCGCCATAGTAGATGGCGATGCGGCCCGTCGGCGCATCACACAGCGCGGCACAGGGGAACACGACGTTCGGCACGTCTCCCGCGCACTCGTACAGCTCCTGGGGCGAAAGGACGTACGGGGCCGTCCGGTACATCACCTTCCATGGCTCGTCGAGGTCCAACAAAGCCGCTCCGGCACTGTACACAAATCCATTGCACGACGTCAGCACGCCGTGATAGATCAGCAACCACCCTTCCGTCGTCTGGATCGGCGTCGGGCCGGCGCCGACCTTGGTGCTCTGCCACCCGCGTTTGGGCTCCATCACGAAGCGATGGTGTCCCCAATGGCACATGTCAGGGCTTTCGCTGTAGAACATGTCCCCCCACGGCGTGTGCCCCCGGTCGCTGGGGCGGCTGAGCATCGCGAATTTGCCGGCGATCTTTATCGGGAACAAGACGCCGTTCCGGTTGTAGGGCAGGAAGGCGTTTTCCACCTGATAATAGCTCTCAAAGTCGAACGTGTACCCCACGCCGATCGTCGGCCCGTGGTAGCCGTTGCACCACGTGATGTGATACCGATCCTCGATCCAGCAGACCCGTGGGTCATATCCATACATCCATTGCCCGATGTCGGGGTCATTCGAGATCCAATGGATCCGTTCGTCGCTGATCTCCCAGTGGACCCCGTCCCTGCTCCTCCCGCTGTGGAGTTGCATGTAGCGTCTCTTGTCGTCGCAGCGGAAAACGCCCGCAAATCCATCCTCAAACGGAACGACAGCGCTGTTAAAGATGCTGTTCGAGCTGGGGATCAAGTCGCGCGGGATGATGGGATTGCGGCTCGATCGCCACACCACGTCGCTGCAACCTGCGGATCTCCCTTCCCAGGGCACGTTGGGCAAGGCTGGCCCGATGATCGTCTGTTTCTTGCTGGTATCTCGCATGATAATGATATTCCTCCTGACAAATTGACAAGACCTGGTCCAGATGGGAGCCCTATGCTCGCCAAAGACGCCAACGAGTTGGCGCATCCATCCCCCTCTGCTCGCGTAGCTCCAGTTATTGTAGCATAGCTGCGTCGGCGGAACAAGCGTGCTATCTCCGCTCAGCCAGTTCCCGGATCAATCTCCGATACACCCGGTAGTTCTCATACGGCACGTACTTGCGCACGCGCCCGTCCACCATCGGCACGTAGCCGCCCTGCTCCAGCAGCGGCGGGACGACCCGCGTCACGGCCGCCTCGATCGCCGCCCGGTCCGCCTCCAGCACCCGCACGTCAATCCCGCCGATGAGCCGCAGATCCCGCCCGTACTCCCGCCGCGCCGCCGCATAGTCCAGGCCCGCCGGGCCGGTGTTGCCGATCCACAGCGCGTTGATCCCCGCCTCCAGCACGACCGGGATCAGCTCCTGCACGTGGCCGTGGCTGTCAAAGATGCACACCTGCACGCCGTGAGCGGCCAGCAGGTCGCACAGCCGCCGGTAGAGCGGCTGCACGAAGCGGCGGAAGACGCCGGGACCGACGACCGGCGCCGTGTTGGACGCGATCGGCTCGTCAAAGATGGCATAGTCAAACTGCACCGCCGCCAGCGCGGGAGTGAGCACCTCGACCAGGAAGTCGGCCAGGAAGGCCGTCATCCCGGCGAGCGTCTCCGGCGCGTCGGCGATCATGTACAGCAGGTCGGTCAGGCTCTCCCAGTCCCCGACCACCAGCGATTGAAAGAACCCCCGGCAGACCCGAATGCCCAGGGGGTGGTCGCGGGCTGCCCAGCGGCGGACGTGGTGGGTCCAGTCGCGCGGGTAACGGCGCGGGCGCGTGGGATCGTACGCCCGCATCCAGCGTTCGACGTCGGCCCGCGTCTGCAGGCGGCCGGTAAAGTCCGGGCGCGGGTAGATGTCGAGTTGGACCTCCTCGCGCACGCCCAGGACCTCCCAGCGGTCCAGGTCGAACACCTCAGACACCGTCCGGCCACGGGGAAAGCCCTCCTGGTACCAGCGGTCCAGCGTCTCCTGCCGGACCGTCTGATCCACGTAGGGCACGTGGTCGGGCGCGCCGTAACGCATCGTCTCCAGGAAGCGCTGCCGGGCGTCCATCATCTGTGTATGCTCCTGCGGCTTTCAGCCGTCGCGCTCCACTTCCGTGCCGCTGGGGTCTTCCTCCCCGGGGAGAAGCGTGAACTCCCAGACACACCAGTACGCCTCGGGGTGGGGGTCGGGCGGACAGGCGATGCAGCGGGTGCGGAAGCGGGGGTCAATCGTGGTGGCGAAATTGGCATATTCCACCAACCCCACCGGTTTACAGGGAAAGTCCGGCAGCCCCTTGCGCTTGCGCGCGGCCTGCACCCGACAGTCGTTCATCCGAAAGACGATCGTGCGCTCGTCCACGTCGATCGCCTCCTGCACGTTGAGGTGGGCGTAGAGACGGTATTGCAGGGCCTTTTTCAGCGCCGGGATGCCGCCGCCAGGTTCGATCCCCAGGCGACGCATGATGCGCCTGGCCTCGACGACGGTGAACCTTTCCCAGGCGGCCCGATCCAGCTCGATCGCCGTCTCCATGCCGAATCTCTCCTCGGCCGCCAGGAACCACAGCCCGTCGTGAGCCAGCCAGTTCTTGGCGGCGTCCTCCAGCAGGTCGATCAACTCCTCCTGGGAAAGTTGGCGCAGCAGGTCTCGGTTGGACATGGTGCCTGCCTCATTCCGCGAGATTCTGCAGGTGGCTGGTGTCGTTCAACAGGACGACGGTGCAGGTGCCATCCTCGTCCACGTCGAAGACGTTCACCGCGCAGGTGTCCTGCCCCAGCCGCCAGAAGTGATCGTTGCCCAACCCCAGCACAGCGCAGAGCAGCACACGGTTGGCGACGGTGTGCGAGACCAACGCGATTGTTTGCCCCGGGTGGCGGGCGACTACCTCGTCCAGCGCGGCCACGAGCCGGCTGCGCACGTCGTCCAGCCCCTCCCCGCCGGGGAAGTACACGTACTGGGGGGCCTGCCACCAGGTCCACCAGAGCTCGGGATACTGTCGCTCCATATCGGTGGCCAGTTGCCCCTGCCACTCGCCAAAGTCGATGTCCATCAGCCCTGCCAGCGGTTGGGCGGTCAGTCCCTGGGCGCGGGCGACGGCCGCGGCGGTCTGTATCGCGCGCCGCATCGGGCTGGCGTAGACCGCGACGACCGGCCAGCGGGCGGCCACGTACCGCCCGGTCGCCTCCGCCTGCTCGAGTCCGAATGCATCCAATTCGACGTCGGCCCGGCCCCGGAAGCGCGCTTCCCGGTTCCAGACCGTCTGTCCGTGGCGTATCAGCACAATACGTGTCATGGTGTCTTCTCCTATGGTAGTCTTCACTCCTAACCCAGAACGACCTCGCGCAGATCGATCCGGCTAGCATCGGCCGTGCCCAACCCCAGCGCCTGGGCGGTGCCGAGGTGGCGAGCGCCCTCGATCAGAGAACTTGTGTCGAGGCCGAGGGCCTGGCGGTGACGCACCAGGATGTCGCGCCCGACGGTGTCGAGCGCCACGGGGTCGAAGGAGAGCAGCAGCGCGTTCTCCCGCTCGGGCTGGTTCCAGTTCCAAGGGCTGACGTTGAGCGCGGCGCCGACGATGAGGCGCGTCTTGTCGCGCACGTTCGGCTGAGCGTTGAGCTCGGCGATGGCCGGATCGCACCAGTTGCCGTGCAGCGAACCAGGCCGGTTCACCGAACCATAGTGGTTCTTCAGCGAGACGCTCACCCCCGCGCTGCCGTGCTGCTTGGGGATGGGGACGTTGACGATGGCGTCGCTGGCGTCGAACTCCTGGTAGAAGCGGACGCTGGCCTGGGTCAGCACGGCCTCCGCTCCGTCGCCCCGCGCACCGTGGCACTGCACGCCTGGCCCGCCCTCGTTGAGCGTGTAGCCAGCCGCGGCCAGCTCGGCGTCGGTGCGGTCAAAGATGAGGATGTTTTCGGCCGGGAGCCCGGCGTCTTGCAGCCGCCGGGCCACGGCGTAGGCGACGGCGGGTTGGGTCGGGCCGCCGTAGGAGATGCAGTTGACCTTGAGCAGCACCCGCTCGCCTGGGTCGAAGAGCGTGCACCACACGGCTGGCACGCCGGCCACGCCGGTCAGCGTGCTGATGCCAGCGTCGAGCATCTGGAGCACGATCGCCATGTCGGGCGTGCCATCCGCCATCCACACGCCGCTGTGGCGCACGACGACGACGCGGCTGGTGGGGGTGGCAGGCCAGTGGGCCACGATCGTGGGCCGGCTCAGCGCGGGCGCAGGCTCAGGGGTGGGGGACGGTGGTTGGGTGGGGGTAGACTGCACAGGGGTATAGGTGGGCGGGACGGGGCTCGGGCTTGGCGTCGGAGGTAGGGGAGAGGGAGAAGGAGGGAAGGGAGGGGAGAGAGACGGAGACGGAGACGCCTCCGTCACGGACGTGGGTGAGGGTGCGGCAGTGGGAACGGCGGCGCGACGGCATCCGGCCAGCCAGGCGGCCAGCGCCCCCAGGCCCAGTCCGAGGAAGATGCGACGCGAGACCGGCCATGCCTGGCGCGCTCTTTTCCCCGGACACTCTGGACGCTTGGACGACATCGTGGCTCTCCTCCTGCGGTGCGCCCGGCTATTCTACCACGTCCGCCTGGAGGCGCAACGAGTTCCATGCCCTGGTTGACTGACCTGCAGCCCCCGCGCCACGGGTATAGTCCTGTACCTCGAGATAGATCACCTTCGGCTCGAAATCCGCCGTCACGAAGGCGTAATAGTCCTGGTAGCTGCGGGTCGGGGCGGGGTAGCGGAAGGCCCACATCGCGACGCACGCGCACCACGGCCAGTTCTGGCGGGCCCACTCGTACGCGCCGATCGTGTACTCGATGCGCTGCCCGGGGCGGACGGCGCGGGCCCAGCGCGGGTGGTCGTTCCATCCCGCCTCGGTCACATAGACCGGCTTGTCGCCATCTCCGTGGGCGACCATGATCTCGCGCAGCAGTTCGACGCGGCGGAAGTTGATCGCGTCGGGGGCGGGGGGCTCCTCTGGGGGAAACGCCAGCCCGTAGGCGTGGACGGCGAGCGCGTCAAAGGTGGACGCAGCACCGGCCTCGTACATCCGCCGCAGGTAGGCCAGGTCGCTCAGGCCGGCCGCGCTCCCCTCCGGCTCCAGCGTCGGGGCCAGCGCGCCGGCCAGCACGACGACGTCGGGGTTGGCGGCGTGCGCGCGCGGGTAGACCGTTCGCAGCAGATCGACGTATCCCTCGGGGTCGACCGGCCGGTAGCCCCACTCGAAACTGAGATTCGGCTCGTTCCAGATGATGACGTGGCTCACGCGCCCCCGGTAGCGCGCGACGAAGGTGGCCACAAAGTCGGCAAAGTCATCGTAATGTTCGGCGTTCAGGGTGGTGAGCGTCGTCTCCTGCTCGTCCGGGTCGGGGCGCGCCCAACCCGGCACCCAGCCCAGCCGGGCGATCACGGTCAGCCCCTGGTTCACCGCGTGTTCGACCACCACGTCGCTGTGGCCCCAGGTGAACTCTCCCTCTGCGGGCTCGACGTAGGGCCAGGGAAAGTACTCGACGACCCAGGGCGCTCCCATCTCGCGCACCATCTGCAGTGTGCGCTGGATCTTCCACTCATCCACCTCGTCGGTGAGGCGGGTGTGGACGCCGACGATGGGGTTCGTGGTGACGACCTGCTGGGACGGGCCAAGGACGACGAGGACGCGGGGCGGGCGGATGGCCCACAGGATGAAGAGCGCCAGCGCTACCCGGACCAGGTGGGCCGGCCGGACGCGGCGCAGCGTGGCGGATGCCGCCTGCCTTACGGAGGCCGCCACCGCTGCCCGCGTGCGTGAGATCCAGTCCATCGCCGTGTCCCTGGTAGGGCCTGTCCGGGGGATAAACAAAAGGGGAAGCAACGCTTCCCCCGACGAGACATCCTGGCTCCTCGGGTAGGACTCGAACCTACAACCAACCGGTTAACAGCCGGCCGCTCTGCCAGTTGAGCTACCGAGGAACATCTGCGGGCGATATTATACCTCTGAGCGGCGAAATCGTCAAATTCAGGGTGCCACACTTCACGCCTTGCCAGCGACACCGGGGATGGCTATAATGACGATGATCCGAGGTGACGCATGAAAACTGAACGAGCCATCGACAAACGTGCACTCATCCACCAGATCCGCCGGGCGTACGGGCTTGACGTCGCGCGCCTCACCTTCGTCCCCAAGGGCGAGGTGAGCTATTCCTACGTGGCCGATTGTGCCGGCGGTGACCGTTACTTTCTCAAGTGCCTGGACGCATCGCGGCTGGGAAAGATCAGCGCCAGCCAGTTGGATTTCTACCTGCCCCTGACCTGGAACCTGTATTCGAAAGGGCTGTTTCGCAACCTACCGGTCCCGGTCAGGACTCGAACCGGCGGATTTTACACGTACTTCGACGGTCTGCCACTCGTCCTGTTCCATTTCATCGCGGGCAGGACGCTCGACGACGAGCATCCCCTGTCGGACACGACGCTGGTGGCGCTGGCCCGGTCGGTCGCCACCATCCACAAGAGCACGCCCGAGATTGGCGTAGAAAACCCCTGTGTGGAGCGCTTCGACATCCCGTTTGAAGACGACTTGCTGAACGGACTGGACGAACTGAAGCGTGTCACACGACGGGATCGCTGGAGCAAGCGGGCGTTGCGAGACCTTCTCCTGCCACGGAAGGACGAAATACTGGGCTACCTGGATCATCTTCGGGAACTTCAAAGTGTAGCAAGAACCATGCGCAAAGACCAGGTCCTGTGCCACACGGACCTGTGGGGCGGCAACTTGATCCAGGGTGACGATGGGAGTCTGTACATCCTGGACTGGGAGGGGGCTGTGCTCGCCCCGCCGGAGCACGACCTGTACCCGTTCACCGGGGAGCGGTTCGGTGTCTTTCTCGCCACCTATGAGCGCGAGTTCAGGCCGGTCAGCCTGGATGGAGACATCGTTCGTTTCTACCTCTACCGGCGCAACCTCGAGGACCTGACCGACTGGGTTTTCCGCATCCTGTATGAGAACACGAATGAGGAGCAGGACAGGAACGATCTCAGGGGAATCGTCGAGGACTGCATGTCTGGCTGGCCCTACCTGGAGGATGGAATCAGCGAGGTTCTGGATGCTCCCGCTTGACAAACGCCTGGAGCCGAGTAGACTGGAAGCCTCCTCACCTCAGTGGAGTAACCTTTTCATCAGGAGTTCGGCAATGTATCCCGTCGCTTTCCACATCGGCTCGCTGGTCGTATATTGGCACGGGGTGACGCTGGTGCTTGCTTACGTGGCAGGGGAGCTACTGGTGCCCTGGCTCGCCAGGCGGGAGAAGATGAAACTGGGCCGGGTCTTTCTCTGGGTGGTGTTCCTGCTGTTGGGCGGGGTCGTGGGAGCCCGTCTGGCTGGCCTGCCTGTTGGAGCGGATCACACCACGCCAGATGCGAGTACATTTGGTGGAGGAGTACGTCGTGGTACGATTAAATTGTGATGATGGTGCAACGCTGCCATGTTCGGCGACCTGTTGACCCTCGCGCAATTCTATGCTATACTGAAACTATTCCGTGAACAGCGCGTAACAAGCATTTCATGGCTCACAGAGCCCAAAGTGGTTGGCTAAAGCACCAAGAATGTCCTGGCGGTAAATGTTGATTACCACGAAGCCCACCTACCGTCGAGGTATGGTGGGCTTCTTGTTCTGGCCATGCTGAGGGAAAAAGTGCAAGGGAAAGGAGGTGTATTTGAACCAAGCGTCGCTCAACTCTCGTGAGCATTTCTGAAATCAGGCTCCACAGCAGTCACTACAGACAAGAGAAAGGAAAGGGAGAAAACTACTATGAAGACGAAGAATCTTTGGAAGCACATCAGCATAGTCATCGTCGTCCTGTCGCTGTTCGTGGCGGTTGGCACTGCGCTGGGGCAAGAGCCAGAGCCGCCTCTGTCAGGGCCAGAGGAAGAAGAAGATGTCGGAACAGAGGCCGAGATCAGTATCATGGCTTATCCCGCCAGGACGATGAATTACCAGGGCTATCTGACCGACGGCAGCGGCAACCCTTTGGACGGCGAATACGATATGGTATTTAGCCTGTGGAACACAGAGGCTCTGGGCACTGGTGCCAAGAAATGGGGGGACGAAACTCACAACGACGTGCCCGTTTCCAACGGGCTCTTCAGCGTGGCTTTGGGCGAGATCGTGCCACTGGATCCCGTCAATGATTTCAATGAGCAAGTGTACCTGGAGATCACCGTCAATACCACCACCTTGCCCCGACAGATGCTGCGAGCTGTGCCTTACGCCATGGCCATGCCTGCTGGTGCTGTGGTTCGGGGTGCAACAGACTCGCTGGGGGATTACGCTCTTCGCGTGGAAAACAAAAATGGGCGCGGCATTTTCGCCGATGGTAGCGCCGACGCTACCTACAGCCTCTACAGCGCTGATGTTACCTACTCGGACGAAGGGTATGCCGGGCCGGACACCTACGTCTTCGTGCCAACCCTGAACGCCATCCTGCCCTACAACCCCACTGGCGAACACCTTGCGCCGCAGAACGGCAACTATATGCGAGTCGATGCAGACAGCGCCGGGACCGCATCTGTTTATGTACCGATACAGATCGAACAACCCTATGGCCGGGACTACCTCCTTAGAAGCGCCAGGATCTACTACAAGGCAAATGAAGCCAGCATTACCTGGGCAGGGATCATGGGCATAAATCTTACTAACGGAACTCAGCCCACGATCGGCAGTGATAGCTCCACTCACTCAAGCGCCACGTTTGGATACTTTGACATCCAAGCTACCAACAACTACACCGTAACCACTACTATGGCCCCCACCAGTATCTGGCTTTCCATTTCCATGGACGGCAGCTTTGGCTATGTCGAGCTGTACGGGGTCAGGCTGCGACTGGACAGCACCTACTAGAGTCGAGGAGAAACGACATGGCGAAAAAGAGATTCATAGTACTGCCCATCCTGCTGGTCTGTGGCCTGTTCCTCGTAGGGAGTGTGCTGGCTTCCAACGGTGTGGCTATCGAGCGCAGCGTGATCGGCGGTGGCGGCGAGGAGGTGACGGATGGCAGCCTTTACATCCTCGTCGGTACTCTGGGTGAGCCCGTCGCCAGCGCCATCGTACGGGATACCGACTATGGCCTCGGCTCCGGGTTCTGGTGGTTCGGCGGCGAGTCCGCAATCTACCTCCCCCTCGTCCTGAGAAACTACTCGTAGCCCAGACGAACAGGCAAGGCACACAAATCGCAGACCCCCGGCTCTTCGGAGAAGCCGGGGGTCTGGCGTTGGGGCGATTCGCTTCGTCTGCCCCTCAGCTCGCTGCCGTCCCCGCCACCTTGGCCCAATCCGCCAGGAAACGCTCCAGCCCCGCATCGGTGAAGGGGCTGCGGATCATCTTCTGCAGCACGGAGAAGGGCATGGTGATGATGTCGGCCCCGGCCAGTAGCGCGTCCACGACGTGCGCCGTGTGGCGGATGCTCGCGGCCAGCACCTGGCAGTCAAAGCCATAGTTGTCGAAAATCGCGCGCGCCTGCCGCACCACCTCCATCCCATCCAGTCCCGCGTCGTCCATCCGTCCGACGAAGACGGAGGCGAAACTGGCCCCCGCCCGGGCCACCAGGTACGCCTGCGCCGGGGAAAAGATCAGCGTGGCGTTGATGCGCCCGTTGGGCCAGGAGGAGATCTCTTTCATCGCCTTCAGCCCCTCGACGGTCGTCGGGATCTTGACGTAGACGTGCTCCGACCAGGCGAGGATCTCCCGTGCCTCCTCGATCATCCCGGCGGCGGCGGTGCTGACCACCTCGGCACTCACCGGCCCGTGCACCATCTCCACGATCTTCTGCGTGTTCGCCCTGAGGTCGGCCGTGCCGGCGCGCATCATCAGCGTGGGGTTGGTCGTCACGCCGTCGAGGACGCCCCAACTCACCGCCTCGCGGATCTCGTCCAGCTTTGCCGTGTCCAAAAAGATTTTCGCCATCGCGTGCCTCCGGTGGGATTCGGTGGGTGAATGGTGCACAGTGTATCACAGGTTGGCGTGGGGACAAGCGGGACGGATGGAAAATGGAGGATGGAGAATGGAAGATGGAGAATGGAGAATGGAGAATAGAGAATAGGGGATGGAGAATGGAGAATAGGGGATGGAGAATGGAGAATAGGGGATGGAGAATGGAGAATAGAGAATAGAGATTGGAGTTTGGTATTGCAGATTGGTGGGAGAGCAAGTATAATGACCAGTGAAAATGACCAATGACCAGTGAAAATGACCAATGACCAGTGAAAATGACCAATGTCCAATGTCCAATGACCAAGGCGGAGAGGATACAGGGAGGGAGAGTGTGGAGATCATTCGAGCGGGGGTGGTGACGGTCAGCGACAAGGGATATGCGGGGGAGCGGGAGGATGCCAGCGGGCCGCTGCTGGCCGATCTGCTGCGCAAGATGGGCGCCGAGGTCGTCAGCCAGACGATCGTGCCCGACGAGCGTGGCTTGATCGAGCGCGCGCTCGTCGCGCTGGCCGACGAGGCGCACGTCGACCTGGTTTTGACGACCGGCGGCACCGGGCCAGCGCCCAGGGACGTCACGCCCGAGGCGACGCGGGCCGTCATCGAGCGGGAGGTGCCCGGGCTGGCCGAGGCACTGCGCTTCGAGGGATACCGCAAGACCCCCCTGGCGGTCATCTCGCGGGGCGTGGCGGGCATCCGGAGGCGGACACTCATCGTCAACCTGCCCGGCAGCCCCAGGGCGGTGCGCGAGGGGATGGAGACACTGGCCCCCATCCTGCCCCACGCGATCAAGATGCTCCGGGGCGTGCACACGGAGCACGAGCGGGAGGGTGCACATGCCTGACGAGCGCCGTCCGGTGTTGAGCGTCGAGGAGGCGCTGGACCACATCCTGGCGACGGTGGACGTCCTGGAGCCGGAGCGCGTGGGGCTCATGGAGGCAACCGGCCGCGTGCTAGCCGAAGCGGTGGCCGCCGACCGGGACATCCCCCCGCTGACCAACTCGGCGATGGACGGCTACGCCGTGCGGGGCAAGGACGTGGCGGGTGCGCAGGAAGGATCCCCGGTCCGGCTGCGGGTGGTGGGGGGGGTCGCCGCCGGGCGCGTGAGCCCGTTGCAGGTGGCGCCCGGGACGGCGGTGCGCATCATGACGGGCGCGCCGGTCCCGGCCGGGGCCGACACCGTCGTGCGCTTCGAGGACACGCGCCCCGACGGCGATTGGGTCGAGGTGCTGAAGGCAACCTCGACCGGCAAGAACGTCCGGCAGGCGGGCGAGGACGTGCGCGCCGGGCAGGTCGTGTTGGAGCCGGGCAAGGTGTTGCGCCCCCAGGAGATCGGCATGCTGGCGGCGGTCGGGCGCGTCGAGGTAGCGGTCGTGCGGCGGCCCCGGGTGGCGATCCTGGCCACCGGCGACGAGGTCGTGCCACCGGACCAGGTCCCCGGCCCTGGCCAGATCCGCGACGCCAATTCCTACGCCGTCGCCGCGCAGGTGCAGCAGTACGGTGGGGTGCCGCTTCTCCTCGGCGTGGCGCACGACCGGGAGGAACTGGTCCGGCGGGGGATGCGTGAGGCACTGGCCCAGCGGGCGGACCTGATCATCACCTCCGGCGGGGTCTCCGTCGGCGATTTCGACCTGGTCAAGCAGGTGCTGGCCGCCGAGGGGGAGATGCATTTCTGGTCGCTGAACATGAAGCCGGGACGGCCCCTGGCCTTTGGCGTTGTCAGTGGGGTGCCGCTCCTGGGGCTGCCCGGCAACCCGGTCGCCGCCACGATCAGCACCGACCTCTTTGCCCGCCCGGCGCTCCTAAAGATGCAGGGGTTCACCGACTGGTCGCGCCCGACGGTGCGGGCGCGCCTGGCCCAGCCCATCCGGCGCAAGGACGGCCGCCGCCACTACCTGCGGGTGCGGTTGCGCCAGACGGACGTGGGCTGCGAGGCGACGCTGACCGGCGACCAGGGCTCGGGCATCCTCAGCTCAATGGTCCAGGCCGACGGGCTGGCGATCATCCCGGAGGAGGCGGACCACCTGCACGCGGGGACAGAGGTAGAGGTGATTTTGCTGAATTAGGTGGACTTTAGCAAAGTGGTGACTGGGCCTTTTTCGCACATCTTCGATTGGGGTTGGAAGCCGAAACTTGTTTCGGTAGTTCGGCACCGGTATCGATTGCCCAAAGGTCTTGGTACTGGACGAACAGGCTGAAGAGCGATGAATCTCGATGGAGAGGACTATCCTGCCCGAATCGACGGCCCGGCCGGCGTGCTGTGGGAACCGTTGTGGCGGCTGCGCACGGAACTGCGGCCTTTCGAGCGCGCGCTGTTGGCCTGTGCACCCGTGCGCCGGCTTCACTTTGTGCATCACGGTGGCGGCGCCTATCTCGGCACGCAACACACACACAGCCGCCTACAACATACGCTGGGCGTCTTTGCGCTGATCGCGTACTTTTGCCCGGAGGACGATCTCTTGCGTGCAGCGGCGCTGCTGCACGACGTGGGCCACGCACCGTTCAGCCACGCCCTGGAGCGACTGGACGGCGTGGATCACCATCGCTGGACCGTCGACCGCATCCTCTCGGCACCAATTGCCGACATTCTGACCCAACACAAGCTGGCCCCACGAGCGGCGCTGGCCTGTATCCGCGGCGAACCGGCGAGCCCCTTGCGCAACGATGACGGCGTGCTGCACGCTGACCATCTCGACTCCTGGGTGCGCAGCGCACGAGCGGGAGGCATCTTGCCCCTGCCGGCTCCCGAACTGCTCGCCCGGCTGCGTCTGAGCGGGTCACGCCTCGATACAGACGTCGAGACAGCCGAGCTACTGGTCGACCTCATCGTCGCCGAAGCGCGCTTCCATTGCTCTGCGGCCAACCTGGGAATCAACACCATCCTGAGATACCTGGTGCAGCAGGCGCTCGACGCGGATGGGTTGGCTACGGACGCGCTCGCCACGATGACCGACGACGAGGTCGAGCGCATCCTGTTCGCCACGCCAGCCACGGCGAAGGAGGCGACCCGGCTGTGGTACCAGCCCGGTGCGATCGTCGTGCGCCGGCTCGGGGACGGGGATACGCGACCGCATGCCCACGTCGTGCAGGTGGATCACCTGTATCTAGCGATGCCTTTGACAGACGGGCGCGTCGTGACCCAGGTTTCCCCTCGGGCCGCTGCACTGGTGGCTGCTGCGCGACAGTTGCGCGGCACATACGCTGTGTACTGGGCATCCGCCCCACCTGCTGATTCAGGCCGATGAGTTGGCGGGCATCCCGGAAAGTGATAGGTCAGGAGGCAAGCTGCAGAAACATCCACGCAATACGTAATACGCAACACGAATCCTTGATCAGCAGATAGGGTATACATAACGATGAGCCTGGATCGTATTCTAGCCATAGACGTCGGCGCCGGCACGCAGGACGTCCTGCTGTGGGAGGCCGGCCAGCCGATGGAGAACAACGTCAAGCTGGTGCTCCCCTCGTGGACGACGATTTTGGCCCGGTGGGTCAAGCAGGCCACGCGGGAGGGGCGGCCGCTGTTCCTGACTGGCAACCTGATGGGCGGCGGGCCGGTCGTCAGCGCGATGAAGCGCCACATGCGGGCCGGGTACCCGGTCTACGTCACGCCGCGCGCGGCGCTCACCGTGCGCGACAACCTCGACCAGGTGCGCGAGCGGGGATACACGATCGTCGAGGAGCCGCCGCATCTGCCGGACCTGCTCACGCTGCGCACCCGCGACGTCGACCTGGACACGCTGGCGAGCGCGCTGGCCCCCTTCGGCGTGACCGTCCCCGAGACGGTTGCCGTCGCCGTGCAGGACCACGGCGAGTGCCTGGGGGGCTCCAATCGCAAGTTCCGGTTCCACCTGTGGCGCGAGTTCGTCGAGCGCGGCGGTCACATGCTCGACCTGGCCTACCGCGAGCCACCCCCGTGCTACACGCGCATGCGGGCGGTGCAGCGCGACGCGCCCGGCGCGGTACTGATGGACACCGGGCCAGCGGCGCTGTGGGGCATGCTCGAGGACGAGTGCGCCGCGGGCCACCAGGACGAGGGGTTCACCGCCGTCAACGTGGGCAACCAACACACGCTGAGCGTCCTCCTGCGGGGGGAGCGCATCCTGGGCCTGTTCGAGCACCACACGGTCCTGATGACGCCCGGCAAACTGGCGCGGCTGGTCGACCGGCTGCGCGCCGGGACACTGACGAACGAGGAGGTGTTCGACGACAACGGCCACGGTGCATTCATTGGTCCTGATTATGTTCCCGGCACGGGGTTCGACTTTGTCGCCGTGACCGGCCCGCAGCGACACCTGGCCGCCAACCTGGGCTATCACCTGGCAGCACCCTACGGCGACATGATGCTCACCGGGTGCTTTGGGCTGGTGACGGCCACCCGACGGATAATGACCAATGACCAATGACCAATGACCAATCTCCGATCCTGAAACGGGCGTTCCGCTTTCTGGCCCGGCTGGATGTAGCGGCCGTGCTCATCGTCGTGGTGGTGCTGCTGGCAGGGCTGGGCTCCTGCTTCCCGCAGGTCTCACCAGCGGTGGCTTCTGACCCTGAGCGAATGGCACGGTGGGAGGAGGGCGCGCGCGCCAGGTACGGGGGGCTCGCGGACGCGCTGGCCGCGGGTGGGGCCTTTGGCTGGTTTCGGTCGCCGGTCTTCCTGGTGGTGCTGGCGCTGCTGGCGGTCGTCACGCTGGTGTGCACGCTGGAACGCTGGCGGGGGGTGTGGCGGCGGGCACGATACCATCCGGTGCGCTGCTCCGACGTCGCGCTTGAGCGTGCGCCCCACACGGCCAGCCTGAACGCGTCGCCGGGGGTATACCTGCCGGAAGTCGTGCGCCAGGTTCTGGAAGAGAGGGGGTTCCGGGTAAGAACGACTGAAGTCGTTACTACGAACGGGACTACGAACGGGACTACGAACGGGACTACGAACGGGACTACGAACGGGACCACAAACGGGACTGTGAACGGCAGAGTGGTGTACCTGCGGGGCGACCGCAACCGGCTGGCCCCGCTGGCGACGCTGGTCACCCACCTGGCGGTGGTGCTCCTGCTGCTGGGGGCGGCGCTGACCGGCGGGTTCGGCTGGCGGGAGGAGGTCACGCTCGGGCCGGGCGAGACGGTCGAGGTCGGGCACGGGAGCGGGCTGGCGCTGCGCAACGAGGAGTTCGCCGTCGAGCGCTATCCCGACGGGAGCGTCGCGGGCTACGAGGCCGGAGTCGCCGTCGTCGCCGGGGGCCGGGATGCGGCGCGTGGCAGCATACGGGTGAACGAGCCTCTGCACTATAGAGGCGTCGGGCTGCTTCTCCAGGCCTACGGGGAGACGCCGGACGGGGCGAGCGTGACGCTGCTGGCGGTGCGCGACCCGGGCTACGGGTTGGCCGTCGTGGCGGGGTTCCTGCTGCTGTTCGGAATGACGGTGAGTTTCAACTTCCCCCATTGCTGCGTCCGCGCGCGCGTCGCGCCAGAGGGAACGGTGCGCCTGGCCGGGCGGGCCGACCGGCGCGCCTGCGACTTTTGGCGCGAGTTCGCGGCGCTGGTGGAGGAAATCCGGCGCGCGCTCGGGGGCGAAGGGGAGGGAACGGGTTAGTGCTGCAACAGGTAATCGACCGGGGAGGGTTGCCGTGCTGATCGCGCTGGCCTATGCGCTGCTGTGGGCCGCCGAGTTGGCGTACGTCGGGCACGTGGCGGCTGGCAGGCGCTGGGTTGGCCAGGTAGCGACAGGGACGACGGTCGTCAGTTGGGGCCTGGCGACGGCAGGGCTGGTCCAGCGCGGGCTGGCGGCCGGCCACTGGCCGTTGACCAACCGGTACGAGTTTGCGCTGTGCTTCGCCTGGGCCATCCTGGCCGTCTACCTATTGCTGGAGGCCAGTTGGCGCGCGGATGATGGATGTCCGCAGCGGCAGGCGGGGCCTTTTGTGCTGGCGGTCGCACTGGTCGTGGCGACCTACGCCGTCACCCGCCCGGCCGCCGACCGGGCGATCGCGCCACTCCTCCCGGCGCTGCGCTCAGTCTGGCTGCAGGTGCACGTCTTGACGACAATGGTCGGATACGCGGCGTTCGGCGTGGCCGCTGGGCTGGGCGTGATGCAGTTGGTGCACAGAGCAGGGGATGGCCGATGGTCCGCAGCGGAGGAGGTCGGGCGCACGATGGACCGGGCGATCGGGCTGGGCTTCCCCTGGCTGACGCTGGGCATCGTCACCGGCGCGATCTGGGCGCAGAACGCCTGGGGCCGGTACTGGGGCTGGGACCCCAAGGAGACCTGGGCGCTGGTCACGTGGCTGTGGTATCTGCTGATCCTGCACATGCGCCCGCTGCACCGCTGGCGCGGCCGGCGGCTGGCCGCGTTGGCCGTGGTTGGCTTCGGACTCGTGCTCTTCACCTTCGCCGGCGTCCCCTGGCTGGTGCGCACGGTGCGGCTGGAGAGTCTGCACGGATTCTGACGCGATCGTGACATCCTGGCGGGGCATGAGATCATTTGTGCCTAAAGTTGCATTTCGGGCCGTGAAACGTGAAACGTGATCCGGCGGCGCGCTCGTCTCTTGCGCTTCACGCAACACGCAATACGCATCACGCATCATGCATCACGCAATACGCATCACGCATCACGCATCACGCATCACGCATCACGGGTCTATTCCAAATCGTCCTACCAGATAGCACCGGGTTTTAGTGGAGGTGTACCATGAGCGGGGTAACCCGCCGACAGTTTCTGCTCGGGGCCGGGGCGGTGGCCGCCTGCGGGGTGGGGGCGGCCGCGGGCCTCTCCGGCAGCCGCTGGTGGGAGCAGCCTCCCGAGAGAGCGGGCGAGGCCGTGCCGGTCGAGCCCTCCGGCCCCTGGTCGATCGAGGCGCGCTACTACGCCTCCTTCTCGGGCGAGGGGGCGCTCGACTGCGCCGCCTGCCACGGCACGACCGAGGAGCCGTTGCCCGTCTCCTACTGCCACACCCCCCACAGCGGCACCTACGTCCAGTGTAACCTCTGTCCCCACCGCTGCGTGATCGCCGACCGCGAGCGGGGCCAATGCCGGGTGCGGGAGAACCGGGGCGGCCGGCTGTACTCGATGGTCTACGGCAACCCCTGTGCGGTGCACGTCGACCCGATCGAAAAGAAGCCCTTCTACCACTTTCTCCCCACCGCTACCGCCTTCTCGTTGGCGACCGCCGGATGTAATTTGCGCTGCCTCTACTGCCAGAACTGGTCCATCTCCCAGGTCCGGCCGGAGGACACCCAGAACGCCGACCTGCCGCCGGAGGCGGTCGTCCGCTACGCGCAGGAATACGGCGCTCCCGTGATCGCCTACACCTACTCCGAGCCGATCGTCTTTTACGAGTACATGCTCGCCACGGCCCACCTGGCGCGGGAGGTGGGCCTGCGCAACGTCGTCGTCTCGGCCGGGTTCATCAACCCGGAGCCCCTGCGGGAACTGTGCGAGGCCGTGGATGGGATCAAGATCGACCTGAAGGGGTACGACGAGGACTTTTACCGGGAGGTGTGCAGTGCCGAGTTGAAGCCGGTGCTGGAGTCGCTCCACACGATCTATGAGAGCGGCACCCACCTGGAGATCGTCAACCTGGTCGTGCCGACGCTGAACGACAGCCTGGACCAACTGCGCACGCTGGCCCGCTGGGTGGCGCGGGACCTGAGCCCGGACGTGCCCCTCCACTTTACCCGCTTCCAACCCCAGTACAAGCTGACCAACCTGCCGCCGACGCCGGTCGAGACGCTGGAGCGGGCGCGCGAGACCGCGCTGGAGGAGGGGGTGCACTTCGCCTACGTGGGCAACGTCCCCGGTCACCCCGGCAACCACACGACCTGCCCCGCCTGCGGGGAGACGCTCATCCTGCGGCAGGGGTTCGCGGTCCAGGAATATCACCTGCGGGGCGGGGCCTGCGCCTACTGCGGCGAACCCATCCCCGGCGTGTGGTGGCCCGGCGAGCCGGAGGGGCAGCCGGTCCAGGTGCCGCCCGGGCCGCCGGATCAATAAACTGGGGGAAAGGAACGAATGAGAATCCTGGGCATCTCTGGCTACTCCCACGACGCCGCAGCCGCGCTGCTGATAGACGGCCGCATCGTCGCCGCCGCCGAAGAGGAACGGTTCAGCCGCATCAAACACGACTCGGCCTACCCCCGCCGCGCCATCGCCTGGTGTCTCGAACACGCGGGCCTCAGCCCGCACGACCTCGATCTCGGCGCCTTCTTCTGGCAGCCCTGGCGTGGGGCAGGCGTGCCGCCCGCTCAACTGCTGCGCGGCCTGACTGACGGCACCACCGCCTTTGCCATCCGCAACTGGGCTTTTCCCGCCCTGGCCCGCAACCTGTACCCCTCCCTCGCCGCCGCTCACTTCGCCGCCCGGGTGCGCCGCGTTCGCTTTGTAGACCACCACCTGGCGCACGCCGCCAGTGCCTTTTTTGCTTCCCCCTTCGACGAGGCCGCCATCCTCACGGTGGACCGGCGCGGCGAGCTCACTTCCACAATGCTGGCCCACGGTGCCGGAACTACCATCACCCCCCTGGCCCACGTCGAGGTCCCTCACAGCCTGGGCACCCTGTACAACGTCATCACCCGCTACCTGGGATTTCACCGCGAGGGAGACGAGGGGAAAGTGATGGGCCTGGCTCCCTACGGCCAGCCTCGCTACCTCGACCATTTCGCCCGCTGGGTGCGTCTCATCCCCAACGGCTTCCAACTCGACACCTCCGCCATCCGTCTGCCCTTCGGCCCCGGCCTGATTGCCGCCCTGGGTCCACCCCGCCGCCCCGGCGAGCCCCTGACCGCACACCACGCCGACGTCGCCGCCTCCCTGCAGGCCGCGCTGGAGCGGGTCCTGCTGCACCTGGCCGGTCACCTGCACACCGCCACGGGTACCACCAACCTGTGCCTGGCCGGCGGCGTGGCCCTCAACTGCGTCGCCAATGCCCGGCTGGCCGAAGAAGGCCCATTTCGCCGCGTGTGGGTCCAACCCGCCGCCAACGACGCTGGCGCCGCGCTGGGCGCTGCCCTGTGGACCTACCACGTCCTGTACGGCCGGCCGCGCTCCTGGAGGATGCCCCACGCCTACCTCGGACCTGCCTACGGCGAAACCGCCTGCCGCACCGCGCTCGATGCCCGCAGCCTCCTCTACCACCGTCCCCCCGACCTTCCCGCCACCGTCAGCCGCCTCATCGCCGATGGTGGCGTCGTCGGCTGGTTCCAGGGCCGGATGGAGTTCGGCCCCCGCGCCCTGGGCAATCGTTCTATTGTGGCCGACCCACGCCGGGCCGAGATGAAAGACATCCTCAACGCCCGCGTCAAGCACCGCGAATCCTTCCGCCCTTTCGCCCCGGCCGTACTTGAAGAGAGCACCGCCGCCTACTTTAACCCGTCCTCGCCCGGCCCATACATGCTCTTCACCCACCGCGTCACCCGGCCAGACGCCATCCCCGCCGTCACCCACGTGGACGGCACCGCCCGCATCCAGACCGTCGCCCGCGACACCAATCCAGCCTTCTACGACCTGATCGCGTCCTTTGGCGAAATCACCGGCGTGCCCGTGCTCCTCAACACGTCCTTCAACGTGCGGGGCCAGCCTATCGTCTGCACACCCGACCAGGCCATCGACACTTTTCTGACCACCGGCCTGGACGCGTTGGTACTGGGCCCCTTTTTCCTGGAAAAAGATCCATGCGCAAGCCGCGCACAGCCGCGCACAGCCAGCGTAAGCGACCTTCACGTCGGTCCAGGCCGCGATCCCGAAATCCGTGGCTCCGTTCCAGTACGACGCTTGAGCGCCCCACGCCTGGGAGGTTCAAGGTGACCCAATTCTTCACTCGCAACCTGAAGCGGATGGCTCTCCTGCTCGTGTCCGCGCTGGCCGCCTGTACCGGCCAGCCCTCCGTCCCCGCGACGTCCACCCCGACGTCGGCTGCCACCATACCCCCGCAGCCTACCCCGACCTTGCCCCCCGGCCGGGTCCGCCGCGCGGCCGTCGCCGGTTCCTGGTACCCCGACGACCCCGGCGAACTGGCGGGGATGATCGACGAGATGCTGGCGGCGGTCGAGCCGGTGGATGGAGCACCCATCGGCCTGATCGTGCCCCACGCCGGCTACGCCTATTCCGGGCCGGTGGCCGCCTGCGGCTTCAAGCAACTGGCGGGGAAGCAGTACGACGTCGCCGTCGTCATCGCCTCCGACCACCAGGCCCCCCTCTCGAATCCCATCTCGGTCTGGGCCGAGGGTGGCTTCGAGACGCCGCTGGGGGTCGTGCCGGTCGACGTCGAGCTGGCACAGGCGTTGGTCGAGGCCGACCCCCGCATCACGTTTGACCCCGCCGCGCACGAGGGGGAGCACCCCATCGAGATCGAGCTCCCCTTCCTCCAACGCGTGTGCCCCGGCTGCCGCGTCGTCCCGGTGCTGATGAGCGCGGAGGATGAGGAGAGCGTGGGCGCGCTGGCCGACGCGCTGGTGGAACTGCTCCCCGGCCGGGGGGCGGTCGTCGTCGCCAGCTCCGACCTCTCCCATTACCCCACCTACGACGACGCGCACGTCACCGACGGCGCCACGCTGGCCGCGATCGAGACCTTTGATCCGGCGCGCGTGCGGGAGACGATACGGGCGGTGATGGGCGCGGGTTTCCGCAACCTGGTCACCTGCGCCTGCGGCGAGGGACCCATCCTGGTGACGATGCGCGTCGCCCAGGGGCTGGAGGCCGACACGGTGACGGTCCTGCGCTACGCCAACTCTGGCGACTCCCCCTCCGGCAACCGGGACCAGGTGGTGGGCTACGGGGCGGTGATGTTCTGGCGCTATGAGCCGCCCGACCTGACGGAGGCCCAGCGGGAGGAGTTGCTGGCGCTGGCCCGCACGGCGATCGCGGAGCACCTGGAGGCGGGCTCTGTCCCCAGTTGCGACACGGACGACCCGGCGCTGACCCGTCGCTCCGGGGCGTTCGTGACGCTGAGAGAGGGCGAGGAATTGCGCGGCTGCATCGGCCACACCCGGGCCGACCAGCCGCTCTGCCAGGCGGTGCAGCACATGGCGGTGGCGGCGGCCACCGAGGACCCGCGCTTCCCGCCGCTCACGGCGGACGAACTGGCCGAAGTCACGGTCGAGATCTCGGTCCTGTCTCCCTTCCGCCGGGTGACCGACGTCGAGCGGGTCCAGGTGGGCACGCACGGGCTGATGATCTTTAAGGGCGGCCGCCAGGGGCTGCTGTTGCCGCAGGTGCCGGTCGAGCAGGGCTGGGACCGGGAGGAGTTTCTGGAGGAACTGTGCCAGAAGGCCGGGCTGCCGGCAGGATGCTGGCAGGAGGGGGCCAGCATCTATGCCTTCACGGCGGCGGTGTTTGGGGAGTGAGGATGAGGATGTAGGGGCCAGCCCGGCCGAGATGCGGCAGGTGAAACGGGGGCTGGAGGGGACGGGCCTGCGCACAGTGGTCGTGCAGACGGCGGTGGGGCACTTTGGGCCGGGGAGTCGCTAGGTTGGTAGATGGCGCGCTGGGGCGCCTGACCTGAAAGGAGTACCCGATGGACGACTATGATCAGCAAGTGGCTGCAATTCACGCTTACAACGCTCCCTTCTATGAGCAGTTCGCCGCCTGGCTGGCCGCGAGCGGGCTGAGCGAGCGAACGATCCGAACGCACGTCGAAAATGTACAGTTCTTCGCCGATGAATTCCTGACCTATTATGAGCCGCTGCGGCGCGTGGATGAGGCCGACGTCAGCGATGTCGGTCCGTTCCTCAGCGACTGGTTCCTGCGCAAGGCGGTGTGGTCTTCCCCCAGCGCCGTGCGCAGTACCATCGCCTCGTTCAAAAAGTTCTTCCGGTGGATGGAACAGCAGGGCCATATGGACGCAGGTGCCGTTGCCGAGATCCTTCTCGACCTGAAGGAAAACCGCGACGAATACATCGAAGACGCCGAGGCCTACGAGGCTGACCTCTTCGGCGATTGGTAGGAGAGGATAGACATACGTGCTGCTGCTCAGCACCCCCGCCACGGCCGCGCTGCGCCGGGTCGCCTGTGATTCCTTTCTCTCCCACCCCTGAATCGCTGAAGCGCTGAGGAGGATGAGGCCGCTGACTGAGCAGTGACTTCAGTGGCCTTCAGCGATTCAGCGGTCCCGCCAGCTCGGACAAGTATTGAAGCGCCCCGGCCCCTGGGTGTGCATCCCTGGGCCGGGGCGGCCTTTTGGGGAGGCGTAAGAAGCCCTGCGCGGAGGAATTTAGGTGATTTCTCATCTTTTCTAGACAGCGCGTGAACGGAAGTGTGCTACGATAAGACCGGGTTTGTGTGCAGCGGGTATAGATACAGAGGCATCCCGCAGGACGCGATCGCACTCGCTCCCAGGGCCTCGCACGGCGGGGAAGGGAGGATACTTTGAGCCAAACGTCGTGGTGATTTTCTGCCCCCAGCGCAGGGGAGATGGGCCGCCGGAATCCCTTCTCCCTGACTCGTTAGCCACCGGCTACCAGTTTCCACACATCACAGGAGGATCAGAATGCGCTGCCCACAATGCGGTCATCTGAACGCAGAAGAGGCTGAGAGTTGCGAGGAATGCGGAATCAGCCTGGCCTGGGCCGTCGAGAACGTCAAGGAAGCCTGCCCGGCCTGCGGCACTGAGAACACAGGATTTAGCACAGCGTGCACGAACTGCGGCTACGACCTGGAGCGACACAGAGAGAAACAGCGGCAGGAAGAGGAGCAGCAACGAGAGAAACTCAAGGGAGAGGTAAAAGCCGAGGTACAGGCAGAGTCCGCCAAAGAAACGGCGAAGAAGAACGCCGGCAGCGCGCTCTTCAGCGCCATTCTGGGGATTTTCATCTGCGGCATCATCATGGAGCCCATGGCCATCCAGCAGGCACGCAAGGTCAAGCAGGTCCTGCGGCCGGGCGAGCCCGGGTACGGAAAGGCCCAGGCGGCCGAGGTCATCGCCTGGATCGCCCTGGTTCTGTGGGTGCTGGCGCTCATAGTGCAGCTTGGCAATATCATCAGCAACAGCTAGCGTCTCATCGCAGTGATCGTGCCAGGTTCGTAGTGGCGACTTCAGTCGCTCGTGCTGCTCTGACGGCGGCTGGAGTCGCACCTATCGGCTCTCAGGACGCCATCGAGAGTCCGGTGCCGCCGCACGCAAGGGTTGAGGCATGACCATAGCCAGGGGATGGAGGGCGGGACAAAATCAGGCCACGGATCGCCCTCGTTTGTTCTACCTGGCGATGGCGGCGGTTCTTGGAGGCATACTGCTCGCCAGCAGGGCATTGGAGCCGCCGCGGCAGATCAACGTGTGTCTCTTTAACCTGGTGACGGGTCTCCCGTGCATGACGTGTGGGCTGACGCGGGCGTTCCACGCACTCTCGCTGGGCCACCTGCGACAGGCGCTGGCGTATCATCCCCTCAGCCTGATCCTCTACGGCGTGACAGTCTTTCATTTCCTCGTGGCCTGCCTCCGGCCCTTGGGGTGGAGGCCCCGTCTGATCAGCACACCGAACCGTGTCCGGGCGATGGTCTGTGGGACGCTCGGGCTGCTCTTTGTCTTTTGGATCCCCCGTTTGTTGGTCGCTGTCCTGAGACAGTGATCTTCCTTGTGCGATCCCCCCAAGCGCGTTACAATTAGACTCAGGAAGCCCCCCACTACGTGGGGGGTGCGGTCACCGCTGCGCCAGGCAGGCCTGCGTGGAGGGCTTGAGCAGAGTGGTAGAATCGGAGGTTAATACTGATATGCAGTTTTATTTTATCCGCCACGCCCAATCGGAGAACAACTTGCTGTGGAGACGTACCGGGTCATACGAGGGACGCAGCGCTGACTCGGAGCTGAGCCCAGTGGGCCAGCAACAGGCGCAGATTCTGGCGCAATACCTGCGCGGGGCCGAACTGCCCCCGGTGACGCCAGACCGCGACCCTCAAAACGTCGCGGGCTTTGGCCTGACCCACCTCTACACCAGCCTGATGGTCAGGGCGGTGTCCACCGGGACGATCATCGCCCGCGTGCTGGGCCTGCCCCTGGTCGCCTGGGTCGATGTGCACGAGCGGGGCGGCGTCTACTTGAAAGACGAACAGACCGGTGAGCGCATCGGCCGGGCGGGCCACAACCGCGCCTACTTCGAGCACCATTACCCCGGCCTGGTGCTGCCCGACTCTTTGGGCGAGGCCGGATGGTGGAACCGCCCTTACGAGGACCAGGAGCAGCGGCCGGCCCGCGCCCGGCGGTTCTTGGAACAGTTGCTGGAAAGACATAGTCACACCGACGATCGGGTCGCCGTGATCAGCCACGGTGGCTTTTACAACTCCCTGCTGGCGGCCCTGCTCAAGTTGCCGGAGCCGGAAAAAGTCTGGCTCGCCCTGAACAACGCCGCCATCACGCGCATCGACTTTCACGACGCGAGCGACGAATTCGCCGAGCATATCGCCCTCGCATACATGAACCGCGTCAACTTCCTGCCGCCGGAACTGGTCACGTGAGGGAGGCGGACGGCCAACGTCCGGCGGCGTCATCGGGTTTCAGGTTTCAGGTCTCAGGTTTCACGCAACACGCATCACGCATCACGCATCACGTTTCACGTTTCACGCATCACGTCTCTCTAAGGAGGCCCCCGCCGCATGCCCCGCATCTCGTTGGACGGTGACTGGCAACTGACGTACTTCCCTGAGAGGAAGTATGCCGTCGCACACCCCGACGACCTGCTGGCTACCGGTTGCACCGCAATCCCAGCGCGCGTGCCGGGCAACGTCGAGCTGGACCTGGTGCGCGCCGGGGTGATACCGGATCCGTTCTACGCGGACAACGTCCGTCACCTGCGGCCGTTCGAGTCCTACGAGTGGTGGTACACCCGCGAGTTCACGGTTCCTGCAGGTGAAGCGGCGGACGGCCAGCGCTGGGACCTGGTCTTTGCCGGGCTGGACACGCTGGCGACGGTGTGGGTCAACGGCGTCGAGGTCGGGCGGGCGGCGAACATGCTGATCGCGCATCGGTTTGACGTCACGCACGCGCTGAGGACGGAACCGGGAGCGGTCAACCATATCGCCGTGCGGTTGGGCTCGGCGCTCAACCACGCGCGCCGGTTTCACTACGACGCGGCGGCGATGAGCTGGGAACGCCGGGAAGAGGGGTTGTTCATCCGCAAACCGGCGCACGTGTGGGGCTGGGACATCATGCCCCGGGCTGTGTCGGCCGGCATCTGGCGCTCCGCCTGGCTGGAGGTCCGTCCCCCCGACGCGATCGAACAGCTCTATTACTGGACCGCCGACGTCCGGCCCAGCGGTGCGACGCTGGGGGTGCGCTTCCAGTTCCGCACCGCCTCGCCGGCGCCGGACGGGTTTCGGGTGCGCTTCCGGGGCGTCTGCGACGGGACCGGCGGCGAGCACGCGTTCGAGTTCGAGTGGCCGGTCGAGTTCGTCGCCGGCGGCTGCCGCATCCCGGTGCCGGGGGCCCAGTTGTGGTGGCCCAGGGGGTACGGCCAACCGAACCTGTACACGGTCACGGCGCAGTTGTGCCGGGGCGATCAGGTGCTGGCCGAGCGGGTGGATCGCGTGGGCATCCGCAGGCTGGTGCTCGACCGCACGGAGACGGCCGGAGCGCCGTGGGTGCCGCGTACGGCGGCCGACGGGCCTGCCCTGAGCCTGTCGAAGGAGCCTGCCCTGAGCCCGTCGAAGGAGCCTGCCCTGAGTCTGTCGAAGGGTCTCCCGCGGGTGGACGTGCCGCCCGATCCCGGCAGCCACTTTCTCTTCAGCGTGAACGGCGTGCCCATCATGGTCAAGGGCGCGAACTGGGTGCCGCTGGACGCCTTCCACAGCCGGGACGCCGGGCGCGTCGACCGGGCGGTCGCGCTGCTCGACGACCTGGACTGCAACATGATCCGCTGCTGGGGCGGCAACGTCTACGAGGACCACCGCTTCTTCGACCTGTGCGACGAGCAGGGGATCCTGGTGTGGCAGGATTTCGCCTTCGCCTGCTGTCGCTATCCCCAGACGGAGGAATTCCTGGCCCGGGTGCGGGCGGAGGTGCAGGCCGTCGTCGAGAAGCTGCGCAACCACCCGTCGCTGGCGCTGTGGTGCGGGGACAACGAGGTCGACATGGCGTACGTGGCGGACGGGCTGTCGCCGGAACACAACCGGTTGACCCGCGAGGTGATCCCGCAGGTGGTGCACCGCTGCGACCCGTATCGGGCGTACGTGCCCAGCTCGCCCCACGTGCCGCCGTCCGTGGAAGCCCATCCCGACGCCTGCCTGCAACACGCCCGAGCAGCACCTGTGGGGGCCGCGCGGTTACTTCAAGGGGCCGTTCTACACCCGGCACAGCGCGCACTTTGTCGGCGAGATTGGCTATCACGGCTGCCCCAACGTCTCCTCGATCCGGCGCTTTATCTCGCCCGAGAAACTGTGGCCGTGGCAGGACAACGACGAATGGCAGGTCCATTCCGTCTACCACTGGCGTCGCCCTGAGCCTGTCGAAGGAGCCTGCCCTGAGCTCGTCGAAGGGGGGCACGACGCCGTCGATCGAGATCGCATCCAGTTGATGGCGAACCAGGTGCGGGAGCTGTTCGGGGAGGTCCCAGACTCGCTGGAAACGTTTGCGCTGTCCAGCCAGATCGTCCAGACGGAGGCGAAGAAATTCTTCGTCGAGTCGACGCGGCTGCGCAAGTGGCGCACCTCCGGCGTGCTGTGGTGGAACGTGATCGACGGCTGGCCCCAATTCTCCGACGCCATCGTCGACACCTATTTCGGCAAAAAGCTGGCCTACCATTACCTCTGGCGGGTCCAACGGCCGGTGTGCGTGATCGTCGGCGAGCCGGGCCCGGACAAGTACCTGCCGGTCGTGGCGAGCAACGACACCCGCGACCCGGTCGAGGTGCGCTACCGGGTCTGGGACGCCGGCAGCGGCGAGACGGTGGCCGAGGGCGTGTGCGCCGTCCCGGCCAACCAGAACTGGCAGGTGGCCCGCATCCGCACCTACGCCAGCGACCAGCGGCTGTACCTGATCGAGTGGCAGGCGGACGGGCAGACGTTCGGCAACCACTACCTGGCCGGACACCCACCGTTCTCGCTGGCCCGGTACCGGGCGTGGCTGCCGTCGATCGCGGCGCTGCCGCGCCCGTTCGATCCTGACCAGGTCGCCCGCTAAGAAGCCCCCCACGCAGTGGGGGGTGCGGTCACAGCCACGCCAGGTCTTTGGCAAGCAGTCACGGAACCCGCGCGGGGACGGAAGCCCTCCACGTAGTGGGGGGTGTGGTCACCGCTGCGCCAGGCCTTTGGCGAGCTGTCACGGGACTCGCAGGAGATGGAAGCCCCCTACGTAGTGGGGGGTGGGGTCACAGCTGCGCCAGGTCTTTGGCAAGCAGTCACGGGACTCGCAGGAGATGGAGGCCCCCTACGTAGTGGGGGGTGGGGTCACAGCCACGCCAGGTCTTTGGCGAACTGTCACTGAACCCGCGTGGGGGACGGAAGCCCCCCACGCAGTGGGGGGTGCAGTCACAGCTACGCCAGGCCTGGGCAAGCTGCCACGGAACCCGCGCGGGTATGGAAGCCCTCCACGCAGTGGGGGGTGCGGTCACAGCTACGCCAGGCCTGGGCGAGCCGTCACGGAACCCGCAGGCGACGGAAGCTCCCCACGCAGTGGGGGGTGGGGTCACAGCCACGCCAGGCCTGGGCTAGCTGTCACGGAACCCTCGCGGGGTATGAAGCCCCCCACGCAGTGGGGGGTGCGGTCACAGCTACGCCAGGCCTTTGGCAAGCTGTCACGGAACCCGCAGGAGATGGAAGCCCCCCACGCAGTGGGGGGTGCGGTCACAGCTACGCCAGGCCTGGGCAAGCTGTCACGGAACCCGCGTGGGCGATGGAAGCCCCCCACGCAGTGGGGGGTGCGGTCACAGCCACGCCAGGCCTGGGCAAGCTGTCACGGAACCCGCGTGGGCGATGGAAGCCCTCCACGCAGTGGGGGGTGCGGTCACAGCCACGCCAGGCCTGGGCGAGCTGTCACGGAACCCCCCACTACGTGGGGGGCTTGCAAGTCTTGCAAGGAGGGACGCGATGCCTCTGGAGCCACCTTACCACGATCTGCCATCGTCCTATTTTCTGCACTATCTCCTTCTCTTCCAGACAAGGCGGAACCGACCCGTCTTTGCGGGCGAATTGCGGGAGCAAGTCACCGATTGGCTCAACGAGGTGTGCGAAGAAGAGGGCTATCATCTGCTAGCCCACCAGGTCCGGGAGAGACGTCTGGAGATGCTCCTCTCACTCAGGCCCACTCACTCCATCAGTAAGGTCATCCAGAGGACAAAGACCGCCATGGCCCGGCAGGTTTTCGCCAACTACCCGGAGACCGAAGCATTGATCGGGCGCCGGAACTTGTGGGCCAATGGCTACAGAGTTGAGTCTGTCGGCGCAGCCACGACAGCGATGATTAAGGGCTACCTGGACTCCCAGCGCGAGCATCACGTGGTGCAGACCCAGGAGCCAAGGTCTTTAGTCCGCTACGCTGCGCCTGACAAGGAGAGCTATCGCAACTTTCACAGAGGCAAGTCTGTCTATCGCCTCCACGACCACTACGTGTTCAGCGTCAAGCAGCAGTCACGAGTGCTGGATGAAGCCATTGCCCAGTATCTTACCGATATGTGGTTTCAGATTTGCCAGGTGAAGGAGTACGAACTGCTGACCCTGGAGATACTGGACGAGCACGCTCACTGCCTGATCTCACAAAAGCCCAAGCACGCACCTCAAGAAGTGGCCGAGGCGCTGATGAATAACACGTCGTTCCTGACCCTCCAAAAGTTCGCTCACTTGCGCAAGTTCTTCCCTAACGGTCAGCTCTGGATTCCGGGTTTCTTCGTGCGGAGTGTGGGGGAGCGGACGACCGCACAAGTCAAGTCCTACTTCAAGCCGTAGGGCTGGGCCAGGCCTGGGCGAGCTGCCTCGAGACCCTCGTAGGAGAGGAAGCCCCCCACGCAGTGGGGGGTGCGGTCACAGCTACGCCAGGCCTGGGCAAGCTGTCACGGAACCCTCGTAGGGGATGGAAGCCCCCCACGCAGTGGGGGGTGAGGTCACAGCCGCGCCAGGCCTGGGCGAGCCGTCACGGAACCCGCAGGCGACGGAAGCTCCCCACGCAGTGGGGGGTGGGGTCACAGCCACGCCAGGCCTGGGCTAGCTGTCACGGAACCCTCGTAGGGGATGGAAGCCCCCCACGCAGTGGGGGGTGAGGTCACAGCCGCGCCAGGCCTGGGCAAGCTGTCACGGAACCCGCAGGCAACGGAAGCCCCCCACGCAGTGGGGGGTGCGGTCACAGCTACGCCAGGCCTGGGCGAACTGTCACAGACCCCCCGCAAGGGATGGAAGCCCCCCACGCAGGCCTGGGCAAGCTGTCACGGAACCCCCCACTACGTGGGGGGCTTGCAGAGGGGGCTTGCGTGAGGGCTTGCCTGGGCGGCTGGCGCGGCCGTCGATCCGGTGATAAAATACGGCTGCTTCTGAGCGACAGGGGGAATCGCCTGAAAGGAGCCAGCAATGGAACGTGCATCCACCGGCGGAAGGGCCAACTGGGCCGGAGCGGCCTTCGAGCTACAGTTGGGCGTCGAGTTCTGCGTAAACATCCTGGTCGGCGACGCGGCTGGCCTGGCGCCGGGCGCGGCCCGCCGGGTGCAGTTGCAGGCCCCCGAGCCGGTGGACGACCTGGTCCTGGAGTTCGAGACCGGCACCTGCTGGGCGATCCAGGCCAAGGCGGGCCCCTCCATTCGCGTGGAGTGGAACCCGGACCGCCCTTTCGGCAAGGCGCTGCGGCAGCTCTACCATGGTGCGACCTCCGGCCAGATCGACCTGGCCCCCGACTCGCTCGACCAGGTCGTGCTGGCGGTCGACCACCGCGCCCCGGGCAGCGTCACCGACTTTGGCCACTGGGTCGCCAGGGCGCGCCACCATCACACCTGGGAGCGCTTTGCCGCCGCGTGCACCAACCGGGCCGAGCGGGAGTGGGTGCGCCAACTGCCCGCACTTGTGGCCACCGAGCCCGACGACGAGCTGCTGACCTTCCTCAGGAGGCTGTACGTCCGGCGCCGTCCGGCGGCAGACGAGTGGCGGAGCGACCTGCGGGGCCGGCTCAGGGCGTTCGGTGTTCCCGACAACAGCACCGCCGACCGGGTCCTGGACGTGCTCCTGGCGCGGGTGGCGGAGGTGGCCCCCGATGCCGGGCAACTGGACTACGACGACTTGCGCCGGGCCTGCGAGGGCATCCCGGGCGTCCCCCGCCCCGGCCCGCCCCCATTCCGCCTCTTCCGCCATCCGACCGAGGACGAACTCTACCGCGAGCTGCACATGCCGCCTGTCCGGCTGGACCACTTTGTCGAGCGCCCTGAACTGGCCAAGGCGCTGGGCTCCAACCAGGGCGTGCTGGTGGCGGGCCGGCCGGGCAGCGGCAAGAGCCACGCGCTGATCAAACTGGCGCTGGCCCGGCCCGAGTGGCCCGTCGTCGTCGTCGCCGGGCACTTCCGGGAGGACGACCAGGGCCGTCTCGCCGCGCAGTTGCGGCGCGTCCACGGCCCGGTCCAGATCCTGTGGGACGACGTCCAAGACAAGCCCGACCTGTTCGCCGACGCGGTGCTGCGGCTGAACGAGCGGGCCGGCGACGTGCGCGTGCTGGCTGCCTACCGGGAGCAATACGAAGGGACCGTGCGGGAGCGGGTGACGCCTGACCTGTGCCGCCGCGCCGGGCTGCCCCCGGAGCCACTGCGGCTGCAACCGTTCGATGAAAGTCAGGCAGCCCAGATGGCCCAGGCCGTGGTCGAGGCGCTCGCTCTTGGACTGGACGCAGACGCCCGGGACGCCTTCGCCCGCCACATCCGGCGCGGGGATGGGGGCCCGCTCTTCGCCCTCTCCATCGGGCTCCTTCTGCAGGAGAGGGAAACACAGGCAGGACGGGTGCACGCGGCCGACGTCACCGGACTGCCAGACGACCTGCTGGACGCCTGGCGGCACCTGTACCAGCGGTTGGCGGATCGACCCAACGGCTTTGCGATGCAGAGCCTGCTGTCGGTGCTCCGCTTCCTGCACCAGATCGACTGCTCCCTCCACGTGCGGTTGGCGGAACTCCTCTTCACCCACGTACTGCAATACAGCCGGGGTGAGTTCGGCGGTGCAGCCCGGACGCTGGCGCGGGAAGGCTGGCTGCGGCGGGAGGAGGACGCTTTCGTCGCCCACGACGTCACGTTGGAGGCGGCGACTGGGGAAGCGGATAACTTCCAGCGGTTCATCCAGTTTGCCTGGGAGGGGATGGACGGCGCGCCGCGATCGTTGGGGGCATTGCGCGACGCGGCCGGTCGGTTCTTCTACGGGCAAATCGCCCTCGCCAGGAGCAAGGGCGAACGCCGACACGCCGCTGAGGCCGCCGTCCGCTTCGGTACACGGGCCATAGCGGACTTCCGTGCAGTTCATTCCCCGGCAGAGTTGGCCATGTCTCTCAACAACGCCTCTATTTCCTACAGCGCCCTGGCGGGGCAGGAAGAGACACGGGATGGGCGGGTGCAGTTGCTGGAGCAGGCGGTGGCCGCCATCGAGGAGGCCGCCCGCCTGTACCGCGACCTGGGGCTGCGCGCCGAACTGGCGGCGTCCCTCAACAACGCCTCGGGCTGTTACAGCGACCTGGCGGGGCAAGAAGAGATGCGGGAGGGGCGGGTGCAGTTGCTGCAACAGGCGGTGGCCGCCATCGAGGAGGCCGTCACTATTCACCGCGACCTGGGGCTGCGCGCCAAACTGGCGACGTTCCTCAACAACGCCTCGCTTCGGTACAGCGATCTGGCGGGGCAGGAGGAGACACGGGAGGGGCGGGGGCAGTTGCTGGAGCAGGCGGTGGCCGCCATCGAGGAGGCCGCCCGCCTGTCCCGCGACCTGGGGCTGCGCGCCGAGCTGGCGATGTCCCTCAACAACGCCTCGGGTTGTTACAGCGATCTGGCAGGGCAGGAAGCGACGCGGGAGGGGCGGGTACAGTTGCCACGGATTCCAAAAGTAATTCCGACTTTCCGTCCGCCAACACTCCACGCATCCCGTGGCGCCAAGAATCGGCTCGCAAAGTCAGCCTTGCTATGAAATATGTCTGCTAGCAGATGATACGGTTACGGATTTTGCATTCTGATGCACAGAGCACGGATTTTGCGCAAAGCCATATGGGCTTCTGGTTGTGAGCAGCACCAACTTTTGTCTAGTCGTGTTTGCCTGAAGTGTGCCACAATCGACGCATGAACCCGGAATTACTTTTAGGATCTGTGGTTGCTGGAGCAGGCGGTGGCCGCCATCGAGGAGGCCGTCCGCCTGTACCGCGACCTGGGGCTGCGCACCGAACTGGCGACGTCCCTCAACAACGCCTCCAATCGGTACAGCGACCTGGCGGGGCAGGAAGAGACGCGGGAGGGGCGGGTGCAGTTGCTCGAGCAGGCGGTGGCCACCGTCGAGGAGGCCGCCCGCCTGTACCGCGACCTGGGGCTGCGCGCCGAACTGGCGGCGTCCCTCAACAACGCCTCGCTTCGGTACAGCGATCTGGCGGGGCAGGAGGAGACGCGGGATGGGCGGGTGCAGTTGCTGCAGCAGGCGGTGGCCGCCATCGAGGAGGCCGCCCGCCTGTACCACGACCTGGGGCTGCGCGCCGACCTGGCGGCGTCCCTCAACAACGCCTCGCTTCGGTACAGCGATCTGGCGGGGCAGGAAGAGACGCGGGAGGGGCGGGTGCAGTTGCTGCAGCAGGCGGTGGCCGCCATCGAGGAGGCCGTCACCATTCGCCGCGACCTGGGGCTGCGCGCCGACCTGGCGACGTCCCTCAACAACGCCTCCAATCTGTACAGCGACCTGCGGGGCAGGAAGAGACGCGGGAGGGGCGGGGGCAGTTGCTACAGCAGGCGGTGGCCGCCATCGAGGAGGCCGCCCGCCTGTACCGCGACCTGGGGCTGCGCGCCGACCTGGCGATGTCCCTCAACAACGCTGCCAAGGCTTACTTTGGCATGATGGGCGTTGAGGAAGATGAAGAGGTGCAGGTTGAATGGCTGCACAAGGCGCTACAAGCCATCCAGGTAGCCGTGGACACCTTCCGTGTTCAGGGCATCATTCCCTACCTAATGGTCGGCCTGCGCAACGTCGTCATCTTCCACCTGGAGATGACCGAGCGCACTGGTGAACTGGACCGCGCCCGCGTGCAGGCGCTGTGCCAGGAGGGGGAGGCTCTCTGCGGGCCGATGGAGGATCAGGAAGGCCTGGCCTTCTTCCGCCGGGTGCGACAGCAGCTACAGAGCTGACCCGGCACACGAGCGAACGTGCGAACGGCCAATTGCCGATTTGCTGATTTGCTGATTTGCTATACCGTGGGTAAGCTGTCACGGAACCCCCCACTACGTGGGGGGCTTGCAAGAACGTGAGGGCTTGCAGGAGGTTGATATGCGACGCAGGGACCTGGACTACGTGGTCATCGCCGCCATGCTCCTGAGCGGGCTGTACGTGACGCTCAGCGGGGTGGTGACCGATCTGTTCGGCCTGCACCAGTTCGCGCTCCACCGGTACGCGGGCTACGCCTGCGCCGGGCTGATCGCGCTGCACCTGGCGCTCAACTGGGGACGGGTCGTGGCTTACCTCAGGCGGCGGCTGGGACGGGCGGAACGACGGGAGCGGCCATCGCTCGCACCAGTTGCGCGTGCGCCACTCGTGGGCCGGCGCGGGTTTCTCGTCTCCGCGTTGGCGGCCGCCGGGGGCTTTTTCCTGGGGCGGTTGTTGCCGGGCCGGCGGCCGGTGGAACTCCCCGACGAGGCGGCCGGCGTCGGCGACGTCGGCGCGCTGTACCACGAGTGGAGCAAGCCCGGCGGCTCAGGGGCACTGGGACCGATGCTGGACTGGGGCGGGCGACCGGCGCGTGCCAAGGTCTATGCCGACGCAGAACGGGTCGCGCTGCCCGACCCCCACGGCGGTCAGGGGCTCAGCCTGGAGGAGGCGATCGAGGCGCGCCGCTCCATACGCAGCTATGCCGCCGGCCCGCTGTCGCTGGAGGAACTGTCGCGGTTGCTCCACGCCGCCCAGGGCATCACCGAACGCCGGTCGGGCTTCCGCGCCGCCCCCTCGGCCGGGGCGCTCTATCCCATCGGGCTGTACGCGGTCGTGCACGACGTCGCGGGACTGGAGCCGGGCATCTACCACTATGCGGTGCAGGAGCACGGGCTCGAGCTCGTGCAGGCGGGGGACTTGCGCGCGGCGGTGACGCGGGCCGGGCTGGGGCAAGCCTTTCTGGGGCAGGCCAGCGCCTGCTTCGTCCTCTCAGCGATCTTCCAGCGCACGCGCTGGCGGTACCGCGAGCGCACCTACCGCTACGTGATGCTGGAGGCCGGGCACGTCGGGCAGAACCTCTACCTGGTCGCCACCGGGATGGGGCTGGGGGCCTGCGCCGTCGGTGCGTTCCTCGACGGCGAGTTCAACGACCTGCTGGGGCTGGACGGGGCGGAGGAGGCGGTGCTCTACGTCGTCAGCGTCGGGAGGGGGTGAGCGCATGCGGATCGCGCTCGCCGCCGTCGGCTTCACCTCGACGATCGCGCAGGTTCTCTTGATGCGCGAGTTGGTCGCCACCTTTTACGGCAACGAGCTATTGTTCGGGCTCGTCCTGGCCGCCTGGCTGGCCTGGGTGGCGGCCGGTTCGTGGGGGCTGGCCCGGATTCCCCCCCTCTGTCCCCCCCGTAAGCGGGGGGGAGGAAAGGAGTACCGCGTGCGGGGGGGAGGAAAGGGGTACCACGTGCGGGGGGGAGCGAAGGAGAGGGCTCCCCGTAAGCGGGGGGGAGGAAAGGAGGGGGGGCGTGCGGTGGGAAGGAGGACTTTCGCGGCAGGGCTGGTCATTGCCGCGACGTTGCTCCCGGCGCAGATCGCGCTCGTGCGCGGTGCGCGGACGCTGCTGGGGGTCACGCCGGGCGCTTTCGTCGAGTTCGGGCCGATGGTAGTCGCGGTCGTGGCCATCCTGGCCCCGCTGTGCCTGCTGGGGGGCGGGCTGTTCACGCTGGGGGCGCAGTTGACTGTCGATCAGGGCGGCACCGCCGGCCGGGCCTACGTCTGGGAGAGCGCGGGCGCCGTCGCCGGTGGCGCGCTCTTCAGTTTCGCCCTCATCCGCTGGCTCGACCCCTTCCAGACCGCCCTCCTCGTCAGCGCCGCAAACCTCTCCGTCGCCGCCCAACTCCTGAAACCTGAAACCCGAAACCTGCAACCTGAGACCTGCAACCTGAAACTCCTCCTATCCTGCCTGCTCCCGCTGACCCTCGCCGCTCTCCTCACAGGTCCCGCCCTCCACGCCGCCACCCTCCGCTGGCAGTGGTCCGACCTGGCCTTTGCCGCCGATTCCGCCTACGGGCGGCTCACAGTGCAGGCCCGCGACGGGCAGCGGGCCTTTTTCGAAAACGGCCTGCTGGCCTTTGAGACGCAGGGGACGTTCCCCGAGGAGGTGGCCCACTTCCCACTGCTGGCACACCCCGACCCGCAGGAGGTGCTGCTCGTCGGCGGCGGCGTGGCCGGGGACGTGCGCGAGATCCTCAAGCACCCCGTCGCGCGCGTCACCTACGTCGAGCTCGACCCGCTGCTGATCGAGGCGGCGCAGGCCCACCTCCCCCCGGAGGACGCCGCGGTCCTGAACGACCCCCGCGTCACGCTGGCCCTCACCGACGGCCGGCTGTACGTCAGGCAGTGCGCCGGGCGCGCCGGGAGGGCGGCCTGCCCCGCCTTCGACGTCGTCATCCTCGACCTGCCCGAGCCCGCCACCGGCGCGCTCAACCGCTTCTACACCCGCGAGTTCTTCGAGGAAGTGCGCGCGGTGCTCGATCCCGGCGGGATCTTTGCGCTGGGGCTGCCCTCGGCGGAGAACTATTGGAGCCCGGAGCTGGCGCGGCGCAACGGCAGCGTCTACCACACGCTGCGGGCGGTCTTCCCGGAGGTGATCGTGCTCCCCGGCGAGCACAACTTTTTCCTCGCCTCCGGTGCGGAGCTGGAGGCCGATCCCGCCGTGCTGGCGGGCCGGTTGGCCGGGCGCGGCGTCGAGACGCGGTGGGTGACGCCGGATTACGTCGAGTACGTCTTCACCACTGACCGCTTCGCCAGCGTGCAGGCGGCGCTCGCGGCGACGGCAGGCGTGCGGCTCAACCGCGACCTGGCGCCGATCTGCTACTACTACGACCTGGCGCTGTGGCTGTCGCGGTTCTACCCTTCGACGAGCTCGGGGCAGGCCCCGCTTCTGCGAACCGTCTTCGAGGGGACGGGGCTGGTCGGCCTGTGGTGGGCAGCCGTGCCGCTGGCGCTGGCCGTGCTGCTCGTCCGCTGGCGGCGAGGGGGAGCGGTCCCGCTCGCCATCGCCGGCATCGGCCTGGCGGAGATGACGCTGGAGGTCGTGATTCTCTTCGCCTTCCAGGTGCTCCACGGCACCGTCTACGCCCGGGTCAGCCTGATCGTGACCGCCTTCATGGGCGGGCTGGCGCTGGGGGGCGCGGCGGGGGAGCAGTTGCTGACGCGGCAGTCGGCAGCCGGCAGTCGGAGAGCCAGACGGGCGCTGATCGCCATCCAGGCCGCCGTCGCCCTCTACAGCGCCGTCTTTCCCCTCATCCTCTCGCTGCCCATCCCCGCCCCGGTGCTCGTGTTCCCCTTGCTCGCGCTCGTCGCGGGCGCACTCACGGGGATGGCCTTCCCGCTGGCGGTGGCGCTGACGCGGGGGAGCGCGGGGCGCGCGGCCGGGCTGCTCTACGGGGCCGACCTGGTGGGGGGCTGCGTGGGCGCGCTGGTGAGTGCCGTGTTCCTCGTGCCGGTGCTCGGCATCCCGCAGACGTGCGCGGCGGTCGCGCTGGTCGGGCTGGCAGGGTTGTTGGCGTTGGCGTGATGCCCCACATCCTGCGCACACTCGATCAACGCTGTTTCCTCGGCTTCTCCATCTGGGAGTTCTCCTTCCGCAGCCTGCCGCGCCTGTACGGCCGCATCTTTGTGCGGGACATCGCCCTGCGGCATCCGCTGCGCACCTTGACGGGGTTGCTGGCCTACCGGCGGTTCGCCCGGCACCCGCGCCAGGAGGGGGACGTCACGCACCTGTACGCCGGGACGGAGGCCGATCTGCGCGACGAGATCGGCGAGGCGGACGGTGGATTTCTGGTGGCCCTCGGCTTCTGCCAGAAGCCTGCCGGCGCGCCCGGCGTGGGCTGCCCGGCCGGGCGCTTTAACCACGAGTGCCACGCTCTGGCCCGTGACGACGTCCTGGAGGTCCAGGCCCAGTCGCTCCCCATCGCCTGCCGCGATTGCGACGTCCGCACCATCGGCACAGCCGCGCTGCGGGCCGGGGCGGCTGTGTACATCATGACCTCGGCGGCGGACATCGCCCGCCACCTGTTCATCCCCACGCTGGAGGACGGTCGCTTCCGGCACGGCCTCTTCCTCCAGTGTCCCTATTCGGTACCGGCCATGATCCTGCCCCTGCTCATCTGTCGCATCCGGTCGCTGCTGGTGGGGTACGCTGAAGGCGATTGCCGGGACTATGCCCAGTTCCTCCTGGCCGACGAAGGGGTGAAGGACGAGCGCACACACCTGGATTCAACGGCCCACGCCCACGTCCTCGATCTCCTGCAGGACGTCGCCTCGGCCCGCCGGGCCAGGGGACGGCATCACCGCCGCTTTCATCGGGATGGCCCCCTGTATGTACCCAGCGTCAAAGCGTAAGGCCCCTCCAACTCCCTGGGAGGCGAGAGGGGTTGGGCGCAGAGGTCCAGCGGCGGACTGTGGTCCGCCTTGAGCGTCTGGAGATTATGTACCACAAGAAACAGGGCTCCCCGTGGGGAGCCCCTGGTGATTCCGGCTGCCTAGCAATCGGGCTTCCGGACGTATAGATTCCTCTCGACCTCCTGTCCGTCTCCCGAGACGACCTTGCCGGTGCGAATGATCGCTCCGCCTGTACTATGCACCTCGAACGAATAGCTCTCGCTAGTTGGGCCGGCCACCTTCTCCCCGTTCCAGTAGTAGGTATAGATCCCATTGCCACCATGTCCCTGAATGTATATGGACTTGTACCATGTGCTCCCTGAACATCTGCCAGAGATATCCCAAAGGTCCATCTCCAGGGCGGGATATGGAGGCCCAGGCGGGGGTGTATAGGTGCTAGGTTTAGGTATGCCGGACGGAACGACCGGGAGCGACTCGTAATCCCCCGGCCAATCGAAGCGGGGCGCGTAGACAAAGCCCTCCACACCCTGGTCGTCGCGGACGTAGAACCACTCACCGACAGCAGAACGCCCCAGCACCGGTACCTGCTCCCCCGCGCTGATCCCGCCCAGCACCTGCGAGTTGGAAGCTGGCGCGGCGTAGATGCTGGAGCCTATGTTGGCGGTCGCCAGAGCGGGCACGGTGCCCGTGGGCGTCAGCGTCGGCGTGGGTGTGAGGGTACCGGTTAGCGCGACCGTGGCCGTAGGCGAGGGCGTCCAGGTTGGCGTGGGCGTGGGCGATGGGGTAAGCGTCGGGGTGGCCGTAGGGGTAGGTGACGGCGTTCGGGTTGGCGTGGCCGTGGGCGATGGGGTCCAGGTTGGCGTGGCTAAGAACGGCACCCATGGTCCATTGCACCTATTTGTGATCACAGCGATGAGAATGACCAACAAGATCAGCGCAATGCCTCCGCCTCCGAGCCGGATGGCCCACCAGCGTGTCTTCTTCCCTCGTTCAATCAGCGCCTGGGCTCGCTCCTCCACCCGCTGCCCGTCGGGATAATTGGGATCCACTTCCCTGACCTGTCGCCACAGATCCAACGCCTGGCGGGGGTCCTTCTGGGCCAGCGCTCCCAGGGCCTGGTTGTAGAGGTTCATGCAATGGCCATCGCGGGCCCGGACCTCGACGTCCCGCGGGTCAGCATAGTCCAGGTTCCCTTTCTGTTGCTGGATCGCTTGCCAGAGTTCAAGCGCCTCCGCGTAGGCCCTGCGATTGAGCTGCTCTACGGCCTGGCCGTAAAGCCTGTCCAGCTTCACCCGCAGGTCCCGGACACGAATCCCTTCTTGAGCCTGCGCCTCCAACTCGTCTACATCCGGGTAGTCTGAGGATCGCTCCCGTAGCTCAGCCAGGGCGGCCCGGCTCTCTTCGAACTTTTTCCCCTCTAGCAGGCGGTTGGCGCGCTCGTGCAATCGGTTCAGCGCTTCCTGCCGCAGCCGGGTTACTTCGTCCCGTTTGTAGGCAGCGCCCACCCGCTGCAGCTCGCCCAGCTTGTCCACGCAGGCAGCGAACTCTTCCCCTTGCAGGAAGGTCCGGGCTTGCGTGAGCAGAGAGGACAGCCGCGCCAGATGGCGGGCCGTCACCAGCCGGGTATCGATGTCCTCGTAGCCGGGTACTTCCTGCTGCAGTGTCTGGAAGGTAGCGACGGCCTCCTCCCACTGCTCCTGGCCCATCTGCTCCACACCCCGGGTATAAAGCTCATGCAGACGTCGCTGTCGTTCCACATACTCCCTGGCAGGTGCCTCAATGCCCTCAGAATCAGGGTAGTTCGGGTCCCGCTCGCGGATCACGGCTAATGTATCCAGGCAAGCCTGATATTCCTCCTCATTGAACTGCTTCACGGCCTGCTGATACTGTTCATGCCGGCTTCGCTTCTCCTCCTGGGCCAGCCCCTCCCGGGCTTGTCTGCGGATGTCCTCCACTCTATAGTCAGGGGCAAGTTGGATCAGAACATTCAGCGTGTCCAGAGCACCCTGGTAATTTCCCTGCTCCAGAGCATTCTGAGCCCGCTCGTAAAGCTCCAACATCCGAACTTGATGGCGGGCTTGCTCCAGGTAGTGAGCCGTATCCCTGAAGCCAGGGGCTTGATCTTCCAGCGCCTCAAAGACAGCCAGTGCCTCTCGCCATTCCTGGGACCTGAACAGGCCTTGGGCTCGTTCGTACTGGGCACTTGCCGTCACGTAAGCAGTGGTGGCTTTTTCCAGTTCCTCGGCAAAGGTCTGACACGAGGAGTAGCGTTTCTCGGGGTCTTTGTCCAGCGCCCGCAGTAGCACCGGCTCGGCGCCTCGTGGGAGTTCTGAGTTCGCCAGGGTAGGAGGGAGCGGTTCGCTGGAGGTGATCTGGTATATCAGACCGACGTCTCGTCCCCGGTAGGGAAGCTGGCCGGTCAGCATCTCGTAGACGACGACCCCCAGCGAATAGAGATCACTGTGCTTGTCTCCGGGTGTTTCCTCTTTCAGTTGCTCTGGGGCCATGTAGGGGATCGTGCCGCTCAGCCGATGCTGTACGCTCAGCATAGACTCTCCTTCAGTTGGTCTCTTGACCTCGGACAACCCAAAGTCGGTCAGGTAACCGTTTCCCTGGCGATCCAGGATGATGTTGCTGGGTTTGACATCCCGGTGAATTACCCCCCGCCCATGGGCGTAATCCAGGGCCTCGGAGATTTGGGTCACGATGCGCAGCGTATCTTTATTCAGGGGCAAGCGTCGGTACTGAGCCCGATTCAGGCGTGCTTCCAGCGTTTCACCCTCCACGTAGCGGAAGAGAATGAGCGGCGTCTTATCATCCAAGGCGGAAATGTCGATGACCTGCACGATATGGGAATGCTCCAGCCTCGCGGCAGCACGTGCTTCCCCCAGGCCCATCCCCTTCTCGGTTAGCACCTTCACAGCTACAGTACGAGGTAGCTCAAGGTCCTGACAATGGTACACTTCCGCAAAACCGCCAAAGCCCAGAGGGACGATCACCTGGTAACGGCTGGCGATTTTATCGCCCTTCTGGAAACGATATTCATGTTCAGGCTCCGAGGGGATGATAGGTTCCACAGCGGTTGAATCCTTTGAGACTGCTTCTTGCTGTTCTGTGGTCATCACTGTGCCTCCGACGAATACGTAAAGATTGAAAAAGCGGGCTTGACATTAAACTGATACAATGCGGAATCCCAGCCAAGGACGCCGTACGCTGGGCTCGTATCGCCCTCGACGAGAGATACGGGCTTCCAGGTAAGAATTCTTCCACGAGCCTCCTCGCACGACCCGGTAGAGCCGACCGTAGTGCAAACTCTCGTGAATGGACTTTGGATATCGCTCATACCAACTGGCCGTCCACTCCCAGACGTTGCCCGCCATATCTATGACATCGAAAGGGCTCTGGCTGGTCTGCTCAAACTTGTGGACAGAAGTCGTGCCATTCTGCCCCCACTCGCACGTATTGCATAAGCCAAACTGACACTCGTTCCCCCAGGGGTAGCGACGCGCGTCCGGCAAGCTACCTCGCGCTGCCTTCTCCCACTCTTCCTCGGTCGGCAGGCAGTAGCTTCGCCCGGTGACCCCGGTCAACCAGCGGCAGTAGGCCATCGCGTCCTCCCAACTGACCAGGACCACGGGGTGATCCACCTTTCCCTCGGGATAGATGCGTGCCTGAGAGTCCCAGTTGTAGGGGTGAGCCCTTTCCTCATTCGAGCATGGAACCGGGTGATCGGGGTTGTCCGCCAGGAAGCGGACATATTGGGCATTGGTGACAGGGTAGCGGCCTATCTCGTACGCTGGGAGATTGACTTCTCGGCGAGGTCTTTCGTTCTCGTGCGCGTCCGGGTCATCGGGTGGACTGCCCATCCAGAAGGGACCAGCCGGAATGCAGATGGTGGCGGGCACGTCTGGGGACAGCATAGGAAGTGGCTCGGCTGGCTCAGGGAGAGGTTCCTCGGCTGGCTCAGGGAGAGGTTCCTCGGCCGGCTCAGGGAGAGGTTCCTCGGCCGGCTCAGGGAGAGGTTCCTCGGCCGGCTCAGGGAGAAGTTCCTCGGCCGGCTCAGGGAGAGGTTCCTCGGCTGGCTCAGGGAGAGGTTCCTCGGCCGGCTCCCTCCTCGTCTTCGCCTCGGCGACCATCGCCTCCAGGTCGGCCGGCTCGAGTAATCGGATGTCGTAGGTCTCGGCAGCATTGCGGGCGGGCCTGCTGAACCCCGATGCCGAGACGATGATTCCCTCATCGATCAGGCACTCGTTGCGGAGGAGTTTCGTGATCGTCGCGAACCCGTTGACGACGTCAATACCAACCGGTTTAGACCAGTCCTTCACCTCGATCGCAATGCAGTGCAAGAGGCGCCCAGGTGTCTCCAGTTCGACGTAGACGTCGATCTGGTTGCCGGCCATCGGCACATCGTGCTCGACCTCGCGTGCTCCCATCTGGCGGTAGGCGTCCGCCACCCACCGCTCCAGTTCTTTGCCGGTCTTTGTCGCCTTCTTGGTCATCGTGCCTCCTTACACGAACACTTCAACCAGCCAACCAGCAACCTTGCAGCCACGACAGGCAGAGGCGCTGTGTATTGTAACCCATTTTGATGACATTGTCAATTCCAAGCAGGTGGGATCTCGGCAATTGTTCGAGGGTAATACTTCAGGGATCCCCCACCGACTATCACGGCGTCACTCGGGGGCAAGGTCAGAGTTCGCTGACCCATAGGCCTTGGGAGGAACAGCTGGGCGCCCATCTCTATTATGGCAACGGCGGCCATCGCGTGGTAGGCAGTGCAACTTGCCTGAAAGCAGGCAGCCACGAACCCGTTGCTCGGTGGTAGAGGGCCTCCTGAGTGACTCCACCCAACCAGGCCACTCACGATCGTAACACACTTCTGTTCACGTCACGTGATAATAAGGTGAGACATCTGCTAGAAGCCACCGCGTCCATGCACCTCTTGAGGTCGGAAACTCTCCACAAATGTCTACACGCTCCCAAGCGGCATCAGGTCGACGCACTCGATGCCAAAGTCGGGGACTGTGGTCCCCTCTGAGCCCGTAATCCGCGCCGCGCCCCACCTTGACAACTTGGCAAAATTGTGGTATCTTGTCGTCCGTTGTCTGGGAATTCGGCAGTATCGCCCCGGGTGCGCGGAGAGGGCAGAAGGGCGACCTGGCCGGAGTCGAAAGTATGTCAGTAAGGAGGAACGAAAAGCATGGAAGACAATAGTCGCACACTGGGGACAGTTCAATGGTTCAGCCGTGTGAAGGGGTTTGGATTCATCCGCCCCGACGAGCAAGAGGAAGACGTCTTCGTCCACTACTCCGCCATCCAAGGCGAGGGCTACCGAAACCTGAGCGAGGGTCAGCGAGTGGAGTTCACGGTGGAGGACACTCCCAAGGGGCCTCAGGCCGTGGACGTCGTTGGGCTTGAGCAAGAAGAACCCACAGAAGCTTTCATCTAAAGATCACACAGACACACAACAAGCCTCTCCAGCCCCGGCGGTTCGCGCCGCCGGGGCTTTTTGCTACCGGATGCCGTTTGACTTTTGGGCCGTTTAGCGGTATCCTAGGGTCAGGCAGGGCACAGAAGGAGATTGCGTATGGCGCAAGACGAACAAGAACCCACGTGGCTCAGAAGCCTGCGCGAGCAACAACCGGGCGAGCAGCCGCTTGGTACACAAGACCAGCAGCGTCAGGTCAGCCGGCCAGACCAGGTCGAAGGTGAGCAGAGACCTCCGGGCCAGGCAGACGTGATGGGGGACCTGCGGGAACAGATGATCCAGGCCGAGGAGGCATTCGAGGCCGAACAGGGACCCCCGCTGGCCCAGTTCTTCCTGAACCTGGAACCGTGGCAGCGGCTGGTCCTGGCCGTGTTTCTGTTCCTGGACGTGGCGCTGTGTGGCTGCATGGCGCTGGTGATGGCCGGACGCGTGGCGTTGCCGTTCTAGCCCGGTAGCACCGCCAGCCGGTGGGGAGCATCCGCCGGTCTCGCGCCGTTGGACCCAGGAGATCTTATCCCAACCCGATACTCCGGCGACGATCGTCGCCTGCCCTTTTCGCGGCCCCAGCGGCCGCTTTCATCTCTCAACAGGTGACAGCGCGTGACAGAAAACGAACGAACTCACCTCGTGCGGAGCGCGAGGCCCCGCCAGACGGCCCAGGTGCGATTCCCCGACGGGCGGATCTTTGAGGCCCCCGTGGGAACGCCGGTGGAGCGGTACGTCAAGGTAGCGATGGACCCCAGCCCCGTGCCCACCATCGCGGCGCTGGTCAACGGCGAACTGCGCGAACTGACGTACCCGCTGCAGTCCGACGCCCGGGTCGATCCCGTGTTCCTCTCCGACTCCGACGGCGTGCGCATCTACCGGCGCTCCCTCTCCTTCCTGCTGGTGACCGCCGTGCGCGAACTGTTCCCGGAAGCCCAGATTTTCGTGGACTATACGCTTCCCTTCGGCGGCTTCTTCTGCCAGGTACGGGGACGGGAGCCGTTCAGCGCGGAGGAACTGGCGCGGATCGAGGCCCGCATGCGCGAGATCGTCGTGGAGGACACACCGATCACGCGGGAGCCCGTGCCCCTCGACGAGGCCATCGAGATGTTCCGCGCGCGTGGCGAGGTGGAAAAGGTCCAACTGCTGGCCCGCCGCAAGAAGGACTATCTCTCGCTCTACAACCTGCGCGGCACACGCGACTACTTCCACGGCTATATGCTACCTTCGACCGGGTATCTGCGCTACTTTGCGCTGCACCTGTGGCCCTCGGGCTTTGTGCTCCAGTACCCGCGCCGCCATCGCCCATCGGAACTGCTCCCCGTGGCCGAATCCCCCCAACTGATAGCGATCTTTCGCCAGTACGGCGAATGGCTGCGCCTGCTCGGCGTGGAATCGGTGAGCGGACTGAACGACGCCATCGCCAACGGCCGCATCCGCGAGATCATCCTCGTCTCGGAGGCACTGCACGAACAGCGCATCGCGCAAATCGCCGACCTGATCGCCCGTTACCGGGACGAGGTGCGGTTGGTGCTCATCGCCGGCCCCTCCGCCGCCGGAAAGACGACGTTCTCCAAGCGGATCTCGATCCAGTTGCTGGGCCACGGCATCCGCCCCTTTCCGCTGGCGCTGGACAACTACTTTGTCGACCGAGAAAAGACGCCCAAGGACGAGCACGGCCAGTACGACTTTGAGGTGTTGGAGGCGCTCGACCTGGAGCTGTTCAACCGGCACCTGCTGGCGCTGATGCAGGGAGAACCGGTGCAACTCCCCCGCTTCAACTTTAAAAGCGGCCAGCGTGAGGAGGGCGAGGTTGTCCAACTCGGCCCCGATCACGTCATCATCGTCGAGGGCATCCACGGGCTGAACCCCCAGTTGGTGCCCTCCATCCCGCGCGAGCGCACCTTTCGGATCTTTATCTCGGCCCTGACGCAGCTCAACATCGACCGGCATAACCGGGTGCCGACGACGGACACCCGCCTCCTCCGCCGCATCGTGCGGGACGCCATCTACCGGGGGTACTCGGCCGAGGAGACGCTGAATCGCTGGGAGAGCGTGCGGCGGGGGGAGAAGCGGCACATCTTCCCGTATCAAGAGAACGCCGACGTGATGCTCAACTCGGCGCTGGTCTACGAACTGGCGGTGCTCAAGCCGCTGGCTGAGCCGCTGTTGCTGCAGGTCGAGCCCTCCAGCCCACGGCGCGTGGAGGCCAAGCGGCTGCTGGCCTTCCTGCATTGGTTCGAGCCCTGCGGCCCCGATATGATCCCGGATAACTCGATCCTGCGAGAGTTCATCGGGGGGTCGATATTGCGGGATTATACGCCGTGAGTAATGCGTGATGCGTGATACGTGATACGTGATACGTGATGCGTAATGCGTGATGCGTGAAACGTGAAACGTGAAGCGTGATGCGTGATATCCGCTTCGCACACAGGTATCTTAGAGAGTGTCGTCCATGACCCAGCATCGAAGCTCTGTCGTTTGGGGCCGGATCGCCTGCGGCGGTGTGGTCGTCGCCGGGCTGCTGGCGCTGGGCGCGGTCGGAGTCTTCCGCTGGCTGATGGTGGATCTGCCTTCGCCGGATCGGTTGTATGAGCGGGCGGCCGCTCCATCCACGCGCATCTATGACCGGGACGGGCGGTTGCTGTACGAGATCCTCGACCCGCACGGCGGCGCGCACACGCCCGTTCCACTGGCCGAGGTGCCGGAGGCGTGCGCCGGCGCCACCGTCGCGACGGAGGACGCCAGCTTCTACCGCAACCCCGGCGTCGACTTTTGGGCCATCGTCCGCGCGCTGTGGATCAACCTGCGCGGTGGCGAGATTCTCTCGGGCGGCAGCACGGTCACCCAGCAACTGGCCCGCAACCTGCTGCTCTCACCACAGGAGCGGGCTGAGGTCAGCCTGGAGCGCAAGCTGCGCGAGTCCATCCTGGCCTGGCGACTGGCGAGAACGTACAGGAAAGACGAGATCCTGACGCTGTACCTGAACGAGACGTACTATGGCAACCTGGCGTACGGCATCGAGGCGGCCGCCCGGACCTACTTTGCCAAGCGAGCGGCCGAACTCGACCTGGCGGAGTGCGCCATGCTGGCCGGGCTGCCCCAGTGGCCAGCCCGTTACAACCCGCTGGAGAACCCCGAGGCCGCGAGAGAGCGCCAGCGCGTGGTGCTGGGGCTGATGGTCAGGCACGGCATCATCTCTCAGCAAGAGGCCGACCTGGCGGCGAAGGAGGACCTGCGCTTTGCCTCGGCCCCCTTCCCCATCGAAGCACCCCACTTTGTGATGCTCGTGCGCGGCCAATTGGAGAAAGAGTTCGGACTGGAAGCGATGTACACGCAGGGGCTGCAGGTCCACACGACGCTGGACCTAGACGCGCAACACACGGCCCAGCGCCTCATGCGCTACCGGTTGGCGCAACTGGCCGACGCCGGCGCGGGCCAGCCAGCCCGCAACGTGAACAACGGTGCCGTCGTGGTGATGGACCCCCATACCGGAAAAGTGCGGGCCCTGGTCGGCAGCCCTGACTACTTTGACCCACGCATCGACGGCGCGGTCAACGCAGCGGTCACCAGGCGCCAGCCCGGCTCGTCGATCAAGCCCATCACCTACGCCGCCGCCTTCGACCCCACCCGCCCCGACGCGCTCACGCCAGCCACGATGATGGTGGACGTGCGCACCGCCTTCGTCACCCGCGAGGGCGACCCGTACGTCCCGCGGAATTACGACCGCCGGTGGCACGGGCCGGTGCTGCTGCGCCAGGCGTTGGCCTCGAGCTACAACCTGATCGCCGTCAAGGTCCTGGACCACGTGGGCCTGGAGGAGATGACGAGGCTGGCGCGCTCGATGGGCATCACGACCTTTGACGACGCGGATCGCTTTGGGCTGGCGCTGACGTTGGGTGGCGGCGAGGTCCGCCTGCTGGAGCTGACGGCCGCCTACGGGGCCTTTGCCAACGGCGGCCAGCGGGTCGAGCCGGTGACGATCACCCACGTAAAAGACCATCGCGGGCAGGTGCTGAAAGCCTGGGATGCCGCGCCCGGCCCCCGGGTGATGGACGAGCGGGTGGCCTACCTCATCAGCGACGTCCTGAGCGACAACCTCGCCCGCGCTCCCTCCTTCGGCGAGGGGAGCGCGCTGCGGCTCTCCCGCCCGGCCGCCGCCAAGACCGGCACCACGACCGACTGGCGCGACAACTGGACGGTGGGGTACACGCCGGACCTGGTCGTCGGTGTGTGGGCAGGGAACGCCGACAACGAGCCCATGAACCACGTCAGCGGCGTGACGGGCGCTGCGCCGATCTGGCACGACGTGATGGAATCGCTGCTCAAAGGCCAGCCGGTGCGCGAGTTCGTGGAACCGCCGGGGATGGTGCGGATGGAGGTGTGTGCGGACAGCGGGTTGCCGCCAGTAGAGGGAATGGAGATTGGAGATTGGAGATTGGACCGGCAGCAAGCGCGCTGTCCTCGCACGGTCACCGAACTGTTCATCGAGGGCACCGAGCCTACTCAAACCGACGACTGGCACTGGACGTTCACGCTGGACGCGCGCAACGGCCTGCTGGCCGGCCCCAACTGCCCGCCCGAGTTCGCCACGCGAAAACGATACACGCTCTACCCCGCCGAGGCGCAGGACTGGGTCCGGTGGCAGAACATTCCTCAATCGCCGGAGGCGTACTCGCCGCTGTGTCCTGGCCAACTGGCAGAGATTAGAGATCAGAGATTGGAGATTGGGGGGCAGGAAGCAGGAGGCAGGGGGCAGGAGGCAGGAAGCAAGGGGCAGGAAGCAGGAAGCGGGGTTGGGGGCCCAAATATCTGGCCGCTGGTTCTGACGAGCCCTGATCAGGGGAGCCGGTACCGGCTGTCGGCGGAGATTCCAGCGTCGGCGCAGCAGATTCTCGTGGCCGCCCGCCCTGCCGACGGCGTCTCACTGCGCCAGGTGACGTTGCTCGTGGACGGCCAGGCGCTGGCGACGCTGACAAAACCACCCTACCAGGCGCTGTGGCCGATGACGGCCGGCGAGCACGCCTTCACGGCGGTGGGGGTGGATGTGGAGGGGAGCGAGGTTGAGGGGAACCGCATTACCATCGAGGTCGTGGAGTGAGAGGAGGTGGCAAAGTGACAGATTTTGCTGAGAAGGAATTTAGAGACATCGCAAAGAAGGTTCGAGAAGCAGGTGGGTACGACCTGGAACTCATCCTGCGAGTCAAGAACTTCAAGTCACAGGCTCCACTTGGACCCAGTCAATCTTGGGAATCAGTTGTCGAGATGGTAAATGAAGCCATCAAAGAGGCTGATGATGTATGCGCTTCACTTGAGACACTTTGCAAAATATACGGAGTGGGTATTCCTACTGCCTCTGTTCTGCTTGCTGCCAGGTATCCTGACCGCTTTGCCATAATTGATGGGGGGATGTTCAACTTTTTCAGACAAGTTGATGCCTATGGTAGCATCAAGCGTATCTTTGAGATTTCTGGCGATGACGAACTAGGAGCTCTCGTGAAAGAGGTCAAGGAAGTGTTTGATGAGGCTTCCGAAATCCGTATACAGATCTATCCCAAGTACTTGAGTGTCTTGAGCGCCATACGAGATAGGACGTATCTTGCCGACCTCAGAGAAGTCGAGTCAAAGATATGGAAGGAGACGCGCAAATGAAGCTCCAAGAACACGCAACACGCAACACGCAACACGTGCCACGCATCGCGCTCCTTGTTGCCCTCAGCACGTTGGTCTTGGCTTGCCAGTGTCAACTGCCATCCATATTCAAGACACCCACGCCGGCTCCGACTTTTACCCCGACCCCGCCGCCCGAGCCGCTGCCGCCGCAGGTGATCCAGGTGATGCCCGCCCGGGGCGAGGAGCAGCCGCTCGACGCGCCGGTGCAACTGGTCTTTGACCAGCCAATGGACCGGGAGTCGGTGCAGGCCGCCTTCATCATCGAACCGGCCGTCGGCGGCGACTTTAAGTGGGGCAGCCCTCGCGTCGTGCAGTTCAGGCCGGCCGGGAGAGGGTTTGAGCGGGCCACCCGGTACACGGTCACCATCGAGGAGGACGCCCGCAGCGCGGAGGACCTGCCGCTGAACGCACCGGTCCAGTTCCACTTTGCGACAGTCGGCTTCCTGGAAGTGGCCGCCGTCCAGCCGGCCGACGGCACTCCCGAGGTCGCCACCGACGCCGTCGTCACCGTCCTCTTCAACCGGCCGGTCGTCCCCCTGACCGCCATCGAGGACCAGGACAACCTGCCGCAGCCGCTCACCTTCGTGCCGCCGGTGCGCGGGAGCGGCGAATGGCTCAACACCTCCATCTATCGCTTCGTCCCCGACGATGACGCGGCCCTCGAGCCCGCCACGACCTACAAGGCGCGGATCGCGGCGGGGCTCACCGACACGACCGGCGGCGTGCTGGCCGACGACTTTGCCTGGGAGTTCACGACGGTCATGCCGGCCGTCGTCGCCACGTATCCCGACGCAGACACGATCTATGTCAGCCCCGAGCCAACCATCCACGTCGCCTTCAACCAACGGATGGACCGCGCCTCCGCCGAGGCCGCCTTCGAACTCAAGAACCGGGCCACCGACGAGGTGATCGCGGGCACCTTCGAGTGGCACGACGGAGGCTTGGTCCTCCCGGACAGACGCATCTACGAACCCTACCAGTGGTCGTGGAGCGCCGGCAAAGGGCCGGAGCGGGTTGGCGTGGAGACAATGAGCTTTACCCCGGACCAGCCACTCGACTTTGGTGCCAGGTACCTGGCGCGTGTCGCCGCCAGCGCGCAGGGGGCCACAGCACAGGCCGGCACGGAGCGACAATACAGTTGGACCTTTGGCACGATCGAGTATCCGCGCATCGTCAGCACCGATCCCGCCGACGGCGACCAGCAGGCCGACCCCCGGGGCGGGCTGCAGATCGAGTTCTCCAGCCCGATGGACCCCAAATCACTGGAGGACAACTTTACCATCAGCCCTCCCGTCTCGGCGACGGACGTCTACAGCTACTGGTGGGATAGCGACACCCAGCTCGAGATCTCCTTCCCCGTCGAACCCAACACCGACTACGCGGTGACGATCAGCGGCGACGTCCGAGGGCGCTACGGACACGAACTCGGCGCGGACCGCACCGTCCGCTGGCGCACCCGCGCGCTGGACCCGCTGGTCTACCTCCACAGCCCCGGCCGCATCGTCACCTACAACGGGTACACAGAGACGCTGGCCTACGTGACCGTGCGCAACGTGGGCCAGGTGAGCTTTGCGCTGTACCGGATGCCGTCCGAGGACTTTTTGCGGGCCAACGGGAACGACGAGGGCACGTGGGACTATTGGAACACCTACAGCGGCGACGGGGAGAATCTCGTCCGGCGGTGGACGCTGGACGTCAATCCGCCGCTGAACCAAAGCCGCATCTACAGGACCCGGCTGTCCGGCAGTGCGGACGGCCTGCTGTCGCCGGGCCTGTATTACCTGGAGGTGCAGGCTGTCCCCGGCGCGATCTACCCCGAGGCGCAACACTATGTGCCGGGCGCCAGCAAGGAGATGCTGGTCGTCTCCCGGCACAACCTGAGCCTGAAGACGAGCGCCACCGAGGAACTGGCCTGGGCCACCGACCTGCGCTCCGGCGACGTGCTACCGGGCCTGCCCGTCACGGTGATGGACGAGTACGGCAACGTCATGGCCGAGGGGACGACGGACGAGGACGGCGTGTTTGCCGACGGGGCGCACGAACCGTTGGATCAGTGGACCGCCGTCTTTGCCTTCGTCGGCGACCCGGACGATCCGGACCAGGATTTTGCTGCCGCGATCAACGGGTGGAACGACGGCATCACGCCCTGGCAGTTCGACCTGCCGGTGGAGAGTTACGACAACCCCTACGCCGCCTACGTCTTCACGGACCGGCCCATCTACCGCCCCGGCCAGACGGTCTACTTCAAGGGTATCCTGCGCCGCGACGACGACGCCCACTATAGCCTACCGCCGGCAGATGCCGAGGTCTATGTCGCAATCTGGGACCCGCAGGGCACGCAGGTCTTTGAGGAGAAGCTGCCCGTCAGCGACGTAGGCACGCTGGACGACAAGTTCGACCTGGGCGAGGAAGCGGCGCTGGGCACCTACGGCGTGCAGATGACCTACGCCGAGCGAGAGTTCGGCACCAGCTTCCAGGTGGCCGAGTACCGCAAGCCCGAGTTCCAGGTGGAGGTCGAGACCGACCGGCCGGAGTACGTTCAAGGAGACGAGATCAACGTCACTGCCCAGGCGACCTATTTCTTCGGCGGTCCCGTCGCCGGCGCCCAGGTGCGCTACGCCGTCCTCTCGGCCGACCACTTTTTCAACTACCAGGGCAAAGGGTGGTGGGACTTTAGCGACTATGACTACAGCCGCAGCCGGGGAGGCGGATATTATGGCGAGCGCATCGCCGACGGGGAGGGCACGACCGACGCCGAGGGCCGCTTCACCTTCAGCCTGGAGGCGGACATCGCCGAACAGATCGCCAGCCAGCGGTTCACGCTGGAGGTGACGGTCACCGACGTCAACAACCAGGAGGTCAGCAACCGGACCGAGGCGGTCGTCCACAAGGGTCTGTACTACATCGGCCTGCAGCCCGAGCGGTACGTCGGCCAGGCGGGACGGGAAGCCCGCGTCAACGTGCTCACCGTCGACTGGACCAGCGAGCCCTCGCCGGGCCAGGAGGTGACCGTCGTCTTTGCTGAGCACAAGTGGTACAGCGTCCAGAAGCAGGCCGAGGATGGCCGCTATTACTGGGAGGGCGTCGTCGAGGACGTCCCGGTCTTAACCACCACGGTGGAGACGGACGCCGACGGCGGGGCGAGGGCGGGCTTCACGCCCGAGCAGGGCGGCGTCTACAAGGCGATCGCCAGCGGGCGCGATGACAAAGGAAACGAGGTCCGCAGCTCCACCTACATGTGGATCAGTGGGCGTGAGTACGTCAACTGGCGACGGGAGAACAACGACCGCATCGAGCTGGTCGCCGACAAGCGGCAATACAAGGTCGGCGACACGGCGACCATCCTCGTGCCCCACCCGTATCAGGGCCCGGTCGAGGCGCTCGTCACCGTCGAGCGCGGACACATCTACGACTACTGGGTCCAGACGCTGGAGACGAACTCGGAGCAGATCGAGATCCCCATCACGGAGGAGCTCATCCCCAACGTCTTTGTCTCGGTGGTCATCGTCAAGGGAGTGGACGAGGCCAACCCGCTGCCCGGTTTCAAGATCGGCTACGCACAACTGCCCATCGAGACGACGGAGAAGGAGTTGAACATCGCGCTGGCCCCGGACAGACCGCCCAGCGAGCACTACCGGCCGGGCGAGGCGGTGACCTATGACGTGAACGTCACCGACAGCGCGGGGAACCCGGTCGAGGCCGAGCTGGCGCTCAACCTGGTGGACCTGGCGGTGCTCTCGCTCGCCGACCGGCCCGGGCCGGACATTGTGAATTATTTCTGGCGCGAGCGGGGACTGGGCGTGAACACCGCCAGTGGGCTGACGCTTTCGGGGGACCGCATCAGCGAGGAGCTGGGGGAGGAGGTCAAAGGGTTGGGCGGTGGCGGAGGCGGCGAGGAGTTCGGCCCCGTGCGACGGCGCTTCCCCGACCTGGCCTACTGGAACCCCAGCCTCCGAACCGGCGCGGACGGCCATGCAAAGGTCAGCGTGGATCTTCCGGACAACCTCACCACCTGGCGCATGGGGGCCCGGGGCGTCACCGCCGGCACGCTCGTCGGCCAGACCGACGTAGACATCGTGAGCACCAAGGACCTGCTGGTGCGGCCGGTGGCCCCCCGGTTCTTTGTCGTCGGCGACCAGGCCGAGCTGGCAGCCGTGGTCCACAACAACACGGACCGGTCGCTGGAGGTGGAGATCGCGTTCGAGGCGAGGGGGCTGCAGATCGGCGAATCGGCGAATCAACAAATCGGCGAATCGGCAAATCAGCAAATCAGCATACCTGGTGGGGACAACGTGAAGGTGGCGTGGGCGGTGACGGTGGAGGACGTGTCCGAAACCACGCTGCGCTTTGGCGCGCGGGCGACCGGCCTGGCCGACGCCGTCGAGATCACCCTGCCGGTCTACCGCTACTCGACGCCCGAGGTGGTCGCCACCGCCGGCCTGCTCGACGCCGACGGGCAGCAGTTGGAGGCAGTGGCGCTGCCGCCCAGTTTCGACCCGACGCAGGGAGAACTCTCCGTGCACGTGGACCCGTCGCTGGCGGCCGGCATGGCAGACGGGCTCGACTACCTGGAGCACTACCCCTACGAGTGCACCGAGCAGACGGTCAGCCGCTTCCTGCCCAACGTCGTCACGTACCGCGCCTTCAAGGAACTGGAGCTGGATCGACCGGACCTGGAGGAGCGGCTGCCAGGGCTGGTCAGCGAGGGGTTGCAGCGGCTCTACCACCAGCAGCATTACGACGGCGGCTGGGGCTGGTGGGTCTCGGACGAGTCCCATCCCTACGTGACTGCGTACGTATTGCTCGGGCTGGTCGAGGCGGAGCGGGCCGGCTTCGTGGTGGACGCCGGGGTGACGGAGCGGGCGGTGGAATTCCTGCAAGGTAAGCTGAGCAGCCCACGCGACCTGCAGAAGCACTGGCAGGCCAACCGCCAGGCATTCGTCCTGTACGTGCTGGCCGAGGCCGGTGAGGGGGACCTGGGGCGCACGGTGACGCTCTTTAACCGGCGCGACGTGCTCGACACCTTTGGCAAGGCCTACCTGGCGATGGCGCTGGGCCTGCTGGAGCCGGACAGGCCGGATCGCGTGGACGCGCTGCTCTCCGACGTCACGAGCGACGCCATCGTCAGCGCCACCGGCGCGCACTGGGAGGAAGCGCAGGTGGACTATTACGCGATGAACACCGACACCCGGTCGACCGCCATCGTGCTGGCCGCGCTGGCGCGACTGGACCCGGACGCCGCGCTGGCTCCGAACGGTGTCCGCTGGCTGATGGCCGCCCGCCGTGAGGGCTACTGGGAGACGACACAGGAGACCGCGTGGGCCGTCATCGCGCTCACCGACTGGATGGTCGCCACCGGCGAACTGGAGGGGGCGTACGACTGGCACGTGGTCGTCAACGGCAACCCGTTGGGCGAGGGGAGCGTGGACCGCGAGAACGTCGACGAGACGGTCAAGTTGCAGATCGAGGTCGCCCGACTCCTGGCCGACGAGGCGAACCGGGTCGTCATCGAGCGCTGGGCGCCCGGCGGGCAGGCGAAAGGGACCGGCCGGTTGTATTACAGCATGTACCTGCGCTATTTCAAGCCGGTGGAGGAGGTGACCGCGCTCAACCGGGGCATCGTCGTCAGCCGCAAGTACACGCTGGCCGACTGCGACCCGGAGAAGGAAACGTGCCGGGCGGTGGACCAGGCGCAGGTGGGGGACGCCATCCAGGTGAAGCTGACGATCATCGCGCCCCACGACCTGCACTATGTGGTCGTCGAGGACCCGTTCCCGGCCGGCGCCGAGGGCGTCGACCAGAGCCTCAAGACGACGAGCGTCGTCGGCGAAGCGCCCGAGCTGACCCGCACCGACCGGCGCGACCCGTGGGGCGGTGGCTATGGCTGGTGGTGGTTCAGCCACACCGAGCTACGTGACGAGAAGGCCGTCCTCTTCGCCACCTACCTGCCCCAGGGCACGTACGAGTACACCTATCTCATCCGCGCCAGCCTGAGCGGCGAGTACCGGGTGATCCCCACCCACGCCTACGAGATGTACTTCCCGGAGGTATTCGGGCGGAGCGATGGGGGGGTGTTCACGGTCACCGAGTAGTTCGCACGTGATGCGTGAAACGGAACACGTAATACGTAATACGTAATGCGTAATCACGTTTCACGTTTCACGTTTCACGCATCACGCATCACGTTTCACGTTTCACGTTTCACGCTTCACGTTTCACGCATCACGTTTCAGGTTTCAGGTTACTGGTAGACGATGAAGGCTGGCGGTGGATCCAGCGCCAGCACCTGCCCCGGCGTCATCAGCGGCGTGTCGAGGTCGTAGAACAGTTTAAAGCCGCCGTACTCAAAGCCAGGCTCGGCGCGATACTGGTTGTAGTCGCCGCGCTTCGCCCCCGGGCCGCCGTACCCGTCTGCGTCCCACACCAGGTCGACCAACGGATAGTCCTGGATGGCCTCCTTGTTCACGATCATGCGATCGTCGAACTGGTGGATGACGAGGATCTTGTGCTGGCCGGCGCCCTCGGCGATCCCGTTGAGCCAGGCCTGCACCGCGTTGATCGCCTCGCCGTCGATGCGCCCCAGGTTCGTCCCGGGGACGCCATCCTCGCCCACGATGAACTCGGGGTCAACGGCCAGGTGGACGTTGGGCTCATACAGGTAGGGCTCGACAAAGCCCAACTCGATCTCCAGCGGGCTGCGACCCGGCTGGATATCGAGCACGACCCACACCCCCTCGGCGGCGGCTGTGTCGAGCCACCACCTGAGCGTCTCGGCAGTCAGGTGGTGATTGTAGTTGCCGTCCTCGCCGGGGTGGGCGTCGGAGATCGTGACCACCGTGTGGAAGACGGGGACGATCTCCACGCATGGGTCCACCTGGCGGTAGGCCTCGGCCTGCTCGCGCAGGAGCGCCAGCGTGGTCCCGACTTCGTGCGCGCCCAGGATGCCCAGACCCCGCCCGATGGGGACGCCGTAGAAGGCGACCAGCCGCCGCCCGGCGATCGTCGAGGGGGGCGGCGCAGGGCCGGCGGAACAGTCCGGCGCAGGCGTGGGCTCGCCCCCGCCGTTGCCCGGCCCGCCCTCCGGTGACGGCAACGGAGAAGGAAGCGCGGCGGGTTCGGGCGTGGGGGTGTCCGTCGGGACCGGGGTGGGGGTCGGTGTGGGCGTCGAGGTCGGCGTGGACGTCGGCGTCGGGGTCGGCGTGTCGGTTGGCGTGGGGGTTGAGGTCGGCGTTGGCGTAGGGGTGGACGTGGGGGTGGCGGTGGGCGACGGCGTGTGCGTGGGCGCGGCGGTTGGGGACGGCGTCGGCGTGAGCGTGGGAGTTGGGGCTGAGACCGTGACGCCGATGGCTGCCACGGCTACCAGGAGGCCGACGATCAGGACGATTCCCATTGTGAGCTTCGAGCTTGGCGACATGGTCTCTCCCTGCGGATACCCTGAACGTGCGGCCCGCCAAGGTAGGAGTCTACCGCAAGATGGGGTTTCTGGCAAGGGGATCGCCGGGGCGCGGCGGCACTTGACATATATCAAATTGGTGGTATAATTAGAACAAAAGTTCTATACCCGCGTAGGACAACCACAGTTGGCCACTATATCGTTCTCAGCACACTTACAGGCGATCCGCCAGGAAGAGAGGCCTGGGCAAGCTGTCACGGACCCCCAGCTTCGCAGGGGGCTTGCATACGCATCACGCATCACATCCGACGCGATGAGAGCCGAGCAAGCGTGGGCATTGTGTAGCAAGCGCTCACGTGGTACAATAAGTGCTTGTGTGGTTTTCCTGATCGGTTATGCTGATGGATAGGGGGAGTACGTGGCGCAGAGGAAGCGAGAATACACCGAGGCGGACATCCAGGTCCTAGAGTACCCGGAGAACATCCAGCGCAGGCCGGGGATGTACGTGGGCGGACGGGGGGCGTCGGCGCTGCACCACCTGGCGATCGAGGTGACCGACAACGCGGTGGACGAGGCGCTGGCGGGCCGGTGCGACTATTTCGAGGTCACAATCCGCCCGGACGGGAGCATCGTCATCTCCGACGACGGCGACGGCATCCCGGTGGGGATACACCCGGAGAAGGAGAAGCCGACGCTGGAGCTGGCGTTCACCGAGCTCCACGCCGGCGCCAAGTTCGAGGAGGGCACCTACTCGACGTCGGGCGGGCTGCACGGCGTGGGCATCAAGGCGACGAACGCGCTCTCGACGTGGCTGGAGGTGACGGTGAGGCGGGACGGCGTGCTGTACCGCCAGCGGTACGAGCGAGGGCTGCCGGCGACGCCGGTGCAGATCCTGGACCCGCACACCGAGGAGGTGGTGGGTCAGGTCGGGGTGCGGGGCGAGAAGAAGGCGATCCAGGAGCACCGCGACCGGAGCATCGGGACGGGGACGACGGTCGCGTTCCTGCCGAACCCCGAGTTCCTGGACGTGGTCGAGTTCGACTTTGCGACGCTGGCCCGGCGGCTGCAGACGGTGGCGTTCCTGGTACCGGACCTGACGGTGCGCATCACCGACGAACGGGGAAAGAAAGGAAAGACGAAAGGGGCGAAAGGGAAGGAGCGGGAACGGACCTACTGCTACCGGGGCGGGCTGGTCGAGTACGTAGAGTACCTGAACCGGGACCGGCGGGGGATCCACGCGCCGATCGAGATTCGGGGCGACACAGAAGACGGCACGCAGGTCGAGGTGGTGCTCCAATACCACACCGACGAGGACGAGGAGATCGTGTCCTTCGTCAACACGATCCCGACGCCGGACGGGGGCCGGCACGTCGCCGGGTTCCGGTCGGCGCTGACGAAGGCGATCAACATGTTCGCCGCCGAGAAAAAGCTGCTAAAGAAGGGGGACGAGATCACGGGCAGGGACACGATCGCCGGGCTGACGGCGGTGTTGAGCGTGCGCATGCGCGACCCGCAGTTCACGTCGCAGACCAAGACGCAGCTCGGCTCCGATCCGGTGCAGGGGCAGGTCCACTCGATCGTGTACGAGGCGCTGCTGAGCCGATTCCGGAAGCGGATCCCACTGGGAAAAAAGATCGTCGACCGCTGCCTGGCGGCCTCGCGCGCACGGCACGCGGCGGCGAAGGCGCGCTCGCTGGTGATGCGCCGCTCGGTGCTGGAGGTGGACGAACTGCCGGGCAAGCTGGCCGACGTGGCGAAGGGGAGCCCGACGGGACAGACGACGCTGTTCATCGTCGAGGGGGACAGCGCGGGCGGGTCGTGCAAGCAGGCGCGGGACCGGCGGTACCACGCGATCCTGCCGCTGCGGGGCAAGATCCTCAACACGGAGCGGGCGCGGCTGAACAAGGCGCTGAGCAACCGGGAGGTCAAGACGATCGTGGCCGCGATCGGGGCCGGGGTGGGGGCGGACTTTGACGTGGAGCAGATGCGGTACGGGCGGGTGGCGATCCTGGTCGACGCCGACGTGGACGGGGACCACATCAAGACGCTCCTGTACACGCTGTTCTGGCGGCTGATGCGGCCGATGGTCGAGGCGGGGCGGCTGTACGTGGCGCGCGCGCCACTGTACCTGCTGCGCAAGGGGAGCGACAGCCGGTACGTGTACAGCGACGCCGAGCGGGACCGGGTGCTGGCCGAGTGGGGTGCCAAATCCACCCGCACCGGCCTGAAAGAGCCGGTGCTGGGGAAGGGGGTGACGATCCAGCGATACAAGGGGCTGGGCGAGATGAACCCGGAGCAGTTGCGCCACACGGTGTTCCAGCCCGGTGACGGGGACGACCCGTCGATCAACAAGCACATCGTGCGGGTGTCGATGGGCCAGGTGCACGCGGCAAACGCGGCCGTCTCCCTGTGGATGGGGGGCAGTCCGCGAAGGCGGCGGCAGCGGCTGATGCGGTACTGGGACGGGGCGGGGATGATGGACGACAATGGGAATGGGTACGAAGACGGCGATATGGATGATGAGCTGGCGGGCGAGGAGGACGAGGAATGACTGGGACACGGACCAAAACTCCAAATCCCAAATCCCAAATCCCAAATATTGAGACGGTGGAGCTGGCGGACGACCTGACGCGGGCGTACATCGGGTACGCACGGGAGACGATCACCGACCGGGCGCTGCCGGACGTGCGCGACGGGCTCAAGCCGGTGCAGCGGCGCATCCTGTACGGGATGCACGACCTGGGGCTGGTGCACGACAAGCCGCACAAAAAGTCGGCTCGCATCGTCGGCGAGGTGCTGGGCAAGTACCACCCCCACGGCGATAGCTCCGTCTACCTGGCGATGGTGCGCCAGGCGCAGACGTGGGTGATGGGCGTGCCGCTGGTGGATGGGCAGGGGAACTTTGGCTCGATCGACGGCGACAGCCCGGCCGCGATGCGGTACACCGAGGCGCGGCTCACGGCGGCGGCCGAGACGATGCTCCAGGACCTGAAGATGGACACGGTGGACTGGACGGATAACTTTGACGGATCACTCCAGGAGCCGACGGTCCTGCCCAGCGTGCTGCCGAACCTCCTGGTCAACGGCGTAGACGGCATCGCCGTCGGCATGGCGACCCGCATGCCGCCCCACAACCTGGGGGAGGTGTGCGACGCGCTGGTCCACGTGGCGCGGAACTGGACGCGGCGCGACAAAGTCACGGTCGACGACCTGATGGCGTTTCTGCCGGGGCCGGATTTCCCGACGGGCGGGATCATCTACCGCTGCCGCGACGACGGCGACGGGCCGGTGGACACGATCCGCCAGGCGTACACGACCGGGCGGGGACGGGTCGTGATGCAATCTCGCGTGACGGTCGAGGACATTGGCGGCGGCAAGTCGAACATCGTCGTCACGGAGCTACCGTATGGGGTGCTCAAGACGACGGTGATGGAAAAGATCGCGAAAGAGGTGCGCGACGGGCGCATCACGGGCGTGACCGACCTGCGGGACGAGTCGGACCACACCGGGATGCGGATGGTGATCGAGGTCTCGCGGCAGGCCAGCCCGCAGGAGGTACTGAAGCAGGTGCTCAAGTACAGCCAACTGCGGGAGACGTTCGGCGTGATCAACCTGGCGCTGGTGCCGACGGGGGAGAACGGAGGGACACGGCCGGAATACATGTCGCTCCCGGACCTCCTGATCCATTTCGTGGCGCACCGGCTGGAGGTGATCGAACGGCGCAGCCGGTTCGAGCTGGAGAAGCGGCGGGCGCGGCTGCACATCGTCGAGGGGCTGCTGAAGGCGCTGGACATACTGGACGAGGTGATCGAGACGATCCGCCACTCCCGGACGGCGGACACGGCGCGGGGGAACCTGATCAAGAAATTCGGCTTCACCGAGGTCCAGGCGACGGCGATCCTGGACATGCAACTGCGGCGGCTGGCCGCGCTGGAGCGAAAGCGGCTGGCGGATGAAGAGAAGGAGCTGAAAGCGCGGATCAAGTACCTGGAGGGGTTGCTGCGCTCGCAGGCGAAGCGGCTGGGCGTGGTCATCAAGGAGACGACGGCGCTCAAGGAACAGTTCGCCGTGCCTCGGCGCACGGTGATCGTGGAGCGGGAGGAGGCGACGGCCGGCAGCGGCATGGTGACGACGGAGGCCGACCTGGTGATGCCCGAGGGGACGCAGGTGCTGGTGCTGACCGAGGACAGGATGCAGCGCACCACAGCGGCGGGCTTTTCCTACCGGCCCAGCAAGGAATTGACGACGCGGGCGGTGCGCGACGTGCACCTGGCACACGTGCGGGCGGAGCCGGGCGACGAGGTGATCCTGCTGACGAACCGGGGGCGAGGTTGGCGGGGGGCGGTGGGCTTTGTCCCAGCGGAGGGCGGAGCGAAGGAGCTGGGGCTGGAGGGCGGGGAATGGGTCGTCGGCGTGGGCGTGCTGCGGCCAGACGCGTACCTGGTGATGGGCAGCCGGGGCGGGAAGATCAAGCGCACCCGGGTGGGTGACCTGGCGCTACCGGACAGGACGTGGGACACGGTGATGGGGCTGGGCGAGGGGGACGAGCTCCTGTTCGGCGACGTGGCCGGGGAGGGGGCACACGTCCTGTTCTACACCGCCAGCGGGCAGGTGCTGCGGATCGACGGGGACACGGTGAACCCACAGGCGACGGGGACGGCGACCGGCGTGGTCGGGATCTCGGTCAAGCAGAGCGACCGGATGCTGGGCGGAGCGGTGGTGAAACACGCAGTGGCTGACGAGGAAAAGTGGGAGGTCGTGATCGTCTCGACGGCCGGCTACGCCCACCGGGCACGGTTGGCAGAGTTCCCGGTGAAGGGGCGCGGCACGCAGGGCGTGCGGTGCCTGCGGGCGACGAAATCGGGTGGCGACGTGGCGGGCCTGGCGATGGGGCAGGGCGGCCTGATCGACATCTACCTGGCGGACGGGCGGCGGCAGCGGCTGGATTGGGAGGAGACACCGGTCACGACGCGCGAGGCCCGGGGCGAGCGGGTGGTCGACGCCGGCAAGAAGGGGACGGTGGCACGGGCGGTGGCACTGGCTTAACATGGATCACTACCGACGCTCGGCACGGAACTGGTTTGCCGGACACCCCATAGACCGGATACCCGATCGACGACAGGACGGCCGGTGGGTCGCGGAGAGGTTGCAGGACCCCAACACCCGTCTGATCCCGGTGTGGAACGGGAAGAACCTGTTTGCGAAAGGGCCGGTCCCGCAGCCGGTCCTGCTGGCCCCCCAAGACATGGGGGGCCTGATCGCTCAGGCAGAGTCGATCGTCCTGCTGGGCGAAGCGGAGGGCCGGGTTTACTTCGCGGTGGGGCTGCACACCGGCGACGGATCGCCGCCTCCAGAAATGGCAGAACTGGGCGAGTTCCGGAACCTGAGATGGATCGGTGCGGGGTCGGAACGGGAGACAGTCGCGCTGCTGGCCTACGCCAAGGCCATGACGTATTGGCATCATCGGCAGCGCTTCTGCGCGGATTGCGGGAGCCCGACGGAGAGCGCCGACGGCGGCCATCTGCGGGTGTGCACCAATCCGCAGTGCGGGCAGCAGCACTTTCCCCGCACGAATCCGGCGATCATCGTCCTGGTGACGTCCGGGGAGCGGTGCCTGCTGGGCCGGCAGGCGACGTGGCCCAAAGGGCTGTACGCGACGATCGCGGGGTTCGTCGAACCGGGGGAGAGCCTGGAGGATGCCGTCGTGCGCGAGGTGATGGAAGAGACGGGCGTCCGGGTCCGGGAGGTCACGTATCACTCGTCCCAACCGTGGCCGTTTCCGAGCTCGATTATGCTGGGGTTTACAGCGGAGGCGGCGAGCAAGGAGATTGCGCTCAGCGACGGCGAGTTAGAGGACGCGCGCTGGTTCTCGCGGGAGGAGATCTGGAGCGGGGTGAAGGGTGAATGGCTGCGGATGCCACTGCGGGCCTCGATTTCGTACCGGTTGATTGAGGATTGGTTTGACGGGGAGGGAAGCCCGAGGCTGGAAGACCTCTGCACTATCCGCCCGCCCGGGCCGACACAGGCGGGCGGCGGGCGGCCCAGGGGCGGGACTGCTCGAGCTGGGCCGCCAGGCGGAAGAGGGTAGCCTCGTCGCCGAAGCGGCCGACGAAGTGGGTGCCGATGGGCAGGCCGTCGGCGTTCCAGAAGAGCGGGACCGACATGGCAGGCTGCCCGGTGGCGTTGCAGATGGGCGTGAAGGGCATGAAGGCACTCACACGGATCAGCCCCTGGAGGGGGTTCTCCGGCGAGGGGTCGAAGGTGCCGAGGGGCACAGGGGGCTCACCAAGCGTGGGAGTGAGCCACACGTCGTGGTCGAAAAAGAACCGGGCGACGTCCCGGGCCGCGCGCTGGAGCGCGTGCACGGCGAGCAGGTAGGTCGACGCACCGATCGTCGTTGCCGTGGGCCATCGGGACGAGCCCAGCGGCGACGGCAGCGGCCGCGCCCCCACTGGAGCCGCCCGTGGTCCGCTCCGTGTCCCAGGGGTTGCGGCTGGGACCGAAGAGACGGGGCTCGCAGGTCGGGAGAAGGCCGAACTCGGGCGTGTTGGTCTTGCCGAGGATGATCAGCCCGGCGCGCTTGAGTCGGGCGACGAGCCTGCTGTCGTGATCGGGCACAAAGTCGCGCAGGAAAGCCGACCCGGCGGTCATTGGCACCCCGCGGTAACAGGCAGCAGATCCTCGAGCAGGAACGGGACGCCGGTGAACGGGCCACAGGGGAGTTCGCCGGTGGCGCCACCTCGCCCCGCCGGACCAACCCGGCCTGGGCGGTGGCGTCGAGGAAGGCCAGGTCGTCGGATGTCGACGTGGTGCGTGTCCTCCGATGGATGAGAGACCTGACAGGTTTAGCGATTGACTGGCACGAGGTGCTGGTCCGCCACGGATGTGGCCCGTTGCCGTCACTGACCCTTGCCGAAACCTGTCAGGTCTTGGCCTATCCTCATCACTCTACATAGATCTCGACCCGCTCGTTGTCCTGCTCGTCCATCACCTCGACGAGCTTGCCGTCGACGCCGCTGGCGAGCAGTTCCTGGAGCTCCTGCATGTCGAACCCCTCAAAGTCGGGGGCGAACCGCTCGGCCATGCGCAATCCCGCGCCGACGAGGCCCATCGGCACGGTCACGTTCACCTTGGCCGCGCCTGTGGTCATGTCGGTCACCTGGATGCGGAGGAACTTGTGCTCCCCCGCCTGCGTCGAGGCTGCCGATGCAGCACGCCGCTGCCCCCCTCCGAGCGCCCGGAGCAGTGTGGCCGCCTCCTCCGCCGTGATTTTGCCCTCCTCGAGCATTGCGAGGATCTTCTGCCGTTCTGCGCTTTCTGTCGACATATTGCACCCCCTAACCGAAATAGACCTGCACGTGTTCGCCGCCCTCTCGCTCGTTCACCTCGACGACAAAAGGGTGGCCATCCCGTATTTCTTCCCGCATCGCCAGGATCACCTCGTCCACCCCTGTCCCCTCAAGCTGCGGGACGAAGGGGCGGGCGACGCGCAGCCCCCAGGCGATGAGGCCCAGCGGCAGCGGCAGGGCCAACGTGACGTTGGGGCCGTCGTGCTGCCGCACCCTCAGACAGAGCCAGTGAGCGCGCTGCAGCCACCAGCCGAGCAGCACGCCCAGCACGCCGGAGGCAAAGATCAGCCAGCCCCAGGCGAGCCGCCCCGTGGCGGCCTCGCCGGTGTAAGCGGTGGCCAGGAGCAGCCCGCCGCCCGCGAGCAGCGCGACGCCGGTCCAGAACACAGGCTGCCACAGCCAGCGCACCCACGCCGGACGGGCGGCGGGGGCGGCAGGCGGGGCCGCTGGCTCCGGCGGTTCGGGAGGCCGCACCAGCGCATCCAGCCGGCGCGCGCCCTCCTCGACGCTGATCTCCCCCGCCTCGATCAATTCCAGAATGTGCAGTCGTTCGTCCACAGTACCTCCCAACTCAAGCTTGGCGAACCCTTGCGAAGGTTTAGCAGTTGGCTCTAGCAGCCTGTCGGAGTGAAAAAGACCATCCCTAAATTCGCGGCTTTTTACAGCAAAAGTGGGGTGCGAGACCCGAATTCGAGCTTAAAACCGTGCTTGAGTGGGACCTTTCTCAGCAAAATAACTTCTCTCCGACAGGCTGCTAGATCAGAAGCACCCTGCGCCTGCAGGAAATTGTCTTGCCGCCCAAGCTCCCCGTAACTTTCGCAAGGGTGAGATCTGTCAGTGGAACCCCAGGGTGCCGAGGGCTCTGCAACGACGTTCCACCACCTCAAAGACGGCGTATCATGTTTCCCTCTCCTCGACGGCAAAGACCTGACAGATTTCAGCCCGCAAACCTGTCAGGTCGACGCTGTGCCCGTTGTTCTGCTCGATGTTGACGATCACCGGCACAAAAAAGGCACCCAGCCCCATGATCACGGAGATGGCCCCGCCGACGATGTACCACGGGCGCACGCCGACCACGTCGGCGACCGGACCGGCGACGGCCAGGCTCAAGGGCCACGCGGCCGAGGCCATGCTCTTGACGACGGTGAACACGCGCCCCTGCATGTCCGGGGCGACGACCGCCTGGAGCACTGCAAACATCGGCCCATTGACGAGCGCGTTCATCACGCCCCCGACAAACATGCCGACGACCGCCAGCCAGAACGCGTTCGCCGGCGCCAGGCCGATCAGCATGATGCCCACGCCCTGCACGACAATACCCGTCAGCGAGGTGTAGACGCGGCGGCGAAAGCCGCCCCACGCGCTGAGCAGGAGCCCGCCCAGGACGAGGCCGATGCCCCAACTCGACTCCAGCCAGCCCAACTGCAGGGCGTCGCCGCCGAAATGCCCTTTCACCAACAACGGCATCAGGGAAAACGCCGGGTTCACGACAAAGTTGAGGACGGTGGCCATGATCAGGACTGCGAACAGCCCCGGCCAGCCCCAAACGTAGCGCAGCCCCGCGCGCACGTCGGACCAGACGGACGGCGCTTTGCCCTGCGCCGGGCGGCCATCCTCCGGCTCCGAAGCACGTTCCAGTTGCGGCACGTGCACGAAAAACAGCGGCGCGACCGCGAATATCGCCGTGCCCACGTCCATCAGCATGATGCCCTCGAACGGCAGCAGGGCCAGCAACATGGCGCCCAGCGGCGGCCCGACCACGTTGAGTGCGCCCTGCATCGTCTGGTTGAGACCCGCGACGCGCGTCAGGTGCCTGTCGGGGACCATCAGCGAGGTCGACGCCTGCATCGCGGGCCAGTGGAAGCAGCCGCCGATGGCGCGGACGAGCAGGCCCGCGTAGACGTGCCAGATCTGGATGGACCCGGTCCAGAACAGGCAGGCGAGCCACAACGCGACGAGCGCGATCAGGCTATCGGCGGCGATCATCACGACGCGCCGGTTCCAGCGGTCGACCAGCGCGCCAGCGACGGGGCCGAGGAACACCTGGGGGACGACCCACATCAACGTCGCCGTCGCCAGCACGGTCGCCGAACCGGTCAACTGGGTGAGCCACCAGATCAGCGCGAACTCGAGCACCCGGCTGCCGACCAGCGAAAAGGCCTGACCGGTCCAGATGGTGAAAAACGGGATCTTCCACTTGACCTGCTGTTGTGTGTGCTTCGTGGGATACTCCATCATCGACCCTCCAGCGCGGACAGGAGATCGGCGGCCTGCTCGGGAGTGACCTTGCCCTCCTCCACCAGGCGCAGGACCCGCATGCGCTCCTCGTCGGTCGCCGGCGTACGCCTGGGGCGAGCCCGGTGACCGCTGGCCCGCCGCCAGCGTCGCTCGGCGCGCTCGGTCCGCAGGCGGACCCGCTCCGTCTCCCGCTCGGCCGCGCGGCGGGCCTTCTGCGCCACGCGCTCGACCCGGCGGCGGACCTCGGTGCTATCGATGCGCCCCAGGCTCTCATCCAGGCGGGCCTCCATCTCCGACATCGCCTCGGCGACGTGGGCCTCGATCTGGGCGCCCAACCCCTCCAGGTCGCCAAAGTCCAACTCCTCGTCCGGCCGATACCCTGGCTCCAGAGGTCGCAGGGAGGCATGCCCGCCGACCTGCGCCTCCAGGCTGGCCTCACCGGCTCCCAGGATCCCCCGCACCTGCCCCTCCGTCTCCTCCAGCACCAGGCCGGGGATACTCGACCGCACCCCGCCCCGGGCGCTGAGGGCCAGGCGGAGACTGGCGCCGGTGGGTATGTGAAGCGTCAGGTTGCCGTCGGCGTTCAGCCGGTAGTTCAGGCCAGGGGAGACGAGCGGCGCGAGCCGGACGTTCCCGTGGACCCGTTCCGCCTCCAGGCCGCCCTGGAGCCGCTCGGCGACCAGGTTGCCGTCCACCTGGCCCAGGGAGAGGGAGCCTTCTATCCCACGGACCCGCGCGTTCCCCCGTACCGCGTGCGCGCGCAGGTCGCCCCCCGCCTGGCGGGCGCGCAGGTTGCCGAAAACCTGCTCGATGGCGGCAGGGCCGACGGCGCGCAGGTGCACGTTGCCATGGACGGTGCCGACGGCGACCGGCCCATCCACTCCCTCGACCTTCAGGTTCCCCCGCACGGCGTCGACAGTCAGGGTCGTGGCCCGGGGACAGGTGAGAGTACAATCGGAGCGGACCGTGATGGTAAAGGTCTCTCCCTCTCGATCGAGGACCAAGTCGTCGGCCTCGCCCGGCACGCGGATGGCGATCCGTTCCTCCTCCGCCCCCCGCACGACCAGGTTGCCCAGGCACTCGGCGACGGTGACGTGGGGAGTGGGCGACGTCTCAAAAGCCTGTTTGAGCATCTCTTCCTCCTGCGGACGCGCGTTTACCAAGCTGGCGTCCGCTCACAGTTATTCCCCTTCCAGAAGGCGGAACGCCTCTTCCGACGAGATCTCGCGGCGGGCCAACTGCTCGAGGATCTCCTGGCGGCGCTGGTCGTCGGACTCGCGCTCGCCACCCACCTCGTAGCCCAGCGCGCGGATGACGTCGACCAGGCGGCTGCGGACGGTGGGATAGGAGAGGCCCAGTTCCTCCTGCACGCGGTTGAGCTTGCCCTCGGAGCGAAGAAAGGTCTCGACAAAGTGGAGTTGTTCGGGCGTGAGTTGTAAGAGCCGCCCCATGGTAAAGCGACCCTCGAGGGCAGTGCCGCAGTTGCGGCAGACCAACCGGGTGACGAGCAGGTCGTCGTGGCAGACCGGGCATTCGGTTGGGACCGGGTACATGGCGTCCTCCTAAAGAATATTAAGCCAACTATGAAGAATTATAACATATAACTTGATTTTTGTCAAGGGGTAAATCCCGTCTTAGACCTGACAGGTTTACTTATTTGTGGCCAAAACCTGTCAGGGCTAGCCACGCTGGCGGTTGACAAGGGCGGCAACCTATGCTATCTTGTTGGGGCGAGTGTCCTCACAATCAACCCCATCCAGTGGCGATACCTCCTCCGCCTGCGGCGGGGATCTGGTGAGCAAGGAGGTGGTAAGAGCCGACAGATATTGAAAGAAAAGGCACACCGATTCAGCGAGTAGTTTCCCCCACCTGGATCGCGACAAACCTTGCCTCAACCACACCTTCCCACTCTCAAAATGTAGTTTGCTTCACCTTTGCACTAGGAGGTGCACGATGAAAACGATCAGGCTTTTGCTCGCGACTGGCCTGGCACTGGTCGCGCTGGCGGGGATCGCACTGGCGCTGACGTGGTGGCAGCCGGCCACTGTTCGAGCAGAGGACCCAGCCGTCGCATTACAACGCTCAGGCAAGGCCAAGCCACTCCAGGAGTGGTGGAATGGCTGGTACTTTAAGGATCCCTACCCCGACTACGCCCCCAGCGGTGTGCCTGACTTCGACCAGAAGCAGGATGGCTGGTTCCACCCGCTGATCGGGCAGTGGTCCTACTGCGGGCCTGTTGCAGTGGCCAACTCACTGTGGTGGTTCGACTCCAAGTTCGAGCCCTACCCGGTTGGGCCTCCAGGTCCCCCACCCTCCGATATCCCCTACAACGACAATTACTATCTGGTCACGCCATACTGGGCGGGGCAAGATGACCACGATCCCCTCAACGTAGGTGGTATGGGGCCCCCTGGCCTGGTAGACGACCTGGCCTGCTACTTTGACACCGATGGTCGCCGCTCCGGTGCGGCGATCATAGGTACCGAAGTCCACAACATGGCATATGAAATACAGCAGTATCTGTACAACGACCCAACCCACCCCTGCTATCTTTACTACCGTTCCAACGGTGGCAGCTACTATGACGACTACCACGTCCAGTTGGTCAAGATGCCCACCTTCGAGTGGGTGGAGGAGGAGGTGGAGCGCAGCGAGGACGTCATCCTGCTGCTGGGCTTCTGGCAGGAGCAATCAGAAGGCAGCGGGGACTGGGTCCGCCTGGGTGGACACTATGTCACTGTAGCCGGCATCAACTCGGCTGATCTCCAGATTGCCCTCAGCGATCCCTTCTTCGACAGCGCCGAAGGTGGAGCACCAGGGCGCGTGCTCAGTGGCACCATTTTTCTGCCGCATTTCCCAGGGCATCTGCCTTCTTGGCATAACGACGCTGGCAACGTCTCCCACGATACGTACACCGCTACTCTGGACGCAGTCAGTCCCGGCGGTCTGTGGGAAATCGAAGAGTATCCTTACGAACCCAATTTTGAAAGGCAGAACTGCCCACACGAATTCACGGACGCTCAGGGTAGCCCTACGGCAGATTCCATCTTTGTCGAGGTGGAGTACGCCCTGGCCATGTCACCCTTCTACTGGAAGCCAGGCGGCGAATGGATCTGGCAGTGGTGGGGTGAGGAGTGGTTTTGGGAGTGGTGGTGGTACGAGGACGACGGAGATAGCTGCCTGCCGGACTTTTGGTGGGGGCTAGGCGTGGATTGGGAGGCATACGACGGCCCGGTGGCCGTGGGCAACTCCTTCTGGTGGTTCGACTCCAAGGCGGAAACGCTGAAAACGGGCGGATTCCCCCAGGATCCCCAGACTGTGACCGCCGACCACTACAGTTTGATCGAAGCCTACGGCGATTGGGACGATCATGCCACCGAAAACACAGTACCGTTCGTCGATGACCTGGCGGTCTACTACCTGGACACGGGGACTCGGGGCACCACCCCCGCCAGCATGACGACGGGCATCGGCGACTACCTGGCCGCGAAGGGCGTGGCGGACGACTTCTACATGAAGACGCAGGAGTCCCCCTCCTTCGAATGGGTGGCCGACGAGGTGGAGACGTGCGAGGACGTGATCCTGCTCCTGGGCTTCTGGGAGGGTATTGACGGAGAATGGGAACGCAAAGGCGGCCACTGGGTGAACGCAGCCGGAGTGAACCGGGAGAACGGGCTCATCGGCCTCAGCGACCCCGCGCTCAACAACGCCATGAATCCCTCCGTCGGCTCAACGCTGTACCCGGGCCGCGTGTTCCCGCCAGAGCGGCTGGGAGTCCCCTTCATGGGCGACGAGCAGAGCGCGCCGCAGAACATCAGCCACGATATCTACAAGGTCATCACCAGCACCAGCCCCGGCGGCGAGTGGGCGCTCGTCGACTACCCGGCCACATCGGTGATCACGTACTTCATCGGGCTGAACGGAGGGGACTATGCTGACTGGGCGGGCCATCCGATCAGCACCGAGGTGGAATGGGCCATCGGTGTCTCACCCTACTCTGACTTGGTTTTGACCAAGACGGCCGTGGTGACCGAGGTCGTGCCTGGCGACAGGGTCACCTATACCCTGGAGTACGCCAGCATTGGATTGGCGGCCGCCGACCACGTGACGATCACCGACCTGCTGCCGATTGAGTATCTGACCGACATCGCCTACGCGTCCTGGCCGCCACTCCGGGCTACCCCGGGCGTCACCTACGTCTGGACGCTTCCCAGGCTGAGCTATGGCCGGCGCGGCGTGATCACGATCACCGCCGAGTCCCTGGCAACTGCAACGCTGTACAACACCGCCCATATCACCGGGCTTAACGCGATCGGTGGCCCCACGCCGGACAGGGACCCGACCAACAACACCGTCACCACCTGTGATCCGGTGGCCAACGTTGTCTTCCAGTACAAGCCGCCCGATCCCCAGGTCGGCCAGATCATCGCCTTCACCGGTACCGCGAGCGGCAGCAGCCCCATCACCTATACCTGGGGTGCCGACGACGGGTGGTCGGCCAGCGGCTCCACGCAGAGCCACGCCTTCGCCACCCGGGGCAACCACACGGTGTGGCTGACGGCGACCAACCCTTGCGGCCAGGGCTACATCAGTACGGTCATCTTCGTGCGCGAGTACGGCGTGAACCTGCAGCCGGAGAGTGGTGGACTGACCGAGAACCCGGACAAGGTCGTCACCTACACGCTGACGCTCTACAACACCGGCAACGTCGACGACAATTACACTATCGCCGGCAGCGTGGCCGGGGAGTCGTGGACGACGAATTGGCCGACGACGCCTATCGGACCGGTGGCGGCGGGTGGGAGCGCCCAGTTCGACGTCATAGTGCAGATCCCATCGGGCGCGCTGGATGGCGACTGGAGCCGGGCGACCATCACGGCCACCTCACAGGGTGACGGCTACAGGTGGGACACCGCTGTGCTGACCACGACGGCTTACACTGGCACCATAACACGGGGCGTGCAGGTCACACCCATCTCGACCACCGTCAGTGGAGACCCTGGCGACACCGTCTGCTTCACGCTTACCGTCACCAACACCGGCACCGTCGCGGACACACTGGACGTCACCCACACCTTCCCGGTCAGTTGGACGGTGACATTCACACCGCCACCACCCTACGGGCTGGGACCGGGAGAGAGCCAGGCGGTCCAGCCGTGCATCACCATCCCGGCTGGGGCGGAAGCAGGCAGCACCAAGGCGGGCGTCGTGACCATCGTCTCGCAGGGCGACCCCAGCGTAAGCACAGACGCGGACGTGACCGTGCTCGTCGGCTGGAAGTTCATCTACCTGCCGATCGTGATGCGCACCTACTCGCCGTGATCTGCAGCGCATCGTACCTGTTTTGACACGGATCGGCAGGATTAAGACGGATTCAGGCCCAATACCTTTCGAATAACACGTCGCCAAGGTGCCTGGAACCTCCCGACCAGGGCTCGAAAGACTGCAATCTGGCTCTTGAGGGCGAAAACCCTAGTTCCTGACGGACTCGGGTGCCAGGCACCTTAATTTGAAAGGCATTGGATTCAGGCGCACTGCTGGGACGCGGGCTCTACGTGCGAAACGTGGATGGCGCACACGCTTAGCCGTCATCTCCGAGAGCCGGGGCTTCCCTGCTTGCCGTATCTCCAGCCATCGAGTAGAATAGCCGCGAGGCCGTGACAACTGCTGGGGAGGCCCATGCATCGCACGGGGCTGATCCCTTACTTCCAATCACCCATCTTCAAGGAGGCAACATGCCCAAGTACCGTATCGCGCTGATGCCTGGCGACGGCATCGGCAAAGACGTGATGGACGCCGCCCAGATCGTGCTCGACAAGATTGAGCTCAACGCCGATTACGTCCCCGCCGACATCGGCTGGGAGTTCTGGTGCAAGGAGGGCGAGCCACTGCCACAGCGCACGCTGGATACGCTCAAGACGTGCAACTGCGCGCTCTTCGCCGCCATCACATCAAAGCCCAAGGAGGAGGCCGAGGCCGAGTTGATCCCTGAACTGCAGGGCCAGGGCCTGACCTACCGCAGCCCGATCGTGCGGCTGCGCCAGGCGTTCGACCTGTACGTCAACCTGCGCCCGTGCAAGGCGTTCAAAGGCAACCCGCTCAACTACCGGGACGACGTCGACCTGGTCGTGTTCCGCGAGAACACGCAGGGCCTCTACGCCGGGGTCGAGTTTCACCCCCTGCCGGAGGAGGTGCGGGCAGCGATGGATGCGCACAGCCCCCGGATGGCCGCCTTCGAGGGCGTGTCGTCGGCGGACATTGCCGTCTCCTGCCGCATCTTTACCCGCGAAGGGTGCCGCCGCATCGTCCGCCGTGCCTTCGAGTACGCCCAGTCCCACGGTTACCCCACCGTGACGCTGGTCGAGAAACCGAACGTGATCCGCGAGACGTCGGGGCTGATGGTGCGCGAGGCGCGCAAGATCGCCGCCGAGTACCCCGGGATCGAACTGTGGGAGACGAACGTGGACGCGATGGCGATGTGGCTGGTCAAGAACCCGCAGGACTATGGCGTGTTGGTCTCGAGCAACATGTTCGGCGACATCGTGTCGGACCTGGCGGCGCAGTTGGTGGGCGGGCTGGGCTTTGCCTCCAGCGGCAACATCGGCGACGACTTTGCCGTCTTCGAGCCCACGCACGGCTCCGCCCCCAAGTACGCCGGCCTGTACAAGGTCAACCCCACTGCCATGCTGCTGGCGGTCAAACTGATGCTGGACTGGCTGGGCGAGACGGAGACGGCGCAGGCGCTGCAACAGGCCATCGCCGACACGATCGCCGACGGGAAGGTGCGCACGTACGACCTGGGCGGGAGCAGCACGACGCTGGAGGTGGCACAGGCGGTCGCCGACAGGCTATAGGCCCACGGCCTACGATGGCCCCCCGAGCGGCAACATGGCCAACAGCACACCGACCTGCGTCACGGCGAACGCCCACACCAGCCGGTACATCCCGGTTCGCTCGTAGAGCGTATCCGCATCGCGCCAGTGGAACCACCAGTGGACGAGGACGGCAATCCAGAATAGGAAGCCGAGCGCGACGCCGATGGCGCGCAGGCCCCAGTGGCGCAGCAGGATCTCGGCGCCGAGGAAGGCAAAGCCGGCCAACGCTGCGACCGTGGCCAAGATCAGGCCGTTCCGCTTGCCGATGGTCAGCGTCAACGTCCGGTCGCCGCGCCGTCGATCCTCCTCCACCTGGTAAAACTGGGTCAGCGGGTACCAGGCGACGAGCAGGCAGAAGAAGGCCGCGACGACGTTGGTGATGGGCGGGGCGAGCGGCAGGTCCATCGCCGCCCAGCCGGAATAGATGGTCATCGCGCCGTAACCGGTGGCGCTGATCAACATGTCGGCCCCAGGACGGCTCTTCATGCGGAATGGGGGCACCGAGTAGAGGGTGGACATCAGAAAGCAAATCAGATAGGCGACGAGGAAGCGCACGCTGATGAAGAAGGTGACGATAAACCCGACGACCATCACGACCAGGGCGAACAGGGCCAGCAGGCGCGGGGGTTTGGGCGGGTTGTGCAGGAAGGCGATGTCGCCCTCGTCCTTGTCGAAGGCGCTGTTGAGCGCCAGCGTGCCGCCGCTGCCCATCACCGCCCACGAGAGCGCGGCCAGCACCCAGCGGGAGAGCGCGTCGGCGGTAAAGTGGAGCCCGTTGGCCAGCAGGAAACCGACCGACATCTGGGCGATGACGATGGGCGCCCCGCGCAGGCGGAGGTGGAGCACGTAGGGCACCCAGCGTGCAGGTAGAACACGGGTCAACAGTTTACGCATAGTGAACCTCCGTAAAGTCGTGGAGTGAGTGCGCTGTGTCCCACGCCAGGTTGGAGGGCAACGCTCACGCCCAGGAGGCCGGGGAAAGCGGCGCAATCCTGTATAAGAGAATAACCCGCAGGGAGCCGGAGAGTTACGACGCGCGAGACCATAACAGAGACGAAAACAGCCTATTTGTTAAGGAGGACGTGTGATGACATCGATCACCCACCAGATGGCCCAGTTCGCCCGGAGCCTACGATACGAAGACATCCCCGCCGACGCAGTGCGCGAGGCCAAGCGCTTCCTGCTCGATTCCGCCGGCTGCGCGCTGGCCGCCGTGCCGAAGGAGGACATGCAGGCCGCCCACCGGCACGTCGTCGGGCTGGGCGGTACACCGGAGGCGACGGTCATCGGCAGCGGCCACCGGACGAACGTAGTGAACGCCGCGCTGATGAACGCGCTCCTGGTGCGGGCGCTGGACTATAACGACATCTACTGGGAACAGGACCCATCCCACCCCTCGGACATCATCCCCGCCGCGCTGGCCGCCGGGGAGGTCGCGCACCGGGACGGGCGGGAGATACTGGTAGGCATCCTCATCGCCTACGAACTGGAGATGCGCTGGTGCCTGGCGGCCACACCCGGCGTCCGCGAGGTCGGCTGGCACCACGCGACGCTGACCCAGTTTGTGTCCCCCTTCGTCGCGGCCCGGATGCTCGGGCTGAGCGAAGACCAGACGGTCGCGGCGGCCGGTATCTCGGGCAGCTCCCACTTCACGCTCGGCGGGGTCGTGGCTGGACACCTGACGAACATGAAGAACACCGCCGACCCGATGGCGACGGAGGCGGGCGTGCGCGCCGCGCTCCTGGCCCGCGAGGGGTACACCGGCCCGGTCGAGGTCATCGAGGGGAAGGAAGGGCTGTACGAGGTGCTCAACAACGTCGAGTGGTCGACCGACGCGCTGCTGGACGGGCTGGGGAAAGAGTTCCTCATCACCCAGTGCGGATACAAGGCCTTCCCGACCGAGGCGCTGACCCACCAGCCGATCACCGCGGTGCTGAACATCTGCCGCGCGCACGGCGTCTCCGCCGAGGACGTGGCCGAGGTACACGTGCGCACGACGACGCGGGGAGCGGATATCCTGTCCGACCCCTCCAAGTACCAGCCGACGACGAAGGAGACGGCCGACCACAGCCTGCCGTACTGCATCGCGGCGGCGATCGCCGACGGCAACGTCCTGCCCAGTTCCTTCGAGGAGAAAAAGCTGCGCGACCCGCGCATCTGGGCACTGTTGCCCAAGATCAAGGTCGTCGCCGACCCCGAGATCGACGGGCTCTTCCCGGCGGTCAAGCGGGCGATCGTGCGCATCACGACGACGGACGGGGCGAGCTACGAGGAACGGGCGGATCACGCCAAGGGCAGGCCGCAGAACCCGATGAGCGACGACGAGATCGTGGCCAAGTTCAGCGCCAACGCGGCGGAGGTGCTGACGCCAGAGCGGCAGGCGCACGTGATCGAGGCGACGTGGGCGCTGGAGCATTTCGCCGATATCGGGGAGTATATGCAGTTGCTGGTCAGCGACCGGTAGGCTCAGGTCCCTTGTACTCCTGCCCAGCGCCTCGGAATCTCTTCTGAGGCGCTGTTCTTTAACCCAGCCCAGATGCGCGTGGGACCGCAGCCCAGCGACCAGGGGGTGCTACCCTTATTCCCAACTTCCCGATATATTAGTAGAGTGCGCGCTCTGCTATGGAGAACCAACTCATATCTAACCAGGCCGACACATTGACCGAGCCGTCTGACGCGGACCTGGTGCGGCGGGCCAGGACGACGGAGGGCCGGCGGGCTTTTGCTGCCCTATATCGCAGGTACCTGACGCTGGTGTACCGCTATTTTTACGCTCGCACCGGCGACGTGCGGCAGGCCGAGGACCTGACGGCGCAGACGTTCGTCGCCGCGCTGGAAGGACTGGCGCGCTATCGCGAGCGCGGGACGTTTGCGGGCTGGCTGTTCACGATCGCGGCCCGCCGTCTGGCCGATCACTTCCGCCAACAGCCAACCTTACGACTGGACGACATCGCTGATCGGACCAGCCCTGACCTGCCGCCGGAAGCGTCCGTCGAACACACGGAGCAGGTGACGCGCCTGGCGCACGTGGTGCAGACACTTTCGCCCGGCCGGGCGCAGGCCGTGGCGCTGCACTTTTTCGGCGAGCTGAGCCTGAGCGATACAGCCCGCGCGATGGGTCGCAGCAAGGTAGCGGTCAAATCGCTGATCCATCGCGCGCTGCGTGATTTGCGTGAGAAATTAGACGATGGACAAGAATAGCATCCACCCGACGGACAAGAGGGAGGCACAACTGGTCGACCGGTTGCGCGCATTGGCCGGAGTGACCCAGCCCCGCCCGGAGTTCGCGGCACGGTTGGAAGCGGACCTATGCGCGCGACAGAGACTTATCTCCACGGAGGGCATGTCGAGCAGGACGACCCATCCGATCAACCTGCCGAGGCAAACGACGTTGAAGCGACTTGTGTTTGCACTCGCCGCCGTCGCTGTAGCGCTCGCGCTGGCGCTGGGGATCCCGGCGCTCTTTGGTGATAACCGCGACCTGCCGCCGCTACCCCGGCTGGCACACGCGGCTGACGTCGGCATACCACCTGAGCCAGCAGGCCTGCTGGCCGGCGCAGACCTGACGCTGACCACCGACCTGCCCCACGCGCCCGCCGAGGTGCCCGTTTATCGCTCTACCATCGCACTGCCCCCTGCCACGCCGGAGGAGGCGCTGCCCTGGGCGCGCGACTTTGGCCTGCCGAACCCACAGGTGTACCGCGACCCGCGCGAGCCGGAGGCCATCTTTGTCCTGGGAGACGACGACCGGAAGCTGATTTTCCGCCCCTTCGGGCCGATGGGCGACATCCACTATGGCGACGACGCGGCCGCCGCGGCCGTGGAGGGCACACCGCTCCCCTTCGACCAGGCGGCCGAGTGCGCGCTGGCCTTCCTGCGCGAGCACGACCTGTTGCCCACCGCCTACCGCGTCGAGGAGCCGCCGGACTATGAGCCCTCGGGCGAGAGACCGATACGCATGGTGCACGTCGTGCCGGAGCTGGACGGGCGCCCGCTCGTCGGGTACAATACTGGCCTGCAGGTCGCCGTCAACCCGGCCGGGCAGGTGACCTACGCCAGCTTCAACGCCCTGCACACCGAGCGCGGCGGGGAGTACCCCATCAAGTCGGCCCAGGAGGCGTATGACGAACTGACTGGCAGGGAGGTCGCCGGCAGCCCCTTCCGGCTGGATACCGACACCCGCTACCCGGCAGGAACGGACGTGCGTCACTACTACCCTGACCCACCCGCCCATGCCGCCGACGACCCCGTGACCACGACCGGCTGGGTGCACGTGCTGGTGGCCGAGCCTGCCCTGCGCGCAGCCGAAGGGGACGGGAGCGACGTGCGCGCCCAATTGATGGCGCGGGATGGCACGCAATACGATCTGACCGGCCCGCGCGTGGCCGAACTGGCGAGCGTGGGCTACGACGACGTGGAGGTGCGCGGGAAGATCGTAGCCCAGGTGGGGCCAGATCACTGGCAGGTGGAGGTCATCGACTGGGAGACGGCCCCGCAGCGCCAGCCCCAATGCCTGGTCGGCACGTTCACGTCGGCGGGAGAGGAGGGCTGGCTGGCGACCGACGAGGGCGAGCGCTACTGCCTGCCCTGCCCACCCGATGAACTGGCCGATGGAGAACGCATCGAGGTCTGCGCCGACGAAGGACCAGTCGAGGGAGAGGAGCTGGATTGGTGGATCATCGTCTCGCCGCCGACCCCCGAGCAAGGATACGTCGGCAGTAGCAGCAGCACCGTCAGCGTGGTGGTCGAAGAAGTGGTGGTCGAAGAAGTGGTGGTCGTCAGCGTGGTGGTCGAAGAAGCGGTCGAGGTGCCGCCGGACGCACCGCCTCCCCCGCCTCCCCCCACGCCCACGCCACTGGCCCGTGCGCACATCGTGCAGGAAGGCGGGGCGCTCGAGATCGGCCAGAGCGTCGAGGTCACCGGCGTGGTGCACGCCACGGTCTTTGTCAACGAAGAATCGCGGCGCGTTGAAGCGTCTCTGAGCGTGAAAGATACAGGCGAGCGATTTCCGCTCAGCGGGCCACCGGATGTGCTGGAGGCGATCGCACAACTGGACCGGCTGCACGTGCGCGTGCACGGGCAGGTCGTCGCCAGCCCGCAGGAAGACTGGCCATCGGGCACACAGACCATCGAGATCGAAAGCTTTGAGAAAATCTGGCCCGACGAGCGCGCACAGGGGTTCCTGGGCCACCTGGACCTGGAGACGCTGGAGGGACGCGAGGTTGCGGTCCTTACCGACCACGAAACGGGCCAGCGCTACGTACTGGCTTCCTCGTTGGACGCAGACGGTGGGGGGTGGCCCCTGACCGGCGACCCGATCTTGAACTACAAACAGGTCTTTGTGGCCGGGGTGGTGCAACCTGGAGAGACCTACGCCGGCCTGCCCGTCCTGCGGGCGGCCGGTATGCACACGGACTCGCAGACGGACGCAGCCACGAGCGCCGACGAGATCCCGCTGGACATACCGCAAGTCATCGATGAATCGCGGTTCCCGTTCGGGCCACAAGGAAGAGTAGAGGGGACGTTCTTCGTCGATCGCGTGGAGCTGGCCTACTACTACGAACCGCAGTCGCCTGCGCCGACCGTATCACCAGACGAGGCACCGACGTGGCCCCAGCCGGCGGAGCAGATCCTGCAACCGGTGTGGGTCTTTTACGGGCACAACGCCGACGACACCACCCGCTTCGTGGCCTACGTCCAGGCCATCACCGAAGAGCACGTTGAGGACACGGTAGCCACAGTGGCCCCGATATCTCCCCAACCTGGGACACCTACCGAGGTGCCCACGCTCGCTCCTCCCCCAGGTACGTCAACCCCCGCCACGCCACCATCGGCCTACGCCACGCAGGAGGCGGCCAGCCAGGCGACCATCATCGCCCGGGCGACAGCCTCTCCGTTCCCCACCGCCGGCCCGGCCATCGTGCAGACAGGCCAGCCGACCAGCGCAACCACGCAGCGGGATGGTCTCTCCTTCCAGATTCGCCTGCCCAAGAATACCTGCCTGGCTGGCGAGGCCGGGCGGGCGGAAGTGACACTGCGCAACGACGGCCCGGAGACGGTCTTCGTCACCGGCAGTGGCCCCCACCTCTTCTGGCCTGTGTTGCTGGATGAGCGGGGTCACGAGCCAGTCCCCTGGCCCTGGCGGCCGATGATTATGCCGGGCGGCCCTCCCTACCTGCGCGAGCTGCCCCCGGGCCAGGTGGTCACCGAGACGCTCACCCTCCAAGTGCCGCCTATGGAACAATTCGCTGGCCATTCCTACGTCCTCTGGGCCGAGGCCCACTTCAGCCGCCCCCACCCTGACCACTTGGAAGGACCGGATAACCTGTGGCTGCACCTGGAGACGGGGCCGGTCCCATTGCAGGTCACGCCGCCCAACCCTGCAGACCCTACGCTGTGGCTGATCGCCGAGTTGGAGGCCGACCGGGACGGCTGGCGACTGCGGGTGACCAATGGAACCAGCCAGATTCCTTCCGGCCCGCTGTGGGGCTTCCAGGAGGTCACTTCACCCAACGCCGCCTCAGCCGGTCCCTTACGGGATAGCGCTGACGGCACGTGGGCGAGAGCATGGGATGCCCACATGCGCCAGGACGAGAGCCAGATTTGCATGCGGGCCTGGGTCGCCGCTCCGGGCTACGTCACCGCCGCCATCACCCAGACGGTGCCCCGCACAGGGGACGCCTGCCGGATGTTCGGCATGTGGGAGCCCCCTGCGCGCCAGACCTTCGCCTCGTTGGAGGCGGCCGGGGCCACGCTTGACTTTCCCCTGTTTCGGCCTGGGGCACTCCCGGACGACACGACGCTGGACAGCGTTCAGGTGGAAACGACGGCCGATCGAGACCGCCGGTGGACGGACGTGTACCAACTCTATCGCCTGCCGGGTGGCGACTGGCTGGAGTTGACGCAGATGGTTACGACAGCACGGTACGAGAGTGCCGGCTGGAGCCAGGCGCGCTACGCGCCGGAGGCCCGCCTCGTGTCCATGGGCCGGACCACGGGGTACGTCGTCCAGCGCTTCGGCTGGTGGGTGCTGGAATGGAAGGTGGGCGATGTGGGCTTCGAGCTGCGTGCGCCGGTGGAGGCGCTCTCGCTGGAGGACCTGCTGGCGACCGCCACCGGCGTGCAGCCGCTCGAAGAGACACCCTGATGGGGGAGGCTGGAACTCGAATGGAGAACGAAGGTTAGTCAACCTTGGTCCGTAGCTCATTTGCCTGCTGGGCGTCAGGAATGCGCCCAGTGCAAATTGGGGTTGTGTGATATGCTTAACGCGATGACAACAGTCGCTGGTCTATTTGTCGGCGGAATGGGAACAATGCTCATCGCAAGGCTTTCCGGCCTTTCGGGCGGGACACCTGTCGCCGTTTTTAACCTAACCGTCTTGGCTCCCATCTCTGTCACCTGTCTCGTGTGGCTCTTGTTCGCTCGTAAGAAAACGCGGTCAAGGATCGCTACGTGGAGAAAAATCCTCGGTTTTTCGTCTGTTATCGGCTCCGTCTTGGTCACGCTGGCATTTCTGGTTTTCATATTCTTCTTCACCTTTGACACAGAGTATGCACCAGGATACTCAGAAGAGGCGTTCAGGATTGTGCAGATTGGCGACTCCAAGGAGGAAATCCTGAGTCTTCTTGGTCAGCCTCTACGCGTTTATGATCCTGGTCTAGACAGGGAAGTGCTAAGCTATTCCATGTCACCGTCAGGCTCGAACTACCTGATGCGAGACATCGTGCTTGACAGTGAGGGGCGGGTGGTGGAGATTCGAAGCCAAGTCTACTGGGACTAGGGCAGTTTCTTTCGCGCCTCATTGGCTGGGAGAAGCAGCGCCCGTTGCAGGCCCCTGACGGCACCATCCACCCCCTCCCGCACCAGGCTGTTTGGTCTCCTGACGCCACTCGCGCGGGCGGGATCACAGGGCAGTCTTTGCGAGGGCGTTGGCTTGCGGAGCGAGACCTATGGGCTGGTCACCGATCCCGCCGCCGTCGAGGTGCGCGTCACCTGGAGCGATGGGCTGACTGAGACCGTCGCTTTGGTGAACGAGAGCTACCTGGTCGTACGCGCCGATGAGGTGATCGTCGAACAGATTGAAGCGCTGAACGCCATGGGGACGGTCGTCGCCACATGGACGATGTCCGCATCCGCCAAACCTCCTCCGCCTGCATCGCCGCAGCCGACGGCAACGCCACCCCCAGCGCAGGCGCCCACGAGCGCGTTTCCGCGCACCGATGACTGGCTCGCCGCCCACCGCGACCTATACCCCACCAGTGAGCAGACGGAGCGACTGGCAGACGCCTTCTCCGCGGACGTGGTGGCCTATCTGGAAAACGCCGTCACGCCCACAGCTCCGCTGGAAGAGCAGGCATCGGCGCTATCGCAGATGGCCGCTGGCCTGAGACGCTGCTGATCCTGGATTTGCCGGACGAGGACCCGCCACCCGGTTACGCGGCAGACGGGCGGACGGCGCTTGCAGGCGGTGGCTGCAGCGATGGAGGGCGATCCCGCATAACGGCCGCCGGGTCGCAGACCCGGCTCGAGCAGGAAACCGGCGACTGATCTACACCGGCGCATACCAGTAACCTCGAATGGCCGAATGCAAAACTGTGGGGAGCGATACGGCGGGGAGGACGGCTTCTTCTGCCTGAACGCGCTGGCCGGAGGGATGGCCGTAGAGGAGGGAGAGGTAGGATGGACGTCGTTCCCACAACCGGCCGCCGGAACGTGGAACCTCTGCGCGCGGCCGGACGTCTGTATAGTAAAGACGCTCCCTGAGAAAGATGAGCAAGTGTCTGCTTTCGTCTGCCGATTCGGCAATAAGGCAGATGCAATTCAGGTGGAGGTGGGTAAAATGAGAGACCAGATATGGCATCTCGTCACCGCCGTCACCATCGCGTTGGCCGGACTGGGCCTGGGCGTGCTGGCGACACCGGTCGCCGCGGGGGGCGCGTGGTACGCCGAGTACTTTACCAACCGGGACCTGGCCGGAGCGCCGGCGCTCACCCGCTACGACGACGCGCTGCACTTCGATTGGGGCACCGGCAGCCCTGGGAAGGAAATCCCGGCCGACAACTTTTCCGCCCGCTGGACCCGCGACGAGTGGTTCGAGACGGGCACGTACCGCTTCTCCTACCGCTCCGACGACGGCATCCGCATCTGGGTCGGGGACAGGCTCGTCGTGGACGACTGGCGCGACCGCCAGGCGACCTGGTCGTTCGTGGAGCACCCCATCTCCCGCGGCACACACCGCGTGCGCGTCGAATACTACGAGCACGGCGGCGGCGCGGCGATCGAGGTGGCCTGGGAGCGAGTCAGCGGGGGGGCCGCGTGGCGGGCCGAGTACTTTGACAACCGCGATTTGTCTGGATCGCCCATCCTGGTGCGCTACGACGCGGCCATCGACTTCGACTGGGGATACGGCAGCCCAGATCCCACCGTCTCCGCCGACAACTTCTCTGTGCGCTGGACACACAGCCTGGGATTCACGCCCGGCACATATCGTTTTTACGCCAGTTGTGACGACGGCGTGCGCGTCACCGTGGACGGCAACCGCGTCGTGGACGCGTGGCGCGACCAGAAGCTGCCCAACACCTCCTGGGGCGACGTGACACTCGGCAGCGGGCTGCACACGGTCGCCGCCGAATACTATGAGCACGGCGGCGAGGCCAGCGCCCACGTGTGGTGGAACCGGCTGGGCGTCTTCAGCGGCTGGGAGGGCCGGTACTATGACAACGCCGAACTGCGCGGCGGCCCGGCGCTGATCCGCGACGACACCGCTGACCAAGGATCGGCCGGCATCAACTTCGACTGGGGCGAGGGTGCGCCCGCCGACTGGATGCCAACCGACAATTTCTCCGTCGTGTGGAAGCGGCAGGTGGACTTTAGCCCCGGCTACTACCGCTTTAACGTCCAATCCGACGACGGCGTGCGCGTCTGGCTCGACGGGGCACTGGTGATGGACTTTTGGCGGCCGATGGACTACGAGTGGCACTATCTGGACCCAACCTACCTGGAGGGCCCGCACGCGCTCAAGGTGGAGTACTTTGAGCGCGCCGGTGGGGCGCGCATCCGCTTCTGGTGGGAGCAGAGCGGCACGCCCGCGCCTCCCGCCACACCCCGCCCGGTGCCCACGCCTGCCCCCAGCCTGCCCGGCCCCTGGCAGGGGGAGTACTTTAACAACCGCGACCTATCCGGTGGCCCGGCGCTGGTGCGCAGCGACGCCGTCCTTGACTTCAACTGGGGTTGGGAGGCCTCCGCACCGGGGATGAACCGCGACGACTTCTCCGTGCGCTGGAGCGGCACGTTTCCCTTCGAGGATGGTCGCTACCGACTCAGCACGACGACCGACGATGGCGTGCGGCTGTACGTGGACGACCGGCTGGTGATTAACGCCTGGCGGCCGATGCGCGGGACGCGCACCGGCTACGCCACGCTCCCGGCGGGGAACCACACCGTGCGCGTCGAGTACTTTGAGCGCACGCAGGCGGCGATGGCACGCGTGACCTGGCAACGGGTCGGCGCAGCACCCACACCGGCCCCCACACCCGGCCCCGTCGCGCCCGGCGACCAGGGCGCGGGCGGGCCGTGGGATGCAGCGTACTACGCCAACCGCGATCTTTCCGGCGCGCCGGCGCTCACACGCCAGGACGCGGCGCTCGACTTTAACTGGGGCTGGGGCTCGCCCGACCCGACTGTGCCCACCGACAACTTTTCCACCGTCTGGACGCGCGCGGTCGAGTTCGGCGGCGGGCGCTACACGTTCACCACGTATTCGGACGACGGCGTGCGGCTGTACGTGGACAACCGGCCCGTGATCGACAGTTGGCGGCCGATGCGCGGCTATCGCAGCGCGACAGTCAACCTGAGCGAGGGCACGCACACCGTGCGGCTGGAGTACTTTGAGCGCACCGGCGTCGCGTCGGTGCGTCTCACCTGGCAACGCCGGTAGCACAGACAGGTGGTGGAGGCGAGGCTGATGAAATGGAGGTGAACGATGGAGAGAAAAGGCAGGCGTTCTCGCTTCTCGCTGGCCGGGCTCGTCGCAGCGGCGTGGTTGCTGGCCGCGTGCGCCTCGCCGACATCCCCGTTGCCCACTGAGACGCTGGCTCCAACGCCTACCCGGTGGACACCGCCGGTATCCACGGCGTCGCCAGGTGACACACCGGCTCCGACCGCCACGCGACCCCCGGCCAGAACGCCCACGCCGGCGGCCGAGACGGTGCAAAGTGAGTCTGATCGGATACGCCGCATTCCAGCGCCCGATGGCTATTGGACGGCGATAGTCGATGAGACCGCCGGCAGCCTCGACTTACAAAGCGCAGATGGCGCGACCCTGCCCGTTTTCCCCGAGGGCAGCACCGTAGGCGCCGTCAACTGGTCGCCCGACGGGCAACACCTGCTCGTGGTGCGGACCAACTGGCTGCGGTCCGAATCCGGTGAGAAGCTCAATGTCAGCGGCGCCGCAGAGATCTGGCACCTTCGCGTAGAAGGAGATCGGGTCGGGGAACCACTCCTATCCTTCCGCCCTCCACCTGAGCTAGAAGAGCGAGCGCACGGCACCATCGTCCCTTCGCAGATCGTGCTGGACCAGTGGTCGCCGGACTGCCGCCACGTGCTCTTCTGGCTGGGCCCACTGAGCGCCTCCATCCTGGCCGACGGGCTGCCGCTGCGGGCGCTGGATGTCGAGACCGGCCAGGTCGCCCTCCTCGCCAACGCGGCCTTGCTCAATCCAAGATACCAAAGCTGGGCGACTGATGGCTCCGCGCTGGCCTTTACCGCCGGCGGATACCGGTCCGCCCAGGTGAACAAGTGGCTCAACCTGTTCGACGTGACCTCCGGCCAGGTCACGACGGTGGTCAGCATGACGGAGCAAGTCCCCGGCATCGTGGCCTGGTCGCCCCAGGGGGACCTGATCGCCTACGCTGCGGTGCCAGCGGCAGAAACCGGCCCAGGCATGGCCGACTGGATGGTCTTCGAGAACCCCGCCATCGCCGGGCGGCGGGTCTACCTGCTGAACCCGGCGACCGGCCAACACTGGCGACTGAACGACACCGACGTCTTCCAGGATGCCCCTACCTGGAGCGACGACGGCGCGATCCTGTACTACGTCGAGCGCGAGGAGGACACCATGGCGCTCATGGCCGCCGATCCGGCCACGGGCCAGGCATGGATGGTCGAGGGCTCGCGCCAGCCCGCTCCCGGGGCCGTGGGCTACTACGGCCAGTCGGACTGGGACGACCTGCTGGCCCACCGCCAACCTGAGACCGCCAGGGCGGCGGTGCCATCGCTGACGGAAACCTACGTCCACCCGACATACGGCTACACGTTGCGCTACCCGAGCAGTTGGCACGTGGGTAAGGGCTGGCAGGGCCTGCTCGGATGGCAGGAGATGCTTACCCTCACCTCCTACCCACCCGATGCCGCACCACCCGACCTGGGTGCTTTCAGCGGCCAGGCCCTCATCGCCATTCAGGTGGTGAAAGTACCGGCGGGCGACCTGGAGACGCTGCTGGACCAGGTGCTGGCCTCGCCCGGTCCCGGCCAGGGCCCAATCCCAGACGAGGAAGGTACATTGACAGCCTTCGATCGGCGGGAGCGAACCGTAGATGGCCGACCGGCGGCACGGCTGGAGACGATGGGAGAGTTTGGCACCGTCAACCACGTGATGGTGGTGCTGGACGGGACACAGGGTTTCATCCTGCGCGGGCAGGGCGATGGCCGCGTGTTCGATGCAGTGGCAGAAAGCCTGCGGCTGCCGTAAGCGGCGAGATTCACAGGGGGAAGGATTCCGTCCGCACGCCGGGTCTTTCATCTTGGCATCCTGACACTCATTGTGGTAAAATAACGCCGCGATGAACAGGCTGGCGATGGTGATGGCGGTTTGTGTGCTGCTCGCGGCCTGCGGGCGGGCGGCTCCCACCCCTTCGGTTGCCCCCAGGACAAGCCCGGAGGCCCTCATCACGACGGCCACCGCCGCACCCAGCGTCCAGCCCACCGCCACAGCAAGGCCCACATCTGCTCCTACGCTCACACCCCCACCCCCACCCCCATCCACACCCATACCCACGTCACCGCCCGGTCCACTGCCGCGCGTCGTCGCCACGTTCGCGTTGGGCGAGGAGCCGAACGTGTGTGCGGGCAGCGCGCTGGCCATCGACCAGGAGACAGGCCACTTGTACACCGCAGGCATGCGCGCTGAACAACTGCCTGACGAAGCGCCAGGCGTGCCATGTCTCTCGGTCATCGACCCCACGACCGACCAGGTGCTGGAGACCAGCACCCTCCCGTTCGAGCCGCGCTTCCTGCGGTGGGATGGCGGGACGCTCTACGCCGTCGGACGGGATCGTGGCGCGCTGGTCGTGGCCGACGCCGGCACCGGGCAGGTCGTGGCGCAGGAATTCGTCGGCGAGGATCTGGACTACCAGGCCGAGACGCAGGTGGTGACGCGGGACGGATGGGTCTACGTCGGCCTGCCCGGCGACACGACGACGGGCAGGGCCGGCACGTTGTACCTCATCCCGCTGCGAGGGGGCACGGCGCAGATCATCCCCGACGCCCGCGCCTTCGATCTGGCCGCCGACGGCCGATTTGCCGTCATTGGGGGGCAGGAGACGACGACCGCGCGGGTCTACGCGGGTACCGGCGGTGACCTGCTGGCCGAGCGAGAGATCGGCCCCGGCGAGCCTGGCGCGAGCCTGGCCTTCGACGGGCGGGCCAACCGCATCTTTGTCCCCCGTCGCCAACCGGAGGCCGGAACCACTTCCGCTCGCTACCTGGTGGACGTCCTCGACGCGACGTCGCTGGAGCCGGTCAACCAGCTCGATGAGCAAGTGTGGCGGCTGACGGCCGACCCGCGCAGCGGGCGGGTCTACGGCACCGCCCCCGAAAGCCGGATCGTGGGCTTAAACGCAGCCAGCGGCCAGCCGTTGGGCACGATATTCAGCATTCCGCCAGGGGACCCAGCCGGCTTTACCGTGGTCAGCCCCTGGGAGAAACTGCACCTGGACCCGACCACCGGACGCATCTACGTCGTCTACATGGACTTTGACAGCGGCACCTGGGTCGCGAGCTTCGACGCGGCGACGGGTGCGGGTGTGGCCGACGTGCAGGTGCCCCCTGGCGCTCCATGGGCACAGGACACCTCGCGCGGGCGGATTTACTTCGCCAGCGGGGATTTTCTGCTCGCGCTGGACGCGATCACGCTGGAGCCCGTGTGGCGGATGGCGCTCTCCCGCGTGCCGGTCTCGGCTGCGATCGCGCCCGCCTTCGGCAGGCTCTTCGTCGGCGACGCGGGCGGTGACGTGCACGTGCGGGATCTCCAGACCCACGCCGAGGTAGGGCTGCTGCCGGGCGTAGGCGGCTACGTGGACGTGGACCCGACGAACGGCTGGCTCTACGCCGGAGACAAGTTCGCGGCCGGCGTGTCCGCCTACGACCTGGCGACGCTGGAGCGGCGCGGCCTCATCCCGCAGCCCGGCCGTCCCACCGCCAGCCCGGCCGACGCCCGGGTCTACGTCCTCGAGGAAGACATCTACAGTGGAGATGGTGCCACGCTGACCGTGATCCAAGGACGCACCGCCCGGCACGCTGGATGTAACGGCTGTACAGCGCCGACGAGTGTCGTCGTGGACCCGCGCAGCGGGCTCACCCACGTCACCACCTACGGCACGTGGGTGGGCAAGCCAGGCCCGACCAGCCACGCCACCGTCGATCCGCTCACGGGGTGGGCGTTCGTCGCCCGAACGACAGGCGGCTACCGCGTCGTCTACACGCTGGCCGCTTACGTCGACCTGACATTGGAACGAGCGCAGGCCTGGCGAGACGGCCTGTACGGAGAGCCGCTATACAACCCTGCCGCCGGCCACCTCTATCTGACCAACGGCTCACGGTTGCTCGTCCTCGAAGACGAGACGCTCGACATCCTCGGCTGGCTGTATCCAGGCGAGGAACGTCTGATCCCCGGGGGCGTGGACGCCCGCAGCGGCCGGGCCTACCTCCTGGCCGGCCACCAGGTGCTCGTGCTGGAAAGGGCCGGCGGCACATTCGAAACGCCGCCCTCCCAGCCGGTCGCTCGCTTGCCCGGCCCACCCGAGGGCATCGTCCCCCTGCCTGGTGGCACACTCTTCGTGCGCGCCTACGACCGTGAGGGCTACACCTCCCGCCTATATCGCTCGACCGACGCAGGCCAGACGTGGGAGGAGTTGTCCGGCGGGCTGCCGGGTGCACCCAACGACCTGGCTTTCGCCCCCGGTGGTACGCTCTACGCAGCGGTCGTGCCGGTCGCCTGGCAGGTGGAGACGGAGGAGGCATCCTGGGGAGAAGGGGTCTACCGCTCCGACGACGGGGGCAATACCTGGACACCTTTCAGCCGGGGATTGGCCCACCTGCGGGTCAGCCACATCCACGCGGACGAGGATGGCGAGGTGATCTTGCTCGCCACCGGCACGTGGCCGGAACAGCCAAACTGGCCGGTGTCCACCATCTGGCGATTGGGCGCGGACGGACGATGGAGCCAGGCCGAGGTCGCCGAGGCCGGTCCTTTCATCGGCCCCGATGGCGCCGTCCCCTACACCTACACCCAGGCCACCGGCACGGCCTGGCACGCACTGACAGGCGGCGGTGTGCGCTACCGCAGTTGGGGCAGCGACCTGCAGCGCTCCACCGGCGGTGGCCTGACCTGGGAGACGGTCAGCGCTGGCCCGGTCGATTACGGCGTGGCGGCGTTCACCGGGCTGGGCGAGCCGCCAGCCATCTACTGGCTCACCTGGGATGCACTGTACCGCTCGACCGACGGGGGTGCCAGTTGGGCCAGGCTTTCGCACCCGGCGCTGGCCGACAGTGGGCCCAGCGCTACCGCCGTGGGTGCGTGGGACGGGGAGGAGACACTGTTCGTCGGCACCGAGGCCGGTGAATTGCTCGTGCTCCGCGCGGCCGAGGCGGATTGGGTCACGGAGTAAGCGCATCGCTTGCCACGCGGATGTGTTATCATGGTATGACTGTCATTATACCCGATCGACCAGGAGGAACACCCAGTGAAACGAGCCGTAAGCATCAGCCTGGGGAGTTGTACACGCGATAAGAAAGTCACCTGCACGCTGCTGGGTGAGGAGGTCACCATCGAGCGCATCGGCACCGACGGTGACGAGGAGAAGGCCACCCAAATGTACAACGAGATGGATGGGGAGGTCGACGCCCTGGGCGTGGGAGGGATCGACCTGGGCCTGACTGTCGCCGATCGCTATTACCCGCTCTACGACGCTCAGAAACTGGTCGCCGGCGTCCGGCAGACGCCCGTCGTCGACGGGGGGGGGCTGAAGCTGACACTGGAGCGCGGCATCGCCCAGTTCATCGAGCGAGAGATCGGCGACGAGATCCAACCCAAACGCGTGCTCATCACGTCTGGGGTAGACCGCTACGGCAGCGCCGTCTCCTTCGACGAGGCGGGCTACGAGATCATCTTTGGTGACCTGGGGTTCGCGCTGGGCATCCCGATCCCGATCCGCTCGCTGCGCGGACTGCGCATGCTGGCCCGCATTCTCATGCCCATTGCTGGCCGGCTGCCGCTGGCGTTCGTCTATCCGACCGGCGAGAAACAGGAAGAGATCGTGCCCAAGTTCGCCAAGTGGTACAACTGGGCCACGGTCGTGAGCGGCGACTGCCTGTACATCAAGCGCCACATGCCCGACCGGCTCGACGGCAAGGTCATCGTCACCAACACGACGACGCCCGCCGACGTGGAGGCCTTTCGCCAGCGGGGGGCACGCTACCTGGTGACCTCGACCCCCCGGCTGGATGGCCGTTCGTTCGGCACCAACATGATGGAGGCCGCGCTGGTGGCGGTTGCCGGCAAGGGGCGACCGCTCACCACCGACGAACTCCAGGAGATGCTGGAGCGGCTCGATCTCAAGCCCACAATCCAACGACTGAGCGAGTAGTAGGAGGAAAGGATGGACAGTCAACCGTCGATCGTGGCCGTCGTCACCGCAGGTTGGAGTCCCCGCGAGGATGATCCGCTGGCTGAGTACACGCAGGGCAGGTCAAAGGCCCTCATCCCTATCGCCGGGAAACCGATGATCGCCTACGTGGTGGAGGCGCTGGCCGGCTCTCGCTACATCCAGCACGTCGTCATCGTCGCACTCGATCCCGCCGCCAAAGTGCAGTTCCCCGTGCCGGTCGAGTACGTGTCCGACGAGGGGGGACTGCTCGCCAACGCAGAGGCCGGCATCATGCACGCACAGGCCTGTTATCCCGACCTGGACGCGATACTCCTCAGCAGTTCGGACGTGCCCACGATCACACCCCCTATCGTGGACACCTTCATCGAAGAATGCTTTCGCACCGACCACGACCTGTACTATAGCATCGTCGAGCGCTCGGTGATGGAAAGGCGCTTCCCCGGGTCGCACCGCAGTTACGTCCATCTGCGCGAGGGGGACTTTGCCGGCGGTGACCTCGTACTCATCCGTCCCAGCCTGGCCCTCAGCCACCGGGGGCTGTGGCAAAACCTGGCCGGGGCACGCAAGAACCCGCTACGGCAGGCCAGCATGTTCGGTCTGTGGCCCTTCTTCAAACTCGCCATCCGCCGCCTGTCCCTGGCCGACGCCGAACGACGCGCCGGCAAAGTGCTCAACTTGCGTGGGCGAGCCATCCCCTTCCCCCATGCCGAGGTGGGCATGGACGTGGACAAGCCATTCCAGTTGGATATCGCTCGTGCGGAACTGGAAGCCCACACGACCCAGGCCATGTAAGGGCAGGCGTTTTGCAGCGGCTCATTACGCTTGACCAGCAAGCATCGGCGCGCCTCGCCATCCCCGGTGGGGCGCGCTTCCTGCGCCTGTTAGCGCTCGTCGTTGCTCACAGCGGCGACAGCCCGCTCTGGCTGCTCGGCGCGGCCGTGGCGCTTCTCTGGGGAAACGCGGCCTGGCGGGATTTCGGAGTGCGCGTGCTGGTCGGGACGCTGGTCGCCGGTGCAGCGATCACCGTCCTCAAGTGGCTTTTCCGTCGCCAGCGTCCACCGGGAGAAGGACGAGGCTTCTACACGCGGCTTGACCGCCACGCCTTCCCTTCTGGTCACGCCGGACGTTCCGCCTGCCTGATCGTGCTGCTGGCCCCCCTTCTCCCTCTATGGGCACTCGTGCTGTTCGCGACGTGGGCCGGACTGGTCGGGCTGGCCCGGGTCACGCTGCGGGTTCATTTTGCGTCAGACATCGTCGGTGGATGGGCGGTGGGATCCCTTGTCGGCCTGCTGTTATGGATAGCATTCTAGATAGCATCTTGAAGCGCCCAAGCCAATTTGCCAGACAGTGCCAAATCGGTGTTGTATGGGACGTGGCTCTTGAAGCAGCAGGCTGCCACCCACGAGGCTTGTGCCACGTGTCCGCCCCATATTTTGGGGGGTCCTACCCCGCTCACCGAAGCATTAGGGGCAAACGTGCACCTCGCCGCCGGGCCGTACACTCTCCATAAGTATCCTTAAAACACGGGACCTTTTAAGCTCGCTGCTCATAAAACCAGTTGCCAGGGTCCCGGTCATTTGGTACAATGGGGCCGGTTCTTCGACAAGCGAGAAATAGCTGTCCACTGCGAGGGAGGGCTCTCCACAATCAGCCGCTTCGGCTGGCGACACAAAAAGGGCCATTGGTCCCACAGAGTGCACAATGCATCCTTTCGACCCCGCGTCGTCTCTCGCCGCCAATCAGTCCTTGTTCACACATCACATGAAATCTGTTCACGTCTGGTCGGCCGCCCTTGGCGAACTTCAACTTCAGATGACCCAGGCCACCTTCGATACCTGGCTGCGCGATTCCAGGTTGCTGAAAGAGGAGGATGGCACCTTTGTCATTGGCGTCAAGAACGGGTATGCCAAGGATTGGCTGGAGCATCGGTTGCTCGCCACGATCAAGCGCACGCTTGCCCGGCTGACCGGGCGGACCGTCGCTGTCAAGTTCGTCGTGTGGAGCGAGCAGGCCCAGCAGCAAGACGAGGTTCCCCTGCTCAATTCACCCACGCAGGCCACAGAGCGGACGCCCCTTGCCTCACCCGCGAACCTGAACCCGCACTACACCTTCGACAGCTTCGTGGTGGGGCCAGGCAATCGGTTGGCCCACGCGGCCTCTATGGCCGTAGCCGAAAGCCCCGCCAATGCGTACAACCCCCTTTTCGTCTATGGTGGTGTGGGTCTGGGCAAGACGCACCTCCTGCACGCCATCGGGCACATCTGCCAGGCGCAGGGGCAGCGCGTCCTCTACATCTCATCCGAAACGTTCACCAACGACCTTATTGAGGCCATTCGCTCCCACACCACCGATACCTTCCGCGAAAAGTATCGCACCGCCGACATCCTCCTCGTGGACGACATCCAGTTCATCGCAGGCAAGGAAAGCACCCAGGAGGAGTTTTTCCACACCTTCAACGCGCTCCACGGCACGGGCAAGCAAATCGTCATCTCGTCAGACCGGACACCGAAGGCGATGAGCACGCTGGAGGAGCGACTGTGTTCGCGCTTCGAGTGGGGGTTGATCGCCGACATTCAGCCGCCCGATCTGGAGACGCGCATCGCCATCCTGCGCTCCAAGTCCGCCACCTGCGGCGCGGGGGTGCCCGATGAGATCCTCGTCCTCATCGCCAGCCGAATACAGAGCAACATCCGTGAACTCGAGGGCGCGCTCAACCGCGTGGTGGCGCTGTCCAGACTCACGAACCAACCGCCTACACCGGAGGTTGCCGAGACAGCGCTGAGCAATCTGCTTCCCCAGCACAGCAAGTTGACCACAGAGCAGATCATTGAGACGGTGGCCCACCACTTTGGCGTCGAGGTCACCGCGCTCCAGGGTCGCAGTCGCAGTCGGGCCGTCGCGCGTCCGCGCCAGATCGCGATGTACCTCATACGCGAAGAGACCGGGGCATCGCTGCCCCAGATCGGAGCCTCGCTCGGGGGGCGAGATCACACCACGGTCCTGTACGGCTGGGAACGCATCACCGACCTGATCGAGGAAGATGCGAACCTCCGGCGCGAGGTCATCACCCTGCGGCAGCAGCTCTACGGTAACGGCAAGTGATCTGTGCCTCCGGCTTCCACAGCCCCTGAGCCAATATCCACACCGCCCACCCCTGGTTCTTGGACCCTCGTATCCCCCAAATATGGGGGGATGCCACACCCGAAATCGATTCCCCGCACCTCGCACCTGTGGATAACTCGTCGTTTTCTGTGGATAACACGGGCAATTTGGGGATAACCCGTGCCTACAGAAGACATCGTCGACTCCACAAAGCAAGAAGCGGGCGGCTGTTTCTCCGCCCGCTTCCCCGAACACACGCGGGTCTCCCGCGTTATCCACAACCTGGGTGGATTACGTGCCCCGCCTGCCCCCCTGTAATTGCAGTCCCGCCAGGCCCACCCCCCCCACATCTGGGACAATTCCACTCCCAGGTGCGTGTATTCCCCACTTTCCAGTGCCCTACTACTACTACTACAATAACCAATACTATAAAAAGGTAAATGTCTACCAGTTGTCTCCATCAACCAAAAGCTAGGACGAGACAGTCGGGGGCGATTGGTTTTGCCATGTCTCCTGTACCCAAAGCAAGACAATGGTGGAGAGCAGAAACAGCGCTGCATAGATGGCAAATACGAGCAAATAGCCCAGGCCCGGTGTCTGGGCAACTCGAACGGTAAAGTAATCGGCTATAGGCCCTCCAATGTAGGATCCCACCGCCCCCGCGCCTGCTCCAGCCAGGTTGGAGATACCTAAATAGCGTCCGGCCTCCTCTTGGGGCACGACATCTGTCCCAAGTGCCCAGTTGGTTGTGAAGAACATTCCTGTGGCAGCGCCGATGATGCAACCGCCGACGTAGATCGTGGTCATATTGGGCGCCAGGACGAGCACCAGTGTGCCCAGTGCTGCTCCAAGACCACTGAATGCCACCAGGCGCTTGCGTCCAATCCGATCGGCGAGCCATCCACTTGGTAGTGCACACAGCAGGATCAGGATGCCCACTACCATCATCAACTGGGAGGCTGGCCCTGCGGCGGCCTCCCCCTTCAGGCCCAGCCGGGCCTGGAGGAAGTAAACCGCGAAGCCAGACAGGTTCGTGGCTCCTACGAGGAAGGCCAGTCGGTTGGTCACCCACCATGTAAAGGAGGGATGCCGACGGGCCTCCTTGCCCCCGATGCTGATCCGAACGCTGAACCACACACCGACGACGACGGCAGTGGACATGGCCAGCAGGCCCATGCCCCCCATCACGATCAAGAGCGTGGGCACCAAAGTTACGGTGCCCAGGAGTTTGCTTGCTTGCTTGACAATCTCTCCCAGGCCGAGAATGAGGACCATGAAGACGAGCGTCATTGCCACGAGGCGGCCGAGCGATTTCCAGTCGAGTTCGCCGGGAGAGGCACGCAGTGGTTCCTCGTGGACAAACATAGTGATCGCCATGCTCAAGAACAGGATACCGACTGCCACCAGGATGCCGCCCCACATCTGCCCTGCTGCGACCAGCTTGCCGACGGTGAAGGCGACGATGATGACGGGCAAAAGCTCCATGATGGACTTTACGCCTGAGAACCGGCCGCGGCGGTCTTCCGGTACCAGGTCAGGAATCAGCCCTTGCTGGGCGCCATGGGCAATGTTGGAGGCAATCTGCGAGAGCACGACTGCCCCAAACAGGAGCCAGTAGCCAGGGGAGGCTCCAATCGCGATCATGCACGCCATGTTTAGCAATGTACCCACGAGGATGAACGGTCGCCGCCGGCCCCACCGCAGGGTGCTGCGGTCCGAGAGCATGCCCATCAGGGCCTGGACCAACAGGGCTACCATTAGGGTGTACAGACGCAGGCTGCCGAAGGCAGCGCCTTGCTGCTCTGGGCCAACGAACTTTTGTACCAGCAGGGGGATGATGAGCCCGTTGCTCTGCGAGATCGTCGTCAGACCCAGCCAGTAGATGTTGACGGTGACATAGTCGTACCAGCGCAGTGTTCTCTTCACTGTTTGCCCTCCTGCACCGATTGTTCCTGCTGCTGCTCGATGAGTCCCTGGATTTCCCGATCCAAGTTCTGACCAGCGGCGAGGATGTCGAGGAGCTGGTCTTCGATCTCCTGGTCACCCTCGGGCCGTGCCTCCCACGCACCCTGGAGCGCCTCATTCATCCGCGTCAGGCTACGGGCCATGGCAGCGAAGACATCCTCGGCAGTCATCTCGCGAGAGGCCAATTTGACCCGCGGGCCGCTGTAGAAACCCAACGCCTCCATCTCTCGCTCCATCTCCTCTGCGGATTCCGGGTCGTCCTCCAGGCCCTCCTTATGGTCCACGCCGGGCGCAAGCTCGAAGCGCGCGTCGTCGGCGAGCGTGCGGTGCAAGTCCTTCAGTTCGATGTCCAGCGCGAGCCCCTCTCCCTGGAGCATGAGCCGCAGTTTCTTGACTGGCACGAAAAAGTCGGGCTCGATCTCCAGAATCTCGACTATTCGAGTGATGATACGATTGTCCATTTTTTGATCCTGATATGGTAGACAGTGGACACGTGCATAGGCAGATAATGATCTCGTGGGACTGAGTGGCCTCGTCAATCTGTTCCTTGTCACCTTGAGTCCTACAACGTGTAGCTCCCGCCCGGCTTGAGCACGACCGGTTCGGCGGACGTCTCTGCCCGCACCCGCTCGGCCCATGCGTGGGGGTCCTGCGCGATGACGTCAAATGTGTTGTAGTGAATGGGGATGACGGCCCGGGGCCCGATCAGCTTGACGGCCCGCAGCGCGTCGTCCGGCCCCATCGTGAAATTGTCTCCGATGGGAAGGACTGCCAGGTCAATTCCCTCCTCACCGATGAGGCGCATGCTGTAAAAGATCCCAGTATCTCCTGCCAGATAGATCCTCTTGTTCTCAGCACTCAGAAGCAGCCCGCATGGATTGCCACCGTAGGAGCCATCAGGCAGGGCAGAGCCGTGATGGGCGATGGTCAACTTCAGGTACCCGAATGGGTGATGAAACCCACCGCCGATGTGCTGGGGGTGGACACGGGACACGCCTTGGGCCTGGAGCCAGTTGCAGATTTCAAAGTTGGCGATCACCAGGGCAGCGGTGCGTTTAGCGATCGCTACCGTGTCGCCAATGTGATCGCCGTGGCCATGCGTGACCATGATGTAGTCTGCCTCGGCTGCATCGGCCTGGATAGGGGCGAAGGAGTTGCCGCTTAGGAATGGGTCCACCAGCATTCGTGCGTCCCCAATGTCCAGGGCGAAGGCAGCGTGTCCATACCAGGTGAGTTTGATGGTCATGGGGTTTCCTCCTAGTCACTTTTTGAGCATCATCCCGGGCATTCTGGCCTATAGGATGGCCAAGTCAAGATCAGCCGTAATAGTGGTGCGCTGACATGAATCGTACAACCTATGGTGTGAACAAGTATAGCCTACAGGCAGAAAGATGTCAATTTGCGCAGGACTCGGATGCAATGTGACATTGATCATGTCCGGGATAGGCGATTTTGGGGGTTGACAAGTGCCATGTAAATGTGGTATAGTAACGTTTGGTGGAAACGTTCGTTTCGCTGCCCGATCGGAATCGGGGGCACACTGCCCGACCCGTGGACGTCAAGCACTGTGTTCCCAAGCTAATGAGTGAAAGATGAAGTTATTTCAGAAGAGCGAGCTGGTAGAAAACGAAGAAGAGGTCAGTGGTGAAGAACACCTGCTGACCAAGGCGTCTGAGCAAGGCTTTGTCACGTACGAGGACATCTTGGCCGCGTTTCCCCAGGCCGAAGAGAACCTGGAGGCACTGGAGGAGATTCTGGCCACGTTGATGGAAGCCGGCATCGAGATCGGTATGCCGGGAGAGGACAAGGAAGGGGAGCGCGAGGTGCCGAATCAGGCTGTTACCTCAGCCGATCAGAAAGCGTACTTCGACACCGTCAGAATAGACGACACGATCGGTCTGTATCTCAAGGAGATCGGACGGGTGCCGCTGCTCACGGCTGAAGAGGAAGTGATGCTGGCGAAGCGCATGGAGGCCGGCAAAATTGCCCAGGAGACGTTGGACAAGGATGGACTGAACCCTGAAGAGCGGGTCGAACTGAGGGAAGTGATGTTGGACGGTCTGTCTGCCCGTGAGCATCTCATTCGTGCCAACTCCCGGCTGGTGATCAGCGTGGCCAAAAAGTACATCGGCCGGGGTGTGCCCTTCCTCGACTTGATCCAGGAGGGCAACATTGGGCTGATCCGCGCGGCCAACAAGTTCAACTACCGGCTGGGGCACAAGTTCTCGACCTACGCGACCTGGTGGATCCGGCAGGCAGTCACGCGTGCGATCGCCGACCAGAGCCGCACGATCCGCGTGCCGGTCCACATGGGGGACCAGATCAACAAACTGCTGAGAACCGCCCACCGGCTGACGCAGGCGCTGGGGCGCGAACCCATGTCTGAGGAACTGGCTACCGCGCTGGAGATTCCCACGCGCAAGGCGGAGGAAATGCTGAGAGTAGCACGCCGACCTCTCTCGCTGGAGATGCCCACCGACGACGAAGGGGATAGCGAGCTGGGCGACTTTATCGAAGACGAAGACAGCGCCGCGCCGGACGAGGAGGTGACCTCATCGATGCTGCGGGAGCTGCTCCAGTACATTCTGCAGGATCTCCCGCCGCGTGAGGTGCGCATCCTGCAACTGCGGTATGGGTTGGTCGATGGCGAGACGTATACGCTGGAGGAGGTGGGCAAGAAGCTGGGGGTGACCCGGGAACGGGTGCGTCAGATCGAAGCCCAGGCGCTCAGCCGGCTCCGTCATCCCACTCACGCCCGCAGGTTGCGCGATTTTCTGAAAAAGTAGTGGCTTGCCGACCGCAGGCCGAAGGCTGGCGGCTATTCTCATCAGACTACAGAGCGAGGACCCGGGTACGTGCCTGGGGCCTCGCTCTGTGTGAGGCCAGGTTTTTCTATGTTTGCGGCCTCTTCCCTTGTGTGTTAGAATATCAAGGCGTGCTGGGAATGTGCCAGCGCGTCGATGTCCTATGCCATTGCTCCCTGTTCTTACGATCATCCTGCCACTGCTGGGTGCAGGTGTGACGCTTGCATTATCCCGCCTGTCGCGTGCCCGCTCCTATGCCCATTACATCGCCCTGATAGCGGTTGGCTTCACCGTTGTGTTACTCCTGACGTTCGGATGGATGGAATCGGTGGTGGTTATTCCGTCCCTGTGGCAGCCTTCCCTGCTGTTCGGTGCGGCGCTGGCGCTGCAGATCGATGCCACTGTGCAGCCCTTGGCTTTGGCACTGGCGCTGGTGACCTGCAGCACGATCCTCGTAGAACTGGGGCGCTTGGGCGATCCTCACCCTCGGCTTGTGGCCATGCTGCAGGCGTTGCTTGCCGCCGGTCTTGTAGCCTTGTGGTCGGCCAATCTTCTCACCACGCTCATCAGTTGGGCCATCTATGACTTGTTACAGGCCGTGGGGCACATGGCAGCCGGGGGCTCGGCGCGGACGGCTGTTCGCTGCCTGATCTTTGGTGGCCTGGCGACGTTGTTCCTCTGGAGTGGGGCGTTGTTGTCCGGCGAAGGCGTGGGCAGCGAATTGTGGTCGTTGACTACTCTCGGCGGTGCGCAGGTGACGTTGTGGGCAGCGGCCGGCATTCTGCGGCTGTGGGCGTACCCGTTTCATCTCGCCGCACCGGATGATCTTGGTGCAGCCCCGTCGCTTGCTGTCCCGCTCTGGCTGGGTCCGATCGTGGGATGGGGGCTGTGGCTCCGGCTTGCGCTGGCGAACGGTGGCTCTATTCCCGGTGGTACGTGGATGCCGGTCCTGGCAGCGGTCAATCTGGCCGTAGGTGGCTTTTTGGCCTGGTGTTGCGAGTCCCCGCGCCGCATTTTGTCGTGGATTGGGATGGGGGCGAGCGGGGCGTTGCTGTGGGCCGCTGGACTGGCAGGGGAAAGTGCCGCGGGTGTCATTGCCGCTGGCAGCGTGGCCTGGGTGCTGGGTGTAGGAGCGATATCCCTCGGCGATGGTCTGCGCCGCGATGCGCCATGGTGGAGCATCCCCTCGCTGGTCGGTGCGTTGGCACTGCTGGGGGCTCCTCTCACGTTGGGGTTTGTGGCACAGGCGCATCTGATTGGCGGGCTCACGAGAGGGGGGCGCTGGGGGTGGGTTGGCGCATTTTCCCTCGGGAATCTGTTCCTGATCCCTTCACTCGTGCGTTGGCTGCTGACAGCGTCCTCTCCGCGCTTGCCCGATCATCGCTGGCGGTCGGTGGTGCGTGGTGCCGGGCTGGGACTGCCGGCGCTGCTGCTGGTTGTGTCTGGCCTACACCCGCCACTTTTCATCGACGGTGTCCCAGTTCCTCGATTGGGCCAGTTGTTTGCGATGCCGGATCTAATGGGGTGGGTGCTGTGGGTGGTCTCACTTGCTGGTGGGGGCGTGCTCGCCTGGCGAGAGGAGGCCCTGCGCCCCAAGATAGGGCTGTTGCTCAGCGCGATTCACGATTTGTTGTCTCTGGAATGGCTCTACAGCGCGGTGGTAGGGGCGTTGGACCGGGGATTCAGCGTGCTCCGAGCGGCTGACGAAGTGGTGGGAGGCGGAGGGGCGCTACTGTGGTCATGGTTGTTGCTTCTCCTTCTACTGCTAGTATGGGGTAATATGTGATGCCGACACTGGTAGACATCCTGGCGCGCGTTTCATTCCTGGCCGCTATGCCGGCCACGGCGGGCATATTTGTGACCGCCGGCCTCTTGGTCGTCAGTCGAGACTGGCGGCTGAACGTGACCGCGCTGACCGTGCAGTACTTTTTTGTGGTGCTGCTGTTGACCCGGCTGATTCGACTGGAAGTGGCCGCTGTCAAGGGGTTGACCGGGTGGATGATATGTATGGTATTCTACCTGACCGAGCGGCGAGCGAGTGAGATGGAGCAGTCCTCTGCCGCTGAGGGTTCAGCGCCGCGACAACGTTGGATGATCTCTGCCCGAGCGTCGTTTTGTCTGCTGGCTGGGCTGTTGGTCTCGGTGGCGGCATACGTTGCTGCGCTGCGTATCCCCCTGCCGGAGGTGCCAACCGACATCACGTTGGCCTGTTACTTGTTGGCCGGGCTTGGGCTGCTGTTGATCGGGCTGAGCGAGGCACCGATGCAGGTGGGGATCGGGTTGTTGACCTTTCTATCGGGTTTTGACCTGTTTTACGTCGCACTGGTGCCCAGCCTCGCTGTGGCCGGGCTGCTTGGTGCCGTCAGTTTTCTCATTGCACTGGCGGCGGCCTACCTAAGAGCGGCTCAGGTTGCCACTGCCAGCGAGGAGGAGACTTCGTGATCGCAGGCCCACTTCTGTTGCTGATCCTCCCCATGGCGATGGCAGGGATCGTATACATCCTGCTTCGGTGGACGTCCGTGTCGGCATTGCTGGCCGTCGGCACGGCGTTGGTGTTGGGCTTCGCGGTCGTCACGCTGCCGCTGGACCAGCCAGTGCGTTTCTGGGGAGGCCAGCAGATTGCAATGGGTGAGGCGGTGACCTTCTTTGGACGCGAGTTGGTTCTGGGGCAGGCCGACCGGGAGGCGATGGCGTTTTTGTTCTTGGCGTCCGCTGGCGTTTTTTTCCTGGCGTGGCGCTTCGCGCCGCATTCTTTGCTCATCCCGATGGGCCTGGCTCTGCTCAGCCTGCTGAGTGGGGCGCTTCTGATCCGGCCCCTGATCTATGCCGCCTTGCTCATCGAGATTGCTGCTGCGCTCTCGGTCTTTGCACTCCAGTCCGAGGGGGGGGAGGCCACCCGGGGGGGCCTGCGCTACCTGACGTTCACCACACTGGCCCTGCCGGGTCTATTGGTCACCCACTGGCTGCTGGAGCGGTACGCGCTGACGCCAGACGAGACGGGGCTGCTCGGCATGGCCGCCACACTGTTGGCTCTCTCATTTGCGCTGCTGCTGGGCGTTGTGCCCTTTCACACGTGGGTGCCGGCGGTCGCCAGCGATAGCGTACCGCTGGCAGGCACGTTTGTCCTCACCGTTGGCAATGGGGCGGTTTGGTTCCTGTTGCTTGACTTTCTGGAAACCTATCCCTGGCTCAGCAGCCATCCCCGCTTCGAATCCCTCACCTTTGCCGCGGGCCTGGCGATGGTCGTCGTGGGGGGACTGCTTGCGCCATCTCAACGCCGCCTGGGGCTGTTGATCGGGTATGCTGCGCTGATAGATAGCGGTGCTGCGCTCATCGCCCTGGGAATGAACAGCAGGCTGGGGCTGACGCTCGCCATTCTGTCATTCTTGGTGCGTCCGTTTGGGTTGACTCTCGTCTCTGCCGGCCTGAGCGGTCTGCGAGCGCGCAATGGGGGCGATGACGACTTTGATACACTGAGCGGATTGGGATGGCACGCGCCGTGGAGCACGGCGGCGCTGGCATTCGGGGGGCTTTCGATTGCAGGTTTGCCGGTCAGTGCGGGCTTCGTCTGGCGCTGGTCCCTCTGCCGTGCACTGGCGCCATCGAGCCCAGGTTCCGCGTTGTTCCTCCTCTTGGCCGGGGTGGGCGTGATGATCGGCGTATGGCGGGGGCTATCTGTCCTGCTGGTGCATCCCCGGGCACCGGAGAATCGGAGTGTCGTCTCCTGGGGTCCCCCTGAAGGTTGGCTGACAGCGGCGGTCGTGGCTATGGCAATCGTGGCGTGCGTTGGGGTTGGGCTCTTCCCGCAGGTACTCGCGCCGCTGGCGGTCCGCCTGGCAGATGCCTACACGTTCTTCACCCCTTGAGCGATCTCGCGATGGATTTGTTTGAGCACAGCCGGCAGGAACAAATTCGCCGCGAAGCGCCTCTGGCGGCGCGCATGCGCCCTCGCACGGTGGATGAGTTCGTCGGTCAGGATCACATCGCCGGTGAGGGACGGCTGCTGCGCCGCGCGATCGAGGCTGACCGGCTGTTTTCCTCATTGATCTTTTGGGGGCCACCGGGCACCGGTAAGACGACGCTGGCGATGATCGTCGCCAATACGACGTCCAGCCACTTTGAGACGATCAGCGCTGTGCTGGCGGGCGTGGCCGACCTGAGGCGTGTTATCAAGGAGGCCAAGGATCGGCGTGGGATGTACGGCCGGCGCACGATCTTGCTCGTGGACGAGATCCATCGTTGGAATCGGGCTCAGCAGGACGCCTTGTTGCCCCACGTCGAGGATGGCACCGTAGTGCTCATCGGCGCGACGACCGAGAACCCCTACTTTGAGGTCATCGCGCCGCTGGTCTCCCGCTCCCGCGTGTTCCAGTTCAAGCCGCTTGGCGACGACGAGGTGGTGACGATCCTGCGCGGCGCTCTGGCCGATTCCGGGCGGGGATACGGCGCGCTCAATGTCCAGCTCGACGACGACGCGCTCGCTCACCTGGTGCGCGTTGCTGGCGGCGATGCCCGAGCTGCGCTCAACGCGCTGGAGTTGGCCGTGGAGAGCACTCCCTCCGACGAGGGTGTCGCCATCCACATCACGTTGGGCGTGGCCGAAGAGTCAATCCAGCGGCGCGCGCTGCGCTACGACAAGGCAGGCGACGAACATCACGACACGATCTCTGCCTTCATCAAGTCGGTTCGCGGCAGCGATCCTGACGCGGCGCTGTACTGGCTGGCCAAGATGGTCGCCGCTGGCGAAGACCCGCGCTTTATCCTACGCCGGCTGTACATCCTGGCAGCCGAGGACATCGGGCTGGCCGACCCTGACGGCGTCGTGGTCGTCAACGCCTGTGCCCAGGCGTTCGAATGGGTGGGCATGCCTGAGGGGCAGTACCACCTGGCGATGGCGACGCTCTACCTGGCTACAGCGCCCAAGTCCAACTCGGCGGGATCCTACTGGAAGGCATTGGCGGAGATCGAGGAGCACGGAGCCGGACCGGTGCCGATCTACCTGCGCGACAAGAGCGACGTCTTTCGCGGCCGGTTGCGCGAGCATTACAGACGCACGATGGGCGAGCACGCAGAGTACAAGTATCCCCACGCCTATCCTGAGGGATGGGTGGAGCAGCGCTACCTTCCAGAGGGGATCGAGGGTGGGTGGTTCCAGCCCAAAGGGCACGGCTACGAGCGGGAGATCATGGAGCGGCTGGAGAGGTGGCGGCGCAGGCGAGACAAATGAGGCGAAACGCGCAATACGCAGTACGCAATAACACGTAGTGCGTGTTGCGTATTTCGTATTTGGGTTTCCTACCGCAGCACCCGTGCATCTCCCACGCGCTTCGTCACACCTGTCTCGTCCAGGTGCTCCAGAAGCGCCTGGGCGTACTTGCGGCTGGTCCCAAACATGTCGCGTGTCTGGGCCAGGGTGATGCTACCCCCGCGCTCAATGTGAGCCTGGACGCGGGCCACCATCTCTTCGTAGGTCTCGGGCAGGAACAGGACGTCCGATGAGACTTGCACCAGGTCTCCACGGGCGACCAGCACACCCAGCACCTCTTCTCCCAACGCAGTGGCGCTTTCCTTGAACGAGGGCGTGGCGTAGGGTTGACGGCGGAAACGGACCAGCAGTGCGTGTACCTGGCGCTGATGGTCGAGGGTAAGGCTTACGGCGTGCGATGGAAGCCGGACGGTAGCACCTTCGTCTGCAACAAGTCCGTCGGCGACGGCGCGGGCTAAGCCTGCGTTAAAGACCTTTGCCTCCAGCCTGAGCCCGCTGCGCAGAGCCTCGCGAGGCATTCCCACTCGCAGCGGGAACCGCTGGTGATAGGCAGAGAGTTCGCGAGTGAGGCGATCAGTCAGGGCGGACCACCAGACACTGGTGGCGAGCAACTGGTTGCTGGTCGGTAATCTTGGGCTGTCGGGTGGTGAGTCGAGCAGCACTGCCTGGCCTTCGTCCAGCAGTTGAGCCAGTGCCTCGGGAGCAGCCTCGCCCAGACTGCTGGCGGATAGCAGGTCGCGGGTGGAGGTGGGGCCGCGCCTCTCCAGTGCTTGCAGCAGGATCTCTGCCGGGCTGCCCTGGCTCAGCGTCTCCAGGCGGGCCAGTACCCCGGGGCGGAAGCGACGATGCTTGCGACCTGGGTGAGGATCGACAACGACGCCACCGCCCACGGTCGCCGGGGGCGAGGGGACGCGGACGATGAAGCGGTCCCCTTTGACCAGCGGTACCGGCTCCTGGAGACGTAACTGTGCCCAGCCGGATTGACCCGGCGGCAGTTTATCCTGACCCAGGAGCCGTACGCGGGCTATGGTCTCGGCCGCGCCGGAGAAGAACTTGAGTTGGGCGTTGTGGCGCAACGGGCGCTGCGCACTGGGCAGGTAGCGCAATCGCACATCTACCAGCACCGTGGGCCGCAGCCAGCCGGGGGTAGCGACGACATCCCCGCGCTTGAGGTCGGCCTTGCGGATGCCGCTGAGGTTCATCGCCACGCGGCTGCCTGGCACCGCCCGTTCGACCTTTTGCTTGTGGGTCTGTAAGCCGCGAACGCGGGCCTTTAGCCCACCGGGCAGCACTTCGACCTCTTGCCCCACCTCGAAACTGCCGTTGGTGAGGGTTCCCGTGACGACGGTACCGAATCCGCTGATGGTGAAGACACGGTCAATGGGCAACCGCGGCCGCCCCTGGTCAAGGTGTGTTTCGACCTGGGCGAGCACATCCTGCAGTGCGGCCGTCAGCTCGTCAAGGCCCTGCCCCGTGCGGGCGGAGACAGGGACGATCGGTGCGCCCTCCAGCGCCGTCCCCTCCAGCGTCTCGGACACGTCGGCGGCGACCAACTCAACCCACTCCTCGCTTTCGGCCAGGTCCACCTTGGTCAGAGCGACAACTCCTGTGCCGATGCCCAGCAGGTCGAGGATGGCCAGGTGCTCCCTGGTCTGCGGCATCACGCCCTCATCGGCAGCGACGACAAAGAGGGCGGCCTCAATCCCCCCGACGCCCGCCAGCATGTTCTCGATAAAGTCCCTGTGCCCGGGCACGTCCACGACGCCGACCGGTTCGCCGCTGGGGAGTGTGAGCCAGGCGAACCCCAGATCCAGCGTCATCTCCCGCTCCTTCTCCTCGCGAAGCCGGTCGGGGTCTATGCCGGTCAGGGCGTGAACGAGCGTGGATTTGCCGTGATCCACGTGGCCGGCAGTGCCGATGACGTGCATCGTGTCATTCCTCTTGCCTGCTGCGTAGAGGGGCCAGTTGTTCGTCAATCGGCCCGACCAGAGCCTCGTATATGTCCTGGGCAGCCTTGAGCAGGTTGGTAGCGTCGGAACGTCGTGCCTCCCAGAGAGTGTCCAGTTGATTGCGGTGCAGTTCAGACGCCAACCGGAGCGCATTCAGGCGTTTCAGATGTTCGTCGTTGGTCTGGGATTGCCCTCGCCAGCGCTCCTCGATGATGACGTTTCGCTTCTTCTGCTGCTTATCTTGCTCGTCCTGCCACTCCTCCCACTGGCGTCTGAGCCGATCCTCGGCCACCCGCTGCATCTCGGCGACTTCGTTTTGCCGCTTCTCGAGCCGCGCCTGAAAGAGCTCCATTCTCTCCAGCGCTCGCTTGACCAGTTGCTGCTGCTCGAGGAACCCCTGCGTCTGTGCCCGTATCCGCTCCATCTCGCGGGCCACCTGCTCGCCCTGCTCCAGATATTGCTTCATCTTCTGTTCACGCTGGAAGTCAGAGATGCGCAGTTCTTCGATGGGCTTCTCGTACTTTTTTGTCTCCTGGATGGCCTCGTCAATGCGTGTGGTCTGCTTGCGGAGCGTGTCCTCGAGGAGAGGCAGCTTCTTGTTTAGCACCTCGATCCTCTTGTGCAGTTCGGTCGTATCCTGTTCCAAATCGACGATGCGGCGGTTATCGACGCGGCGCTGTTCCTCCAGGTAGGTGACGGCCTGTATGCGGTCGTCGGAGCGTTTGTTCAAGTCAGCTACGGAGACATCCTGGCGCTGGAGGGCCTCGCTCAGCCGCTGATTCTCGGCCCGGAGAGCGTTCAATTCCTCGTGATACTGGGGCAGGACGCGCAGTTCTTTCTCCAGCCGGTTCATATTGACGGTCAGCGCCTCGTACTCCATCCGGCGCAGCCGATCGGACTCGGCCTGTTCCTTTCGACGTGTCTCCACGCGCTGATCCATCTGCAAGACCAGCTCGTCCCTGTACTGTGAGACGAGCTGCCCAAACCCAGTCACTTGAGACAGCACACCCCGGATGCCTGCCAATGCGGTCTGGAGTTCCTGGATCTGGGCTGCCTGTTGGGCCAGTTGCTGATCCTGGCCCTGCGCTTGTTCCTGCAGCGTGGCAATCAAAGCTTTATCCCTGCGGCGCTCTTCGTCCAACCACTTGATCGTCTGCGTCGCCTGGGTCAGCTCCATCGTCTGGGTCGTGTTTATCGCCATCATCGCACTCCCTGGGTGAGTCTGATGGTGCTGATTATAACATCATTCCACCGCACGGGCAACGGTTGACAGGCTGCAGTGGTTCGCTATAATGGCGCTGGATCGGAGACAGATATGCGTATTGGTATCGACGCCCGCATCGTCTACTACGCCCGGGGTGGAATCCGCAACTATGTGCTGCATCTGCTCGATGTGCTGTCCTCACTCGATGTGGACACGGACTACTATGTCCTGCACAGCCGCAAGGATCATCCCCCCCCGTTGTCCGGGACAAACCTCCGTCCTGTCCCCTGCTGGACCCCTTCGCACCACCGGCTGGAGCGCTGGGCGTTGGGGGTAGAGATAGCGCGGCTTGGGCTCGACCTGCTCCACACCACCGATTTCATCCCTCCTGCACTAGGCCCCCGCCGGTCGGTGATCACCGTCCATGATCTGAACTTTCTCTATTATCCACAGTTCCTCACGGCGGAAAGCCACCGCTACTACAACCAGCAGATCGAGTGGGCGGTGCGGCGCGCCGATCACATTCTTGCCGATTCGCACGCCACCAAATCCGACTTGGTCTCTTTACTGAATGTGCCGCTGGAGAAAATCACAGTCGTTCATCTGGCCGCCGACCCGGCCTTTCGCCCGCTTCCGGACGCAGAGGCCCGGCGGGTCGCCAAGCAGTATGGCCTGGAGCCAGGGTACTTGCTCTTCGTGGGCACGTTGGAACCGCGCAAGAACCTGCCGGGCCTGTTGCAAGCATACCGCTGGCTGCTCGACGCAGAGGTGACGGCGGCGCCGCTGGTATTGATCGGCGGCAAGGGCTGGCTATACGACGAGGTGTTCGAGCGCGTCGAAGTGCTGCATCTGCACGGACGGGTGCGTTTTCTCCACGATGTGCCGGATGCCGACCTGCCGGCGATGTACAACGCCGCCAGTCTGTTGGCGACACCGTCGTTCTACGAGGGGTTTGGGCTGCCGGCGCTGGAGGCGATGGCCTGTGGCACGCCGGTCGTCGTCGCGGACCGGGCCTCGCTGCCGGAGGTGGTGGGCGAGGCAGGGCTCCTGGTGAACCCCGACGACCCGGATGGCATCGCCCAGGCGCTGGCCCGCGTGCTGACGGAGGAGTCCCTGCGGGCCAGGATGCAGGAACTGGGGCTGGCGCAGGCGGGGTGTTTCACCTGGGAGCGTGCCACCCGGGCGACATTGGCGGTGTACCACAAAGTGTTGGAGAGATGAGGAGCGGGGTATGCGGGTTCTCTTTTTGACGCCGCAGGTGCCATATCCGCCTCGACAGGGGGCGGCGCTGCGCAACTGGGGGCTCATCTCCGGCCTGGCGACGCGACACGAGGTAGCGATACTCTCGTTCCTCTCCCCTGGGCAGTCTCTGGAGCAGGCAGATCCGTTGAGGGCGGTCTGCCGCATCGAGACGGTGCCGCTGGTGGTGCGCTCCTTCCGCGATCGCTTGCGCAGCATGCTCACGACGCGCCAACCCGACATGGCACTGCGGCTGGCATCAGAGTCGTACGCCCGGCGGCTGGCGGACTGGCTGGCAGGGGAGACCTTTGACGTTGTGCACGTTGGGGGAATCGAGATGGCTTCCTATCTCGGCGTGATCGAGGCGGCGCGACCACGCCCCCACGTCGTTTTCGATAACCTCAACTGCGAGTACCTGCTTCAACAGCGAGCCTTCCTGACCGATCTGCGTGCCCCTGCCCGCTGGCCCGGTGCAGCTTACTCGTTCGTGCAGTGGCGCCGGCTGCGTCGCTACGAAGCGCAGGTCTGTCGCCGTGCCGGCCGGGTGTTGGCTGTCTCTGATGCGGACGCGGTGGCGCTGCGGAAGCTCGTGCCGGGGCTCGATGTGACCGTTGTCCCCAACGGGGTTGACACCCAGGTCTACCAACCTGAGACCCCAAGTCCCAAACCACGAATCTCAAAGGATGCGTTGGTGTTCACGGGGACGATGGACTTTCGCCCAAACGTGGACGCAGTACTGTGGTTTGCCCGGAGGGTGCTCCCCCGGGTGCGGGCACAAGTGCCGGAGGCACACTTCCTCGTCGTGGGGCAGCGGCCTCATCGACGGCTGGACGAGCTGCGAGATGCCCCAGCGGTTGCGCTGACGGGCTGGGTGGAGGACGTGCGCCCTTACATCGCGCAGGCAGCGGTGTACGTCGCGCCGCTGCGGATAGGGGGGGGGACGCGGCTCAAGCTGCTGGAGGCGATGGCGATGGGCAAACCGGTGGTCGCCACCCGGCTGGGCGCGGAAGGATACCCGGTGACAGATGGACGTGAGTTGCTGCTGGCGGACACGCCGGCCGATTTCGCCGCTGGGGTGGTAGCTCTCTTGCGCACGCCGGAGCGGCGGGTCGAACTGGGCCGGGTCGCGCGGGCTTTCGTCGAGCAGCAGTACGACTGGCGGGTGATCGTGCCCCGGGTGGAAGTGGCCTACCGAACGAAACAGCCGCCAGTTTCTACCGGCGGCTGAATGTCTGCCTATCGAATGCGGAAAAGTCAGGCAGGAACCAGTTCTGTCGAGGCCTCTTTCTCTTCCCGTTCCGCTTGGTGAAGTACGATCTCGCCTTCCTCGGCTTCCACCAACACTTTGTCTCCGGCCTCGAATTCTCCCCCCAGTATCGCGTCGGAGAGGGCATCCTCGATCCGGTTTTGAATCACCCGTCGTAATGGCCGCGCGCCGTACTCCTCGCTGTACCCCTCCGTGGCCAGCAGGCCCTTGGCCGCTTCTGTCACTTCCAGTCCCATATCATGTTCCATCAGCCGTGCGCACACTTTATCCAACTCGAGGTCCACGATCTGCGTGATATCTTCCTGGCTGAGAGCGTGGAACACGATGACGCTATCCACCCGGTTCAGAAACTCGGGGCGGAAAGTGCGCTTCAGTTCCTCGAGCAACTTCTTTCGCATATCCTCATAGCTGCGTCGGACGTCTGCTTCCTCGTCACGGGGTAGGGCAAAGCCCAGGCTCGTCTCTCGTTTGATCATCTCCGCCCCGATGTTTGAGGTCATGATAATGATCGTGTTGCGGAAGTCGACCTTGTGCCCTCGGGCATCGGACAGGTTGCCTTCTTCCATGATCTGCAACAACATGTTAAAGGCCTCGGGGTGTGCCTTTTCTATCTCGTCGAAGACGACGATGGAGAATGGGCGGCGGCGTATGGCCTCGGTAAGCTGCCCGGCGTCGTCGTAACCGACATAGCCCGGCGGGGCCCCAACCAGTCGGGCCACCGAGTGGCGCTCCATGAACTCGGACATGTCCAGTTGCAGCAGCGCGTCTTCGCTGCCGAACATAAACTCAGCCAGCGCTTTAGCCAGTTCCGTCTTGCCCACGCCAGTGGGACCGAGGAAGATGAAGGAGCCAATGGGCCGACGGGGGTCCTTGAGCCGGGCCCGTGCCCGGCGTACGGCCTTGGCGACCGCTGAGATCGCCTCATTCTGACCTACAATGCGCCGGTGTAGCTCTTTCTCCATGTGTAGCAGGCGCTCTGTCTCATTGCTGTGCAACTGGGTCAATGGGATGCCAGTCCACATTGATACCACTTCTGCGGCGTCTTCGGGAGTGACGACGGCTCCACTTTCGGCGTCCCAGTCGGCGCGCAGATTTTCCAGTTGTTCCTGCAGATCGATCTCCTGATCCCTCAGCGCAGTGGCATCCTCATACCGTTTTTCTTCGATCGCTCTCTCCCTGGCCCGCTGAATGACCTTTAGCCTGGCAAATAACTCGCGTAGATTCCTGGCGTAGGGAGCCTTGTATATACGCACGCGGGATGCGCTCTCGTCGATGACGTCAATCGCCTTGTCTGGGAGATAGCGATCGGAGATATATTGAGCCGAAAGCCGGGCTGCGGCCTCCAACGCCTCGTCGCTGATGCGCAGACCGTGGTGTTGTTCGTACGCTGATCGGATGCCGCGCAGGATCTCGATTGTCTCCTCGACCGTTGGCTCTTCAACCCTGATGGGTTGGAATCGCCGTTCCAACGCCGCGTCCGACTCGATGTACTTGCGATATTCCTCCAGCGTGGTCGCACCGATACACTGTAATTCGCCCCGGCTGAGGGCCGGCTTGAGGATGTTGGCCGCATCCACCGAAGAACCGGCCGACCCGGCCCCGACGAGCATGTGTACCTCGTCTATGAACAGGATGCTACTGCTGTTTTTGAGCTCGGCGATCACCTTCTTGAGGCGTTCCTCGAACTGCCCGCGGTACATCGTCCCGGCAACCAGCGAGCCGACGTCTAGTTGAAGCACGCGCTTGTCGAGCAACAACCCGGGCGTCTCACCGGCGACGATGCGCTGTGCCAGTCCCTCGACGATGGCCGTCTTACCCACACCAGGCTCGCCGATCAGCGCCGGGTTGTTCTTCGTCCGCCGGGCCAGGATTTGGATCACGCGCTCGATTTCCTGCTCCCGTCCAATGACCGGATCCAATTTGTGCTGCTCGGCCAGCGCAGTCAGGTCAACTGCCAGTTGGTCTATCAACGAGGGTTTGGCAGATTTGCGCCGTTCTTTTCCGGCAAAGACCAGTTGTCGCTGTAGCATCTGGTTGGTGTAACGGCGGATCTGGTCGCCGGTGACGCCCAGTTGGTTGAGTACTTGCAACGCGGTGCCGTCGCCCTGGCGTATCAGTCCTAGCAGGATGTGGTGTGTATCTATCCGGGAATCGCCCCGGCGCCTGGCCTCGTCCCCCGCCAGCTCGAGTACCCGCTTGGTACGGGGTGAGAGATCGAGTTCGGTGCTGAGCAGAGTCGAGCGCCGTCGCCCGGTGCTGAGTCGCTCAACCCAGTGCTGCACGTCGCCAGATTGTAACCCCAGTTCGCGCAATACGCGACTGGCGAACCCATCCCTTTCACTCAAAAGCCCTAGCAGGAGGTGCTCTGTGCCGATCTGCGCATGGTGCAACCGTTCGGCTTCTTGCTGGGCCGACTTTAGTGCTCGCCGGGCTCCGTCGGTAAAAAATCTCATCAACTTGTCCATAGCCAACCACTCACTCTAAAAGCGTGCCTTGTGTCTACTGTAACCCACGACGTTCGGAGGCGTCGGTTTCCTGGGGGTTCCCAATCGTCTGAGAAAGCGCGGCCGAGAGCGGACTTTCGGGTTGCTCAGTCGCGAGCATCGCCTTCCAATCCTGATCCAGATACTCCGCTTGATCGGCTCGTTTCAGGCTCAACGCCATCCGATGGCGCCTCTGGTCCACGCCGATCACGCGCAGTGTGACGATCTGTCCGGGTTGGATAACGTCACGCGGGTGAACGACCGGCCCCTCGGCCAGTTCCGATACGTGGATCAGTCCTTCGATCGCCTCGTCGCCAACGATGCTGGCAAAGGCTCCCCACTTGGTGAGGCGGGTGATGACACCTTCGACCAGTTGCCCTTCCCGGTATCGCTCTTCGATGAGGGCCCACGGGTCGGGCTGTAGCCGCTTGAGGCTCAGGGCCACGCGTTGGCGTTCTCGATCCACTCCCAGCACGTAGACTTCGACCTCCTGACCCACGGCAACCACTTCACGGGGATGTGTGACTCGTTTCCAAGAGAGTTCGGACAGGTGCACCAGTCCATCGAGCCCCCCCAGGTCGACAAAAGCCCCAAAATCAGCCAGGTTGATGACCCGGCCCTGGCACACATCACCTTCGGTCAATTCGTTCAACAGTTTCTCGCGCTGGCTCTTGCGCCAATCGCGCAAGGCGGCCCGTTCGGAGAGAATCAACCGGTTGCGCTTCTGGTCAACCTCAATGAGCTTGAGTTGGAGAGTCTCACCGACCAGCGCGGCCCAACGGTCATCGCTGCCTGGGCCGGCAGACGGCTGATCAGCAGCGCGCGAGGCAGCCATGTGTGAGCCTGGGACGAACCCTCGTAATCTCCCCAGGTGTACGATCACACCGCCCTTGTTGCAGCCGGTGACCTGTCTTTGGATGATCTCCTGGCTCCTGAGGAGGCGTTCTGCTTCACGCCAATCGCTGGCTACCTGGGCTCGGGAAAGGGAGAGGACGATGTTGCCGCTGTCATCTTCTGGGCTGATCACGTAAACCAGTACCTCATCGCCCACGTGGATGGCTTCACGATCGGCTGGTGACAGCATCTCCAAGTCGCGATCTGGCACGATACCCTCGCACTTGGCGCCGATATCTACGACGACCTCAGTGGGACTGACACGGACAACTATGCCCGAAACGATCTGCCCAGGCTCCATACGTTGGCAGGACAGATAGTGTTCAAGCATATCTGCCATTGGATTCACATCCTGATTGGCAGAGGACTCTTTTTTCTCTCGCCCGGTGGGCACGATCAATTCGGCAGGCATATGTCCACTCCCCCATGTGGTGGAAGATAATTATATGATGTTTAGCTAGAAACCGCAAGTGCCAGGCTGCCTGGCTTGACTGCTGCGAAGACCTCACGTAGCGTGCACTTGTCACCAGGTAGCGCATCGTGTAGAATGATGCAAGCTTGGTATCGCGCGTCGAGCGAAGGAGGGAATGGGATGGATCTGGGCTACGTCTTGCGCCGCGCGTGGGAGATCACCTGGCAGCACAAGGCACTGTGGCTATTCGGCTTCCTGGTCAGCCTGGGCACGGTGGGCGCGCGCGTCGGCATAGGCAGCGGCGGCAGTCGCGGGCGGTGGATAGGGCGAGAGCACCCACCGGAGGTGCAGCGTGCTGTCTCCGGTTTTCTCTCCAGCCCATACTTGATCGTGGCGGTGGTGGTGCTCGTGCTGCTGGTCGTCGCCATCGGCGTCGGGCTGACAGTGCTGGGTGCGCTGGGACGGGCGGCGCTGGTCGACCAGGTGCAGGCAGCGGAAGACCGCGGTGGCGTGAGCCGGCGGGCCGGTTGGCAGGCGGGCGGCCGCCACCTGTGGGCGGTCTTCCTCATCCGCCTGCTGCTGGGCCTACCGGCGGCCGGTGTGACGTTGACCGGGATGCTCCCGGCAACTGCGATGTTGTTCTGGGTTGCTGGGCAGGAGCGGCCTGAAGTGGTGATACCCGGCGTCTTCGCCCTCCCGGTCGCTCTCCTCACCTGCGTGTTTCCGGCCATTTGCCTGGCGGTGATGCTCTCCGTCCCTCTCAGCGTGTTGTGGAGGCTGGCGGTTCGGGCCTGTGTGCTCGAGGGATATGGCGTACGCCAGAGCATTGCCCGCGCCTGGGCGATGCTACGGGAGCACCTGGGGTCTCTGGCGTTGGTGTGGCTGATCCTCTTGGGCGTGGGGGTCGGGGTGACGATCGTGATCGGACTGCCGCTGGCGCTGGTTGCGATGTTGCTCGGGACGGTGGCGCTGTTGATGGTGCTCGTCTCGCCGCTGCTACCTCTGGCGCTGGTGCTGATCGGGGGCTTGCTGACGTGGCAGGTGGGAGCTGCCTTCAGCGGCGTGGTGGAGACCTTCACTTCCGCCGTGTGGACGCTGGCCTACCGCGAGTTGACTGGAATGGGACTGACGGGAGAGGAGACGGCGTCGGCCGTAAGCAAAGCGACGTGATTCGCTGTTGCGTCAGCGTGCGGGTGGCGGTATAATGTCAGAAGTGAGCCAGGGCTAAGGGTGAGGTGATGCATTCGCCTGCTGACGCACGCGGAGGTCTGGGGAGCAGATGACGACCTATCTGGCTGAGTACACGCCTCTCTTCGAAAGGAACCTCAAGCGGTACCATAGTCTGCACCGGCAGATTCGTCGCAGGATCGGCTGTGTAGTGCAGGACCCGTATGCTGGCACTGAGCGACTGGGCAAGGTCATCGGTGGAAAGGACCTGCGAGGCTGTCGCAGCGTCCGTGTCACCCGCAATTTTCGCATCATCTTTGTGGAGCCAGATGAACACGGCCCAATCTGTCACCTCCGAGATTGAGCCTATCGTCGGCGCGTTGTGTGTCGTCGGCGGTACGCGCGTGGAAGGTGCCTCACCCTGTACGGCGACGCTGACACCGCCGCCACGGGCCGCCCGTGGCCGAGAGAGTGAGCTTCTTTTTGTCCTGCTGGATCTGACCGGGCCGGCGTCGCCACACCTGTACCGGGAACTGCACGCGGTTGTGGCGCAGGCGTATTGGTCCACCACGGGCAGTATCACGGCTGGGCTGCGCCAGGCGGCGGCTGCTGCTAACGGTCATCTGTTCCGCAGCAACTTGCGCTCCGCCCCCTCCGATCGGTGCGAAGGTGGCCTCATCTCTGCTGTCCTGCACGATGATGACCTCTTTATCCTGCAGGCTGGCTCTGGCCGAGCCTGTTTTGCTCACGGGGAGCACGTAGGACGTTTCTCCCGTGGCGAGGAACCACCTCCTCTTGGAGTAGGCCCACTGGCCGACGTGCGTCTCTACCACACCTTCGTTGCCCCAGGCGACATGCTGTTACTGGCCTCGCCTGCCTTGATCCGGCAGGTTGGTGACGTGGGGCTGGCCCGCGTGTTGTCCCGTGCCGGGGTGAAGGCCGTGCTGGATGGACTGGAGCAGGTCGGGGCCGGAGCTGACTTCGCTGCATTGGTCGTGCATTGGGCTCTGCCGGAGGAAGAGCCAGCGAGTCGTGAGCTGCCCAGGCCAGTCCCGCGCCATGAGCGAGAACCGACCCGGCCGGAGCGCATGCCGCTTCGCTCAGAGCGCAGCGACGCGCGTCCGAGGCCAGCCCGTAAAGTACCTCGGCCGGAGCGCATGCCGCTGCGCTCTAAGCGCAGCGACGCGCGCCCAAAGCCGGCCCGTGGACCGGGACCTGGTCTGGCAGGACGGATCAAAGGGGGCCTCCGTTCCGCAGGGCGCGGGATTGCGGCTTTTGGCGCGTGGCTGGCTGGCGGAGTGCGCACACTGTTCCGGCGCATGCTCCCTGGTCCTCAGCGGGCGACTCGTCGCCGGGCCCGTTCTCCCCGCCCAGCCCCCAGGGAGAACCGTACGGTGATGATGGCAATCGCCATCGGCATCCCCGTCGTTCTGGCGATCGTCGTCGCGCTGGCCTACCTGTCGTTTGGGACCAATGCGCGTGTCCGAGGGTTTATCAGCCAGGCGGAGGCAGAGGTCGCGCTGGCTCAGGCTGCCGAGGACAACGATGGCGATCGCCATTTGGAGGAGGCCCGACTTCATTGGGAGATGGCGCTGGATCACGCCAGGAATGCCACGCGGTTGCGGCCCGGCGATCCAGTTGCCACGGCGTTGCAGGCCCAGGCCCGTGCAGCCATCGATCTTTTCGACGGCATCGTCCGTCTGCAGCCTGCCCTACTGTGGGACTTTGGACCGGGCACTGGCGTACCGGGCTACGAGCGTCAACTGGTCATCCATGGCCAGATGATCTTTGTCCTTGACCCGGGAGGAGGATGGGTGGCCAAGCTTACACTGAGCCCGACTGGAGTACCAGTGAGCCCGACTGGAGTACCAGTGAGCCCGACTGGAGTACCAGTGAGCCCGACTGGAGTACCAGTGAGCCCGACTGGAGTACCAGTGAGCCCGACTGGAGTACCAGTGAGCCCAAATGGAGATCGTGTGGTCGAGCAAGGGGATTCGCCTATCCTCGTGCAAACCGGCCAGGATGTCGGTGGGGGCGAGGTGGGAGCCATGGTGGATTGCGTCTGGGGTAGCCCGGGGGATGAGCGGCAGGCGAGTAGCTTACTGATCCTCGAAGAGGATGGAGGGGTAGTGAGCTATGATCCGGCCTGGGTGGACGAAGACGGATCTCCCAGGTTGGCCCGCTCTTTTCTGGGTACATCGCCGAGCTCGCCCAAGGTTGTCGATTCCTTCGGGGGCCGTCTCTATATTCTCGATACGGACGCTAACCAGATCTGGCGTTATGACCCTCGGGAGGATACCTATCCCGATCGGCCCGATCGCTACTTTGCCACTTCGCCACCCAGATCGTTGGCGGACGCGCTGGACATGGTGATAGACGGCCATATATATGTCCTCTACGAGGAAGGGGAAATCCTCCAATTCCTGCGGGGCGAGCACCAGCCTGACTTTGATGTACGAGGGCTGCCCGGCGACGGCATGCAAGCGGTCGCGTTAGCGGTGGATCAGGATGGGAGTAGTGGCGCTGTCTACGTGGCGGATGCGGGTAACAAGCGAGTGATCGTGCTGGGGCCTGACGGGGCCTTTCAGGCGCAGTTGCGGCCCGACGCAGCCGTCGGGGCTGGTGAAGCCTTCGATGCGCTGGAATCGCTGGTCGTGGACGAGTCCGCACGGCGGCTATACGTGGTCAGTGGGGGGCGGCTCTATGTAGCATCACTACCCTGATTGTGGCAATGGCGTACCAGGCTACGTTGTGTTATAATCTGCCCGCATTGAAGGATCTGATAACTCCAGCACCGCCGTACACCGGCGGTGCTCTTGACGGGAGGATGGGAGTGCGGCGTCGTACAAGAAGGATAGGGCATTCTAGCAATCTGGTTCAACGACTCGGCGCAGTGGGCGTCGCTTCGCTTACGGTCTTGATCTTTCTGATCATCGCCGGTGTGGCCGGGTTGTTCGTCTTTGACCAGGTGCGGCAGTTCATCGCTGCTTCCGATATGTTGCCTGATTTCACCATTGAGAACAGTGAGACAGAGGACGTGGTGTACGAACCAGGGAAGCCACTGCCACGCTGGGAGGGCACCGAGCGCGTCAACCTTCTGGTGGTGGGTATTGACCAGCGCGAGCAGGAGCAGGGGCCCTGGCGCACCGACACGATGTTGGTGTTGACAATTGACCCGGTCACGATGAGCGGCGGGATGCTCTCGATCCCGCGCGATCTGTGGGTGCCGATCCCGGGTTACGAGGAGGGACGCATCAACACCGCTCACTACCTCGGTGGAATCTACGACTATCCCGGCGGCGGCCCGGCGCTTGCTGCCAAGACGGTGCAGTACAACCTCGGTGTTCCCATCCATCACTACGCGCGTCTCAACTTTACCGCCTTCGAGCGGCTGGTGGACCTCATCGGCGGGATTGACGTCTACGTGGAGGAGGAAATCTCGGATCTCAGCTATCCTGACGAGGCTTACGGCTACGACCCGTTGTACATCTCCGCCGGCTGGCAGCATTTCAACGGTGAGATGGCGCTCAAGTATGCCCGTACCCGCCATTCGGCTGGCGGTGACTTTGACCGGGCCAAACGGCAGCAACAGGTCCTCATGCAAGTGTTCGAGCAGGTCACGCGGCTGGATCTGTTGCCGCAGTTGGCGCCCCGCGCGCCTGAGCTATGGCAGACGCTGCAAGGCTCGGTGGTGACCGACCTGACGTTGGATCAGGTCATCGCGCTGGCTCAACTGGCGAGCGAGGTGGATCCGGAGAACATACGCTACGTCGTGATCGACGAACACTACACCCAGTTCTGGTCGACGCCCGATGGGCAGCAAGTGCTGATCCCGCTGCGCGATCGCATTCGGGAACTGCGAGATTACATCTTCACGACCGAGGCCCCCTTGCCCCAGCAGGCAGAAGACCCGGCTGCGCGGCTGGAGGCTGAAGCGGCCTCGATCGAGGTGCTGAACGGGACGACGACGGCGGGGCTGGCTGCGTTGACGGCCGATCATCTCGAGCAGGAGGGGCTGCAGGTCTCGCGCGCTGACAACGCCGACCGCTCCGATTATTCCGAGTCGCTGGTCATCGTCTATACAGCCAAGAACTATACGGCCGAGTACGTGACCCGTCTGCTCGGGCTGCCGCTGACGGCCGTGGTACACGGGGCCGACGCGAACGCCGAGTACGATATCTCCGTCATCGTGGGCACCGACTACCAGCCGCCGGACTTAGACACGGATCAGAAGCCGGAGCAGTAGAGGCTCGACTGGCCAGTGGTGACAGCAAACAGCTAGAACCCCGGTCTCTGGCAGAGGGCCTCGTGTTCTTGTCTGAGGCCGATGTCGATGGTCTAGCTTACACGACGTTGTACTCGACGATCTCCCTTCCCTCTCGGAAGCGGTCATTGTGCAGCGGCGTGACGTCGAGCGTGTGGGCTGCGCCATCGAGGATCTCCTCGGCCAGGAGCAGGCCACAGGCGGGACCGTGCTGGAAGCCGTGGCCGCTGAAGCCGCCGATGCAGTAGAACCCCTCTATCTCGGAGACGTGGCCGAGGATGGGATGCGCATCCGGCGAGACCTCGTAGAGCCCGGCCCACCGGCTGGCCAGCCCGGCCCGTTCCAGGATGGGCAGGCGTCGCATGGCCTCCTCCAGGTGCACCAGCTCCCACTCCATGTCCACCGACTGGTCAAAACCCACCGGCTGCTCCGAGTTCGCCATGCCGGTCAAGATACCCGGTCCCTCGCGATGGAAGTAGAGGCCCGTGGCAAAGTCGATGGTGAAGGGAAAGTCGGGTGGAATCTCGGGGATGGGACCCGTGACGACGATCTGGCGGCGCACGGGAACGACGGGGATATCGACGCCGACCATCTGGCCGACTTGACCGAGCCACGGCCCAGCGGCGTTGACGACGACCGGAGCGGACACCTCTCCCTGGTCGGTGACGACGCCCTGCACCTTGCCACCGTCGACGCGGATGTCGGTCACCTCGACGTCGTTGAGCAGCTTGGCCCCCAGCCGCCGTGCCCCGGAGACGTACCCCTGGACCACGCTGCTGGGGTCTGCCAGCCCGTCGCGGGCGTTGAAGGTACCGGCCAATACTCCCTCCAGGTTGACCAGGGGCACCAGGGGGGCGATCTCGGCTGGCTCCAGCCATTCTGTCTGCGCGCCTAACCGCTGCTGCATCTCGACCTGCTGGCGGAAGGCCGCCACGTCTTTTTCGGTGGTCAGCAGGAAGAGATAGCCGCAATACCGCAGGTCAATCGGCTGGCCCAACTCTTCCTCGAAGCGGTCCAGCATCGGCAGGCTGAGCATAGAGATGCGGACGTTGATCTCGGTGCCGAACTGGTGACGGATGCCGCCGGCGCACCTGCCCGTGGCCTGCATGCCGAAGAAGGATTCTCGTTCCAGCAGCAACACGTTACGGCAACCCTTCAGGGCCAGGTGGTAGGCGGTACTGGCGCCCATCACCCCGCCGCCGATGATGACGACGTCCGCCGTTTTTGGAAAATCCATAGCGCTGTTCTCCTATTCGCTGCGTACTTTGCTGCGCTTCTTGTAATCCTTGATGTACCGCATGGCATAGTCGTCGCGCCCCAGAAGCAGGTCGGACGCCAGAATCGCCAGGCGCACTTTCGCCGCATCCACGATGGGGCAGTTCACCCCGCTCTGGATCGCCATCGCCAGGAAGGCCCAGTTGATCACCTCCCGGTCCGGCAGCCCAAACGAGACGTTGCTTGCGCCCAGCGTCATGTTGACGCCCAACTCCTCCCGCACCAGGCGCATCGCCCCCAGCGAGATCACCCCGGCCTGCGAGTCGGCGCCCACCGTCAGCGCCAGGCAGTCGATGACCACGTCCTCGCGCGGAATCCCCAGCGCCTCCGCCCGCCCGACGATCTTGCGGGCCACGGCCAGTCGCCTCTCCGACGTGTTGGGGATGCCCTCGTCGTCCATCGCCAGGCCGATGACGGCCGTCCCGTACTCGGCCACCAGCGGGAGCACTTGCTCCAGGCGATCCTCCTCGCCGTTGACAGAGTTGATGAGCGGCTTGCCCTCCGGGGCCATCTCCCGGTGGACGGCGAGCGCGGCCCGCAGCGCGTCGACGTCGGCGCTGTCGATGCACACGGGCACGGCGACGGTCTCCATGACCAGGCGCACGGCTTTAGGCAGCAGGTCCACCTCGTCGACGCCGGCGGCACCCACGTTGACGTCGAGCACGTCGGCGCCGGCCTCGAGCTGGGCCAGGGCCTCCTTGCGGACGACGTCCAGGTTGCCCTCGGCGAGGGCGGCGGCCAGGCGCTTCTTGCCGGTGGGATTGATCCGCTCGCCGATGAGCACAGTTGGCTTTTCGGGGCTGATCGTCACAGTTTTCTTTGCGCTTTTCAGAATCGTTTCCATCAGTTTGCTCCTTGTTCAAAATTACCGTCGAATCACACATCCTCGCAGAAATCGCCCACCACGGCTCCTTCCAATGCCTGCATGAGGGCATCGGGCGAGAGAGCCAGCCCAGCTACGGGTGCTCCTGCGCTGATGACTGCCTGCTCCAGATCCATCACGTGCTGATCGACATATGCGGGCACGTCCGTCCGTCGAAATCCCAACACAGAGACCGCGCCCACCTGGAAGCCGGTCACCCGCTGTACGTCCCGCTCCGAGGCCAGCTTCACGTTCTTGTCATTCAACACCGCGCCGACTTTCTTGAGGCTGAGACGCCGGTCACCAGGTACGACGACCAGCACAAACTGGCGATCGGAACGCTGGATGATCATCGCCTTGACCACCTGGGCCACAGGGATGCCCAGGTCCTCCGCAACACCTTCGGCCGTGTATTGCTTGTGTGCGTGCTGGTGTACTTGATACGAAATTCCGTGTTCCTCTAACACACGCATGGGCATCGTCTTAGGCATGTGCTTTTTCTTCTTGGCCATATTGCTCTCTCCAGAGAAGGTTCGTGCCCCCGTTACGTGTCCGGGATCTGACGATCTCGGGGGGAGTTAAAAACGGTGCCCTATTCGGCAGCGTTTCGCCGCCGGGGCCACGAAAGCAGAAGAACGCCGCCAACGACCAACACAGCGCCCAGAACCTGGTGGGCCGCCAGTGCCTCATCCAGTAAAAAGTACGTATAGACCGCGACGATGGGGATTTCGGTCATGGCCAGGATGCTCGCTACGCTGGCTGGCAGCCGTCCCAACCCAAACGTGTACGTAGAAAATGGGATGATGGTAGAGATAAAAATCAGGCTAGCGAACCAGAGCCAGCTCAAACCGGGCACGGGCCAGGGCTGGGGCGTGAAAAACTGAAAGGGGAGCAACACCAATGCACCAAATCCAAAGCCAAAGGTCAAGGTCACCAGGGGATTGTAGCACTCTCGGGCTTTTTTGCCAAACAGGTTCCAACTGGCATAGCCAAAGGGGATGCCCAACCCGACGAGCAGCCCCGACAGCGTGAGTTCGGCCTGCCCCAGGACGTCCAGCCCGGATACCAGCACCGTGCCAGCGAAAGTCAATATGATGGCCAATATCTTGTTCCAGGTCAGCGGCTCGCGCCAGATCAGCCATGCGGCCACGGCGACGATGGCCGGCATCGCCGCCTGTTGCACGGTCGCGACGGCGGCCCCGTTGAGAAACACGCCCAGGTTCCAAAGCACGTGAAAGATACCCAGGCTGCCCCCCAGTCCCACCAGCCAGCGCAAATCGTGCCGCTGGACGCGCAGCCATGCCGGGCGCAGTAGGCCCACCCCGGTCAGGAGCACGAGAAATGTAAACAGATCGCGCCAAAAAGCGAGCGCAAGCGCGGTGACATTGCTGCTGGCCATAACGAACTTGACGAATATCCCCGATGTGCCCCAGCACGCTGTCGCGATCATCACGGCCAGGTAACCGACCATGTCCGAGCGATCGGGCGTACCTGCGCTGCTCTGGGGAACTGTTGACTTGAGCATGTTGATAGCTGTTCTGATCATCTGTAGCTCCGATGTAACGCTGATCGAAGCCGGTATCCATCTGCCCCCCAGCACCGTGCCACCCGTGGGGGCGGTGCTAGGGGGCAGAGCTGTGTGCAGGCCCCAGGCCGGCGTACACGCCGGTTAGGAGTAGCCTGGCACTCTGGGCCTGCCGGATTCGATCGACGTGTCAGATGGGTCTAGGGCACCCGTTCCTCGGCCCGCTGGATAACGGCTTCCAGTTCAGCGGCCGTCACCTCGTCCAGCGGCGCTGGCTGGTACTGCTCCAGGATTTCCCGCACCTTGGCTTGAGCCCGGTCTTTCAGGGTGAGCTGGCCTCCCTCCTCCCACTCCCCTCGCGTCGACCGGTCCAGCAGCTTGGGGACCCAGTTCTGGCGAAAATGCTTCAAGGTGTGATCCTCGCCCAGGAAGTGGCCACCGGGGCCAACCTGGTCGATCACGTCCAACGCCAGTGTTTCCTCCGTGACCTCCACCCCGCGCATGAAACGCTTGACCAGGCCCGCGATCTCGTCCATGCTGACGAGCATCTCGTAGGAGGCCGTCAGTCCCGACTCGACGTAGCCGACGTCGTGGATCAGGTTCCCGCCGCCCAGCGCTGTGACCAACATCCACAGCGAGCCCTCGGCTGCGGCTTGCTGGTCGAACATCTTGGCATCAGAGCAGCCGGCGAAGCTAAAGATCGGCAGCTTGTAGTAGTGACACATCTCGCTAAAGGCCGTCATCGCCAGCATAAACTCGGGTGCGGCGTAGGAGATGAGCCCCTTGGACATGTCCATGTACAGGATGCCACCGGCCCCGATCACCGGCGCGCCTTCTCGAATCAACTGGCAGATCAGCAACCCACTGAGTTGCTCGGCGGTGGCCTGCACCAGAGCGCCAGCCACCGTCACAGGCGCCGAGCCACCGATCATCGGGGCTGGCGTGTAGACGACCGGCAGGCCCTTGCTGGCGATGTACAGCAGCTTCTCGCAGCTCTCTTTCGCGTGTGTCAGTGGCGAGATGGGTTCGCTGTAGAGGGCACAGAACGGGCTGCGCCGCAACGATTCGGCTCCACCCGCCACCGCCTCGGCCATCTCGATGATGTCCTCCAGGTTCTGTCGGCTCCATGCCGTATAAATGATGGGCTTGACGGTGTTAGAGACCATCGCTCGAAAGTGGTACAGGTCCGAAATGGCCCCGGTCACGTCGGAGGCGATGCCCATGCACATCAGAAAATCAATGTTGGGCAGGGCGTCCACCAGGCGCGAGACGTTGGCGACGTCGGCCAGGACCGCCTGCCGCCGTTCTCCGGTGTAGGCGTCGAGGACGTAGGGCGTGTCGGAGCCCGTGCCATAGTAGCCTTTGCGGCCTTCCAGCGGCATCACCGCGTCGCCGTCGCGGTCGCACATCACCACCCGGTGCGGCGCGGTGCGGATCGCCCATTCGATCAGTTGAGGTGGGATGCGCACTCGATCGTCGTCGAGCCAGCAGCCGGCCTTGGACAGGAGTTCTCGCACCTCGGGCACCAGGACCCGCACCCCGGTCCGGCGCAAGAGCTCCAATGTGGCCTGGTGCACCTGATCCTTCTGGTCATCGCTGAGCAGTCGCATGCCCGGGGTGACCTGGATAACATTGTTAGAGTTGATCATTGTGTATTGTCTCCTTGTTATTTGGGGATAGAATAACAGCCTGCGACGTTGGCTGTCCCTCAGACCGTGGATTCGAGGGCGCAGGGACCGGTGGCGCACTTGCCACAAGCGTCGGCCACGCCCAACTCTCGGAAGCCGTCGGCCACGTGCAACAGCCACCGATAACACAGTTGCTTGTCCAGCCCGGCTTCCGTCAATGCGCCCGTAGGACAGTGGTGTACGCAAGCCAAGCAACTGCCATCGACAAAGTAACTACAGCGTTGGACAACCGGTTCGTCGGGCGATGACGCCGGTTCCAATACCGCATCCACCACCAGGCTGCCAAAGCGCCCGGCGCAGCCAGCATCGGTGATCAGCATGTGGTGCAGGCCAAAGCTACCCAGGCCGGCGATAGCCGCGACGCTCTTGTGTGACCAGCGGCTGATGAGGGTGACCGGATCCCAGTTGTGCGTAGCCGGCTCCGCCGCAGCTTTCACGCCCTGCTCGGCCAGGGCAGCGATGAGCCGGTGGCTGATGTCGTTGATGAGCGTGTTCGTCTCGACGTAAGCCAGTGCCCATTCGCGCGCCACTTGGTGCGGGTGAGCCCGATTGGCGTCTACGATTTCCTCGGCAAAAGGCAGGAAAAACGAGATCACAGACCGGGCTGCCGGTAACAGGTCAGACGGGAGTGAATGGGTTGGCTCGCAGATTTCCCGCAACTGGGGAAAGCGGGGATCAGTCGCATCGGCAAAGCCTACCCGGGGCGGCCGGTAGCGGGTCTCCGTCTCTGCCTGCGCCACCTGTTGCCGCACAAAAGCGGTGATGAACGTTCCCAAGTTGTCCACAGCTTACTCCCAATGCTTTGCCATTCGATCCAGTTCTTTGATGACTTCTGGAGGCAATGGCGCTGGCTCGTGTTCCATCACCTTCATGGTCTTCTCGCGCAGCCGTTCCTCAAAGCGTTTCGCGCCCTTCTCCAGCCACTGGGCGTGAATCGTGCGGTCAAACAGGTCCGAGTACCACACCTGGCGGAAATGTCTCAACGTGTGCTCCTCTTGCAGATAGTGCCCGCCTGGTCCGACGTGATCAATCAGGTCAATCGCCAGCGTCTCGTCGCTCACCGGCATTCCCTGCATGTACTGGTTGACCATGTGGAGCACTTCATTCACGAGCACCATGTAGGCCGGCGAGGCGACACTTCCATGGTCTAGCCAGCCCGAGTCATGGACCAGATTGGCGCCAGTGAGCGCCGAGCTGAGGCAGGAGAAAGTAGCCTCGGCGGCCGCCTGGGGGTCGGGGAACTTGGCATCGGAGCAACCAGCGGTGCCAAAGTATGGCAACTTGTAGACCTGTGCCATCTGGGCCAGGGCGGCGACCATCAAGCTCATCTCTGGCGCAGCGTAGGAGAAAATTGTCGTTTTCATATCCATCACAGTTGCGAAAGCGCCGTAGATGAAGGGCGTCCCTGGATGAACAAGCTGGGCGACGACCAGGCCGCTGAGTGATTCAGCGTTCCCCTGAACGACTGTGCCGGCAAATGTCGCTGGAGCTGTGCTGCCGGCCTGCGGTGCCGGGTAGTTGATCAGGGGGATACCCTTTTCGGCGCAGAAGAGTATCTTTTCAATGGCCGGATCGTAGTACAACAGCGGCGAGATGGGTTCGGAATAGTGAACGCAGGTCGGTGCTTGCCGAAAGCGCTCCTCGCTGCCAGCGACCAGCAGGTACATCTCATAGATGTCGCGCGTGCTGTTGACGTCCTTGCAACAAAAGACCAGCGGCTTCTCGCAGTATGTCAATACCTGTCGGGCGATCGCACGGTCGGCGATGTCGGCCGGCACGTCGGCGGCCATGCCGATCGTCATCACCCAGGAGTAGTTGGACAAAGCGTCGGCAACCGTTGCGGTGACGCGACAATCGTCGCTGGTGAACCGATGGCGCTCGTCCGTGGTTGGGTCCAGGTATTCGATGCAGTCCACGCTAGGTCCGAACCAGACTTTGTCTCCTTCCAGGAAAACTGAACGTTCGCCGTTGCGCCGGCCCAGCACCACGCGGGAGGGGGCTGTGTGTATCGCGTCCTCGACCATCCAGGAGGGAATATGGACCCGGTTACCCTCCAGGCGCGCGCCAGCACCGTCCAGCAACTCTAGCGCCCGTGGGTGCGTGATCTGGACGCCGGTGCGTTCCAGCACCTCCAACGTAGCCAGGTGGATCTGCTCAATCTGGTCGTCATTGAGCACGTATGCTCTCGGCTTAAAGTGCAATTCGGGATAGATCATAGTCTCCTGCCTCCTTGTTTTTCAAGAATGACTTGTCCCTGATACCAAATCGGGAGTTGATAGAACCAGGCAATTTATGGGTCGCTATTTCGCCTTGTGTGACTCTGCCACGCTGCGATCAATGATTGCCTGAAGTCGCGTTGCCATGTCCTCGGGCAATGAAAGCGGTTGGTACTGCCTGAGCTTTTTCTCGATCAGCTCACGGGCCCGGGCACGTATGTCAAGCCCACCCCGTTGTATCCAGCCAGTGACGCCAGCGCGATCCGAGAGAGCGGGGATCCACATCTCTTGGCGGAAATAGCGCAGGGTGTGCTCTTCCTGGACAAACTGGCCGCCCGGGCCTTGGGCAGCGATGAGATCGAGGGCCAGACGTTCCTCGTCAACCGCAAAACCTGCCAGCACGCGCTTGACCCAGCCGACAATTTCGTCATCAATGACATAGCCTTCCAACGTGAGGACCAATTCGGCCCCATAGGCGGCTGCACCACAAATCATGTTCAGCCCGGCCAAGGCGGGGAGCAATGCCGTCCCGAGTTTCTCGTACCCGGCCTGGGCATCTGGAAGCTTGGAGTCGGTCAGCAGGCCGCCCCCTCCACATGGCAGGCCATACATTCGAGCCAGTTGGGCCGACGCTACCCGCAACATGCCGAACTCTGGTGCGCCGAGGGCCACGTTGGCATACTTCATGTCCATTGTGCGAGCCCAACTGGCATAAATGAACGGGGCCGCTTCATTGACGGCCTTGGCCAGCACGATCGCAGCCAACACCTCAGCATTCGCCATTGTCAGAGACCCGGCCAGTGTCGAAGGCGCAGTGGCCCCTGCCATCGGGCCACCCAGGACAAACAGGGGGAGTGAGAACTCGGCACTGCCCATGATGACCTCACAGGCATCGCGGCGCAACGTGAGCGGGCTCGTGATACATACCAACGGCGCGACGAATGGCGCACGCTGCAGGTTGTCCAGCCCGCCCGCCACTTCCGATGCCATGGCGACCAGGTCGCGGAATCCCGTGGCATCATAACACTGGTTGACGATGGGTTTTCGGGTGAATATCCCACAACTCCCTGTCGTCTAACACTTGGATAAGCGGTTTCACCTCTCCATTGCCTCCTTGATAGCTGAAATGGCATTCTCCAGCAGCACGTCGTTTTGCACGTTCCCCGCTAAGCCAGGATTCCCTTGTTTGCCGTCAAGGTTGCGTGCACTTTGGCGGTAAACTCCTCTACGTGATCGTGCATGATATGCCCGGCGCGGTCAGCGTCGCCAGCGCGTATCGCCTCCACCAGGTCCAGGTGCTCCTCGACGGCGGCGGGCAAATAGCCCATGTGAGGCAAGACCAGGTACCACAGTCGCCGCGACAGGCCGAACAAATGGTCAAGCGTTTGGGCCAGATACTTGTTCTGAGCCGCCTGTGCAACCGCCTGGTGGAACTTGTGATCCAGATCGAAGAGACGATGGCTGTCCTCGGCTGGAACAGTGGCTTGCTCCTGGCGCAGCGCCTCCAGAACGACCAGGTCGTCGGGGGTGGCCCGCTGGGCGGCCAGACGGGCACAGAGCGCCTCCAGCGGGAGGCGTATCTCGCTGATCTGTTCCAGGTCGGATACGTTGACGTCGGCCACGTACAGGCCGTGACGGGGTGTGACGACGACCAGGTTTTCGTGGGCCAGCAATCGGAGTGCCTCGCGCACCGGCACCATGCCCATACCTAGTTCCCGCGCCAACTGTTGTTCGTTGATCGGTGCGCCGGGGGCCATCTCCAGCGTGGTGATCTTGTCCCAGATCAGCTCGTAGGCGCGTTGGGTGTCAACCCGCACCAGTTCCATACCCATTTCGTTTACCTCCACTACAAGAACACGGATCGGCAGGATTAAGATGGATCACGGTTTCTGGTCTTAGCCTGTCAGACGTGGATTTCCCATGGCTTTTGCCCGAATGCGATAGGTGTCCAGGCCGTCGGTCAGTTGTTCCACGACCACCTGCGGGTTGTCCGCGCCGGAGCGCAGGGCTGCGCCCAGCGCGCGCTCCTTGCTCAGCGCGCGGGCACGGGTCAGCGCGTCTTCCAACTCCTCGAACTCCAAGCGGCCAGTCTGCTGGCCGCCGCGGTCAGTCTGCCGGTCGCCGTGGTCGGACGTCTGCACGTAATAGCCAAGCACCTCCAACCCCGAACTCGATAACATCGGATAGATCAGAATCTCCTCGGCCACCATGACGCTGCCGGCGATAGCGCCCAACGCGTTGGCGACCTGGTGGTGCTCGGGCAGGATCAGATCGGTGTGGAGCGCATCGGCGACGTCGTGCAGGAAAAAGCTCGCTGGCGCACCAATGCCGATGATGGGCTGGCGCAGCCGGAAGCGGGTCTCCAGTTGCGGGTGGGTGTCGTAGAGAGCGTTGTAAAAGAACCAGCACCCGATGTCGTCGTCATTTTCTGGGGCCTGCCCATCAGGCAGGGGCAGGGTCTTGCCACTGAGATAGGTGATGATGGCGTGGACGATCATCTCGGTGACCCGGTGCCACACTTCCTGGCCAAGTTCGTCCGGGTCCCGAAACTGATAGTGGGCAAATACCTGCAGGGCCAGCGACGACGCCTCAATGTCCCAGGGGGCATACTTTCCCTCGATATGCATCAGGTCCGTGGGTGTCAGGCCTGCTTTGCCAATGACCTCCTGACGCAACAGTTCCTGGACGCTGATCTGTGCCACGTGCAACACGTCGAGATGCTTGATGATCTCCGGCACCGGCTTGGGACCGTCGCGCAGGAACTCGACCAGCGCCTTTTGCTGTGCCGTCTGCAGTAGATGCCCGTCCTCGCGATTCCGATCGCCGGGCTCCCGCAACAGGTACCAATATTCCAGCCAGTCGGGTGTGGCCTGTGCCCACGCCCGCCGTGACAGGGCCTTGAGACGTTTTCCTACCTGGGGGTGTTGCCAGGCCAGGTGAGCCAGGGGGACGACGCGCTCGGGCCCGATGGCGATTTGCCCTTCACGATTCAGGGCGATGTGGCTGTCGCCGCCCAGAGCGATGGAGAGCAGGTTGGCCGCCTGGACGGCTGTCTTGTAATGGCCAACGGTCGCGCCCTCCTCGCTGACCGTCACGCGCCCGTCCTGGATGAGCGCGATGTCAGTCGTCGTGCCGCCGACATCTACCACCAGCGCATCGTCCAGCTCTGTAAGGAAGCGGCCGCCGATGGCGCTGGCTGCCGGCCCGGAGTGAATCGTCTCGACCGGCGTGCGGGCGGCGAACTCGTCGCTCATCAGCGTGCCGTCTCCGCGCACGACCATGAGCGGGGCGTCAATCTGACGGCGCTCCATCGCCCGTCGCACGGCGATGCTAAAGTCCTGCAAGACGGCCAGCAACGAGGCGTTGAGGGCGGCCGTCGTGGCGCGTTCCACGGAACCCAGCTTGGTCGAGAGCTGGTGTCCCAGCACGATAGGCAGGTCACAGATGCTGGAAACCGCCCGGTACACCCGGTTTTCGTGCTCTGGGTTGAGCGGGCTGAAATAGCTGGAGACAGCGATGGCGTCTACCTGGCCCTTGATCTCGCTGATCTTGGCCAGAATGGCCGGCAGGTCCAGCGCTTGCTTCTCCCGGCCGTAGAGGTCGTGGCCCCCAGCAAAGTAGTAGTAATTCGGGGTGGCAAAGCGCCCCTCCATCTTGAATGATCTAACAAGGTCTGGGTCGTAGCCGATCAGCAGCAACGCGACCCGTTTGCCTTTGCCCTCGGCGATGGCGTTCGTGGCCAGCGTGGTCGAGATCGAGACCATTTTGATGGCCGATGGGTCCTCGATCTGGATATGCTCGATGACCCGCTCGATGCCGATGCTAAAGTCACGCCTGGTGGTCAGGCTCTTGTGCGTGGCCAGTACCCGGCGCGAGTGGTATTCGAGGAGCACGCCGTCGGTGTACGTGCCGCCAGTATCTATGCCCAGCACCAGGCTGTATGGAGAGTCATTTCCGGTTTCCAATGCGTTACCTCGCCAGAACCCGTACTGGCCCCTCTCCTGGCGTGGGAGAGGGGCCAAGTTTGGTCAAGCGGCATAGCCGCCGTTGGCCGCTTGGCCTACACAAACATCTGTACGTCCAGCTCTTCGTCCTTGTGCCGTGCATCGGCCAGTTCGCAGATGTGATGCAGTTCCTTGTACATCGCCTCGTCGAAGAGTGGCTCGGTCTCGGTCTCGAGGATCTCGATCACGCGCTCGTGCACGCGCTCGCGGTGGGTCTTGCTGCCGGCCAGTTCCCAGTTCTCCCAGTTCAGGCGGTCCAGCAGCTTGGGCCGCCAGATCTCGTTCTTGAAGCGGTGGTACGTGTGATCGTGCTCCAGGTAGTGGCCACCAGGTCCGACGTCTTCCATCACGTCGAGCGCCTGGGTCTCATCGGTGACGGGGATGCCGCGCAGGATGCGTTTGACCATGTCAATGATCTCGTCCGATGCGACCATCATCTCCATGGAGCTGGTCAGGCCTTGTTCGATGTAGCCCACGTCGTGGATCATGTTGCCGCCGATGAGGCCGGCCGTGGCGATGTTGATGGTGGCCTCCATCGCTGCCTGCTCGTCGAACATTTTGACGTCGGAGCAGCCGGCCGTCTCATACTCGGGCACCTCCAGCCACTTGGTGATCTGGGTGTAGGCCGCGCTGAGCAGCGCCATCTCGGGCGAGCCGTAGCAGTAGACGGTGGTCAACATGTCCATGTTCGACATCAGGCCGCCGATGATGAGTGACGCGCCCGGCTTGCGCAACTGGCTGAGGACGATACCGAACAGGCTCTCGGTGAGGGCCTGCACCGCCGTGCCTGCCAGCGTGGTGGGCGATGTAGCGCCAGCCAGAGGGCAGGGCGTGTAGACGAAGGGGATGGCGTGATCAGCGGCGAAGAGCAGCTTTTGCACCACCTCTTCGGAGTGGCTCAGCGGTGACACCGGCTCGATGTACAGCGAAAAGATGGGGCCTTTCTTCCATTCCTCCTCGCCACCCACGCGGACGTAGGCCATCTCGAGCTGATCGCGGACACCTTCCAGGTCGACGGCCGTGATGTTGATGGGCTTGTTGGTCCCTTCGAGCATGGCCAGGTATTGCCAGCGGTCGTAGGTGCCGACGGCCGTGTCTTGCACGATGCCCAGCGACATGTGAAAGTCGATGTTGGGCAGCGCCTGGGCCAGCCGGGCAAAGTTCTTGACGTCCTGATACGTGGCGCGCCGCCGCTTGCCCGTGTAGGGGTCAATGGTGAACGGCGTGTCGGAACCCGAACCATAGTAAATCTGGTTCTTGTACAGCTCCATGCGATGCTTGCGATCGGGGCCGACCACGACCACCTTTTTGGGCAGCGTGGCCCGGGCCCGGTCCACCATCCAGGGTGGTATCTTGACCAGGCTGCTGTCGTCCGTCGTGTCCTCGACGATGGCGCCGCCTGAGTAAGCGACTTTTACGCCTTCTTTGTCGTATACACGGACGCCCGTCTCGTACAACACCCGCAGGGCGGAGAAGTAGATAGCCTCGATCTCATCCTGGGTGAGCACCTCGAGCGTGGGCGTGGCATTCACTAGATAGTTGGTTTTCCTTACCTGCATGGTCTGATCTCCTGTCTCTAAAACCCTAAGGGTTTCGGAAAACCCTTAGGGTTTGGCGCTGGCAAACTGCTTGGCCAGTTCTACACCGGACGGTGCGTTGGAGCCATACCCATCGGCGCTGATGCGCTTGGCGAATTCGGCGTCGACTGGTGCGCCACCGACCATGATCTTGACTTTGTCGCGCAGCCCGGCCTCTTCGATGGCCTTGATGGTATGCCCCATGGCGCGCATCGTGGTCGTCAGCAACGCCGACATACCCACGATGTCGGGCTGGTGTTCTTTGATCGCTTCGATGAACTTTTCCGGCTCGACGTTAAAGCCCAGGTCGATGACCTCAAAGCCGGCGCCCGCGCACATCATGCCGACCAGATTCTTGCCAATGTCGTGCAGGTCACCTTTGACGGTCCCCATCAAGATCTTGCCAATGAGCTTGGCACCGCTGGCGACCAGTTGCGGGCGCAACAGTTCCAGCCCGGCCTGCATCGCATCGGCCGACATCAGCACCTCGGGCACAAACATGTCGCCGCGTTTGAAACGGACGCCCACCTCGTTCATCCCCACGACCAGCCCATTGTCCAGGATGTCCTTGGGTACCAATTCCTCATCCAACGCTTTCTGCACCAGCTTGTACGTCTTGTCGTTATCCCCTTCCAAAATGGCCGTTGACAGTCGTTCGTAAAGTCTGCTCATCGTTTTTCTCTCCCTCATCAAGTTCCTAGATCTCAGCTACCCTGTCTGACGCGATCCTCGGCCTCTTCCAGCATTTCCCGGATGACCTTGTCCGTCTCGGGCTTGATGGGAGATGGCTGATGGCTGGCCAGGATATCCTGCACGCGGGCGATGGTCCGATCCTTCATGGTCGTCCGGCCCATCATGTCCCATTCCTCAAAATTGCGCCGGTCGCACAGGTTGGGGTACCAGAACTCGGTCTTGTAGTAGCGGCGCGTGTGCGGCTCGCGTAGATAGTGGCCGTTGGGGCCCACGTTGTGGATCACGTCGACGGCCAGCGTGTCCTCGTTCACCTCGATGCCGCGGGTGATGCGCCGGGAATACCCGATGGCCTCGTCCATGGCCGCCAGTTGGAAGACCGAGCCAGTCATGGCGCTCTCGGTGTAGCCTACATCGTGGCACAGGTCACCGCCGCTGAGGGCAGAGAAGAAAGCGGAGAGAGAGCCCTCGATGATCGCTTGCTCGTCAAACGTCTTTGAGTCGGTGCAGCCGCCCGTCTGCCACAGGGGGAGGCCGGCGTAGTGGGCCAGCTCGGTGAGCCCGGCCATCATCAGCGACAGCTCGGGCGCGCCGTAGGCCAGGATCATCGAATTCATATCCATCACGGACAACACCCCGCCCATGATAAAGGGCAGGCCGGGCTGGATCGCCTGGGCGATGGTCAGCCCCATCCACGACTCGGCCGCCGCCTGCGTGATGATGCCGGCCGCCGTGACCGGGGCGGTGCCGCCGGCGATGGGGCAGGGGGTAAAGACCAACGGTATGCGATGCCGGGCAGCAAAGACCAGCTTGTCGAGCGCCTCAAAGGTGCTGACGAGTGGCGACAGCGGCTCGCAATAGTGGACATAGTTGGGGCGCTTCTCAAAGGCCTCCTGGCCACCGGCTTCGGTGATGGCGATCTTGTGGATGCCGTCCGAGTCGAACTTGTCGTAGGACCAGGCCACGATCGGCTTACTCGTGTTGGGGAACATGCCCGCGAATTCGTAGAGCGCGCCCAGGTCGTAGTGAACGTCGCCGACGGTGCCCAGCGACTCGCAAAAGTCGATGTTGGGCAGCGCATCGACCACCTTGGCTACGAGGGGTACGTCGCTCTTGACGTAGGGTCGGCGCTCCAGCGTCTCCACGTCGATGAAATTGGGGCAGGTGGGGCCGGGGCCAAAGTGCGCCCGGCCGGGGCCGATGTGGATGTCGTGCTTGCGATTGCCGTCGCGGGCGAACAGAGTAAAGCTGCGCGGTGCCATCTCCAGAGATCTCTTCACCAGGTAGGATGGGAGGCGCACCCGCTTGCCGTCCACCCATGCCCCCGCTTTTTTGAGAATCTCCCGTGATTCTTCGTGATGTACCTCGAGCCCCGTGTACTCTAACACGTGAAGCACGCCCCAGAATAACTCTTCCAATTGGTCCTGCGAGAGCATCTGAAAGCGCACACCTGAATTGATCCGATAGTTTGTCCTCATTTAGAAGGACTCCTTTCTTTAAATTCTGCGGGACAGGCCCGGTGGGCTGGCCTCGCCTGGCATCTTGTCCTGCAGGCGACGCTAGGCTGTGGCCACAAGCTGCTTGGCCAGGTCGGCCGCCGAGGCAGCGTTCGAGGCGTAGCCGTCGGCGCCGATCTGATCGGCAAACGCCTGAGTCACCGGGGCACCACCGACCATCACCTTCACCCTGTCGCGCAGGCCGGCCTCCTCCAGGGCCTTGATCGCCTGCTCCATCGCGCGCATGGTCGTGGTCAGCAGGGCCGACATCCCGACGATGTCAGGCGCGAATTCCTTGACCGCCTCCACAAAGGCCTCGGGCGCGACGTCTTTGCCGATGTCTTTCACCTCAAATCCAGCGCCCTCGCACATCATGCCGACCAGGCTCTTGCCGATGTCGTGCAGGTCACCCTTGACCGTGCCCACCACGACCTTACCGACCATCTTTGCCCCGCTCTCAGCCAGCAGCGGTTTGAGGATGTCCATCGCGGTCTGCATCGTCCTGGCGGAACGCAGCACCTCGGGCACGAACATGTTGCCAGCCTTGAACTCGGCACCGACATAGTCCATACCAGCCATCAACCCGTTGTCCAGGATCTCCTTGGCACTCAGGCCATCGTCCAGCGCGTCCTGGGTCAGATCGGTGATCTTGTCCAGATCGCCCTCGATGACGGCCGTAGAGATTTGTTCCAGTATCTCGCTCATTTTGTTTTTCTCCTTGTTCTGCTGCGAATTTATGGTGTTTGTGAAACGTTCAGAAAGCTGTCCAAATGGCACGAACTGCTCGATGCTACATACGCGCCCTCCGTCCTCTGTCTGGGTCTCCGATGGTTTCGGAAAACCCTGGGTGCAGGATTTAGATTTCACGCGTGATCGGGTTGCGTGTCATCCTCTTGCCCACTAACGTGTGTTCACCTCCCTGACGTGGGTATATCAGCGCGTGTGTTCGTCCACGAAGGACTGCAACTGGCGGGTCGTCGTCTCATCCAGGGGTGGGTCCTGGTGCTCAGCCAGCAACCGCTGCCAGCGCTGGCGGGCTTGCCCCACGACGTCTGGGCATCCGGCCGTCTGCCACGCTGCCAGGTCAACCCGTTCGAAGAGCGCTGGCTGCCAGAACTCGGTGCGGCAACGCTTCAGCGTGTGTTTCTCCATCAAAAAGTTGCCGCCAGATCCAACCTGGGCGATCACGTCGTACGCCAGGGTGTCCGGCGTGACGGAGATGCCGCGCCGGTAGCGGTGCATTATGCCACACATCTCGTCGTCGAGCACGAACTTTTCGTAGGAGAAGGCGAGATACGAGCTGAGGATGCCCGCTGAATGCAGCACAAAGTCCATACCGCTGTTGACGGTGGTCAACAGGCTGAGCATCGCCTCAAAGCCGGCCCGGGCGTCAGGGCTGTGAGCGTCGGTCAGCGCGCCGCCGCCGCGGTACGGAAGCCCATAGTGCCGCGCCATCTGTGCGGTAGCCGTCACGATGAGCGCCAGTTCCGGACTGCCGATGCACAGACCTCCGGTCTTCATGTCCAGGTTGGTCGAGGTAGCGCCGTAGACGACGGGAGTCCTCGGGCTGATGAGCTGGGCCAACGTGATGCCTGCCAAAAGCTCGGCATTTTGCTGTGCCAGCACGCCCGCCAGCGTGACGGGGCCGGTGGAGCCGGCCAGGACCATCGCGGCGATGATCAAGGGCTGCCGCGCGCGGGCGTAGGTCATCAAGGCCTGGAGCATCTCGTCGCTGTAGCCCAGTGGGCTAAGCGAGTTGACCACGCCGATGGTCACCGGCCGCTCTGGCTGCTCTCCGAAGAGAATCGCCGCCATCGCCATCGTGTGGTGCGCTCCCACCGCTCCTTCGGTACTGCCGATGAAGGGCTTGTCAGAATGCACCATGCCGGCGTGGAGCATGCGCAGGTGGGCGGTAGGCGCTGGCACGTCCCCAGGTCCCACCAGTAGATGGCCACTCAAGTCCTGGTTGGGCAGCGCGTCGGCCAACTGCACCAGGTTCTCATAGTCCCGCATCGTCGCCAGGCGCTTGCCGCCCTCGGCATCTATGACGAATGGCGCGCCGTAGCCGGGCGCAAAGACCGGCTCACCACCGCCGACGGTCACACTCTTGTCGGGATTTCGGGCGTGGATTGTGAACTGTGCCGGGGCTGTCTCGAGGGCCTGCATCACCTGCTTCTCGTCGAGATAGACGGTGTGGCCGTCGGTCTTGACGCCGTGTCCCTCAAAGATGGAAATCGCATCGTCCGCAGGGAACCGGACGCCGACGGTGCCCAACAGCTTTATGCTCGTGTTGTGGATCTGTTCTACGTCCGTGGGCGAGAGGAACTCGATCCAGTTGCGAATCATTGCCATACTCCTTACCTCCTGTCGCTATGGCGGTGTGCGCGCACCTTTATTTTCCCTTCAACCGAGATGATTTTATCCTATCCACGGCCCACCTGTAGAGGCCCGCCAGACCCTGGGGATAAAAGATCATCACCAGGATCATCAGCACTCCGTAGATCACCATGTGCAGGCCGGGGAGGTCGGCCAGGTTTGACCTCAGATATTCTATTAAGAAGACGAAGGGGAACGCCGTGGCTACCCCCCCCCAGAGACTCCCCCGCCCGCCAATGTAGGCCAGCGACAGTATCTCGACGGTCTTTGACGTGTGCATGACCGTCTTGGGAGTCAGGCTGCCGATGTAGTGGGCGTAGAAACCACCCAAAAGGCCGGCGAAGACGCAGGACAGGGTAAAGTTGATGATCCTGTAACGGGTGGGGTTGATGCCCGAAGCCCGGGCGGCGTCGATGTTCTGGCCGATGCATCGGAAGGCCAATCCCAGGCGCGAGTTGGTCACCAGCCTCAGCGTGACGTACGTCAGCGCCAACATGGCCAGGATGACATAGTAATACGGAAGGTTGGAGGTCGTCTCTATGAGGGGGCATGGGCTAAACCCCAGCGAGCCGCGAGTTATGTCGGTCAGGTTGTTTGCCAGTCCCATCAAGGCGATTCCCACAAACCAGGCCATCACAGCGGCGTAGATGCCGCGCAGTCGCAGTGTCAGCCAGCCCAGGAGAAGCCCCAATATGCCGGCGACCAACGCGCCGATCCAGATAGTGATCCAGGGTGACCAGCCCGGGTGAATCGTGACGATACCCAACTCGTTCGAGAGGATGGCCGACGTGTAGGCGCCCAGGCCGAGGACAGCGGCAAAGCCAAAGTTGACGACGTTGATGTAGCCGCCGGTAAAGTCAAAGGCGACCGCCTGGGCGCCCAGAAAAGCGCCCATGATCAGCCAACGCAGGATGTGCTCCTGATCGAACGGGGGGATCAGAGGCAGCAGGGCAACGACGATATACAAAGCCAATCCCAGTGGGGAAACCCCGACGCGGCCCAGCGCTGTCGTAAACCTTCCCCATGTGCTCGTCGAGGCTGGCGCTCGCTTGCTCTTTAGCGTTTTCTCGTTATTCATGTGCATTGCCCCCTTACTGCTCCTGGACACCCTTGACCTCGCTGCCAAAAATGCCGGACGGCACGAATAGCAGCACCAGGATCATGACTGCGACAGGTACGACGTCCTCCCACGCGACGCCGATGAACTGCTGCGTGAGCGTCTGGAGGATCGCCACGATGAAACCGCCAGCGATGGAGCCGGCGACGTTGCCGAGGCCAACTAACATGACCACGTACCAGGCTATGTACAGCGGCCTTAATCCCACAGTTGGGTAGGCCGGGAACATAAACAGGAGGCTCGCACCTGCAAGTGTGGCCAGTGCCGTAGCCAGGGCGAAGGTCAAGGTCTGGATCCCATTCACGTTGATGCCGACCATCTCGGCTCCGGCCTCATCCTGGGACACGGCACGAATCGCCCGCCCCGTGCGCGTTTTCCGGAGGAAGAGCCACAAGGCCATAATGCTGATCATTGCGACGAAGAAAGCAGCGATGCGATCCACCGCCAGCCGCACATCCAGGAATTCCAGCGGGGGTACATCCCAGTAGCGGGTGATGCCGCGAAAGTTGGGGCCGAGTATCAGCGTCGCGCCGTTCGTCATCACGAATGAGATGCCGACCGTCAGCAGGAAGGCGTTCATCACCCACCCTTTTCGCGTGCGAACGCGCAGTGGGTAAAAGATCACCTTCTCGATGGCAGCGCCCAGGACGAAGCCGGTCAAAGCTGCCAGGACCATCCCCAGAAACGGCGCAACCGCGCTCAGGAATGGTTTGGGACTTTCGGCGAGGCGGTTCTGAAGTGGAGTAAAGATGGAGTAGGCGACGTAAGCGCCCACCATGAACGATTCACCGTGAGCAAAATGAGAGATGTTCATGACGCCAAAGACCAAGGCCAATCCCACTCCCATCAGGGCCCACATGCCGCCGGCGATGAGGGTGTTTGCAAGCTGCGACGGGCCAGCGTACACGCCGATCACGACGACAGACACAAGACTGAGCAGGATCACGAGCCAGGCCGCTGTCTTGGCCTTGATGCTCCAAAGCAGCTTTTCCCAGAATGAAGGTTTGTACTGCACTGGTGCCATTCGAAACCTCCCTTATCAGCACTCAATAGGCTGCTAAACACCCATATACGCAGATCTGACGTGTTTATTGTGGGTCAGGTCCACGCTTTCGCCCTCGATGGCTACCTTCCCTTGTTCGAGGACGTACCCGCGATCGGTGATGCGCAGCGCGCTGGCGACGTTCTGCTCGACCAGCAGGATCGTCACGCCGCGCTTCTGGAGTACCACCAGCGCGTCGAAGACGTTCGTGACCAGTTGAGGGGCCAGGCCGAGGGACGGTTCGTCCACCAGGAGCAACTCTGGTTGGGACATCATCCCTCTGGCGATGGCCAGCATCTTGCGTTCGCCGCCGCTCATGGTGCCGGCCAACTGTTTTTCCCGCTCTTTCAGTCGAGGGAAGAGATCATAGACGAAACCGAGGGCTTCTAACTGTTCGTTTTTGTCGCGGATGTTGTAGGCACCCAGCAGGAGGTTCTCCCGAACCGTCATGTTGGTGAACAGGTTCAACTCCTCGGAGACGAAACTGATACCCATGCCACTGATCGTGTGTGCCGGTTTGCCGACGATGGACTGTCCATTGAACCGGACGTCTCCTCCCTTGGGGGGGATGAAACCGGCGATCGTCTTGAGCGTGGTGGTCTTGCCCGCGCCGTTCGCGCCCAACAGGCACACGAATTCCCCCTCTCCGACGTGAAGGGACACACCCCACAGCACTTGCAAGAAACCGTATCCGGCATCCACGTTTTCTAATTCGAGCAATGGTTTCATCATATCAACTCCTTCGATCCAGCACTGCCCGGCTGGTGGAAGCTAGTCAACTGTGTGGCCTTCTCCCAGGTATGCCTCCAGCACCTTGGGGTCGTTGGCAACCTCCTGGGTCGGTCCCTCGGCGATCTTGGTGCCGTACTGGATCACCGCGATTCTGTCGCACAACCCCATAATGACCCGCATGATGTGCTCGACCATCAAAATCGTGACGCCGCCATCCCGGATCTTGAGAATGATGTCCATCAGGTCGCCCAGTTCGCCCGTGGTCAGGCCGGCTGCCAGCTCGTCGAGGAGCAATAACTTGGGCCGGCACGCCAGCGCCCGGGCCAGGTCGATCCGCTTGAGCTGGACGGTGTTCAGTTGCTCGGCACGGATGTCCTTGGGCATGGAGAATTCGACAAAGTCCAATATCTCCTCCGCGACCTCTTCCGGGTGCAAGCTATGCTCGTGTGTCGAGCCAAAGATGACGCCGGCGAGCACGTTCTCCAGGGCGGTCAGTTGGGGAAAGGGCTGGCAGATCTGGAACGTCCGCGCCATTCCCTTGTGACACATGACGTCGGCACGTTGGCCCGTCGTGTCCGCGCCGAGAAAGTGGACGTGGCCTCCGCTGGGAGTGTAGGTCCCCGTGATGCAGTTGATGAAGGTGGTCTTGCCTGCGCCGTTGGGGCCGATCAATCCAAAGATCTCACCCTCATCCACGTGCAGCGAAACGTGGTTAACCGCCGTGAGACCACCAAAAGTTTTGAGCAGTTCTTGCGTTTCGAGGATGACCATGAGCCTCACCTGCTTTCATGATTTGTGCACGTTTCTTCCAAAGACGCTTTTCCCCCAAAACGAGAGGGGAGTGGGAAGGGTGGCGATACCTATGCCACCCTTCCCTTGTGCACGCGATTGTCACGGCTTGGGCTGGATGTCCTGCTCAGCCCATTCGGTCGGGAAAACGACCTTGCCAACGCCATCAAAGTACTGGAGTACCGGGAAGATGTAGTAGCCCGGGCCGACCACTGGGTCGGGAACGGTCTCGGGGGTGTATTTGTACTCGCTCATGACGATGCCGTCGGTGTAGGACCACTTGCCGGTCTGCAGATTCTCGCTGGCCCACGTGTAGAGTGTTTCACTGGTCAACTCGCCGTATTCGTCAAAGGTGTGTTGGGCGGACTGGATGAACAGGTTGATGCCGTCGTAGGCGAGCCCGGCGGCTGACGAACTGGGTGGGAAGCCATACTTGGCCTCGAACTCCTGGGCGAAGGCTTTGCCCTCGTCGGTCGCCCAGCCGGGGATCTGGTCCAGCGCGTAGTCGGAGGAACTGCCCATCAGCTCGTACCACTCGCCGAACCAGCCGAGGCCATCAGCGACGAGGAAGCTTTCGAGGCCCACCTCGTCTGCCTGCTTGATGAAGGCAGAGCAGGTCTGCAACCCTGTGATGGTGCCGGCTACGACGGCCGGGTTCATGTCCTTGAACTTGTTGAGCAGCGGATAGAACTCGGTCTGCTCGAGGGGCACGTATTCCTCAGCTATGATCTCCCAGCCAGCATCCTCGAACTGCCCCGTGATGGCCCCCGCGAAGGAGCGGCCCCAGTCGGTGTCCTCGCCGTAGATGGCCACGGTCTTTTCATCAGGCGTCCACAGGCCGCGTTCGATAGCGTTCTCCAGTGCCTCGACGTAGGAGATGCTCAGCTTTTTGGGAATAGGCCAGCCCTTGTTCAGCCAGTAGCCGTACTTTTCCGGGTCGCCGTGCCACTTTTCGTCGATCACTTCGGTGGCCCCGAACGGGAAAAAGTGGGGGATCTTGTGCTTGGCCGCGATGTCCATGCAGGCAACCGCGACGGAGCTGTGCCAGTTCAGCGCGCCGGCCTGGATGCCATCCTGGACGATGGCCTGCTCGTAGGCCTGGGTGGCCTTGGCGGGGTCGGACTGCGAGTCGACCCAGACCAGCTCGATCTTGTAGTCGCCGATCTGGTAGTCTATGTTCTCAAAGGCCATCTCGACAGAGCCCCTGAACTCCTCGCCAGTGCGCGCGGACGGCCCGCTGAACGGTGCCAGCACGCCCAGCTTGAACTCCCTGGTCGCTTCGACAGGCTCAGGCTCAGTGCGGATGGCCTCGGCTCCCTTGCCGACCAGTTTCCCCGTGGCCCATTCGTCCGGCCAGGCGATGATCCCCTCCCCGTCCATGTACTGCAGGACCGGGAAGATAAAGTAGCCCTTACCCACAACCGGGTCGGGGATGGACGTCTCGTTGTACTCGTAGCGGGTGTGCATCATGCCGTCCGTGTAGACCAACTGGCCGGTCCACAGTTCACTCTGCCCCACCTCGTATAGCGTCTCGCTCGTCAGCTCGCCGTGCTTCTCGAGTGCCCTCTCGGCGACCTTGATGAAAAAGTTGGCCATGTCGAAGGACTGCCCGGCGGCCGAAGGGCCAGGGGCAATACCATACTTCTCCTCAAAATCCACGGCCCACTGCTGGGCCTCGGCTGACGCAAACTGCGGAATCTGATCCAACACATAGTTGGACGAGGAGCCGGTGAGATCGTACCACTCGCCAACCCAGCCCAGACCATCGGCGACGATCAAGCCCTCCAGGCCCACCTCGTCTGCCTGCTTGATCAACGCCGAAATCTGCGGCGGTGTCGTGCTGGTGCCCGCGATCACAGCAGGATTCAGATCCTTGACCTTGTTCCACAATGGGTAGAACTCGGACTGCTCGAGGGGGAAGTAGTCTTCACCTACGATTTCCCAACCGGCGTCCTCGAACTGTCCCTTGATCGCACCGCCAAAGCTGCGGCCCCAGTCGGTGTCCTCGCCCCAGATGAAGGCGGTCTTTTTCTCGGGCGCCCACGTGCCGGCCGCGATGGCATCTTCCAACGCGGTCACGTAGGCGATGCTCAACTTGTACGCACTGGGCCAGGTCTTGCCCATCCAGTAACTGTACTTCTCCGGGTCGGACTCGTACTTCTCATTGATCACCTCGGTGGCCGCGAACCCGAAGAAGTGCGGGATCTTGTGCTTGGCCGCGATGTCCATGCAGGACACCGCTACCGAGCTGTGCCAGTCGAGCAGGCCAGCCTGGATGCCGTCCTGGACGACCGCCTGCTCATAGGCCTGCGCGCCCTTGGCCGGGTCGGATTGCGAGTCGATCCACACAAGCTCGATCTCGTACTGCCCGATCTGGTAATCGATCGCCTCGAAGGCCAGCTCAACGGCCCCTTTGATCTCCTCGCCGGTGCGAGCGCCCGGCCCACTAAACGGGCTCAACACACCCACCTTGAGCACCTCGGTTGCTGCAACGGCTGGCTCAGCGGCTTCTTCCGTCGGCTCAGCGGCCGGCGGCTCGGTGGCCTCCGGCGCGGCGGGCTGACAGCCGGCACTGGCGAGAACGAGTCCGGCCATCACCAGCAGAACCAATAGACTATAGCTTGCTTCCTTCATTTGTTCTTTCCCTCCTGTGTGTAGGTACTATGTGACGTACAAGCGGGCGGATTCCCTTACTTCCTCACAGAAAACTGTAGTCAGTTGTGATGCGGTAACCACCTCCCTTCAAGCGAATCATCTGCGGACGGCAAGATGCGGCGTACCGGGCTACGTCCGCGTACCGGGCTACGTCCGCGTACCGGGCTACGTACCACACGACGCGGCCTGACGGCGCTAAAGCGCCTGCTACGAACCTGGCAGGTGCCCTGCCGTTACAACACGGCTTTGATCCTGTGTTGAAATTCAAGGATATGCTGCTGGATACTAGCCTCGGCTCGTGCCTCGTCTCCCGCTTTCAGTGCCTCGTGGAGTTGCCAGTGCTGCTCGATCGCGTCGCGCACATCGCTGAGGCGAGGCAGAACGAGATACCAGATGCGCAGACTCAGACCGTAAAGACGATCCAAGGCCTCGGCCAGGAACTCGTTGTCTGCAGCCTGGTGCAGCAGCTTTTGGAAACGCCAGTCAATGGCCATCAAAGCCTTCGAGTCCCCGCTCTGCACATGCTCCAGATCTTTTAGCACCATTTCCATCTGGGCGATTTGGTCTTTAGTGATCCGCCGGGCCGCCAGGCGGGCGCAGAAACCCGCCAGGATGATCCGCACCTCGAATATCCCCTGCAGGTCGGTGATGCTGATGTCGGCCACGAACATCCCCCGCCGGGGGATGATATTCACCAGGCCCTCAGTATCAAGCCGTTGCAGGGCGTCACGGATCGGCGTGCGTCCCAACCCGAGCTCTTCCATCAAGGCACGTTCGTTAATCACCGAGGAGGGTGCAAGCTCCAGGGTGATGATCTTTTCTTTGATCAGGTGGTAGGCTTTCTCACTGGCTAGTCGCATAGGTGCTCCTTGCCAACTGTCGAGTGGGTCGGGAGAATCCAATAGTGATTTACCTCTTACCTCGGCGGTAACGTCGGCAGCACAAGCCCGCCATAGGGCATGATGCCGATTGAAGCGCCACCAGCGTAGGAGCTCAAGGCGTCGTCGGCAGCCTGTTGCACGCTGGAGGCATGATCCAGGTGGACCTCTCCTAGCTCGTCCGCCGTCATACCATCGGTGACGACGATGATGCGGCATTTCATCTCGTGCAACAGCCACGAGAAGGTGAACAGAACGCATCCCTTCTCACCGCCCATTTTGTCGTCCTCGACCAACTGGCCGATCTCAACCGGGGTGGGCATTTGGCGCATCCAATCGCGGTACTCTTCGTGCTCGAACCCCTCGTATATCCCTTCCCAGCAGGCATTGGCCATGACCAGCGTGCCTCCGGGCCTGAGGGTGCGGTCGACCCCACCACAGACGCGTGATCCTCCCTGGAACAGGCTGACCTCCAAGGCCGGATCTCCGACACCGGCGATGAGGACGTCCACCGCCTGCGGCAGGCTCACTTCGACGTCAGGAAGCATGCGGTCCCTGGCGGCGCGGTGGGCAGCCACGTGCTCGCCGCAAAAGACGTCCACCAGCCGCCGCTGCGAATTGAGGACGGTGTTCACGACCATGTCCAACCCGCTGACGGTCGCGCATTGTTCGATGTCGGCACGGACCGGGTTGTGGGGCGGCATGATGCCCAGGAGGGAGGAACAGCGCAATTCCAACAACGGCTTGACGAATTGTTTGTGGTTGTGGTAGATGCTGCGCCGGCTGGAGACGCCGGGCATGACGATCTTGCCACTGCCCGACCAGCCAGCCAGCATACACGGCATGACGTTGGTGACGCCGATTTTTATGTCCGCCTCGGCAAAGCGCCGGTGCACCTCTACCGGGGTGCCCATGTCCGTCGTGCCAAGGGGAGTCATCACGGCGTCGTTGTCAGGGTCATTGGTGATGGCCTCCACGCGGTCCAGCACAGCCTGGCCAACAGTACGCAGGATGTCCTCTCGGCTGTCTGGCGCGTGCATCCCCCCGCTGCTTATCACGGTGATGTTCTGGTCGGGCACACCACAAGTGTTGAGCTGGTCAATCAACATGGGTACGATGCGCTTATTGGGGGTGCTGCGCGTGCGATCTGTGATGGCGATGCACGCTCTTGCGGCCGGCCCCGCCTTGGCCGCCAGGCCGCGCTCCTCCATGGCACTCTCAATGGATTGACGCAGCAGCGCATCGGGATCGGAGGCGGGCGGCATGGAGCGAGGTACACGGACCCCCACTACCTGGCTCTCGGGGACCTCCAGTTCGACCATGTTCTTTGCGTAGGGAATCTGAACTTTCACGTTGACTCCTTCAACTTGGTCGTAAGCTAAGCGACGTTGGTGTAAGCGAAGCGACGTTGTTGTAAGCGAAGCGGCGTTGTCGGTTCTAGTGGCGCCCTCGGAGGAAGCTGTCGCCCTCGACGACGATGCCCTCTTCGTAGCGGCTAAAGCGCAATGGATTTTCTGTTGGGTCCATTACCCCGGTGACCAGATCGGCCACCCACTTGCCGGACCCAGCGGAGAGCATCACGCCGGCCCAGTATCCGCAGTTGAGGTAAAACCCAGGCAGTGCGGACATCGGGCCGATGAGCGGCTGGTTGTCGGGAGTGTAGACGTACTGGCCGGCGCTGGGGTGAACGTCGGCCTTCTTCAGTCCAACAGCCACCTCCTCCCAGAAGGGGCAAATTTGCATCAGTTTTTCCAGGACGATGGCAGCCCGGTACCGGTCGGTCGGTAGCTCCTCGGCGGGCTCGCTGACCGGCTCGTCGGGATTCACCCATGCGATGTATGCACCGCCCAGTTCGGGCCGCCAGTAGGTATCGCGAGCGACGTCCATGACCAGCGGCCCGTCCTGGGGAATCTGGGGTTGGGAAGAGATGAAGGTCTTCTGGCGGCGCACCGGCTCCAGCGGTAGGTCCAGCCCCGCCATGCGGCCGACGACCCCGGCGAAGGGGCCGGCGGCGTTCACGACGATGCGGGTGGCGATGGTGCCACGATCGGTCTCCACCCCGCATATTCCCTGCGCATCCTGCAGGACGTCGGTCACCTTGGTGCGCAGCAAGAAGCGGGCGCTGCTCCCCTTGGCGAAGCCCTGGGTCGCTTCGTGGCACGAGAACCAGCCATCCCCCTGACGGAAGGTGGCCGCCACCACGGTCTCCGAGAGAAAGGGGAAGCGCGTTCTCGCCTCGTCGCCGGTGAGGAACTCGGAATCGGTCACCCCCAGGCTGTGGTGCTTTTCCACGGCGGACCTGACCTGGTCAATCATCTTGGGATCGTCGGCCACAAACAGGTAGCCTTGGTGCCGGATCGATATGTCATAGTCCGGAATGCCGATGACGTCGGCAAAGTTTTCAAACATCTCGATGCTTGGCTTGGCTAGCGCTGCCATCGCCGGCTCCGTGAACTGGAGGCGGAAACTCTCAATGGACTGGGCCGTCGTCAACGTAGACAGGCCGTCGCGCATCTCTACCAGCACCGTGTCGAGCCCGGCCCGCGAGAGCCAGAACGCGGTGGCCACGCCGACGATGCCGCCGCCAATGACGACCGCATCAGTTGTGGGGGGAAACATTTCGGCGGTCGGAATGAAAACTTGGCCCATCGTTCATCTCTCCTTTGGGTGACACGGATCAGCAGGATCAAGACGGATCAAGCGGAGTGAAACTGAAACCCATCGCGAGAGGATCGTCTGGGTCGATCACGAACTGCTGGATGCCGGTGATGTAGGCGGTGCTGCCCACGCGGGGCACCACGGCCTTAAAGTCACCTACCATCACTTCGCGCAACAACTGGCCGTTGAACAGCGTGCCGATGATGCTTTCATGCACGAAAGGCTCCCCTATCTTTAGCTCACCCTTGGCGTACAGCGTCGCCATTCGAGCGCAAGTGCCCGTTCCGCACGGCGAGCGGTCTACAGATCCATCTCCGAAAATGATCACGTTGCGGGCATGGGCTTCCGGATGAGACGCCGGACCGGTGATCTCGGTCAGTTCCACCCGGTCAATGTGCTTTTCAACAGGATGCTGTACCTTCACTTGCTCGTTCACTGCCTCCCGGATGCGCAAGCCCAGGTCGACCAATCGCTGAGCGTTGGACGGCTCGACCGCTACACCCAGTTGATCGGCGGGCACCAGGGCGAAAAAGTTGCCGCCGAAAGCGATATCAACCGTGATCTGTCCCAGTCCTGCCACTTTCACAGGCACGTCGCCGCGATACAGGAAAGCGGGCACGTTCTCGATCCATGCCTCACGCGCCCTTCCATCCTTGACGATCACGTGGGCATATACCAGGCCGGCCGGCGTGTCGAACACGATCACGGTTTCGGGTTCCTTCGCCTCGGCCAGGCCCATCTCCACCAGCAGAACGGCCGTGCCGATGGTGCCGTGGCCGCACATGGTCAGGTAGCCGCCGCTGTCCATGTACATCATGGCAGGAATCAAGCTAAAGGGTATACGGGTGGTCACCAATTATGCACTTGGGCAGTGGTCCTATGGTCTGCATTGAGCCTGCGATGGTCAGGGTGGTGTGTAAGCACATAATCTCGGGGCTGTGTGAGAATAGCTCGCGAAGCTCGTTGGTGGAGGCCTGGTGCGCTAATGCGTTGCACAGGCACGCCTGACACAAGGTATGCAGATCAAAAGGTCTGGTATCACCACGCTGATGTACTTGATAATACTATAAAAGTAGTATTGTGATATATCACAACGCGACTACTATATCACATTATGTCCGATTTGTCAAGCATCCAATGAATATTGCTACTTACAAAGGGGAATGCAAACAGGCCGCCGAGTGAAGCGACGGCGGCCTGTTTGGATAAAGTCTGTTTCGGGGACCAGGGGGTAGATCGGACCGGACTACAGCGCGACCTCGGTCCCCAGGCCCAGTTCCCGGGCCGCCTCGAGCACCGCGGCCGCGGCCGCTACGTCCTGCACGGCCACGCCCACGGACTTGAAGAGCGTGATCTCGTCCGGCGACGCGCGCCCGGTCTTGTGCCCGGCGGCGATCTCGCCCAGTTCCGCGTAGATGTGTGCCTCGGTGATCAGTCCCTGCTGTAGCGGGATCAGCAGGTCCCCGGCCTCCGCCAGGCTGGCCTCGCGGTGGTCAATCACGACCCTGGCCCGCAGGACCGTCTCGGGGGGCACCTCCTGCATCTGGGGCGTGTACGCGCCGACGGCGTTGATGTGGGTCCCCGGCCGGACGTCGCTGTCATCAAACACGGGGCTTGACGCGGTCGTCGCCGTGCAGATGACGTCGGCCTGACGCACCGCCTGGGCCGGCGTCTCGGCCACGCTCACCGGGAGCGACAGACGCTGGCTCATCTCGTCGGCGTAGGCAGCGGCCTGCCGTGGCGCCACGTCGTAGACCCACGCCTCTTGGATGGGGCGCACCGCACAGACGGCCTCGAGTTGCGTGCGCCCCTGTGCGCCAGCGCCGAAGACGACGGCGGTGTGCGCGTCCTGGCGGGCCAGCAGGTCCGTGGCAGCGCCGGAGGCCGCGCCCGTGCGCAGCGCGGTGAGGGCCGTCCCGTCCATCACGGCGGCAGGTCTCCCTGTCGTCGCGTCCACGACGACGACCAGCGCGTGGATGAGCGGCAGCCCCTTGGCCGGATTGTCGTTAAAGACGGAGACGATCTTGACCGCCATCTGGTCGTCGGCGGACAGGTAGGCGGGCATAAAGAGGGTGACGCCGTTGTGGCGGGGCACGTCCAGCGCCACCCGCAGCGGCACGTCGGCCTGGCCCGTGGAGAGCTGGGCGAAGGCCCCTTTCATCGCCTCGATCGCCTGTCGCATCGGCAGTGCCTGGCGCACGTCTTCGCGCGAGAGGATATGGAGCATGGCTACTGCTCCCCCAGGTACGCCTTGCGCACCCGCTCGTCCTGCAACAGTTCCCCGGCCGGGCCAGAGAGGACCACCTGGCCTGTCTCCAGGACGTAGCCCCGGTCGGCGACCTTGAGCGCCGCGCGGGCGTTCTGCTCGACCAGCAGAACGGTCACGCCGCGCGCATTGATCTCGCGGACAGTGTCAAAGATGGCCTTGACCAGCATGGGGGCCAGGCCCAACGATGGCTCGTCCAGCATCATCAGCCGGGGCCGGGCCATCAACGCCCGACCGATCGTCAGCATCTGCTGCTCGCCGCCGGAGAGCGTCCCGCCGAGCTGGTTCTTGCGCTCCTCGAGGCGGGGGAAGAGGCTAAAGACGCGGTGGCGGTTCTCCTCGATCGCCTCCGTGTCCCCGCCCAACGAGTAGGCGCCCATGTTCATGTTCTCCGTCACCGTCAAGGTGCTAAAGATCTGACGCCCCTCGGGGGCGTGGGAGATGCCCGCCTCCACGATGCGGTGGGCCGGCAGGTGCGTGATGTCCTGGTCGCCAAACGTGATCTGGCCATCGCGGGGACGGATCAGGCCGGAGATGGTGCGCAGTGTCGTCGACTTGCCGGCCCCGTTGGCGCCGATGAGCGTGACGATCTCTCCCTCCTCCACCTCCAGGTTGATGCCCTTCAGCGCCTGGACGCTTCCGTAGTAGGTGTGCAGGTTCTCGATGTGCAGCAGGGCCATGGTCACACCTCCTCCTCGCCCAGGTACGCCTCGATGACGCGTGGGTTGCGCTGCATCTCGGCCGGCGTGCCCTCGGCGATTTTCTTGCCATAGTCAAGGACGACGATACGCTCACAGATCCCCATCACCACCTTCATATCGTGCTCGATGAGCAGGATGGTGATCCCCGAGTCGCGGATCAGGCGGATCAACGCCATCAGTTCCAGGCTTTCCTGTTCGTTCAGACCCGCGGCCGGTTCGTCCAGGACCAGGAGCGCTGGCTCGGCGGCCAGCGCCCGGGCGATCTCTAACCGGCGCTGGTGACCGTACGGCAGGCTCTTGGCCAGCTCATCCCGGTAGTCCTCCAGGCCCATGAACACCAGGTGGCGCTCCGCCTCGGCGACGATGGTCGCCTCCTCCTTCTGTTGGGACGGAGGGCGGAAGAGCGCGCCCCAAACCCCTGCGTGGGTGCGATGGTGCAGGCCGGCCATGACGTTCTCCAGCGCGGTCAGGTTGTTGAACAACCGGATCGTCTGGAACGTGCGGGCGATGCCCCGCTCCGTGATCTCGTGGGGTTGAAGCGCACGGAGCCCATCCCATTGCTGCCTCACGGAGGGGATGGGCAGCCAACTCGCCCACCAGGTGGGCGTGGACAGCCGTTGGCGCCACGTGAGCGGCTCGTGGGCGATACGCTGATCCCGGAAGTAGACCTCCCCCACCGTGGGCGGGTAGATACCGGTGATCATGTTAAAGATCGTCGTCTTCCCAGCGCCGTTGGGGCCGATGAGCCCCAGGATATCTCTGTCGTTCAATTCGAAATCCACACGGTCGACGGCCACCAGGCCGCCGAACTGTTTGGTTAATGTGCGCAGCTCCAAAAGTGCCATGTCTCTCTCCCTGCCGGATCAAGTGCCTGCCGCCGGAGCCCGCCCTGAGCCTGTCGAAGGGGCAGGCAGGGCCTCTTCCTTCTTGGCCCGAATCTCCATCGCCACGCGGCGGCTGGGCAACAATCCCTCCGGGCGGAGGATCATCATGATCACCATCGCGAACCCCAGCCAGGCGTCCCGCCAGGCCCTTAGCGGGCGGGAGAGTTCAGGTAGCGTGACCATCCCTAGGGTGCCGACGAAAACGCCGGGGATGGAGCCTGTGCCGCCCAGGACGACGATGCAGAACATGATTACCGATTCCAGGAACTTGGACTGGTCGGGCGAGATGACGGTGATCCTGCCCGCGTAGAGGGCCCCCGCCAGCCCGGCCCAGCCGGAACCCAGGACGAAAGCCAGCAGCTTGACCCGGGTCGTATCGATCCCCATCGCCTCGGCCGCCACCTGGTCCTCGCGCACGTACATCCACGCTCGCCCCAGGCGGGAGTGCTCCAGCCGCTGCACGGCAAAGATGGTGATGACCAGGAAGAAGAGCATCAGGTAGTAGTGATAGATCGGTGCACGCAGCACCATGCCAAACAGGACGGGGCGATCGATGCTGCTCAGCCCGTTGGCCCCGCCGGTGATGCCAAAGAGGTTGTTCACCAACACCAGCCGGACCACTTCGCCGAAGGCGATGGTCACGATACACAGGTAGTCGCCCCGCAGGTGCAGGATGGGCCGGGTGATGAGGTAGCCAAAGACGGCGGCGACGATCACGCTGGCCGGATACGTCAACAAGATCGGGACGTCAAAGTGGATGTTGAGCAGGGCACAGGTGTAGGCCCCCAGCGCGTAGAAGGCGGCGTGACCCAACTGGAACAGCCCGGCGTACCCGAGGATGATGTTGAGGCTGAGGCCCAACATGACGTAGAGGCCGGTGCGCCACAGCACGGAGCGATAGTAGTCGCCCATCGGCAGCGGCAGCAGGATCGCCAACACGATCAGGCCCACCTGCCACCAGAGCGGCCGGAGTGAAAATGCTTTTCGGAGGCGCGTCAGCAAGCTTTCCATGGTTGCCTCCTCACAATTTCTCCGCCACCCGCTCGCCGAGCAGGCCGGTGGGGCGGAAGATCAGGATGAGAATAAGAATCATGTAGGCGATGACGTCCTTCCATTGTGGCGACAAGTAGCCAGACCCCAGCGTCTCGATGATGCCCAGTAGCATCCCGCCGAGCATAGCGCCGGGGATGTTGCCGATGCCTCCCATGATGGCGGCGATGAAGGCTTTCAATCCAAAGACCCATCCCAGCGTAAAGTCGAAGGAGCCATAGTAGAGGGCCACGATCATACCCGCCACCCCGCCCAGGCCCGGGCCGATGAGGAACACGATGGCGATGATGCGGTTGACGTCGATCCCCATCAACCTGGACGTGTCGTGGTCCAGCGAGACGGCGCGCATGGCCGTGCCGATGCGGGTACGCTGCACGAACAGGTACAGGACACCCATCAGCATGAACGAGACTGTCAGGACGACAATCTGCATCACGCTGACGCGTGCGCCTCCGAGCGTGGTACCTCCAGTGAGCGCGACCCCGGCCGGATAGGTCTTGTAACTCGCCCCATAGATGTTGCGGGCCAGGCTTTGGAGGATAAAGGCCACGCCGAGCGCCGAGATCACCGGCGCCAGTCGCCCCGCCGTGCGCAGCGGCCGGTAGGCCACGCGCTCGACCAGGACCCCGACCAAGGCCACCGTGACCATCACGACGACGACGGCCGGCAGGATGGCCAGCGGGCTCGTCTGGGCCAGCAGGGCCAGCACGACGTTCAGCCCGGTCAGGCCTACGTAAGCCCCCCACATAAAGAGATCACCGTGGGCAAAGTTGATCAACTTGAGCACGCCGTAGACCATCGTGTAGCCCAGGGCGACCAGCGAGTAGAACGCGCCGATGGTGATACCGTTGATCATCTGCTGAAGAAATTGCATGAGATCGGTCCTCCCTCCCTCCGTCCAAACCCTTGGGGTTTTCCGAAACCCCAAGGGTTTTAGAGTCCACAGGGCCATGGGTGAGGGGGAGTTCGAGGTCACTCGAACTCCCCCAATTTGCCAGCGATCCTACGGCTGCTGCGGGTTGACGACGAGCTCGCCGTTCTCGTCGATGATGTAGGCCAGGTGGATCGTGCCCAGCCGGTCACCCTTCTCGTCCCAGCCCAGGATCGGGCCGGTGATGCCGTTGAGGTCTTTGGCCTCGTTGTGAAGGAAGTTGGCCAGGACCTCGGAGTCGGTGGACTCGGTCTGCTCGATGGCGTAGCGGATGACGTTAAAGGCCTCGGCGGCCATCATCCACCACACGCTGTCGGGCATCATGTCGTACGCTTCCTGGAAGTCGGCGACGAACTGCCGCGCTTCGGGATAGTCCACGTCCTTGGGCAGCGGCTCGGTGGTGATGTAGGTCCCCACGGCGTTCTCCAGCCCGCCGATCTGGATCAACTCGGGGTTGTTGCAGGCGTTGCCCATCACCCAATTCAGGTCCAGCCCCAGTTCGCCGGTCTGCTTGAGCAGCAGACCACCCTGGGCGTGGTAGCCGGTGAAGTAGATGGCGTCCAGCCCGGCGGCCCCGATGTTGGTGAGGATGGGGCTAAAGTCCTGGTCGTCAGGGTTGATGGCGTCGTAGAAGAGCACGTTTATCCCCATCTCCTCGGCGTAGCGCTTGGTGTGCTCGGCCAGGCCCTGGGCATAGGTGGAGTTGTCGTGCAGGATGCCAAAATTCTGCACGCCCAGCACGTCCTTCGCGAACGTGGCGGCGAACAGGCCCTGGCGGTCGTCCAGGAAGCACACGCGGAAGAACCGCTTAAAGCCCTTCTCGGTCAGCCGCGTGGCGGTCGAGGAGGGGGTGACGTGGAGCAGGCCAGCCTCGTTGTAGATCTCGGAGGCGGGCTCGGTGGCGGTAGAGTTGTACGCGCCGATGACGGCGACGACGTCAGCGTCGACTAACCGCTGCGCCACCAGTGCCGCCTGGGTCGGGTCGCCAGCGTCGTCCTCGATGACCAACTCGATCTGGCGGCCCAGCAGGCCACCGGCCTCGTTGGTCTGTTCAGCGAGCAACTTGACGGCCTTGTCAAAGCCCTGGCCCTCGTAGGCGTAGTCGCCAGTCATGGGGCCCTCGAGGCCGATCTTGATCGTCCCGGTCTCCTTCTTGCAGCCCGTGAACAAGGGCAGCGTCAGGACGAGCACGAGAAGCAGCAGAGCAAGCTTTCTAAACATTTGTTCTCCTCCGTCTAAATATGTGAGCAGCGGTCCGGCCTCTGGCCGGATGAGGTCCAGCCTCTGGCCGGATAGGGTCCGGCCTCTGGCCGGATAGGGATACGATACGTTGCCATATGCTTGACCGGTTTGTCCTTGGTATGCCACCTCCTTTCTGGCCCGGGCCAACTCCTCGCATCCTACGGTAGCGAATGGAAGCGCGAACGCCTCGACTGAGTGTCCGATTGAGCCGCTCGTGCCGAGGGCTCACCGAACTGGTATGTTGGCTTTGCCAGCGGATAAGAAGCCGTACATGTGTCGGGATCGACGAGACAACTTTCAGCTTCCATTCAAACCGGAGAAACGCGGGATATGGGCCGTCGGTCCATGCCTGCCCTACGCTGCAAAACCAACCCGAACCCAGTGAGGCACCATTGCTTATAATACGGGTAAATTTCCTACCTGTCAAGTCGCACTGACCGGCGGTCACTGATCGCTACTTTAGCTTCTCCTCGCCGCCAAACTCCCGGTACGAACCCAACGCCTCCAGGATCTCCTCGTCCAGCGTCGTCAGGTCGTCCTGCACCATGTGGGTCAGCAGGACCCCCACGCCCGGCCCCAACATGTACCCCTGCCCGCACATCCCGACGGCGTAGATGTAGCCCTCCAGTTCCCGCGCTCGCCCCACAATGGGGAAGCCGTCGGGCGTCATCGGGTAGAGGCCCCGCCAGGTGCGCCGCACCTTGACGTTGGCCAGCTTGGGCATCAGGTCCACCATGCGACGGGCGATCATCGGCAGGAAGACCGAGGTCTCCCGCCGGTCGGTGCCGACGATGGGGGGCTCCGGCGTGATGCAGAAGACGATGGGGCCGGGCCCATGCTGATAAAAGTAATAGTTCTTCGAGCCCTCGGCGGGCCGGATGTCGACCACCATCGGCCCCAGGAAGCGCTCGACCGGCTCGGTGATGCCTGCCTCGTGGCTGTCGGGCACGACCGGCACGTCCAGCCCGGCCATCTGGGCCACCGCCCGCGCCCAGGGACCGGCGGCGTTGATGACCGTCCCCGTGGCATAGCCTCCCTGGTCGGTGCGCACGCCGACCACCTGTCCCCGGCGGCGGATGATGCCGGTGACCCGTTCGCGGAAGCGGAACTCGATCCCGAGTTTTCGTGCCTGGGTGTAGAAGGCGTGGGAGGTGAGCAGGGGCGAGGCCGACCCGTCCCTCGGTGAGTAGGTCCCGCCGATGAGGCCATCCGGGTTCAGGTCCGGGATCACCTCGAGCAGGTCGTCCCGCTCCAGCCAGCGGATGTCCAGCCCGTAGGACTGCTGGATCTTGAGCAGATCCTTCAGGACGCGCTCGTCCCGCTCCCGATAGGCGACGAAGGAGTAGCCGCCCTCGTACCACTCGATGTTGTCCCCATAGGTCTCCCGCCAGGTGGAAAAGATCTCGATCGACTTGAGGCAGAGGTAGATCTTGGAGGGCGCGGAGTGGGTGGCGCGGATGCCACCGATGGCGGCCTTGTTGGAACCCTGGCCCGGGCTGGCGAACTGGTCAATGACCAGCGGCTTGAGCCCTGCCTGAGCCAGGAAAAACGCGGCCGGGAGCCCGACGCTCCCCGAGCCGATGATGATGACGTCGTATACTTTTGTCGTCACATATGCCTCCTTATGCCAAACGCGACATCAGTGCCAGGTCCTGGCTGGACGCAATGCGTGATGCGTGAAACGTGATGCGTGAAACGTGAAACGTGAAACGTGATGCGTGAAACGTGATGCGTGATGCGTGAAACGTGAAACGTGATGCGTGAAACGTGATGCGTGATGCGTGATGCGTGATGCGTGATGCGTGATGCGTGAAACGTGATGCGTGAAACGTGAAACGTGATGCGTGATGCGTGATGCGTAATACGTAAGGTGCAAGCGAGGGCTACTTCCATTGCAGTAGGAAACCTCGGTAAGTCTCATCTCTTTCCGGGAAACGTTCGTCCTCGGGCAGGCCGTTGCCCCCGTTCAGGGTGGCAAGCGCAGCGTTGTGGGCGACGGGGAGGATTTCGACGTCGTCCATATCTACTCGCCGGCGTAGAATATACGATAGATGAATCCGCCGCTATCGTCGGAGACGAACAGGCTGCCGTCGGACGCCGTGAGCACGTCCACGGGGCGGCCCCAGTTGGAGCCGTCTGCGCGCAGCCAGCCGGCGGCAAAGTCCTGTACCGGGCCGGGGCTCCCATCGCGCATCGAGATGCGCACGACCCTGTAGCCCGCCGGCACGGTGCGGTTCCACGAGCCGTGAAAGGCGACGAACAGGTCGCCGCGGTACTCTTCGGGGAACTGCTGCCCGGTGTAAAAGGTCAGCCCCAGCGGCGCCGAGTGGGCCTGCATCTCGACGGCAGGTGTCACGATCCCATCACAGGCGCTGGGGCTGCCATAGTCGGGATCGACGATGCGCCCGCTGTGGCAGTAGGGCCAGCCGGCATCGTCCCCCTCCCGCACGTTGTACACCGTCTCAGGCGGCTGGTCGTCGCCCAGCCAGTCGCGCCCGTTGTTGGTGGCCCATAACTCGGCGGTGCCGGGGCGGAAGGTGATGCCGACGGCGTTGCGCAGGCCCCGCGCGTAGACCGCCTCGCCGCTCCCGTCGGGGTCGTAGCGCACGATGGCCGCCCGCCGTTCATCCTCCTCGACGCACACGTTGCACGATGAGCCGACGGAGACGAACAGCGTCGCCCAGGCGGGGCTGAAGAGGACGGTGCGGGTGTTGTGGCCGCCGCCGGGCAACCCGTCGACGATCACCGCTCGCTCCTGGAAGACGCCGCGCTCGTCGGGAGCGCTCAGGCGCAGGACCCGCGTCGTCTCGCCGACGTAGAGTGAGCCATCCTGGTAGAAGGCGATGCTGCTGGGCGCGTTCAGCCCCTCGGCGACGACCTCGACGCCGTCGGCCACGCCGTCGCCCCAGCGGTCGCCCTGACCGCCACGGTCGGGCAAGCGCACGACGCGCCCGGCGCCGCGCTCGGCCACGTACAGGAATCCCTCGGGACCCAGCGCCATCATGCGTGGGTCGCGCAGTCCTGGCGCGAAGACGGAGATGCCAAAGCCAGGCGGGAGGCTGATCGGCTCGGCTGGCGGGATGACACGGGTGGGTGTCGCGTCTACGACCGGCGTGGCCGTCGCCGCAGCCGCCGTGGGAGGCAGGGGCTCAGGCGTGGGCGTGGGTTGGGCCGCGCTGGTCGGTGTGGAACTGGGCAGCGGCACCGCCGTTGGCGCAGGTGCATCGGGAAGCCTTTTGTGAAACAGGCCCTGGGCCTCCCGACAACCGCTCAGCGCCAGCGCTGCTATAAGGATAAAGATGAGTGGCAGACGTTCCCTGGCCATACGTTTTTCAACGAGGTCCTCCCTACCCCGGTTGGGAGAGGAGGGGCACTCCTACATACCCCCCTCGTGCGCGTCCGTGGCGTGGACCACCAGGGCCTCCTCGACGGGCCCTTCGCCGGTGATGACGCCGGCGAGGGCTCCCAGCGGAACCTCGATGAACATGGGCCGCCGGGTGTTCTCGGTCACCTGCTCCAGCGGGACCCCCTCCTCGCGGAACATCCGCTTGATCAGGTTGGTGCAGGTCTTGCCGCCACAGGCCCCCATCCCAGCCCGCGTCACGGCCTTGATGTGGTTCATGTCCCGCACGCCGGAGCGTATGAGCGCCCGGATCTCCCCTGCCGTCACCCGCTCGCAGCGGCAGATGATCTCGTCGTCGGCGATGCGCGCCACGTACTGCGCCATCGACGTGGACGCCCAGGGCTCCTGCACGCGGATGCCGGCGATGCGCCTGGCGATATCTCGGGGAGCCCGCACCCGCACGAGCAGCGCCCGGTCGGCGAACTTGGGTGTCCGGACCTTGACGACCTCCACGTTGCCCAGGACCGCCCCCTCCGTGTCCAGCACCGTCACCGCGTCTCCCTCGTGGAGGGTCTCGGCCGGGAACTCGTAGGGGACCGTCACCGTCGGGTGCTCGGGATCCTTGCGGTAGTCGACGAGTGTGATCGCCAGCCCCGGGCAGATCGCGACGCACTGCTCGCAGCCGATGCAGTCCTCCCCCACGTACTCGGGCAGCGCCCGGATGTCATCGCCCTCGATGACGATACAGCCCTGGGGGCAGATGGAGGTGCAGGGATTGCAGGGGATCTCCTGCGCGCAATGGAGGATCGGGAAGACCCCTTCCTGGACCTCCGGGATGTCCTCGGTGACGACGGCGCCGGGGCGGGATTTGAGCACCTCAGCGGTGCGATGCCACTCGGGCGGCACCTCCCCCACGTCCCGGCCCAGGCTGCGGGCGATCTCGAGCCCCCGGATGCGGCCGGTGAACATCGCCGCCGAGGCCTCGGCGATCTCCTCGGCGTCCCCCGCCGCGTAGACCGGCAGGCCGAACTCTTGCGCCTTGTGCGTGAACTCGTCGACCGGGTCCAGCCCGACGGCGACCAGGACCGTGTCGCAGGCGAACGTCTTCTCGGTGCCTGGGATGGGCCGCCAGTTGCCGTCAATCTGCGCGATGGTGATCGACTCGACCTCGTGCTCGCCGTTGGCGCTGAGGACGGTGTGAGAGGTATAAATGGGGACGCCCAGGCGGGCCAGTTTGTCCTTGTGCACCTTGTAGCCGGAGCACTCGGGCAGCGCCTCGCACAGGCCGGCGACCTGGATGCCGGCCTGGAGTGCGTGATAGGAGGCGATCAGGCCCACGTTCCCTCCGCCGACGGTGAACAGCCGCTCGGTTGGCCGCACCAGGTCCCGGTTGGCCAGCGTCTGGAAGGCGCCCGCGCCATAGACCCCGGGCAGCGTGTTTCCCCTGAAGGCCAGCGATTTTTCCCGCGCGCCGGTGGCGACCAGCAGGACGTGGGGTTGAACGACGACGTAGCGCTCTTCCCGCAACACGCCGACCTTGCGGTCGGAGAAGACGGCCAGCGCCGTCGTGTTGGGCCACACCTGGACGTTCTCGAACTGGTGTACCTCCTGCTCCAGTTTCGTCGCGATGTCGGTCCCGCGCGTCCCAGCGTAGCAGGCATCGATGGAGCCAAAGAACTTGTGGGTCTGGAGGACCAGCTTGCCGCCCCACCGGTGCTTGTCGTCGACGACGAGCGTGCGCACGCCGGCCTTGCCCAACTCGATCGCCGCCGAGAGCCCGGCTGGCCCACCACCGATGACCAGGCACTCCACCTCGACCGTCTGGATGGTCCGCATCTCGGGCACGGTGTGGGCGTCGGGCAGGACCGGTTTTCCGTCCAGTGGCTCGACCCGCAGCCCGGGTTGCACCGGGACCATGCACGCCTTGACGGGCAGACCATCGGCCATCACCAGGCACTGGGCACACTGGCCGTTGGCGCAAAAGATGCCCTGGGGCGCGCCGTCCTTGTGGTGATGTCCAAAGACGCGCACGCCGTTAGCAAAAAGGGCCGAGGCGATGGTCTCACCCGCGTGGGCGCGCATCGTCTGGCCCTGCCAGTAGAACTCGAACCCCGGTCGCTCCGGGACCGGGAGGATGGGATGTTTACGAATGCGGTGATCCGTCACTCAGCACCTCCGTGCCCACGAATGCTTGCTTCACGACCTTCATATGATACGATACGGACCGGGGGGTGGCAAGTGTCATTTCTCACCAAACTGACCAGGCACCTGTCAGTATGTACCTGCGCGCTCACATTTCCCCTCCACCGCGATTTGGAGTACAATCCCATCAGGAACCCCCACGTCCGAAAACCCGAGATCATGGGGCTTCTCCGAGAGTCGATGACCGAAATCCAGTTTACGCACGATACTTTCCTTTCCCCTTTTACCTGGCGTTACGGATCCGAGGAGATGCGGGCGATCTGGAGCGAACTGCACAAGCGGCGACTCTGGCGTCGCGTGTGGGTCGCGCTGGCCGCTGCACAACACCAGGCTGGCCTGGTCACGGCCAGGCAACTGGCCGACCTGCGGGCGCATCAGGAGGACGTGGACCTAGCCCGCGCCGCCGAGATCGAGGCCGAGATCCACCACGACCTGATGGCCGAAATCCGCGCCTTCGCCGAACAATGTGCCGTCGGCGGGCCGATCATCCACCTGGGGGCCACGAGCGAGGACGTGAAGGACAACGCCGACGTGTTGCGTATCCGCGAATCGCTCGGCTTGTTGGTCGAGCAGTTGCGTGCGCTCCTGGCCGCCCTGGCTGACCGCATCGAGGCCCGCGCCGACCAGGCGTGCATGGCCTTCACCCACCTCCAGCCCGCCGAGCCCACGACTGTCGGCTACCGGTTGGCGGTCTACGGCCAGGACCTGCTGGAGGACGTGCACGAACTCTGCCGGGTGCGGGAGCACATCCTGGGCAAAGGGATCAAAGGCGCGGTGGGCACGAGTGCTGCGTACGCCCAACTGCTCCAGGGCACCGGGATGGCGCCCGCCGAGCTGGAGGCCCGCGTCATGGCGGAGCTGGAGTTGAACGCCTTTCCCGTCGCTACGCAGGTCTACCCGCGCAAACAGGACTATCGCGTGCTGACGGTGTTGGCGGGGCTGGCGGCCTCCCTATACCGGTTCGCTTTTGACCTGCGGGTGCTGCAGTCGCCGCCCATCGGGGAGTGGAGCGAGCCCTTCGGCGCGCGGCAGGTGGGCTCGTCGGCGATGCCCTTCAAGCGCAACCCCGTCAACGCGGAGACCATGGACAGCCTGGCACGCTACGTCGCCGCGCTGCCCCGCGTGGCCTGGGACAACGCTGCCCACAGCCTGCTGGAGCGCACGCTCGACGATTCGGCCAACCGACGCCTCATTCTGCCGGGTGCGTTCCTGGCGAGCGAGGAGCTCTTACGCCGCGCCCACCGCATCTTGCGTGACCTGAACATCTACGAGGTGGCCATTGCCCGCAACCTGCACACCTATGGCACCTTCGCCGCCACGGAGCGGTTGCTGATGGAGCTGGCGCGGGCCGGGGCCGACCGCCAGGCGATGCACGAGGTGATCCGGGGGCACGCGATGGCCGCCTGGGACGTGGTGCAAAAAGGAGGCCCCAACCCGCTGGCCGACCGCCTGGCCGCCGACGTGGAGGTGCTGCGCTACCTGCCCGCCGAACGCGTGCGGGCGTTGCTCGATGCGTCCGGTCATATCGGCGACGCGCCGGAGCGGGCGCGCCAGGTGGCGGCCGCGATACGTGAACGGGTTGGGGAAACGGTCGGTTTGCTCACTTCGCCGTGATGGTGTACAATTAGCTACCGTAGGCGGGCGAAGGGACTTACATGGAGAGCGTACTGCTTGCCACTTACCAGAGGGACATCACGCGCCACTATGAGCTGGCCCAGGCGCACGGCGCGGGGCTGGAACTCCAGGTCTATGGCTACGACACGGATCTGCTGGATCACGGGTGGCGCAAAGTGCTGGACCAGCACAAGGCGCTGCTGAGGGATTTTGAAGGCGAACTCGCCATTCACGGTGCTTTTTTGGACATGTCTCCGGCGAGCGCGGACCAGCGCGTCGTGGCGCTGACCCGCGAGCGCTTCATGCTGGACCTCGACATCGCCGCCGAACTGGGCGCACGCAACGTCGTCTTCCACACCCAGTTTCTCCCCCAGGTGTACCGCCCTGTCATAGGCGGCCCGGATTACCGTATCAGTTGGACCGAGGGTCAGGTAGCGTTCTGGAGCACGATGGTCGATGAGGCCGCCGAGCGTGAGGTGGTCATCGCGCTGGAGAACATGTGGGAACCGAACCCCAGCATCATCGGCGACGTGCTGGATCAGGTCGATTCACCTCAATTGGGCGCCTGCCTCGACGTGGGGCACGTCTACCTGTTCTCCGATTATCTGCCTCTGAAGACGTGGATCGACCGGATCGGCCACCGGCTGGTGCATTGCCACCTGAACAACCACCGGGGCTCCTTCGACGAGCACCTGGCGCTCGATCTCCCCGGTGGGGTGATTGACTACGATCGGGATATCCTGCCATTGCTGCGCGCGCTGCCCAGCCACCCTACGCTCGTGCTCGAGATGGACGAGATCGAGTACCTGGAGAGCAGCCTGCACTACCTGGGGCGGTGACCCTCCTCCGGCGCAACGTCTCCCCCCACCCCTGCGCCTGGCGCTGGGGCGACGGAGGGCGCAATTTGTTCAGCTTGCGGCGCGCCTCCCGGCCGATCCGCGAATCAGGCGGGGCCAGGTTGCAGGCACGCTCATAGTGCTGGATCGCCCGTGGCCCCTCTCCCTGGTCGAGGACCAGGTCGCCCAGGAGCAGATGGGCCTGCGCGTGCGCCGGGTCCAGGCAGACGACCTGTTCCAGCAGGCTGAGCGCATCCGCTGGCTCGCCGTCCAGTTCGACAGTCAGGTCGGCTAACTCGTAGAGAATCGCCGCATCACCCCCGTTTTGCGCCGCCGCTCGTTCCAGCATCGCGCGGGCCTCGGCGGGCATCGCACGCTGGCGATAGATCACTCCCAGGCGGAAGTAGATGGCCGCGTTTGCCAGGTCGTGCTCGATGGCCTGCTCGTAGGCGGCGACGGCCAGGTCCACGTTCCCCATATCCTCGTGCAGCGCGGCCACGTCCTCGAGCACCTGCGGGTCACCGGCCGCCTCCGCCACGGCGCGGGCGGCGGCCTCTTGCGCGAGCGCGTATCGCTGCTGTTCACAATATGCCTGGGCCAGCGCGAGGTGATAGCGTGCTCCATCGTGAAAGTCCCCCAGCGATTGCCCGCACTCGGGGCACGCAGCTTCGCTCACGTCCATGTACTGGCCACAGGCGGGGCAGGCGACGATGAGAATCTGCCCGCAGTGGGGGCACGCGGTCCCGGATGTGGGAACGGGTGCCTGGCAGCCTGGACAGTGCTCTTACGTGCCTGGGGGCATGGGGTCCTGTTGTTGGTCAAGCCAGGACATGCCGGCCTGAGCGTACGTGTTGTCCGGGTTGATCACCAGCACGTTTTCCAGGCAGACACGCCGGTCCTCGAGCGAATCGACGACCCCGCTCAGCCACAGCCAGGCCTGCTCGTTCTGCTCGTCCAATTCGGTGACGTGCAGCAGCGCCTGGCGCGCCTCCTGTGGTCTGCCCGCCTTGGCGGCGGCGATCCCCTGTCGCAACAGATCGGTTACCTGTGTGGAGTTGGACATATGGCCATCATGGTAATGCGTGATGTGCGTGGACGACGCTCAAGAGTATATCCTCGAGGGCCTGCCACGATACGAATGTACAGCAATTTCGATGGTTCTTGGGTTACAGTTCGGTTACAGTGGGTGTCCCCTATCCCGTCGAGACGCAAGATTTGACGCGCTCTCACACCTGTGATAGTATCCCGCCATCTACTTCACGGGTAGTGCTCCCCTTGGGTGTTGTTGCTCTCAAGGGATCGCCAGATCCCGTCTCAACCGCCGGATATGGCTATCCGGCGCGAGCAGAACAGCACAAATAGGACACGGTGGTCCAACAACACTCTACAGGGGGACTACCAGGTCACGAGCCAACGGGAAAGGGGTTTCATGTTTGGAATGGGCACGCTGATCAACGTCGCCACCGTCCTGGTGGGCGGGACGCTGGGCACATTTCTGGGCGGTCGCCTGCCTGAGAGGATGCGCGAGACGATCATGCACGGCCTGGGCCTGATGACGTTCGTCATCGGCATCCAGCTCTCGTTCAAAACGGACAACATCCTCATCGTCCTGGCCAGCCTGCTGCTGGGAGGTATCGCCGGAGAATGGCTGCGCATCGAGGATCGTCTCAATCAACTGGGGCGCTGGCTCGAGCGAAGGACGGCGGGGAACAAGGGGCGCTCCGCCGCCGACCGGTCGCCGGACGGTGCTCAACGTACCTCACCCGGGTCCGCCCGGACCTCATCCGGGTCTGCTCGGACCTCATCCGGGTCTGCCCGGACCTCATCCGGGTCTGCCCGGACCTCATCCGGGTCTGCCCGGACCTCATCCCGCTTCAGCCGCGCCTTCCTGACGGCCAGCCTGGTGTTCTGCGTCGGCCCGATGACGATCCTGGGCTCCATCCAGGATGGCCTGACCGGCGACTACACGCTGCTGGCGGTCAAGGCGGCGCTGGATGGGTTTGCGGGGCTGGCCTTTGCCTCCTCGCTCGGGCCCGGCGTGATCTTTGCGGCGCTCACGGTGTTGATCTACCAGGGCGCGCTGACGCTGGGTGCCGGATGGGCCAGCGTCCTGCTCACCGACCCGATGATCGCCGAGATGACGGCGACGGGCGGCGTGCTGATGCTGGCACTGGGGCTGGGTCTCCTGGAGATCAAGCAGATCCGCGCCGGCAACCTCCTGCCCGCCGTCGTCGTGGCCCCCATCATCGTCGCGATGGTCAAATAGAGGCCCTGTTAGACCCGGTGGTGGGATACAAGTCGAAAGTTGAGGGCAGGTCTCGCAAGCGGTTCAACTGGATGCCCGAACTTGTTCGGGTCCCTATTTGACTTCTACCCAGAGTTGCAATATACTATGTGTGCGTGATCAGGAGGAGTCCCCCCCCTGGGGTGTTGGCCGAGACATCAAGAGCACTGAGGAGGTAAGGATTAGTGAAGTCTGACACGGTAACGTGCTAAGGCGCACGGTTCTTACCCTACTCTGGAGGAAAGGCCATGCCCCTTCCCCAGGCGCGCCACAGGCGCAAACCATAGATGCGGACGACTGGTCCGCGGAAAGGAGAGGCAAAAATGGATCCGATAGTCACCTCAATCGTCGTCATCCTGGGCAAGTACGCCCTGGACAAGGGGGTCGAACTGGGCAAGGATGTCGGCCCCAAGGCGCTGGACACGGCCAAGCAAGTGTTCGGCATGGTGCTGGAGCGCGCCAGGCGAGTGGACCCGCGCACGGCTCAGCAATTTCCCGAGAACCCCGAAGGGTATCGCGCACCCCTGACGGACGTTTTGGATGAAATCACCCGGGCCGATGCGGACTTCCGCGCCAGACTCAAGGCGCTGCTGGAGCAATACGAGGCCGCAGCGAGGGAGCACGCGACTGCGGTCGGCACTACGTATGGTGCGACCGTTGCAGGCTCCGGCGCCATCGCCCAGGGGGAGGGGGCAGTGGCGGCGGGGGCCGGTGGTGTGGCGGTGGGGGGGGATGCGAAGGGCACCATCATCACCGGGCACGGCAATGTGGTGGGCAGTCACAGCAGTAGCCGGGTTCAGGTAGGTGGCATCCGCGCAGGGCGTATCGAGGCCGAGAACGTGGTGGATGGTGTGCAGACGCAGGGCATTGCCGCGACAGACGCGGCCAAGCTCGTGAAGCTGGCCAAGGCCATCGAGCGCGGCGGGATCACCGCGGAGCAGATCAAGGCCGGCAACGTCGTCAGCGGGTTGCAGTTTCTCACTGGCGTACCCCCAGCCGTGCAGGATGACCTGCATCGGGAGATCGCTGCGCTGCGGGAACAGGTACAACAGGCGATCGCTGCCGGAGAGGTGGAGAAGACAGGCGACGCCGAGGATGTGCAGGACGCCCTGGAGAAAGCGGAGGCCGAAGTGGCCAAGCCGGAACCCGACGGAGAACGCGTGGTCCGCAAACTGGAGACCGCCACCAAGATCCTTACCCGTACCGCCGACCTGGCCCAGGCTGCGGGCAAGGCGGGCTCGCGGGTCATTCGCCTGGCACCCCTAGCTGCCGCGTTGTGGAAGTTGGCTGAGAAAATCTTGGGAGGATAAATGGACGGGTTTGCCGCTGAATATCTTGCCAATCTTACCGCCGACCTGACCGTTAGGGTGGTGGAAGCCACCCATCGCAGGATGCGCGAGGCCCTCAGCGGTACGGAAGGTGAGCAAGCCATGCGCCGCTGTATCCAGGCTGGGCTGGTTGCACTGCTCGCCAAAGCCACCGTCGACGCTCCCGAGGATGCTATGCTGTTGCAGGATATCTTTACCGACTTCTTTAAAGATCCCCTCGTGGCGCTGGAGATAAGCAAACTCCTGCGGGGTCGTTCCCTGGATCGGGAAGGGCTGGCCGAGCTATTCGAGCAGGCCGGATATGACGCGCGTACTCTGCCGGGCTTGGAGTTTGGGGCGGGGCTTGCCGCTTTTGAGGCCGCTTTTGCTGAGGCCGCCGTGGCTGAACCGGCGCTCCGGGGTCTAATCCAGACGGACCATCTGATGGAGCAAACCCGCCTCCAGGGCGCGCTGCTGGCCGAAGTGCGAGAGCTGGTGTCTCTGCTGCGGGAGGCCCGACCGGGTAGCGTGGGTGTCCAGGCGGGCCAGATTACCGCTGAGAACGTGGTCAGCGGGATGCAGATCGTCTACCGGTTTGGTGGAGCCGTGTCGCCGCCGGAGGTTGGGGAAGGCGCTCCCCTGCGCCGTGACTACCTCAATCACCTCTTTGAGACCGTGGGCCGCTTGTCTCTGTCCGGCATCGACCCGAAGGCCGTCACTGACACCGAGGCGCGCCTTAACCTGAGCGCGGTCTATACCGCTCTTCTTACGCTGACACCCGAGGAGTATGAGCGTATGCGAGACAAAGGGTGTCTGGAACCGGCGGTGGAGCGAGAACGCGAGCGCCTTTCCGCTCTGGCACAACTGGATCGGCACCCTCGGCTGGTACTGCTGGGCGATCCTGGCAGCGGCAAATCGACCTTTGTCAACTTCGTGGCTCTCTGCCTGGCAGGTGAGGCGCTGGGGCAGGAGGGGGCCAACTTGGCCCTGCTCACCGAGCCGCTTCCCTTGGATGAGGGAGATCGCCAGCGGTCCGATGAGCCGCAGCCCCAGCCCTGGTCGCACGGCGTGCCGCTGCCCGTGCGGGTGGTGTTGCGCGACTTTGCTGCCCGAGGCCTCCCGTCGGCTGGCGAACCGACCACTGCCCAGCACTTGTGGGACTTTGTGGCCGCCGAACTGGAGGCTGCGGCTTTGGGTGACTACGCCCTGCGCATGCGGCAGGAGCTGCATAAGCAGGGAGGTCTGCTCCTGTTGGACGGTTTGGATGAGGTCCCCCAGGCTGAGAACCGCCGTGCGCAGATCAAGCAGGCAGTCGAGGACTTTGCCGCTGCCTTCCCACGATGCCGGATCGTGGTTACCAGCCGCACCTACGCCTACCAGCAGCAAGCGTGGCGGCTGCCGGACTTCACCGAGGCGATACTTGCCCCCTTTGGCTCAGGCCAGATCCGGCGCTTCGTGGACCGCTGGTATGCCCACATCGCTCCGATCCGGGGCCTGAACGCCAATGATGCCCAGGGGCGGGCGGAGTTACTCAAGCAAGCCATCTTCGGCAGCGACCGCCTGCGGGCGCTGGCCGAGCGCCCGTTGCTCCTGACCTTGATGGCCAGCTTGCACGCCTGGCGCGGCGGCACTCTGCCGGAGAAACGCGAGCAACTCTATGCCGACACGGTGGATCTGCTGCTGGATTGGTGGGAGAGCCCGAAGGTGGTGCGAGATGCTGACGGCGAGGTCATCGTGCAGCAGCCCAGCCTGGCTGAGTGGCTCCAAGTGAATCGGACGAAGGTTCGGGAGCTGCTGAATGAGCTGGCCTACCGGGCGCACGCCGACCAACCCGATCCGGCGGGCACGGCCGACGTCCCGGAAAGCAGGCTGGTGGATAGGTTGATGGACTTGAGCCAGAATCCGGATGTGAGACCGAAGCGGCTGATCGAGTATTTGAGCCAACGGGCCGGGTTGCTCCTGCCGCGGGGTGTGGGGGTCTATGCCTTCCCGCATCGCACCTTCCAGGAGTACCTGGCGGCCTGTTACTTTACCGAGCAGGCGGATTACCCCACTTCGCTGGCTATGTTGGCACGCGAGGATCCCAATCGCTGGCGCGAAGTGGTTCTGCTGGCCGGGGCCAAGGCCGCGCGGGGCATGGCGGCCTCCATCTGGCTGCTGTTAGATGAACTCTGTCCCCGTGCCCTGCAGAGAGGTGCACCGCAGAAGGAGGCCGATGCCTGGGGCGCGCTTATGGCTGGGCAGGCGTTGGTGGAAACGGCGGATTTGAAGCACCTGCGCGAAGCCAACCGCGAAAAAGTGAAGCGGGTACGGGGGCGTCTGGTGGGCATCTTGGAGGCCGGGCATCTGCCCGCCGTCGAGCGCGCCGCCGCCGGCCGCGCCCTGGCAAAGCTGGGCGACCCGCGTCCCGGCGTGAGTGTGGACCCGGCCACCGGCCTGCCGGACATCTTGTGGTGCTACGTACCCCCAGGGCCGTTCCTGATGGGCAGCGCGGATGACGACGAGATGGCCTATGATGACGAGAAACCCCGGCATCCCAACGATAGCATCACCGAGGGTTACCTGATCTCCCGCTACCCCGTAACCAACGCCCAGTTCGGTGTGTTTATGGAGGCGGGAGGGTATCAGGAGCGGGGGTACTGGACGGAGGCGGAGCGGGCGAAGGTATGGGCAGGGGGGAAGATCGAAGCCCTGCAGGATGATCAGCCTCGTGAAGGTCCCTATGATTACGGTGAGCCGTTCAACCTGCCCAGCCACCCGGTGGTGGGTGTGACGTGGTACGAGGCGGTGGCATATTGCCGCTGGCTCAGGGAACAGTTACAGGTCTCAGGTTTCAAGTTCCAGGTTTGGCGTGATGGGCAACCTGAGACCTTGAACCTGGAACCTGAAACCCTCACCGTGCGGTTGCCGAGCGAGGCGGAGTGGGAGAAGGCGGCGCGGGGGACGGACGGACGGATGTTCCCTTGGAGTGGGGGGGCGGACCCAGACTGGGCGAACTACGTGGATACGGGCATCGGGGCGACGAGCGCGGTGGGGTGTTTCCCCGGCGGAGCCAGTCCTTACGGAGTGGAGGACCTGAGCGGGAACGTGTGGGAGTGGACGCGGAGCCTGTGGGGCAAAGACTGGCCGAAGTCTGATTTTGGGTATCCCTACGATCCGGGGGATGGTCGGGAGGACCTGGAGGCTGGGCGGGAGGTGCGCCGGGTGTTGCGTGGGGGCGCGTTCGACTTTGCTGCGGGGCGCGTCCGCTGCGCCTTCCGCCTCTGGTACTATCCGTACTTCCGCAGCAGGTACAGCGGTTTTCGGGTCGTGGCGTCCCCCGTCCGTCTCTGATCTCTGGTTACTCTGTCCTCTGCGACTCTGGAGTCTGGGGGGGAGTCCAGAGGGGGGGGCTCCCCCCTCAGGTCGCGCGCAGCGCGGCCGCCCACCGGCCGCCTGCCGCGGGCGAGCGAGCACATCCTGAGCCCCAGTGAGCGCATCGGGGACCAGCGGGCAGCGCTGTGGATGAGTGAGAACTGAGCAGGCTGCCCTGCTGACCACTCAGGGGCATTGCCTGGCCTGCCCGATCAGCAGAGAAATGGAGAGGAGTGAGAGGCGATGATGCAACGGAGGCGATGGCTCGTGCCGGTCCTGATCACCGGCGTGCTGGTTCTTCTGGCTGTAGTGGCTCACTGGTGGCTGCCCCCGCTACTGATCTTTGCAGGTACCAACAGCGAGGTGATCCAAAGCCTCACCGACTTGGTGCAGTTGGTGCTGTAGGCCAGTGCCGGGATAGCGGCGTTGGTGGGGCTGTGGCGGGGAAGGAGGAAGCCCAGATCACTGGAGAGTGTAAAGGCTACGAAATCTATCGTTGCTACTCGTGGCAGCGTGGCCGCCCGCACGGTGGCTGTTGGGCACGATATCTACGGCGACGTGATCCTGGTGACTGACCCCGACCTTCTATGGCGAGCTATCCGCCGCCGTCCGCCGGCCGAAGACCTCCGCCGAGCGACTGAGTGCCATCTGGCCTATCTGGTGGACCGGTACCGCTACCTCGATTTCAAGGGGATGGGTGTCTCTGACCGGATACCCTTGCGCCTGCCGATCCTGGATATGTACGTTCCCCTCAAGGCCCGCATCGAAATGCCCGAAGGGGAGACGTGGGCGCGAGAAATCCGTCTGGCAGGACGGGAGGTCCCCGACGAGGAGCGGTCGGCTATCGGTGACCGGCTGAGCAAACCTCAGCCAGTCATGAATCTCCTGCGGGAGAATGATGGTTTGATCATCCTGGGCGACCCCGGGGCGGGGAAGACCACTTTCCTCAAGTACCTGGCCCTGAAACTAGCGACCGGGAAAGGTGAGGAATTGGGCCTGGAAGTTCGGTTACCGGTGTTAGTTCCCCTATCGGCCTACGCCAACGCGCTGGTAGAGCAGGATGTGCGGCTGGACGACTTCGTCGCCTGCTACTTCCACGACCTGGGGGCAGACCTGCCCGTCGAAGCGATGCTGGAGGAGGCACTGAGAGAAGGAGGTGCATTGGTACTGCTAGACGGGCTGGACGAGGTGAAGGATCAGGGATTGCGGCGTACGGTGGTGGAGCGCGTGGTGGATTTCTATGCTTTTCACCGCCGCGCAGGAAACCGCTTTGTCGTGACGAGTCGGATCATCGGCTACCGGGAGGTACGTCCGGTCGCCGAGGGGTTGGCAGAGTGCACGCTGGTGGACTTTGGCGATGAGGAGATACAAGAATTTGTGGGGAAATGGACAACCGCGCTGGAGAGAGCGGCGCGGGGCGACACGCCGGTGGCGACATTAGAGGCGGAGCGGGAGCGAGAGGAGTTGCTGGGGGCAGTGCACCGCAACCCCGGGGTACGGGGTCTGGCGGCCAATCCGCTTCTCCTGACTATTCTGGCGCTGATGAAGCGACAGGGGGTGACGTTGCCGGAGAGGCGGGTTGAGTTGTACGACCAGTACGTGCGGACGCTGCTATCCAGTTGGAACCGGGCGCGCGGGCTGGGGCGGCCTCCGACGCGGGACCTGGACGTGGTGGAGACGGTGCGCATTCTGGCCCCGCTGGCCCTGTGGATGCACCAGGTAAGCCCCGGGGTGGGGTTGGCGAAGCAGGGAGATCTGCAGCGGAAGTTGGAAGAGATCTACCGGGAGCGCGGGGAGGCAGACCCGGAGCGGGTTGCGCGGCGGTTTATGGAGGGCGTGCGGGAATATGCAGGACTGCTTTTGGAGCGGGGAGCGGGGCGGTATGGGTTTGTTCACCTCACCTTTGAGGAATACCTGGCAGCGGTGGGGATTGCGCGGCTGGGGCAACGAGATATCGAGCCGATTGTAGACATCTTGGGAGAGCATGTCGGGGATCCGGCGTGGCGCGAGGTGGCGCTCCTGACTGTCGGTTACCTGGGAGTGGTACAACAGTGGGAGGAGATATCCAGCGACGTCCTGAAGGCGTTCATTGAGCGGGAGCCAGGTGAGCCTGGGCAGGCGTTGGTGCTGGTGGGAGAGGCGGTGGTGGACGCCTGGCCAGGCGGAGTTATGCCTGGCTGTAAGGAGAAAGTGGTGCAGGCACTGGTGGGAGCAGTCCGACGGGAGGATGTGCAGCCGGTCCTGCGCGCTGCTGCTAGCCGAGCCCTGGCAAAGCTGGGCGACCCGCGTCCTGGCGTGAGTGTGGACCCGGCCACCGGCCTGCCGGACATCCTGTGGTGCTACGTGCCCCCTGGCCCCTTCACGATGGGCAGCGCGGATGACGACGAGATGGCCTCGGATTACGAGAAACCCCGGCATCCCAACGATAGCATCATCGAGGGTTACCTGATCTCCCGCTACCCGATCACCAACGCCCAGTTTGCCGCGTTCATGGAGGCGGGAGGGTATCGGGAGCGGCAGTACTGGACGGAGGCGGGGTGGCGGCTGAAAGAGCAACAGGGGTGGACGGGGCCGTATGATCCCGGTGAGCCGTTCAACTTGCCCAGCCACCCGGTGGTGGGTGTGACGTGGTATGAGGCGGTAGCGTATTGCCGCTGGCTCGGGGAACGGTTGCAGGTCTCGGGTTTCAAGTTTCAGGTTTGGCGCGATGGGCAACCTGAGACCTTGAGCCTGGAACCTAAAACCCTCACTGTGCGGCTGCCCTCGGAGGCGGAGTGGGAGAAGGCGGCGCGAGGCACGGATGGATGGAGGTATTCGTGGGGGGATGATCCCGACCCCGACCGCGCAAACTATGACCAGACGGGCATCGGGACGACGAGTGCGGTGGGTTGTTTCCCCGGCGGGGTCAGTCCTTACAGAGTGGAGGACCTGAGCGGGAACGTGTGGGAATGGTGTGCCACGAAGTGGGAGGGTAGCTACGAGGGCTACAGGGGGGACAACGACCCAGAGGGGGATGATGTCCGGGTGTTGCGTGGGGGCGCGTTCAGCGATGAAGCGAGGTACGTCCGCTGCGCCTCCCGCCTCAGGCTCAATCCGTCCTACCGCTACAGGTACTACGGTTTTCGGGTCGTGGCGTCCCCCGTCCACCTCTGAACTCTGGTTCCTCTGGTCTCTGGGACTCTGGCATCTGGGGGGGAGTCCAGAGGGGGGGGCCTCCCCCCTCTGGTCGCGCGCAGCGCGGCCGGTGGTTGGCCTGGGCTGCCGCCCGTGCTGAATCGAGGAGGTAACCATTGAGCAAACTCTACCAGCAGGTCTGCACCTGGGAGAATTTCAACCTGGCCTGGCGCAAGGCGGCGCGGGGCAAGCGCGGCCGGGAGCCGGCCGCCAGCTTCGAATACCGCCTGGAGGACAACCTGCTGCGATTGCAGCAGGAACTGCGCGACGGGACCTACCGCCCGGGACCCTACACCTCGTTCTACATCCACGATCCAAAACACCGCCTCATCTCCGCCGCCCCCTTCCGCGACCGGGTGGTTCACCACGCGCTCTGCAACGTCATCGAGCCGTTTTTCGAGCGACGCTTCATCGCCGACTCCTACGCCAACCGGGTGGGAAAGGGCACCCACCGGGCGCTGGACCGCTGCCAGGCGTTCGCCCGGCGCTACCGCTACGTCCTCCAGTGCGACGTCCGCCAGTTCTTCCCCTCCATCGACCACGCCATCCTCAAGGGGATCCTGGGGCGGGTGATCGATGACCCGGACGTGATGTGGCTGGTCGAGCGCATCCTGGAGAGCGGCGTGGGGGTGCTCAGCGAGGCGTACGAGATGGCCTGGTTCCCAGGCGATGACCTTTTCGCCGTGGGCCGCGCCCGCGGCCTACCGATCGGGAACCTGACCAGCCAGTTCTGGGCGAATTGCTTTCTGGACCCCTTCGACCACTTTGTGAAGCGGGAGCTGCGCTGCTGTAAGCAACGCGGCGGGTACTTGCGGTACGTCGACGATTTCCTGCTCTTCGCCGACGACAAGCCCACGCTCTGGACGTGGCGGGCGGCGGTGCTGGCACGGCTGGCCGGCCTGCGGCTGACGATCCACGAGAGGCAGGCGCACCCCCGGCCCGTCACCGAGGGCATCCCCTTCCTGGGTTTCACCGTCTTCCCCGCCGAACGGCGGCTCAAGCGGCGCAAGGGCATCGCCTACCGGCGGCGGTTGCAGGCGTTGCTGGCGGCCTACGCCGCGGGCGAGGTCTCCCTGGAGCAGGTGGATGCCTCGGTCCGGGGGTGGGTCAACCACGTGCGTTACGGCGACACGTGGGGGCTGCGGCAATCGCTCTTCGCCGCCCTGCTCGTCCCTGCACCAGGGAGGCTGTGATGGCCGAGAAAATGGTCATTTTCACCCGGACATTTGATTTCGTCGATTGGCTGATCCCCCGCACGCTGGACTTTCCCCGCAGCCAGCGGTTCGTCGTGACAAAGCGGCTGCAGGATGCAGCGCTGGACTTTTACGAGCGCGTCCTGGAGGCGAACGGCTGCCAGGGGCAGGTCCGCCTGGGCAAGTTGCGCCAGGCGGACGTGGCGCTGGACAAGGTGCGCCACTTCCTGCGCCTGGCGTCCAGGTGGAAGTGGATGTCCCCAGGGCAGTACCGCCACGCGGCGGGAATGGTCGCCGAGTTGGGGAGACTACTGGGTGGCTGGATCCGGCAGACGGTTGCTTCCCTGCCGTCCGCCGATCAGGGGGCCGGACCGAAAGGTGCGCCGGGTGTTGCGTGGGGGCGCGTTCAACAATGAAGCGAGGAACGTGCGCTGCGCCTACCGCAACAGGAACAACGGTTTTCGGGTCGTGGCGTCCCACGACTTTCGCGCAGGCCGGAAATGCCCGGCGGGGTGGAACCCTCCCGGGCCGAGGCAGAGAAAGACGGCGCGGTCCGGTCCTGGCCGTGCCCCGAGCAGGAGCGAGGGGCCGGGCGAATATGGCCCGGGCGGTCTTGTGACCGCCCCCGGGGGTGCCCCCTGGGTTCGTCCCTGGGGCATCCCCGGTCGGGCCTACCGGGAGATAGGAGGCACCGATGGCGTTTGACGTTCAGGTCTGGCGAGAGCGGCTGTCGAGCCGCATGGAGGGCTGGAAGGGCCGCTGGGAGCAGGCCCGGTCCGCCGGGGTGTCATCCCTGTACGCTTTCCTCTCGGCGATGGCCCTGTGGCCGGTGGTCGAGGCGGCCCAGGAGGGGGAATGGGCCGCACTGGCGACGTTGGGGGGTGTGGCTGCCGAAGTCGGCGGCAACCTGCTGGCCAACCAGATCCAGTCCTGGCAGGACGAGGCGGACGCGGCGCGACAGTTGGCCCGAGCCGCGCAGGAAAACGAGGAAATCCGGGCCGCGCTGGACACGGTGCTGGAGCAACTGGGGGTCGTGGCCCAGGCTCAGGCCGGGCTGGACGAGGCCGACCGGGCCTGGTTTGCGGAGACGCTGCGGGCGGAATTAGCCCGGCTGGGCAACCTGGGCCGCTACGAGGCCGTGCTGATCGGTTCCGGGGCCATCGCCCAGGGGCCGGGGACCAGGGCTGTCGGTGAGGGAGGGGTATTGGTCGAGGGAGATGTTGGGGGCGATGTGATAGCCCCTGGGGCGACGAAAGTGGTAGGCCCTCCCCCTGCCGCAAAGCAACGCGCGGATGAGGCATTCGTCCGCTACCTGCACAACCTGCGGCGGCTGTGCAACGCGCTGCCATTGGCTGCCCTGGCCGAGGAGGAAGGCCCCCATCGTCGGGCGGAGATTACCTTGAACCGGGTCTACATCGCCCTGAATACCACCACCCAGGTTCCGCTGGCCGAGGAGGAGCGGGCACGTCAACGAGAGACGTTCTCCGCGCTGCGCACTGAGGCGCGGCCCCTCCCCGTGTTGGAGGCGGCGGTTCAGGAGTCGCGGCTGGTGCTCCTGGGTGATCCCGGCTCTGGCAAGTCCACCTTCGTCAACTACCTGGCCTATCTGCTGGCCGGGGCCCGGCTGGGTGAGGCAGACTTGCCGGAGGACTGGCCCCACGGCCCTTTGCTGCCGGTGCGCGTCATTCTGAGGGAACTGGTCGGCCATCTGCCCGAGGGTAAAGATCTGCAGAGGCTCTCCGCCGAGAAGCGAATGGCCCGGTTGGTCAGCGGGTTCTGGGCGTACCTGCGCCAGGAGTTGGAGGCTACCTACCGGGCAGAAGAGGTGTTGGAGGTGTTGGAGCGAGACGTAGATGAGGGCCGGGCACTGGTGATCTTTGACGGCCTGGACGAGGTTGCGCCGGAGCGACGGGGGGTGGTGCGGGAGACGGTGGAAGCCTTCTGCCAACTGTGCGGTACGAGCCGTGTGTTGGCTACCTGCCGGGTGCGCTCTTACCAGGGTGAGGCCTGCCTGCCAGCGTTTGCCGATTTCACCCTGGCCCCGTTTGAGGAGGAGCAGGTAAATGACTTTGTGAGGTGCTGGTACCGGGCGTTGGCTGACCTGGGGGCATTGAAGCCGCAGGAGGCAGATCGGCGGGCGGAGAACCTGCGGGAAGCGGTGCAACCCCTGATGGAACTGGCCCGTAACCCGCTGCTCCTGACGACGATGGCAGTGGTACACACCGCGCAGGTAGAGCTGCCCCGGGAGCGAGCGCGGCTGTACCAGCGGTGCGTGGAGGTGCTGCTGCGGCGATGGCACAAGCACAAGGCGGGGGAGGTGCCCCTGTTGAACCGCCTGGGAGTGAGTGAGAGCGAATTGCTGGGCACATTGTGGGAGGTGGCCTACCGGGCCCACGCGATGGGCGGCGCGGGGGAAGGAGACCTGCCGCGCAGCGAGGTGCTACGGCTGTTGGCAGGCCACCTGGAAGGGAAGTATGGGAAAGCGGAGCAGTTCCTGGATTACGTGGACGCTCGTGCGGGGCTGCTGGTGGGACGGGGAGGGGTGGGAGAGCCGATCTATACCTTTCCTCACCGCACCTTCCAGGAGTATCTGGCAGGTTGTCACCTGGCGTTAGGTGGGCGGGACTTTGGCCGCCGTCTGCGGGGAATGCTCGGCGAGGGAGACCGGTGGGCGCTGGCGGCTCATCTGGGGGCCGAACACTTGCTTTACAATGTGGGGAAGGTGACGGAGGTACTGGACGCTGCCTATGCCCTCTGCCCGGTGGCGGAGCCCGAGACGGAGGCGGACTGGCGGGGAGTGCTTTGGGCGGGGTGCTTCACGGCGGAGATGGGTTTGCGGAAGGTCGGGGAGGACGTGGAGGCACCCGACGGGGGAACAGCTTTCGCGGAGCGGTTAGTGCCCCGGTTGGTGAGGGTCCTGCGGGAGGAGCCACTGGGACCGTTGGAACGGGCTGAGGCGGGCAACGTGCTGGCGCAACTGGGAGACCCGTGTTTTCGGGAGGACGCCTGGTACCTGCCCGATGAGCAGTTCCTGGGGTTCGTGGAGGTCCCGGCCGGGCCGTTCCTGATGGGGACGCGGGAGGAGGACGTTCTGGCGCTGCTGGAGCGCTTCGGCGGGGAGCGGGAATGGTACGAGTGGGAGACGCCCCGGCACGAGGTGGCGCTGCCGGCGTGCTACATTGCCCGCCACCCTGTGACGGTGGCGCAGTTTAGGGCCTTCGCGGAGGCAGGGGGCTACCAGGAACAGCGGTATTGGGCGGAGGCCGAAGCAGCACAGGTCTGGCAAGATGGGAAGGTAAGGCGCATTTACGCTTGGATGAACGAGGAAGACAAAGTCGAAACGTCCGAAGAGTGGGCTGACGCACCTGCAAGTGTCGGCGAACCCTTCAACCTGGCGAATCACCCGGTGGTAGAGGTGACGTGGTACGAGGCCCTCGCCTACTGCCGATGGCTGACGGAAAAGTTGCACGAGTGGGATGGGACACCAGAGCCGCTGGCGAGGCTCCTGCGGCAGGACGGTTGGGCGATCACGTTGCCCTCGGAGGCGGAGTGGGAGAAGGCAGCGCGGGGAGGGGAGCAAATCCCAAACCCCAAAACCCAAAGCCCAAGGTGGGTGGAGAACCCTGACCCTGGTCGAGTCTTTCCGTGGGGCAGCAACCAGGATCCGAACTGGGCGAACTATGCGGATACGGGCATCGGGACGACGAGCGCAGTGGGGTGCTTTCCCGGCGGGGCCAGTCCCTACGGAGTGGAGGACCTGAGCGGGAACGTGTGGGAGTGGACGCGGAGCCTGTGGGGAAGGGATTGGGAGAAACCCGAGTTTGGGTATCCCTACGATCCTGGGGATGGGCGGGAGGATCTAGAGGCTGTGCGGGAGCTGCGCCGGGTGTTGCGTGGGGGCGCGTTCGGCAATGTAGCGCGGGACGTGCGCTGCGCCTACCGCCGCAGGGGCGATCCGTACAGCCGCTACAGGCGCCGCGGTTTTCGGGTCGTGGCGTCCCCCGTCCGTCTCTGACCTCTGGTTACTCTGTCCTCTGCGACTCTGTCCTCTGGGGGGGAGGCCAGAGGGGGGCCTCCCCCTCTGGACGCGCGCAGCGCGCACGCCCACCGGCCGCCTGCCGCGGGTGAGCGAGGACATCCTGAGCCCCAGTGAGCGCATCGGGGACCAGTGGGCAGCGCTGTGGATGAGTGAGAACTGAGCGCCGCACAGATCTGGCGAGAGGGCGCCCAGGCATTAGCCTGGGCGCTTCGCTTATTGAATTGATCAGGGGCGCAGCGCGCACCTCTGCGAGCGGCGCGCGGGTGGCGCTGACCTTTGAGTTGGCCTGTCTGCTACCGCTGCTGTCCTACGTGGGCGGTGGCGGTGTCCAGCGGGACAAGAGGCCCGTTTCTTGCGCAGGTGACAAATGGGTGTATCATAGCGGCAGAGGATACCGTGACAACGCAAAACGAGCTTGACCAAATCAGAGCTATCGTGGCCGACACGCTGGATGCGCTGGGAGTCGAGCCGGAACCAGACCCCTCCGCCGTGCTATCCCAGCGCTTCCTGGAACGGGACAAGACGACCGCTTGGGCTCGTGACTTTGACACTGAGGAGGAGCTTGCGGCCTGGTTGCGCTTTCACCGTGTCACCAAACGATCCCTGAAGAATGCACTGAGAGAATATGGGATCTATAGGCGGACGGGGATGCCTAAGAGATTCGAGGTGCACGCGAACCCTCGGCGGCGCTTTGTGCTGGTGCGGGGAAACCGACGCTGGCGTATTGCCGGGGAGGACCGCAAGAAACGAGATGAGGAGAAGGGTGAGCAATGAGTGAGAGACATACCAGGCGAGGTAAGAGAGCAGCCATCCGATTCTGGTGTACACAACAAACAACGGCCACTTGTCTTGACTGCCCGCCCAGTGCTGTCCTCACATCCGCCCCGCCCCTCTGCGCCAGTTCCCACGCTGCCCCCGCCTGACACGGCCCCGGTGACCGCTGGCGCTGCGGGCGCGTGATTGCCGGCGAAACGACCGCCCTGACCTGCATGGTTGGGGCGCTTTGTGTTTGGCTTGCGGCGGTAGTGCTATATCTTAAAAATCATTGACTTTCGCACAGTCTTATGCTATACTAATCATTGGCAGACAAACAAGAACGCCTCGTAGTTTGTCGCAGCCGGAAACATAGGCCGAGGCAGCAAGAACGCTTTGGAGGTAGACATTGAAGGAACATAGAGCCCGCCCACCGTCACGGTGTGGTGGGTGTTTCTTTTGATGGAGGTGTCACACCACGCACAAGGAGGCAGGAAGATGCAGCGCGTTGCTCAATTTTGGAAGTCTGGCACTAAGGGCAAACTTGCTATCGGCTGTAGTGGTCTGCTTGTGATTGTCTGTTTATGTGGCGTCGTGATACTTCTCTTACCAGACGAGTCTGGTCAGCAGGCCAGCGAGGAACCTGCGGCGACGCAAGTTGTTGCAGAGGCCCAGCCGACTAGTACACCAGAGCAAACGGAAACCCCGCTGCCAACCAATACCCTTCGCCCGACGGATACGCCACAGCCAACGTTCACGCCGGATCCCAGCTCGATTCCTGCGACGGCGATCTCTGTCATACCCCACGTTGTCGCTGGCGCTGATGGGGTAAACCTCCGCAGCGGGCCAGGCACCAACTATATGCGCCTGGGTTATCTTGAACCTGGCGCTGAGGCCCAGGTGACCGGTTGTTACGGCGATTGGTGGCAGATCGAACACGATGGGGCGCGATGTTGGGTGTATGGCGAAATCGTAAACGCGTTCAACACGGAGGATGTGTCACAGGTGGAGCCTCCGCCCTCTCCGACCCCTGCACCGCCAACCGTTACTTCTGTGTCAACCGTGCCGCCAGCGGCTACCGCGGCACCGATCTTGCCCACAGACACCCCGCAGCCGACCGAGCCGGTCCCTCCGCCGCGTGAATACCTGGTCGCAGGGGTGTGGCTCTGTCCCAATAGCACGGAAGGCGCAGCCTATGTAGGAAGCAGGAACAGCAATAAATTCCATTTCACTCGGTGTTCCTATGCCATTAAGATAGGACCTGGGAATCGGATTTGTTTTGAAAGCCGCGAAGCTGCACTCAACTACAACTATATCCCTTGTGGGAGATGCAAACCCTGAATAGCCCGGGATAGCCCAGCAGATATCAACAATCTCAGCCAAGCGGCTTGCATCATCCCAAGACGAAGCCCTCGTCCGCCCATCGAGCCCGGCGGCCCGTTTGGGCGCACACTAGTGCGGCCGCTACTGTACATCTACAAGCGGAGGAATGGAGAAGGATGAATAGGAAGCCTGCTTACATAGCCGCCTGTCTCTTGCTGTCAAGCGCAGTGTTAGTGGGGTGTGGCCCAGGTGCGATGCCCAATGCCACACCGACGCTACTCCCAACTGCCACGTCTTCTCCTACATATACACCTTGCCCAACCCCGACCCCTGAACCGACGCCGACACCAACCTTGACACCAACGGTAACCCCGACAGCAACTGCCACACCAACTCCAACGTCAAGCCCGACCCCGAGACTTACTGCTACGCCCACTCCTGACGTTGCCGCCTTGCTGCTCTGGGCATTACGCAATACGAATCAGCAGCTACTGGAATTCGGGGGCTTGATAGACGAAGCCGTCAGAAGTACGGGTGAGATTCGCTGCCAACCGACGGTCGATCTCTATGATGCGATTGTGAGCGCACCCACCTTTGACGTGACAGGCTGCGATGCTGTCACACAGCGCGCCTATGGCACTTATCGGGAAGCGCTGGAGGTGTTGGGAGGTGGGGCACGGGATATGGTCGGCGCATGTCGTGCCTATTTGAATGACGAAGATGACCAGAAAGGGTTCATACCGTTTCAGCAGTGGGGACTGGCTCGCCAACGGACAAACGATGCCGCAGAACTGATAAATCAGGCCATGCGGTGGCTAGAGCAAAGGTAGATACTGGACGGTGCAAGCCCCAGTCGGCGTTGGCGTGCCTGCTGCTGGCAACCTGGCTGCGGTGATAGCTGCATGATGCCCTAGCACAGAGAAAAGGGAGCAAGTGGACGTACAAGAACTTGTCAAATTGTATAAGGCAGGGGAGCGTGACTTTTTCCAGGCTGAACTGCTAGGGGCCGAACTGAGCAACGCCAGCTTGAGTGAGACCAATCTGGGCATGGCTGATCTGAGTGGGGCCAATCTGAGCAATGCCGACCTGAGTGGGGCGGATCTGCTGGGGACTGATTTAAGCAGGGCTAACCTGCGCGGGGCCAAGCTGAGTGGGGCCGACCCGAGTGGGGCTAACCTGGTTGGGGTCGACCTGAGTGGGGCTAACCTAGGCGGGGACGCCGACCTGGAAGGGGCCGTAGTGAGTAATGGACAACTTTCCCAGGCCAAGTCACTCAAAGGCGCGACAATGCCCGACGGCACAAAGCACGACTGACCCGCGGGACGCGCTGGGGTGCGCCCGCCTGGGTAAGCGAGGAGATGCTGAGCGCCAGTGAGCGCATCGGGGACAGGCGGGCTATATTGTGGGTGAGTGAGAACTGATGAGCAAGCGCTGTCTGCGCATCCTGGCGGCGAGGGCAACTCCGTTGGTGTTCGGGTCAGCAAGTCGGCCAGTGGGTGCGGGATTCTCCAAACCTGGCGATACTGCTGACTGTTGCACAGCGGTCTGTCGCAGCCGGAAACATAGTCGAGGTAGCAAGAACGCTTTGGACGTAGACATTGCAGGACGACACAGCACACCCATTAGCAAAGGTTAGGTAGAATGCTTAGCGCAATCCCGTGAAACGGGAGAAGAATTGAGCAGTGTGCTATCTAGCGAAGAAGTTTACAGTTCCCTTCCTGGCAATGGTTCTACTCATTGCCGCGTCACTCGCTTGTGGCAGTGAGCCCGTTTTGCCAACCGAGGCAGGGCAAGTAACAAGTTTACCTCCACCTACGGCAGCCGAGGAAGCTCAAACGGAGCCGACAGCTATTCCTGAGGCGACCGGCATTCCGACGACAGTGCCTACCGGCACCCCCGTGCCAACCGACACGCCTGCACCAACCGACACGTCGCAACCGCCCTCCGAGCCGGTCACGCTCACCGGGACAGGCGATAGCGTGGCCGACGTGGGCGACTGGCGGTGTATGCCAGGCCTCGTCCACATCACCGGCAACGCCGATGCGCGCCACTTCGCCGTCGAGAACTTTGACGCCGCTGGTGAACTGCTGGAGCTGCTGGTGAACACGACCGACGCTTACGATGGTTGCCGCCCGCTCGACTGGATGGATGACGAGTGTACCGCGCGCTTCCAGGTGACGGCGACTGGGGACTGGTCCATCACGCTTCTGCCGTTGGCACCGATACTGGAGGTGCTGCCGCACGCGCTGGAGGTGCCAGGGACATATACCGGCAACGGCGACGACGTGATCCTGCTCACCGGCGGCAAGCCGGACCTGGCGAACGTGGCCGGAAACGAACTGGGCCGTCACTTTGCGGTGATGGCCTGGACGAAGCGGCGAGGCGGGGACACGTTGCTGGTAAACACGGTAGAGCCGTACCAGGGGACCGTGATGCTGGACGAAACGACGATGATGGTGGAGGTCGTCGCCAGGGGGGAGTGGACAATCGAAGTGACCGCACGGTGACGTGAACCTGACGGGAATTCGACACCTGGTGGACATTCGCAACTCCGGCGATCAGCCACAGGATTTGAGCGGGTGGGTGCCGGTCAGCGAGAAGGGGGACCAGAGGTGTATGCTGGGTGGCGTGCTTAACCCCGGTGAGACGCTGCGCATCTGGGCACGGGCCGAGGATGCAGGGAAAGGGCAATGACCGCATCACCTAGGAGACAAGACGTGAAAGACCATATAGCCTGCTCACCATCCAAAGTGTGGCGGACATTTCGGTGCAACCCGCCACGCGGCCCGCCGAAAGTACGCCAAGTTCAGAACCTGCTGAATAAAGCGAATTTTCGGATAGGTAGGATGCCTATTGCAATCTCGTGGAATACGAAAGGAGAACCGAACAATGTGCTATCTAGCGAAAAAGTTTACAGTCCCCTCCCTAGTAGTGGCTCTACTTATTGCTGCATCGCTCGCTTGTGGCAGTGAGACTGTTTCACCAACGGAGGTAGGGCAAGCGACAAGTATACCTCCCCCTGCAACAGCCGAGGAAGCGCAGGCACAACCAACTGCTGCCCCTGAAGAAACCAGTACTTCCGAACCGACCCCCATTCTTCCCACTCCTGAAGAAACCAGTACTTCCGAACCAACCCCCAATCTTCCCACCCCTGAAGAAACCAGTACTCCCGAACCAACCCCCATTCCTCCCACTCCCAGTCCGCCAGAACTAGAAATCCTTAGCCATCAGAGCTATACTGACTCTGGATGGTTCCACATCGTTGGCGAAGTGCAGAACAACTCCGACACCGCGATAGGATTTGTGAAGATTGTGGCCACGCTCTATGACGATGCTAGTAATGTCGTGGGCACAGATTTCACTTATACCGAACTGGATGTGATTCCGGCTGGTGGCAGATCGCCTTTCGTGACCGGTACTGACGAATATGAGGGAGTAACCCAGTACAAGTTACAGACTCAAGGTAGCCCTGCGAATCTACCGCGAGAGGACCTTGTGATACTCAGCCATAGTCACTACGAGGATGCAGGCTGGCTTCACGTGCGAGGCGAAGTGCAAAACACAGGCGACACCCCGGCCGAGTTCGTCAAAGTCGTCATTACACTATACGACGCAGCCGGCAATGTCATTGGAACAGACTTCACCTATACAGACCTGGACGCCGTGCCAGCCGGGGGCACCTCGCCATTCGAGACTGGCACAGACCACTACCCCGGCTTTGATCACTATGAGATCCAGGTTCAGGGAAGTTAGGAAGTGTTTTGCAGGGAATCCACCGTAGGCCTGTGAGGCTGAGAGCGACGCCCCGGGAGGCCCTGGGACGTCGCTTTTGTTTCGGGTGTGGAACGAGTAGCATAGTAGCATGAAACGCTTGAAAAGGGCTGTTTTTTCTGGCACGCCGAGCAGGGACGTCCCCCGCTGAGCAAGGCCCTTGTGCAAGCCTACAAGGTCAAGATAAGTTGACATATCAGAGCATTTGCCAATGATCTCGTTTCGACTCACTCTGCCCATACCTCCTTGATGTCTAGGAAGTTATATGTGAGGCGACACATGCCAAGTGTTTCTTCCGCTGCGGCAGTTTCTCGATGTGGACGTAGGCCTGTTGATCAAGCGGGACCTCGGCGTCGAGGCGCAGATAGCACCAGGAATCCCAGTGATCGCGGAAGATCTGGCGGAAGCGATCGTGGGCGGTGGGGTGAGCGGGGTCGCGCCAGGAGGGTGAGACTGCGAGGGATGGTGTTTGATCAGGTGGCAAGCCTATGGAGTCAGATTCGCCCACTCGCGGTCTGTCCCTCGACAGAAGGGGTTGCGCGTGCAAGAGCCTGGTCGAGTGGGCTATGGACGGCCAAGGGACCATATCCACTCCTGACTGGCGTTGGGGTACTTTGCCGCCAGGGCATAGGGCAGGTAGACGCTGCTATGGCCTTCAGCGACGTCGCTCTCGTGGATGTGGCGCACGTGCAGAAGATGTTCTTGCAGGGGAAAAACCACTGCGGCTGGCAGTATCGTGACACGGCCCTTCTCGCCCTTGCCATCCCGAACCAGGATGTGTTGGCGGGTGAATGAGTACGTCACGATAGAGAAAGAGCAAGGCGCTGTGGGCTTGGTTCTGGGTAGACGCGGCGACCTTTCGATCCACGGCCAGATGGGTGAGAAAGGCTTCGATTTCCGGCGTGCCCATGTGGCGCGGATGACGCTTGTCGTGGAAGAGAATGAAACGTTTGATCCAATCGACGTAGGTTTCTTCGGTGCGGATGGAGTAGTGCTTGAGTCTGATGGCGTCTCGTACCTGGTCGAGTATCTTCTTTGGGGGATGGCTCACGTGATCCTCCTCGCTGTTGCATTCTCGCGTATGAAGGTGTATAGTCTACTGTGATTGGCACAGACGGCGTTATAGCAGGATGCCCCTTCTAGTCGAGGGTGTGTTCACCTAAACGCCCGCCTTGGAGAACTAGATGGATGAGTATCTGTCTAATACCCCAACGGGGAGAGATAGGTGAACGGGTGTTCTGTTTTTGCGCCGCTTGGCGGAATGGCAGGACAACCGTCCTTCCATTAACAGTTAGCGCGGACGCTTCGCGCCCGCGCTAACGGCGCGGCGGACTGGCGTCCGCTTGCTAGCCTGCGGCTCGCTGACGCTCGCCTCCGGCTAACAAGCGGATGAAGCCGCCCATCGCTCCAGCAAGCACGCTTGCCTCCGCGCTGGCGGCTTATCCGCCGCGCCGTTGGGCGGTCTCCTCCGCGATTGGACCTGTTGTGTGAGCAAGGAGTAGAATCGATGAAAGAAACTATCCTCTCTCTTGAGAAAGGAGCCATGGAACGATGGCGCAATGGGGATCCTTGGGGCTTTGTGGAAATCAGCGCCGAGGATATGACCTACGTGGATCCCGGCCTGACCACGCCCATCCTCGGCCTGGAGGAGTTCAAGGCGTACATGAAGCAGCTCGAGGGGAAGATTCACTATCAGGGTTCCGAGTTCATCGATCCCAGGGTGGTGGTCGCGGGGGCTGCGGCGGTGCTGTCGTACAACTATCGCTCTTCAGTCATCACGCCGGAGGGGACAGCCATAAGCCAAACCCCCTGGAATGCGACGGAGGTGTACTTTCGGGGGGACGATCAGTGGAGAATCGTTCATACCCATTGGTCCTATGTCCTGCACAAACTCCCCGAGAGCGTGGAAGTCCCTGTTCCGGTGCAGTTGTCTCGGAAGGAATACGATGGGATATTGGGCGAGGTCATGGCGCTCGAATCGGCAGCGATGGAGCGGTGGCGCAAGGGAGACCCCTGGGGATTCATCGAAATCAGCGCTTCGGAGGTGACTTACTTCGACACGGGAACGCCACAGCGATTAAACGGCCGGGAGGCCTTGAAAGCCGAGTATGCGCAACGGGAGGGGAAGATCTTCTACGATGTCATGGATTTCATCGACCCGAGGGTCCAGGTCTGCGGAGAACTGGCGGTGTTGGCATACCGTTTCTTGTCCACCTGGCTGAATCCGGACGGCTCTGTTTCTAACAGGACGCCCTGGAACTGTACTGAGGTCTTCGTGCGAATCGATGGCCAATGGAGGATCGTCCACACCCACTGGTCGTACATCAAGGGCGAGAGGATGTGAGATCTCAACCTTTGTTCGCAAATACTTTCAGCAATCGGAGAGCATGATTGGGTTGATAGGCCGCCCAACCCGTGCGTGGTGCGACACGAGGCTGCTCGTGTCGCTGTTGTACCTTGAGAGAATGATACAACCGGTTGTTCTGCCAACCGTACCCTACCCAGGCGTGCGTCGCTGGTAACCCTTCGACAGACTCAGGGCAGGCTGGCGAGGTGCGAAGCCCTGGGGACAAAGCCGCCACGCCCGTCAGGGCGGCAGCGGAAGCGAGAGCGGAGGCTGTTACTGCCAGCACCAAGCGGTTAGGGCGGCCAGGGTTGCGCGGTATGGTCAACGTAAGTGAACCTCTGCAAGCGTCGAGAGTTAGAACAAGCGCAAGGTGCTGAACGGCCCGCAAGGCCGGAACGCTTGGACCAAAAGGTGAGGGGTCAGGAATAGATGCTCATGCATCATCTATCGCAGATGGAGCACCCCCGGCGTAGAGGAGGGATCTAACCCGTGCGGGTACACGAGCGGAACGTGGTAACCCCGTAGTCCTCCCTCGAACTACCAAGTACCCAAACCGGGCTCGGAGAGAGAAAAGGCGAGGGAAAGCGAGCCGCAAGGCGAGCCGATAGGACTGCGGGCAAAGGATGGTGGAGAAAGCAAAGGCCAGCCTGTAATGGGCTGGATAGGGGTTGCGCCTTTGAGCGACATCACCCCACGCGAAAGCGGGCAGACTTCCACCTGGTCCTGTGTCACGAGAAAGCCGATGGTAGTGTCGAAACAGGAATTCGTAGAATAGGGAGCAGCCACGTAGCTGCTGGCGCGAGCCTGCGTGATCCGGTGGACGGAAGTTCACTGGACCGGGCACTGTCTTCAGCATAGTATCGTGAAGGCTTTGGAGGCTACGCCTCCAAAGCCGCGTCCTGTGAAAAGGGCGTTTGCAGGGCTTGAGCCGTGTGCGGTGAAAATCGCAAGCACGGTTCTTAGGGGGCTGGGGGCCAGTAATGGCCCCTGGCTACCCGACCAGCCGACGCCGCTTCGCAGCCCTGTATCGCGGCACAATGTGGTTTCGTGAGGCACATTGAATTGATTGGCTCTGTGGGTAAGTCGCGGCGCGGCTGAAGCAAACCGTTGGGCGGCAAAAGCAAGAGAGGATACAAAAGTGCGAGCTACAATAGCAAAACTGAGAATCGGCCTACTGAACAAGAAACGAGGAAACTTTGCAATTCAAGAAAAGCTCATCGGTGCCGACAACGTCGTCGACGAGACAGATGCCGAGGTGGAACATCACGAACAAGTGTTAACTGAAGCCGGCTATAGCGTCCACCAGATTCATTGGGGACCCAATTTCATCAACGATCTACAGGCTTCACAAGTTGACCTTGTCTTTAACGTTTCCAGCCTGGTAGAAGCCGCGATCCTTGAAGAACTGGAGATACCCTACGTCGGATCCGATACATTCACTATAGCCATCGCCACCGATAAATCATTGGCGAAAAGGCTCTGGCAGCAAGTGGGCCTGCCGACGTCGCCTTTCTGTGTGGCCAGATCAGAGCAAGACTGCGAGGTGTTTCGGGACGACCCGCCTTTCGAATATCCGCTTTTCGTCAAACCGGTAGCTGGCCGAGGTAGCGCGGGGATCAACGACGCATCTGTCGTCCACAACTACGACCAACTGGTCAGTGAAGTTGTGGAGAGGCTCGAGACTATCAGTCAACCAGTCCTCATAGAAAAGTTCCTGCGAGGGAGAGAAATTACCCTGGGTGTCTTGGGCAATGAAAATGCAAGAACTCTGCCTCCCTTGGAGATCGTGTATCGTGAAGGAGATATCACACTAACCTTTGAGAAAAAGGAGTTAGATAACGATTCCTTCCTTTGTCCTGCTCCGCTGACTGCTAAAGAGACCCAGATGATGCAGCAATTGGCACTCCGGGCCTACCGCGTGTTGGGTTTCAAGGACTTTGGTCGAATTGACACGATATTGACCGAGGAAGGGCCGTTCTTGTTGGAGGGGAACACGTTCGCGGGGCTGATGTGCACGCCCAAGGAAAAACCTCACAGCTTTATTGGCTTTATGGCTCGCGCGGAAGGAAAGGACGGCCAGGATCTGCTGGATGAGATCATTCAGATCGCTATCAAGAGACTCGGTTTGAGGACTAGAGAATGAGATGCCAGCACCTCGGATAGAGATAGAACTCGACAAACTGGCACATAACGCTCGCAAGCTGACGGCGCTATACGGCTCCAAGGGGATCTGCGTCACCGCCGTCACAAAAGGGGTCTGTGGCTCCCCCAGGATTGCGAGCGCTTTGCTCAACAGTGGCATTCGCTCCTTTGGTGATTCACGCATCGCCAACATCCAAAAGATGCGAGAGGCCGGGTTAGATGCGCAATTCATCCTCATACGCTCCCCTATGCCCAGCGAGGTCGAGCGAGTGGTCGAGTTTGCCGACGTGAGCCTCAATACCGAAATCTCCATTATCCGACTTCTTGCCAGACACGCGGCCAAACGCGGCAAGATCCAGCGGATCATTCTGATGATCGAACTGGGCGACCTGCGAGAAGGCATACTGCCCTCCGACGTCGAGCCAATGGTGGCGGAAGTGATGGATCTGCGAGGCGTCAAACTGATCGGGTTAGGAACGAACCTGGCCTGTTTTGGGGGTGTCAGGCCAACCGAGGCAAAAATGCGGGAGTTGTCTGTAATTGCCGGAAACCTTCAACAGCAGTATGGCATTACCTTTGAGATCGTCTCCGGGGGGAACTCGGCAAACTACCAATGGTTCGTTTCGACGCCGGACGTCGGCCTCGTCAACCACTTGCGCATCGGCGAGGCGATCCTGTTGGGTTGTGACACGTTGACCCGAGAGCGGATTCCCGGCCTGTATACGGACGCCTTCACGTTGGTCGCCGAGGTGGTCGAACTTAAGACAAAGCCCTCGCGGCCCTACGGCGAAATTGCCCAGGATGCATTCGGTCGCGTTCCGGTATTCGCGGATGGGACCATCCGTGAGGAGGGCAAAGGAAATATGGAAAGGGCGATCCTGGCCCTCGGAAGGCAGGACGTTGACGGTTCGGCAATCAAGCCCAGGATAAAGGCGGATGTCCTGGGGGCAAGCAGCGATCATTTGATTCTGGACGTCAGTGGCCTGGGCCTGGAGGTCGGAGCAAAAGTGCAGTTCGACGTCGGGTACAGCGCGCTGCTCCGGGCGATGACGTCGCCCTACGTGGAAAAGGTGTACCTGCCCTGATCTCGCCCGACTGATGGCTGGTATAAGAGGTGCGGGGAACCATCCCTGGTCGCTAGGACGTGCATACCGGTGCACTGGAGGTTACTGACCGTAGGGTAGAGAAATCATAAGGATTGTTGAGGAGGGATCTGAGATGGAAATAGTTTTGACTTATGACCCACGTTGGGAATACACACCTGAAGATCATACCCCTTCTTGGGAAAGTCTGGACACTGTGGATTACGTAGCCGGATTGTTAGAAGAAACAGGCAACACTGTTTTGCTTGTCAAAGCTGACGATACGCTCGAGTTCAGACTTAGAGAAATCATGAATAAACACTCGGAGCCTTTGGTGTTCTGGCTTAATGAGTTCATGCCAACGGATTCTGGCAAAAAGTTGACTGCTGGGCGCCCGTTCACTGTCAGTGTTATAGAAAAGGTTGGGATGATGCACACTGGACCAGACTCTGAAGCATTAGGTATAGGTCTCGATAAAGAGGCAACAAAAGACGTTTTTAGGAGACTTGGGTTGCCAACCCCTGAGTCCTATGTCGTTCATCCTGGCGATGATTCACCAATCCACTCAAATGACCATTGGGATGGCTATGTCATAATAAAGCCATTGCTTCACGGAGACAGCATAGGGATAGATGAGTTCTCTGTCGTTTATGCCGATGATTTTGGATCAATAAGAGAAAGGGTTGAACGAATACACCACGAATTCGATGAGCCTGTTCTCGTAGAAAGGTACATCGGAGGGGAGAATGCAAAAGAATTCACAGTACCGATGCTTATCTCTCATAACGGAAGAACAGCCGGACTGCCAATAGTAGAGATTGATTTATCCCAGATACCTGCTACGCAGGGAGGGTTTAGGTTTTTAACTCATGACATGAAAGATGAAGATTACTATCTAATAAAGATACCTGCAGAGCTTCCACCAGAAGTCATCAAAAGGATATACTCCGATGTTGGAAGAATCGTCAAAGAGATTGGTTGCGAAGATATGGCCAGGGTTGACATAAGAGCTGACGCCACTGATTTGTACTATATTGAAGTGAATGTTAATCCTGGCAAGGACAGGTTCAACAGTTACCTGCCAAGGTCCGCATATTCTCTTGGGTTGGACTATCCAGAAATAATCGCCTTTATCCCCTATCAAGCCATGCTTAGATACGGGTTGGAACCTCCCAAAAAGTTGGCGGAACTAGTAAAACCTGTTATGGCATTGTGTTTGTAGTGACCTTCTAGATTTGGATGCCCACCAAAGTGAATGGGGTGCTGGACGCCCCCACCTACATAACAACCCGCTCGCCACGGGGTATATGTGGCGGTCGATCCAGCCACGGTGCAGGCGCTCTGGGAGGAAGAACGAATCGCCTATGAACGGGGGCGCACGGTTGAGGATATGGGTTTGAAAGGGCTGCGTGTCAGTGAAGCGACGCGCTATGTGAAAGAGGGCCAGATCAATCCAGCCTATGCCTGGTGCGTTTCACTTTTGGGGCAGATTTGAAGTGGGGCCTTTGTACTCCCCAGACGGTAGTCACCTTGAGCGTGGAGGTTGTCTGGCCCATAGCCGTCAACCTGGGGGTCAGCGTCGTAGAAAACGTCCCCCATTGCTTCGACCGCATCCTTGCTGAGATCATTCAGATCGCTATCAAGAGACTCAGTTTGAGGACTAGAGAATGAGATGCCAGCACCTCGGATAGAGATAGAACTCGACAAACTGGCACATAACGCCCGCAAGCTGACGGCGCTATACGGCTCCAAGGGGATCTGCGTCACCGCCGTCACAAAGGGGGTCTGTGGCTCCCCCAGGATTGCGAGCGCTTTGCTCGACAGTGGCATTCGCTCCTTTGGTGATTCACGCATCGCCAACATCCAAAAGATGCGAAAGGCCGGGTTAGACGCGCAATTCATCCTCATACGCTCCCCTATGCCCAGCGAGGTCGAGCGAGTGGTCGAGTTTGCCGACGTGAGCCTCAATACCGAAATCTCCATTATCCGACTTCTTGCCAGACACGCGGCCAAACGCGGCAAGATCCAGCGGATCATTCTGATGATCGAACTGGGCGACCTGCGAGAAGGCATACTGCCCTCCGACGTCGAGCCAATGGTGGCGGAAGTGATGGATCTGCGAGGCGTCAAACTGATCGGGTTAGGAACGAACCTGGCCTGTTTTGGGGGTGTCAGGCCAACCGAGGCAAAAATGCGGGAGTTGTCTGTAATTGCCGGAAACCTTCAACAGCAGTATGGCATTACCTTTGAGATCGTCTCCGGGGGGAACTCGGCAAACTACCAATGGTTCGTTTCGACGCCGGACGTCGGCCTCGTCAACCACTTGCGCATCGGCGAGGCGATCCTGTTGGGTTGTGACACGTTGACCCGAGAGCGGATTCCCGGCCTGTATACGGACGCCTTCACGTTGGTCGCCGAGGTGGTCGAACTTAAGACAAAGCCCTCGCGGCCCTACGGCGAAATTGCCCAGGATGCATTCGGTCGCGTTCCGGTATTCGCGGATGGGACCATCCGTGAGGAGGGCAAAGGAAATATGGAAAGGGCGATCCTGGCCCTCGGAAGGCAGGACGTTGACGATTCGGCAATCAAGCCCAGGATAAAGGCGGATGTCCTGGGGGCAAGCGGCGATCATTTGATTCTGGACGTCAGTGGCCTGGGCCTGGAGGTCGGAGCAAAAGTGCAGTTCGACGTCGGGTACAGCGCGCTGCTCCGGGCGATGACGTCGCCCTACGTGGAAAAGATGTATCTGTCCCGATCGCATCTGACGGCACGAGGGTCTTCCTCGTGTTGACTATCTACTCGCCTGTGCAGCGCACCCATCGGCCCGCTTACGTCGTCAAGCAAGGCGAGCGCTCCGCATCGTTTGACGTGCCGGAGCGTGTTGACAGCATCCTGTCTGCCATCAACGAGCAGGAGTTGGGGCCAGTCATCGCTCCTGATGACGCCGGACTTGACGATCCGCGCCGTTCACGACACGGGTATGATCGAGTACCTGATGACCGCACACGAGCGGCAGACCGCTTACGAGCGGCAGACCGCTTACGAGCGGCAGACCGCTTACGAGCGGCAGACCGCTTACGAGCGGCAGAATGCAGAAGCCGGAGTCTCGACGCCCGTGTTTCCAACCTTCTTTCCGCCTTCAGGGCAACGGCGGCATCCAGGTTGCTTCGAAGGACAAAAGGGGTTCTACTGCAAGGGGTTCGGCACTGCACCCGACGCCGTAGGGGACATTCTGGGGAGCACGGCAAAGGGAGCAACGCCCGATTGTATCTGGGGCCTGTATCGGGAGCCTGGCGAAGACCTCAACAAGTTGAGGCATCCAATGCGCTGGGCATGCCCTACCGGCAGGTCCCCCAAAGTTCTGAACTAAACCCCCGATTGACGACAAATTGACATACTCACAGGTTGGGGTATAATTCATCGGGTTAATTAGACATCAACTGCTGGCTGACCGCCAGCGTTGGTTGTTGGGTAGGAGGATGGATGCCGAAGCGAACGTATCAACCCAAAAAGCGCAAGCGATTGCGCGCCCACGGTTTCCGGGCTCGCATGGCCACAAAGGGTGGCAGGAAAGTGCTCAAGGCACGGCGGCAGAGGGGTCGCCGGAGTCTGGCCGTGACCAGGGAGTGGGCCAAGAAGCTGGACTGGAAAGAAAGCGCGAAGCGTCCACGACGCCGGGCCTAGCGGCTTGACGCGGCTCACGACGGATGGATGGAACGACGGATCCGGCTGCGACGCACGAGCGACGTGCGACGGGTGTACAAAGAAGGACGCTCGTATGCTCACCGCTACGTGGTGCTGGTCGCACGGCCCAACGGCCTCGATTTCACGCGCGTGGGCGTTACGGCGAGTCGACGGGTGGGGGGCGCGGTGGCGCGCAACCGGGCCAAGCGGCTCCTGCGCGAAGCGGCGCGTCGTCTCTACTCCCGGTTCGGGCGTGGGTGGGACGTGGTGCTGGTCGCACGCGCCGGAATCCTCGAGGTGAAAGAGCCGCAGGTCGAAAAGGCGTTGTCGTCGTTGCTTGGCCGGGCCGATTTGAGCGAGATCCGACTGGTGAGTGCGCAGCAGGGATTGGAAGGGGAATGAGGGCCCTAGTTCTGGGCGTGATTCACCTCTATCAGGTGACTCTCTCGCGCGTACTCCCTCCCACCTGCCGGTTTGAGCCTTCCTGTTCCGAGTATGGCTATGAGGCCATCGCCCGCTACGGAGTCTGGCGCGGTGGCTGGCTGGCCGTCAAGCGGGTTGCCCGCTGCCATCCCCTGAACCCGGGGGGGTATGACCCTGTTCCCAATCTGGAGGAGGAGTAAGTAATTGAACCGATCTTGGAGGCGGCGCTGGCTCACCGTGCTGGTGGTGTCGGCGGCGCTACTCTTAGGTGTGAGCGGCTGTGCAGGTGGTAGTGCACGGCCCACGAGTTGGACAGGACTGACCATCGCAGGGGAGAGGCTGTACGCAGCCGACCTGGAGCAGGTCCAGGTGCTGAATGCCTCCGACAGTGACCCGGTGTGGTCTTTCCCGAGGGACCCGCAGGAGGATAAACGCGGAGTCTTTTACGTGACCCCGGCGGTGGACGAGGGGATCGTGGTCGTGGCGTCCCAGGTGCCCGCCGGAGGTTTCTTCAGCCAGCCCAAGAACGTCGTCTGGGCGCTGGATCGCGACATGGGCGGGGAGCTGTGGCGCTTCGACGGTGCCGCCGGCCAATACGTCGAAGGTGGGGGTCTGGGCGGTGGCCTCTTCGTCATTGGCAACAGCGATGGCAAGATCTACGCGCTGGATGCAGAGACCGGTGCTCTCCGGTGGGTTTTTGAGACCGGGCATCGCGTGTGGGCCACGCCCCTCATCGTGGCGGACACGGTGTACGTCGGCTCGCTGGACCGTCATTTCTACGCCCTGAACCTGTCTGACGGGGAGATGCGCTGGGATTTCCACGCCGAGGGGGCCTTTGCCGGCACGCCGGCGTTGCGGGACGGCACGCTCTACATCGGTTCCTTCGACGACAGGTTGTACGCGTTAGACGCGAGCACGGGGGCCGAGCGGTGGCGCTTCGCGGGTGAGAACTGGTTCTGGGGCAGTCCGGCAGTCCACGGTGACGTCGTCTATGCAGTCGACGTGAACGGAAGCGTGTACGCTGTGGACGCCGAAACCGGCGAGCAGATATGGCACCGGGCACTTGAGGAACCAGTGCGGGCGGGGCCAGCTTTGTCTGAGGATGGAAGCCAGTTGTTCGTCGGCAGCCAGGATGGCACGTTGCACGCGCTGGACAGCGCCGATGGCTTCGTGGTGTGGTCGCGGGAGAGCGAGGGACAGGTGCTTTCGACGCCGGCGGTGAACGGGTCGGTGGTGTACGAAGCGGTGGTCTTTGGGCCGCAGCGGATACGAGCGCTGCACGTGGATAACGGGCGCGACATTTGGGCCTATCCCCCTGTAACTGAAGAATAATGTGAGGAAGAGTAGACCGTGTTTAATTTTATCGCCTATCCGATAGCCAATCTGATGCTGCTGTTTTATACTTTCCTGGGGGAGAGCACCGTTCTGGCCCTGGCTGTGCTGACGCTCCTGATCAATCTGCTCACGCTGCCGCTGACCCTCAGCCAGCAGCGGTCAGCGCGCAAGATGCAGGAATTCCAGCCAGAGCTCGAAAAGTTACAGAAAAAGTACGCCAAGGACAAGGAGCGGCTGGCGCAGGAGCAGATGAAGCTGTACAAGGAAGCGGGCATCAACCCGATGGGGGGCTGCCTGCCGCTCTTGATCCAGATGCCGATCTGGTTCGGCCTGATCGGAGCCATCAGGTATGCCATCCCCTCGACACCCCTGGAGATGTTCCAATTCTCTCCTCACATCTACAAGTGGCTGCCGGGTGTCGTGGGGATCGTGCCGCTGCAGAGCACGTTCCTGGGGATGGACCTGGGTCAACCGCCGAGCCCGGCCCAGTGGTGGTCGTATTCGCTGCCTATCCTGGTCTTTGTCACGAGCTGGTTGCAGCAAAAGCTGCTGACCCCGCCTACGACGGGCGATACCAAATCGCAGGCGGCGATGATGAGCCAGCAGATGCAGATCATGATGCCGTTGATGTTCATGTTCTTTACCCTCCAGTATGCGACGGGGCTATCGATTTATTTCGTCCTCTCCAGCGTGATCCGGATCGCCCAGTATTACCTGGTGCAGAGGGATCATGGTGGCGGGAAAGCCGGGGTCAAGGGACAGAGCGGCTGAAGCAGCCGGGGCTGAAGGGATAGATGACCCACGTTGGGCGCGTGTCTTGTAGAGGAGTTTAACAGATGGTGGACATGGAGCAGACGATCGAGGCGACCGGTGCAGACGTCGAAACTGCGATTGCAGCGGGCCTGGCGCGCCTTGGAGTGGATCGGGATGCGGTAGAAGCCGAGGTATTGCATGAGGGCAGCCGGGGTTTGTTTGGGCTGGGTGGGCGAGAGGCCCGCGTGCGCCTGACGATCAAGCCGCGCCGGGCTCCCACGGTGCCAGCCGAGCCCGTCGCTCCGCCCGCCGCAGAGCCGGATGTGATCGCTGAGGCGGGTGAGGGCGATGCTGAGGTGGCCCAGGTAGCCCAGGGAGTGTTGCTGGACCTCCTCTCCCTTCTGGGCGTAGAGGGGGCCCTGGTTGATGTGCAACGAGCCGAACCGGCCGCGGATGAGCAGGAGCCGCCGCTGGTGCTCGATGTGCGTGGTACGGACACCGATGCGCTGATCGGCCGCCGTGGGGATACGCTGGCCGCGTTGCAGCACATCACCCGCCTCATCGTGGGGCGGGAGGTGGCGGGCCGGGTGCACCTGGTGGTGGACGTGGATGGTTTCAAGGCCCGTCGGGAACAGTCGCTGCGCCGCCTGGCTCAACGGCTGGCGGACCAGGCAGTGCGCACCAACCGCACGGTGGTGCTGGAGCCGATGCCCCCTCACGAGCGCCGTTACGTTCATCTGGCACTCCGCGATCATCCCCACGTGACCACCCAGAGCGTCGGTGAGGGGGACCGGCGCAAGGTCACCATCATCCCGCGACACTAGCCTGCCGTCAGCCTCTCGTATTCAGCAATTGGCGGTTGGCCGTCAGCCAACAGCCCGTTGTTATCGGTCGTATTGCATTGGGCATTCAACTGGATTACCTGGTCGTCGGCCATGTGACCCGTGACCTGGTAGACGGCGCCTTCACGATTGGTGGTACAGTCTCCTACGCGGCCCGTACCGCGCGCGCGTTGGGCTGTCGGGTCGGCGTCATCACCAGCGCCAGCCCTGCCCTGGATCTGAGCCAGGTGCTCGGTGATGTGCGGGTCGCCCGCTTCCCCGCCGCTACGACCACCACGTTCAAGAACATCTACACCGCCGAGGGTCGGCGGCAGGTGCTGCACAGCGTTGCGGAGACGCTGGTGCCAGACATGGTGCCAGCGGATTGGCGGGCTGCGATCGTTCACCTGGGACCGGTGGCCCGGGAGTGCGCCCCGGCGCTGATCGATGCATTTGGCGACAGTTTCGTGGGCGTCACTCCGCAGGGATGGATGCGGCGCTGGGACGAGGCCGGGCACGTGAGTTGCTGCCAGTGGGAGGATGCGGAGCCGGTGCTCGCCCGTGCCGACGGCGTGGTGCTGAGCGAGGAGGACGTGGGCGGCGACAGGGCACTGTTGGCCCGCTACGCCGCCCAGACGCGGCTCCTGGTTGTGACGGATGGGGTGAAGGGCTGTACCGTCTACGAGCACGGCCAGGCGCGCCACTTCTCGGCCCCGGCCGTGCACGAGGTGGACCCCACCGGTGCCGGCGACATCTTTGCGGCCGCCTTCTTTGTGTCGCTGCAGCGCATGGGCGACCCCTGGATGGCGGCGCATTTCGCCAACTGCGTCGCCGCTCGCTCGGTGACGCGGGCCGGGTTGGCTGGCACGCCGACTCCGGATGAGGTGGCCCATTGCGAGCGGGCCTTGCAGATGTCAAACGTGGGGTGGACCGGGAGAGCTTTGGCGAGCCCTCGGCCCAAAGGCTCGGACGAGCCATCTACCGCATGTGACACCGGAAGCCGAGGTGGGTGAGTGTCGGTAAGACCGCAAACGCCGATAATCTACGCACTGGCGAACCAGAAGGGCGGGGTTGGCAAGACCACGACGGCGGTGAACCTGGGGGCCTACCTGGCGCATTGGGGCCAGCGTGTCCTGATCGTGGACGTCGACCCCCAGGCGAACGCGACGTCCTGCCTGGGTGTAGACAAGCGTACCGTGCCGCTTTCCACGTATGAGCTGCTGGTGCGCGAGGTCCCTTTGGCCCGCGTCGTGCGGCCCACTGGTCGCGCACGGCTCGACCTGGTCCCGTCTGCGCCGGCCCTGGCGGGTGCGACCGTCGAGCTGATCAGCCTCCCGCAGCGGGAGTATCGGCTGCGCCAGGCGCTGGCCGGGCTGATCCCGGGCGAAGACACAGCGCCAGGCGGGCAATACGACTATGTATTGATTGACTGTCCGCCCAGCCTGGGAATTCTGACGGTGAACGGACTGACGGCGGCGGCCGACGGGGTGATCATCCCCGTGCAGTGCGAGTATCTGGCCCTGGAGGGTCTCTCGCAGTTGGCCCGCGCGATCGAGTTGGTTCGCCGGGGGCTCAACCCGGCGCTGCGGCTGCGGGGATTGGTCATGACGATGTACGACGTCCGCACGACGCTGTCGCGGCAGGTCGTCGAGGAGGTACGGCGATACTTCCCGGGGCGGGTCTTTAAGGCGATCGTCCCGCGCAGCGTGCGCTTGAGCGAGGCCCCCAGTTATGGCGAGCCCATCATATCCTACGCGCCCCGTTCAGCGGGTTCGCTGGCCTACGCGGCGCTGACGCGGGAGCTGTTGATAGGCGATGGACGATTGCAGCGGTCCGCAGAGCGCAGTCAGCAGCCAGCGGCTGCTAGCTGACTGCTGTCTGCTGACCGCTGACGGCTGACCGTGTCGGTGGGACCGCAGAGAGGTAAGAGATGGCACCACGCAAGAGTGGGCTGGGCCGAGGGCTGGAAGCACTGATCCCGGCCATCGGGGAGGACGGGGCTGCGGGCGCGCAGGGCGCGGCACAGGGCGTGATCGAGGCACCTCTTGCTTCAATCTCGCCGAACCCGCATCAGCCGCGAGCGCCGATTCGGGATCAGGACCTGGTGGAACTGGCCGCTTCCATCCAGGAACACGGGGTCATCCAGCCGCTCGTCGTCAACAGAGTGCTCGATGGGTATCAACTGATCGCCGGCGAGCGCCGCTGGCGCGCGGCGCGACTGGCCGGACTGTCGACAGTCCCCATCGTCGTAAAGGACGTGGCCCCCAGCGAGATGTTGGAGCTGGCGCTGGTCGAGAACCTGCAACGCGCTGACCTGAACGCCTTGGAGGAGGCGATGGCTTACCGGCAGTTGACCGAGGAGTTTGGGTTGACGCAGGAGCAGGTGGCGCGGCGGGTGGGCAAGAGCCGGGTGGCGGTGGCCAACACGCTCCGGCTGCTGAAAGCGGCCCGGGGTGTGCAGGAGGCGCTGCTGGAAGGCAGGATCAGCGAGGGACACGCCCGGGCGCTGCTGGGCCTGGAGCAGGCAGAGGCGCAGGAGGCCGCGCTCAAGACGGTCCTGAAGCGCGAGCTGAACGTCCGGCAGACGGAGGAGTTGGTGCGGCGGTTGCTGGGCTTGCGCCAGCAGGAGCCGCGGGCCGCGCAAGCGGTGTCGCCCGAGACGCGGGCGCTGGAGGCCCAGTTCCGCGAGGCGCTGGGCACGAAGGTGAACCTGACGCGCCAGGGAGACAGGGGACGCATCGTGATACATTTCTACTCCGAGGAGGAGTTGGATGCGCTGTACGAGCGAATCGTCGGGAGTGAGTGAGGGTGAGGTGACCGGTGTGACTGACCTGGCCATTGTCCACGAAGAACTGAACCAGGCCGTGGGGGTGCTGGAAGAGAAGGGGATTGACCTCTGGCTGACCTTTGTGCGGGAGACGTCGCAGGTCAAAGATCCTTGCCTGGATCTGCTGCTGGGCTTGGGGCTGACCTGGCAGTCGGCGCTGATGATCGGCCGCACCGGCGAGCGGGTCGCGATCGTGGGCCGCTTCGACGTGGACAACGTCGAGCGCATGGGAGGGTATATGACGGTCGTCGGCTACGACCAGTCGATCCGCGAGCCGCTGCTGGCGCACCTGGCCCGGCTGGGTCCACGCCAGGTGGCGCTCAATTTCTCGGAGAACGACCCGGCGGCCGACGGGCTCACGCACGGGATGTTCCGTGTGCTGGAAAAGATCATCGCTGGGACCGAATACGCAGGCCGCCTCGTCTCAGCCGAGGACGTGATCGGGGCGCTGCGTGGGCGCAAGTCTCCAGCGGAGATCGCGCGCATCCAGGCAGCCATCCAGGCCACGGAGGCCATCTTCCGTCGGGCGGGACAGGTGATCCGGCCGGGGTCGACGGAGCGGGAGCTGGCCCGTATCTTCCACGATGCCGCGCGGCAGGAGGGGCTGGGCCTGGCCTGGGAGGCAGACCACTGCCCGACGGTCACGGCGGGCCCCGATTCGCCCTTCGGCCACGCGATGCCGGGCGACTTTGCCGTCCAGCGTGGGCACCTGCTGCAGGTGGACTTTGGTGTACAGAAGCAGGGCTTCGTCTCTGATCTACAGCGGACGTGGTATCTGCTCGACGAGGGGGAGACGGCGCCGCCGGCGGAGGTTCTGAACGGTTGGGATGCAGCGCGAAGAGCACTGGAGGCCGGGCGGGCGGCGCTGCGCCCTGGCGCTCGGGGCTGGGAGGTGGACCGGGCGGCGCGCGAGACACTGACGGGGGCGGGTTACCCGGAGTACATGCACGCCTTCGGTCACCACGTCGGCCGGACGGCCCACGACGGTGCGACGGTCCTGGGGCCCCGTTGGGAGCGGTATGGGACCTCGGTGGACGGCGTGATTGAAGCCGGCAACGTCTTCGCCATCGAGTTGGGGGTGCAGGTACCGGGGCGTGGCTACATCGGCCTCGAGGAGGACGTGCTGGTCACGCCTGAGGGGGCCGAGTATTTGAGCGAGCCGCAGACGGAGCTGTGGTGCGTCTGAGGCGTGAAGCGTGAGACGTGAGACGTGAAACGTGAAACGTGATGCGTGATGCGTGAAACGTGATGCGTGAGACGTGAAACGTGATGCGTGAAACGTGATGCGTGAAACGTGAAACGTGATGCGTGAAACGTGATGCGTGAAACGTGAAACGTGATGCGTGAAACGTGAAACCTGAAACCTGAAACCTGAAACGCAAGTGTGGTGCGTGGTGGGGGAGAGGTATGGACGAGAGGATTGCGGCGGCGATTCGGGAGCGGGCGCGGGACGGGGGGCTGCGGTGTGCGGAGGCCTTCCGCATCGCGGAGGAGCTGGGCGTAGCGCCGCTGGCGGTGGGGCGGGCGGCCGACGACCTGGACGTGCGGCTGACGCGCTGCCAGTTGGGATTGTTCGGCCACGGCACGCAAAAGCGCATCACAGAGCCGGTCGACGAGGTGCCCCCAGAGCTGGAGCAGGCGATCCGGGATGGGCTGATCGCGGGACGGCTGCCGTGTGCCGTCGCCTGGGCGATCGCGGCCCGGTTCGGGATGCCCAAACTGCACGTGGCGAACGCGGCCGAGGGGCTGGAGGTGCACATCGGGCAGTGCCAACTGGGCGCTTTCTAGTCTCATGTGCTCGCCAGGGATCGCCAGATCCCGGCCTTAGCGTGTTTTGAACAATCTCCACGAGCCAGCCGCAATGCTGGAGCACCCAATCGAAAAAACGGGGCATCCCAGACCTGACAGGTTTCACAGCCTCCCTTTCGGCGTAGACATACCCCTGACCAGGTCGAGTCCAGCTCAAAACGACACCTTTGGAAACCTGTCAGGTCTTAACTTGATGACATTGAAGGAGTAGCTGCCTATGTGTTTCAGACGGGGATCTGGCGATCTCCTTGGAGCAGGCTGATCAGTGGCCGATTTCCGCCAAAGCGCACCAATCTCGCAGAGGATGCTGGCCGATCACCTGCTGCTCAACGGACGAATAACCACGCTGGACGCCGATTGCCCTCGCGCCTCGGCGCTGGCGATCGCCGGGGATCGCGTCCTGGCGGTGGGGGATCCTTCGACTACGGACGTCCCGTCCGCCCCAGGGCGTTGCCTGCGCGACTTCCTGGCCCCTGGCGGGACGGTGCTCGACCTGGGCGGCCGGTGTGTCCTCCCCGGCCTGGCAGACAGCCACGTCCACTTTGCCTCCTATGCGCTGAGCCGGCGCGCGTTGGACCTGGCCGGGGCGGCGACGCTGGGCGAGGTGCTGGCGCTGGTGGCGGAGCGGGCACGTGAGACGGGGCCGGGCGAGTGGATCGTGGGGCTGCGGTGGGACCAGGAACGGTGGCCCGAGCGTCGCTTCCCGACGGTTGCTGATCTGGACGGCGTTGCGCCAGGCCACCCGGTCATGCTCAGGGCCAAGAGCGGCCACGCGCTGGTGGCAAACTCGCTCGCGCTGCACCTGGCCGGGGTGACCGTCGAGACGGTCGACCCACCCGGCGGGCGCATCGGGCGCGACTCGGAGGGGTGCCCGGACGGGATGCTCTTCGAGGACAGCGCGATGAGCCTGGTCGCCGATCTCGTCCCGCCGCCCGGGCCGGAGGAGACGGACGACGCGCTGCGGCAGGCGTTCCCGAGTGCGTGGCGCGTCGGGCTGACGGCGATCCACGACATGGACGGCCTGTCGGCCTTCACCGCCTACCGGCGGTTGCACGCCCGGCGTGAACTTGGGCTGCGCGTGATAAAGGTTCTCCCCGCCGGCGCGCTCGACCGCGCGCTGGAGGTCGCCCTCCGGGCAGGGCCGGGCGACGACTGGCTGCGGGTGGGTGGGATCAAGGTCTTTGCCGATGGCGCACTGGGACCCCGCACGGCGGCGATGTTAGCACCCTACGCGGGCGAGCCGGAGAACGTGGGGGTCGTGACGACGGACGGGGACACGCTGCGGGCGTTGGCCCGGAGGGCGGCGGCGGATGGGCTGCCGCTGGCCGTGCACGCCATCGGCGACCGGGCGAACCGCACCGTGCTGGACGCGCTGGCCGGCGTCGGCGAACCGGGCCCAGGCAGGCTGCGCCAGCGCATCGAGCACGTGCAACTGCTCCACCCCGACGACGTAGGCCGGCTGGCCGCGCTGGGCGTGACGGCCTCGATGCAGCCGATCCACGCGACGCAGGATTGCGAGATGGCCGACCGGTATTGGGGCGACCGCTGCGCGACCGGGTACGCCTGGCGCAGCCTGCTGGAGGCCGGCACGGTGCTGGCGTTCGGCTCCGACTGCCCGGTTGAGGATCTCAACCCCTTCGTGGGCATCCACGCCGCCGTGACACGGCGCCGCGCCGACGGTTTTCCCGGACCGGAGGGCTGGTATCCCCGGCAGCGACTGACGGTGGAGCAGGCGCTGCGCGCCTACACGCTGGGCGCGGCCTACGCCGCCGGCGTCGAGGATCGGCTGGGCTCGCTGGCGCCCGGCAAACTGGCCGACCTGGTCGTGCTCGACCGGGACATCTTTGCGTGTGACCCCATGGCGATCGCCGAGACGCGGGTCGTGGCGACGATGATCGGCGGGCGGTTCGTGTACGGCGACGTGTGACGCTCGCCTGTCAGGTGGCAGGCCGCTCCGTCTTGACTCTTCTCCTCTTCCACCGGTGTTATAGATCGACGGTGCAGCCGAGGCCTGGACTGTCGGTGGCGACGAGCCAGCCCTCCTGCACGAAGAATCCGGGCACGGTGGGGTCGCCGATCAGGTCAAAGTGGCCGTCGAGGTCGCCGTAGCGGACGTTGGGGCTGCTGAGGGCGAAGCACAGCCCGGCGGCAGTGAGCAACGCCGGCTCGTTGACGCAACTGACCATCGTGCTCATCTTGGCGGCCCGGGCGATGGTGTCCACCTGGCGCGCGCAGCGCAGCCCCCCACACGTGACCAGCTTGACGCTCATCCCGTCGGCGGCTCGCCGGGCGGCGATCTCGAGCGCCGAGGCGGGCCCGGTGACGCTCTCGTCGGCCAGGATGGGCACCGGGCTGTGCCTGGTGACCTGGCGCAGCCCGTCGGTGTCGGCGGCAGGCGTGGGCTGTTCGAGCATCTCCAGTTTCCCCATCAGCGCGCGCGCCACGTCCAGCGCCTGCCGGACGGTGTATCCCTGGTCGGCGTCCAGGCGGAGGGTGAGGTGGGGCAGCGCTTCGTGGATCGCCCGCATGCGGCGGACGTCCTCGTCGGGGTCGAGGCCGCCCTTGACCTTGATGATGCGGAACCCCTGTCGGGCGCGGTCGCGGGCCAACTGGACGGTCTCTTTGACCGGCGCGATGCCGATGGTGATGGACGTCTGGATGCGGTTTCGGAAGCCGCCAAGCAGGCGGTGGAGCGGCATTCCGGCGGCCAGGCCCAGCAGGTCGTGGAAGGCCAGGTCGAACGCGCACAGCGCCGACGGCGTGTGCTCGGTGAGTTGGGCCAGCTCGTCGAGTGCGTGTTCGATGTTGAGCGGGTTCAGGTCGCGGGCGCGGTCGGCGCAGGCCCGGCAGGCCCGGACGACGTCCTCGAGTGTCTCACCGGTGATGGCCGGGTCAAAAGCGGCACAGCCCCAGGCGACGCGCCCCTGGCGGGTCGAGACCCGCACGAACACGACCGTCACGCGGTCGATCTCTCCGTGATAGGCGGTCCGATAGGGCAGGCGCAGGCGCAATTCCACCGGAGTGACTTTGACGTTCGTGATCTGCATGGCACACCTCCTTCGCTGGCTCTCCGTCCACGCGACAGCGCCGGTATGTTCGCGGGATGTACTGGAGGCCGGTTTTGGAACCACGAATGTCACGAATGGGTAAAGGACACGTAAGGTGGAAGGTGGCGAGTCCGTGTTCCAGGCTGAAATCGAAGGGTTCTCCGAGCGGCCCTCCGGTCTCACACGAAGGCGAAGAACGATGGTGCTGTCAGTGCAAGCATATCACCAAATTAGGATTGTGGCAAACTCGGAGTGCAGATGATGGTTATCGCCACTCAACCGGGAGGTTCGAGCGCCGTCGCCGGGGAGCGCTACCGAGGGTAAGTGAACGTCACAACCGTCTCACCCCGGTAATCCTTGAGCGTTGCCGTATCGCCGTCGTTGTCCCATAGCCCACGCCCATAGCGCCAGTAAAGGTCCTCCTCCGTGTTCTCGCCGGTCCTCGTCCACACGTTGACCGTAGCCCTCGGCCCAAGCATGAAGGACGGGAACCGGAACACGTGGCCATCCTCATCCTCGATCGTCCAGGCGGTGAGATCTTGGTCGACCTCCGTCGTGTTCCTGAGGAGCACGTACTCCCCCTCCAGATCCGAACCCTCGGGGTCGTACTCGACGTGCACGATTTCGATGGCGGTCAGCGGGGGTGTTGGCGTGGGCCCCGGAACCGTCGGGGTGGCGACGGTCGGGGTAGGAACCGTGGGGCTGGGGGGCGGCCCGGTCGCGGTTGCCGTCTGCGCGGGCGTCAGCGTCGGCGTCGGGGTTGCATCCGGCACGACGTCCGGCAATATGCCGATGGCGGCCGCGACGATCGCAGCAACTGCACCGATGACCGCCACCCAGATGGCGATCCGCGCTCCGCCGGGAGTGGCCTCTCCCCCCAAGGTGTCCTGCACGCCCGTGGGGATAGGCCGCCGGCTGAAGAACTGCTCCTCCGTCTGCGGCTGCCGCTTGAGCATCTCGTCCAGCTCCAGGCGGCCCCAGTAATATGGCTCCGGCAAACCCAACTCGCGCGCATGCGCTGCCGCTCTGTCTTTCGCTGCCGGCGGCACCGCGCAGGCGGTCGCGAACACGATCACGTCTGGCGCAAAGTCCGCCTCCTTCCGGGCGTGCTCGGCCAGTTTGTCCAGTTCGTCACGCAGCGTCGGGAACGCGACACACTGGTAGCGCTTGCACTGGATGGTCCACTGCTCGCGCCCCGTCGCCGTGTGCTTGTACGCCACCACGTCGCGCCCCTTGTCGCGCGCGCCGCCGTACCATTGCACCGCGTCGAACTCGCCGCAGCGCCTGACGAGCCAGTACACCAAGCGCTCGAAATCGTCGGGCGACAGGTCCTCAAAGTGGTGTGGATGCCGCGTGGCAGGTGTAGCAGGTTGGGATTGCGTCAAGGAACAGCTCCTGTGAGAAGCGCAGGGCAATCGACGGCGGTCACCATGTCTGGCGCGCGTTCACGAACGGGCAGCCCTTGGCCTCCAAGACCGACGGCAAATGAGGCCGAAACCTCCCCATCCCGCCCTTAACTGCAGGCCTCCTGCAGGCCTCCTGCAGCCTCCTGCAGACCTTCTCTCAGTTGCCCGCACCTTCAGTCCAAACCCGCCCGATAAACACCTTTGATCCCAGACAGCGCGACAACGGCCAAGAGCTCGTGCCGTTATGTGTTTTGGTCAGCAGGTGGATCCCCTCCTGCGCGAGATAAGGAATCCACCCGAGTTGTACTGGCAGTATAAACCAACCCTCCCCAGAAGTCAAAGCCGCGCTCCCCACCCCGCCACCATCAGAGACACCAAAAAACGCCCCGCCGAAAAGCGAGGCGCGTGTGGCTTGATCCGTGTGCTCTACGGTCCACCGCACAGGTCTAGAACTGTTCTTCCTCCTCCCATTCCTCCGCCTGCCAGTCGAGCGTAAAGTCCACCACGAAGGGATCGGTCCTGATGATCTCCAGTTCCACACCGCACGCGGGACAGGTGATGATCGCACCCTCCCGTGGTTTTTCCATGGTGATCACCCCATCACAATTGGGGCAGTGTGTCCTAGACATCTCTCATCCTTTTTGGCTTACATCCGGGCTCGATCAGGCATCCGGCTCCCATTCTTCGTCTTCCTCCTCGTCGTCAAGCGTAAAGTCCACCTCGAAGGGATCGGTGCTGATGATCTCGAGTTCCTCACCGCATACAGAGCATGTGATCATCGCGCCATCGCGCGGCTTCTCCACAGTGATGATGGCGTCACACTCGGGGCAATATGTCGTGGGCATTTCTTGCTTTCCTTCCTTATCTCTAGTCTCAGGTGGTGTTCGTGTTCAGCTCGAGTTCTTGGCCAGAACGCTATTTGGGCTTCTTGGGCTTCTTCTTGGGTTCCTTCTTGCCTTTATCTTTCTTGCCCTTGGGTTCCTTGTTGGCCTTTGGTGTCTTCTTGGCCATCTGGCATCACCTCCGATCCTGTTGATCTGACCACCCATGGTCCGTTGGCTGCGATGGGCCGCGCGTCGCACCATTTTACCATCATATCACGCGGATGTCAGTGACAACATGGTGAAGCCTTGGTGAGCGTTGGGTGAATTCACGCCCAATCCAACCCAGCAAGTGTTCCCCCCTCCCTCCCAGGGAGGGGATGGGGGAGGGTGGGTCTCGGCCGTGTTCGTAGGGTGAGCGTAGGGTTGGCGTCAAGTCCTGCGGGGCAAGATGTGGTATGCTACAGCCAGAGTCGCGGCGGTTACTCTCTTTCTCCTCCTTTGGCTGAGGGCCGGGGTTGACATACCCGGCCCTCTTTGCATGGTGTGGGTCGTGCTATTCGTCCGGTGGTCCGATCTGGGTCAGGCCCGTAGCCAGGTCCTGCAGATCGTCAAAGCTGAAGGGTTTGATGAGGACCTGGTCGGCCTGATTCTGGATGTCTTTAGCCGCCAGCAGGTCGCCGGTGACGACGACGACGCGCGTCCCCGACAACCGCGCGTCGGCTCGAATCTGGCGCAGGACGTCTATCCCCGCTGTGCGAGGGATGTGGAGATCGAGCACCACCAGATCCGGCACCAGGACAGCCAGCCGCGCGAGCGCCGTGTCGCCGGCGTGGACGATCTCGGTCTCAACCCCGGCCATCCGTAACGCTATGGCAAACAGGTTCGCCAGGTCTCTGTCGTCTTCGATCACCAGCGCAACAGGGTTACTCACCAGGTCTCACCCCCTCCCCCCGCCCCCGCGCAGCCCATAACCCACCGCCGACGATCAACGCGCCGCCGAGCAGGTGGCTCGGGCCGATGGGCTCGCCCAGAACCAGGTACCCCAGCAGCGCCCCGTACAGGGGAAGCGTGTTGTAGAACACCATCGCGCCGCTGGCCCCGAGCCGACGGACGCCCGCGTTCCAGGAGAGAAAGCCGATCACGCCCGGGGCGACGCCAATGTACAAGACGGCGAGGAAGAGTTGGGGACTGAGGTCAACTGGGACGGTCCGCATCTCCCAGGCGGCGGCGAGCAAGAGAAAGGGAAGACCGAGGAAGGCGGAGAAGGCGGTGGCGGAGAGGGGCGAACGATGGTGCATGACCTGGCGGCCGAGGACAGAGTACAGCCCCCACAGCGCGACGGCGGCCAGCACGACGAGGTCGCCTGCGCTGCCGCGCATCGCCTGCCAGGATGAGAGGGAGCCACCGGGGATCAGGACGATCACGCCGGCCAGACCGACGATGGCGCCGACGACCTGTCGCCCCGACATGCGTTCCCGGATCAGCAGCGCGGCCAGGACGCCGGTGACGAGCGGCCCCAGCCCGTTGATCAACGTGGCGTTGACGGCGGTGGTCATGCGCAGGCCGAGGTATAGCGTGGGCGTAAAGATGGCGACGCCGCTGAGCGCCATGCCGAGCAGGAGCCAGCGATCCCGCCCCAGGCGGCGATCGTCGGGTGGCCGTCGCTGCAGCAGGGCCGCCAGGAGCACCGCGGCGGTGGTATATCGGGCCGCGGCGAGCGTCAGCGGGCCGATGGAGTCTCGCAGCCAGCGTCCCAGGACCATGTTGGTGGCCCAGGTCAGCGTGGCCAGGTTCACCAGCCCGATGCCACCGATCCGCGCCAGCCACTGCCGGTCGTGTCGATGTAAAGAATTCATTTCGAAGCGCTATCTCAAAGGAGGCGGTACCTTGCGACGGGCACGGACGAAGACTGCGACGCCTGCCCCTAGGACGAGCAGGACGGCTGCCAGGCCAGGCCCCGCGTCCCCTCGGGCGTTGCCGGTCTCGGGCAGGAGGGGGGCGACCGGTGTTGGCGTGGGCGTGGGGGTGACTGGCATCGGCGTTGCCGCCGGTGCCGGTGTGTCTTTGGGCTTGGGCCTGGGCGTGGCGGTCGGTGCGGGCGCGGGGGTGGGGCCGATGATGGTGATCGGCACCTCGTCGGCTCCCCCGCCCATTTCGTTGCCGTACCAGTCGCTCGCGCCGACGACCTCGGCGCGGTTCATCGAGTCCTCGGTGGCCGCCAGCGCGGTGAAGACGGTCGTCACAGAGATGCTCGTGTGGGGCGGGACGTCGCCGGTCCAGACGGTGAGATCGGTCCAGGTCAGGACCCCGCTGGCTGCGTCGACCAGGTCGGGCGGGGGCACGGCGGCACTGAACGCCAGCCAAGCCGGGTTGTAGGTGTCGACGAGTGGCACGACGGTCATGGTGGTGAAGCCGTCGTTCGTGATTACGACCGTAAAGGTGAGCGGTTGGCCGACCTGGGGCATCAACCCGGCGAGCAGTTCCTTGTCGACCGGGCTGCTGCCGCCGACGGCGTCGGCGCCGTCGTCGATGCTGGTCGTGCCGCTCAACGCACCGCCAGCGCCCACCGCGTCGTGAACCTCGGCCGCGTTGACGACCGCCGTCTCGGGATGCTCGGCGACGAACCCGACGACGACGAGGATCTCGCGGCCGGGCTCGACGTCCCCGAAAAAGTCCGTCAGGTCAGCCCAGTCGAGCCGGCCCGCGCTCTCGTCGATGGTGGTGGGCGCGGGCACGGCGTCCGCGTAGCCGAGGACAGCACCGTTGTACGTGTCGGCCAGGGGCAAAGTCGTGATCGTGAACGGGGTATCGTTTCGGATCAAGATGGTGAAGGTGAGGTATTCGCCGACGTGGACGACCGGGTCGGCGCGGCCCAGTTGTTTGTCCACGTAGACATCGCCCCCGGCCTGGGCACGGGCGAACTGGCTGGCGAGCGCGAACCCCAGCGCCGTCAACGCCACGGCAGCCAGGACCAGCGGGGCGATCAACTTGCGGGCTTGCCTAACGCTCATGGTCATCTCCTATGTGACTGAAACTGACCGGCATCCGTGCCGACTGCAGCGCCAGGTATGTCGTCATCTCACGCTTGATCTAGTATATCACGACGCCCTGCCAAAGGCAAAAACCACGCCTTTCGACAACTCCACACCGAGTGCTCAGAGGAGACTACAGTCCCTGGCTCTTACAGGAGGACCGTCGTCGACCCGCTTACACGGGGACTGTGGTCCGGCTGGGGCTCGGCTGCAAACGTGTTATGTAAAACGCTGGAGCAAAAAGTCCTTGGCCTGGTCGAGACCCCTCAACCTGTCTGATCGTTTGAGTCTGAAGCCGAGTTCCGTGGCCACGGGTCGCAGCAGTTGAAGAACCAGCTCCGAGCGCACCCTGATTTCTGCTGGAACCGTGCCGAAGCGGGCAAGTTTGACGACCACGTGCAACGGAATCTGGCCCCACATCGCCTCCAGGGACGGGTCGGGTTTCAGCAATTCAGTGCCAAGGACCAGTCCGCTCTGAGCTTCAACGATCATCAGCGCGTACGGAAAAAAGAGCCGGGAACCTCCTTTCTCCTTGGTAGGTGCCGGCAACATAAAAAAGTCGATCTCGATTCGGGCCTTGCTGTGCGGGACCTGTTTGAGCTGTTCGAGCGCCTGGACATCCATGGCGAGCGGAATGGGTTGACGCTCTGGCGGTGGCACGGCCGTGATGCGGTCTTCCCAGGGCGCGATCCCTTTCACGCGGATCGCGGCGTCGTAAAGCCTGCGCCACTCTTCAAGCGTCGATATATCTTCGGTCATTGCGAGCTTCTTTCATCCCAGTTGGGAAACCGACATCCAGTCGTTCGATAGTCATTTGATCACCGTTCATGACGCATCATCTCCCTATCCACATTCGCACGTCCAGGAACTGGACGGCCACGCCCTCTTCGCCGAAGGCACGCACCCACAGCCCCACGTCACCCGCCAGCCACGCGTCGTCCTCGACGGTCGTGGCGTACTCGTCGTTCACGTAGAAGCGACAGGTCGGGCCGGCGCAGGTGACACGCAACTGGTTGGGCTGCCGGTCACGGTGGACGTGGGGAAACTGTTGCCAGTCGACGAGCGGCATCTCCTCGTCGCCCGCCACCCGCAGGACACCATAGTACCCGTCACTGCCGACCGCGAATGCGGTGTAGCGGGCGGCGTCCTGGGCGCGGTAGACGAGGCCGTAGCCATTGAAGGCGGGGCCGGCGACCGGGAGGGCCTCTACCTCCAGCGTGAAATCATCGCTGGGGTGGCTCAGCAGCGCCACGGTGGCATCGTTTGAGGTGGCGACCAGGCGCAGCGGGAGGCCGGGAGGTTGCCAGTCGGGAGGACGATCGGGGCGGGGGCTGTTCCAGCCCAGGGCCAGCGCGACGATCAACGCCAGCCCGGCCGCCAGCGCCAGCGCGATCAGGCCCAGCGTGACGTTCCACAGCCAGCGGCCAGAGGATGAGGGAGAGTCCCTTGTGGTGTCGGTCATTCTCGAATCTGCAATCTAACTCGTAAACTTGAACGCAGCCAATTTGAGGGCAGGGGCGCTGAGGATCCCGGGGTCGGTCCACACGCGGCGGGCATCTCGTCCCACCGCCTCGGCCCCGGCGAGCGCCTCGACGTAACTCTGCGTGAAGCGCAGGTTGCGCACGGGCGTCGTCAGTTCGCCGTGCTCGATCAGGAACGTGCCGTCGCGGGTCATCCCGGTCGTGACCGCGTCGCGGGGGTGGACGGTGCGGGTGTACCAGAAACGGGTGACGTAGAGGCCCCGCTCCGTACCGGCGATCATATCCTCGATCGTGCTATCGCCGGTGCCCAGGCGGGCGTGCAGCGGGATAGGGCCCAGCCGGGCGGCGTTGAGCCAGGGATTGAACGGGTTGGCGGCGGGCAGCGCATGGCCCGTGGATCTCTTCCCTTCGATCGCCGCCCGCGCCCGGTCGGTGACCGCATCCCCGACCACGCCTTCGCGCACGATGTCAACCCGCTGGCGAGGCACCCCCTCAAAGTCGAAGGGCAGGGGCCAACCCGCCGGGTCAAGGCCATCGTCCCAGATGGAGATGAGGGGCGACGTCAGGCGCTCCCCCTGCCGCCCGCTCATCCAGCTTCTCCCCTCCTGCACACTGACCGCGCCGGCCGCGGCGGCGAGTGTCTTGAGCAGATCGTGGGCGGCGTAGGGTGACAGCACGACCGGGTACACGCCCGGATCGAGTGGCTGCGGGTTGCGGCTGCGTAGCGCCATCTGGATGGCCTCCTCGCCCAGCGCGACGACGTCGACCTCGGCCACCTGCGACGAACCGCCGGCGGCGAAGCCCGAGCTGTCCTCGGTCATCACGACCGTCGTCAGGTCGGCCTCCGTGACCGGGTGATAGGCGAAGAGGCCGTGGCTGTTGGCGACGGCCCACTCGTGGGCGCTGGTACGAAAAGCTCCGGCGGCGACGCAGCCCAACTCCTCCGCGCGCTGGCAGAGGACGCGCACGGCCCGCGCGCGTTCGGCCGGGCTGCACCCGGCGGTGGTCTCGTCGAAACCGGTGACCTCCGGCACACTGGCAGGATACGCCAGGCCCGGGAAGTGGGGATCCTCGGGCCGGAGCCTGGCGGCCGTGACCGCGGCCTCGACCACCCGCCCCAGCCCGGCGTCGGTCAGGTCGTTGGTCGCCCCCACGCCGACGCGCCGCCCGGACGCGGCGCGCACGACCAGGTACCGGTTGGTCTCGGCGACGTGCTGGTGGATCCCGTTGTTGGCAAAGCGGGTCAGTTGCTCCTCGAGGCCCAGCAACACGGCCTCGGTCTCGTCAACTGGGGAAAGCGAGAGCGCCCGTTTGAGCAGCTTCTCGGTCCGAGTACGCCCAATCATTGTTCATCGGCCAGCGGCCAGTCCAGCACGGCGTGGCGCTGGACGACGGTGAGCGGCCCGCCGTCCTCTGGTTCCAGCCCGAATGCGCCCAGGTCCCACCAGCGCACCCGGCCGGTCAGCGTCTCGCCGGTACGCAGTTCGAAGCGAGCAATCGCCCCGGATTCGAGCGCCTGCTGCAGCGCGGCGCTGAGCGCCTTGCGATACCGCTCCCGATGGAATTGCAGTTTCTCAAATGGGACATCGTAGTAGGCGGCGATCTTGGCCAGCACCTCGTCGTCCTCGCCCACGCGGCGGTAGCGCTGTTCCATGTGGCGCAGCGCGCCGGGATCAAGGCCGATCTCGTCCTCGATCTCCATCAGGTTGCCGCCGCCGTGGAACGCGCGCAGATAGCGCAGTTCATCGCCCAGGCTCATGCTTCACCTCCGGTCCCATCTCCAGGCCTGCGGTAGTAGGCGATGGCGAGCTTGTTGAGTGTGGTCTCGTCCCCGCCTGGCTCGCGGATGGTGATCTGGTAGGGGCTGAAACCGACGACCGCTCCCTCGAATGTCTGGCCGTCGAAGAGCGTAAAGTGGAGCGGCACACCGGCCTCCTGCTGCTCCTGGAGGTAGGCCAGTTCGAACCCGTCCACCCCCTCGGGCAGGTAGGCCCGCCTGCGGTCGATGGCTCGCTTGGGCGGTTGTTCCTCGGCGATGCGGCGCATGAAGCGGCCGTTCCAATGACGGGCCTCCTTCTGCGTCAGTTCATCCAGCGACTTGCCGATCTCCGTCTCCAGCGCGGCCCGATCTATGTCAAAGCGAGCGGCCAGCGTCAGCAGGTGCGCGATCTGTGACTCCCGCGCTGGCGAGGACTTGGGTGGGGGCTTCTTTTCCTTCGGTGGCCTCTCCTTCTTCGGGCGTGAGGGCTGAGGTGGCCTGGCGGGCCGCTCCTCGCGGGCGGGCGGTGCCGGCGGCGGGGTCGAGCGTGCGTTGATGTCCCATTCGTCCACGTAGAGCGCCCGGGCCAGCCGGCGCAGATCGGCGTGTGGGATCTCTTGTTCCCCTTTCTCGTATTGAATGAGCCTGGCGATCGATATGCCGGATTTGGAGGCCAGTTGGTTGACGCTCAGCCGTTTCTGTTTGCGGAGCGTTCGCAGATCGTCGGACATGTTTCTCCCTCCAGTGATAGCCGTCAGCAGTCAGCCGTTAGTCGTTAGCGGTCAGCGACCAGCAGTTGATCTCTAGAATTTGTCATCTGTCATTCATGATACCAGGCCGACACGGACGTTGCGGAACCGGGCGGGGGCCGCGCCGTGGCCGGTGTGGGCGATCTGGCTGGGCTGCCCCTTGCCGCAGTTGGGCGTCCCCCACACCTGCCAGTGGTCCCGGTTGCAGACCGCGTCGCACGAACCCCAGAACTGGGGCGTCACCCCCGTGTAGGTGCAGTTCTTTAGCAGCCGTCCCAGTTTGCCCTGCCTGATCTCGTAACCGATCTCGGCGCCGAACTGGAAGTTGAGCCGCCGGTCGTCGATCGACCAACTGCGGTTGGTCTCCATGTAGATCCCTTCGTCGGTGTCGGCGATCAGGTCGTCGAGGGTCCACTCGCCCGGCTCGATGGAGACGTTGGTCATGCGGATGAGGGGGATGCGGTTCCAGCCCGAGGCGCGCATCGCGCCGCCGGAGCGGGCATCGCCTGCGTCCCAGCCGCCTATCCGGGCGAGTTGCACCGCCGTCTCGCGGGAGGTCAGGTAGCCGACGAACAGCCCCTCCCGAACGAGTGGAACCCGCTGCGCCGGCACGCCCTCGTCGTCCCAGCCGAAGGTGCCGAGTCCTCCCGGGAGCGTGGCGTCGGCGGTTAGATTGACGACGGGGGAACCATACCGGAGGGTGCCGAGCTGGTCGGGCGTGAGGAAACTGGTGCCGGCGTAGGCCGCCTCGCTGCCGAAGGCGCGGTCGAGTTCGGTGGGATGCCCGCACGATTCGTGGACCTGCAGCGCCAACTGGGTGGGGCCGAGGATGAGCGTCGTCACGGTGCTGGGGCAGGGATCGGCGCTCAGAAGCGCCACCGCCTCGCTGGCGACCTGCTCGGCGTGAGTGGGGAAATCGACCTCCTGGATGTATTCCCAGCCGATCGTGCGCTGGTCCCGTCCGAAGGAGTTGGGGTAGGAGCGCTGCTGCACCTCCCCATCCCCCACGGCCAGCGCGACGATGCCCCCGCCGGTCTCCACGATCTCCTGCTCGGTGTGCGCGCCCTCGGTGTTGGCAAACGTCTTGCGCTCCCGCAGGCAGACGAGCGTGCCCCGGGCAACCTTCACGCCGTCGACACGCCGCATGGCGCGATCGGCCTCTAGCAGCAGCGCGATTTTGTCCTCGACCGGCACGCCGAGGGGGTCAATCTCGACCGGCGTGCGGTAGGTGCCGGTGGAGGTCACGGGCGGCCCGATGTCGACCGGGTCCCGCCGGGTGAGTGCGCTGGCGCGGGCGACCTCGACCGCCAGCGCCGCCACGCGTTCGACCTCCGCCCGGGTGAGGACGGCGCTGGAGGCAAAGCCCCAGGCGCCCTCGGCGATCACGCGCACGCCAAAGCCGTGATCCTCCGTCTCGGTCAACGACTCGACCACCCCGTTCTTGACACCGACGGTCTGCTCACGGTGCTCGACGATGCGCACGTCGGCGTAGGTCGCACCGCGCGTGCGCGCCGTGTCCAGGGCCAGGTCGGTCAATTGTCTCAAGGTCTGCCTCCGGCTGAGTGCTTTTCCCCTCGGTTACCCCTGCCACCTCGCGCCTGGTTCGTCGGGGGCCGGCCACTCGCCCAGCTCGACCGTGATCTCCCGTTCTCGGCCGGCCCGCTCGACGGTCAGCACGACGACGTCGCCCGGCTCGTGGGCGGCGATGAGTTCCGCCAGCGGCGTCTCGCGTGTGACCGCGTCGTCGTCCACGGCCAGGATGAGGTCGTCTTCGCGCAGGCCCGCCTCAGAAGCGGGGCTGTCCGGGACGACCTGCCGTACCTCCGCGCCTTCCTCCAGTTGGCGGACGTACACGCCCAGGTGGGCTCGCCCGTGGGGCCACTCCCACTCCGGTGGCAGTGGCAGCTCTGGAAGCTCTTCCGGCAGCCTCCATTCCTCGTCGCCGGGGAACTGCGGGATGGGAACCTCGATGTGGGGTTCGACGTGCGTAGACCGGGCGCGCCCGACCGCGTAGCCGGCCGCCCCGCCGGTGACCAGTCCAACCCCGCCACCCACCACCAACCCCGTCGCCAGGCACACGGCGGCGACCAGGAGAATCGCCAGGACGATCGCTGCGACCTGGCATCCACTCATTCCACTCCGTTGGTTCATCCTACCCCTCCTCGTCTGCGGTTGTTACGTCCCTGTTGCGCAGACAGAGCGCTCGCGTTGCAGGCCAAAGTATAACGCCATACGCGGCATGGCACAAGCGCCGAACCCGCACCGGCTTGAAGCAGCCTGCCCTGAGCGATGCCCTGAGCCTGTGGAAGGGCGCAGCCGAAGGGCCGGTGCCGGTCCTGTTTTTTGGGGGATATTTGTAGGTTTTTTACCGACCGTTCACTCCCTCCCTATATAATCCAGTAGGGAGTGGCCCTATTACCTGGATTGGCGGGACGTGTGTCTTTTGCCCCCATGCGGGCAAAGACCGTCCTGTCGTGCCAGCCGCCTCAAATGGATCTCAGGGAGGACTCAATGACACGTGAGGCAAGGCAGACGAGGGTGTCTGATCTGTCGCCGAGGCTCGAACTGAAAGCACGTCCAGTGCCTCGGTCCTCGTTGGTGGTGATCCAGCCTGGTGGTCCGAAACCACCCTTCTTTTGCGTCCCCGGTAGTGAGGGCGACGTCTTTACGAACATTGGCCATCTGGCCCGGCGTCTCGGTCCGGATCAGCCCTTCTATGGATTCTGGAATGGCATACACGACCCCACGCAGATCGAAGCCCGGGCCGCTGGCTACGTCGATGAAATCCGCGCCGTACAGCCCCGGGGGCCTTATCTCCTGGGAGGCGTGTGCTCGGGCGGCGTCGTGGCTTTTGAAGTCGCCCGGCAACTCCAGGCCCAGGGTCAGCAGGTGGCCCTGCTGGCCCTGGTGGAACCCGCACACGCGCCGAGTCTTGGTCTGCGCCCTTACGCCTCTCTTACTGCAGATGTCTTGCGGCGTGTGATACGTCGTTTGGGCCACTACTCGCAGAGCGGTACACAACGTGGATCTGCCGAGCCAGAGGCCTACCTGTACCTGAAGGCAAAGCATGTCGTCAATTCGTGGCCCCTGAGATGCCTCGTGCCACAACCATATCCGGGCCGAATCCACCTCTTCCTGGTCAACGGGGTGTCTGAGGGATCTCCTGACGACCGCTGTTCAGGCTGGCACGAATGGGCGGCCGGCGGCGCAGAGGTCCACGTCATCCCTGGCACTCACGATACGATAGCCGAGAGCAAGAGTACGGCAACAGAAGGAGCCAATCTGCAGGCCCTGGCCGGGCAGTTGGGAGCGTGCATCGACGAGGCTCTGGCAGATGGCTACCGCTTTTGATCGAACGTGTCCGGTCAGTACGCTGGCACGAGTTCGGTGCGGGCGCCACCGCCACGGTCCTGATACGTGATCTGCCAGTGCGGGGCCCAGGCCAGCCCGAACAGGTTGATCTGAACGTCGGTCCGGCGTGGCTTTATAGGCACCTCCTCGAATTCAACCAGCGCCTCTTCCCAGCGATCCCTGACCGCCGCCACCTGTTCCTGCAGTTCCACCTCGAGCTCCTTGACGTCTTGCTGGAGTGCCTCTACGTTCGCCTCTGCCTCATCAAGTTTGATCTTTGCCAGCGTCGTCTGGCGATGCTTGCTCACCGCCCTGGAAGCCACCCGCGTGGAGCGCCGGCCGAGGAACATCCCCACGACCGACTCTCCGACGGAGACGACCGTCTCCCGCTTCCGCGCTGCGACGTCGGCTTCCTTCGTGGCGAGCGCTGCCTCGGCACGACGCAGCCGGTCCTGGAGCTGTCCCAGGCGCTTCTCGTAACGGGCGTTGACCTCGTCTACCTCTGCGTCCCGTTCCTCACGCGCGGCCTGCTGCAGCCGCATGCGGAACTCGCGCTCGCTCTCGTCGGACTGCGAATAGGCTTTCAGAACGGGGGAATGGAGCAGCGTCAGGCTGCTGTTGTGGTACAGGTGGTCTGACAGGGACTTTTTCAGCTCGCTGATCTCTTGCGCCTGGTTGATCGACTCGGGCAGTGCGTCAAAGTAGGCGTCCGGCTCGGGACGGTCCACCAGGTCACGCGGCGTCAGGTCGAGTGGCTGGGCCCGGTCCCACGCCAGCACGCCGGCACCCTCTGGCGCTTGGGCGAGCAGCGCAAAGTCCTCCGCCACGTTCACGTCCCGGCGCTGGTCGACAAAGTGGACGCGCCCCATCCCCAGGACGGCGGGGACGTAGAGCAGGTTGCGGTTCTGGACCTCGATCGCGCCACCCTCGCGGCTCTCGACGTCGCGCACGGCCGCCGTCGCCGCTTTGTGTGCCGGGAGGTAGAACTGCTCGACGCTGGGCGGGAGCGAGGGAGGCGACGTCGCGAGGGCGCTGGCGGGAGCCGCGGCAGAGGTGGCCCGGACGGCTGCGGGCTGGGCGGGTGCAACGCCGGTCACGGCCGTGGGTGCGGCGACCGGCTGGTCGGGCCCGCGACCCGCCATCAACTCGCGAACCTGCGTGCGGGTCAGCGGGCCGCGCAGGTAGCTCATCGCCCAGCGAGTGCTGAACGTGACCGGCTCCTCTTCGTGGACGTTGTGCAGCAGGAAGACGCGCTTCCCCAGGTCGGAGATGATGCGGCTCAACGCGTTCCGGTCCAGCGTCTGGCCCGCTTCCGACGATGCGCCCTCGAGCCCGTCGAGCACGCGCGCCTTGTCCCGCTCCGTCTGCAGCCGGCCGATGAACCACGTGCCGGTGTTGGTCAGCCCCTTGTAGTCCAGGTCAACCGGGTTCTGCGTCGTCAGCACGATGCCCAGGCCGAAGGCGCGGGCCTGCTTCAAGAGCGTGAGCATGGGCTGCTTGCTGGGGGGATTGGCGACGGGGGGGAAGAAGCCAAAGATCTCGTCCATGTACAACAGCGCCCGCAGGCTGGTTGTGCCCGGCTGCGTGCGCATCCAGGTGACGACCTGGTTCAACAGCATGGTCACGAAGAACATGCGCTCGGCGTCGTTGAGGTGGGCGATGTAGAGGATCGAGTGACGGGGCTTGCCGTCGGGCGTGCTCAGGAATCCGGTCACGTCGAGCGGCTGTCCCTGGAGCCAGGTCTGGAACCCTGGCGCGGCGATGATGTTGTTCAGGCTCATCGATAGCTCGAAGCGGTCCTTCTCCGGGAAGAAGGTGTCTACGTCGAACACGCCGAGCTGGCGGATGGGCGGGTTCTGGATCGAGAGGATCAGCTTGGGAAGGTCGAGGTCCTCGCCCTGTCGCCAAAAGTGCTCGAACAGGTTCGATAGCAGGATGTGCTCCCGGGACTTAACCGGGTCGGCGTCGACGCCGACGAGCCCCAGGAGCGCGCTGACGGTCCCCTGGATGCGCTCGCGCAGGAGCTCGGCCTCGGTATCCCAACTGAGCGGTGGCGCGGCGAAGGACTGCAGGATGGACACGGGGACGCCGGTGTCGCTTCCGGGCGTATAGATCACAACGTCGGCCGAGTCGCGCAGCATCTGGATCCGGGCCCCGTCCTGTCCCCAGTCGGCGAGCCCCTTGCGCCACAGCTCCGCCTGCCCGGCGGCGAACTCGTCCTCGCTTAGCCCCTTGCGCCGGGCGTCGTCCGCGTTGATCCAGGGTCGAAAGTCAGCGGGGCGCAGCTCGGGGAAGGTGAGCAACAGGTTGGTGATGTCCCCCTTGGGGTCGATGATGATGGCGGGCACGTGGTCGATCGCCGCCTCTTCGAGCAGGCACAAGCACAGGCCCGTCTTCCCGCTGCCGGTCATGCCCACACAGACGGCGTGCGTCGTCAGGTCGCGGGCGTCGTACATGACCAGCCGGTCGAGCAGCTTGCCCTTGGCGACGTCGTACTCCTTGCCCAGGTAGAATGCCCCGAGTTTCTCAAAGTCCATGGCTTCCTCCTCAGTTGACCTCGAGTTTGTGGTTATCTCACTCCACGTCTAGTATAGCCCAATCTGGCGTGGAAGTCAAAGGTTCGCGGCGTGGTGCATCCCACGTCCCCTAGTCTCCTGTCTGCTGGACGATTGTCCCGCCGACCACGACTTGGCGGCTGTGAGCAACTACAGCTTGCGGGTCATCTCCATCTCGAATACGCCGAACCCCAGCTTCTCGTACAGTGAACGCGCCGGATTCCTCACCAATACGCTCAATTCAGCTTCGACACAACCCAGGTCTCGGCCCCAATCTATGACCGTTTCAAGCAGGGCCTGCCCTACACCTCTCTTCCGGTGAGATTCGGACACGTAGAGGCTGTGGATATGCAACACTCGCCTGGGTTCGAAAACAGGAGCAAGGCTCACAACTCGAGCCCCAGCCAGTCCAATGGGCGTTGGCTCTGAGTCAACCACCTCGGCCAGGAGGTAAACGTGGTCTTGCTCTCCAACTTCATCGCAGATTTCGTTTTCCAACCGTGCCCATTCCTCTCTGCCGTTTGTCGCAGGATGCCCTCCTACCGACGCCATCGCCTCGACCATACGTCGCACAAATCGTGCGATTACAGAGGCATCCTCTGCCGTCGCCTCTCGGACAGAGACGCTGGATCCGCCGAGTGACAGGCCGACCGTTCGATATGCTGACTTGATCAACCGAAAGCCCCTCCCGTCAAAAGGTCACCACCCAACTTTAGACTCGGTCATCTCCCGATAGAGAAACCACTCTCCCTTGCGGGCGTCTGCCTTCTTCGGCGCCCGGTCGTAATACAGATCAAACACCTGACCCGTGTCTGTCCGCACCCGGTAATAGTCCCTGCCAACACCCCACGAGCCCTGACCCGCGGCCACAGCCGCGTGCGTCGGCCGCATGTTCCGCGCCATGCGGCCCCGCCGGGTGTAGTCGTGCCACTCGCCCAGTGTCTCGACGATCTGGTACGTATCCTCACCCCAGACAAACCGGTCCGGACGGCCAGGCTTCTTCTCCAGCGCCGGCTTCTCGTCAAACTGGACCTGTATAGGTTCACCGATGAAGCGAAGTGGTCTCATATCCATCGGCCTGGACTCGAACCTCCCTGTTGGCCGTGCGTGCCCCCGGTGACACATTCATACGTCCGTGTGTCCTTTTGTGCCCTCAATCCAGGCCTCGATTTCTGGAAACGCGACCAGGATGATCAGCACCATACCTCCAACAACTATCGATGCGTATACCAGCCATGCTGTCAGAATACTCTGGGCCAGTTTCACGACATCTTCGGATAGCACGATCATGACAAACCTCCCAATTGAACTTGAGCAGAATGCCACTCCGGTAACCCATCCATTGCTCTGTAAAGCTCCTCGATCAAGTCCTCGCCAGAATGATAACGCGCAAGGTCAGCCCAACTGTCTCCCTGCAACTGATGTACCCAGTCGACCGGCATGGGAGGGCTGTTCCCCCATTCACTGTCTTTGGTGTAGAAAAGGTACATGTCCCAGGCGATCTTGTCTTGCCCCCCTAGACTCCCGGCTATGGCCTTTCCTGCACGCCTCTCAGGATCGTAAAAGTGATGCACACGCGGGTCCTCTATGATCTGGGCCGATACCCGGGCCATTTCTTCGCTGTCAAGCGGGAGCATGTTGATCCAGACGATACTTACGCTGACGTCTGCGCCAGGGAAGCCCTGAACGATCGCTCTCTGCACCGCACGGGCGCCCTGCACACATGGTGGTCAGGTCGGCGATACCACGGCCAGGAATCTGATTCGACCCTTGTTCGCGTTAAAGTGATCCTTCAGTGGTTGCAGCGATTCGCGTAGAGAGGCGATATCACGTGCTTCCATGGGCCTCATCTTCCCAGATGTGGAGCCAGTTCCCCGGCCCAGGCCCGTATGGCTTCCCAGTTGCGAAAGTCGCCCTCTGGTTGCTCCATCGCCTTGACGATCAGTCGATAGAGGAGGGGCAACTTATCATAGTCCAACGTCCCCGCGAAGAGGCCCACGTCCGCCGGCTGCACCTGTGGCACCTGCTCGCGCACCGGGTCCAGGTAGGCCGCCACCGTGCGGCGGTTCTCCTCCGTGTCGTCCTTCATCGTCAGGCAAACGGCAAAGTAGGCCACAGGCACCCGGCTCAACGCATCCCGGTGCGTCTCCACAAATTTCGCCGCCTCCGACATCCACCCGCCCATGTAGATGGCGCTGCCCACGACCACGGCACGATAGGGGCCCACGTCGGTCACGCCTTTCGCCAGGCGAACGTCCACCGTCGCGCCTCCATCGCACAACACCTCTCCGATAGCCCCGGCAACCTCTCCGGTTGACCCGGCGCGGCTGGCATAGGCGACCAATATCCTGTCCCCTATGTTCTCCTCCTCCCCACAACTTGGTTCGGCGAACTCGATGGCCGGCTGACGTAGACCCAACGTCGCCAGGCCGCCACAGGCCAGCGCGCCGGCCCCAACTGCGCCTCCGGCCAGTTTCAGGAACCGGCGCCGGTTAATCCTGGGTTGCTTATTCACACTCGATTCCTCCTCTAGAAATCACATCGATAAGTTTACATAAATAATGCCTTATCCTCGACTCCCCACAAATTCCAGGTGACTTGCTCCTAATTCATCATAGTATTCCAGGGTCCCATACTCATTGGTTCGGGGGTCCTCAAACAGGAAAAACCTCGGTGGATAATACGTCAACAACGAGAAGGCCACAGCCATCACAGCCAACCCGATCGGGCCATGCCGCTGTATGGCCGGGCGTATCTCGCCTGTTACCAGAAATCTGTAGCTCACGAGCTGCCCAATAATCACCGCCAGGATAAAGGTCATGATATCCGCTAACAGGTAGTTCTGGCCGGCCAGGACCGTGTACCCATAGAACAGCACGACGATCACCGTGGGCATGGCCAGCAGACCCAGGGCCTTCGCCACCCAGAAATTGTTCACCGATTTCCTGATGAATGGATATTCTACGAGTGCGAACATCAACCCTGGCCAAAACCCCAGCTTCAAGTGCTCCCACGTGCTTTCGTTGGCCGCAGCGATCAGAGCCGCTGGTCGCCAATAGTCGGCCCACTCAAACGCGAAATGCAGTGCGGAACCCGCCAGGATAATCAAGACGATGCCAGCCATCTCCCATCTCAATGCAGTTTTCCCCATTGCCTATCTCCCTGACCAGGCCGTCGTGATGTGGAAGGCTCTCACTGACAGACAAAACGTCCGCCACACCTCGATGGCGGACGCGCTGCATGCTCCTGCAATTTCTGTCTCCCCAGCGTTCGTGCGCCTCGGCCAATTGCCCCCAGTCGAACTCCGCTCCCGGGCGTTGCGGTTTTGGCGTACACACATTGTAGTGCAGTTTTGCGCAGAAGTCAAGACTTCATTCGCGCCCGGGCACGTTTTACTGTTGGGGTAGGCCACCTTCCCGAAAGCTAGCACGAGCGATCCAGCAGGCATTTCGGCGCTTCTTGGCAGCATCTCCAGGATTGCCGATCTATGAGCTAGCTTTCGGGAAGGTTTGCCCCTGGATTGAAGTGCACCTTTCGCGCCCCGGTGGGTTTCAGGTCAGGCAAGGCCCTTGTCCCGACCGTGTGCGCGAGCGTATCACGCTGGGGACAGAATGGCCTCATCGCCGCCACGCGGAGCGTTGAAACGCCCCGCTGGTACCCAAAACCTGTTGCAAACAGGTTCCTCTAGTGCGTTTCTAACGCACTTTTTGGTATCAGCCGATGATTTCAATCGTCGGCGGGGCCCTGTCCCAAATGTGATACGCTCCCCGTGCGCCGGTTTGCGTGGACAGGTGGGGCAGGGTATAATCCTCCGCGTCGGCATGGCACGGCGGGAGTGCCGCCGCTGTGGCCCGCTCCCAACGGAATGAAGGCCGCGATGAACCCAAATGGGGCGATGGACGTACAGTATGGTGAGGGTGGACCCGCGGTTGAGCTTTGGCAGGGACAGCGACGAGGTGTAGCGCGATGGCACGAGAAGTCTGGCCAACCGACGGGGTCGAGGTCGTCGTCTCCGGCGCGTTCACCACCCACCACCACTTGTCGACGGAGACGAGGACGCTAGGCGAGTTGACGTTGCCCGCATTTCGCACGGGCGGCGTCTTCCGTGCCAGCGACGGGCGGGACTTGACCGTGCACCGCACGAGCTGGTGGCGGGGCTGGCACGAGCTGCGCGAGGGTGAGACCGTGCTGGGCACGGCCCGCCCGCGTGGTTTCTGGCGCCGCCGGATGGCCGTCCTGTTCGGAGGTCGGGGGTACGTGCTGCAGTCGGCGGGTTTCTGGACCCGGAGCTACCACCTGGTCGACGCGGTGGAGCGCACGCTGCTGGAGGTCCGGCCGCGGGGCGTCTTTCGCCGGGGAGCTTACCTGGCGGCCATGGTCCCGGTCGACGTCGGCCTGCTCGTCTTTGCCTACTACCTGGTCCACACGCGCTGGCAGGAGGATGCGGCCGCTGCCGGTGCCGCAGCCGCGAGTTAGGCCGGCGCCCTCACTGGCTGCTCGACGTTTCACGTGAAACGTTGTTTGCTTTCAATGGTGAGACTGGTCGGCGATGGCCTGGCGTACGAAGCGGTGTTTCACGTGAAACCATCCTCCGTGCGCGGCCACTTGCTCGTCCCCTCACCTCCCGTATAATTGGACCTGTGATAAAAGCCCAGGGACTCACCAAGCGGTTCAAGAAGCTGGTGGCGGTGGATGGCGTCTCCTTCACCTGCCACGACGGCGAGGTGTTCGGCCTGCTGGGGCCCAACGGCGCGGGCAAGACCACGCTGCTGCGCCTGCTGGCCACCGTCCTGGAGCCCTCCGCGGGCACCGCGCTGGTGGATGGGTTGGACGTGCGGCGAGAGAGCGGCCGGGTGCGCGCCCGCGTCGGCCTCCTGGTGGAGACCGCCGGCCTCTACGCCCGCTTCACCCCGCGCGAGCACCTCCGCTTCTACGGCCGCCTCCATGGCCTCGACGGCGCCGGGCTGGAGCGGCGCATCGACGTCATCCTCGAGATGCTGGAGATGACCGATTTCGCCGACCGGCGCACCGAGGGCTTCTCCGCCGGTATGCAGCGCCGCGTGATCCTGGGGCAGACGCTGATCCACGATCCGCCCAACGTCATCCTGGACGAGCCCACCGCCGGCCTGGACGTGATGAGTACCCGCACCGTGCGGGCGCTCGTCGGCCGCTTCCGGGACGAGGGGCGCTGCGTGTTGATCTCCACCCACCTGATGGCCGAGGCGCACCGCCTGTGCGACCGGGTCGCCATCATCCACAAGGGGCGCTTGCGGGCGGTGGGTACGCCGGCGGACCTCGTCGCGCGGACCGGCGCAGCCGACCTCGAGGGGGCGTTTGTGTGCATCGTGGGCGAGGAACGGTTGCGGGCCGACCTGTGGGAGCAGAAGCGCAAGCGCCGCTGGTACCAGTTCTGGCGGCGGGAGCGCCCGGGGGGACGGACGGATGCGTAAGATCGTGTGGACGATCTTTATCAAAGAAGCGTTCGACCTGCTGCGCGACCGGCGGGCACTCTTTTTCCTCTTCGCCCCGCCGCTGTTGGTGCCCCTCCTGGGCGCGGTCGGAGGGGCATTTGTGCTGTGGCAGATTGCGCGCCAGACCCGAGAGGGGCTGCCAGTCGTCGTCGTTGACGGGGATCGACTGCCGGGGCTGGTCACCAGGCTGGAGGACGAGCGCCTGCTTCAACTCGTCGACGCGCCGCCCGACCTGGACGGAGCGCTACAGAGCGGCGAACTGGTGGCCGTGCTCGAGATCCCGCCCGATGCCACACAACGGCTGCGGGCTGAGCAATCGCTCACACTCACGCTGACCAGCAGCCGCAGTGGGTGGCTGCCTGACTTTGCCGTCGCCTCCATCCAGCACGCGCTGGGCGACTACGCCGACGAGGTGCTGGCGGAGCGGCTGGCCCACCGTGGGCTGCGCCAGGACTGGGTGGATCCCATCCGGTTGGAGCGGGAGACCGCCGCCCCGGCGGGCGTGGCTGCTGCCCCGATCGTCGCAGGGGCGGCGGCTCCATCGTCGCTCGGCAGCATCTTCCTGCCGCTCGCCGTCGCCTCGTGGGCCTTTAGCGGCGGGCTGGGCATGGTGGCCTACATGACCGTCGGGGAAAAGGAGCGCCGCACGATAGAGTCGCTCCTCATCACCCCGGCCAGCCGGGTGGGGATCGTGCTGGGCAAGATCGCGCTCAGCATCGTTGTCTCGGCGATCACGATTGGGCTGTGGTCGCTCGATAGCCTGGCGTACGTGTTCCTCCTCTCGTTCGCGCCGGCTGGCTTCGAGGGTCTCCCCATGCCCATCGCTGCCCAGTTGGGGAACCTGGGCCTCGGGGTGGTGTGGCTCACATTGCTGATGCTGCCCTTGATGACCATGGCGAACGGGTTCGTCGCCGCGGTGTGCATCTTTGCCAGGAACTACCGCGAGGCCAATCTCTTCCTGGGTGTCCTCCAACTGCTGCTCCCGGGCCTGGCGTTCCTGGCGGCCTTTGGCATCGGGGCCACGCCGCCGGTCGGCGTGTATGCGCTCCCGGTCGTGGGCGTGTTGGTGGCCATGCGCGACCTGTTCGGGGGAGGCGTGGCTCCGGCGGTGCTGGCGTTGACGTGGGTGGTGGCCGCCGCGTACGCTGTGGGGGCGATCTTGACCGCGGCCTACGTGTTCTCGCGCGAGTGGGCCTTGATGCGGGGGGTGTAGGGGGACAGGGGGACAGGGAGACAAGGGGACAAGGAGACGAGGAGACGAGGAGACAGGGAGACGAGGGGGACAGGAGGGCAGGCGGGGTTGGTTGGGCCGGTTGTGTTTTTTGCCCAATGATGCTAATATGTCCGGTGGGCGGGCTTTAGTTTCCCTGTCTACCAATTTACCAATCTGCCCATTTACCCATTTGCCAATCTACCAATCCACCAATCTATCGGTTTCCCAGGTTACCTGTGCAAGGAGGTCATGCCATGGAACGGTTGAAGCGCTTCTGGAACGCCTTTCGGGACATCGCCATCATCTTCTCGTTTGTCGTCAACTTTGTCCTGATCCTCTTGCTGCTGGTGATCAGCCTGCCGGCCCTGCGGGCTGCTTTCGCCCTCAAGGCTGGGCTGGTCGAGCCGTTGGTCTACGGTCTGGACGATGCCTTCGTCGGGCTGGGCGAGGCCACGATCGACACGACGGTTCAGATTGATGAGTCCATCCCCATCGAGTTCATCCTGCCGCTCGAGCAGCCGCTGACGATCGACTTCCAGTTGCCCATCGAGCAACCGACGGTCGTCGCGCTGACCGGACCGGTGCCGCTCAACCTGCCGGCGCGGTTCAACCTGCCCGGCGGCGGCGGGGCGATCAACGGTTCGGTCTCGCTGGCTTTGCCGACCGGCCTGCGACTGCCGATCCAACTCGACATGGACGTGCCGGTCCAGCAGACCGTCCCGGTGCGCATGGAGGTGCCGGTCAACCAGACTGTCCCCATCTCGCTGACCGTGCCGGTGCACATCAAGCTGGGGGAATCCGGGCTAGACCCGGTGGTGGCACAACTACGCAGGGCCATTCAACCGGTGAAGCTGCAGGTCGACAGGCTGCCGGACGGGATCGAGTTTCGGTAAAGGTGATGGTTCAGGGAACACGTCCGATCTGCGACTACGAAGGCTCCGCCTACCGCTCCGAGTTCTGGGGGCAGGGGCGGGAGTACGAGGACGCGGTCGAGCGGGCGGCGTTGCGCCGCTTGCTGCCCCCCACCGGCCGTCGTCTGGTCGAGATCGGCGCGGGTTACGGGCGCTTGGCTGGCCTCTACGGCGGCTACGACGAGGTGGTGATCTTTGACTACGCGCTCTCTCAACTGCGGCAGGGTCAGGAGCTGTGGGGGGATGCCGCTCCCGGCGGCCGGCCGCGCTACGTCTACGTCGCTGGCGACTTTTACAATTTGCCGTTCGCCTCTGGCCTGTTTGACGCGGTGACGATCGTGCGCACCATCCATCACGCCGCCGACGCGCCGGCGGTGCTGCAGGGCGTGGCCCGCATCCTGGTCCCGGGTGGCACATTCGTGCTCGAGTTTGCCAACAAGCGCAATCTGAAGGCGATCCTGCGCTACCTCGCCCGCCGGCAGGACTGGTCTCCCTTTGACCGGGAGCCGGTCGAGTTCGTCAAGTTGAACTTTGACTTCCATCCGGCCTGGATGCGGGAACAGTTGTCCGAGGTCGGGCTGCAGGTGCAACAGCTTCGCAGCGTGTCCCATTTCCGGATCGACGTCCTCAAGCGCGTGGTGCCGACGGGACTGCTCGTCGCGCTGGACCGGCTGTTTCAGCCGATAGGGGCGCTGTGCCAACTGACGCCCAGCGTGATCGCGCGTTGTGCTGCCGGCACCGGCAAATCCGCGTCGCCGCCGGGCGCGTTCTTCCGCTGCACGGTCTGTGGTTCGACCATGTTGGTGGACGAGGGGGATGTGCTGGCCTGCATCGATTGCGGCGCGCGCTTCGCGGTGCGGGATGGGGTCTATGACTTTAAAGCGCCCCTGGAGGGAGGCCCGGGATGAGCGACGTGGTTCGGCGGGCCTTGTTTGCCGACCTGGTCTTTAACGAAGAGGGCGAGCCGGCCAGGGTCGTCACCATCGGTGGCATCCCCCACTACGCCGTGCCTGATGGGGACTTTTTGCGGCACGTCGAGGCCGAACACGTGGACCGCCAGATCGTGGCGGCGATCCAGGAGCGCATCCTGGCGATGCGCGACATCGTCACCGAGGGGCTGGTCCACATGTTGGGCGAGGAGGACCTGTTCACGCGGCCCTCGATCGAGCACGCGATCGAGCACATGGATCGCATCCTCGAGCCGGGCGCTGTGGACGTCGACGAGCTGCGCACGGCACTGTGGATGACGGGCTTCCGGGCCACGGTGGACGTGCACGGGGGGTTGGTGCACCTGGAGCTGCCCGGTTTGGAGGACGGGGACTACGAATAGGTCTCGCAACTTGTGCGGCTCAAGGAGTTGGTGTATACTCGTCATAATCAGAATCATTGAGGAGGGCCGAACTGATGAAGGTCTCCTGCCTGCAGGAAAACCTGGCAAAGGGCCTGAGCATTGTCGGACGGGCGGTCTCACCCCGCTCGACGCTGCCGGTGCTCGGCAACGTGCTCCTGGCGGCCGACGCCGGGCGGCTGAAACTCTCCGCCACCAATCTGGAAGTGGGGATCAACTGCTGGATCGGGGCCAAGGTGGAGGAGGAGGGGGCGACGACCGTTCCGGCGCGCACCTTCATCGACCTGGTCGGTGCGCTGCCGCCGGAGCGGGTGGACATGGAACTGGTCGTGCACACGCAGACGCTCAACCTGCGCGCCGGCCGGAGCGAGGCGAACGTCAAGGGCATTGACGCCCAAGAGTTCCCGCTCGTGCCGGTGCCGGAGGGGGAGGGGGGCATCCCCATCGAGCCCGACGTGTTGCGCACGGCGATTGCGCAGGTCGCGCTCGCCGCCGCCACCGACGAGAGCCGCCCGATCCTCACCGGCGTCCTGGCCCAGTTCGAGGACACGCGGCTCACGCTGGCCGCCGCCGATGGGTTCCGCCTCTCGGTGCGCACCATCTCGCTGCCCCAGCCCGTCCCTGATCCCTTTAGCATCATCATCCCCGCCCGCGCGCTGGTCGAGCTCGGCCGCATCAGCGGAGAGCAGGAGGAGCCCGTCGTCATCACCGTCACGCCCACCCGCAACCAGGTGCTCTTCCAACTCACAGACATCGTCCTGGTGTCGCAGTTGATCGACGGCAACTTTCCCGACTACCGGCAGATCATCCCGCACGAGCGTACGACGCACACGGTGGTCGATACTGCCGCGTTCGTGAAGGCGTGCAAGGCGGCGCTCATCTTTGCCCGCGACGCGGCCCACATCGCCCGCGTCCAGGTCAGGCCCATCTCCGATCTGGCCCCAGGGCACGTCGTTGTCTCCGCCACCTCGGCCGAGACCGGGGACGACGTGAGCGAGATGGACGCCAGCATCGAGGGTGAGGAGATCGAGATTGCGTTCAACGTCCGGTATCTGATCGACGTGCTCGCGGTGGTCGGCACGCCGCAGGTCGCGCTGGACACGACGACGCCCTCTAGCCCCGGCGTCGTGCGGCCCGTCGGCGACGTCGATTTCACGCACGTGATCATGCCGATGCACCTGGGGCGCTAGGCCCCGCTCGTCGGAAAGTCGGACGCCCCCAGACACTCGTCTGGGGGCGTTTTCGTTGGAACGTGTTGCGTGTTAGGTTGGGTTTGTGTGGAATACTACTCGCCACTCTCGACCCGCACGTCGGCGTAGGCTGGCTTCCGGGTCTGTCTGGGCTTCTTCTCCCTGCGCACGTCTGCTCCTCTTGCGCGGCGATTGGCCTGCCGCTCACGCCGCTCGCGCTGGTGGATGCGCCACAGCGCCTGCAACTGTCGACTCAGCGAGTTCGTGTCCAGCCCCAGCCGGAGCCGGAGCCAGGCCAGCGTCCCCACGGCGGCCGCGATCCCGCCGAGCGCCATCCCTGGCAGCCACAGTGATCTCAGCCCGGCCCCGCGCAGCATCACGCCGCGCAGGATGACCAGGTAGTGTTGCACCGACGAGACAGCGGACAGCACGCGCATGACGCCGGGCATGTCGCCAGCGGGCACCATGAAACCGGACAGGGCCACCTCCAACATCGCCAGCGCAAAGACGAACAACAACGCCTGCTGCTGTGTGTGGGAGACCAGTGAGATGAGCGTGCCCCAGCCGATCTGCGCCAGGACGAAGGGGATCGTCAGGAGCAGCAAGAGTAACAACGAGCCGCGCACCGGGATGTCGAACCAGACGGCGATCACCCCGAGCATCAACAGGCAATCGACCAGCCCGACCAGCAGGGTGGGGATGGCCTTGCCCGCCATCAGTTCCAGGCGGCCGAGCGGCGTGACGCGCAGTTGCTCCAGCGTGCCCAGCTCCCGCTCCCGGGTAAAGCTCTGCGAGGCGATGATCAGCGTCACCTGGTAGACGATCAGCCCCAGCATGGCGGTGATGGCGTGGGGCCGGTCGTCTAGAAGCGCGTTGAAGCGGGCCACGAAGCGCAGCTCGACTGGCCCACCGCTCGCGACCGCGTGGCGGGCGGTGAGATCCTGCACGATCTCGGCCGCCACGTTCTCGGTCGTGGCGATGGCGACGGTCGACACGACATAGTTCGAGCCATCGGCGATGACCTGCACTTTTGCGCTCTGCTGGGGAGCGGTCAACGCCTCCCCGTAGCCCGGGGGCACGACGACGATGACCGAGATTGACCCGTCCTGCATCCATCCTTGCGCCTGAGCAACATTATCACCATATACCTTGATGAGCAGCTCGTCCGTCTGGTCCAGCCGGGTGATTAACTCGCGGCTGACCCGGCTGCGGTCCAGGTCGACGACGGCCAGTGGCAGGTTCTCTACGCCCCCGCCCGCCAGGCCGCCCATCAGCAGCAGCTCCAGCAACGGCCCCAGGAGCACGAATCCAAGCAGTAGTTTGTCACGGCCCAGTTGCAAGAGTTCTTTGACCACCAGGCCCCAGATGCGGTGCAGGGAGTCTATCATCAGCGCACCCGTTTCCCAAAGGTCAGCGCCCCGAGCCCCAGCCAGGTGATGGAAAGACCCAACAGCGCGAGCGCCGGCTGCCACACCTCGGCGAGCGTCGCGCCCTTGAGGAAAAGGGCGCGGCAGACGGTCACAAAGTGGGTGGTGGGCAGGATATAGGAAAAGGTCGTGCTCGCCAGGTTAGTCGTGTCTATGGGGTCGGTCAGGCCGGCCAGGAAGAAACCGGGCACGAAGAACACGAACAGCGCGATCACGGTGGCGGTCTGCTGGCTGCGCACCAGGTTGCCGATGAAGAGGGCCATCCCCACGCTGGCCAGCAAAAAATCGGCCGCCAGCAGGATGAACAGCACCGGGTTGCCCCGCAGCGGGACGCCGAACAGTACGGTCGTGACCAGCCACACGGGCAGTAGCCCTCCCAGTGCAGCGGTCACGTAGGCGACCAGTTTGCCCCCCAGGAACTCTAGGCCGCGCACCGGGGTGGCGACGAGTGCCTCCAGCGAGCCGGTCTCGCGCTCGCGGGCCAGCGCCAGCGCGGCAGCGATCACCGGCAGCGAGAAGACGATCGGGATCAGGCCGGGGATCATGCTGTCCCGTTCAGTTGCATCGGACAGGTAGGCGGACCGGGGATGGATCTGCAGTGGTACCGGGGGCAGCGACAACTGGCGGCTCAGCGCCAGCCCAAAGTGCGCGGCGTGGCCGAGCAGGCTGCTGGTCGCCTGCCCGGCCACGAACGTGTCCACCCCGTCCAGGATGACCTGCACGGGGGCGGTGTCGCCGCGCTGGACTGTGTCGGCGAAACCAGGCGGGATGATCAGTGCCGCGTCGATGCGGCGATCGACGAGTAGATCCTCGATCGCCGCATAGTCCGAGACGTGACCGACGGAAAAGTCGGCGTCGCTGGAGAGCGCGCCAGCGAACTGGCGCGACAGGGGGGTGTGATCCTGATCCCACAGCGCCAGGTCGATGCGACTGCTGCCGCTGACAAAGATGGTGGACAGCGCGACCAGGACGAACGCCGGGGAGAGGAACACCATCCACAGCGTGCGTGGCTCGCGCAGGATGTGCCGGTACTCTTTTAAAAGTATGCTGACGAACCTTCTCATGGACATAGGCGGCAAAGTATAAAGGAAAACGCTGATTCTGTCAATGGGAAATTGGAGCTACTCCAAAAGGCAAGCCCCAATGGTGTGGCTTTCTGAGACCCTAAGGGTCTTACCTGAATCACGTTGATCGTAGCACACTTCTGTGCACGTGCCGTCAAAGGAACACGAGAGATTCACTAGAACCCACCTTCCTCCCGACGGTCGCCGTTTTCCTTTTGCGTTTGTCCCGGCATTGTGCTATACTGGCCGCATCCTCGCCACAGGTGGCGGAGTCTGTTTCAGCGGGTCCAGTTTTCTCAGTGCCTCAGCGATCCGAGGTTCTTCAACAGGGAGGTGGCATGAAATTGTTGAAGCGATTGCGCGGGTTGGTGGGCGGCGAGGGCCGGTCGCGTGACCCCGACGGCATCTATTTCTACGTCCGCTGCGGCCGGTGCAGGCAAAAGCTCAAGGTCCGTGCCGACCGGCACTTTGACCTGGTGCAGGACCTGGACGAGGGCGGGTACGTCCTGCACAAGGAGATGATGGACGGGACCTGCTTCTCGCTGATGTACGCCACGGTGCGCTTCGACGCGGACAAACGCATCATCTCGCAGGAGGTCCAGGGCGGGGAGTTTATCTCCGAAGAGGAATTTCACCAGGCCTGACAGGTTTAGTAATCCTCGATCACTTGTTGTTAGTCTGTTATGCAGGCGCACCTTGTCTTCACTGGTTCTCGCTAAAACCTGTCAGGTCTGGCGTATGGCCACGAAGGGAGAGAGACCTGTGAAAATCGGGACGACGACCATTCCCCTGGCGGGGTGGGAGGTGGACCCCCGGCGGCCCGAGGAAGGCCGGGCGCGTCGCCTGGCGGCCATCCGCCAACTGGATGGACTTATATCCTGGAGAACAACAGCCAGGCGGGTGTTGAGGAAAGCCTGGGCCGGGTGAGGGCTTTCCTGTAAGACCTCGTTGATGCCGGTCTTGAGGAATCTGCTGTAGCGAGTAGTAGCCACAAAGGAGGCTGGTTATGACAATCGTGATTGGCCTGGCACTCGTCGTCCTGGGGATTGCCATCGGGTTCATCGTCACCTGGGCCTTCCACGCAGGGGCCACGATCACGCTGTTCGTCGGCGTGCTGCTCGTCGTCACCGGCGCCATCGTCGGCTTCGTCGTCGAGTGGCTCATCGATTTGGCATATCGCAGGAATCGAGAGCTGCGGCAGCAACTGGGCCAGCGCGGGGGCACGGCGCTGGCGCTGGCTGGTGTGAGCGGGGAGGGCGGCGATTCGGCTTCAGAGACGCTGGCCGACTTTTTGCACCGGCGCGAAAAAGAGGTGGGGGAGCTGCGCGATCAGCTCTCGGCGACGCACGTGCAGTTGGACGGTCTGCGCGACGACTTTGAGGCCTACCAGCGGACGCATCCGGACGACATGACGGTCGTCAAGGGCATCGGGCCGGTCTACCAGTGGAAGCTGCGTGACGCCGGCGTGAACACGTACGCGCAACTGGCGGCAGCCGACCCGGACCAACTCCGGCGTATGCTCGACATCAAGGACTGGCAGCGGGTGGACATCGAGTCCTGGATCGAGCAGGCCCGCGACTGGGCGCAGAGAGAGCCGTAATGTTCGACGAGGATCTGCTGGAAGAAGAGGAGATCAAGAAGAAAAAGCGGCGCGTCCTGGTCGTGTTGTTCGCACTCCTCTTGCTGGCGACGGCGGTGGCGCTTCCCCTGGCTGAGTTGTCCCCTCCCGCTGCGACGCCGGTCTCCGAAGCAGGGACGGGGACGCCTGCCCGTGCGGCCACAGTTGCTGGACAGACGGTGGCGGCGGCAGGCACGGCCACCTGTGCACCCTCGCCCGGCGTGGAGGCCACAACCGCCGTCCCCTCGGAGGGCACACCTCGCCGGACGGCGACGGCTACCAGTGCGGGTGCGACGCCTGCCGTGGCAGAGGGGACACCCGGTGAGGTCGGTGGTGGGACGCCGGAGCTACCGCTCGCGACGGAGGGGACACCCGGTGAGGTTGGTGGTGGGACACTGGAGCTACCGCTCGCGACGACGGGCACACCTACCGGCACGTCCCAGACGCTGGCGACACCCACGCTGGCGACGCCAACGCTGGCGGCCACGGCTGCGGGCACACCAGCGCCGGGGGTCGAAGCCACGGCCACCCGTCCGCCCGAAGCCACGCCTCAGGCAGCAGCGACGGCCACGATTGCCGGTACAGTGCCTGCTGTGGCAGAGGGGACGCCCGGCGCGGCCGGCGACGGGACGCCGGCTGGCCCTCCTGCGGCAACAGGCACGCCTACCGTCACGTCTCCGGCGCTGGCGACACCCACGCTGGCGGGGCCGGGCCAGTTGCCCGCCAGTGGGGCTGACGGCGGCTGGGAGTTGGGTTGGCGGATGTGGGGATTGGTGGCAGCCTTGCTGGGGACGCTGATGCTGGGGGCAGGGTGCGCGCTGCGCAACACAGCGCCTGGGTAACCAAGCATTGACTTGGGCGCCAGGTTGGGCTATAATGGACATGCGCCCGAGGGACAAGCGCGCCTCACATCGGCCCGGGCCAGCGTCGCCGACGCTTAGCTTACTTTTCGCACCTCGCGGCGATGAACGGATGCGCCAACTCGTTGGCGTCTTTGGTGAGCGTGCAGCCTCATGCGGGCAAGCGACGTCGCTGCCGAGATCACCGAAACAAGTTTCGGCTTCCATCTCGGCGAAGAAGTGCGAAAAGCAGGCTTGCGCCGACTTTAGTCGGAGACTCTTGCCAATAGGAGGTGCGTCCATGGGCAACGAAAGCCGCTCACAAATCCTCGACCGCGGAATCATTGAACAGGTGATGCCGGCCGTCGTTCAGATCGTGGCGCTGCGCCAGCGGTTCATGGGCAATCTGTCTCCGGCCTGGACCGGTTCCGGTACCATCGTGGACCCCAGCGGGATCATCTTGACCAATTGCCACGTCGCTAACCCGCGCGCCATGGGCATGTCGGCTCCACCGGCAGACCGGCTGGCGATCGCCATCACGCAGCGGTCCGACGAGCCACCGGCGCTGACGTATTTCGTTGAAGTCGTCGTGCAGTCGCCCGCGTTCGACCTGGCGGTGCTGCGTATCGTCGCCGGGTTGGATGGCAGGCCAGTCTCGGGCCTTCACTTGCCCTCCGTTCCGGTGGGCGACTCTGACGCGCTCGAACTGGGCGACACCATCAGCATCTTTGGCTACCCTGGCATCGGTGGTGAAACGGTGACCTTTACCAGCGGCAGCGTGGCTGGTTTCTCCAAGGAGCCGGGGATCAGCGACCGTCGCGCCTGGATCAAGACTGACGCCACGATTGCCGGAGGCAACAGCGGCGGCGCCGCTCTGAACCGCAGTGGTGAACTGGTCGGCATTCCGACCCAGGCCGCGGCCGGCAGCGGTGTCACGCCGGTGGACGCACGACCGGTCGTGGATACGAATCTCGATGGGCGTGTGGACCAGCGTGACACGCCGATGGCGGTCGGCGGGTTCATCAACGGGCTGCGACCGGTCAAGCTGGCCAAGCCCCTGCTGAAGAAGGTCGGTATGTCCGTCGCGGGCGCGGGCGCTGCTGCGCAAGTGCCTGTGAAGCCCCCACCGCAGCCCAAACCCAGGCGCCAGCCTGGAAAAACCGGCGGTCCGACCATCACCAACCTGGTGTTCAGCAGCCGTGTCACCCGCGACGGCCGGCCGATCAATCCGGCGGCCGTGTTGCCCAGTGGCGGCAAGGAGATCTTTGTCACCTTCGAGTACGACGGGATGCGGGACGGCGTTGCCGTGGGCCAGGTATGGGCGCGCGACAGCCAGATGCTCGCCTCTGAAGAGAGCAAGTGGAGGGATGGATCCCGGGGCCGCAAGACGCTCCATCTGGGCAACCCTGACGGTCTGCCCGACGGTGAGTACCACCTGGTGCTCACCGTGGCGAATCAAGTCATCGCCGAGGGCGCGGTCGTCGTGGGCAGGCGCGTTGATGACACCGATACGGGGGTCTCGGGCCAGATCGTCGACGTGGCAACCGGGCGCGGCATTCCAGATGCGCTGGTCATCGCGCTGCACCCCGGCGTGCGAGTCCAGGATTTCGTGAAGCAACAGCGCCAGGAGATGGCCTACACGTCTGCGCGTACCGATCGCAACGGCCAGTTCACGTTCCCCAGGCAACTGCCGAAGGGGCAGGCGTACAGTCTGGCCGTGGCCGGCCAGGGCTACCGGAATCTGGCGATCCAGAGCGCGCTGCGCATTGGCGCTGACGCACCGGAGCACGCCCAATTGAACCCAATTTCTCTGGCGCGGGAATAGGCAGCCCAGTTTGGGGTGCGGTGGAAGGCGCGGGTGCCCACCGCTCCAACCCAATCCCAACGTTCTGCAACCAAACGCAAAAGTGATTTCAACCAAATCCGTAGGCAAGTGGTTGGCTTTCGTGTTATACTAAGCCCACAGACAGACAAGGGCACCCGCTGCACACGCCATGTTCTCCAGGGACACGGGCAGAAAGGGGGTGGTGAGCGGCAGGAGCGGCTTGCAGTAAAGTGATTTGTACGAGATAGGATGGCCCCATGCACGGCGGACAGGAGGTTCGTGCCTGGGGAGTTAGGAGGTAAGTATAGACCATGAACCAATCACCACTTGATCTCAGCGAGCTGTTTGGTGCCGCGTTGCAGGCCGTGACGGCGCATCGCCAGGAGATCAACGACCTCGACGGTTACAACGGCAACCACGGCGACAATACGGTCGAGAACGTGCGCATGATCGTCGATGCACTCAAGGAAAAAAGCTCGCAGACGCCCGCCGAGGCACTCGGGTACGCCAGCCAAAGATTGCAGTCGAATGGGCGTGGTGGCACCAGCCAGTACTACGCCAAGGGCCTGGGCCAGGCCGCCGACCAGCTCCAGGGCCGGTCCACGCTCGAAGGCAGCGACGTCGTGTCCATCGTTCAGTCGATCCTGGGCGCGATTCCGTCCCAGCACGCCCCGCAGCAGCCCCAGGCCGGCGGCGGCATTCTTGAGCAAATCCTGGGGGGCGTCGGGGGCCAGCAGCCCCAGGCCGGCGGCGGCATTCTTGAGCAAGTTCTGGGGGGTGTCGGTGGACAGCCGCCCCAGGCCGGCGGTAGCGTTCTTGAGCAAATCCTGGGGAGTGTCGGTGGACAGCCGCCTCAGGCCGGGCCTGCCGGGCCGCAGGACGACGGCCTGGACCTGGGCGACGTGTTGAATGCCTTGTTGCCTGCCGGTTTGGCCTTCTTGCAGGCCAGGCAATCCGGCGCGGACACGGCTAAAGCCGCCGGCCAGGCCCTGATCGGCGCCTTGATGGGCCGGGGGCACATGAATCCGCTCCAGGCTGGCACGTCACGCACCGCCGCCGGGGGCCTGATCGCCCAGAGCATACTCCAGGCGCTGACCGGCAGGCGCTGACCGGCAGGCGCTGACCGGCCGGAGATAGCGCGGTTTCGCCAAACGACCGAGACACAAACTGAAGGGAGGAAAAACCCATGGCCAAGAAAAAGAAGAGCATTTTCGACAAGGCGATCGACGCGGTATCCACCCGCGACGAGAAGGAGGCGGCCGAGGAAGCAAAGAAGGCGGCTGACGCGGCCAAGCACCAGGCCTCGCTCGAGGCCGCCAGGCGGCAGGCTGCCGAGGCCAAGGCCAGAGCGGCGGAGGAGAAGGTGAAGGCCGCCGAGAAGGCCGCCGCCGAGGCCAAAGCCCAGGCCGCCCGCCTGGAGCGAGAGAAGAAACTGGCCGAGATGGCTGCCCGCCAGGAGGAAAGCCTGGCCAAGCTGCGACGCCAGGCGGAGGAACGCAAGCCCCGCGTCTACGTGGTAAAGTCAGGCGATAGCCTGAGCAAGATCGCGAAGGAGGTCCTCGGCGACGCCAGCCGCTGGCCCGAGATCTTTGAGGCCAACAAGGACCAGATCAAGGACCCGAACCTGATCCACCCAGGTCAAGAGCTCAAGATGCCGTCTTAACCGGACGCTCGGTTCCCCGCGTCTGAAGAACCTGATCAAGGCGATTGAGCGACAAGACTAGGCAAGCAAAGGAGAATGTGTGATGGCAAAACTGGAGATCATTGAGGGCATCGGGCCAGTCTACGCGGAGAAGCTGCGCGCGGCAGGCATCCGCAGTGTGAATGCGCTGCTTCGCGCCGGGGCCACCCCTGAGGGGCGGCGGGATCTGGAGGAAAAGACTGGGATCGGTCACGAGTACGTCCTGGACTGGGTCAACCGGGCCGACCTGATGCGGATCCGCGGTGTCGGCGAGGAGTACAGCGATCTGCTGGAGTGGGCCGGGGTGGATACCGTGCCCGAGTTGGCTCAGCGCAGCGCGGACAATCTGTACAAGAAAATACTCGAGGTGAACGAGGAAAAGGAGTTGGTCCGCCGTCCGCCCACCCGGGACATGGTCGCCCGCTGGATTGAGCAGGCCAAGACGCTGGCACGGGCCGTCTCCCACTGACGCGGACGGCCTGCTCGCATTGAGGCTAAATCTGCACGCATCCGCTCCAAGCCACCGTCGTTCGGCTGAGCGTTCGGCCGAGGGCTGAGAGCTTTCGGGAGCGAGCGTGTCATTTTATCGCAATGCGTTTGTTCAGCCTCAAGCGCTGATGTAAGGTACGAGTCCGGTTCGGCGTGTGAGTGACGTCGAAACGACCGCCCCGACCTGTAACGGTCGGGGCGGTTTCGCGTTGCCTGGCTCGCCCCACTGTACTGGAAAGCGCACCTTCTGTGCAGGCGTGCGCCGGTGAGCTTTGGGGATGCAGTGGATTCTAGTAAATCTCTCGACGCCGACCACACCGACCGCATCATCGCGCAAGGGCGCACCCTGGTGATGACGCGCCGCCTCGCCCGCCTGCGCAAGCTGGCGCGCTGGCCCATGGGTGCCACCCCGCAGCGGTCGTTGTCCTTGGCCTTGCGCTCCATGGGGTTCAGCGCGTCAAAACCCGCCTCCAGGATCAGAGGCAATGCTTGGGCGCATATCGCAGCTCCTTCACCGGCACACCGTCTTCCTCCACGAAGCGGAAGTAGAAGCCGAACATGCGCCCGGAGAATCCTGCCTGGGGGCCTCGGGTAGCCTTGACCAGCACGTCGTTCCATCCGGTGCGCAGCCTCACCGGCACGCGCCGGGGCTCGACGACGCCCGGCCCATCGGCGGCCAGCACCAGTGCCCCGTTGCACCACAGCTTTAGCTGCTCCTCGCCCGACAGTTCCGCCCAGACGGTGCGTTCATCCGGCGACCAGGCGTTGCTGGCGGCGTAGGCCACCGCGTCCTTGATCGACTGGCGCGGCTCGGGCGACGTCAGCGCCGTGAAATCCACGTAGCCGAAGCAGTCTCGTACTTCGTGTGGCTGCCAGCGCACCTGGCCGCCCTTCCCCTCCATGACCGCCTGGGGGTCCACACCGCGCTCTGGCGGGTAGGCCGTGTCGAAACCGCTGCCGCCGTTCGGGAACGGGCCGGCGATGAGCCAGGAGCCCGCGTAGGCGTGGGTGAGCAGTGCCTGCCCGTCGAGTGCCAGCGTCCCATCCCCCAGCACGACTTGAGCGGTCACCTCGACCTCCGGCCCACAGGCCGTGGGGCCGTCCTCCCGCGCCAACTCCCACCACGCGTCGGCCACGCCTCCGCCGTCAACTGTGACGCGCCCCTGGTCGGTGGGTGTCGCCCGCCAGCCTGGGGGTGGTGTCAGCGAGAAGTCGGCGCTCAGGCTGGGGTTGTGCCAGGGGTTGCGCACGTACGCCCGCACGAGCAGGCGCTCCGCATCTGGCGCTGGCGACACTTCTACCCCCAGCTCGGGCGGCTGCACAGGCACGGCCACCGGCGCTGTCCCGGGCACGACCGTGACGGCCGTCGCCGTCTGAACGGGCCGCTCACCCAGGTGCACGGTGAGTGTGCGGCCGGCCGGGTCGTACGTCCATCCCTCTCCCTCGTCGAGGGTCACGTCGCCCACCTGGACGCTGGCTGGCGGGTTGCTGTCGTGGAACACCAGGTTCCACGTCCGGCTGGCAGGTTTCCCGTCGAACGAGCCCTCGGCCGCGGCAATGGTCACTCGTTGGGCTTCACCCTCCCGGTAAGAGGCCCTCGTCTTGGCGTACTCGCCGCGCTCATGCGCGTAGGTGTCCCCGTCATCCTCGTACAGCTCAAAGGTCGCGTCACCCCCAGGATAGACGTGCAGGCTCACCGCGTCGAGCGGGCGCTGATCGGCGAAGAGGACGTCAGGTCCCATGGGGACCAGGCTGCCGCCGCGCACAAACAGGGGGATGGTGTCCAGCGGCGCTTCTACCTCCACCGTGCGGCCGCCTTCCCACCGCCTGCCTGTCCAAAAGTCGTACCAGATGCCGTCCGGCAGGTAGACCTCCCGGCTGCGGGCCCGCAGCTCGACGACAGGCGCGACCAGGAAGGCGGGGCCGAACGTGAACTGGTGCTCTGCATCCACCGCCCGCGCATCGTCGCCATAGTCCATCACCATAGCGCGCATGAACGGGCGCCCGGTCTCGTAGGTCTGCCGGGCGCAGGTATAGATGTAGGGCAGTAACTGGTAGCGCAGCCGGATGTAACGCGCGCAGATCGCCTCGACCTGCGGGCCAAAGGTCCAGGGCTCGTTGCCGGGTCGCGTGCCGTGGGTCCGGAAGATGGGGCAGAAAGCGCCCCACTCATACCAGCGGGCGTACAACTCGGGGCTGAACGACTCGATCGTGAAGAACCCGCCGATGTCGGTCGTCCAATACGGTTGGCCAGAGAGACAGACCTCCTGGCCCACGATCACCTGGTCGCGCAGCACGTCCCACTCGGTCGAGATGTCGCCGGACCACATGAGCGTGCCGTAGCGGGGGATGCCGGCCCAGGCCGTGCGGGCCAATGCACACACGCGCAGATCGCTCTCCCGGCGCTGATTCTCGTACAACCCTTTCGACCACAGCAGCGAATAGATGTTGTGCACCCGCTCGCGGGGGCCCAGGAAGTGACGCGCGCCCACGGGGTGGATCTCCAGTTCGCCCATGTCGGTCCAGAAGGCCCGAACGCCCTGCTGCCAGATGGGCCGGAAACGGGCCCACCAGGCCGCGCGGGCCTGCGGGTTGGAATGATCGTACGCGGTGCGGTGATCGTTGGGGATGTCCACCAGGAAGCCGCGCCGGTCGAACTCATCGAAGGTGCGTGCCTTTCTCTCGATGAAGGGGTGCTGGGCCTGCATCACGCGGAATCCCATCTCGCGCAGCTCGCGCATCGTGGCGGCCGGGTCCGGCCAATCCGATGCCACCCATGCCAGGTCGCCAAAGTGCTCGAACCAGTGCCAGTCGATGACCAGCACGTCGCAGGGCAGGTCGCGGCGCCGGTACTCCCTGGCGACGTGCGCCAGCTCCTCGGCGCTGCGGTAGCGGTTCTTGCATTGGATCAGGCCCATGGCCCAGCGCGGTGGCAGCGACGGCCGGCCGGTGAGCTGGCTGCAACTGTCCAGGACCCGGTCCAGGTCCGGCCCGTAGATGAAAAAGACGTCCAGTTCGCCGCCATCCAGCAGGATGCTCAATCGTTCGGGGTGCCCCTCGCCGGACGGCTGGCCGTGAGGCCAGGGCGCAGGCGCCCAGTCAGGCCGGTTGGGGGTCGGCGCCGGTTCCCCCTCGGCGATCACCCAGCGGGACGGCCAGGAGGAGTTGAGGAGCACACCGTAGCCACTCGTCGTCAGCGCCAGCGGGATGCCGCCGTTGCCGCTGTGCCGGAACCCGTCCCACTCCTGCCACATGCGCCGCTCGCGGCCGCACAGGTCGAGCCGCGACAGCGCCCCCTGCCCCAGCCCGTAGACGTGCACGCCCGCCGGCAGCGCCAGCCGCTGCACCCGCCGGCCGTCATCCCACTCGATGGCGGATGCATCCGCGGGCGTGGCTGCCACGACGTGGCCCTGGGCGTCCACCAGGCGCAGCGCGAAGGGGGTTCGAGAGACCTCCGCGCGCAGCTCGGCGGTGGTCAGCGTGACCAGCGCCTCGTCGACAGCGACGGCCGTATCGACGTGCGGCGATGGCTCGTCAACCAGGATGAACGTCTCCTCGTCGCGGAACTCGCCACGAGGGGCCAGGCGGACGCGCAGCACGTTGGGGGCGACGAAGCGCACCTCCAGCAGCGCGTCATCTACCGCGAGCAGCGCACCACCGATGACGGGTGTGACCTCTTGTGCGTTGTTCACGAGCATCAGATGGCCCCTTTCGTGTTGAAAGTGTTCACAATCGAGCCATCACTGAACCTTCTCGCATGACGATTGGGCTGACAAATGGCACCTGACTTGCCCTGCCGCTCGTTGAGCGTGCTCGCATAAGTGGTAGAACCATTTGCTGTTCTCGGCTGTGCAGAGTTTGCTCAGTTCAGTAGGGACGTTCCACGGTCAGACTTGGGATCATCTCAAAGTGGCGCGCGTTGTCGCTGGAAAGCTCAAGGCCTCGCGTGATAGCGGTGGCCACGATGAGGGCGTCCGGTATAGCCAGGCCATGGCTCTTGCTGTAGGTAAGTATGAGAGCATAGGCTTTGGCAGATTCGGCCGGCGAGATATGGATGAGGCTGAAATCAGCGATCAATTTCTCCGCTTTTTTCACCTCGTCTTTGTCTCGGCAGCCTGCGATCAATTCCATCGCCGAAATCACCGAGATAAAGAGAGGGGTTCCGGACGAACGGGCAGTGTCTACGAAATCGGCAGCATCGGTGTTGCCGCGTGAAAGGTCAATCAGCACCGTTGTATCCAGCAGTTTGCCGGTCATTGGCGCGTCCACTGCTGGCTGCGCAAGCTCTCCAGCCACTCCCTTGATGATAACCCGCGCATGTCTTCGCGCTCGGCCCACATGCCGAAATATTCGGTCTCTCGCACAGAAAGACCCGGTCGCACTGGAGGGGAACCTAAGGCAGAGACCTGGCTGCGCAGAACGGTCATTTCGGCGATGAGCCGGTCAATCTCTTCGACAATGTCCTGGATTTGGGGAGGAGCTTTAACCGCATTCATCTGAAACTCTCCCTGGTGATAGTATTTCCACTCTGTTACTATTATACTGTGTCGCCAGGTAAGATGCAAGCCGCGGAATCGAGATGGAGGGAGAGGTTATTGAGGTAGCACGCTCGCTGTTACTTGCTAGCCCCTGATCCCGGTGGTACTGATCCCTATAGTTCAGGAGCGTAGGCTCTTTCGGTATCAGGGAGGTCATGTTGGTCCATATCTCGCCTGGTCCCTTGAGAGAGGCGGCAAACATCCAAAGAACGGGATAAACCATCACAAAGGGAGACGATCGGTTTTCTCCGGTGCCGATTAGTCGTAGGTAACCATCATCACTTTTCGTCAGTGCGGACAGGCAACCTGGCTTCTCCGCACAGGTAGAGCGGAATCCGTTCCAGCGGTGCATCTGCCGTGATCCACTGTCCACCGTCGAACGTCTCGCCTGTCCAGGCGTCGGTCCAGGTCGTCCCGGCCGGCAGGTAGACCTCACGGCTGCGAGCGCCCTCGTAGAGCACCGGGGCGACGAGCAGGTCTGGGCCGAACATGAATTGATCCTCCACTGTGGCGCAGCCGTCGTCCTCGGGGAAGTCGAAGAATAGCGGGCGCATTGGGGGGATGCCTTTCTCGTGCGCCAGGCGCATCTGATCCATAATGTAGGGCCGGAGCCGCTCGCGCAGGAACAGTAGTTCTGTGATGATGGCGTAGGCCGTGTCACCGAAAGACCACACCTCGTTGGGGCCGCCTGTGTGCCAACCAACGGTCGGCAGCCGGAAGCCGTGCAGGCGGAACAGTGGGCAGAAGGCGCCGTACTGGAACCAACGCACGATGAGCTCGCGGAAGTAGGGCGACCCGGGGTTGCCGTTGATGAAGCCACCGATGTCCGTGGTCCACCAGGGGATGCCGCTCAGGCCGATGTTCAGCCCTGCGCGAACCTGGGCCTGCAGTGCCTCGAACGTAGACTGGATGTCCCCGGACCACACAGCCGCGCCGTACCGCTGGCTTCCGGCCCACGCCGACCTACAGAGAGTGATGATTTCCTCCTCCCCTTCCGCACGCATCCCCTCGTAGAAGGCGCGTTCGTGCATCAAGGGGTAGAGATTCGCCACTGCCGCCCCATTGCCGATGTGGTAGCGCAGATTCCCGGGGTCTCCATGACGAATCTCCGGCTCGCAAGCATCAAGCCACCAGACCTTGATCCCGTGCCGGTAGTAGCCCTCACGGACCCGCTCCCAGATGAAGCGCCGCGCTTCGGGATGAGTGGGGTCGTAGTTGTGCATATAGACGGGTCTCTCGAACCCGGTATCTGTGAAGAGCATGTGCGCTGCAACACCGCGCTCGGTACGGAGCAGCAACCCGCGTCGCTGCATCTCGTTAAAGTGGGCGCTGGAAGGGTTGACTGTGGGCCAGATGGAGACCATCACCTTGACTCCCATCTCCTCTAGCTCACGCACCATCCCCTCCGGGTCCGGCCAGCATTCGGGATCGAACTGCCAATCGCCCTGCATCGTCCAGTGGAAAAAGTCTATGACGATGACCGATAGGGGCAGGACGCGACGCTTGTACTCGCGGGCCACGGCGAGCAACTCCTCCTGGGTGCGGTAGCGGAGCTTGCATTGCCAGAAACCCGCGGCCCACTCAGGCAAGAGCGGCACGTGGCCGGTAGCATCGGCGTAGCGTGCCACGATCTCCGCAGGCGTGTCGCCGACCGTGACCCAGTAATCCAGTTGTTGGGTAGCCTCGGCAACCCAGCGGGTCTGATTCTGACCCAATTCCACGCGTCCCACGGCCGGGTTGTTCCACAGGAAGCCATACCCCCGACTCGAAAGGAGGAAGGGAATGCAGACCTCACTATTGGTTTGGTATAGATCAATCACAGTGCCCTTCTGATCCAGCAAACCGTGCTGGTGTTGGCCCAGCCCATAGATCCGCTCGTCATCGTAGGCCCTGAACCGCGCCTGGACGTGGAAAAGGTCGCCCCCTACAGGCTTGAACTGCCGCGCTGGTGGTCGGGGGAAATGTGACGGCGACTCGGCCAAAAGTTCAGCGCCAGTGGCGCTATTGAGGATGCGGATTGCCGCCTGGGCACTGCCACCGGCTCGGTCCCCGTCTGGGCGGATTTCGGCAGCAATTGCGCCGTTGCGGATGACCGCGCGCTCCGCTCCGCTCTCGATCTGCGCTTCCGTGGCGATTGGGTCCAGCAGCGCACCGGGCAGGTCGTCGCGGATCTCCGGCCCCATCGTGGCGCGCACCCGGAGGCTATCGCGTCCCCAGGGCTCAATCTGTACCGTCTCGTGACTCACTTCGCAAATGAGGGCACGATCCTGCTGACGAAAGCCTTGCATGTCTTCTCTCCCTTCTTATGGTACTGCTGACTATATTGTATCACGCTTACTGCTAATTGTGAAAGCCCTCCCTCCGCTGCCATCCCGGACCTCTACCACCTGCCCGCGCATTCGGGCCCTTGACAGACCGAGTGATATAGTGTATAATAAAGTTGTTATTACAACACTACATCCTGACGACCGGACAACATGATATCAACGTAGCATGGAGGAATATCTGTGACTGATCAAGCCGAGATCGCTGGCCTGGGGGCCATAAGCAAGGACAGCCCAGTCCCCCTCTATTTCCAGCTCAAGGAACTCTTGCGGCAAGAGATCGAGAGCGGGCGCTGGCAGCCAGGACAGCAGATCCCTTCAGAAACGGAGCTGTGCGAGGCTTTCGGCATCAGCCGCACGGTTGTGCGCCAGGCGCTGCGAGAACTCGAATACCACGGCCTGCTCTACCGTGAGCAGGGCAAGGGTACCTTCGTCGCAGAGCCCAAGATCAGCGAAAGCCTGGTGCAGGACCTATCTGGCTTCTACGAGGACATGGTGGCCAAAGGCCTTACCCCGGTGACGCGGGTGTTGAGGCAAGAGATTCGGCCCGCAGACAAGAAGGTTGCCCGCTACCTCCAGATCCAGCCTGGCGATGAGATCGTCTTCATCGAGCGTGTGCGCTCCGTAGGTGGAGAACCCATTGTGTTGGTGACGACCTACCTTCCATACCACATCTGCCCCGATCTTGTCGACGAGGATCTGATCACCCAGTCCCTTTACGCCGTGTTGGAGCACAAATACGGCCTTCAGCTTTCCCACGGCCGCCGGACGATAGAGGCCGTGGCGGCCAATCAGTACGAGGCCCAGCACCTGGGTGTCAGGGAGGGAGTCCCCCTTGTTCTACTGGACAGTGTCAGCTATCTGAAGGACGGTCGTCCCATCGAGTACTTCCACGCGGTGCACCGGGGCGACCGAAGCAGATTTGTGGTGGAGGTAGTTCGCGTGCGGTACGGGGAAGACCCGTTAGACCACGTGGTGGAACTCCCTCCCACCGATTCTCTGCGCCCCTGATGGAGCCGGGATATAGTTAATGCGAGCGCGAAAGTGCTCTACGCACAGGGAAAGGAGGTGTGGTCAGAAGCCAGATTCAGCAGGCGCTCAATTCACATACTCAAAAGTGCCGAGACGTTTAGAGAAAGGAGGTGCGGTTAAGAGCTAGATTTCGGAACAGCCGAGTTGAGGGTCATAGTAGCCAACGCCGGAAGTTTGGTTTGGACATAGAAACGGAACAAGGAGGAGGAAAATGCAAAGGTCTATGCATCTGTCGATCGCTGTTGTTTTGCTACTGAGCATAGCGGGGAGCGCCTGTGCTCCAGAGAAAGTGGTGGAGACAGTGGAGGTAGAGGTTCCGGTCGAGGTGACGAAAATAGTGACCGAGGTGGAGCAGGTCGAGGTTGTGGTCACGCCGACGCCGCTGCCAGCGGAACCGTGCCCCGATCAAATCGTCGTCTGTTGGACCCCGCCCGATATCACCGGCGTCTTCAGGACGGCGACTGACTTCTTCAACCTCTCGGCCTTGGATGCCAGAACCGCCGGGCTCAACGTTTCTCTCGTCTCTCAAGCGCCTACCAGCCACTTGGCCTTCGGAGACCAGGTGGCCATCATTGAGGACTTTGTGGCCAGGGGGTGCGATGTCATCGCCATCTCTCCCATCGAGGTCGAGGTGGTCATCCCGGCCATCAAGAAGGCCAATGAGGCTGGCATCCCGGTGATTATCGTCAACCTGTTGGAGCCTATCGCCGGTGTGGAGGTGGCCTCCTACATCGGCTTCGACAACACCATAGCCGCGAGGATCTCCGGCTTCGCCCTGGTGGACTACTTCGGAGGGCCGGGCATCCTCGGTACGGGTCGCAAGGTGGATATCGAGCCTGGCACCTATCTCGACCTGGCCTGGTGGGAGGATCTCTACGAGACCATCACCGATGAGGAGAAGGCTGCGGTCAAGGCCAAGGTGGCCATCATCGAGGGCGTCGCCGGTGGCTTCTTCTCTCAGGCGCGGCTGAACGGCTTCCACAGCATTGTGGATGAATTCCCGGGCATCGAGATCGTGGGAGAGCCCTGCGCCGCGGATTGGAACCGCGAGAAGGGGATTGGGTGCGCCGAGGACTTTTTGACGGCTAACCCTGATCTGGACGGCATCTGGGCCGCCTCCAACGAGATGGGCCTGGGGGCCATGCTCGCTTCCGATGGTGCTGGCCGGCTGGAGCTTGCCGGGGAAGGTCCGGTGCTGGGTGATGAGAAAGTGGCCATCTTCACCAATGACGTCACGCCCGAGTCCGCCGACAGGGTAGCCGAAGGGAAGATGGTAGCCGAGACCACCCATGGCTTCCCGGACTGGGGTTGGTATGGAACCGAGTTCGGGGTGACCATGGCCTGCGGCGGGGAGGTCCCCCAGATCTTTGACATCCGGCCACGAACCATGTATCAGGAGAACGCTCGCCTGTTCTACCCCCATCCTGCGCTGGAGCCCATCGACTGGGAGGCCATCGCGGCTGGGAAGTCGCCACGGGTGGAGTAGCTGGAACGTCGTCAGTAAGGAAGGATCGCCTCCCTTGGGAGGCGATCCTTTCCCCTGAATAGGAACTGAAGCTTCTCCCATGAGGTGAGCTTGAAACGCGTGGAAGGAGGGAAGAATGAGGCTAGCCGGTAAAGTGGCTATTATCACAGGTGCAGGCGCAGGGATTGGTCGTTCCACCGCTCTTCTTTTCGCTAAGGAAGGGGCTAAGGTTGTGGTTGCCGATTATGATTCGGAGAGAGGAGCAGAAACGGTCGGTATCATCAGAGAAGATGGAGGGGAAGCTACATTTATCCAGGTAGATGTATCCAAGGCGGCCGATGCAGAGAGAATGGCGCGAGCAACCGTTGAAACGTACGGTAAACTCGACATCCTGGTAAACAACGCCGGCATCTACATGCAGGCTGACGCCGTGGAAATGACAGAGGAGGACTGGGATCGGATTTTGGATGTCAACCTGAAGGGGGTCTTCCTGTGTTCCAAGTACTGTATCCCTGAGATGATCAAGGGTGAGGGCGGGTCTATTGTCAACATCGGGTCTGAGGCCGGCATCGTTGGCATCAAGAACCAGGTGGCTTACAATGTATCGAAAAGCGGGATCATAGCCCTGACCAAGAGTACAGCCATAGATTTTGCGATCCATAATATCAGGGTCAATTGTGTATGCCCCGGCACCACGGAGACGCCCTTAGTTAAGGCAGCCCTGGAAAGGGCGCCAGACCCGGCGGCGACACGCCGCGCCCTGGAAGAGGTTCGCCCTGCCAACAGGCTGGGGCGGCCAGAGGAGATAGCCGCCGGCATCCTCTATCTGGCCTCTGATGAGTCCCCTTACGCCACGGGTTCGATTCTCTCTATAGATGGGGGCTATACGGCACAATAGGGATTCTCGGGAGCCTTCGACCGGACAGAACAGGACGCTCCGGTCTCGGTCCCATTTGCCGGTAAAGTTTATCAGTGATATAACAGAAAGCTCCTATTCTCCCGGTAGGAGACTTCATCCAGCAAGGAGGCTGCGCAAGCCATGTCTTCATTTATCTTGCGAGCTGAGGCGATTGACAAGAGCTATCCGGGTGTCCACGCCCTTGATCACGTGGATTTTGACCTCTACGAAGGGGAGGTCCATGTTCTTCTAGGTGAGAACGGTGCGGGCAAGTCAACCTTCATGAAGATCCTCAGCGGCTCTCTGCCGAAGGATAGTGGTCGGATTTTCCTTGGTGGCCAGGAGGTCGAGATCGTAAGTCCGATGCACGCTCGGGAAGTGGGGATAGGCATGGTCTATCAAGAACTAAGCGTCATCCCCAGTCTCAGTGTATTGGAAAACATCTTCCTGGGCAGACTCCCCAAGCGCAAACCGTTCGGGACCGTTGATTGGTCCGAGGTGACGTCGCAGGCCAAGAGGATCCTGGATGATCTGGGCGTTGATATTGACCCCGGGGAGCGTGTCGGCAACCTCAGCGTGGGGGAGCAGCAATTGACCGAGATCGCCAAGACTTTGTCCATGAACGCGCAGATCCTGCTGTTGGATGAGCCCTCCTCGGCTCTATCTGATGAGGAGCGAGAGCGGCTCTTCAGCATCATGCGGGGGCTTCAAGAGAAGGGGGTGGCGATCATCTATGTCTCCCACCGGTTGGGTGAGGTTCCCCAGGTCGGCCAGCGAGTGACTGTTCTTCGTGATGGCGCGAAAATAGGCACCCTCCCGGTGGATCAGGTTGATGAAGCCTCCTTGATTCGGATGATGGTGGGCCGGGAACTTGGAGAGCAATTCCCTAAAGAGGACATAGAACGCGGTAAGGAACTTTTGAGGGTTGAAGGTTTGACGGTGAAGGGTGTACTGAACGACCTCAGCCTGAGCCTCCATGAGGGTGAGATTCTGGGCATCTCTGGCCTGTTGGGGGCGGGCCGTACGGAATTTGCTCGCGCCCTCTTTGGGATTGATCCGATTGATGGCGGTGAGGTCTTTCTCGATGGGAGGAAGGTCGAAATCTCCTCCCCCTCAAAGGCCATCGAGCTAGGCCTGGGTTATCTCACCGAGGACAGGAAGGATGGGCTCGTGCCACGACTGCCCATCCCGGCCAACATCACTTTGGCCAGTCTAAAAAAGATGTGTCAATTGGGCTTCCTCAAGCGCGATGAAGAAAGAGTGTCAGCTCAGAAATACGTCGAGGAATTGAATATCCATACGCCCAGGTTGAGCCAAAGGGTCGAGTTCCTCAGCGGTGGCAATCAGCAAAAGGTTGCCTTGGCCAAGTGGTTGTGTTGCGAGGCGAAAATCTTGATTTTCGACGAGCCTACCAGAGGGATTGACGTGGGGGCCAAGGTGGAAGTCTTCCGCTTGATGAACGACCTGGCGAAAGAAGGGGTAGGGATTATCATGATTTCCTCCGACATGCTAGAGGTTTTGGCCATGGCTGACCGTATTCTGGTAATGGCTGGTGGTTCCTTCGTAGCCGAGTATGCGGCGGGCCAGGCATCCCAGGAAGATCTCATGAGAAATGCTGCAGTGAGGTGAGAAAGGAGCACATAAATGGCTGAAAATCCTTCGGGATCGAGCGTTTCAGGCTTGGGACGGGTCAAGACATGGGTAGGTACACCTCAACTGAGGGTACGGCTTGGGATCAGGGCCGTACTGGTGTTTGCCGTGCTTCTATTTGTCTACTATGTCTCGACGGCGCCCCGTTTCTTCAGTGTTACCAATGCAACCAACGTGGGAGCGCGAACAGCACCGGGCATCATCGTGGCCGTGGGCCAGACGATGGTCATCATCTCGGCGGGCATTGACTTGTCGGTAGGGGCCATCCTCGCCTTTTCAGGCTCATTGGCTTCGGTAGCCTATTGTTATTGGGGCGTCCCCGTTTGGCCAGCCATACTGCTCGGTCTCGCAGCCGGGGCCCTGCTGGGTTGCATCAACGGCCTGATCGTCACCAAGGGAGGGATCCCCGATTTCATCGCTACCCTGGGGATGATGGGCACAGCCCGTGGTGTAGCCCTCATCCTGACCGGCGGGTTGCCTGTCCCCTCCCACCTGACAGCCGTTACCCTCAAGGCTTATCTGCCCGATGAGATCATCTGGATGGGGAGCGGGGATCTCCTCGGCTTCCCAGCGGGGGCCCTCATCGGCTTGCTGGTCGTCGTCGCCGGTTGGGTGATCCTGATGCACACCGGATTTGGACGTGCCCTCTTCGCCGTTGGCGGGAATAGGGAGGCGGCCAGGGTCTCGGGCATCAATGTTGATCGCACCAAGATCATGGTCTACACCCTCTCGGGGTTGCTGTCAGGGCTGGCTGGCCTGGTGCTGGTGGGGCGTATGAACTCTGCCAACGCCTTGATGGCAGATCCAGCGAATTTGGAAAGCATCTCTGCCGTGGTCATCGGTGGAACCAACCTCTTCGGTGGCGAGGGCGGCGTCATCGGCTCATTGGTCGGCGCTCTCATCATGGGCATCCTGGGCAACGTTTTGAACCTACACAATATTCAGGACTTTGCACAGCGGGTTTTCATGGGATTGTTGATCATCGGAGTCGTTTTGTTCGATCAGTTGCGAAGAAGGTATGGCGCCTGAGCCCAAGAAGGGAGATCTGTTATGAAGTACTCCATAAGCAACTGGATATATGGCGACGAACCCTTGCGGGTTACTTTCCAACGCTTGCAGAGGTACGGCTACGACGGTGTGGAACTGGTAGGCGAACCCCAGCGCTATGACATCCAGGAAGTCAAGGGGCTCTGCCAGGAGTTCGGGCTCCCCGTCCTCTCCGTCCTCGGCTGGTCCATCTGGCCCCTGGAAAGAGATCTGGCTCATCCAGACCCCCAGATGCGCCAAAAGGCCCTAAAGTATGCCGCTGAATGCGTGGATCTGGCCGTAGCCGTAGGGGCTCCCCTGGTGGTGGCCATCCCCGCCTCGGCGGGGAGAACCAGCCCTATCGGCCAGCCGGACAGTGAGAAAGCCTGGAAAGAGGCGGTGGCGAGGGAATGGGACTATGCCGTGGAATCGGTCAGGGCCGCGGCAGCCTATGCTGAGGAGATGGGTGTGCTGATCGCCATCGAGCCCATCAACCGCTACGAGAGCTTTCTCGTCAACAACGTGGATCAAGGCCTCCGCTTTGTGCAAGAAGTGGGCTCTGAAGTCGTAAAACTTCACCTCGATACCTTCCACATGAACATCGAGGACCAGGATCTGGCCGAGGCTGTCCGCAAGGCTGGTGGTCTCCTGGTCAACATGCACGTCTCTGATTCCAATCGTGGGGCGGTCGGCCACGGTCACACCGATTTCAAGGCCATCGTACAGGCTTTGAAGGAGATCGATTACCAGGGAGCACTCACCATGGAGCCTGTGCCGCCAATCCCTGATGCCTTCGTTGCCATCTCGATGGAAGAGTTTCTGCCCCTAAGGGACGTCTACGCTGAGGAGTGCATCATGCGCCTTCGCCAATGCGAGAGAAACGCCGCCAGGCCGAGGTCTGAATGCATCAGCCTGGCCTGATAGGTCCCGGAAACTTTGGGGAGACATCCCTGTTTGCCGGGGGGGGAGGAACAGTGGACTCTGTGAGGATATGTGTGATCGGTGCTGGGCGGGCTGGCATGGTGCACGCCTTCAACTTTCGCCATCGCATCGCTGAGGCCCAACTGGTGGCCATCGTGGATGCCGACCAGGCGACTTCCTCGTCCCTCGAGGCGATGGCTCGCAGGCGGGCCGACGAATCAGGCGCCTCCCTCGTCCCTCGAGGCCTCGTCTTCGATGGCATCGAGGCTGCACTTGCAGGGGCGGACTTTGACGCCGTCTGCATCGCCACGCCGACGTTCACCCACGCCTCCATCGCGGTGGCAGCGGCACGGGCCGGGAAACACATCCTATGCGAGAAGCCGATGGCGCTGACGCTGGACGAGGCGGACGCGATGATCGCCGCCGCCCGCCAGGCAGACGTGGTCCTGCAGATCGCGTTCATGCGTCGCTTCGATCCGGCCTTCCGTGCCGCCAGGGAGCAGATCGAAGCGGGCGCTATCGGCGACCCGATCATGGTCCGCACGCTCACGCGGGGACCGGGCCTTCCGCCCCGCTGGGCGTGTGACCCGGCCACCAGCATCGGGATGCTGGCCGAGGTGAACAGCCACGACTTTGACACCGTCCGATGGCTGGCGGGCAGCGAGCTCTCCCGCGTCTACGCAGAGGCGGCAACCCTCAAGGCCCCTCAGCTTGAAGAGGAGTTTCCCGGCTTCTATGATACCGTGGTCGTAAACGTCCGCCTGGCCAGCGGGGCGCTGGCCGTCATTGATGGCTGCTGCCCGGTGGGGTACGGCTACGATGCGCGGGCGGAGGTGCTGGGCAGCACCGGGGTGCTCTTCATCGGCGAGCTGCGCGAGCGCGCGCTGGTGCGCTGCACGCGGGAGGAGGGCGTGGTGACGAAGCAGTTCACCGCCTGGGCCAGGCGGTTCGAGGCGGCCTATTTGGCCGAAGACGAGCACTTTGTGAACTGCATCCGTGCCGGCGAGTTGCCCGAGGTGACCGGCGAGGATGGGAAGCGGGCGTTGGAGGGGGTGCTGGCGGCGACGCGCTCCATTCGAACCGGCGCACCGGTGGCCCTTCCCCTCACCGAAGGCGCCAGGGACGCGGCCTGATGGACACCATGCTGGCTGCCGTGTATCACAGTCCGCACGATATCCGGCTGGAGGAGGTGGAGCGCCCGCAGCCGGGTCCGGGGGAGGCCGTGATGCGCGTTCGCGCGGCATCCATCTGCGCGACCGACCTGCGCATCTTTAACCACGGTCACTTCAAGATCCCAGAGGGCACGGTCCGCATCCTGGGCCACGAGCTGGCGGGGGAGATCGTGGCAGTGAGCGAGGGGGTCACGGGCCTGGCGCCTGGCGTGCGGCTGGCGCCTGGCGCCCGCCTGGCCCCAGGCGCCCGGGTCGCGGTGGCTCCGAACGTCGGCTGCGGCAGTTGCTGGGAGTGCGTCCAGGGGTACAACAACCTCTGTCCTGATTACGACGCCTTTGGGATCACCCTCGACGGGGGTTTCGCCCAGTATATGCGGATCACGGCGCCGGCGGTGCAGCAGGGGAACGTGGTCGAGATACCAGAGGGCCTCTCGTTCGAGGAGGCCGCCCTCGGCGAGCCCCTATCCTGCTGCTTCAACGCGCAGCAGGTCTGCCTTCTGTCCCCGGGCGAGACGCTGGTCATCATGGGCGCCGGACCGATGGGCCTCATGCATCTGCTTCTGGGCCGGTACAGCGGGGCGGGCCAGGTCATCGTCAGCGAGGTTCAGGAGGGCCGGGCGCGGCAGGCTGCTGAGCTTGGCGCGGACCTGGTTGTGGACCCCAAGGAGCGGGACCTGGGGGGGGCGGTGCTGGAGGCGACCGGCGGGCGCGGCGCGGACGTCGTCATGGTCGCCGTCGGATCTGCCGAGCTGCAGGAACAGGCGGTGGCGCTGGCTGCCAGGCGTGGCCGGGTTTGCTTTTTCGCCGGGCTCGCCGCCGGGCGCGACCGTGCCTGCGTCAGTTCCAACCGGATTCACTACGGGCAGGTGACGATCACCGGGACCACCGGGTCGAACCACCGCCAGTATCGCCAGACCATGCAGATGCTCGGGTCGAGCCGGCTCTCGCTCCGATCGCTGGTGACGGTCAAGAGGCCGCTGCAGGAGATCGAGGAGGCGCTCGCCGACGCAGCGTCGGGAGAGCAGCTCAAGGTCGTCATCAAGACCTGACAGGTTTCCAAAGGTGTCGTTTTGTGCTAGAATCGACCTGATCAGGGGCATACTTGCGCCGAAAAGTGGGCTGTGAAACCTGTCAGGTCTGGGATACCCCCTTTACCTTGATGACGCCGCACCTGCCCTGCAGGCATTCCTGCCCTGCAGGCATTGACCATACGATAGACGGAAGGTGGGGTACTGTGGAGGTGATGAAACCGTTTGCGACGACGCTGTCGTTCGCCAGGAGGACGATCACGCCGCATAGCCAGAGGATCGAGCGGCGGCTGAGCGACATGCGCGGGATGGTTCAGGACACGGCCGAGGCCGAGGCGACCCTGGCGCGGGATGATCCCCTCATCTACGAGGTCTACACGGTGGACGTCCCGGAGAGCGACGGGCAGTTGCTGCACTGTCTCACCGTGCTCCAGCCGGGCCAGGTGGGGGATGAGTACTATATGACCAAGGGCCACTTCCACGTCGCCACGGACACGGCCGAGATCTACCTGGCGCTGGAGGGCGAAGGCTATCTGCTGATGCAGACGAAGGAGGGAGACGTCCAGGCGCTAAAGATGGAGAGGGGGACGATCGCGTACGTGCCCCCGAACTGGGCCCACCGCACCGTGAACACAGGGCAGGACCCATTCGTCTTCTTCGCCGTCTGGCCCGCCCACGCCGGCCACGATTACGGCACCATCGAGGAAGCCGGTTTCCTGGAGCTCGTGGTGGAGCGGGATGGTCAGCCCGTGCTGATCCCCAACCCCCGGTACACCTAGGCCCCAGCGCGAGGGGAAGGAGGCGCGAGAGATGAGGAGCTATCTGATCGGCGTAGACCTGGGCACGACGGGTACCAAGGCGGCGATCTTTGACACCGACGGGCAACTGCTGGCCAGCGCCTACGAGGAGTCAAAGCTCTACTACCCTCAGCCTGGATGCGTGGAGCAGGACCCGGAGGATTTCTATGCTTCCTCCGTGCGTACGATCCGGCAGTGCGCGGAATCGAGCGGCATAGATCCTGCGGACGTCGCGGCTATCGCCTTCGACGGGCAGATGGCCGGCATCGGCACCGTGGATCAGGAGTGGGGCACCCCGACGGTCTACGACTCCTGGCTGGACACCCGCTGCAAGCCCGCGATCGAGCAGATGCGGCCCTTCGAGGAGGTCATCATTCGGCGCGCGGGTGGTCCCCCGACCTACTCCCACGGCCCCAAGATCCTGTGGTGGATGCAGGAGCGGCCCGAGGTCTTTCGCGAGATCTGTAAGTTCGTCGTTCCCGGCGGCTACGTCGCCGGGCGAATGGCAGGCCTCAAAGGGGACGACGCCTTCATCGACTACACCTATATCCACTTCTCCTGCCTCAGCGACACCGTGGAGGCGACCTGGGATGAGGACCTGTGTCGCGAGTTGGGCATCCCGATGGAGAAACTACCCCGGATCGTGCCCCCATGGGAGGTGATCGGCAAGCTGACGCCGGCCGCGGCCGGGGACTGCGGGCTGCAGGCCGGGACGCCCATCGCCGCCGGGGCAGGGGACCAGGCGGCAGGTATGCTGGGTGCGGCCATGGTCGAGCCGGGCCTGGTGTTCGACGTGGCGGGGACCGCCTCTGTCTTTGCCATCTGTGTGGACCGGTTCGTCCCGGACGTGGCGTACAAGACGCTGTTCACGGCCCGGCTGGTGCCAGAGGATCTGTGGTACGCGCTGGCCTACATCAACGGGGGCGGGCTGAACCTGCGCTGGTTCCGGGACGAGCTGGCCATTGAGATCAAGGAGGACGCTGAGGCGAAGGGCGAGAACGAGTACGTCCTCCTGGACCGGCTGGCCGCGGAAGTGGGGCCGGGCTCGGACGGCCTGCTCTTCTTGCCTCACCTGCAGGGGCGCGTCTGCCCCAGCGATGCCGACGTGCGCGGGCTGTGGATGGGGTTCACCTGGGCGCACCGAAAGCCCCACTTTTACCGTGCGATGCTGGAGGCGGTGGCGTACGAGTACGCTTACTATATGGGTATTGAGAAGGCGCTCGTGCCGGCGGCTGATTTTCTGGAGGCGCGCGTCATCGGTGGGGGTGCCCGCAGCCAGCTCTGGAACCAGATCAAGTCCGACGTGTTGGGGCTTCCGTACGTCCAGTTGAACCGGGAAGAGTTCGCAGTATTGGGCTCTGCCATCGTCGCCGGGTACGCGGTGGGGGTGTTTGACGACCTCAAGGCCACCGCCCGCCGGTTCGTGGAGACCACCGATCGGATCGAGCCACGGCCGGAGCACCATCGGTTCTATCAATCCTACGTCGAGCAGTATGTCGCCCTCCTGTCCGAGACCGCCCCGTTCTATCGGCGTCTGGCAACCCTGCCGGAGCCGCCCGGCGGTGGTCCGACGTCAGAAGGTGAGTGATGAGATTCCAGGGGAAAGCTGCTATCCGATCCCTCGGCCGTGACAGGAGGAAGCCGAGGGATCGGCCGGGCCATTTCCAATGCTCTGGCAATGGAGGGTGCGACCGTCGTCCTCATCGCCAGGAACGTGGAGACCGGCAACGAGGCGGCGGCGCAGATCGGGGCCGACGGTGGAGAAGCATTCTTTCTCCAGGCCGATGTCAGCGACAGAGATCAGGTTCTGCGCGCTGTCGGCGAGACGGTCCAGCGCCTGGGGCGAGTTGACATCTTGGTCAACAACGCGGGCATCCATAGGGGGGCGCCTTTCGACCAGGAGACTCGTGCCGACTGGTTATCACTTTTTGAGGTGAATGTCCTGGGGACGGTCTTTCCCTCCCAGGCCGTCGTGCCACATATGATTGAGCAGGGCGGAGGGCGTATTGTCCACATCTCATCGAAGGCGGCTGTAGTCGGGGAGCCAGGACATGTGGCCTACAGTGCGTCCAAGGGTGCGGTGCTCTCCTTGACTCGGGCTATGGCGGTAGACTTGGCCCCTCATAGCATTACCGTGAATGCAGTCTGTCCAGGACCTGTCGTCACTGATATGCTGCTGGCCAGCCTTCCAGACGCTGCCAGACTTCGCCCCTGGCGGCGCCGTCAGGCGTTGGCCCAGAAAGCTCCGCTGGGGCGACTTGGGCAGCCGGAGGACGTGGCGGCAGCGGTGCTCTACCTGGCGTCGGATGAGGCCGGGTGGTGCACCGGACAGGCAATTTCAGTGGACGGCGGTTTTTCGATTCTTCTGTAAAGAGAGAGGGACGATGACCGACTTGGGGGCTTGTCGAGTGCTCGTGACGCCGAGGTCGTTTGGCAGGCACGATCCACAACTCAAGATCGAGTTGGAAGCGACGGTCGGTGGGGTAATCTACAATCCCCTTGGCCGCTCGCTCTCTTCGGCCGAGGTTGGCGAGCTCTTGCCAGGCTGCGACGGCTACATTGCCGGTCTGGATACGATCGATCGGGCGGCACTTGAACCTGCTGGCCGGCTTCGCGTCATCGCTCGCTATGGAGTGGGCGTGGACAGGGTGGACCTGGAGGCTGTGCGCGAAAAGGGCATCGTCGTCACCAACACACCCGGTGCGAACGCGGCGTCCGTCGCCGAACTGGCACTGGGGCTGATGCTCTCTCTGGCTCGCATGATCCCTGTCGCAAACCAGGGGACCAAGGCGGGGCAGCAGCCGCGCATCCAGGGCGTTTCGCTGGAGGGCAAGATCGTGGGGTTACTGGGACTTGGGGCGATTGGCAGGCGCGTGGCCTCTCGTTTGCAGGGCTTTGACTGCACCATCCTGGCGTACGATCCGCTGGTCGACGCAGCCGAGGCGCAGGCGGTCGGCGCGGTGCTCTGCCCGCAGGAAGAGGTCGTAGCCAGGAGCGATTTTCTGTCGCTTCATGTGCCGCTCTTGCCCGAGACACGGGGAATGGTCGATGCATCCTTCCTTGGCCGGATGAAGCCCGGCGCATTCCTCATCAACACCGCACGCGGCGAGGTGATTGACGAGGCCGCGCTCCTGGCCGCGCTGCAAAGCGGTCACTTGAGGGGTGCAGCGCTGGATGTCTTCGCGCAAGAGCCACCTGACAGGGAAAACCCCTTGCTCGCTCTGCCCCAGGTCATCGCCACACCTCACATGGGTGCTCATACCGATGGCGCGACGAACGCGATGGGGTGGGCGGCGCTGCGCGACTGCCTGGCCGTGCTGCGTGGGGAAGAGCCTGCTCACCGCGTCGTCTAACTATGGAACACTGCCAGACCAGTTGGGAGGCTGTGCATGTTTGAAGGCGGTTACTTGTTTCAAGGCGGTTACTTGTTTCAAGGCGGTTACTTGGGCAAAATCCTTCGAGTGAACCTTTCCACGCGAGAACACCGCGTCGATCGATTGAAAGAGAGCGAGGTTGCCAGGTTGCTGGGCGGACGTGGCCTGGCGGCCAAGGCATACTATGACGAGATCGGCCCGCAGGTGAGGCCATTCGACCCGGCCAACAAGGTTATCCTGATGACCGGCCCCCTGACGGGTATCAGGCTGCCGTCCACCACCAAGATCGGTCTCAGCACCAAGTCGCCAGAGACGGGAATGTATCTGTGCTCCAACAGCGGCGGAGACTTTGGCCCGCAGCTCAAGTTCTGCGGTTTCGATGGGCTCATCATTGAGGGGCAGGCCGATGGCTGGACGTATCTGCTCATCAGGGATGATGAGGTAGCCTTCGGTGACGCCTCTCCCTGGCAAGGCCTGGCCACAGGTGAGACCCTGGAGGTGCTGAAGGCGGCCATGGGGGACAGGCAGGCCGCAGCGCTCTCCATCGGCCCGGCTGCCGAACGATTGGTTCGTTTCTCATACGTCAACGTGGATACGCGGGCGATGGGACGAGGCGGGGCAGGAGCCGTCCTGGGCTCGAAGCGGTTGAAGGGCATTGCCGTGGTGGGCAGCGGCTCGATTCCGGTGGCCGATCCGGACAGGGTAAGGGAAATCCGGCGGGCTGCCATCGAGGAACTGCGCGAAACACGGGCCAACCACACCCGATACGGCACGCCCCAATACATCGAGATCATCAACGAACTGGGCTGCATGCCGACGCGCAATTTCCAAACCACGTATTTCGAAGGCGCGGACAAGATAGATGCCCACGTCATGCGCGATCAGTACTGGGCGAGGAACTATGGCTGCTATCAATGCCCGGTGGCCTGTGGCAAGGTGTGCGAGGTGAAGGAAGGCCCGTTCGCCGGGGCGCGCGCACGGACAGAGTTCGAAACAGTCGCGCTGCTGGGCCCCAACTGCGGCGTGGAGGACTATGGCGCTATCATCGCGGCCAACCAGTTGTGCGACGAGATCGGCATAGACACCATATCTGCGGGCAACGCCATCGCGCTGACCATGGAGCTCTACGAACGTGGTTTGATAACCAGCGAGGATACGGACGGAATCGAAGCCCGCTTCGGCAACGCTCAAGCGCTCGTCGACCTGGTCAGGTTGATCGGGGAGCGGCGCGGCATCGGTGACCTGCTGGCCGAGGGCATGGCGCACGTGGCGCGCGAGCGGCCCGAGTGGAGCCGCTATATCCTGGCGGTCAAGGGGTTGCCGCTGGCGGGGTATGATCCACGGGGTTTTCACGGCAACGGCCTTACCTACGGCACGTCCAGCCGTGGGGCCTGTCACAACGTGGGCGGCTGGACGATCCGCGCCGAATTGCAGAGCGGCCAGTATGACCGCTTCGCCCTGAAGGGCAAAGGCGTCCTGGTGCAAACCATCCAGGACAACAGGGCCTACGTGGACAGCCTTGGCCTTTGCACGGTGGTCAGGGGCTCCATGGATTTCCGCGATAACCCGCAGGGTGACGCGTTGGAGGCTGTTACGGGCTATAACTTTACCCCACGACTGATGGAAATCGGAGCCCGCATCTACACCCTGGAGCGATTGATCCTCAACCGCGAGGGCATACGGAGAAAGGATGATCTGCTGCCTGAACGCATCACCAGGGAAACTGTGCCATCCGGTCCGACCAAAGGACGCATCCTGACAGAAGAGATGTACGCCGTCATGTTGGACGATTACTACGAGGCGCGCGGCTGGGATGGGGATGGCGTGCCGACGCCGGAAACAATTCGCAAGTTGGGCCTGGATGAACTCCTCTCTTCAGATGAAAGCTAACGTCAAGGTACAGGTAAAATATCTGGCTGCCTTCAGAGATCGAACGGGACGCAGGCAAGAAGAGGCCAGTTTCCCCCCAGGCGCTACCCTGCAGGACGTGGCCGAGTGGTTGAATCAGCGCTATCCCCTCTCGCTGCCTGACCCTCAAGTGATGGCCACGCTCAACGGGAGAGGATGGGAGCAGTTCCCATCAAAGCTGTCCACCGAGATCAAGGAAGGGGACGTCATCTGCCTGTTTCCCCCCATCGCCGGTGGATAATACAGACTGGATGCGGCAGCATCATCATGATAACGGCAACAACCTCCTGAGGAAGCCGGACAGCGCCTCCCGGATGATTCCGACCACGACAGGCAGGAGTAATGACAGCGCCAGATTGCGCTTGATGGTGCCGGTGTACGGCCACTCGGGCAGCTTTCTGACCCATTCCTCGTGAGCCGTCCAGGCTTTTATCGAATCTAGCAGCTCTCGCGTGTCCTCCATCTCGCCTTGCGCCGTCCGCTCTTTCAACGCCTGGGACAGTCTCATTAGATTGCCGCGCACCATCTGCAGTTCGCGCATTTTGGATTCGACCATGTCGCCGTGGACGCTCCTCATGTTCAGGAAAAATGTCACCACCGCCGTCAGCGTGAGTGGGGTGTAGATGGTGATGATGACCTCGATCTCTAGGAAAGCCTCTCGGGGGAGAAGGAGCAGGCTCAACGTGACGCCGCTGATGTAGGCCAGGGCATTCCCTAGGCTCCAGCGGGCGATCGGTTCGAGCGAGGCCAGGTCATACACACTGACGTTCAGGGGGTAGCGAGACAACTCGGTGAAGAGCTTGGTGCCGGCTATTGCGGAGTAGATACTGAGGCCGATGAATCCACACATCAGCCCGGCGGCAGGCAGCCCGTACAGCGCTAGCAGCCAGCCTGATCGCCCCATCGATGCCCAGCTCAGTATCGGCCTGCTGAGCAGCAATGTACTGTCCGCGCTGATGCCCAGGGCCAGCCACTCGCGGCGCCGGTTAAAGATGGACGCCTCGGTCAGCAAGAGGTGAAAGTCGTCGTCATCCAGCGGTACCAGCGGACGGAAGGCCTTGATGGCACCATCGCGCCATCCTCTTGACAGGGGCAGGGTCAACAGAGCGTACGCGATAATCACCGGCCAGATCAGGCCGGCCCGCCAAAAGTCGGCGTTGAACGGGTGGGCCAGGCTGATCTCACCTCCTTTTGTGGGAAATAACTTGACAAAACAGTGGATTTTGTTTATATTGGTTGGATGAGAAGGAGATCATCCGAGAGAAAGAGCGTACGCGATGTTGAAGCAACGAGCCAAGCTATAGAAAGGAGAGTGCAATGCTACCTCAGTATCACGTCAAGCTAAGGCCTGGCGATGTGGCTCCCTACGTACTGCTGCCCGGCGATCCGGGCCGGGTGCCCTTTGTCGCTAAATTCTGGGATGAGGCCGAAAAAATCGCCGAAAACCGCGAATACGTGACGTATACCGGCACGTACAAGGGTGTGCCGATCTCCTGTACCAGCACCGGCATCGGCTGCCCCTCGACCGCCATCGCGCTGGAGGAGCTAGCACGGGTGGGCGCGACGACGTTCATCCGTATCGGCACATGTGGTACGTTTCAGGATTACGTCGCCAACGGCGACATCGTCATCTTTGACTCGGCGATGCGCTACGATGGTGCATCGCACCTGTACGCCCCGCCCGAATTCCCTGCCGTTGCCAGCCACGAGGTGGTTCGTGCGTGCATCGAGGCTGGTGAGCAACTGGATACCGTCTGCCACGTAGGTACCACCCGCTCCGCCGATACGTTCTACGCCTGCCATCCGCGTCCTGGCTCCTCGTTCAACAGCTTTTGGCAATCGAACTGGCGAGAGCACTTTGAGGATCTCAAGCGGTTGCACGTGGTCGCTGCCGAGATGGAGGCCAGCATCATCTTTGTGTTGGCGCGGGCGTGGGGTCTGCGGGCCGGCGGTATCTCCGTAGTAATCGACAACGTGCTCAAGTTGATGGGCGACGATGGTCACTTTGATCCCGAAGCAGAGTTCGCCCACACGGAGGAGAACGTGGCCAGGCTGTGTCGTATGGGCTGTGAGGTCGTCCGCATCTTGTCCGAGTACGATCAAATAGAGGGGGAAAAATGACCGTTCGCTTTGGTGTCATCCCGGTAAAGCCTCGGTTCTTGCTGAGTGAGGAAGCATTCAATCAAATCGTGGGGAGCTACATTCCGGCCCTGGAGCAAATGGGCGGGGAGCGATGGTCGGACGAAACCCTGGAGAATCCGGCGCCGCTCTTTTACTTGATGGCTACCGGTGGGACAGAGCAAGTGCTCCTCAATCTCCGCGCTGAGCGGATCAAGGCCGTGCCCGATGAGCCGGTCTTTTTGCTGGCGCACCCAGCGTACAACTCCCTGCCCGCTTCACTGGAAGTGTTGGCCCGACTCCAGCAAGACAGTGAACAGGGGCGCATCTTTTACCTCAAGGGGCCTGACGATGAAACAGGATTCAGCCAGATTGAGGCGACAGTGCGCGATATGGAGGTGCGGCTCGCTTTGAAACAGGCGCGCATCGGCCTGGTGGGCCCGCCGTCAGATTGGCTTGTCGCCAGCAGCCCTGACCCCGCTACGGTGCAGGGGACGTGGGGGCCGGAGGTGGTGCCTATCGCTATGGACGAGATCACCCAGGCGCTCCAGGCTGTGCCTTCAGAGGCCATTGCTTCCATCTTGGAACCCCTCGTGACCGGCGCCACGGAGGTGCGAGAACCCTCACAGACTGCATTGGAGGAGGTCGTGCGGGTCTACGTAGCGCTGAAGCAAGCGATCGAGCGACACAGCCTCGATGCCATCACCGTGCGCTGTTTCGATCTGGTGCATGACTTGCACACCACGGGCTGCTTTGGCCTGGCACAGCTCACCGATGAGGGTGTCATCGCCGGATGCGAGGGTGATCTGGTGAGTACGGTAGGGATGCTCTGGGCCTATATGCTGCTCGGTCAGATTCCCTGGATGGCAAATCCAGCCCAACTGGATGAGGCAAGCAACACACTCTGGTTGGCTCACTGTACAGTGCCCCGACGCATTGTGCAGAATTATGGCTTGCGCTCTCACTTCGAGTCGGGGCTGGGAGTAGGCATCCAGGGCACATTGCCCAACGGACCGGTCACATTACTGCGCATCGGCGGCACGGCGATGGACAAGATCTGGTTAGCGGAAGGTGAAATCCTCCAGGCCGGCGACGCGGAGAACCTCTGTCGTACCCAGGCGGAGGTCCAATTGGCGCACGGCAAGGTCCAGGATTTACTGCATGCGCCGCTGGGTAATCACTTGATACTGGTTAAAGGCCACCACACCGATCGTCTTCGGGCTTGGTGGGAGACGATGTAAGTTCTACACCACCCGCCGCGGCCGGTACTGGATCGCCTCCGCCAGGTGCGCCGTCTCGATGCGCTCGCTACCCGCCAGGTCCGCGATCGTGCGCGCCAGCTTCAAGATGCGGTGGAAGGCCCGCGCGCTCATCTGGAGTTGCTGCATGGCCGCCTTCACCAATCCCCGCCCTGTCTCGTCCAGACGGCAGATCTTTCGCACCTCGCCCGGCCCCATGTCCGCGTTGCACAAAAGCGACGTTTCGGCGAAGCGCTGCCGCTGTGCCTCTCGCGCCCGCTCCACCCGTCCCTGGATCGCCTCCGACCGCTCCCCCAGCCGTTCGTCGGTCAGCTTGTTGTAGTCCACCCGTGGCACCTCGATGTGGATGTCGATGCGGTCCAGGAGTGGGCCGGAGATGCGCTTCTGGTAGCGGCTGATCGTCGACATGCTGCACGTGCACTCGTGCACCGGGTCGCCATAGTAGCCGCAGGGGCAGGGGTTCATCGCGGCGACGAACATGAAGCGGGCTGGGAAGGTCAGCGTGCCGGTCGAGCGGGCGATGGAGACCGCGCCGTCCTCGAGCGGCTGCCGCAGCCCCTCCAGCGTGCGCGTGCCAAACTCGGGCAGCTCGTCCAGGAAGAGCACCCCCCGGTGGGCCAGGCTGATCTCGCCGGGGCGGGGGAAATGGCCGCCGCCGACCAGCCCGGCGTGGCTGATCGTGTGGTGGGGGGCGCGGAAGGGGCGGTGCCGGATGAGGGGTGTGTCCGGCGGCAGCAGCCCGGCGATGCTATAGATCTTGGTCACCTCCAGCGCCTCGTCGATCGTCATCGTGGGCAGGATCGAAGGCATCGAGCGGGCCAGCAAAGTCTTGCCGGCGCCAGGTGGGCCGGTCATCAGACAGTTGTGGCCGCCCGCAGCGGCCACCTCCAGCGCCCGCTTGACGTGCTCCTGTCCCTTGATCTCTGCAAAGTCAGCCGCGTACGACGGGGACGGGAGCGAGGCAGAATCCAGGTCCGGCTCGTAGGGCGGGATCGTGCGCAGCCCCTGCAGGTGTGCCGCCAGTTCGCTCAGGTGCTCGACCGGGATGACCTCCAGCCCGTGGATCAGCGCCGCCTCGGGGGCGTCGGCGGCAGGGACGAAGAGACGGTGGATGGATTGCTGGTGGGCCAGCGCGGCGATGGGCAGGACGCCGTTGACGTGGCGCACAGAGCCGTCGAGCGAGAGCTCACCGGCGAAGAGCGCGTCCTCGACGGCCTGGGGCCAGACTTGCTCCGAGGCGATCAGCACGCCGACGGCGATGGGCAGGTCGTAGGACGGCCCGGCCTTGCGGATGTCGGCCGGGGCCAGGTTGACGGTGATGCGCTTGCCGGGGAACACCATGCCGGAATTCCTGACCGCCGCACGCACCCGCTCGCTCGATTCTTTGACCGCGGCGTCGGGCAGGCCGACGATCGTCAACGACGGCATCCCGCGGGAGGTATCGACCTCCACGTCGACGAGGACCCCATCCAGGCCCAGCAGCGCGCAACTATTCACTTTGGCAAGCATGGTTGGCTCCAGTGGTGGGATGCGCATAGTGTAGCACAGAGCACGCACTAGGGCAAGTAGAAAGGGGGGCCTGTAACGAAGAAGGGGCTCCCAGCACCGGGAGCCCCTTTCGATTTCAGTGTCGATGGGTGCGCGCCGTCTATGCGGCCGTCTTCGCCCTCCGGGCACGCCGTCGCCGGACGATGGCACGCACGAGGAGGATCAGCCCGGCAATGGGCACGGCGATCACGGCCAGGACCGGGATGACGAGGACGACGATGACGATGGCCGCGTCGACCAGGAACCGCAGCACGCGGACGAGCGACTCGAACGCGTTGCGCAGCGTGCCCTCGGGGTGCCAGCCGCCGACCTGGATCGGCTGCGCCAGTTCGTCGGGGATGATTTCGAGGCTCACGGTCGCCATCGCCGCTGACTGCTCCAGGTACTGGATGCGTCCTTTCACCTGCTCGATCTGGGCCTGCACCTCTTGCAGTGGCTCGTAGACGGCGAGCGCGGCCTCGGTGTCTTCGGCCTCTTCCAGGAACTCTAGCAGCCGCGCCTCGGTCGCCTCCAGGTGCCGCAGGCTGGACTTGCGGTCCACGTACTCGTCCGTCAGGTCCTTGCCAGAGATGTTCTGGCTCCGCACCTCGCTCGCCAGGGCACGGATGCGATCCAGCGCGACGTCGAGGCTTTCGGCAGGGATGCGGAACCTGACCGATGCCCGCTGCCCTTCCTGGTATTGATACGTGTTCGACTCGACCACGTAGCCACCCAACTCATCCACCAGGTCGTTGATCTCGTCGAGGGCCGCCTCCGTGTCCGGCACCACCATGCTGAGCGAGGCGTCGCGGATGATGAGCCGCTCGATGGCGGCGTATTCGCCGACTCCCGCGCCCGATTCAGCGACTACAACCTCATTCTCCACTTCAACAAACTCAACCCCGGCCGGTGCCTCGTACGCTACATCCATCGCCGGCTCAGGCGCCGCGGCCCGTCCACAGCCCGCGACCGCCAGCGCCAGCAAAGACGCGATAACGCCGTACATGATCTTCCTATTCACCATTCTTCTCCTTCTCCGCTTCCTTTCTTCCCTCTTCCTTCCTGCTTTCCTTCCCCTTGAACCCATCGCTCTCTAGACGCATGCGGCAAGCGTAAAGTTCCCTCCAAACGCGCGCTGCGTCACCGCCCGATCTCCAGCCGGTCGACGAGGCGACGGGGGAGGCCCCGGGCGCGCATGCGCTCCTGGGTGATCTCGACCGGGTAGGCGACGCGCCGGAATTCCCAGCTCATATTGTCCGTGTCAAGCATCGCGTAGCTGGCCCATGGGTCGCCGTCGCGGGGCTGCCCTACGCTGCCGGGGTTGATGATCATGCGGCGACTTCCGAGCCTCACGGGACCGTTCAGAGGGGGGATCATCGTCTCACACCGCCCTCGCTGCTCGTCCAATGAGAAAATGAGGGGGATGTGGGTGTGACCCACCAGACCAAATGGGCTGGAAAAATGAGCAAAGTTCGCGTAGGCCACGTTGGCATCGAGTATGTACTCCCACACCGGCTCCCGGGGGCTGGCGTGGGCCATGAAGAAGCCGCTCTGTTCCACGTGCGTGGGGAGCCTGTTCAAGTAGTCGCGTGCGGCTGGCGTGAGTTCCGATTGTGTCCAGATAGTGGCGGTGCGGGCGTCGGTGTTGAAATTCCTTATGTCCAGTTTGCCCAACGCGGCCCAGTCGTGGTTGCCGGCCAGGCTGAGGTGAGGGAATTCCTGAATTCGCTCGATACATTCATTCGGATTGGGGCCGTACCCCACCAGGTCGCCCAGGCACCAGATCTCGTCGAACGCCGGTGCATCAGCCAGTACGGCCTGCATGGCCACCAGGTTAGCGTGGACGTCGGATACGATCAAATAGTGCAAGTTGTCATCACTCCACCTAAATTGGGCGATATTATATACCGATTCCCTCCTTTGCGCTAGCCTGAAGCCCCCGACGTAGTCGGGGGAGCCGTCACTGTCCTCCCTGGTCACTTTCGCTTGTCCAGCCCCCACAACGGTTGTATAATCTTCCTCGAGTCGAAAGGATGGTACCAGGAGCCATTTCCGGTGGCCCCAATTCTTGATGAGCATACGTTGGAATTCTTGAGTCGCAGCCCCGATCAGACGCGACGCCTGGGTGCGCGCCTGGGTGCGCTGCTACAGGGCGGGGACGTGGTTTGCCTGGAGGGGCCGTTGGGATCGGGCAAGACCTGTCTGGCACAGGGCATAGGCAGGGGGTGGGGCGTGAGCCAGACGCTCATCAGTCCCACGTACGTCCTGGTTCGCGAGTACACGCGCCCCGCCGAACCTGTGCGGTTGTATCACGTGGATCTCTATCGCGTCTCTGGCGTGGACGAGGCGTTGGGCCTGGGTATGGACGAATTCGTCGGGGATGCGCGCGCGGTCTGCGTGATCGAGTGGGCGGAGCGAGCGCGCACCGTGATGCCACCGGAACGTCTATGGGTGCGGCTCAAGTTTTCTGACTGGACGCGGCGGGCCCTCTGTTTCGAGGCGCAAGGGGAGCGGCACACGGCGCTGCTGCGCGAGTTCCGCCGGGAGGCCTTTGGAGCGTAGACGTGATGTTGGTCGCGATTGATACCGCCACCGGCTACGCCAGCCTGGCACTGCACGACGGGTTTCGGGTGCGGGTGGAGCACACGTGGGAATCGCCACGCCGGCACACGGTCGAGCTGTTGCCTCGCCTGGTGGCCGCGCTGGAGCAGCTTGACGTTGGGGCTGAGCACCTCAGCGGGGTGGCGGTGAGCCGAGGGCCGGGCTCTTTCACCGGGTTGCGGGTGGGTATGGCCGTGGCGAAAGGGCTCGCGCTGGCGCGGGGGCTGCCTTTGGTGGGCGTGCCGACGCTTGACGTGGTCGCGGCGGCGCAGGGCCGGGACCGCCGGCCGTTGTGTGCGCTGTTGCCGGCCGGCCGGGGGCGCATCTGTGTCGCTATCTACCGCTGGCGGGCTGGGGAGTGGCGCGTGCGTGAAGGACCACGTCTCACGACCTGGCCAGCGCTGGCGCAGGAGACGGTCTCCCCCACCCTGTTCTGCGGCGAGGTTGACGTGGCGGGGGCCGATGCGCTCGCTACGCTCGGCGAACTGGCTGTGCTCTTGCCTGCGGCGGCGAGGCTGCGGCGGGCCGGTTTCCTGGCGGAGGTGGCCTGGCACCGGTTGAACCGGGGAGAGACTGACGATCCGGCCACGTTGGCCCCAATCTATCTCCAGCATCCCACGTGAAGAAACACCCCTTGCCCTACGTGATCCGCCCTATGGAGCCAGGCGACGTCCCCGCGGTGGGGGCCATCGAACGGCTTTCTTTCCCCACACCATGGCCGACGTCGTCTTTTTTGTATGAACTGGGGAATCACGCCCGATCCTCGTATCACGTTCTGTTGAAGCCAGAGAACAGTGACACTGCGCGTTTCAGGCGAGGATGGCGTCGCTGGCTGCGCGGCGTGGTCGACCGGCCGGAGGAGAGCCGGGTGATCGGGTACGTGGGCTTCCGCCGCCAGTCCACCAGCGTACATATCAGTACGCTGGCCGTACATCCGAAATGGCGCGGGAAGGGATTGGGAGAGCTGTTGCTGCTGACGGCGATGGAGAAGGCGTTGGAGCTGGGGGGCAGCGCGGTGTCGTTGGAGGTGCGCGCCTCCAACCAGGTGGCCCAGAGCCTGTATCGCAAGTACGGCTTCCGATTTACCAACGTCCATCGTGGCTACTACCGGGATGGTGAGGATGCCTGGCTGATGGAGGCCCAGGTGAACGTGGACACATATCGGACTCGACTGGCCAGGCTGCGCCAGATGTTGGAGGCGCGCCTTCGCTGCCCACCCGCAGACGTTGGACAAAACGATGCGGATACGTTATAATCTGTACGCATTCACCAGGCGTTTACCTGGCATTTGCCAGGCGTTTACCTGGCATTTGCCAGGCGTTTACCAGGCGCTCACCAAGCGTTCACCCCTCCCTGAGAGGGAGGGGACGGGGGAGGGTGGATTTCGACTGATTTCCGCAGCATTCAGATAGCACAGGAGGGAGAGCGTGTCAGAGTTGGAGTCGTTGGCGGCGGAGATTTCCAGGTGTACGCGGTGCCTCTTGCACCGGGGACGGACCAAGGCGGTGCCCGGTGTGGGCCCGTCGAATGCAGAGATCATTTTCATCGGTGAGGCCCCCGGCTTCCACGAGGATCAGCAGGGCCTCCCGTTCGTGGGGGCGGCAGGCAATTTTCTCGATGAATTGCTCGAGAGCATTGGCCTGAAACGCGAAGAGGTGTTTATCGCCAACGTTATCAAGTGCCGTCCGCCGGGCAATCGCGACCCGTTGCCCGAGGAGATCGAAGCCTGCAAGCCGTACCTGGACCGGCAGATCGAACTGATCCAGCCCAAATTGGTGGTGACACTGGGGCGCTTCTCGATGGCGCGGGCCTTTCCAAAAGCGCGTATCTCCCATATTCACGGTCAGCCGCGCAAGGTCGGCGGCGTGATCTACTATCCGATGTATCACCCGGCGGCAGCCCTGCACCAGCCCAGCCTGCGACGCACTGTCGAGGAGGACATGCGGCGCATTCCCGAGTTGATCGTGCAGGCAGCCCAGATCGCCGATTCCCCGCTCCCTGTGGAAGCGGAGCAGTTAAAGTTGTTCTGAGCGATGGATTGCAGGTCGCTGGCTCAATCCTGCAGGTCGCAGATGCCAACGACAAGAGTTTCGAGACAGGCGGGCTAGGTGATCGAGTTTATCTCCATTCTCGTGCTCACGTTTGCTCTGGCGTTGGTCGTGCTGGGGGCCGTCACGATGTGGCTGGAGCGCGGGCGAGTGCGGCTTCAGGGTATCGTCCTGATGGTCGTCGGGCTTCTCGTCGGCACTGGATATGCCTTCCTGGGAAGCCGCTTCTCGCTGACGCTCTTCGACCGCCTGATCGTGCGGGTGGATCTGCCAGCCTTGATGGCCACGGCCTTCACCTACACGGCGGGCGTGTTGGGTGGCGCGTCGCTGGCGGTGGGGCTTTTCCTCTGGGCCACGGGCCGCTTTCGGCACCAGGTCGAGCGGTCGGTGATCGCCTTTGTCGCGGCCGGCGTGCTGGTGGCGGTCGTGGCGACCCTGCTTGCTGTCGCCTTCAGCACCCCCTAGCCAGGCCGGCGCGTCGTTACTTGTGCAGCAGGCGCAGCGTTGCCTCGGCCAGGATGGCTGCCCCCACCGGCAGGCAGCGCTCGTCGATGTCGAAGCGCGCGTTGTGGGCCTTGCGTTCGTCTCCCTCGATCCGGCACCCCAGCATGAACATCGCGCCGGGTGCCAGGTTGGAAAAAACTCCAAAGTCCTCTGCGCCCATCTCCGCTTTGGGGGCCTGGAGGTGGCCAGCTCCCAGCAGGTCGGTACCGACCTCCCGCAGCAGTTGTACGACCCCCGTGTCGTTGATCATCGGCAGCCCGCCCAGTTCGAATTCGAGCGCATAGTCGCCGCCTAACACCTGCGCGATCCCCAGCGCTCGCTCGATCTCGGCGTGGATCTGCTTCTGCACCTCCACCTCCATGAAGCGGATGGTGCCGGACATTTCTACCCGGCCCGGAATCACGTTTTCTGCCTGCCCGCCGTGGATAGAGCCAATGCTGATCACCGCCGGGGCGGTGGGGTGCAGGCGGCGGGAGACGATGCCGTGGAGGGCCAGGATAATCTGCGCGGCGATGTAGATGGGATCGACCACTATGTGGGGCATCGCTCCGTGCCCACCCCGGCCGATGATCGTCGCGTAAAAGGTGTCCACTCCGGCCGACGCGGGGCCTGCTTCGATCGTGATGTCGCCGACGGGGACGGCAACGTTCACGTGGACCGCCAGCACCGCGTCTACCCCCTCCATCGCGCCGTCCTCCACCATGCGCGGTGCGCCGCTGATTCCCTCCTCGTCCCCCACCTCCTCGGCCGGCTGGAAGAGAAATCGCACCGTGCCCGGGAACGTCTCCTGCGCCAGCAGCGTCGCCACGCCCAGCCCGATGGCGGTGTGGGCGTCGTGCCCGCAGGCGTGCATCACGCCGGGGACGCGGGAGGCATACGGGACGTCGTTCGCCTCCTGGATGGGGAGTGCATCCATGTCGGCGCGGATGGCGACGATGGGTTGACCCTGGCCCAGTTCCGCGACGACGCCGGTGCGGCCCACGCCGGTGCGGACCCGGTAGCCCAACGATTCCATCTCCGCCGCGACGCGGGCGGCGGTGCGTGTTTCCTGGAAGCCCAGTTCAGGGCGCATGTGAAACTCCCGCCGCCAGGCAACTAGTTGTTCCTCAATCTCATGAGCGCGTTTTAGCACTGTTCTGACCTCGTATGAACCCGAAAATCTAGACTTCCGAAGTCTTGGAGTCGCTTTTGGCACCTCGTCAGATCATTGCAAAGAGCCGTCTTGTGCCATTCAGCACTATTGGCAAAGACTTCGGAAGTCTGTTCTAGATGTGCAGGGGCCTCACCTTCAGTGCATCAGCAGGTAATGGTAGGCTGAGAGGGCTGCCTTGGCCCCCTCGCCGATGTGCACCAGCGCCTGCTCCGAGACGAGCGTCACGTCGCCGGCGGCGAACACCCCCGGCCAACTGGTGGCGCAGTTCACGTCGACGATGATGTGTCCGCGTCTGTCACAGTCCACCCACTCCCGCACCAGGTCCGAGTTCGGCGTGCGCGGCAACTTGACGAACACGCCGGAAACCGCTATCTGGCGCTCCTCCTCCTCAGGCGTTGCGACGACGATGCCGTCGACGAAACGCTCGCCTTGCACCTCCCTCACCGCTATGCTTTCCCCGATCTCGACGTTCTGCGTCTGGCGGAGCTTTTTCACCAGCGGGGTGTCCGGCAGTGGTTCAGGCGCTAGCAGGTAGACCTGGTGCGCCTTGCGGGCCAGGTCGGCAGCGGCCCACTGGGCGCGCCGGCCGTTCCCGACCACGGCCACGTCCTTGCCCAGAAACAGTCCGGCGTGAGTGGTTGCCGAGTAACTCAGGCCGTAGCCGGCCAGCCGGGCCTCTCCTGGGACGTTGAGACGTTCCGGCCTGGCACCGGTCGCCATGATCAGCGTTCGTCCTTCAAAACGGTTGTCCCGCTTGGTATCCACGACGATGTGCTGTCCCTCGGGCATCACCTTGGTCACGGTGTCGAAACGGCGCACAAAGTCCAGGTAATCGAGTTGACGGCGGAAAGCGTCCAGCAGCGTCTCGCCGGTGATCGTCTCCCGTCCCTCCATCTCCTCCAGTTGCATGGCGTAGGTGGTCTGGCCGCCCCAGCGTTCGGCGATGATCAATGTCTCCAGCCGCTGGTTGATGGCCGTCGCGGCGGCGGTGATGCCTGCCGGCCCGCCACCGATGATGATCATGTCATACATTGCCTTTCCTCCTTAATCAAGACCACTCCGCCGGTACTGGCGGGATGAGTCCTTTCTCCATCAGGAAGTGAGTCATGTCCTGCGCCTGACGGATCGTCGCCTTCGCCTTGCTGAGCAGCTCTTCGCGAGAGAGGCTCAGGCGCGCCACGCCCTGCTCCTGCGCCTTCATGCCGACGGCTGCCGCTTCGCGGGGGAACACCTCCCAGTCGTCCATCGTCGGCAGGATGTGGTCGTCGTCGATCCCACGCTCCTCTGCGCAGCGGGCCAGTTCCTCGGCGGCGGCGATGGCCATCTCGTCGGTGATGGTCCTCGCCCGCACGTCCAGCACGCCCCGGAAGATGCCGGGAAAGCCCAGCGAGTTGTTGACCTGGTTCGGAAAGTCACTGCGGCCCGTGCCGACGATGCGTGCCCCGGCTTCCTTCGCCTCCCAGGGCCAGATCTCGGGGATGGGATTTGCGCACGGGAAGATGATCCCGTCTTTGGCCATTCCCTTCACCCACTCTGGCAGGATCGTCCCCGGCCCGGGCTTACTGAGCGCGATGCAGACGTCGGCACCGCGCATCGCCTCGGCCTGCCTCCCCCGTCGCCCCTCGGCGTTAGAGTGCTGGCAGATACGCCACTTGTCGACGAACTCGATCTTGCGCTGCGCGATGTCATCCCGCTCCGGATGCAGGATGCCCTTGCTGTCGCAGGCGACGACGTTGCCGAACTGGACGCCGGAGGCCAGCAACAGGCGCAGCGTCGCGACGTTGGCCGCGCCGGTGCCGATCAGCGTCACCTGGATGTCGTCCATCCGCTTGCCCACCACCTTCAGCGCGTTGATCACCCCCGCCAGGATGACAGTGGCCGTTCCCTGCTGGTCGTCGTGCCAGACCGGGATCTTGATGTCGGGGTCGGTGCGCAGCATGTCGAGCACGCGGAAGCACTTGGGCTGCGAGATGTCCTCCAGGTTGATCCCGCCGAAGGAAGGCTGAATCAACTTCACAGCTTGGATGATGGCGTAGGGGTCCTTCGTGTCCAGACAGATCGGGACCGCGTCCACGCCGCCCAGGTATTTGAAGAGCAGCGATTTGCCCTCCATCACGGGCAGCCCGGCGGTGGCGCCGATGTCACCCAGGCCCAGCACCCGCGTGCCGTCGGAGACGACGGCGACGGTGTTGCCCTTGTTGGTGTATTCGTAGGCCAGCTCTTCGTCCTCCTGGATGGCCCGGCAAGGGGCTGCCACGCCGGGTGTGTACCAGATGGCGAAATCATCCAGCCCGCGGACGGGGCACTTGAGCGCCGTCTGCACCTTGCCCCGGTAGAACGGGTGCATGCGCATCGCGTCTGCTGCCGGTTTCTTGGCCTTGGCAAGCAATTCTTCTTTGGTGAGCATAGAACCTCCCTTGTGTGGTATATTGAGAAATAGTCCTACTTTCCCGGACACTGCATGGCGACGGACGGGGCGATGTTCTTGTCGCCGTATGCTTTGTCAAAGTGAGCGCAAAAGTCGGCCGCCAGCTTTCTGGACCGGGCGTCGTAGGCCTCCTTGTCCGCCCACGTGTTCCTGGGGAACAGCACCTCGGGGGGGACGCCCGGGCATTGCTTCGGGATGAGGATGTGGAACGTCGTGTCCTCGGCGTACGCCACGTCCTGCAATTGCCCGGTCAGTGCGGCGTTGACGATCTCCCGCGTCAGGTTAATGTCCATGCGCGCGCCCACGCCGTACGGCCCGCCGCTCCAGCCGGTGTTGACCAGGTAGACCTGGGTGCCGTGCTTCTGCATCCGCTCGCCCAGCGTGCGGGCGTAGACGTCCGGGTTGCGGGGCATAAAGGGCTCGCCGAAGAAGCGGGAGAAGGTGGACACCGGGTCGACGATGCCCGTCTCCGTGCCAGCCAGTTTGCTCGTGTATCCCATCAGGAACCACAGCATCGCCTGCTCGGGCGTGAGCCGGGAGACGGGGGGCAGCACGCCGTTCGCGTCGGCGGCCAGGAACAGGATGGTGCTGGGGTGGCCGCTCCGGGAGGAGAGCTTGATGTTGGTCAGGAAGGCGAGCGGGTACGACGCCCGCGAGTTGGGCGTCAGTCGCTCGTCGTCCAGGTCAAAGGTGCCGTCGGGGTACATCATGGTGTTTTCGACGAGAGCGCCGTGATCCAGGTAGTGGGCCTCGTGGAGGACGGCGTTCCAGATCTCGGGCTCCTTGTCGGCGCGCAGGTTGATCAGCTTGGCGTAACAGCCGTTCTCAAAGTTGGCGATGCCGTTGTCGCTCCAGCCGTGCTCGTCGTCGCCCAGCAATGCCCGGCGCGGGTCGGCCGAAAGCGTCGTCTTGCCCGTGCCCGAAAGTCCCAGGAGCAGCGCGCAGTCGCCGCCTGGCCCCTCGTTGGCCGAGCAGTGCAAAGGCAGAATGCCTTCCCCGGGCAGGATGTAATTCATCACGGTGAAGATGAGTTTCTTGACGCTGCCGCCGTAGGCCGAGCCGTACACGACCCCCAGCATGCGGTCCAAGTCCATCGCGACGGCCATGTTCGAGGTCCGGCCGTCCGGGAGTTTCCGGAGCCGGCCCGCGTACCTGGCCCGATCCAGCTTGTCGTAGGGGACGACCAGCAGCGTAAAGCCCCGCTGGGCAAAGACGCTGCGTTCGATGCCCTGGGGCACAGGGCGGAACATGTTGTCCGTGAACAGCACGGTCAGCGCCTTGTCCGAGACCGTCCGCACGGGCAAAGCGTAGGAACCATCGGCGCCCACGGCCCGGTCGGTGACGTACAATCTCGGTTTTCGAAACAGCGTCTTTAGCGCATCCTCGATCACCATGTCAAAGGTCTCGGGCTCCATCGGGATGTTGTTGGGGGAGTCCCAGTCGATGTTCCCCTCGCTCTCCGGACGGCGGACAAGGTAGGTGTCCCTGGGGCTGCGGCCGGTCGATTCCGGCGGCGTCCACGTCGCCAGCGCGCCATTCGCGGCGGTGATGGCCTCCTTGCCGTCCACGGCGGCCTGGATCATGGATCTGCGATCCGGGTTGGTCGAGACGTTTGGATGGCGTCCCAAGGCCTGGGCCAGGTTCTCCATGTGCGTGCTACGTGTCATTGTGGCCTCCTTGCAAGCCAAGTTCACGGATGAACGATTAGACGAATGAACGAATGGACGAATCTACGAATGGACGAATTTACGAGTGACGTCTTTGGTGGCGAGCCATCTCGGTGGCGAGGAGGGCGATGATCTCGTCTGTTAGGGCTCCGGCAGCACCTTCCCCGGATTGAGAATATTCTGCGGGTCCAGCGCCTGCTTGACGCGCCACTGGATGTTGATGGAGGCAGGGCCGAGTGCATCCCGCATGTATGGCAGTTTGAAGGTGCCGATTCCGTGCTCGCCGCTCAACGTCCCTCCCAGGTCCAACGCCACCTGGAACACCTCTCCCACGATCTGTTCCACCTTCTTCCACTGGGCCGGGTCGCGCCGGTCGAAGAGGATGTTGGGGTGCAGGTTGCCATCGCCGGCGTGGCCGAAGACGACGATCGGCAGGCCGTACCTGGCGCTGATGGCCTTGATACGGCGGACCGCCTCCGGGATGGCGCTGCGGGGGACGGTGATGTCCTCCCCCAGCTTGTTGGGCGCCTTGCGGGCCAGCGATGGGCTGATGCTGCGGCGCGCTCGCCACAGCTCGGCCCGTCTCTCCTCGTCGCGGGCCACGTCCACCCGGCCGGCTCCCGTCTGCAGGCAGATGTCGGCGATGGCGTCGATCTCCCGTTGGACCGATTCCTCGTCGGCCCCGTCCGATTCGATCACCATGATCGCCTCGACGTCCAGCGGCAGCCCCAACTGCATGGCCTTCTCGATGCACTCGATCGCGGTCTCGTCCAGCAACTCCATCGCTGCGGGGACCAGCCCGCGGGTCAGCACGGCGTGGACGGAACGGCCCGCGTCATCCAGCGTGGGGAAGTGGACCAACGCGGTGCGCGCGTGGGGGGGCTTGCAGATCAGGCGCAGGATCACCTCGGTGATGACCCCCAGCGCACCCTCCGAGCCGACGAAGAACTGGTTCATGTTAAAGCCGGTGACGTACTTGATCGCCTTGCCGCCGGTTCTCACGACGCGCCCGTCGGCCAGGATGACGGTGAGTCCCAGCACATAGTTGCTGGTGACGCCGTACTTGAGACAGCGGGGGCCCCCGGCGTTACAGGCCACGTTGCCGCCGATCGTTGACTGCTTGATGCTGGAGGGGTCGGGCGGGTAGAACAGGCCCAGTTTTTCGACCGCTGCCTGCAGGTCGGCGGTGACGACGCCTGCCTCCACCGTGGCTGTCATGTTCTCTTCGTCGATCTCCAGGATGCGGTTCATGCGGGTCAGCGACAGCACGATGCCGCCCCGGACGGGAATAGAGCCCCCCGCCAGCCCGCTTGACATGCCCCGGGGCACAATGGGCACGTCGTGCTGGGCCGCGACTCTGACCACCGCCGAGACCTCTTCGTTCGTCTCCGGCAGCACGACCGCGTCCGGCAGGTGCTGCTCAAAGGTCCCGTCGAAAGAGTACGCGATCAGGTCGACGGGGGAGAAAAGCACCTTCTCTGGGCCAATGGCCTCTTCAAGTTCCGTGATAATGTTTTCCATCGTCTCGAGTTTCAGGTTTCAGGTTTCGGTTTGCACAACTTGAGACTCTGAAACCTGTAACTATCCTATCGCCTCCAACACCAGTTCCGTGATGTCCTTGACGCGGATGCGTAGACGTTCGGCGCGGGCGGCGTTGGCGAGCGTCCGTTCGCACTGCTGGCACGCGGACACGAGCGTCCCGGCCCTGACGTCGGCGGCCTGCCGGATGCGATTGCGCGCCACCGCCTTGCTCATCTCTGGCGCGAACGTCTCCAGGTTTCCACCGCCGCCACAACAGTGAGAGCTATCCCGGTTTTCGGCCATCTCGACCAGCCGCAATCCGGGGATCTGCGCCAGGACGCGCCTCGGGGCCTCGGTCACGCCCCCCTTCCGGCCCAGGTCGCACGGGTCGTGGTAGGTGACGTTCTCCCGCAGTTTGCGCAGCTTCAGGTCGCCCGTCTCCAGGAGATCGGCCAGGAACTCGGTGGCGTGCTGCACCTCCAGTCCCAGGTCCTCCATCTCCTCCACTCCCAACGCGGCGGGGTAAGAGTGCTTCCAGAAGTGGAAGCAGGACGGGCAGGTCGTCACGACTCTCTTGACCCCCACCGCCCGCACCGCTTCGACGTTGTGGCGGATCAAGTCGCGGGCGCGCTCCAGTTCGCCGTCGATGAACATCGGATAGCCGCAGCACCATTCGGTCCCGCCCAGCAGCGCATAGTCCACACCGGCGCGATCGAGGATCTGCACAAAGGACTGGGGCACCTTGTAGCTGCGCGGGAAGAAGGAGCTGACACAGCCGACGAAATAGGCCACCTCGGCCCGCTCCTTGCCCAGGCCGGTGGGCGGGGTAGGGAGATTGTCGGCCCAGATCAGCCGCCCGTCGTTCGCCTCGGCCGAGATGTTCCGGTACCGGGCGATGCGGGCGTCCAGGTCGGACAGGACCTCGGGCAAAAGCCCCTGGCTGGCCAGCTCGCCCCGCGTCAGCTCCAGGATGCGGTCCACCGCCACCCCGCTGGGGCAGACGAAGGTACAAGCGCCACACAGCAGGCACCGGAAGAAGGCCGTCGAGTATGCGTCCGTGGGATCCTCCAACAGCCCCTCTTTGACCGCCCGCACGAGCGCGACGCGGGCGCGGGGCGAGTCGGTCTCTCTCAGGCTCTCGCGGTAGCCGGGGCAGACGGACAGGCACAGCCCACACCGCACGCAGTAGAGCGTCTCCTCCTCGGCGGATCGTTGGGGTCCAGTGCTCGGTTCATTCACAGTGACACAGTCCTCCGGGTTACCAATCTACCAATCTCCCAGCCTACCGCCCCCCCACCACCGGCAGCGTCAACAGCGCGTGCGGCACGACCAACACGTCCAGATCCTCCCCCAGTTCGCGCGCCGCCAGCGCCAGCGCCTCCTCCACCGTCGCGGCGGGCGTCATCTTGCACGCCGCCACCACGTCCGGGTGCTCGCTTCCGACGATGACCACCCGTGCCTTCTCCAGCACCTTGGCCATCACAAAGGCGCGCTGCTGGCCCGGCGGGTAGCCGTTGCGCCGGGCGTCGTCCAGGATGGACTGGACGCCGGGCGCGTCTCGCATGGCGGCGAAGAAACGCTGCTCCCCCACGCCCTCCCCGGCCCCCTCCTCGCAGCGGGCCGGGACGACGAGGAACCCGCCCGGCTTGACGACCGGCGTCGACGCGAAGAACAGGTAGGACGCGGCCCGGCTGGCCTGGTACAGGTTGGCGTCCTTGGGGTAGCCCACCCCGCCGATCGCGACGTCGTACTGGTGGGGGATGTCCACCTCGTAGATGGCGCGGGCGAACGCCACCAACTGCGCGTGTGTCCCGACCGGCTCCCCCGCTTTCACGCACACGACCCGTTTTTCGTCGTCCAGCACCACGTTGAGGATGAAGCAGAGTCCCGCGCGGCGGGCCGCCTCGGTGACCGCCTCGTGGAAAGGGTTCCCCTCGATGCGGCCCAGCCGGGTGCCGGGATGGTCGATGAACGCCGGGCCGTGGGTGTGGGCGATGAGCGGTTCGCCTGCCGCGCCCACCGCCACCGTCTTGCGCCCGCCGGAGTACCCGGCGTACTGGTGTGGCTCCACCAGCCCGGTAGCGATCAGCAGGTCCGCCTCGACCGCCGCCCGGTGGACCGACACCGGCACGCCGCCGGGGGTGACGCCCAGGTCGACCAGCGCCTCGGGGTTCTGGGGCTCGTTGTCGATGACCCGGTAGCGGGCGACGACGTCCGGACCCAGCTTGGCGACCTTTTCCTCGGCGGTGGAGGGCCGGTGCATGCCGATGCCGCACAGCAGCGTGACGTCCTCGTCACGGACGCCTGCCGCTTCCAACTCGCGCAGGAGCGCCGGCACCAGCAGGTGATCGGGGCTGGCCCGGGTGACGTCGGTGAACACGATGCATACCCGGTCGCCCGGACGAGCCAGTTCCGAAAGCGGCGGCGAACCGACGGGGTGGGCCAGTACCTCAGCGATGGCCCACCCCACGTTGGCCAGCGGCTCCGCCCGTTTGGACACGACGACGGTGCCGCGCATATTTGGCGGAAGGTCGAACTCGATAGCGGATTTGCTATAAGGGACCTGGTATGTTTTGGTTTCAGGTTTCATGGTTTCAGGTTTCAGGTTCGTCGATGGTCCAGACGGGGCCTGATTCACGCAACTTGGGTCCCTCGAACGGGGTGCGCTTCAGGTATTCGATAAAGTTGTACAGGCGGCGGGAGAGCGTCTCGCATCGCTGTACTATGCCGTCGCACTCGGGTTGCGAGATGTAACCCAGGTCGAGTGCCACGTAGGCCTGCGAGCGCACCTCGCCGTTGGAACCTTTGGCCATATACAGGAAATTGATGAACTCTTTGGTCGTTCCCCGCTCGAAACCCTCGGCGACGTTCGACATCGTCGAGACCGCCGCCCGCTGCATCTGGCTGGCAAGCCCATACCGCTCACTAGGCGGGAATTTGCCCGTGAGCCGATATATGAGGCTCACGACCTCACGCGCCTCTTGCCACACTCGCAAGTCTTCGAAGCGCTCAACCGTAGGCACAGGACCTCCTTGTGTTTCAGGTTTCAAGTTATCACGCAACCTGAAACCTTGAAACCTGAAACCTGAAACTATCCCAGACCGTACTCGATCCCCACTTCCTCCCCAATCGCCCGCAGGTCCGCCGCCACCTTGGCATTGAGCGGGATCCCCTCCCGGGAGCGGCGCTCCGCCTCTTCGTACTCCTTCTCGCCGTGGACGTAGATGCGGGCCTGGCCCTCCGCCTTGGGGGCGTTCTTGAGGCGGCGCTGCAGATCGTCCATCGCCGCCTTGAACTCGTCCTCAGGCCGGAACGCATCCACCCGCCACGCCCCGAAAAAGTGGCCGATCCTGGAGGGGAGGGGTTTCCCGTCGGGAGTCTTGGGGTAGACCAGGTCGGCGTAGGCCGCGCCGGAGAGGACCGCGCAAAAGACGTCCACCCACAGTCCCAGGCCGTACCCCTTGTGGCCGCCCAGCAACTCCCCGGCCCCGCCCAGCGGCAGCAGCCCGCCGCCGGCCCGTTGCTTAAAGTTCTCCAGCACTTGCCCCGTATCGTCCGTCGGCGTGCCGGTCTCGTCGGTCGCCCAGCCCAGTGGCATGGGTTTCTCCAGCCGGTTGTACACCTCCAGCTTGCCGCGTGGCACGGTGCTCGTGGCCATGTCCAGCACAAAGGGCCGTTCCTCGCCCGCCGGGGCTGCCACCGAGATGGGGTTGGTGCCCAGCATCGCGTCCCGCCCAAACGTCGGCGTCACCAGCGGGGCGGCGTTCGTCATCGAGATGCCGATGCACCCGTACTCTAGCGCCATCATCGCGTAATAGCCAGCGATGCCAAAGTGGTTCGAGTTGCGCACCGTCACGAAGCCGGCCCCCACGTCCGCCGCCTTCTGGATCGCCCGCTCCATCGCCCGGTGCGAGACCGGCTGGCCCAGCCCCGCCCCGGCGTCGATCAGTGCCGTGGCCGGCGTGTCCGTCACCACCCTCACCTCGGGCCGGGCGACCATCACGCCGTCCCGCAGGCCGTCCTTGTACCGCCGCAGGCGGGCCACGCCGTGGCTGTCGACCCCCCGCAGGTCAGCGGCAACCAGCACGTCGGCCGTGATGTGTGCGTCCTCCTCGGGGACGCCCATCTTTTCAAACACGCGCACGCAAAACCCCTTCAAGCGCTCCGCTCGAACTCGCGATCCAATCTCTGCCATCATCGCCTCCTCCGCATGGTCGTCGCCTGTTGTGGAAGTAATGTAACACAAGCCGCCCAGGGGGGCAAGTGAGGATGTTCACCCCTGGCAGCGCCCAACATCACGACAACACCCCCTCTACCCCTTGGGCAAGAGGAGGCGTCATGCCTGAGATTCCCCGGCTTGCCGCTATTGACCCCAACCGCTACTCGTCCCCCCGTCCCCTTGTCCCCCTGTCTCCCTGTCTCCCCGTCCCTCCGTCCCCTTGTCCCCTCATCCTCTCGTCCCCCTGTCTCCCCGTCCCTCCGTCCCCTTGTCCCCTCATCCTCTCGTCCCCCTGTCCCCCTGTCTCCTTGTCCCCTTGTCCCCCCGTCCCCTTGTCTCCCTGTCCCTCACTCCGCCACTCCGCCCCCTCCGCCCACACCTCCTTCTTCCAGATCGGGACGATCTCCTTCAGCCGGTCGATGGCGTAGCGGACGGCGTCAAAGACCTCGTGGCGATGGGCCGCGGAGAGCGCGATGACGACGGCGGTCTCCCCCACCTCCAGCCGCCCCACGCGGTGGACGATGGCGACCTCCCGGATCGTCTCCCAGCGGGCGCGGATCTCGGCGCCGATCTGGCGCAGCGTCCCCTCCCCCATCTCCGGGTAGGCCTCGTACTCCAGGTAGCGCACCGCTCGACCCTCCGTCGTGCCCCGCACCACGCCGACGAACGTGATCACCGCCCCGATGGCCGGATCGGCCAGCCGGGTGACCACCTCGTCCACGGATATGTCCTCCGTCGTGATCTCGAACAGTCTCCCTGCCATATCAGCCCCCCCCGACCGGCGGCAGGCAGGCGACCTCGTCCCCATCGTGCAGTTCGGTCTGCATGCCGACGTACGCGCGGTTCACGGCGACGCTGATGAAGCGCGTGTAGGGACGCAGCGCCGGCACCTCTTTCGTCAACCGCTCGATCAGCTCCCCCACCGTCGTGCCTGCCGGGATCTCTTTCTCGATCTCCCCCGTCCCGACCGCCTCCCTCGGCGCGGCGAAAAACCTCACCCTAACCCGAATCTGCCCACTCTCCATCTCCAATCTCTCTTCTCCATTCTCCATTCTCTATTCTCTATTCTCTATTCTCCCCTCCCTCCTCCCTCCTCCCCACTCCCCGCTCTTCCCCCCGCTCTTGCGCACCAGCCGGATGTTGCCGATGCGCATCGTCTTTTCCACCGCCTTCGCCATGTCATAGATCGTCAGCGCGGCGACGCTGACGGCGGTGAGCGCCTCCATCTCGACGCCGGTCTTTCCCCGGCTGCGGACGGTCGCCGTGATCTCGATGCGCGACGCCGCCTCGTCGATGTGAAAGCCCACGTCCACCTGGGTCAGAAGCAGCGTGTGGCAGAGTGGGATCAGGTCCGGCGTGCGCTTGGCGGCCATGATCCCCGCCACCTGCGCCACGGCGAGCACGTCCCCCTTGGGCACCCCCTTCTCGGCGATGAGGCGCAGCGTCTCCGGGCGCATGGCCACCTCCCCCTTGGCGACGGCCACCCGCTCCGTATCCGCCTTCCCGCCGACGTCCACCATGCGGACGCGTCCTTCGTCGTCCACGTGAGTCAGTTCCATCACGACCTCCGTTCCAACTGCCAAGCCAGCGGCTGGCCGCCAGCCGTTGGCCGTCAGCCGCTGGCCGTCGACCGCTGACCGCGCCTGCTGCCTGCTGACGGCTACCCTCCGATCTCCGACATGGCCCGATTCTCCGGCCGCACGCACTCGTCCAGGTGGTGGTGCATCGGCTTGATCTCGATGCCCTGGAGCAGAAACTGCTTGATCTCGGCGATGTCCGCCCCTTGCCGCAGCGGCGTGCGCAGATCAATCTCCTCGTCGGAGAGGAGGCAGGGACGCAGTTGCCCGTCGGCGGTGAGGCGCAGCCGGTTGCAGCGATAGCAAAAGTGCTCGCTGATTGGGGTGATAAAGCCGAGCGTGCCGCTCGCTCCCGGCAACTTGTAGTAATGCGCGGGCCCACCGCCGGCGCTCATTTTCGCTGGCTCCAGTTCGCCCAGCGCCGCCTCGATCCTCCGTCGAACCTCCCGCCCCGTCACGACCCTCCCCCGCCACCCGCCGTCCGCGAGCCCTCCGTTCCCCACCGGCATCATCTCGATAAAACGGATGTTCCACCCCGCCTCCCTCGTCTGCCGGGCCAGGTCCACCACCTCGTCGTCGTTCATTCCCCGGATGACGACGGTGTTGATCTTGATCGGCTCGAGTCCCGCCTGCCGGGCGGCCTTGATCCCGGCCAGGACGTCCGCCAACCGGCCCCGGCGCGTGATGCGCTGGAAGCGCTCCGGGCGGAGCGTGTCCAGGCTGACGTTGACCCGCTGGAGGCCGGCCTCCGCCAGCGCAGCGGCGTAGCGTGCGAGGAGGATGCCGTTGGTCGTCATCGCCAGGTCGTCGACGCCCGGGACGCGGGCCAACATGCGCACCAGGTCGACGATCCCCGGCCGGACGAGCGGCTCGCCCCCGGTCAGCCGCACCTTGGTGATGCCCAGTTCGGCCGCGGCTTGCACGATCGTCTCGATCTCCTCGTAGCGCAGGATCTCCTCGTGCGGGCGCCAGGCCACGCCCTCCGGCGGCATGCAGTAGATGCAGCGCAGGTTACACCGGTCGGTCACAGAGATGCGCAGATAGCTGATGGGGCGATTACAGGCGTCTAAGCAAGGCATGGCAAACTCCAATGACCAGATCTCAATGACCAATGACCAATGACCAAATCCCAAATGTCGATCTGCGTCTCTATCAAAAACTGGCGTCCACCTGGGAGAGGTGGACGCCAGCACGTTCATAGCCTGTCGTCCATTCTCCTTTCCAAGCACGGGAGGCGCCGCCGTTTCCGGCCACACCCTGTCGCCCACCCCCCGTAGGCATACCCCGCGGAGCGCCCTTAGGGGCGGTGGGTCGGAGAAGGGACACCTGATGTGATCGAGCGCTATTCTACACCGTTTCGTCTCGACGAGCAAGGTCAGGCGCCGTATGAGGTGCAGACCTTCCCGAAAGCTAGAAAGCGCACCGAGAATGCTACGCACGCGGGCCAAAGGCGGCGAATCGTGCACTTGAGATCCTCGCGGCAGCTTTCGGGAAGGTGGTTTCTCACGAGACGTCCACCAGCGGGGCGATCCGGGCGATCGATCGCTCGACGAACTGGCTGTCTTCGACCGTGATCTCGATCGCGTCCTGGGGACAGACGTCGACGCACCGGCCGCAGCCCCGGCACGCGTCGCTGATGACGGCGCGGCCGTCCACCAGTCGCACGGCGTCGATGAAACAGACGTCCTGCGTGCACGCCCCGCAGCCCACGCACCGGTCGCTGACCGTGACCGTGACGCCCGGCATGCGCGTGATCTTGGCGCTGATCTGGGGGGTGACGTGGGGCAGCACCCGCCACAGGCAACAGCAGGGGCAGCAGTTGCAGATGGTGAGCAATTTGTCGCCCGGACCGACGCCCAGCCAGACCACGTCCAGCTTGTTGCGGCCGATAAAATGGACCAGCCCGGCCTCCCGGCAGCGGCGCACGTGCTCGAGCGCCTCCTCCTTCGACACGCGCCGCCCGAGTTGCGGGTTGATCCCCAGCGCCGCTTCGCCGAGAAAGAGACAGCCCAGTTCGATCGGGTAGTCCTCGCACCCATTGGCGTCACGACAGAGGCAAAAATTCATAATCCAGTGGGTGTTGGCGTGCTCGACAAAGTGTTCCACGACCTGGGAGGGCAGCACCATCTCGTCCGGCGGGTCGAGCGCCTGGTTGACCTCGATCGTCCGGACCGCCTGGTCCCTGGGCAGGAACATCAGGTCGTCGCCCTCGAACAGCCAGTGATCGACACGGATTCCAAAAGTAATTCCGACTTTCCGTCCGCCAACACTCCACGCATCCCGTGGCGCCAAGAATCGGCTCGCAAAGTCAGCCTTGCTATGAAATATGTCTGTTAGCAGATGATACGGTTACGGATTTTGCATTCTGATGCACAGAGCACGGATTTTGCGCAAAGCCATATGGGCTTCTGGTTGTGAGCAGCACCAACTTTTGTCTAGTCGTGTTTGCCTGAAGTGTGCCACAATCGACGCATGAACCCGGAATTACTTTTAGGATCTGTGATCGAAGAACCTGCCGATGATGGGCACGTTCGTCGCCCGGGCGACGAAGAAGCGACTGGGGAATATCTTTTTCAATAAGCGGACGAAAAGAACAGATCTCATTTATCTTTACCACCCGTCTGGGGCTAGATTCTACCCTATCCCGCCCACCTGAGCAAGTGGCCTGTCTCACAACGGCTGCGGCGTGCTGGCGTTGTGGCCGCGTGACTGCCGGCGAACTGACCGCCCCGACCTGCGAACGGCCGGGGCGTTTTTGCGTTGGGGATCGTCAGACCTATCGCTCCTGTTCCCTTTTTAGTCAATATCTCATATTCTTTTCACGCTATGTGAACAGGTTTACGCTACACTTTGAGGTGGCAGGTAACGCCCCACTCACTGCCATACCAGGGACGACGGACTAGGTGGTGGAGGGCCGCCTCAGGAGCAGACATCGGAGTACAAGGCCCTCCCACCACCGTGAGATGTGAGCGGGCGTTTTGGTGTGCCCAAGTAGGAATTGCAATGCCTCTCGTCCCAGGACAGGTGATCCACGGTCGCTACCAGGTCATCGCCCTGCTCAGCAGCCAGGGCGGGATGAGCGCTGTCTACGAGGTGATGGACAACACGCTCAACGTCCGCTGCGCACTCAAGGAGATGCTACCCTATCCGGGCACCTCGGGGAGCGCGCTGCCCGAACTTCGCGGGCAGTTCCAGCAAGAAGCGCAATTGTTGGCCAGCCTGCGCCACCCCAACCTGCCGCGCGTCAGCAATCACTTCGAAGAGGACGGCAACGCCTACCTGGTGATGGATTTCATCTACGGCCGGCGGCTGGACGAGGTCGCCGCCCAGGAAGGAGGACTGACCGAGGACGAGGTTCTTGACTGGGCACGACAATTGATAGAAGCGCTTGCGCATTGTCACGAACGAGGCGTGATCCATCGTGACGTCAAGCCGCAGAATGTGATGATCACCTGGCAGGGACAAGCGGTTCTGGTTGATTTCGGATTGGCCAAGTTGGTGGACCCCGATGACCCGCGCACGCGGACGGTGATGCGAGGTTTGGGCACGCCGGAGTACGCCCCACCAGAGCAGTACGATACCAGGAAGGGAGGCACCGACCCTCGCACTGACATCTACTCCCTGGGTGCGACGCTGTATCATGCACTGGCAGGATCACCACCGCCCACGGCGACAGAGCGAGTTGTGGACCCAGAGGTCCTGGTGCCCCTGCGGCAACTCAGGGATGACGTGAGCGAGGTGACCGACCAGGTGCTTGTGAAAGCGATGGCGCTGCGCCCCCCCCACCGGTTCCAAAGCATCGCGGAGATGTACCGGGCACTGTTCGGCTCGCCTATGCCCACCCAGGTGAAGGCAGAAAACATCGCACCCTCTGCAATGGACACCACCATGCTAGCGGGGCCGGCGAAGTCAAACGTGCTTCTGCCGTGGAGGGCTATCAAGGGACTGCGGATCGACCGCCGCCTTGGAGTTGGCATATTGGTCGGTCTTGCGTCTCTGGCGACGGTTGTCTCGTTGCTGGTCCGCGGCGCGAGTGGGGGGGCTGTTCTCACGGCTACGGCCACAGCGACCCCGACAGTCCGGGTCACGACGGCGGCCACCGTCACCCACACGCCGACGGCGACCCCTTCTCCCACCGCGACCCCGACGGCAAGCCCTACGTCGAGACCGACCACACAGCGGCCCACAGAGACACCTATGGAGCCAAGCCTGCGTGCCATCTTGGCGACGGCAGCAGCAATGCCGACGCCGACCCAGGTCTTTATCCCTTCGCCCACCTTCACGCCACCGCCGCCGACGAATACCCCCAGCCCAGGGGGAGGCGAGTCTTCGCGCCCCCGCCCGACGAGCACGTCGCCCCCACCGTCGCCCACCTCCACTCCAAGACCAACACCCACGGACACACCACTGCCACCCACGGCCACGCCACGGCCTACGCCAGGCCCAACACCAGGCCCAGGCTCGACAGAGCAACCATCAACTGGTTAGCGTCACAGCCGGCCTCACCACCTGGGTCCGCACCTCTGTTTGACTTCTGCCCCGAGCTGCAATATACTGCGTGCGCGTGCCCCAGTTGACCGGGGTAGCAGGAGCGCCTTGACGGAAACCGTTGAAGCATCATACAGCCCACCCACCGTGAGGTAATTGCGTTGAGACAACTCAGGCCCATCATGGTTATCGATCTCTTTCCCGAGATCCTGGACGAGCTGTTATGTCTCCTGTCTGGCCTGTCGGCAGAGGAGTGGAACAAATCCACTGCTTGCCCTTCGTGGTCTGCCAAGGATGTTGCTCTACATTTACTGGGAGATGATATCGGCATTCTTTCGAGGAGGCGTGATGGCTTCTCCTCCGGTGCGCCGGTCCAGAGTTGGGAGGAACTGGTCGCATTGATAAACGACAGCAATGAGATGTGGGTGCAAGCTACACGGGGGATAAGCTCTCGTCTCTTGTGCGAGTTGTTAGCGTTCACCGGGGTACAAGTGCACGAGTACTTCTGCTCACTCGATCCATACTCGATCGGAGGGCCTGTGAGCTGGGCAGGTCCCGATCCTGCGCCGGTTTGGCTTGACCTTGCTCGTGAATACACCGAGCAATGGCACCATCAACAGCACATCCGAGACGCTGTCGGCAAACCTGGCTTGAAGCGACCAAGGTTCTTTGCGCCGGCTCTGGATACCTTTGTGCGAGCGCTTCCTCATACGTATCGAGGAGTTGCCGCGGTAGATGGCACACTCGTGACCCTCACAATCATTGGTGACTCGGGCAACCAGTGGTCTTTGCTGAGGGAAGGTGAGCGATGGAATCTCTACCAACAAGTCTCTCGTATGCCAGATGTTGAGGTTGTCATGGGCGAGGAGATTGCGTGGAGGGTGTTCACCAAAGGCCTGAGCAGGAGCGAGGTGCAGGCTCAGGTAAAGATCGCCGGAGATCAATCGTTGGGGATAAAGATACTAGACACGGTTTCCATAATTGCCTGATCAGGTGCTGCGGGTTGTATCAGCGCTTTGGTTCCGCAGTCATAAGGAGAAAGCCACGTGAATCCATCTCCCACGTCGATAGGACAGAAATACGTCCAATTGGCTCTATCCATCGATCAGCACGTCCCTGGCTACATTGACGCCTACTTTGGACCTGTTGAATGGAAAGCGCAAATAGATGATCAGGGAGCACGCCCTGTTCATATGTTGGCAACGAAAGTAGCACAGCTCAAGGCTGCTATTGACGACGCTACGGATATGAAACCTCAGAGAAAAGACTTTCTCGCCCGGCAGGTAAAAGCGATGCACACCACCCTGCGGATCCTGCAAGGGGAGAGATTATCCCTGGTCGAAGAAGCGGAAGGCCTCTATGATATCACACCTGCTTGGACGGATGAGGCTGTTTATAAGGATGCTCACCAAACCCTGGAGGAATTGTTGCCGCCTGGTGGAAGCCTCTCGGAACGGATGGCCCTTCGAAAAAAGTCAACGGAAATATCTGTCGCGCAGACTGAAAAACTCTTGCCGTTTGTCTCGGAGCATCTCCAGAGCCTTACCCGTGAACGCTTTCCTATTCCTGAGGAGGAAACTTTCGAGCAGAAGTTCGTATCGAATCAACCTTGGGGTGCTTATAACTGGTATCTGGGTCATTGTCATTCGCGGATCGAGATCAACACTGATTTACCACTGCACATTGTGGGACTGCCGGGACTGACGGGTCTGCTGGCTCACGAGGGATATCCAGGGCACCATACTGAGCTTTCAAATAGGGAGACTAGGCTTTTCCAGGAGGCTGGCTATGCTGAGCAGTGTTTGTCACTGATCAATGCGCCAAGTTGCGTTGTCTCGGAAGGGATGGCTACCTGTGCACTAGAAGTCCTGATGAGCGAAGAGGAGCAGGTGGCCTGGCTTTCCGATGAGTTGCTCCCCCGTGCCGGTTTTGGTCACTTGAACGCTCAACGAGAACTGGCGATCAATAAAGCACAAAGAAAGCTGGCCGGTGTTTTGTCTAACGCCGCTTTCCTCCTCCACGAGCAGGGTGTTGATGCAGGGGAGGTTGGGGACTATATACAGAAATATGGTCTGGAGAGCGAGGTAGAAGCACGTAAAGCGGTCGAATTCCTCAGTACTCCCCTGTACCGGTCTTATGCCTTTACGTACTATTACGGGAGTGAGATGCTCAGAACTCTTTTTGAGAAAAAAGGGAATCGAGATCATTGGTATACACGCCTACTTACCGAACCAGTTACACCTCATCAAATTCGTCAATGGATAGAGATGTGATTCACTGTTGAGGTACTCTCTGTAAGCATAAATGCCTTTGCAACGATATGGCAGTGCCCCATTGCCAGGGCAAGAACGCTCTCAGGAGGTCAACATGAAGTGGTCAAACATCTTCAAGGTGATATGTGTGGGCCTGGTGCTTCTTCTGTTGTACCTGGAGGCTTCACAACCCAACGTTTACCTAAAGCTCTGGTTTGCAGTTTTCTGGGGCGTAGTAGCTATCATCACTCTACTTCGGATAGAGACGATAGACTGGCTGGCTGGGAAATCAAGCCTCAAGCTACCGCAGCCTTTACAATTCGCGATCGTCCTTCTTTTGGTTCTGGCAGCAATAGTGGCGACTGATTGGGCAAGCTTGAGCCGCCGTGATTTGCTCCAGTGGGTGTACGTGCTGTTCACTCTTCCTGTCTATAAGCAAGGATTTACTTGGGCGTGGTCTCGGGTCATTCATCCTGGAAGACGCAGTATGTTTTGAAAGGCGAATCAAGACGCGCCTGACACGGGTTGCAGCCGATGCGCTTTCGCGCGTCGTTTTCAGTGGCGCTTTGCCAGTCAATCGCCATAGTTGCCCAGCGCCGTCGGTCAACACCGCGCGCGGCTGAACCAGGTCGTTGGTGCGCCAAGCAAAAGGGGTGTCACTGCCAGTATCTACCATCCAGCAATTCCCGTTATGGAATTCGTAGTAACGACTTCAGTCGTTCTTTCTGCGTAACCAGCGACTGAAGTCGCCACTACAAAGCGATACCACGTGACGATAATGCTGAAACGGGAATTGCTGTCGACTGTCCTTCCCCCCGACGCCGCATCCCCTGTTTGACTTTTGCCCAGAGCTGCAGTATACTACCTGCGCGTGACCCAGTTGGCCGAGGTAGCAAGAATGCCTGGGCGGTCAACGTGCAATCATCGTCGGAAGCCCGCCCACCGTCAAGGTGCGGCGGGTGTTTTTTTGTGTCGCGGGCATACCTACAGATTCAGCAATGAGCGAGGTGAGTTTGGCGCGCTTGCCGATCGTACGTCGAGTTCAGCAGGCCGGGGACGTGGTGGTTGTAGGGGCAGCATGGTGGCCTTGAAGGCAAGTTGGCGACCGTTGGGCATCATCCTGGCACTCTATCTGCTTCTGGCTGTTCTCTACGGGCTGGTCACGCCCATCTACGAGGGCCCGGACGAGATTGGCCACGTCCTCTACGTCAAGCACCTTCTCGAAGGACGGGGTCTGCCGCGCCAGACTCGGGAATATGCCATCGCCTATGGCTTTGGACAGGAGGGTTCTCAGCCTCCGCTCTACTATGCGCTCAACGCAGCGCTGGTGCGGGTTCTCCGCCTTTCGCTGGCCGGCCTGGAGGGCGTACCGCCGGTCAACCCCTTCACGACCTGCGGGCGGCCTGCTCGCTACAACGTGGCCTGCTATCGGCACGACCCCCGCCAGGAGATATTCCCATTCCAGGGTGCGGCGCGGGCCGTCCACGCGATGCGGCTCCTCTCGGCCCTGCTGGGAAGTATCACCGTCACCGCCGTCTACCTGGCAACGCGCCAGGCCTTTCCCGGCTCTGAGGAAACAGCGCTGCTGGCGGCGGAGTTGGTGGCTTTCAATCCCCAGTTCACCTTCATGGGGGGTGTCGTCAACAACGACAACCTGGTGAATTGCCTCGTGGCGATGGCGCTGGCACTGACGCTGTACGGCTTGCGGTGCGGCTTCACCTGGCGGCGCGCGCTGGTGCTCGGCCTGGTGTGTGGGTTAGCCACACTGGCGGAACTGGGTGGCCTGCTAGCCCTGGCCTTCGTCGGAATGGGGCTGCTGGTAAACCTCAAATTGCAGATTGCAGATTGCAGATTGCAGATCGTGGACCGCAGACGTCATTGGGCGCCGGTCATCTCCCATGCGTCGTTGGTCATTGGGGTCGTCCTGCTCGTCGCTGGATGGTGGTTCGTCCGCAACTGGGTGCTCTACGGCGAGCCCACGGGCGCGACGATGATGCACGCCATCTACGGCGAGCGAGATGGCTGGCCTGCTCGCCTGGTCTTCCCGGAGATTCGCAAGACCTTCCGCTCCTATTGGTCCCGCTTTCCCTGCGAGTTGAGTTTCCCGCGCCCGGTTCACTCGGCCCTCGGGCTGCTGGTGGGGTTGGGTGTGGGGGGGTGGGTGAGAGGGTGGCGTGCGATCTCGCGCCGGGAGAGGCGGACGGGTGGACTGCTCCTCGTCTGGTTGGGGCTGGTCGTCCTGGCGTGGGTGCGCTGGAATCAGATCTCCCACGCCCCGCATGGCCGGCTCTTTTTTCAGGCCAACACGGCCATCGGCGGTTTGCTCGGCTACGGGCTGGCGCGGCTCACGCTCCGCCCCCGCCGCGTTCTGGTCGGCGTTGGCGTAGGGCTGTGGGCGCTGGCGATGGCGGGCGCGCTGCTCGTGGTCCGTCCGGCCTTTGCCCTGCCGCCCCGGTATCCGGCTTCAGCCCCACCCGTGCCTCCCCAGCCGTTGCCCCGGACGACGTTCGGTGACCGGATCAGCCTCTCAGGGTATGAGGTCTCCCCCCGTTCCCTGGAGCCGGGCCAGGCGCTGAGCGTGGCCCTGTTCCTGCAGGCCAGCCGCCCTGTCAGCGAGGACTATGCGCTGGCGCTCCAGTTGCTCTCGCCGGTACCCGGTGACGACACGACGTTAGTCAACTTTAACACGATCCCCGGCGGCGGCACCTATCCCACCTACAGTTGGCGGCCCGACGAGGTGATCGTGGACCGGTACCGCCTGGAGATCCCGGAGCAGGTGGAACGAGCACGCGCATGGCGGGTCGTCGCCATCTTTTATCGCCTGTCCGACGGCGAGCGCCTGCCGGTCACCGTGGCGGGTCAGCCGGCCGGCGAGATGCTGGGGCTGGGAATGGTGCGGGTCGGGGCGTCACAGCCACTGGATGTTCCCTCACAGGCCCGCCTGGAGCCTGCCCCTGTCTTTGGGGAGGCCATCGCGTTGCAGGGAGCGCAGGTGACGCTGGCCGAGAAAGCCGAGGTGCACGTGTCGCTGTGGTGGAAGGCCCTGGCGGCTCCGGACAAGGACTATACCGTTTTCGTGCACCTGCTCGACGAGGACGGGCAGTTGGTCGGTACTGGGGACGGCCCACCGCTGTGGGGCGGCTTCCCCACCCGCACGTGGCGGTTCGGCGACGGGATACTGGACGAGCACGTTGTACCGCTTTCCCCCGATCTGGCCCCTGGCGACTATGCCGTCACGGTCGGCTGGTACGATCCTGCGACGGGTGCGCGCCTGCCGCTCGTGCGTGGCGTTCAGCAGGCCGGAGACGCGGTGGTCGTAGGGGGCGTATCGTTGCCTTGAAGATAAGCAGGGATTGGAGAAAGCCATTGCCTTGGACGCCCGAACTTGTTCGGGTCTTTCCCGTCACTCGTTCAACTGCTGCACGCTGGGCCGCAGATCAAGCTCGTCGATCACGTCGTTCAACTCAGCGTCGCTGAGCATCCGGCCCTTGCCCGCGTAGGCGGTCAGCGCCGCCTCCATCATGTTCGTGCCGAACGAGCGGCCCTCGAACCGGGGAGTCGTCGTGATCACGGTGCGCACCCCCCGCGCCCGCAGAAACTCGACGTTCTCGGGCGTCGTCGTGTTCGTGATGACCGTCTTGCCGCTGAGGTCGTCGGGCAGATACTTGCGCATGAACAAAAAGTCGCCCGCGAGCAGGTCGGATTCCTCCCAGTAGTGCTGGTACTTTGGCTCGGACTCGGCGCCTCCGCTCCCGTAAAAGAGCATGCTCATGGGGAAATAACTCACGATGGGAAAAAGGATGCGGGCCAGCTTGCGGTAGCTGGCCAGCCCGTGCACCGGGATCGGGATCCCGAGCGCGACCATGAGGTCGCCGATCGTCACCTCGTCGGCCACCTCCTCCACGGCCTCGGCCAGCCCCATGCGGTCGACGGCCACCGGGACGAACGCGCGGCGAAAATGGGGGATGCCGCCCAGCGCCGGCGCTGCCAGCTCGAACACGCGCCGCTCCAGCGTGTGCTTCAGCCCTCGCCCGTCGACGACGGGCGTCCGGTGGACGTCCTGGACCAGCTTTAGCGCGGCGTGGAGCGGGTATTCGCGGTCGTCCAGCCGCAGGTAGACGTCGACGCCGCCCACGCCCAGCGCCCCGACCTGTCCGTCCAGCTCGGCGAACAACCGCCGCGCCTTCTCCGCGTCGCCGTCGGTGCCGATCCGCTCGACGCAGATCTGCTCACCTCCCAACGTGACGACGACCCGCTTGTCGCGGGCGGAACTTCCCAGGCTGACACTGACCGCTCGTTTCATGGGGCAACTCCTTGCTCGGGAAACCTTGCGAAGGTTACGCGTAGCCTTGGCGGCGGAACCGTTCTCGGCCGGCGTGGGTGCCTGTGGCTTGAAAACGATCGCCTAACCTTCGCAAGGTTGGGCCAGGTTGAATGAACTGCGCAATTATACACCACACGTCGCGGGTGGGGAAGCGGTGGGAGAGGACAAGGCAATGACCAATGACCAATGACCAAATCCCAAAGGCCGGGTGTGGAGGTGAGGGAGGGAGAGACGAGATGACAGGGGGAGGGGGGGCAGGTAGTTTTGACTTGTGAGGGGGGTGGGCTATACTATGCGCGTTTGCACATTGGGCTGCAGATCGCCTCCCGATGGGCCGAGTCCGAGGTGGTCAACGGGACTTTGCGCGGGCGGGCGGGGTTGCAGTTCGACAATGTCAGGTCTCTCCTGCTGTAAGGTGACAGAGGTGTCACCTGTTCCAGAGGAGTGAGCACGCCCACGTGCGAACGGGTCGCGCAGCCTCCGTTCCGCATCTGGGGATGCTCCACTCCTCACTATGGGTCAGTTATGACATTGTCAAGGTAGTCAGAAGACAACAGCCGGGGCCTGGCACCAGAGGAAGAAAAGGGGTACGTGGAAACCATGACCAAAGAGATGCCTGGACGTAAGGAGATGAAACCATGAGCGAAACCCAGAAGAAGAAAACGCCGATCCCCTCTTTTCGCGAGATGAAAACCCGGGGAGAGAAGGTCACGATGATCACCGTCTACGATTACCCGTTCGCCCGGCTGGTCGATCGTTCCGAGGCGGAGCTGATCCTGGTGGGCGACTCGTTGGGGATGGTGATCCAGGGCCTGGAGCGGACGAATCCGGTCACGCTGGACGAGGTGATCTACCACGTCAAGGCGGTCAGGCGCGGCGCGCCGAACACGCTCGTCGTGGGTGACATGCCGTTCATGAGCTACCAGATCAGCCCGGAGCAGGCCCTCGCCAGCGCCGGGAGGATCGTCAAGGAAGGCGGAGCCGACTGCGTCAAGATGGAAGGAGGCGCGTACTTTGCGCCCTACGTCCGCAAGATCGTCGCGGCTGGCATACCCATCATGGGGCACATCGGCCTGACCCCGCAGAGCGCTGCGGCGCTGGGCGGCTTCAAAGTGCAGGGCCGGACGCCGGAACAGGCCGAGCAGCTCATCGCTGATGCCAGGGCGCTGGACCAGGCGGGCGCCTTCGCCATCGTCCTCGAATGCATCCCCAGCGGCGTGGCCAGGGCCATCACCGGATCCATCGGCGCGGTGACCATCGGCTGCGGCGCTGGCCCCCACGTCGACGGCCACAATCTCAACGGGTACGACATCCTCGGCCTGTTTGAAAAGTTCGTGCCCAAGTTCGTCAAGCAGTACAAGGTCTTGGCACCCGAGATCATCGCTGGCTTCAACGCCTTTACCGGCGACGTTCGCTCGGGCAGCTACCCCGCGCCTGAGCACTGCTTCACTGGCGGGGACCGGATCAGGCAACTCTACCCCGTGGATTGAGCATCGCAAGGGTACTTTTGGCTTCTTCCAGGTTTGAGGAGAGAGCACCCCCAGGTGCGGTCCGAAGGGTGGCTCAGTTCGATACCGTTTGACAGCCCGAGTGACGAGGCGCGAAGATGAATTCACTCAGAAGGATCATCAATGGTGTCACGGACGACAATGTCTGCAGACGCATTGGCTGGATGTATGTGTCCTTCTTCGTGCTGTTCGTACCGGTAACCGTACTGAGCTTCTACCTGCTGCCCCAGGGGATCCTGAGAGGAAAACACCCTATCATCAGTAGATTGGACTTTTCTCCCAACTTGTGGGTTTCGACACTCCAGATATTCGGCTACAACCTGATTCCAACCTTCCTCATTATCGGGGCCAATCTACTGACGCAACAGTCCAGACTGTCCGAAGAGCGGTTTGTGCCGATAGGATACACCGCATTTTGGGGGCTCACTGTTCTATTCGCCGTCGTTCTAGGAACCTGGTCTTTTGAAGTGGTCACCGCTGCCCCGCCTCTCCATCGCAGACTCGTGCGCATCGTTGACGTTTTTCACCACGCTGGACTGTTAGAGTTCTCCGCATACCTGTTGGCCGCGGTGACATCATTCAAGTTCACGCTCTGGTACTCTGATCGCAAGGAGATAGTCGCCAGCAGGGCGTGGAAAGATATCAGGCTGACCAGATCCGAGAAGGCCTTCTTGATACTTGCGTTTGTCCTGTTGTTGTGTGCCGGGTTCGTTGAATCCTATGGGATCATCCACCTGCCCGGATGATCGACAAGTCGAACGAAATGAGGGGAATATGATTCAGTTCAAGAAGGCTCGATCAGGTGACGCGGATGCCTTGGCGAAGGCGTCAGAGCGCGCTTTCCACAGCGATGTTCACTGCGGTGCGCCAGGGATAGGAGGACCTCCTGGGTATGACTCGCCAGCGTGGCAGGCCAGGATGATGCGCCTGGGCGATTACTACAAGATCGTGGTAGAAGGTCAAATCGTCGGCGGGGTTATCGTCTTTCGCAAAAGGGTCCGCGAGTACGAGCTGGGACGCATCTTTGTTGATCCTGACTTTCAGAATCAAGGCATCGGCACACAAGCGATCGAGTTCCTGTGGCAAGAGTATCCGCTGGCGAAACGCTGGACGCTGGGAACCCCGGCCTGGAATCATCGTACACGCCACTTTTATAGCAAAGTGGGCTTTGTCGAGCTTGGAGAGGACGGTCGTGGCGGGATTTTGTTTGAGCGCCGAATCGCGGCAGCGTATCCACGCACATAGGACCGGACACGACGAAACACCGACGAATGGTACAACTGTGGCCATATAGCGGGCAGAGGAGCAAAGTGTCAGAACGCACCGGATATGAAAAGTCAGCTCACCTGTACGATCTTTTCGACCGCAAGGAGAACGTCGAGTTCTTCCACCATTATGCGGCAAAGGCGGGTGAGATCCTGGACATCGGCGCCGGTACCGGCCGCATCGCCATCCCTCTGGCCAGGCGCGGGGTCAGCGTGTGCTGCGTGGAACCGTCACCCGCCATGAGAGGACAGTTTGAGGCCAAGCTACGGGAACAACCTCAACTGTGGGAGCGCATCACGCTGATCGAGGGGGAGGCGAAATCCTTTGACCTGGGCCGGACGTTTCCGGCCGCTTTCCTCTCCGGCAGTTTCGATCACTTGCGCGACGACGAGGAGCGGTTGTCTGCCTTGAGGAACATCGGCCGGCATCTTTCCGGCGGGGGAGTGCTGGTGTTCGACGTGTTCCTCGGACTGATGAAAGGCACGCCGCTCTCCCCAGCCGGTGTGGTGCAGGCGGGCGGCAGAGAGATCCGTCGTCTGGTTGGCGGCCGAATGCTGTCGGACCAGAGGAAGGAGACGACGCTCGTCTTTGAGGTCTACGAGAAGGGTGAACTGGTCGAGCGGATCGAAGAACGATCGCTCGTCGGTATCACCGATCGCGGGGCGATCCATCGCCTTCTAAAGATGGCGGGATTCGAGGTGCAACGGGAGTGGGGCGACTATGACTTTAAGCCCTTCGAGGAGGGGGACTCGCTCTTGATTGTGTGCGCCAGACCCTAAGGGTTTCGGAAAACCCTTAGGGTCTAGGGATTCTCTCGCCTCACCCGGTGGGACGGGTTCCTATACCCGTCAGCGCCCCTGCATGCCTCTCTCTACTGATGGCTCTGATGGCACAGATGGCACGAATGGCACGGCGGGTCTAGATGTGGCCTGTTCGTGCACTTCGTGATTCGAGTTGAAACACGAGAGCCGTGAAAATGGCGAAATCCACGAAACACGGGCCTGCCCTATCCACGGTCGTCGCCCCAGCGCGCACTCACTCCCACACCCGCCGCACAGACACGTCGCCGTCCACGCCCACGCGGAGCGCGTAGACGTCCGGCATCGTCAGCGACCGCCAGAACGCGAAATCGACGCCTGCGTCGAAATGTTGCAGCACCAGCGCCAGCAGGTTCCCGTGCGTCCCGAGCACGACGTGGTCGGTGGGATGCCGCTCCATCAGCCTCTGGACCGCAGCCACACCCCGCCGTTGGGCGGCCGCGTTCGGTTCGCCCCCCGGATGCGCAAGCGACGGGTCCGCCCACGTCGCCCGCACCGCCGCGAAAAAGTCATCGACCGCGCCGTCGCACAGCTTGTGCTCGCGCAGGTCGGGCACGACGTGGATCGGCAGCCCCAGCCGGGCCGCCAGCGGCGCGAAGGTTTCCCACGCGCGGCGGGCCGGGCTCGAATAGATCGCCGCGATCGGAAACCCGCCCAGCACGTCCGCCACCCGCTCCGCGTCCGCCCGCCCCCGGCCCGAAAGCGGCCGGTTCTCGTCGGGCGTCCAGCCCGCGTGCGCGTGGCGGACCAGGTAGAAAACGCTGCCAGACCCTAAGGGTTTTCCGAAACCCTTAGGGTCTTTCGGACTCTCCCGACCCACCCAGCACCTCCGCGATGACCGTCTCCAACTCGAGCGCCGCCCGGTCCTCTGCCCGCTCGAAATCCGCCAGGAGTTGCTTCAGCGCCGGGTCCCACCGGGGCAGGGCCAGGAGCGCGTCGACGAGCGCGACGTAGTCGGTGTTGTAGGGAAGCGCCTCCAGGTCGCCCTGGAGCTTGCGCCGGAAGTAGCGCCGCAGGTCGAGCGCCTGTACCTCCCCCTGCGGGACCACCGCCGGCGGGCGGCCCAGGAGCAACCGCAGCCGCGTGAGGCGTGGGAAGGCCTCCCCCAGGTAGCGCCAGACGTGCGGCTCGAAGAAACCGGTCGCCGCGTCGAGCTCGGCCTGGTCCCACTCGGCGATCAGCCGCACCAGCGCGGCGGCGAGCGTGCGCTCACCGGTGTTGTCCAAAAAGTCGGGGGGGATGTAGGCCGGCACGGGATTTCCTCCATTCTACAGCTTCTTAACCTTTGCTGGTGTTTGCGGTATAATGAATGCACCAGGTCAAGCGGAACAGGAGAGATGCTGATGGACGCTCAACCCATGGTCCAGGTTCCTTCAGACGTGCTGATTCGACGCATTGACGCCATCATGGACGAGTTACAGGAGCTGCGGCGGCTGGTTCTGTCCCAGTCCCAACCGCAGGAATCGCCTCCCGATATCGTCGCACAACTCGCTGGCGCTCTCGCGTCGAAACCCAGGCCGGAGGGGTTCTCCGCGTTCGAGGAATACGACACGGTGACCGAATGGGAGCGCTTCGCTGATGACACCAACGAGTAGGCCGCTGTTCGCATTCACCGGCTCAAGGCTGTACCTGGACACGATGATCTTTTACGTATTCCTGCGCGACCCCGATCTGGCGGTGCGCAATCTGTTCACCAGGATCGCGGATGGTCGGTTGCAGGCATGCACCTCCGTGTTGACTTTCGACGAGTTGATCTACAAAATGCTGCTGGCGCTGATCCGGGATACTTACGGTGGTTCTCCCCTGGAACATCTGCGCGACCGTGAACCGGAGTTGATCGCCGAGTTCTACCCTGCGCTGGCACCTCTTCTGAGCCACTTACGAGCGTTTCCCAACCTGTCGTTGGTAGATGTGACCTCTTCCGACCTGGAGGCGATGGATGAGGTGATGAGTCTCTATCACCTCCGCCCACGGGACGCGCTCCACCTGGCAGCGATGCAAAAGTGCGGTTGCTACGATCTGGTGAGCCACGACGCCGACTTTGACCGGGTGCCGATGGTGCGACGGTACACGCTGTAGCTCACACCAGCCGCACCGTCAGGTGCTCGCGGGCCTGCTCCTTATCTCGAATGACCAACACCGGCAGCCGCGTGTCCCACACGCGCACGTCGGCGGCCAGGTCCAGGATCGCCCGCACGACCTCCATCCCCTTCGGGGCCCTGGCCAGCAGGTGCATCCACTTGCTCCCCTGCACCGTCACGCCCTTCGCCTCCTCATAGTCCCAGCTCGGCTCCGCCTCTCCCGCCCCCGCCGCGCTGATCAGCGGTTGGAGCTCTGGGTACTCGAAGCCGAAGGCGAGTTCGCCCGGCTTTACCTCCACCTCCTGGAACTTGAGGCTGGGGCTCAGGCTGACCTTGACGTTCCGCTTCACCTCCTGCGTGACCCGCAGCGGATGCAGGTCGAAGGCGATGGGCTGGCGGGCCTCGTCGTCCGGGAGCAGGCGAACGCGGAAGCGCGCCCACTCCACCTGGCTTTCCTTCCGCACCGGGCGGAAGGAGCAGGGGAACCGCACCAGGTAAAAGTCGGCCTCGTCCAGCTTGGCCCGCAAGGGCTGGGGCATTTCGTCCGGCGGGTAGACCTCGGGCAGCGTCCAGACCTGCGGCCGGCCGATACTGACGACGGGCAGATCGCGGACGGCGTCGCGGGCGCTTCCCTTGACACCCCGGACGGCCCACTCCTGCCCCAACCGCTCCACTGCGTCCTCGGTGGCCGGCTCCAGCGCCTCTTCCCATAACACGTCCTCCACCGTCTCAGGAATCCGCAACCACATATTCAGCCTCCCGTTCTGAGAAACCCGGTTTTTCCCAAAAACCGGGTTTCTGGCTCGAATTATCGCCAATCACCCACCAGGGTGAAGGCCCCCCAGTAGTACGTGTGTGCCCATTCGGGCCGGGCCTGGCGGGTGGCGTCCATCGCGTCCCGCAGCGCGGTGGCCTTGTCCTGCCCTTCCTTCCGCCACCGGTGGTAGAAGCCGGTCATCAGGTGGGCGGTGGCCAGGTCGTTCACCGTCCACAGGCTCACCAAGAGCGACCGCGCCCCGGCGTAGAGCAGCGCCTGGCTCAGCCCGGCCATCTCGTCCCCGCCGAGCGATCCCGCCATCCCCGTCTGGCAGGCCGAGAGCGCCAGGAACTCGGGCGCGCGCAGCCCCCGCTCCAGGATCTCCCGCGCCGTGAGGACGCCATCGGCCAGGACGATGCCGGAATCGAGCGGAGAACCGGCGGCAAAGTAGGCGTGCGTGGCAAAGTGGGCCAGCCCTACCTCCCCCAGGCGGGACAGGATGGCTTGCCTGGTGGCCCTCCGCCCGACGAGGGGCCTGGTGCCCAGGATCCTTGCGACGCGCCGCGCTTCCTCCTGGGCGTAGCGCAGCTCCCCGGTGGGATTGCCTACCACCAGGGCACCTGTCCCATCACTGGCGGGACGACCCAGTACGCGCTCCAGAAGGCCCAGCGCCGGCACGGTGACCAGCGGCGCTTCCCACCCGGCCCGCCGGGCCAGCAGCCCCCAGGGGAGCAGATGCCCCCCGCCCTGCGGCGCAAAGACCACCTGGCGCGCCCCCGGCAGGTGGGGCGCGGCCGCCTCCAGCAGCGGCAGCAGCGGGCGCAGCCAGGTCTCCCCCCGCCGGCCAGTGCGATCGGTGAAGTGAACCTCCCGCAGGAAGCGGCGCAGCACGACTTCCCAGCCTGTTCCACCCAGGGGAGCTTCCACCACCTGCGGCGCGTCCATCCCGGCCCGCAGGACGAAAAGGAGCGTCTGTTCGCCGGTGGTGAAGAGAGACAGGAGCGCGGTATCGCTCCCCAGATTAGCAGCCAGACGGGCCAGGTCCTCCCAATCCGGGCGATCGCCTCGCCGTAGTTCAACGTAGTCGGTGACCTCTGGATCATTGCCAGAGTCGTGGATCATCTGTTCCCACAGGACGTTGAGCTCCTCCACCAGCGCCTGGCGCTGCCGGAGGTGGGCGACACGGCCCGCTCCTTCGCCCGATGGGGTGGTCCGGCCGTGCCGGGCCAGGTCCGCCGTATCCAGCGCCGCCAGCCGGGCGGCCAGGTCCTGCTCCCGTTGTGCCAGGCTCGGCGGAACGGTGGGCGGGGCGGGGAGCTGCCCCCAACCCAGGAGGGTGGTGAGGAGGCGGGATTTGCTCCCCTCGGCGATGGCCAGAGCCTGGGCGATTGCACCGGCCTGCCGATAGGTCTCCACGGCACGAGCGATGAGGCCGGCCCACCGGCCCTGCTGTCCCACTTGATAGGCCACGGGCGAGAGCAGAAAAGCCTGTTCCAGGGCCGCCATGGTCTTGTCGTAGACCTCGACGGCTTGTTCCAGGTCCTCCAGACGCCCGATGTGGGCGTAAAGGTAGCGCAGGCTCGTGCCCAGGTTATCGAGGCAGCCGGGCAGGTCTGGGGAGTCTGGAGAGGTGCGCTGCACCGACTGCTGATAGACGCGGATGGCTTCCTCCAGGTCGGCCAACTGACCGGTGTGGCCGTAGCGGGCGCTCAGCCCGGCACCCAGGTTGTTGAGGCGAGAAGGCAGATTAGGCGAGTCTGGGGGGGTGCGCTGCACCGTCTGCTGAAAGACGCGCACCGCTTCCTCCAGGTCGGCCAACTGGCCGGTGCGGGCGTAGCGGTTGCGCAGCCCGGTGCCCAAGTTGTTGAGGAGAGAAGGCAGGTCGGGCGAGTCTGGGGGGGTGCGCTGTACCGCCTGCTGATAGACCCGCACCGCTTGCTCCAGGTCGGCCAACTGGCCGGTGCGGGCGTAGCGGTCGCTCAGCCCGGCGCCGAGGTTGTTGAGGCGAGAAGGCAGGTTGGGCGAGTCTGAGGGCGTGCGCTGCACTGCCTGCTGACAGACGCGGATGGCTTCCTCCAGGTCGGCCAACTGACCGGTGCGGGCGTAGCGGTCGCGCAGCCCGGTGCTCAGGTTGTTGAGATAGGCGGCCAGGTCGGGCGAGTCTGGGGGGTGGCGCTGCACCGCCTGCTGATAGACGCGGATGGCTTCCTCCAGGTCGGCCAACTGGCCGGTGCGGGCGTAGCGGTTGCGCAGCCCGGTGCCCAGGTTGTTGAGGTAGCCGGGCAGGTCGGGCGAGTCTGGGGGGGTGCGCTGCACCACCTGCTGATAGACGCGGATGGCTTCCTCCAGGTCGGCCATCTGCCCGGTACGGGCGTAGCGCTCGCGCAGCCCGTTGCCCAGGTTGTTGAGGCGAGAAGGCAGGTTGGGCGAGTCTGGGGGGGTGCGCTGCACCGCCTGCTGACAGACGCGCACCGCTTCCTCCAGGTCGGCCAATTGACCGGTGCAGGCATAGCGGGTGCGTAGCCCGTTGCCCAGGCTGTTGAGGATAGAAGGGAGGTCCGGCGAGTCGGGCGGCGTGCGCTCGACGGCTTGTTCGTAGACCCGGATGGCTTCCTCCAGATCCTCCAGCCGGCCTATCCGCGCATAGCGGGCGCGCAGCCCGGCGCCCAGGTTGTTGAGGCGAGAAGGCAGGTCCGGGGAGCCAGACGGCGTGCGCTCGACGGCTTGTTCGTAGACCCGGATCGCTTCCTCCAGATCCTCCAGCCGTCCGGTGCGCGCGTAGCGGTCACGCAGCCCAGTGCCCAGGTTGTTGAGGTAGCCGGGCAGGTCGGGCGAGTCGGGCGGCGTACGCTCCACCGCTTGTTCGTAGACCCGGATCGCTTCCTCCAGGTCCTCCAGCCGCCCGGTGCGGGCGTAGCGGTCGCTCAGCCCGGTGCCCAGGTTGTTGAGGAGAGAAGGCAGTCCGGGCGAGTCTGGGGGGGTGCGCTGCACTGCCTGCTGACAGACGCGGATGGCTTCCTCCAGGTCGGCCAACTGACCGGTGCGGGCGTAGCGGTCGCTCAGCCCGGCGCCGAGGTTGTTGAGGCGAGAAGGCAGGTTGGGCGAGTCTGGGGAGGTGCGCTGCACCGCCTGCTGATAGACGCGGATGGCTTCCTCCAGGTCGGCCAACTGGCCGGTGCGGGCGTAGCGGTTGCGCAGCCCGGTGCCCAGGTTGTTGAGGTAGCCGGCCAGGTCGGGCGAGTCTGGGGAGGTGCGCTGCACTGCCTGCTGAAAGACGCGGATGGCTTCCTCCAGCTCGGCCAAACGGCCGGTGCGGGCGTAGCGGTCGCTCAGCCCGGCACCCAAGTTGGTGAGGATAGAAGGCAGGTTAGGCGAGTCGGGGGGCGTGCGCTCGACGGCTTGTTCGTAGAGTCGGATCGCTTGCTCCAGATCCTCCAGCCGGCCCGTCCGCGCGTAGCGGTCGCGCAGCCCGATGCCCAGGTTGTTGAGGAAGCCCGGCAGTTCCGGCGAGTCGGGGGGCGTGCACTCGACGGCTTGTTGCCAGCATGTGAGTGCCAGGTTCAGATCTCCCCGGCGGCCCTCGGCCTGGTAACGGCGCACAAAGACTTCACCAGCATCGTTAAGTGCGGCCAGTTGAAAGCGCTCTGGGGCCACAGCAAAGGCGGTGTGGTTCAAAATGTGCTCCCAGGCGGTCGCAGCATGGTCCAAAGCGGTCCGGTCGCCGGTGCGGAGGTAGCGTTGCAGGGCTTCTCGCGCCTGGCGGAGATCGGCCTGGAATTCAGGGGGGATGGGGATGCTGCCAGCCGGTCCGGTCTTCTTCGCGAACGCGGCCTCCATTCCCACCTCCCGGCAGCGGCGCAGCAAGGCGCGGTGTTCCTCTACCACCCGACGTGCGTTGCTATCCTCTTGGGCCTCAGCTAGCTGCTCCATCAGATTGCCGGCCTCGTCGGTGAGGAGTTCGGAGTGTGTCTCCACCACGCGTCGAGATTCGTCCAAGGTGCGAGTCTGGATGAGGGCGAAAATTGTCTGCAGAAGCTCCTGTGGGTCTGCCCTGTGCTTCCGACTACGACGGCTGAAAAAGCCCTTCATTCTTACCCTTTCTACCGGCTCGCAGCGCGATCCAGGCTCTTCTCAATCGGCGCAATCTCGTCTTCCGTGAGGCCAAACAGCCGGTACACCCGCTCGTTCAACTCCTGTTCCAGCGCCGCGGCTTCCTCCCCTTCCCCGCGCAGCGCCAGCAGTCGCCGCACCAGCCGCTCGATGGCCCGCCGCTCGGCGGGCGGGGCGTCGGGGATGGGGATATTCTTCAAATACAGCGCCAAGCTCTACTGAACAGAGACGGGCGTAGTGTTTGCTGTCACGCCCAATCCCCCGCCAGCAACTCGGCCTGCTCCAGCACCGTGTGCGTCGCCACCTCTTGCAGGTCGGGCGGATACCCGTGCCGGCGGAGGATGCGTTTCACCGCCACCCGGATCCTGGCCCGCGCGCTCTGCCTGATCGTCCAGTCGATTGTCACGTTCTTGCGCACCGCCTCGATCAATTCGCGGGCGATAGAGGCCAGGTGCTCGTCGCCCATGATCTCCACCGCGCTTTCATTCGTCGCCAACGCATCGTAGAAGGCCAGCGCGTCGCGCAGGCGCCCGGCCAGGATGACGTCGGTGTAGCTGGCACGCTCGGCGGCGGGCTCGCCGGGGGCGATGTCGGGACCGCCGACGTAGCTGTAGCCGATCTCTTGCAGCCACTCGAGCGCGGCTTCTTCGACGTCGGATTCGGTGAATTTGCTCATGCCGATTTCCGTCTGCGTTTCCGCTTTCGCCTTCGTTTCTTCTTGGGCGGTGAAGGAGGCACCGGGCTCAGCGCGTCCCAGAACGTGTGATACTGTGGCCGGGGCGTCTGGCGTCCCTGCATCAACCCCAACTCGATCTGTACGTCTTCCCAATCCCCTGGGATTGATATGTCAACGCGATCAGCAGCAAAAGCACGCTCCATCACAGGGGTGGCCTCGACCGCTTCCAGATCGACCAGACTGCTGATGATAAAGCTATTCAGGATGGGATCAAGCTCGGCGAACTGCTCCAGTTGCCTGGTCAGGACAGTGACGCACTCAGCATGGGCATCCGGGTGCCCCTTGCCGACCTCTTTCAGACCGCTCGCAGCGGCCACGCGAGACCACAGCCCGTGGGATGGGTCGGCCAGGTAGTCCTTCAGGATAGGGACAGCAGCCGGCCCGACCATCCCAAAGACTTTTGGGAGCTCCTCCCCGACCCACTCGTCGTCAAATTCGTCGATGCGCACCAGAAGCCGGGTGAGCGGTTCCGCCGCGGCCTCGGCGCGCAATTGTCCCAGGGCACGCCAGGCGTGGACCGGGGCCCAGACGTCGAGACTGTCCGAGCCAGCCCGGTATAGCTCTTCATCCAGCGCCATGCGGATCAGATCGGGGACGTGCGCTGGGCGGAGGCCCAGCGCCAGGTAATCGGGCCAGCCACGGACCTCGCGGCACTCGCCAAGGGTGAGTAGCTTGGATACGGGGGATGGGTAAGTGGACTCAGTCATTCAGATTCTCCAACAAGTTTCTCTGCATCCGGGACGCGGAGCTCACCGGAGATGAGCTTGGGGAGCAGGGTGTCGCAGAGTTCGGCCAGCGTCGCCAAAGAGCGTGGCTCCGTTGGCGGCTGCTTTCCGCTGTTGCGCCATGCGTTCTCCCTGTTGAATTGCCTGTCCGCTCTGACAAAGACACACCCGCCCCAAGCGTTCGGCTGAGCGCGTCTCCACGGAATTCGACGAAGCCGTAGCGCTGGGCGGGTGTTGTGTTACTGGTCCCTGCCAAGGCGATCCGGCCGTCCTGGACGTGGCCTCAGGCTCGGGCAAAGCTGCGAGTCTGTTGTGTGGTTAGTATACTCCTATCTGCATTGTGTGCAAATTCCCCCTCGGTGCGCGTTGGCCCACCCCGCAGCCGAGTGTTGAAACACCCGGCTGATACCAGAAACCCGCTGGAAGCGGGTTGCGACGGCGTGGCCGCAGCGCGTTTCCAACGCGCTTGCTGTATCAGCCGGTGGTTTCAACCATCGGGCTGCCCGGGGCCTGGACGGCTCTCAGGGATCGCCTGTCCCCAATCACTGGAGTTATTCGGCACGTGCTAGGGTGGAACATTTGTTCTCTTTCAGATTCCGTGGTATAATTTATGCTAGACACAAAAAGGAGACAGCATGGGCGACCGGTCTCCCTGTGTGGGCATTCGCCGCGATCTCAGCGGCAAACCCTCACAGGAGGACCTGCCGCCGTGGGAACCCGCACGTTCCACGGCAGACCAGCGAACTCCTTTTTGTCGGAAACTGTAGGGGGGTTGGCGCTTTCTCAAAAGGAGATGCCACCCCTTTTTTTTATATCTGAGAGGTCGCCGGCGACGATGTGTTATTGGGATGCACTCCTTACAGGGCTTAACCTGCGCAAGATCCATAGTACCTGGACACTGAAATCCCTGCACATTGAGCAAGAATTCTCACGCAAAGCCGCCAAGTCGCAGAGGGTTTTCGTTCTTTGCGTCTCAGCGTCTTTGCGTCGAATCCTGTTCGGTTCCGGCTTGGTCGGGTTAGGGCCTCGGGTGGAACGCATTTGTCCTGCCTGAAGAAAGTACTGTGAACGCGGCACGTGTGACGATGCAAACAGTGGATTCGGGGGACAGGGGCCCAGACCTGACAGGTTTCAGCAGGGATCGGTGAGATGATTCGATGTCATATTCAGGAGCACCACCGGCTCTTTTCATGGCCAAACAGGCGTCGAGCGTTCCGCATGGCAGAGAGGCTGCGGGAGCCACACGGCTCAAAGGTGACGATGGCCCCTTGGGCTTGGAACGAGCAGCTCGACAGAATGAGCGTCTGGGAGCGACAGCGGGCCTGAAAGCAGGGGCCGATGATCGATCGAAGAGGTAAAAAGCTCGCTGGGACGGATGGTGTACCTGGAGATGCTGGGCAGTTTCCGGGATTCGAGAGGCCAGACAAGAACTGGAGCAAGCTGCCGCACGCCCTCATCGAAGCGCTGTCCACCATCGAGACGTTGAGCGAGCTGAAGGTCATCCTGTACGTGCTGCGTCACACCTGGGGATACCAGGAATTCGGCACCACCAAACGCATCACTCTGGACGAATTCCAGCATGGTCGCAAACTCGCGGATGGAAGCCGCATGGATGGTGGTACTGGCCTGTCATTGAGCGCGGTCAAGGACGGAGTGAGACGAGCTGTTGCACACGGCTTCCTGGTGCGGGAAGTGGAGGCCAACAGGGACAAGGGTAGGCAATCCCACGTCTATTGCCTGAGAATGTCGAGCCCTGACACCAGGGTATCGGACTCTGATACCCTGGGTATCAAAGATAGATACCCTGACGGTCAAACCCTGCCCCCCAGGGTGCTAGAGACTGCCCCCCGATCAGAGAAAGAAACAGCAGAAAGAAGCAACAGAGAGAAACAAGAGGAGCAGGCGGCGGCTTCCGTCATGTGCTCCATCCACAACGTCCAAATGAAACGCCGGACGAAGGACGGTGACGTGTGGTACAGCCATCAGCTACCCGATGGTAGGTGGTGCAAAGGTGCGCCAGGTGACCAGCCGGGTCACGACGAGAGCTGGCGGAACGACCCGGAAAAGCGGCGTCAGAAGTATGCTTCCGAAGGGGTGATGACGTGACCTCACGGACGTCCCAAGCAGCCCCAGACCCTAAGGGTTTTCCGAAACCCTTAGGGTCTCCGAAGTACACACGCCCTGCCAGAGGGCGTCGCCATACCGAATCAGGCAAGACCCTAAGGGTCTGCAGTGGAACACATCCGCCCCCACTGCGGGAAGCGCGATGGATGTTGCACGTGTGACGATGCAAGCCACGCAGATTCGGGGGACACTGGCCCAGACCTGACAGGTTTTAGCAGGGATCGGTGAGACGACGGGGTGTTTTCATAACAAATCGACGGGAAACAGCCGCTAATCGCGTAAACCTGTCAGGTCTTTGTAGAGCTCCCTCCAGTTGTCGTAGATCGCATCCTCCGCGTTGTCCCAGTCCCTCTGAAATGAATCCAGGCTCATGGCCGTCCAGTTGGCTTCGTCATCTGGTTCGCTGGTCAAGACACTCTCTAGCAGCAGTTTAGCTAGCGTCAGCCGTTCCAACGTCGTCAACTGTCTGGTCCCCTCAAATATCTCAGCTACCCGTGGCAAGGCTGGCTTTACGGCCACCATTGTTGTCTCTCACCTCCTCCAAGTGCCTATTGGGAGCATCTGTATTTTGACGTAACACTCGCAGTTTCGTGTCTGCATAAAGTATATTGCGATCTTGCGCGGAAGTCAATTCACGTAAAGGGCAGCCGCAGGTAGCGGGTCACCCCGGGCGACCTGGCCCGCTGGACGGTGGCCTACGGCCTTCCCCTCCCCTCCCATTCTTCCCTTCCTTCCCTTCCCTCCTCTCCCTTCCCCTCACCCCCCGATTTTTGCCCCCACAACCGCCGCCCAGTCCGTCTTGCGCAGCGGGCCCTCCGACCCAAAGGGCACGCCATCCTCGACCCCCTCGCCATAAGACGCCGCCGTGTACCTGCCGCTCGCGGGGTTGTCGACGACGATCTTGATCGTCCCCGTCTCCCGCGTCAGCGCGACCGTGCAGTTCTTGCCCCGGTCGTACTCTAGAAATATCACGCTCCCGATCAGGTCGGGCAGCTCGTGGCCGCTGTCGGGATCCGACGACACGATCACCAGCCCCGGCGCCAGCCGCTCCAGCCGCTCCCATTGGCTGCCCCGCCGGCTGCCGTGGTGGGCCGCCTTCAGGACGTCGCATTTCTTGGTCAGCATGCCCTCCGTGTCATAGTGCGCCCAGTTCTCCATCTGCGCGTCGGCGGCGAACACCATGCTGAATTCCTCGTACGTCAGCCTCGCGATGACCGACAGGTGGTTCGGGGTCAACTCGTGGCTCTTGTTCAGGCCCTCGAGGATGGTGTTCGGCGGCCCCAGCAGCTCGACGTACGGCCGGTTCTCGTATGCCGGGTACGTGCCGCCGTCGGGGTAGAATCGCTCGTACCCCGAGAGGAAGCGGACCGGGACCTGTTTCTCCTGGATCCTGTTGATGATCTTGTGATAGCCCGGCGTGCCCGGCTCGTACCAGAAAGGGGCCAGCGTCACCTTCTGGACAGGGTAGGCCGCGAGCAGGCTGGACACCGCCGCATAGTGGTCCAGGTGGGGATGGGTCACGATCAGGTGCGATATCGGACCGCCCGGCTTGATCTCGTCCAGGACCCCCTTGACCTTGTGGGGCTTGACGGCGTCGATGACGATGATGTGATCGCCCGGCGTGCGGATGATCGCGGTGTCGGCCTGGCCCACGTTGAGCACATAGATCTCCAGATCTGCCATCGCTTGCGTCCTCCTGCCTCACTCGAGGCCGAGCATCACCGTCCTGGGGTTCTCACCTTCCGTCATCTCGGGCTCGGGAAACTTTTCCCCGGCCGAGAGGACACCCGCACCCTTCACGAACCCCTCCGGCGCACCGCGCTGCGGTTCCTGGGCCACGCGCTCGAGCGTGGCTCCGTCCACGACGCCGGACTCGGGAAGCGCTTTGCGCGCCCGGTGGTACGCGTAGGCCTGCCGGATCGCCTCCGGGCTGATGCCGAGGTCGATCTCGAACTCGTCGAACGCCGCCTGGGAGACCTCGACCTCGAGCCCGTCGGGGTAGTCGTCGAGGACGTCTGGCGCGATCTGGCCGGACCGGACCATGCGCTGGAGTTCCTCCTCCGGGATCCAGCACAGCAGTTGATCCTGCTCGTACGTCGACGCCGGGTAGTACGCGCGCTTGCTGGGTGTACTGATCTTCATAATTCCTCCTCCTGGACCAGGCTCCCGCCCCACTTGAGGGGTTTGGATGCCCGATCTCCATCCGGATACTACTTCCCGCCCGCCGGCAGCTCGATCGTGAACGTCGTCCCCCGCCCCATCTCGCTCTCGACGTCGATCCGGCCGCCGTGGGCCTCGACCAACTGCCGGGCGATGGCCAGCCCCAGCCCGCTCCCCGCTCCCCCCGTGTGGGAGCGCGACCGGTCGCCGCGCCAGAAGCGGTCGAAAATGTAGGGCAGGTCCTCGGCCGGGATGCCCTTGCCAGTGTCGCGCACGGTGATGCGGACGCCGTCAGGAGCAGGCCCTTCGGCTACGCTCAGGGCAGGCTCCGCCCGAAGCGTGATCGATCCACCACGGGGCGTGTGGCGGATCGCGTTGGCCACCAGGTTGCCCAGCACCTGGTCCAGCCGCCCCACGTCGCCGGTGATCGTCAGGTCAGGCCGGTCGCCGTCAACATTTCTCTCCGGGTCCAGCGCGGGCTCGACGCGCAGGTCGATGCCCGCCGCCTCGGCCTGGCCGCTAAAGCTCGTGCCCACGTCGGCCAGCAGCTCGACCACGTCGACCGGTTCCCTCACGAGTGGCAGTTGGCCGGCCTCCGCCAGCGAGAGCGTCCGCAGGTCCTCCACCAGCCGCGTGAGCAGGCGCGTTTCCTCCAGCGTGGCCTCGATGTGCTCGCACGTCGGCGCGTACACGTCGTCGAGGATGCCCTCCAGGTTGCCCTGGATGACGTGCAGCGGCGTGCGCAGCTCGTGCGCCACGTCGGCGGTCAGGTTGCGGCGCTGCTGGTCGGCGCGCTCCAGTTCCTCGGCCATGCGGTTGAAGGACCGGGCCAGCCGGCCGAACTCGCCGGGGCCGTGTTCGGGGACACGCGCGCTCAGGTTGCCCCCGGCCACCGCGTCGGCGGCGGCCATGACGTCGACCAGCGGCGTGGCGATGGATCGAAAGGCCCGCACCGCCAGCGTCCCCGCCGCCAGTGGCAGCGTCAGCGACAGGCCGCATCCCCCCGCCCACACCAACGTCGCCGTCTGCCCGTCCCCCCCGAACAGCCGCGTGAGCACGAACGCCAGCGCCGCCATCCCGCCCAGCACGAGCAGGGCCATGAAGCCAAACACCCCGGCGAACCGGAAGAAGAGGCCTCCCCGCTTGCGCCGCCAGCCCGGTCGCCACCCGGGGAACTCGTGGCCGTGGTGCCACGCTCCCCACGGCGGATGGGGGCCGTGTTCCCAGGCCGCCCGGGGGGAGGGTGACCAGTGGTCGTGGTGCTTCCAGGATCTCTTCAAGTTCACACCTCGTCCGTGAACCGGTAGCCGACGCCGTACACGGTGAGCACGTAGCGCGGCTCGACGGGGTCCGGCTCCAGCTTGCGGCGCAGGTTCTTGACGTGGGCGTCGACGCTGCGGTCAAAGCCCTCGTAGGCGACGCCGTGCAGCCGGTCCAGGAGCTGCGCCCGGGTGAACGTCTGCCCGGGGTGCTGGGCCAGGACGGCCAGCAGGTTGAACTCGCTGCGGGTGAGGCGGACCGGCTCCCCGGCGCGGGTGACGCGATGGCCGTGCAGGTCGATCTCCAGGTCGCCCGCGTGGATGCGGCCCGGCTGGCGGACGCCGCCCTGCACGCGTCTGAGCACCGCCCGCACGCGGGCGACCAGCTCGCGGGGCGAGAACGGCTTGGTGATATAGTCGTCCGCGCCCAGTTCCAGCCCGATCAGCCGGTCGGTCTCCTCGACGCGGGCGGTGAGCATGATGATCGGCACGGCCGACTCGCGTCGCAGCGCCCGGCACACGTCCAGGCCGTCTATCCCCGGCAGGTTCAGGTCGAGCACGACCAGGTCGGGCCACTCGTGGCGCGCTACGGCCAACCCCGTCGTTCCGTCGCCGGCCGCAAAGACGCGAAACCCGCCTTTCTCCAGATAGTCCCGGGCCTGCTTGACGATTTTGGGTTCGTCGTCGATCACCAGGATCGTTTCGTTCATGCCCACCCCGCTACACACCTTTGTATCACAAGTTGCGCAGATAGGCAAATCTCACTTGATGGAATTTGACGGTAGGGTATGTCCAGGCTGTCGGATGCCTCAACTTGTTGGGGCGCTTGACAGGGACCTGAACAAGTTCAGGCAGCAATTCCCGTTATCGAGTTCGGAATGTGTCAAGCATTCTTAGACAACTCTGACGAGAAATTAGTGTCGAACGATTCTGTCCAACTCGGCTGTTCCACCGCCTTCCCCACTGTAGCCATGTGCTCGGCTGTGTCAAGGGATCGCTGTGCTTGCCCTTCGGGCACCCTCGACACAGCCTGCGCGCCTGGCTGGGTGGGGTCAGGCGGTGGAACAGCAATATCATTGCTCTGCGGTTGGTTGATCCACACCTCCTTCGGCGGCTCCAACGGCGTGGGCATCCCGCGCACGAAGCGCTCGGGATGCGCTTCATATGCTGCCTGCAGGACCTGCTGGCGCTGGGCGTACACGGCATCAACTCGACCGTGATGGACTGTCGCCGGGGTCATCAGCCCCAGGCCGGTATGATGGTGTTCGTGGTTGTACCAATGGAAGAAGTCACGCGCCCAAGATCGGGCGTCATCCGGGAAGCCGAATCGGTCGGGATAGCCAGGCCGATACTTCATCGTCTTGAACTGCGCCTCGGAGTAGGGGTTGTCATTGGCCGTGTAGGGCCGGGAGTGGCTCTTGGCGACGCCCAGGTCGATCAGCAATTGGGCGACGGTCTTCGACACCATCGCACTGCCCCGGTCGGAGTGGAGCGTCAGTTGGTCAGGCGCGATGTGTTCCTTGGCACAGGTGGCCGCAATCAGTTCTTCGGCCAACTCGGCCGACTCACACGCGGCGATCATCCAGCCGACCACGTAGCGGCTGAAGACGTCGAGGATGGCATACAGGTAGTAGTAGGTCCAAGGAGCAGGTCCCCTGAGCTTGGTGATATCCCAGCTCCAGACTTGGTTGGGTCCCGTAGCCAGCAGTTCCGGCTTGGTATAGGCAGGGTGGTGCAGTTGGTTGCGTCGCTCTTGCACCTCGTCGTACTCATCCAGGATGCGATACATCGTCCGCCAATGACAGAGATAGAGCCCTTCGTCCAGCAACGTGGCATATACCTCACGCGGCGAGCAGTCCCAGAAACGCTCGTTATTGAGCGTTTGATGCACCTCGGCTTTCTCCTCCGAGCCCAGCGCGCGTTCAGGCGTCGGCCGCGGCGCGGGCGGTCGCTTCGGCTGGCGCGTCCAGTACAGGCTGCTCCGCGGAACCCCCAGCACCTGGCAGGCCTTCAAAATGCCTGTGTTCTTGCCCAGTTCTTCAGCGGCCTCGATCATGCGCGCCTGCCTGTCCCGTTCTCCTCCGTCGCCAGACCAAGCAGACGCGAGAGTTTTTTTTGGACGTCGATGATCGTCTCGGCTTGCTCCAGTCGGGCCTGCAGGCGCTCGTTCTCCCGCCGCAGCCTGGATAGCTCTCTATCCAGTTCGTCTTTCTCCTTGCGCCCACGCTTCTTGGAGCTCAACGCCTCAAGGAGCCCCTGCTCTCTTTGCCGTCGCCAGGTTGACAGGTGGGACGAGTACAGCCCTTCCCGGCGCAGGAGGGCACCGATCTGGCCGGGCTCCGTACAGTTGTCGGCCTCATCCAAGACACGCAGCTTGTACTTGCCCGAGAACTTGCGACGCTGGGCCTTGGGCACCACTTCAGGATCAGGAATCTCATTTGGTGAGTCGTGAAATGTCATCAGCTTGTCTCCTCTGCTCCCTATATTCTACACTAATTTCCAGAGCAGAGTTGTCCAACGCATATTAGCACAGAGGGCTTCAAGGATCAAGGATTCACTGCAAGTGATGTCGAGCAGTTTATCCTCAGCGTAGACTCAAACCTGTCAGAGATGGATATTGAGATGGTGAATCGACCTGATTCATCAATAGATCAAGCCTACCAGATTGATGAAGAAAGACTCCAGGAACTGATTGTGGGAGTCTACAAAGAAAGTGATCCCTATTTTAATGAGGAAGATAAGGATTATACCATTTATCAGGATGTAAGATCAATCTCTGCAATCTGCAAGTTGCGAAAGGGGCACAGGCCTACAAGACTGCAAAGCGCCAACCATGTATTTGTGACGACCAATTCATCCTTGGCCTATGCCAGCAGGCTATTTGAGCTAGAAGAGGCTGATTGCACCTATTTCTTCATACCCGCAGTACTGACGGACATGTTCGTTGGTACATTGGTTTGGATTCACTCACCTTCTAAAGTCAGTATCAACGATAGAAGGCTGATAGCCAACTGCTATGCAGCCCTACAGCCGAGCAAAGCACTCCTCAAGAGACTTGTAGATGCCGCTGATCATCTAAGAGACGGAGGAGAAATCACAGATGAGGAAGTCACCCTTCTAAAAGAATCTAGGGTTGCGAGGAATCTACTCCAGAGGGAGACGTTAGGCGATCCAAATCGGTTTACCGACAAGACGCCTGTTATGGTCCTGGAAGAGATTCGAGCGAGGATTAGAAGAGAAGAACAAGAAGCGTATCTAGAGAAAGAGAAAAGATACGAAGCTCAACTGCAAGAGGCGCAAAGGAACGTGCGTCTGACAAAGGAAGAACAGTCTACAGCAATTGCAGCGAAGGAGAAAATCGAGGGACAAGTAGAAGCACTAGCTGAGCGAGTTGCAAAGTGCATTGGTGTGCTATTCTATGTATTCTCCGCTGTAGTGGCTGTCGCAGTGTCGATTTGCCAAGCTATACCAACCATTACTGGAAATAACAAGATACTCAACTGCTTCCTGATATTCATCGGGGTGGTCTTGTCTGCCGTCAGTCTGATTACAGGCTTCAACTTCAAAGGGATTAGAGATACCATCAAGCGAAGACTAAAAGAACGAATAATCTCATATTTGCGTGAGTAATTCAATCCAGTTAATGCTGCCCAAGTTACGGTAGGGCGGGGCCTCCTGACCCCGCCCCCCGCTACAGGATATGTCGCTCACACTGCACCTCCTACAACGGGCTGTGGAATTCTGGCCTGGGCGGGCCAAGTGACTTGACCCATCCAGTATGTCATCGATTGGTCATTCTCAACGAACGACGCCGTCGACTTCACCGAACCGGTTTGCGTAACTCAGCGATGATCTTCAGCGTCAGCTTGATCCACCGGGGCCGCTGGGAACTGTCTGAACACCGTCCAAACGACCGGCCTTGCACCAATTGCCGATGGTGGGCTCGCTGATGTTTAACAATTCGGCTGGTGTGTCCTGAAAGCTGTCGTCTGCTAGCCGGTGGAAGTCCGGTCGCGGTAATGGTCAGGCAGCTGCGAAGCAGGCAACCAGTGCCTCTGGGTAGCCGGAGGTGCTGAAGCGTTGTATCCTCCTGAGAAGGGAGTGCAAAGTCGCAGCCCGTAGCATCAAGCAAATGCCTGTCCTGCGGACAGGAGGCAGCGTCGAAAGGTTAGCCCCGAGAGAGAAACAAGGGAGAGCCGAGCTTTTCAGCGAGAGCGAAGGCCGCCTGTCTAACGACAGGGTGGAAGGCGTGAAGAACCTGGAAAGGCAGCGCCGAAGAACTCCCCGACGTAGAGGGAGCGGGATGCGATGAAAGTAGGCGACGGAACAGGAGAGGTCTCATTCGGTCGGTGGTCCACATCCATTGTAACCACTGGTATAAGCTGAAGAAGTGACATCCAGGGAGAAGCCGGATAAGAAGTTGGAGGGGTTCATAGTACTGATGATGGTGAGGACAACGTGCAACCTTTGGTTGCCAACCTCATCGGAGGGAAGGGACCCTGCTTCAACTGCGTCGAGCGGGACCGTAAGTGATGGTGCATGCCCGAAGCGGAGCGGAGGCTCGCTCCCCGTTTTGACTTGTGGCCGCAGCGGGTGTATGCTGAGCCCATCCCTGCACGCTGCAATGAAAAGCGCCTGGCACTGCACGGACTTCCAGACCGTGGCCGGGGCGGTGGGGCCGCCCACAGGCAGGGATGTTGAAGCGGAGAACCCGCCCACCGTCACGGCGCGATCGACGGTTGGTGCGGGTGTTTTTTATTCCGAACGAGGATGTTCCATGAAACAATTCATCCGATACTTCTGGGGTACGATCGTGCGCCCACGGATCACCTTTGACGCGCTGGCAGAGGAGCATACTGTGCGTTGGGGAATCGCGGCGTCCTTCTTGGGTGTGTTTCAAGTTTGGGGGAATATGGCACTGCATGCCGCGTTCGGGCAAGACTGGCTTGGCACAAGGGAATCTCTGGCGGACCCCACCCTCGTCGCCGGCTTTGGACACTGGCGCATCAACCTCGCCGATTACATCCCCGTCTTGGCGGTCCTGATGCCGTTCTTGGCTCTGCTTGGATTGGTGGCTACATCGGGCATTGCTCACCTGGTGGGCAAGTTGTGGGGTGGGCAAGGCACATTCGAGCAGATGGTCAATATGCTGGCTTTTGCCTCCGCAGTGCCCAACATCGTCATTGGTGCTGCGACCGAATGGATCTTTGGCGTGCCGATTGATCTGCTCACAGGTCACAGGTACTGGTGGACTACAGCGATGCAAGGCGAGTTCGGCACTATCAGCGCGATCTGGAACGTGTACTTTTGGGGCGTATATCTCGGGTTGCAGTATACGTGGATCATTGTATTGGAAAGCATCGCCATTCGACGTGTTCAGCGAATTCCACCCTGGGCGGCGGTGACAACCGCGCTGGCGGTATTTTCCGTCTCGATGTTTCTGTGGTCGGTGTTCATCCGTTGATGGATGAGTGGGCACGAAAGGCTGCCTGACCGCGGCTTGGTGCGTCCTGATAAGCTGTCGTTTGCTGGTTGGCGAAGGTCGAACCGTAGCAACTGCCAGGAGGCCACGTAGCAGGCAACCAGTGCTATCGGGTGACTGATGATGATGGGGACAACGTGCAACCTTTGGTTGCCAACCCCATCGGAGGGAAGGGACCCTGCTTCAACTGCGTCGAGCGGGACCGTAAGTGGTGGTGCATGCCCGAAGCGGAACGGAGGCTCGCTCCCCGTTTTGACTTATGGCCGCAGCGGGTGTATACTAGAATTATCCCTGTACACTGCAATGAAAAGGGCCTGGCGATCCGGTCGAGTCCCAGGCCGTGGCCGGGGCGGTGGGGCCATCCACAAGCAGGGGTGTTGAAACGGAGAACCCGCCCACCGTCACGGCGCGATCGACGGCTGGTGCGGGTACTTTCTTTTTCATATGGAAACCCACCATCGAGACGGCGACCGGAGAAACAGCCGGTATTCCAACCTGGTGTTGCTTCACGCACACTGTCACGACCAGGCACACGGCGGGCAGTACCATTGACAAGGTCCCACGTAACTGAGGAGCCGGATGAGTGCAAAAGTCTCACGTCCAGGTCTGAATCGGCGGCGGGCTGGGCGACCGCCCCGCCGACCGTAACGTTAGGTGGCGCTTCGGAGAGAAGGTGAGGCACAGGAAAGCTCGGAGACAAGGATCGTTGGCCTGTCTTCGCTCCCTCTCCTGATTTATGGTAGAATGTGGTCAACCACAGAGTAATGTAGCTCACTCTTTCTGCAAAGCCGGGGAGGGAAAACAATGACTCTACTGAAAAAAGGTTCTTCACCGATGGCCGGTGGGGAAGCTTGGGCCAAAAAGTGCTGTTATTGACAATGCTGTCCCTAAATTTCCCCACTTCTATGATAAAAGTGGGGCATTGTCCCTATCGATTCCGCCATTTCGGAGTTATTTCAGGGGAGTCAACAATGATAAAGATACAGAGCCGATCGAGAGGAATGATTTCATGTGAGTGATCGGCTGTTTGCTTTATTCATCATTGCTTCTTGAATTGCATGCCGAGCAAGGGGAGAGAGTAAGAATGACATTCGAAGAATCATGGCTTAATGTCAGAAGAGTCTTACAGAATACTTGTAAGCTAAACAATCGAAGAGTCGCGTGGTTGAGTGACGTACGAGATCAAGTAAGGCAGTTGGCTTCACCAGGCATATCGACAGCCCCCGACTTTACTTTGCACAATGAAACCCATTCAGATAATGTGGTGCTATTGATAGGTCGCTTGGCAGAGCACTTCGAGTTGCAATTGTCGGAGCACGAATTTTACCTCCTCGCTGTGGCGGCGTATTTGCATGATGTGGGTATGTTCTTCAGCGAAGCGTCTTTTGTCGACGACATTTTGCCCAACATTGAAAATGCTCTTAGATTTTGTCCAGAAGACTCGTGTGACAGTGTGGCAACATACTGCGAGACCTTGCTTGGGAAACCAATAGACGCTCAAATTCGCGCTGTTCATCATCTGTTAAGTGCATATCTTGTCGTAGAAGAAGGAAAGTATTTGTTCAGGATTGCATCAGAAGACATTTCTGATGTAATAACGATCTGCCGAGGGCATCGCAACGCTAATCTCCGGAGCCAGGGATGCAATTGTTACAGGGATAGGCCAACAAGGCTTGGTCAGGTGCGACTAGGTCTACTAGCAGGGTTACTCCGCCTGGCAGACGCTTTAGACTTTTATCCCGAGAGAACACCAGAAGGTGTGTTTCGAACACGAGCACGAGACCTGCTAAAGAATCCTATTGCACTCAAGCACTGGTTGAACCACATATTTGCTGAAGCTGCGGTGAGTTAGTCAAGACCTGTCGCCTTTTTTGCGGAACCATTTTGAGGTCCCGTCCACGAGTAACACGGGTAATCGGACACGTCAGGTAGATGATCGGCAATAAGCTCCTCCAGAGTGAAAGTATG